>Ga0208297_1000016_pt1 | contig 483583 bp, 448 predicted proteins | sample LMS_cellobiose_e_FD_187367 | JGI IMG/M metagenome (GOLD analysis project Ga0208297, IMG submission 187367) | Rumen-fistulated moose microbial communities from Alaska, USA - LMS_cellobiose_enrichment (SPAdes) (version 2) | ecosystem: Host-associated > Mammals > Digestive system > Stomach >...
AATACTCCCCCCTCCCCGTCAGCCCCTCCCCCAATGGCGATATTCAGTGGAAATCCGTGTACAGGATATGAGCGTCTCGAATTGCGACTGGCCTGTGAGTATGATGAATGGGACTTCCGGAGCATGAGCTCCCTCAGGTGCGAGTGACGACCGTCGGAACGACAGGAGTCCGAGATGTTGTCAGGCTTCGTTGTGCGACGGTTCGCAGAACCGGAGTTTGAGCATCCCTAGGTGCGAGTTGCGCAGACGTGAAACTCTCCCATCCTTAAGAGCACCCAAGGGTGTTCTCCCCCCCTCATATCACCGTCGTCTTCCAGCCCCCGTGCCGGTACATCGTGAAGAGTATGCCCGTCTGCAGGACGACCCCACAGATCACCGCAAGCCAGACTCCGGCGATCCCGATCCCGAGCAGACCCGGGAGGATGCAGGCGAGCGGGACCTGGAAAAGGACCATGGAGAAGAACGTGGCATACATGGGCTTCTTCGTGTCCCCCGCTCCGTTAAGCGCGAACCCGAGGATGATCGCGACGGCGAGGAGGACGTAGAACGGTGCGACCGTCTGCAGGTATGAGACGCCGATCTCCGTGCTCGCGCCGCTCGGGTCGAAGACCTCGACGATCACGGGCGCGGCGAGGTAGAAGATCGCTCCCATGAGCGCCATGAACCCGCCGTTCATGAGCGCGGAGAGCCGCACACCCGCCTCCGCCCGTTCGGGTTTCTTCGCGCCGAGGTTCTGGCCGACGATCACGGCGGTTGCGGTCGCGATCCCGAACCCCGGCATGAGCGCGACCAGTTCGAGCCTCCCCACGATGCCGTAGGCGGAGAGCGCAGCCGTACCGAAGACCGCCACGATCGCCATCATCGCAAGGAACGTCATGCTCCGGAGCCCGGACTGGACGGAGTTCGGAACAGCGACCCGGATCAGCCTCCACGCGAGCGGGAACTCGAACTTCGTCCGGAACGAGAAGGGTATCGGCGTCCTTCCCGAGAGGAGCAGGGCAAACGCTATGGCGAACGCCACGCTCCGGGATATGACGGTGGCGTATGCCGCCCCGGCGACACCGCAGGCGGGGATTACCCCGTAGCCGAAGATCAGGAGCGGGTCGAGGACGATGTTCGTGATGTTCGCGAGGATCACGAGGAGCATCGGCGTTGTGGCATCGCCGCAGCTCTGAAACGTTGAGTTGATCACCCAGAGTTCGATCAGCGTCACGCTGCCGGTGAAGAGAACCGTCAGGTAGGATGCCCCGAGCAGTGCAACGTTCGGTTCGGCGCCGAGGAGCAGGAGCATGTCCTCGGCATAAAGGATGCCTATAGCGCTGAGAACTATCGAGAATACGAGCCCGAGGATGAGGGTGTGGGAAACCCCCTTCGCCACCATATCGAAGTTCTTCGCCCCGTAATAGCGCGAGACGAATGCGGTGTTCGCCGTGACGATGCCGATGATGATCGTCATGAGCACCATGACGACCGAGCTGCTCATCGCGACACCGGCAATGGCATCGCCTCCCAGCCGGCCGACGAAGAAGAGGTCGACCAGTTCGAGGCCGCTCTGCAGTAGATTCGCGGCCACGATCGGCGCCGCTATCGTAATGAGACCCCGGAAGAGGTCGCCCTCGGTCAGTTCGCTCATGCAGTCAACTTTTCTTTATACGATTCCAGGATCTGGATGATGAACCGCTGGTGTTCCTCCAGCGCCTGCTCATCTTCGGGAGAGGTCTCAATCCCGACGGCGTAGAGCAGGATCAGTGCGTTGTCGAGGTCGAGCACGGTGGGATCTTCGACCTGGTCCTTTGCGAGTCGGATTGCGAGATCGCCGTAGTCCTCCTCCGTGAAGACATGCTCGGGGTTCGCCGTCACCCGGGACTCGGCGAAGCCGCCGGCACGCTCCCGGAGGATCAGGAGCGCGCGCTCCAGTGTACCGGGGCGCGGGGTGATCGCATCGAGCCGGGCAAGCGCCTCGGTGCTCTTCTCCATTGCGTTCGCATAAAGCCCGAACTTATACGTCAGCAGGGACTGTGCGACCAGATGGCCGGTCTCCTCGTCGATGACAGCGAGAAGCGGCTCGATCCTGCCGATATATTCGTTTAACATCTGTTTCATGGTTTTCTCCTGTAGTTTCGGCGCATTAAACATCTTTTCTACCCGAATCGCAAGGAAGGTGATTGTTGCTGCGAAGATCGTCTGTACGATCACGCCGCCCGAACTGATCTCATTTGGTATGACCAGGATGAGAAACGCAAAAAGCGGCGTGAAGAGCGAGACGAGGTCCCGCCGGGGTTTGTGGTAGGCCTGGTAACAGAGGATACACGAGGCGATCACGCATCCTGCGACACCTGCCCAGATGGCATAGGTAAAACCGACGGATGCGAGCAAAAGCTCGATCCCGATCCCCAGAAACGAAATCGCGGGAACCGCCATCCAGAGGCGTGACTCTGTTCCGGGTGTTGTGGTACTATTCGTCATCGACCGTCCTTGTAACATAATTATGCGCAGAGGGTAAACAGGGTTTCCCTTCGCACTCTTCGAGTGCTCAAGCTCCGGTTCTACGAACCGTCGCACTTCGAAGCCTAGCGGCGCCTCGCCGATCAGGGGGACGGAAGATCGGGTACCTCGACCTCGGCATCCCGGCCGGCGAGAGCAGCCGTGCGCGACCGGAGATTCCCGCTTTCGGTAGCATACGAGGCCTGCAGCGTCTCCCGCTGGCTTTCCGCCCGGGCTTTCGCCGCGGCCTTTGCCTCGGCCTCCCGGCGCAGCCCCGGGAGCGCGGTCGCAAGACGCTGCTCCTCGACCACCACCGGGAGCGCGGCCAGGGCCTCCTGCTCTGCCGCCCGCTTCACCCGGACGTCCCGCTGCCGCTCCAGCGCCCGTTTCATCGCGGCAGGCAGGGTTTCGGTGTCGGAGAAGAGACGAAGTTCGTCCTGGTTCTTGAGGGCGAGTTCCTCCCGCTGGATCATGGCGAGAATGACCGGCATAACCGCTTCGGTCGGGCCGACCGGGTCATCCCCGCCACCTGTATACGCGTCGAGTGCCCGGTCGATTGACGCGGCCGCCGCGCTGTCCCCCGCCTTTTCGGCCATCTTTCCGGCCTTGCGGAAGACATGAACGGCGGTGGTCCGGAGGGCTGCAACCTCCCGTCCGGCCTCCTCGGCCGTGGCATCAAGTTCACGGATTCTTTCCTCAATCTCCTGCTTGCGGGCATAATGCGGGTGCCGTTTGAGAGCAGCGAGATCTTCCTCCGTCTTATGGATCGCACTCTCCGCCTCCGCGAGCGCCGTCCCGTATTCCCGGACCTGACCGTCGACGGCGGCATACTCCTCACGGATCCGGGAAAGGGCTGCATGCGACTTCCGGACATCCTCCACCTGCTGGCGGCCGGCACGCGCCCGTGCGAGGGCCTCGGTCATCGTGTTGACCTCCCGCCCCAGATCTTTGACAGCTGCGCGCACCTCCTTCATCTCGTCCGGGTAGACCGAGGAGAGGTACTTCCCCTGTCCTTTCAGGGCCTTGAGCGAGCCCTTCAGGATCTCGGCAACGGTCGCGTAGAACGCCTCGGGGTCGCCGGAGAGCTCTCGGGAGAGGATCTGGGCCATAGACTTCGCGAACCCCGGGAGCGCCTTTCTGGAGATGTCACGGAGCCGGGGGTGGACCTCCTCATCGCCCTCGGCCGTCTCCATCCGGGCGACCGCCTCGCGGAGGTGCTCGAGGATGCCAAGGATCGCCTCGCGCGATGGCTCCGTCGCGCCGGAGAGCTCGTTCCCGATCTCCTCTTCCCGGGCATCAAGCCACGCGGGAAGGCCGTCAAACGAGAGATTCAGGCTCTCTTCTTCCGGTTCGGTTCTCCGGAAGAGGTCTCGCAGTTGCTTGAACATGATTCACCCGATTAGGACGGGCATACCCATCAGGGTTCCGCCCATCAGTCGCTCCTCGCGATCCGTTGCAGCCGTTCCACGCCATGAATCTCCCGGATAACGTCCACCACGGCCGGGGGGACCAGGTGTTCCCAGGGTTCACCGTCAAGCATCCGCTGCCGGATGGCGGTGCCGGAGTATACCAGCCGCTCATGCATATTGGGTGACTGGACGGTTATCCCGGCCTCGGTGAAGAGCTGAACGACGAGGGGATTACTGGAGTAGACCCTATCGAACGGCGGGGTCATTGCCTGGACGTGGGCGACCCAGAGAGCGTTGCGCTGGAGATCCTCGATCGGGATGACATAGAACGGGCAGTCGAGGTCTTCGAGCGACCGGGTGAGCATCAGCACCCGTTCGCCTGCCGTGAAGGGGTTCGTCACCGTATGAGAGATCTGGGCGCTACCCACCCCGATAACGATCTCGTCGGCAAAGCAGGCTATTCTCTCCAGCACCGCCTGGTGCCCGTTGTGGTAGGGCTGGAACCGCCCGACGTAGAATCCCCGGCTCATTCCCGCCTGCCCCCCTGTGCGATCTGTGCGGCAAACGCCCCAGCCGTGAACCCGGCATCGATGTTCACCACCGCAAGCACCGAGCAGGCCTGGAGCATGCTCGCAAGCGCCGCTTCGCCGCCGCCCATGTAGCCGTAGCCGGTGCTCACGGGAACGCCGATCACCGGACGGTCGACGAGCCCTGCGACGATCGCCGGGAGCGTCCCCTCCCGCCCGGCGGCCACGATGAAGACGTCCGCCGGTATCAGGTCCCTGAGCGCCGAGAAGAGGCGGTGGATCCCCGCCACCCCGACGTCGTATGCGGTCCTGACCTCGCACCCCATCTCCTCGGCGATCACCTTCGCCTCCTCGGCGACGGGGACATCAGACGTCCCCGCCGTGAGGATGGCGACGGTCCCACCCCGCCGGGGGGCGGGCTCATCCCCCGTCGAGAGGATGACCGCCCGTGCTGCTTCCCGATGCTCCATCCGGACCTCCGGCGGCAGACGGGCCCGCAGGGCGTCGAGATGGGCCGCCGAGACCCTTGTTCCGACGCACCTTCCGGCAGCCTTCACCTGCGCGAGCATGATCCCGGCAAACGCTTCCGGCCCCTTCCCTTCGGCGAGCACCACCTCGGGCATCCCGCAGCGCACGCTCCTCCCGGCATCGATCCGTGCCATGCCGTCGATAACCTCGATGCGGAGCCCTTCGAGGGCACCGGCAGCCTCGTCCTCAGATACCTCGCCGTTACGATACATCCGGAGGATGTCCCTGATGGTGGTATTCGGCAGCATAGTTCGATAATCAAAATAGGGGTGGAAGTATAATATTACTTCATCTCATGTCCTATCTTGCCTACGTCGCAGGGTTCGGCGTTGCCGTCACCGTTTTCCTGTGGCTCCGGGACCTGCGGATCTTTTACCGCACAGGTCTTCCCGGATACCGGAAGGCTGCGTACCGCGGGGTCCCCTTCACGGCGCTCGCCCTGCTGGGCTTTTTCGTGACCGCATACGCCGAAGCGTGGGAGTACCTCGGCCTCGGGCTGGTTCTCCTGGCTCTCTACCTCCAGGGCAGGGTCGAGAGGGAGAACGTCTGGCACGGCGAGAGCGCCCGCGAGCGGTTCTTCGGCAGTGCGGAGCGCACAAAAGATAAGGGTTCACGCAAGAGACTTTAGTTCAGGAGAATACCGAATGCTTCAGAAACCACGGGGAACACGGGACTTTTTACCCGACGAGATGGAACGGCGGCGGCTGATCGAGCGGCGGATGCGGGAAGCGGCCCGGCGGTGGGGATACCGGGAGGTCTGCACGCCCGACTTCGAGCACCTCGAACTCTTCACGATGAAGTCCGGCGAAGGGATCATCCAGGAGATGTACGTCTTCGAGGACAAGGGCGGAAGAAAGATGACGCTCCGGCCGGAGGTGACCGCAGCAGTCCTCCGGATGTACGTCAACGAGGGCAAGGTGCTCCCGAAACCCATCCGCTGGTGCTACTTCGCCGACTGTTTCCGCTACGAACGCCCCCAGAAAGGCCGTTACCGGCAGTTCTGGCAGTTCGGCGTCGAACTCATCGGTGCGGACACTCCGTCCGCCGACGCCGAGGTGATCATGCTCGCCGACGATACGCTCCGGTCGACCGGCGCCACATTCGACCTTCACGTCGGCCACCTTGCGCCGATGAAGCATCTCCTCTCCGATCTGGCGCCCGATGACCAGCGGGCGATCATGGCGTACCTCGACAAGCACGACCCGAAAGGGCTCGAGGCGGCGCTTGTCGAGAAGAACCTCACCCGTCTTGCGGAGCCCCTCGCGGCCCTCTCTGAGTGCCGCACCGTCTCCGAGGTCTTCGAGATCGCCGGCGACGTCCCGGAGCGCGCCCGGATCGAGGAGACGTTCGCGCTCCTCGACTCCCAGGAGATCGACTACCGGCCCGACTTCGGGATCGCCCGGGGGCTCGACTACTACACGGGAATGGTCTTTGAGGGGTTCGCGAAGAACCTCGGCGCGGAGAACCAGATCCTCGGCGGCGGCACCTACCGGCTCGCCCACCTCTTCGGCGGCGACGACGTCGCATCCTGCGGGTTTGCCATCGGGTTCGACCGGGTCATGGTCTCGATCGGGGACTTCGAACTCGCGCGCGAACCCGTCGTCGGCATCGTCTGCACGCCGGAAGGACGGGCACGGGCACTCGAGGTCGCCCGGGCCTTCCGGGAAGCGGGGATCCGGGCCGAGGCCGACCTGATGCAGCGGGGGATGGGCGCCCAGCTCTCCCACGCCGCGAAGACCGCGGACTTCGCCGCGGTTCTCGGGAAACGCGAGGTCGAGGCGGGCACGGTGACCCTCAAGAACCTCCACTCCGGCGAGCAGCAGGAGAGGCGTCTTGAGGAGGCCATTGCCGAGGTGGCACGGCATGGTGCTTGCTGAAGACCTGGCGAAGCAGCAGCGGAGCATCAGCGTCGCGGAGTTCTTCGAGAAGAACAAGCATCTGCTCGGTTTCGACTCCCCGACGCGGGGCATCATCACCACCATCAAGGAAGCGGTGGACAACGCGCTCGACGCCTGTGAGGAGGCGGAGGTGCTCCCCGACATCTTCGTCGGCGTGAGAAAGGTCGACGCCGAGGTCTACCGGATAACCGTCGAGGACAACGGCCCCGGCATCGTGCCGGAGAACGTCCCCCTGGTCTTCGGGAAACTCCTCTACGGCTCCCGGTTCCACCAGATCCGGCAGAGCCGCGGGCAGCAGGGCATCGGGATCTCGGCGGCGGTGCTGTATGCGCAGCTCACCACCGGCATCCCGACGCAGGTCGTCTCCCGGACGGGGGCGAAAGCGAGAGCGCACCAGTTCGAGCTGATGATCAAAACCGAGACCAACGAGCCGGAGATCGTCAGCCACGAGGAGATCGACTGGGACCGGACGCACGGGACGCGGATCGAGATCCAGTTCAAGAGCACCCTCGCCGCGAAGAAGCGGCTGGTGGACTACCTCCGCCTGACGGCGATCGTCAACCCGCACGCCCGGATTACGGCCGATATCGACGGCGAGATGACAGTCTTCGAGCGGGTGTCGGGCGAGGTTCCGCCGTGCCCGAAACCCATCCTCCCCCATCCGCACGGGATCGAGTTCGGCGCCCTGAAAAGGATCGCGGCCGCGAACACCGGGACCGTCGAGGAGTTCCTCATCGGCAGTTTCTCCCGTGTCGGGAAGAAGACCGCGGACGAGATGATCGCGCTCGCCGGCCTCAAGCCAACCCGGAAGGTGAACAAACTCGAGTCGGATGAACTCAAACGCCTCCTCGACGCCATGCAGGCCGTGAAGGTTCCGGCCCCGCCGGCGCAGCAGTGCCTCTCCCCCATCGGCGAGGACCTGATCTGCAAGGGACTCGAGAAGGAGATCCAGCTCGACTTCATCAAGGCCCGCACCCGGCCGAGCGCGGTCTACGGCGGGCACTCGTTCATCATCGAGGCCGCGATCGGCTACGGCGGCAAGGTCCCTCCCGAAGGCACCGCCCAGCTCTTCCGGTTCGCAAACCGCGTCCCGCTCCTCTACCAGCAGGGCGCCTGCGCGATCACGAGCTGTGTCTCGCAGGTGAACTGGAAGAGTTACGGCCTCTCGCAGCAGGGCCTTCCCATGGGGCCGGTCCTCATCATGGTCCACGTGGCGTCCACGAACGTTCCCTTCACGAGCGAGAGCAAGGACGCAGTCGCCTCCATCCCGGAGATCGAGCGGGAGGTCGTCCTCGTCCTCCAGGAACTCGGCCGGGAGCTCAAGACCTACCTCTACCGCCGGGACAAGAAGAAGCAGCAGGACGACCGTGCCAGGGCGATATGCTCGATCATCCCCGAGATCGCCGCAAAGGTGAGCGAGATCGTGGAACTCCCCCTGGTGGATACCTCCCCGATCGAGGGAAAGATCATGAGGAAAGTCGTCGCGAAGAAGCGGACGGTCGACGGGAAGGTCTGTATCGACGTCAACAACTACACCGCGAAGGAAGTCACCCTCGTCCTCTACAACCTCTCCCGCGATGCGGCGGAAGACGCGGTGCCCCGGCCGGATTTCGTGGACAGTATGGATGGGGAGTACAACAAGGTCTGGCGCCGCACGCTCGACGCCGGCGAGGCCTGGCAGATCGTCTACACGGGATCGGGCGACGGTTCGGTCGATCTGCGCGGCGTGGATGACGGCATGAAAGTGGTGGTGGATCTCGATGTCTAGGGAAGAGATGGATGCGCTGGCAAAAGAGCGGCTCGTCGGTATCGCCCGCGAGTGGTACGGCCAGATGCGGGACGGTATCGTGCCCTATATCCGGCTCCCGACTCGGACGAAGCGGAATATCGCGTACGACGACGAAAGCGAGGTCTGGAAGTACGGTGAGAAGGAGAGCACCCGGGCGGCGACGAACGAGAAAGGCGCGGTCCATCTCCTGAAAATGGCCTATCTCATCGGGTTCTTGAAGCAGCAGCTCATGGAGAACCGGTCGTCGACCTTGAGAGAGTTGTATTACATCTCCGAGGGCTGGAAGAAGGCGAAGTTCGGCGCCCAGGACGAGAGCAACCTCCTTATCGAGGACCTCGAGATCATCACCGACGTCCAGCGGGAGGCGTTCCACCTTCGGCCGGAGGAGGACGGCGCCTCGATCTTCGGGCCGCTGCGACTCAGAGAGACCACCCGGCGCGGCGTCAAGGAGATGCACTGCCAGGAGGATGTCGGGGAGGCGGGCTACCCCATCCCGAACAACGTCGACAACCTCGAATTCGTCGACCATGACGCGAAGTTCGTCATCGCCATCGAGACCGGCGGTATGTATGCCCGTCTGATGGAGAACGGGTTCGACGAGGATTACGGGGCGATCCTGGTTCACCTCAAGGGGCAGCCGGCGCGGTCGACGCGCCGGGTCCTGCGGAGGCTCAACGACTCGCTCGGCCTTCCCGTCGTGGTCTTCACCGACGGCGACCCCTGGTCGTACCGGATCTACGCGAGCGTCGCCTACGGTTCGATCAAGAGTGCGCATATGTCGGAACTTCTCGCGACCCCCCAGGCGCAGTTCATCGGAGTGCAGCCCTCCGACATCTCCGACTACAACCTCCCCGCCGACAAACTCACCGAGCAGGACGTCAACGCCCTGAAAGCGGAACTGACCGATCCGAGGTTTGCGACCGACTACTGGAGGAGCCAGATCAACCTGCAGCTCGATATGAAGCTGAAGTCGGAACAGCAGGCGTTCGCGAGCCGGGGGCTCGACTTCGTGACGAAGGAGTACCTCCCGAAGCGGCTCTCGGAGATGGGGATCATCTGAGGGATCCCCGGACAACACCCACACTTTTTACCCGGTCGATTGCGGTCTCACCCGAACTCCGCGAGCGCCACCACCGGCACCCCCTCAAGGTCGTCGAAGACCATCGGATAGACCCGCAGGGTCCAGGGCTCCTCAAGCAGCCTGCCGTATGAGAGGTCCACGTCCTCGAGCAGGAAGATGTGGTGGGAGTCGCAGAGAAACGCGCGGTGGACCTCCGCGCCTTCCTCCGGCTCTGCAGGGATGGCGACGGAGATGGTATCGATCCCGAACAGCCTGAGGGCGGGGTTCTCCATGCGGAGGAATCCCGGAACCTCGTGGTGCACCCAGGGGTGCTCTCTCGCGTAGGCATCCGGATCGCTCTCCCGGAGCCGGCCGCTCCCGGTCCGGATGAAGAGCGCGCGCGACGCCCGGATCGCATCGAGGTGGGGAAGGAGGTCGTAGATCCGGATCGGTTCCGCCCCCGTCTTCGGGAGCGCGATGCACCGCGCGGGCTCAAAGACCGCCTCCGGGGCGAGAAGAGACCTGACCGAACCTTCGCCCGGGCAGAAGTGCCGGGGGAGGTCGATATGCGTCCCGGCGTGGCTGGAGAAAGAGATCCGGCTCTTCTCCTCTGCATCGCCCTCTGCAAAGGACTTCGTGCGGGAGATCGTGAGCGGTTCCGTTCCGGGGTAGAGGGGCGCTGCCCGGTTCAGGGGGTACGAGATCGGGATGAGCATACACTCCCCCGTAGATACTCCCGGAGTTCATGAAGGTTCTCCACGATCCCCTCCACCCCCGGCCGGCCGATAAACCGGTTCAGGTCCCCGGGTGGGATTCTTGCGACGAACCGGACACCGGTCGCGCGGGCTGCATCCCAATCGTTCGGGGCGTCGCCGACGAAGAGGGCTTCTTCGGGCACGGCGCCGGTCTCGTCGAGGATCTCCCTGATGCACTCCGCCTTCGTCTTCGGCGAACCGTAGATCCGGACGAAGTATCCGGTAAGGCCCCGGCGGCGGGCGATCTCCTGCATCTCGCCCTCCGGGGTCGCGGAGACGATGTAGAGCGGGAGCCGCCGGGAGCAGTCCCGGAGGAGTTCTTCTGCGCCACGGACGTACGGGACGGTGAGCATGGCGTCAAAGATCAGCCCGACGTACTCGGCCGCAAGCCGCTCCTCCGTCTCAGGGGTGAGTTCTTCGTGGAGGATGTTTGCGTAGATGTGGCGGAACTTGTCGTACCGGGACATTCCGCCGTTCTCGAGGTGGAAGGCGATGATTGCGTCGAGGTGCCCGGGGGGCGCGAAGGAGAAGATCTTTCTGAACGCCGCGGTCTTTAAGGGGAGGGATTCGACGATGACGCCGTCGAAGTCGAGGATGAGGGTGGTGAGCATGATAGTTATCTCATCGATTGCCGGCTACTAGTACCTAACGGGAGGACTCTGAGGTCTGCCGGTCACGCTGATCTGGAGCGTGTGCCGTCAAGGTTCTGGTATGTCTGCAGAAGGTCTGCCTCCATCGCGGACCAGTTGTATCTCTCAAGAACCGCTTTCCTTCCGTTCGCGCCCATTCTCTGCGCCTCTTCTGGGTGCTCGAAGAGATAGGAGATTGCGTCGGCGATATCGCTTACACTTGTTGGATCGACGAGAATGCCGCATTCTGCTTTGCTGACGACGTTTCGGATCTCCGGCAGGTCGCTAGCGATGACCGGGAGCCCGAGGAGCATGTAGTCGAAGAGTTTGTTCGGCAGACCGATGGAGATGTTGTGGTACGTCGGCTGAAAAACGAGAAGGGCGATTGTACCTTCGTTCAGTTTCTCGTACATCTCCCTGTAAGGGAGAAAACCGGTGGAGGTGATGAACTCGTTACGACCGCATCCGTTAACATGTTCGTCGAGGTCTTCCCGGACATTTCCGACGAGCGTGAGTGAAACGTCGGGATAGTGCTCCCTGACCAGGGAGACCGCCCGGATGCACTCTCCGACGCCGTGGAACGCATGGATGTTTCCCGCCACGAACATGAGTTTTTGGCCGCTCCGATCCGGGTTATAGGGGATGTCGAGGTCGGCGATGGAGTAGTTCGAGATGATGACCGGCTCGATCCCTCTCTCCCTGAATCGCGCGGCAACGCTCCCGCTTACGGCAAACGTAATCTCCGCCCGGCGAGCCAGCGCAATCTCCACTCCTGAGACGAATGCGGATAGTACCCTCTGCACCAGCGTACCGTTCCGGATTCCGATATCGTACGGGATCTCGCTCGGCCAGTGCTCATGGATGTCGTAGACGACCCGCTTCCCTTTGAGATATCTTGCAAGGAGCCCGATGAGGAGAGCGTCCGGCTCATGGCAGTGGTAGACGTCGGCATCCTGCGCAAGGCATGCTCGAAAAAGCCGGAGAAGCGTGAGGGGGTGGAGAGCGACGGCATCCGGCCGCTTCACGGTGACGATATTGATGCCGTCGGCGATGCTGCTGCCGTTCCTGTCCGAAGGGGCGACGATCGTAACCTCGTGCTCCTTTGCAAGGCTCTTCGCCTCTTTCTGGAATATACGACCGTCGTTTGGTCCGTGGGTGGATGCAAGCATGCAGATTTTCATGGCCATGTAAAGCGCGTTGGTTCCTGTATTGACTCTTGCGGGCAGAGGAGATTCAGTTTGTCCTGCTTAACAATCTGACGGCATGGTATATTCTGCTTGCCTTCTCTGTCCGATACATCTTCAGCAGTCGCACTTCTATTCCTCGTATCTCGCCTTAACCGTTCTCCGTCTTGCACACCACTATTCTCCAAGTCTCATCCAAGTGCTCTGGCAGGCAGAGCCTATTGCTTCCACGATTCTATCCCGGCCCCATCGGATCCACCGACCCTCGACCGTTTACTTAAACAATGAGCACGTGAGTATACCTCCCTCGATCCAATGGTCCCTCACAGCCTCGTCGGTGATATTCGATCGCTGGCCTACGACACCGCTACCCTCATTTTTTCGGCACTATCCCGACTTATACCGAAAGACGAACATAAGATCCTGTTCTTCTCCGCACCCGACTTCTCCGATAACGCAAAGTATGTCTACGACAGAATGCTCGAATCGGGCTTCGATAAAACCCACCAGTTGATCTGGTGCGTGTACTCGCCGGTTCCTGCAAACTATGTCATCCGCCGATCCCGCGAATACGTCCACCATGCGCTGACGGCAAAGTACATCGTCAGTACCCACGGCACGCCCGCCTGGAAGTCCAGAAACCAGGTCAGCATCGAGCTTTGGCATGGTCTCCCCCTGAAGACGATCGGGCACTTTGCCGGTACCGACCATCCGAACGCCGCTGCGAGGCTCTCCGCAACATGGAGGCTGCGGAGATTTGCAACCTCCGTGGACTACCTCATCACAACCTCGAAACTCGAGCGTCTGATCTTCTCCTCCGCTCTCCTGATCGATCCCGGGAAGATCCTGATCCTCGGACAGCCCCGTTGCGACGCTCTATACAGGCCCCAGGATGCCGGGATAGACGCATTATGCCGCATTCTCGGCCGGGACGATATTGCTGAAAAGAGAATTCTCCTGTATCTTCCCACCTTCCGGGAGTACGATACCGGTGCGAGCCGTAGAATTCTCGAAGAGATCCTCGTAAGCGAGAGGTTTCGCCGATTCGTGGAGGACGAGAACCTGCTGTTCATCTGCAAGCCTCACTCTCACGACGAGAATGCGTTTCAGGCGTACAACGGAGAGCACATCCACATACTCTTAAACGATGACCTCCAAAGAGCCGGTAATACCATCTACGACTTCCTGAACGCCGTCGATATTCTGGTTACCGACTACTCGTCGGTGTACTTCGACTTCCTTCACCTGAACCGGCCAATCGTCTTTTACGTGCCCGACATCGAGGAGTACCGGAATCAAAGGGGGTTTATTCTCGAACCGTTTCGCGACTGGGCGCCAGGAGAGGTCTCTACCGATGTCGATGAACTGATAGGAGCCCTTACGAGTACCCTCGCCGGCCCGGACCGGTGGGAACCGGAGAGGGCCAGGCTACGGCGGTTATTGTTCAGGTATGCCGACGATCGTGCATGCGAAAGAGTCTGCAGACTGATCGAGCAGCGTTGATGTGATCCGGTAAAAGCCGTGCCCATCCCGGGACCACAACACAGTCCGCATAGCAGAAATCCCGCATATATTCAGTCTGCACGAGGTATGCCTGAGGCCTGCAGACCGTTCCGGGAGATCCCCGATTGCCCGGGAGGTTGGGACACGCGGCCGGCAGCCAAATCTTCTTATAACCGGACGGTGTGTAACCCTCGACAAACCGGGTCGGTGTTTCACCTTGATCGGGGTAATCCTGGCAGCAGGTCGCGGGCAAAGACTGGGCAGAGACATCGATCTCGAGAGGATCGGCCCGAAATGCCTGCTTCCTATCGACGGTCGGACTCTGCTGGAGCGAATAGTATCGGATCTGGTATCATCCGGTGTGGATACGATCACCATCGTCGTCGGATACCGGGCAGAGATGGTACGGGAAGCGTGTGCGGCACTGGGAAGGAAGTATGGCGCTCGATTTAATCTGGTCCGCAACGACGCGTACCTCTCGACGAACACGGCCTGCTCTCTCCAGATCGGGCTATCCGGCATACACGACGACGTTGTCATCTTTAACGGCGACGTGCTGTACGATCGCGCAATCCTGGACAATTTGCTGAAGATGAATCAGACCGCGATCGCAGTCGACAATACAAAACCGCTCACCGGAGAATCATTCAAAGTGAGAATCGTGAACGGCCGGATTGAAGAGATGGGAAAGACCGTTCCGGTGGAAAGGGCGACCGGGGAGTTCATCGGCATCTCGACGATTGTCAAAAGAGATCTCCGGGAAGCAAAAGAGCTGTTGAATATTCTGGTTTCGAGTAACCCGAATAACTACTACGACTTCATATACCGGTCCTTTTCAGAGAACGGGAACCTTGCATACTCGTTCACGAACGGGCTGAAATGGACGGAGATCGACGATATCCAGGACCTCAGGTATGCCGAGAGCCTTGCGGGCATAGCCGCCGGCGCACGGGGGCGGTTTTGATGCTATCGGCCGTCGGGGTCATCGGCGCCGGAAGCATGGGCACCGCCATTGCGCAGAGCATATCCAGGAGAGCAGGAGAAGTGATCGTGTTCGGGAGGAGACAGGAGATTGTCGATTCTATCAACACCGACAACCGTAATGCAAACTATTTCCCCGGCCTGCGCTTGAACCCCAACATCCGTGCGAGACTGATGGGCGATAGATTGGACACCGCGGACTGTGCAGTCGTAATCATCGCTGTGCCCTCCAGCGAGGTTCGATCTATCGTTAGCGCTGCCCGCGATGAACTTACAGGCAAGGTTCTCATCACGGTAGCCAAAGGACTGGAGTACCCGTCGCTCAAAACAATGAGCGAAATTATTCGCGAAGAAACGGGCAACCCGAACATAGCCTGCTTCTCAGGGCCGACCTTCGCCGATGAGATTGCCTACGGCCATATTGCCGGCGCTACAATAGGCGCCGGCGACGACCCATTACTGAGAAGAACAATGTCGAAATTGTTCGGAGAATTCATCCTGGATTTTTCGGATGACATCAGAGCAGTCGAGTTATGCGGTGTGCTGAAGAACGTATACGCTATCGGAACGGGGATGTGGGATTCGGTTTACAGCAACCATAACGAGCACTACACCTTCCTGAACATGTGCTACAAGGAGATGTGCACCTTTTTGAGAGCAATTTCTCTCGACAAGGATATATTTACAAAATTCTGCTGTTTTGGAGATTTCAACCTGACCGCCAACGTTGATAAAAGCCGCAATCGGACACTGGGGCTGATGGTCGGAAAAAAGATCGTGAAAACCCCTTACCTGGAGTCAGGCGTGACGTTCGAAGGCTCCAGATCGGTCAAAGGAATAATTGAACTGGCTGAGAACCACGATATTGATATGCCCATCGCACGATTCGTCTACGATGTCCTGAGTGGGAACAACAACGTACGGGAATCGGTCGACACGCTCATCAGAAAAGCATCCTGAAACGATCCCGGCAGACAACGAGAGCAGAAACCGGATCCCCATAAGGTCGAGAACTCCCTCGTCACCGTGGAGAACATCTTCACCAAACCTCATCGAAGCCCGAGATTATGCGGGTCTTTCCTCGATAATGCCCTGGAGCTTCTGCTTCCTCTCTTCAAGGGAAAATTCCTTCTCAACCCTGGCTCTTGCCGCCTTGCCCCTGTTTGATTGCAACGCCTTTACTATCGCCGCCGCCGTTGCTTCCGCATCCCCGTACGGCACCACGAATCCCACATCTCCCACCACCTCCGGGAGAGCCCCCCTGTCCGTCACCACCGGGACGCATTCGCAGGCCATCGCCTCCGCAAGCGCGACACCGAACGACTCCCGGTAAGAGAGCTGGCAGTAGACCTTTGCCCGGCGGTACCACTGCAGGAGTTCGTCCTGAGAAGGGGACGGGACAATCTCGACGTTCGGCGGGGCATCCCGTCTCAGGTCTTCGATGCTCCCGTCGAGAACGCGGCCGATGATGGCGAACCGGAGATCCGGGAGGCGTCTTGCAGTCTCAAGGAACGTGTCGAGGCCCTTGAGCGTGATGCTGCTCCGGTTGATCTGGCATACCGTGATGACGAGGTCGCCTTTCTCTTCTCCCGGGGAGAATTGTGCGCAGTCGATCCCGTTATAGACGACCGCAACATGGCGGCGATCGCTCAGTTCCAGAATCTCGCGCCTGTTGAACTCCGATACCGCGAGGATATGGTCGGCGTTCCGGACGATGTAGTTCACCCGCTTTGCAAGTTTCGGGTCAAGCAGGGCGCCGTAGCCGATCTCCGGCTCTCTCGCGACCTCGTACCCGCCGATGACGACGATGGTTCTCTTCCCAAGGAGGTTTGCCAGCATCACGGCGAGATACGAATGGTTGTGAGCGAACCAGGAGTAGGTGAGATCGGCCCAGAGGACTCCCCGAAGTATTTCGACCGCTATCAGGAGGGATCGCTTCAGGCCGTTTTTCCCCCGGTAGTTGCTGATGATGGTCTCCCGGACCAGGTACTCCTGCCGGAGTGCCTCGAGATCGCGCTCTGTGAATGTGGAGGGGGTTGGGGATACCAGGAATATCTTCTTTTGCTGCTTCACTCTGGTTCTCCCGGACGCTGCTGGACTGGCTCCCGCAGTCCTGTGCCGGGGGCCGTATCTACGTGGAGAGATATATAACTTTCATGGATGAAATCAGGATTTGCAACGAAAGCCGCGTGTATTCGATGTAGAGAGGGGGCGCTCGAAGAGACTTACCGTATACTTTCTCGCCCGACAGGTCTCATTGAGGAGGATCTTCGACCATTTCTTCCCCGGCCGGTGCATATCACAAACCTACCCGGAGCGAGCATCGTGGTGCCGGGCAAGGATCTTCCCGATCAGGATACTGGCGTTTCCGTTCCCAAATATCTCTTTCTGCCTAGATCCGGGTGAAAAATATCGGATAGCATCGACAATCCTATCCCGTCCCGCCCCCACGAGCACGTTCCACCCCGCCTCGACCGTCTCGACCCATTCGGTGTTCTCCCGGAGGGTGATGCAGGGGACGCCGAGCATGTAGGCCTCCTTCTGGACGCCGCCCGAGTCGGTCAGGATCTTCTCCGCGTGCGCCATCAGGCGGATCATGTCGAGGTAGCCGAGCGGCTGGACAACCCGCACGTTCTCCGGCATCTGTGCAAGGAGACCATACTCGCGCAGGAATTTCCGTGTCCGGGGGTGAACGGGAAAAACGACCGGCTTTCCAGCATCCTCGAGGGCACCGAGGATGGCGACCATGTTTTCACGTTCATCGGTGTTCGACGGCCGGTGGATGGTGACGGCGATATAGTCCCCTGGTTCGACCCCGACGTCCTCGAGGATCCGGGAGCGCTCTTCCGCGATCGCGCGGTTGTAATTCATCGCGTCAAGCATCACGTCCCCGACCAGGAAGACGCCTTTCGTGATTCCCTCGGCCGCGAGGTTCCCGACAGCCGTCTCCGTCGGGCAGAAGAGGAGGTCCGATGCGTGGTCGGTGAGCACCCGATTCACCTCCTCGGGCATCCGGCGGTCGAAACTCCGGAGCCCCGCCTCGACGTGGGCGACCGGGATGTGGAGTTTTGCCGCCGCAAGCGCGCCCGCGAGGGTCGAGTTCGTGTCGCCGTAGACCAGGACGACGTCGGGTTTCTCCTTCTCGAGAACGTCCTCGATTGCCCCGAGCATCGCTCCGGTCTGGCGGCCGTGGGTCCCGGAACCGATGCCGAGATTGTAGTCGGGCTTCGGGATGCGGAGCTCCTCGAAGAAGACCTCCGACATGCCGTGGTCGTAGTGCTGACCGGTATGGACGAGGATCTCCTCGTGCCCCTTCCTGAGTTCCCGGGAGACGGGAGCGCACTTGATGAACTGCGGCCGGGCACCGACGATCGATGCGATCCTCATGATACTACCGGATCGGATGATTGTTCCTGTCGCCGCGGCCGATGCCCTTGTAGATGAACCCCGCCCTGATGAACGCATCCGGGTCGACGACGTTCCTGCCGTCGACGATCACCGGGTGCTCCTGTCCCGAGAGGTCCTTCATCCACGCCGGGTCGAGAGAGGCATAGTGGTGGTGACCGGTGAAGATGGTGACCACGTCTGCTCCCTCAAGGGTCGCGTCCAGGTCGTGCGAAACCTCTATCCCTGGATATTCGTCCACGAACGGGTCGTGAACCCGGACCTCGGCACCTGCCTCCTCCATCGCCGCGAGGTAGGGCTCCGCGGGGGTGTTTCTGGTATCATCGGAGTTCTGGATGAACGCCCACCCGAGCAGTGCGACCTCCGCGCCCTCAAGGGACTTATCCGTGCGCCTGAGCCCCTCGGCGGTCAGGTGGACCATGTGCCGGGGCATGAACTCGTTGATCTTCCGTGCGACGCCGAAGATCGACTCCGCCCCGTGCGGGTACCAGAGATCGTCATGCCCGAGCACCTGTGCGCCCCGCTCGAGGTGCCAGGAGTCCTTCGTGAGGCAGTGGCCGCCGACACCGGCGCCCGGCCAGAGGATCGCCCGGGTGATCCCCTCGCCCTTGAGGGAGTCGATCCCGGCCCGGACGTCGTAGACGTTGACGCCCATCGCCTCGCAGTGCAGCGCGAGCTGGTTCGCGGCCGCGATCTGGAGGTCGCGGAAGGCGTTCTCGGCGGTCTTCGTCACCTCGGCAGCGGTCGCGGTCATCGGGATGATCTTCCCGGTCGTGAGGACCGGCTGGTAGAGTTCGATTGCACGTTTCGTCGAGACGTCATCAATTCCGCCGACGATCCGGTCGTGCTCCCGGATGTTTTTGAGCAGCCGCCCGACCATCACCCGCTCGGGAGCGTGCGCGAGGCAGAACTCCTCGCCGGCGACGAGCCCGGACTCTTCTTCCAGGATCTCGCGGGCCATGCGCTCGGTCGTGCCGGGGGTGACCGTCGACTCAAGCACCACGAGCGTGCCCTCCGAGAGGTGCCTGCCCGTCTGCCGGAGTCCCTCGATCAGGGCCGAGAAATCGGGGATGAGGTCCTTCGGATCCTTAAACGGCGTCTGGATGGCGAGCGTCACCGCGTCGCAATCCGCGATCTCGGAGAAGTCCGAGGTGCACCGGAACTTCCCCGCACCGACGACCTTTCCGAGCAGTTCCTCCAGTCCCGGCTCCTCGCCCTTGAGCGGGGACTCGCCCCTGTTCAGCATTGCAATCTTGTAACCTGAGGACGGAGAGTCGCGCTGGAACCCCCGGACGGACTCGAATTCAGGTGCGTCCGCAAAGAGCGCCGCGGCGGGAATGCCGACATAGCCCATGCCGACAACACCGATCTTCCTGATCGGTCCCCTCTCACCGATGATGGATTGTAACCCGTTGCTCATGCCAACACCATCATCGGTGAGAAACACCGTGCGACATCCTCACATATCTCCATATTCATCAGTGCCTGTGCGGGGCTGACCGGGAACTCCCGTCCCCGGGCCGCGCAGTCGAGGAACGTCGAGAGCTCGAGTTTGAGCGGCTCCTGCTTGTTCACAAGCACCTTCTCGATGATGTTCTCCTGCACATAGCGCTCGTCCTCGACCGCATACTGCCCGGGTTTTCTGTGGATGTAGATCTCCTGGGCCATGAAGTCCCCCTCGATGGTGAACTCCTCCTCCTCGATGTAGATCATGCGGATCTTCTTTGAAGATTTCCTGCTCGCTGAAAGGTAGACGGGGGTCCCTCCAAAGGAGAAGAGGGCGCTGCAGACATCCTCGTTGCCGCTGCCGGCAAGCTGATAGGCTCCGGCCGGGAGGAGAACGTTTCGCACGATGTCCACATCGTGGATCATCAGGTCCTCGACGACCGAGGAGCCGCTCACCCGGGAAGAAGCAGGGTTATGCCGCTTCATCTCGATGTAAAGGGGACGTTGAACGATCTTTTTAATCTCGGGGACGATCGGGTTGAACCGCTCGATGTGACCGACGCCGATGACGAGACCGTCGGATATCTTTTCGATGAGTCTTCTCGTCTCTCTCGCCGTCGCACAGATGGGCTTTTCGATGAGCAGCGGCACCCCGGCGTCGATGACTTTCTCTGCAACGGAGAAGTGGTAGGGTGTCGGGACACAGACGCTGACCGCGTCCACGCGGCGAAGCAGGCTCTCAAGGGTCGGGGAGGCCGTTGCCTCGAAAGTTGCGGCAAGGCCATGGGTCGCTCTCTGATTGAGGTCATATAAATAAAGTGAGTCGACCACTTTTAACTCCGAGTATACTCGAGCGTGGTTTCTACCCATCATTCCAACACCGATTACTCCCACATCCAAGATCTCACCGCCATAATGATACGGATGACCTCCTGTGAGCACGGATCCTAATATATGTTGGCACCGCCCCGCTCGGTCAGTTTATAAGGGTTCTACAGTTCTCCGGTTCAAAAGCAATAAGGCTTCTTACGGCGAAACCACTGCTTGTGTTTCGCCCCTCCGGGTATCTTGCCCGCGTCATGCGCATCGACCCCGTTCAGCGCCAGAGCGTCATCAGCCTCGCGTCGACGCTGGGCCTCACCGCGATCGGGTTCCTCTCCACGATGTTCTTCGCCCATACCGTCGGTCCGTCGATACTGGGCGCATACTTCATCTTCGTCGCCTACTTCAGCGTCTTCAACCTGATCGGGGACGGCGGATTCGGGGGCGCCGCGGTAAAGCGGATCAGCGAGGGCGAGGATCAGAACGCGTTCTTTACCGCGTTCGTCTTCCTCCGGGTGATGCTGGTGGCCGTCTCGGTCGGCTTCCTCTTCATTGCGCAGCCGTATCTCATCGACCTCACATCATCGGGAGTCTTCCCCTGGCTGGTCATCGCGCTGATCGTCAGCGTCTTCACGACCATCACCTCAAATGCCGTCTACGGCACCGGGAAGGTCGGCGTCAACCAGATCAGCGGCCTGCTCAACAACGTGATCCGGGTAGTCGCCCAGGTCGCCGCGGTCGTCCTCGGCTACGGTGTTGCAGGCCTTGCCGGCGGGTTTGTCGCCGGGCTCCTTGCAGGAGGATTTTTCGCCTTCCGTTTCCTGGATCTCTCGCTCGCGCCGTTTGCCCGCTCCCACATCCGGAGCCTCTTTGCCTTCTCGTTCTGGACGTTCCTCGGCGCGGGCGGCTACCTCGTCTTCTCGTATGCCGATACCATCCTGATCGGCTACTTCCTGACCGATGCCGACGTCGGCATCTACCGCGTGGCGCTCCAGCTCACCTCGGTTGCGACGTTCATCACCATAGCGCTCCGCACCACCCTCTACCCGAAGGTCAGTTACTGGGGGAAACGGGACGAAGTATCTTCGGTGGAGAACGCGCTCGCCCGTGCCTTCACGTATTCGCTCCTGCTCGCGGTTCCCGTCCTTGCCGGGGGCTGGCTTCTCGGCGAACGGCTCCTCTACTTCTTCTACGGGGCATCGTTCTCCTCCGGGGCATCGGCTCTTGCCCTGCTCCTGCTCGTCCAGGTAGCCCACGTCTTCATGTTCCTCCAGACGATGTGCCTGAATGCCCTCGACCGGCCGAAGGACTCGTTCAGGGTAACGGCAATCGCGGTTGCGGCGAATATCGGCCTGAACGTCCTCCTCATCCCGGCATACGGCATCGTCGGGGCGTCGGCAGCAACGCTCGCCACCATGGTGCTGAACGCGGTGCTCGCCTATCGCGCCCTCTCCCGGAGCATCCGTGTACGGATAGAACCCGGAGCCGTGGGGCACATCGTCCTCGCCGCGGCCGTGATGGGTGTTGTCGTTGTAGCCTACTCGTTCGTCATCCCGCTCTCGAACGTCTTCGTCGTTCTCGGGGCGGTCGCGCTCGGCGGTCTGGTCTACATCCTGGTTCTTCTCAAACTCGACCGGATCATCCACGACGAACTCAAGGAACTGTTCGGAAAACTCGGCATCCCATGGCCGGATGTGCTCTGATCCCGACGAAACGCTCATCTGTTCGTCGGACTGAACTATCCTCTTTCGCCTGAACGCCGGGGATGCCTGCCCGTCCGGTTAAAATAGCAGGTGCTGCAATGTGTGGCTACACCCGAGGTAGACGATGAAGAAAGAAATTCGTGAACTGCAGCCGAAAGAGTTTCCGCTTGCTGAGAGGGTCTGGACGCACTACCGCGGCCAGAAGGCCGACCCGACACGGGAGAGGATCTTCGGCGTCTTTGTCGATGGAACCCTTGCGGCAACGGCCCGCTGCACCCTTCACCCGGGCGGTCTCGAGATGGACTGCGTCTTCACCCTGGACGAGTACCGCGGGCACGGCTATGCAAAGGAGGCCGTGCAGATGCTCCTCGATGAATGCGGCTCAGAGACGATCTACATCCACTCGACCCTCCCCCTGATCGGGTTCTACGGGAGACTCGGGTTCGAACCCATCCCGGAGTCAAGGCTGCCGGCGAGCATCAAGGAGCGATTTATCTTCTGCTTCGGGGAGATGGCGGGGTGCAACGTCGCTCCCATGATGCGGAGCCCCGGGGATCGGGCACGGTAGGAAAAGAGAGATTTAGTGCTCGATCTTCTTGATGTGCTCGATGGCGTTCTCCGCCAGTTTCTCCCGCTCCTGCAGCTCGGCAACGTCCCGTATTGCCTCGAGCATGTGGACGGAGTCTTCGAGAAAACTCAGGATGTCGGCGGGGTAGAGGTCGATCCCGTATTCGTCGAGGAGGTGGGCGCTGATCTGGCGGTGATCGAGCCCCAGCTCCCGAAATTCGATGATGGTTAAGGTGAACTTCCTCTCCGGGCACCCGCAGAAGGGTGCGTTCTTGCACTTGCAGTCCATGAAGTCACGGAAAAAGGCCAGGAGCTGCTCATGTGTCCGGCGATCGAGGTTCTCGAAGTTGATTGCCTTGCCGAGCGACTCAAGAAACGCGCCCGAGAAGACATGGTCGGGGAGCCGGAACCCTGCTGCCCGCTCAAGTTTTCGTGCCGCCCGGAACCGGGCCTTATTCGCAATCACGACGCCTCGCCGGGCTCCTCGTCGAACTTCGCGAGCGACTTCATGGCGTTGCTCATGGTCTCGATCTCGATGAGCCACTCATCGAAGAGGGACGGGTTCTCCACGTTGTCCTTGATGTACTTCGCGCAGCAGGTGGCGCCGTCGACCACGGCAGCCCCGATATTCGCCGCGACCTCGAGCGCTTCCTCCAGGTTCTCCTCGTCGATACCCTTGCCTTTCTTCACGAGGGCCTTGATGTCCGTCTCAAACCCGCCCTCGAGGTACTTCCGGCAGGCGGTGAAGAGCACCAGCAGCGAGAGCTGGAGCGACCCGATGATATCCTCGAGTTCTCCCTCGGGAAGGCCGGTCATGACGATCAGTTCCACGTCGTCGAGCTTCTCTATGGCCTCCTCCTTCGTGAACCGGCCGTTCTGGTAGAGGCGGATGATCTTTAAGACCGAGAGGGTGATATCTTCGGTGAAACTGAAGAGTATCTGCTCGCCTTCCGAGACTTCTTCGCCTTCGGCGGGCTCGAAACTTGCTTCCTCCAGCGTCGTGATCCAGTTGTCCCAGCGCTCCTGATTGTAAAAAATATAGAAGAGTTTCATGGGTTCTGCCTGTTTGGCACTCGCTTTCTTCGCCATATCAGTACACATTCGGAGTGCCTCTGTTAAAAATCATTTGCTCTTCGTGCAGAAATCGTGAATCGGCGCGATTCGCGAACATTCATCTAGGACGAGCGAGCATATGAAGAGCAGATGGTGAGAGTTCGCGGGCTTGATGCACTCCTGAAATCGTACGAACCCGTTGCGGTCGCGCTCTCCGGGGGAACGGACAGTTCGGTCCTGCTGGCGCTCGCCCGGCATCACGGGATTCGGGCGATCAGCATCAGCGTCGATACCGGCCTTACGCCGCCGGGGGAGCTCGAGGCGGCGCGCAAACTCTCGGAGCGTCTGGGCGTTCAGCACATCGTGATACCACTCGATATGCTCGAACTCCCCGCTGTCCGGGAGAACCGGCCGGACCGGTGCTACGCCTGCAAGCGGGCGATGATGGAGGCGGTCGTGGCGAAGGCACGGCGGCGGGGATGCCGGACGGTGGTCGACGGGACCCACGCCGATGACCGTGCGGATACCCGGCCCGGGATGCAGGCGCTCAAGGAACTCGGCATCAAGAGCCCGTTCGCCGAGTGCGGTGTGGGGAAGGCGGATGTTGAGGCTCTCGCGGGAGAACTCGGGGTGCCTGTCCGCCCGCCGTCGGCATGTCTCGCAACCCGCATTCCTACCGGGGAGCCGGTCACCCGGGAGTGTCTCGCGCTCGTCGCGGCGGCGGAATCTCTCCTCGCGCGGGAGATCCCGGGGACGATACGTGTCCGGTGCACCGGCGCCCGCCGGGCCTCCATCGAGGCCGACCCGGCGTACCGCCAAAGGCTGGAGGAACTGCTCGGTGCGGTGAAGGAACTCGGATTCGAAGACGTGGCGATCGCTGCCGGGGGCTACCGGGAAGGGGGTGCTGACTCGTGGAAGCGGTGATGGTCAGGTACGGCGAGATCTTTCTCAAGAGCGAGAAGGTGAAACGGCGGTACATATCGATAATGACGGAGAACATCGCCCTTGCGCTGGACGCCGGGGGACTTATCCACCGTATCGAGACTCACCGGGGACGGATCATGATCTACGGCGATGAACCCTGGCGGATCGCCCGGGCAGCCGCGCAGGTGTTCGGGGTGGTGAGCACCAGCGTCTGCACGGTGACCACGGCGGATATCGAGGGGCTCGCGGCCACGGCCGTCGAGCACGCAGAGAGGCATCTACAGCCCGGGATGTCGTTTGCGGTCAGGGCGCGCCGGTCGGGCGTCGAAGGGTTCAGCAGCCAGGAGCTCGCGGCGGCGGTCGGTTCGGCCGTCCTCGACCGGATACCGGGGGCGCGGGTCGATCTCTCGGCGCCCGACTACGAGATATCCGTTGAAGCCCGGGAGTTCGGCGGCCTCGTCTACGACGAGAAGATCGCGGGGCCGGGCGGGCTCCCCTACGGGACGCAGGGCGAGGTGATGACCCTGCTCTCGGAAGGGATAGACTCGCCGGTCGCGTCGTGGCTGATGATGCGCCGGGGGTGCCGGATGGTGCATGTCAACATGAGGAGCGGGCGGTTCGGGGGTGCCGATGCGGAGAAGAACGTCCTCGCAAACCACGCCCGGCTCTCGGCCTGGGTGCCGGGGCACCCTCTCGACCTCCTGGTCGTGGATATGGAACCGTTCTTCGAGGCGATCACGGCACTGAAAGAGCCGCGGTACCGGTGCGTTCTCTGCAAGCGGTTCATGCTCCGGGTGGCGAGCCTCCTTGCAAAAGAGTGGGGAGCAGCCGCCCTGGTCAACGGCGACAACCTGGGGCAGGTGGCCTCCCAGACGCTCGCGAACATGGCGGTGATCTCACCGGCGGCGACCGTTCCGGTGCTCCGGCCGTTGATCGGGTTCGACAAAGAAGAGGTCGTCGACCGCGCACGCGCCATCGGGACGTTTCAGGCGCAGCCGGGAGACGTCGGGTGCACGGTCGCCCCCCGCTACCCTTCGACGGCGGCGCCCGCGGAGACGATCATGAAACTCGAAGAGGAGATCGGCGCGGAGGGGCTCGCGGAGCGGGCGGCGGCGTCGGTGCGGCGGTATCGGGCGAAGAACGGGGAGATCGGGTGAGAGAGTCTTCTGGCTCTCAACAAACCTGCTCTTCTATTCTGACATCGTTGTCTCGCGCGAAGACGCGAAGGACGCGAAGATGAGGAGCGGTGGCCTGGGCTTCGCGCACTCGCACCTGGCGGTGCTCGAGCTCCGGCCCTACGGCCCGTCGCACTTTGCACCTGGCGGTGCTCATGCTCCGGATGTTCCATCCGTCGCTCTTCGCGTGAGGCCGTGTACAACCTCTCGCCGTCGCACATCTCACCAGAAGGTGTCCAAACTCGCCCCGGCCCGCACGCACCCGCTTTAAAAAAGAATTCCGAGGATGCCCTCAGACTATATTCAGCCCGTTCCCCCGCGCAATCCCGACAAACGACTCCCCGATGTGCCGGATCTGCTTCTCGGTCAGCCCGAAGGTGTTGAACTTCCAGACCTTCGTGGAGCCGGGGATGACGCCGGTGATCCCGCGCTTCTTTAAGTCGCTCGAGAGGAAGAAGCCGCGTTTCTTGTGCTGCTGGGCCACCTTATCGAAGGACTCGCGGGTATCTATCCGGGTCAGGGTGTGCTGGCGCGGGTAGTCGGAGAGGACCTTCGTCCCCTCGATGGAGAGGAGGGCATCCACGACCGCCTGCGAATGCGCCACCTCGGTCTCCCAGCGCTTCACCCGCTCCCGGACGTGGGGGAACGAGGCCATCATCCCGACGACGGTGACGCCCATCAGGGTGCAGCCCATCATCTCGACCTCCTTTATCCCGAACGTCCGGCCGGTGACGTCCCCCTTCGCCTGCGTCGTCCGGAAGACCCGCTGTGCATGCTCGTTCGTCGTGGCAAGGACGCCGGAGGGCGCCGGGGCCGCCATGCTCTTGTGGCCCGACCCGACCACGAAGTCGGCGCCGAGCGCTTTGCCGTCGACGGGCATGATCCCGACCGTGTAGGCTCCGTTAACGAGGACGGGGATGTCGTACTGGTGGGCGACCTTCGTGATGGCCGCGACGTCGTGGACGTTCCCGAACTGGTAGTCGACGTGGTCGACGAAGAGCAGGGGCGGCGTCTTCGAGAACTCGCGGATCACCGCCTCGATCTTTTCTGCCGCAGCGTCCGGGGTGATGTGGTTCTTCTCATCCTTTCGGATCTCGAGCGGAATCCCGCCCGCTTCCTCGACCGCCATGAACTCGGTGTAGTGGGCGAGCGACGTGAGGATGACCGGGTCGCCTTTCTCGACGAGCGTGGAGGCGACCGCCTGGAACCCCCGGCGCGCTCCGGGCACCACCCGCGCGGTGTCCATATTCAGCCACGCGGCGAGGTCGGCGTGGAACTGCGCGATGGGGGGGTTCTGGATGTAGTCGAGCCTGAAAGGGCTCCGGCAGTTGTCGCAGACCGAGTAGCCGTCAGCAAAGGATATCGCCGCCTTCATGGCATCGGAGGTGAGTCGCCCGCCCGCCTGGATGGGGTCGATATTGATGTACATCTCCTCGACGTCGCGGGACTCGATATCGATTGCGCACTTCACCGTACCAGCTCCTCTTCGAGAATTGCAACCTGCCGTTTCACCTTCGCAAGAGTGGTCGCGGCGCGCTCCTTCTGACCCTCGTCGAGGTCATGCCCGGGAGCAGTCTCCCGGAGCAGGAATCGGATGTCGGAGAGGAGGAAGAGTGCCTGAAAAACTGCATCAACGGCTCTTTTTGACACGAGATCACCATACAAATATCAGTGAGGATATATTAGATTAAGCGTATTATGGGCATCGGCCCGGTGCCGGCCACTTTCGCGCCACGCAGATCAGGCATTTATACTCAAGGGACACGGAGACTAACTGGGCATGAAGATCGTTCACCTGGCAGACACACATCTCGGATTATCGGCTTTTAACCGGGTGGATCCGGAGACCGGGATGAACCTGCGCGAACAGCTCATCTACGACAACTTTCTCGCCGCCGTCGACCGGGTCGTTGCCTTACGTCCCGATGCACTCGTCCACGCGGGCGACCTCTTCCACCAGGTCAAGCCGAAGACCCGCGCCTACACGACGGCGCTCGACGCCCTCTCCCGCCTGCACGATGCGGGGGTCCCGGTGCTCGTGGTCGCGGGCAACCACAGTATGGCGAAGACCCGGTACACGGCGTCGCCGTTCGAGGTGCTCGAGCGGGGAGGCTACCGCGCCCGCGACCTCTACGTCGCCCACCACAACCGCTACCGGCGGGTGGAACTGGAGGACACGGTCTTTCACCTGATACCGAATATGCTCGAGGCGGAGGGCTACCGGAGGGCATTTGAGGAGATCGAGTTCTCTCCCGGCACGAACGTGCTCGTCACCCACGGCCTTGCAAGCATCTTAAAGGACAGACGGCTGCATACCGTCGCCGAGCACGAACTGGACGCGACCATCCTCTCCGACCGGTTCGACTACATCGCGCTCGGCCACTTCCACGGTCAGGTGCAGGTCGCCGACAACGCCTGGTACAGCGGGTCGCTCGAGCACTGCAACTATGGGGAGATCGCGGAGAAGAAGGGAGGACTCGCCGTGGACCTCGCGTCGGGGGAGGTCGAGCACATCGATCTTCCGCATACGCCGATGTTCAGCCTCGGCCGGATCAACTGCGACGGGCTCTCGGCACGTGAGGTCGTGGACTGCATCCTCGATGCGGCAGATAATCACGAGAAGCGACTCTACCGCGCAATCTGCCAGGTCACGCTCGACGGGATACGCCGCGACACGCTCCGCGCGCTCGACCAGAAGGCGCTCCAGGATATCCGGAACCGTGCGCTGGACCTCAAGCTGCAGGTGCTGGCCGTCGACGACCCGTCCCGGATCTTCTACCAGGACTCGCTCGTCGGGGTGGACTACGTCGCCGAGTTCGAACGTTTCGTGGAGAAAGAGCACCTTGCACCCGGCGACGAGGAGTTCGTGAAGAAGACCGGGACGGAGGTTCTCCGGTCGGCCATCGCACGCCATAAAGAGGGAGAGCATGCTGCTGAATAAACTCCGAATGCGGAATTTCAAGCGGTTCCGCGACCAGGAGATCGTCTTCCAGGACGGCATCACGGGCATCGTCGGGAACAACGGGACCGGTAAGAGCAGCATCGTTGCCGCCGTCCTCTTCGCCCTCTACGGGCTGCAGGGGACCGGGCTCGACGGTGATTACATCGTCAGTTCCTTTGCGGGACCGCAGGATGTCTGCGAGGTCCGCCTGGACTTCTCGGTCGGCGGCAACGAGTACGCCGTCGTCCGCAAATTCAAGCGCCGCTCCTCATCGACCCTCCACGAGGCAAACCTCTACCTGAACCGGAAACTCCTCGCAAGCAGCGTCCAGAAGGTGGGGCAGGAGGTGCAGCGGATCGTCGGCATGGGCCCGGGCGATTTCCGCAACACCATCTACGCCGGGCAGAAAGAACTCCTTGCCCTGCTCGAGAGCCGGGCCGGGTCCCGGAAGGACTGGTTCATGCAGGTGCTGGGCATCGACTACCTCAAGAAAGACAGCATGGAAGAACTCAAAGAGGTCATCGATGCCCGGGAGGGAGCCTACCGGGAACTCTCCGGCCGGCTCCAGGAACTGGACGCCGACGGGATTCGCGGCCGCCTTGCGGCGCTCCGCGCAGGGCTTGCCGGGGCGGAGGAAGAGGTTGAGAGGGCCGCAGCCGCTGAGAGGAGCGCCGGTGAAGCGCTCGAGCATGCACGGCAGGAGCGCGACCGGCTGCTCTCCGTCCGCGACCGCTACCTGCACCTCGCACGGGAGGAGAAGGCGCTCGCAGACGAGATCGCGCGGCTCCGGAGCGAGTGCCGGGAGGAGGAGACGGAGATTGCAGAGCGGCAGCGGCTGCAGGCCGAACTCGAGGAGCTCGCCCTCCTCGCCGACCGCTACGAGCCTCTGAAGGCAGAGGTTGCCGCGCTTGCAGAGCAGAAGGCCCGCGCCGACCGCCTGGCCCTCGAGGCGAGCGCCGTGGAGGAACATATCCGGGAGTACGATGAGCGCCGCGCAAAGGTCGAAGCCGAACTCGCCGCGCTTGCGGAGGACGAAAAAGCGGTTGCCGATCTTGCCCGCGACGTTGCTGAGTGGCAGGCCCTCCGCGACCGCATCGCTGCGATGAAAGAACTCCAGCCAGAGTACGATGCCCTCCGCGAAGAACTCGCCCGCATGGACGAGCGGTTCGCCCAGACGGAGCGGCGTGTCCGGGAGAACCGGGTCGAGATCGAGGAGGTCGAGGAGAAGGCCCGGCGCCTTCGTGCGCTCGAAGAGGAGGCCGGCGATTACGAGACCCTCCGGGCCCGGGAGGAGGTGCTCCTTTCGGCCCAGGAGCACGCCCGGCAGAAAGAGCGATGCCTGCGGGAGGTCGATGCCGCTTCCGAAGAGATGAGCCTGCTTGCGAGCGAGATTGCCGGCCTTGCCCGGCAACTTGCCGGGATCGGCTCCATCGAGGAGAAGATTGAGTCGGCGGAGAGCCGGAAAGATTACCTGACCTCGCGGATCAGCGCCTGTGCCGAACGCCAGGAGACGATCCGCGAGGAGATCCGGAAGCTGGCCGAACACCGGGCGGAGATCCTCGCCGCGGGCCCGGAAGGGTCCTGCCCGACGTGCCACCAGGGCCTCGGGGAACATTACGAGGACCTGGTCGGCGACCTTGCAGCCGCCACCGCGTCGATGCAGAAGACGCTCGCCGCTCTTGAGGGCGAGCATGCGAGAGCGACCGCCGACCGCGAGAGCCTCGTCGCCGCCCTGAAGGAACTTTACGAACAACGCACCGCCTCTCAGCGTTTGAAAGAGCAGCACGCACTTTACTCGTCACGATACGAGCAGAGCGCGAGCGTCGGAGAGCGATGGCGGGCCGAGGCGGAGGAGCACCGGGACGCGATGCGGGCGCTCGGCGTGGAGGATTACGACCCGGCGGCGCACGCCGCTCTCAGGGAGCGGATCCGCGCTCTCGCGGAGATGCGCACCATGGCCGATACCCTCCGGGGCGAGTGCAGCCGCCTCCCCGTTCTCCAGGGGGAGCGGCAGCAACTCATCGCCGATGTCGAGAACTACTTCGCCCGCAAAGAGGAGGTTGAGGGGAAGATCTCCCGGCTCGGGTTCGATCCAGCGGTCCGGCAGCGCCTGGAGGCCGAGGCGCAGGCGCTTGAGCCGTCCTGCCGCGCGTATGCGGAGGCACAGGCCCGGCTCGCGCGGCGGCCGGCGCTGGAAGAGGAGTTGAAGGCTGTCTCCGCAAGGGCCGGGGGGCTCCGGGAGAGACTGCAGGCCGCGAGTGACGAGCTTGCCCGCCACTCGTGGGACCCGGAACTGTTCGCGCGCCTTACCGGGGAATACGAGCGTGCCGAAGCGGCACACCGGAGAGCGTTTGAACTCCGGGTTCGCCTTGAGGAAGTCCCGCGGCTGCTCGAGGGACTCGAGGCGAAGCGGAACCTTCTCGCGAACAGGGAGAGCGAACTGCTCTGGGTCAGGACATCCATCGGGGAACTCGGTTTCGGCGAAGAGATGGTCGCGGCAGCACAGGAGGTGCTCGCGGTCTGCGAGAGGGATCTTCTCGCGGCGCGGGAGCAGAGGTATGCTGCTGCCGCCCGGGTAAGCAGCCTGAAAGCGGATATCGAGGAGGAAGCCGGAAGGCTCTCCCGGTCGGAGGACCTCATCGGGCAGCAGGAGGCGCTCACCGAGGAGATCGGGCGCCTGAAGTTGACCCGGTCGCTCATCAAAGACTACACGGACTACCTTCTTCAGGTGGTCAGGGACCGGATCGAGGAGGAGGCGGGGAGGGTGCTCGCGGAGATCACCGACGGGCGGTACGGGACGGTGATGCTCGACGACGACTTCACCGTCCTCGTCCACGATATGGGAGACGACTACCCGGCCGACCGGTTCAGCGGCGGCGAGCAGGACGACATCGCCATCGCCCTCCGGGTGGCGCTCTCCCGGTTCCTCGCCGGGGTGAACGAGGTGCACGACTCCACGTTCCTGATCTTCGACGAGATCTTCGGGAGCCAGGACGAAGGGCGGCGGAACAACCTTCTCCGGGCGCTCCGGACACAGGAAGCCCATTTCCCCCAGATCCTCCTCATATCCCACATCACCGAGGTCCAGGATGAGTTCTCGACGACGCTCATGGTCGAGATGGGCGCCGATCAGGCAAGCACGGTCAGGGAGTTCGAGTGATGGACCAGAGGACCGTCTACCGGGACGCGATCCGGCGCGTTACGGGAAAGATCCGGGAGGCCGCCCCGGAGGACCTTGCGGCGCGGTTTGCAGTCGCCGGCGGGTTCGACGCGACATCGTATCGCCATTGCCTGCCCGGGTTCGGGGGAGCCGTCTGTGCGGTGGACGGGAGCAACACCGTCATCCTCGATGCGGGCAGTTTTGCCGTTGCCGCAGTCAGGGCATCGGTCAGCGCGTATTCCTGCGGCACGCGCCTCTGCCGCCGGACGACGCCTCTCCACATCGTCACGGTCAACCCGGGGACGGGGAACGAGGATTTCGACGAGATCTTCCACGACTGCTTCCACTGCTCTCCGAAGGTGCACCTCGACCACGACGACCCGGTCAGGAACACCGCGGTCATACGGGACACCCTCGAGTTCTGGGCGGCGACGGAGATGGCCGCGGAACTCGATGCCGGCGACCTCATCGTCCTCGACGGCACGCTCCAGGTCCGCCACGCAAGCCACGACGAGGTAGTCGAGAAACTCCTGAACCTCTGCAACCTCCGGGGTGTCCTCATCGCCGCGGTGACGAAACGGACGTCGCTCACCTGGGGCGGGGGGCACCCGATCGTCCCGGCGGCGGAAGGCCTCGCCCGCGACCACGGCATCGGTGAGCCCTGGTACCTCTGCGTCTCCGCCGCCGAGGGCCTGCTCGACCGCCGGGAGACGCAGACCTGGAAACAGCGGGGCGAACAGTACGTCGCGCGGCTGCACCCGCGGGCAGAGCGTGCGTTCAAGGTGGAGATCCCGAAGTATTACAGCCCGGAGATGGTCGAACAGGTCTTCTCCGCGCTCGCCTCTTTTGCCGACGACGGAAGGGTCACGGGCTACCCGTACCCGCTCCTCGACGCCCACCTCACGACGAAGATCGGAAAGGATGCGGTCGACCAGGTCCGCCAGGACATCATCCGGGGCATGGACCTGCTCGGCATGAGCCTCGCCGACTACACCGGCATCTTTGGAGACTACCACGATGAATTTGATCGATATTGACGGCGACGACGCCTCGAAATACCGCCTGATCGGGGACCGGGTGCTCAGCTACCGGTTTGCCGTCCCCCACGACGAGGAGCTCTACCTCGGGGACGTCCTGAAGATCACCGACGACGTCAAAGGGCTGACGTTCTTTGCCAAGGTGAACGACCTCCTCCACGACTGCAACTTCTCCGACCCGAAGTGGGATACCCGCCCCCATACGGAGCACTTCTACGGGATAGGGGAGGACGTCTTCATCCTCGTGGAGGCGATGCCGCTCGGGTACGTGGGAGAAGACGGCGCCTTCCGCAAACCCCGGACGATCCCGGCGAAGTTCTCCCGCGTGGAGCGGCCGGAGTCCCGCGACTTTGCGTTCCTCGCGCAGGTGATGGGCGAGATCGAGGTCGGCGTGATGAAGACCGGCCAGGACGTCTTACGGGACGTGAGGGTGGCGCTTCATCCGGCGGTGATGCGCCAGCACATGGGCGTCTTTGCGACGACGGGCATGGGAAAGAGCAATTTCATGAAGGTCTTCTGCGCCTCCTGCATGCAGGCCAGGGCATTCGGGCTTCTCATCGTGGACCCGCACGGCGAGTACGTGGCGGGAGGGCGATCCTCGAGTGGCCAGGCCACTCAGGGCCTCCTGCACTACCAGGCCGGCCGGGACGGCCTCGCGGTCTTCTCCACCCGGCCGGAGCCGTTCAGGAAGAAATACCGGCTGGACCAGCTGTATCTCGACTACGATGATTTCAGGGCACCCGACCTCCTCCTGCTCTACGAGCACTCTCCGCCCCAGCGCGAGGTCGTGGAGATGCTCGAGAGCACGCCCGGTTCCGACGTGATCGACTTCTTCCAGAACACCGACTTCACGGCCTTCGATGCCGAGACCTACACCGGCCGGCACCCCCGGATTGCAAGGGAGTTAAAGAACTTCTCGCCGAGCACGCTCTCGGTGATGCAGCGGCGCATCGCGGGTATGATGAACCGGAACCGGGGCTTCTTCCGGCGGCAGGGCTCCTCGATCCCCGAAATCATGAAAGCGCTCCACGAGAACAAAGTCGTCCTGATCGACATCCCGGGGATGAGCGAACAGAGCGAACTCTTCGTCCTCTCGATCATAACACGCAAGATCATGCGCAGCCACCAGGGCGAGGATGCCGGGGGCGAGCCCAAACAGGTCCTGATCACCATCGAGGAGGCTCAGCGGGTGCTGGGCTCGGGACTCGGAAACACCAGGACCTTCCGCGAGGCCGCGATGGAAGGGCGGAAGTTCGGCGTGGGGCTCTGCGTGGTGACCCAGCAGCCCAAAAACATCGATTCCCGGGTCCTTGCGCAGCTGAACACCTTCGTGGTGATGGGGCTCTCGGACCGGGGCGACCGCGACATCATCGCAAGCAGCGCAAAACAGGACCTCTCGCGCCTGGATACCGAGATTCAGACGCTTGAAGCGGGTGAGGCAGTCATCAGCACCATCGGGATCCCGTTCCCGGTGAGTACCAGGATTCACCTCTTCGAGGACTATATCCGCGACCTCAACGGAAGACCGGAAAGAAAGCCGATAGATGACGGGCTTGATGCGACATTTTAACGGCAACGCACGAAGGTAATACGGGCAGGAAACCCTTTTCGTTTCCGCCGGTCCCTTCACTGAATTGCTTGGCGCTCCCCGGAGGGGCGTCAGGATTGCTGCTTTTTCTCGACTTTTCGTATGGAGACGCAGTTGACGACTGCATCCCCTGACAGGATGTAGCGTTTGACGACAGTTCCGAGCACCTCGACCACATCCCCCTTCTGCACCTTTTCTGCCGGCGAGGTGAACATCTTGACAGATATCTCACCTGTCCGGTCGGCGACGAGGTACTGCGGCCGGTTGAGGAACTGGAAATACACACGCTCGACGACACCCTTTATGCGCACCGGTTCGCCGAGCCTGTTCAGGTTGATCTCCCGTATCCGGGCGTCCTTTGCCTCTGCTTCGTACAGGGGCACCAGTGACGCATACTGTGACTGGCTCATGTAGTTGAGCGCTAGCGGTATGAGAACCAGCATGACAGCCACAGGTACGCCCCAGGTCAGCAGGTATACATCCCCCGTAGTGAGGACATACGCTGCCATCAAGACAACAAAAAAGAGGAAGACGGCCAGTACAACGGCCGTCACCCTCACTTTGATATTTCCGATCTGCATCGTTAATCAGGTCTACTTAGGTCTACTTAAGGGCTGCAATTTCCTTCCGGAATGCGACCCAGTAGAGGACACCGACGAAGAACAGACCGCCGACGATGTTGCCGAGTGTGACCGGGATTACGTTGTTGGTCCACATGTTCACCCAGTTGACCGTCTCGACTGCCTTTGTGGGGTCAATCCCTGTGACGAAGATGCCTGCCGGGATGAAGTACATGTTCGCGATGCTGTGCTCGAACCCGCTGGCGACGAAAGCGAAGATCGGGAACCAGATACCGACGATCTTACCGATCGCGTCGTCGGCGCATATACCGAGCAGGACAGCAAGGTTGACGAGCCAGTTACAGGCGATTGCCTTCAGGAAGCACGACCATAGCGCCATGGCACCGACGTAACTCGTCTTTGCGGCCGCTATGGCTACTGCTCTCGAACCAAACGCGGTGATCGTTGCGACTCCGGCGGCATCGTAACTGACACACGGCCCGTATGCCATGATGTACGCAAAGATAACCGACCCGATGAAGTTGCCGATATATACCCAGACCCAGAGGTTGAGCACGCTTGCCCAGCTGACCTTGTGGATGAACGCTGCCATGGGGGCGAGCATCGCGTCGCCGGTGAAGAGCTCGGCACCGGTCATGATTGTAATGATAAGCCCAACAGGGAAGACAGCACCCAGAACGAGCTGGGAGATACCGGGACTTGCGGCACCGAACCGCATCGCAACATCGGTTGCCTGGATACCGGTCGAACAGACCGTTGCCAGAGCAGCACCCATCGCGATGAACGCTCCGGACAGGACACCACGCAGGGCCATGTTCCAGGCCGGCAGTCCGACCTTGTACTTTCCGGCATCACCTGCTTTTGCTACGATAGCAACTGGAGGATGGAATACCATTTTTCTTACACCTCTCTAAACGTCCTACCTATACCATCAAGTAATCCGAATGGATAGGTCTAATTAATCAGTAATTTGAGAGTGCTATTAATAGGTTTCGAAATGATCGCTACGCGTGGGGGACACAACACAAATTCAGTCGATTATCATCGCCCCAAGTTAATTGCCATAGTTAAACATGAAGAATCGATAAACACTGCGTTTACCTTTGCTTTTGGGACCACGCGGAATATAGGTGGTTTCAGGGAGTTAATCGGGCGGGTATGCAGGAACGGGCGCGCGGATTTTCCGATCTCCGTCCATATTTATGCCGGGGCAGCGAACGCCCGGTAAAATCACCGCAGATGCCTGCGCGTCGGGGCGAACTTCGGTAACAGGTGCCCTGACTGCAAGAATGGCCTTATTTTGAGGAAACGGCTCATTTGCTTCAATTTTCCGGGATCCCCCCTCACCGGACCGGGACACTCTTCGAGCGGATTTAAGGGTCCGTGGCGCCCTGCCCGCCGGGGGTGCGCTCCGACAGCCGCCACCGGGTGCGGCGAATACAGAGCGGTCTGCCATGGACCGCCCTCCTTTCTTGAGGGACAATCACCGCCCCTTCACGGGACGGGTGGCTCCGACCGTCCGGCACCATGCACCCGGCGGGATTTATAACGGCCCTCTGGCAATTATGGATGCGCTCCGGCTACCTGGACACCTCTCCCCGGACATCCCGTGCTATAGAGGCATTGTCGGGCTTCTGGTGGCAACCGGCACCAGGGTACCGTCGCGGGAGGGTACCAGGGGAGTCGGGAGCAATACCGATGGAGAAGGCGCATCGGGACGTCCGACGGACGCGCATAACCCTTAGCCGCATACCGCCGCACGAAGTTAATCAAATCACATAAATGTTAAACAAACGTATTCCATGTATCCCATGCAGATCGAGGAAACCGTCACTCCCTATAGAAGAATTATACTCATCGCCATCGTCGTCGGGATCATCGCCGGCATCGGCGCTCTATTCTTTTTCGAAGGACTGAAATTGGGAACTGCATTCTTCATGGAAGGCATCGTCGGGTTTCAACTTCCAAAAGAGGGGCAAGCTCTCCAGGATATCACTCAGTGGGCTCCTCCCGATAATCTCTGGATGATTCTCCCCGTCATATGTTTCGGGGGACTCCTCTCCGGCATCCTGGTCTACACCTTTGCCCCGGAAGCGGAAGGACACGGGACCGATGCGGCAATAAGAGCATTTCATGGAGAAGGACGGGTGCGCTGGCGCGTTCCCCTCGTCAAAGCGGTCACTGCTATCCTGACCATCTCGACGGGAGGAAGCGCCGGACGTGAAGGGCCGACCGCACAGATGTCGGCCGGCTTCGGCTCGATCGCCGCCGATCTATTAGGCCTCTCCGCGCGTGAGCGGAGGCTTGCTATCGCCACCGGTGTCGGCGCCGGAATCGGCACGATCTTTATGGCGCCTCTCGGGGGAGCAATCCTTGCTGCAGAGATCCTTTACAAACAGGATTTCGAAACCGAAGCGATCGTCCCCGCGTTTCTGGCTTCGGTCATCGGGTATGCCATCTTCGGCCTGGTTGAAGGCTTCGAACCGGTCTTCGGCCCCGGGGTGACCTCCTGGAACGTCTCCCAGATCCCGTTCTTCATCCTCCTCGGCGTGGTCTCGACTGCCGTCGGCCTGATCTACATACACACGTTCTACGGGACGAACCGGGTTTTTAAAAGGGTATTCAGCCGCCTGAAGATCCCGAATCACTTCAAACCCCTCACCGGGGCATTTCTCACCGGCACGTTCGTTCTCGCTCTTGCGGCTCTCTCTCCCGAAGCGGCAATCGTCGGGCTTGCCAGTCTTGGAACCGGATACGGTTTCACACAACTTTCGCTGTATAACATGCTCCCGATCGGTGTGCTGCTCTTTCTCCCGTTTGCGAAGATCCTGACAACGTCGCTCACCATCGGCTCCGGAGGGAGCGGCGGTGTCTTCGCGCCGGGACTGGTGATCGGCGGGGCGACGGGAGGCGCCTTCGGGTCGCTGCTGCACCTCGCCTTCCCCGGGATCGTGCCCATCGAATCGGTGCCGGTCTTCGTCGTCGTCGGGATGATCGCTCTCTTCGGTGCGATATCCCACGCACCGATCGGGGTCATGATCATGGTCGTGGAGATGACCGGCGACTTCTCCCTGCTCGTGCCGGCGATGGGTGCCGTCTCGGTGGCGGTTCTTCTCATCGGTCAGTCCACCATCTTCCGTGAGCAGGTACTGAACCGGTCCCGGTCGGCGGCCCACCGGGACGAGTATACCATCGAGATTCTTCAGGATATTCATGTGGGCGATGTTATGGTCCCCCGGGAACGGATCGTCGCCGTATCGCCCGGCGACACCACCGGAAGGGTGCTCCATCTGATCGACGAGACGCTGCATACCGGGTTTCCGGTGCTTGATGGGGAAGGGAAGCTCGTCGGCATGATCGCCCTCGATGATGTCAGAGATAACCGGGCAAACGGCGAGCATGACATACTGGTGGAGGATGTCATGAGTTCGAGGGTCTTCACCGTGCATCACTCCTGCTCGCTGCGCGAGGCCCTGGACCTGATGACCGAGCACGACATCCATCACCTGCCCGTCGTCCCGGCAGAAGACCCGAGAATGCTCTCGGGTTTCGTCACCCGAACGGACATCATGAAAGCGTATGTCAGGAAAGCGTCGCAACCCGGGGGGAAACACCATTCTATGGGGAACAGCACCCTGATAGAACCACATACAGCGTCGGAACGAGGTCCTGACGGGAAAAAAGGGTCGATGGTGGAGGGTTGAACCCCGGTCAGCGGAAGATGTCGAAGATCTGGTCGCTCCCGGTGGCGATGAGCCGGTCGCGCTCCGCACTTTCTTCTACGAGCGCGAGCACCGGCGGGGTCATGTCCTCACCCGGGTGGAACCCGAAGAGTCTCTCGAGATCGGTCTGGATTGCATGGAGGAAGACCGAGTTCGAGATCTCCACAGGGCAGAGTTCCTCGCACTGGCCGCAGTTGACGCAGGAGTCGGAGATGTGCGCGAACCGGATCAGGTGGAACATGAACGGCGGCGGGATCACGCCGGGTTCGACCAGGTAGTCCTTCTTCGTGCTGCAGTCGATGCAGTAGCAGATCGGGCAGTTCTCGATGCATGAGTAGCACTTGATGCACCGGCTCGTCTGCTCGCGGATCTTGTTCAGGCGCTCCGTTCCCTCGCCGAGCGCCCCGAAGTAGCGTGCCCGCCACCTGTCGCCGAGTTTCAGCATCGCGTTCTCGACCTTGCCGCGGATCTCGACGCCTTTCGGGTTCGCGGGTTCCGTGGCGACCGCCCCGGCCTGCAGAGCGCCGTTGAGGAGGTTTGCGCCCTTCTCGGAGCAGACCTCGACGAAGGTGGCCTTGCCGGCCTTCTCCCCGATAACGCCCCAGTTCCCGCAGGCGAGGTCCGCCTGGCGCGGGATCTTGATCTTGCAGCGCCGGCAGTTCGACCGGCGGCCGAGGCCTTCGTTCCCGAGGAGGTCCTCCGATCCTTCTTCGAGCTCGTCGATCGAGATCGAGGCGTGCTCGCCGTCCTTTGTGATGACGATGAACTTTCCTTTGTCGATCTCTTCCTTGACGACGTCGTCGGGGTCAAGCCCGAGCTTCTCCCGGACGATGATCCGTGCCGTCTCCGGCCGGATGGTGCCGCCGCAGTTGAGGCCGATCACGATGATGTTGTCGAGGTTGACCTGGCCGCGCTTGGCCATCTCGTAGATTGCCTTGACGTCGCAGCCTTTAAGAACGGTCGCGATCCTCATGTTCGGTTCGGTGGAAAGAAGACATCGCCGCATCTGCTTGGGGAGCAGCAGGGTGCCGCAGTGAAGCGACCCGGCAATCCCCCCGATCTCGGCGGGGTCGGTGATCATGGCCGGAACCGCATCGTAGACGTCCGCGCCCTTCCTGACCGCAAAGACCGCGTCGACCATGCCGCTCTCGAGGGCGTGGCGCAGCAGTGCGGTGACGGCTCCGCCGGTCTCCGCCTTCTCGCGGAGGGCGTCGTCCGTCGTCCATGCATACAGTAAATCGCCTTTTCCTGCCATATCTCACACCTCCTCGATCTTCTCGACCTTCACGGCACACGCCTTGAACTCGGGGATCTTCGCGATCGGGTCGAGCGCGTTGTGGGTCAGCCTGTTCGCCGGATGCTCCTTGTAGTGGAACGGTATGAACATGACGCCCTTGATGATCTCCGGGGTGACCCGCGCGGGGATCTCGACGGAGCCGCGGCGCGTGCTCGCCCGGACGACCTCGTCGTCCTTGATCCCGAGTTCCTCCGCGTCCTCGGGGTTGATCTCGATCCAGCCGATGGGCGCCTCCTTCTCAAGGCTCCACGACCGACGGGTCATGGTGCCGGTGTGCCACTGCCAGATCGTGCGGCCGGTCGTGAGGACGAACGGATACTCGGCGTCGGGGACTTCCGCCGGCGGCTTCCACTCGATCGGCGAGAAGACCCCGAGCCCGTCGGGCATGGCGAACGTCTCCCGATGGAGGATCGGGGTTCCCGGGTGCTCCTCGGTCGGGCAGGGCCAGTGCAGGCCGTCGGGGTCGAGGCGGGCGTAGGACATGCCGGCGTAGGACGGGGTGACCTTCGCGACCTCGTTGAAGATCTCCTCGGCGCTCTGGTAGGGGAACTGGGCGGCGTAGCCCATCCGTGCCGCGAGTTCGCTGATGATCTGCCAGTCGGGCTTCGCCTCGCCCGGCGGGTCCTGGGCCTTCTTCCAGCGCTGGACCCGCCGCTCGGTGTTCGTCTGGGTGCCGTCCTTCTCGGCGTAGCAGGCGGCGGGAAGCACCACATCAGCGAGTTCGGCGGTCTCGCTCAGGAAGATGTCCTGCACGACCAGGAACTCGAGGTTCCTGAGCCCCTCCTCGACGTGGTGGAGGTCGGGATCGGAGAGCATCGGGTTCTCGCCCATGATGTACATGCATTTCAGTTCGCCGGGATTCTCGGCAAGGATGTTCACCATCTCGGTGACGGTGTAGCCGACCTTGCCCTCGGCGATATCCTCGACGCCCCAGGCGTCCATCATCTTCTTTCTGGCCGCCTCATCGGTGACCTTCTGGTAGCCGGAGTAGACGTTCGGGAGGGCTCCCATGTCGCAGGCGCCCTGGACGTTGTTCTGGCCGCGGAGCGGGTTGACGCCGGCGCCGGGTTTGCCCAGGTTGCCGGTGAGCATCATCAGGTTGGCGGTCGATTTGACGTTGTCGACTCCGACGGTGTGCTGGGTGATGCCCATCGAGTAGATGAGCGTGGCGACGTCGGCGGTCGCGATCCACTCGGCGGCGGCCCTGAGGCTCTCGACGGGGATGCCGGAGATCTTCGAGACGTTCTCAAGGCTGTAGTCATCCTTCATGACGACCTCCTTGAGTTTCTCGAAGTCTTTCGTGCGCCTCTCGATGAACTCTTTATCCTCCCGGCCGTTTCGGATGATCTCCTGCATCAGGCCGTTCAAGATCGCGACGTCGGTGCCCGATATGAACGGCATGTAGAGGTCGGCCTGCCGGGCAGTGGGGGTGAGGCGCGGGTCGGCCACGATCACCTTTGCGCCGCTCTCTTTCGCACGGATGATGCTCCGCCCGATGAGCGGGTGCTGCTCGAAGGTGTTGGACCCGAGGACGAAGACGCACTTCGACTGGGCGATGTCGCCGATAGAGTTGGTCATTGCGCCGGACCCGAAGACCGCCGCGAGCCCCGCGACGGTGGATGCGTGGCAGAGCCTGGCGCAGTGGTCGACGTGCGGGGTCTTGAGGACCACCCGGGCGAACTTCTGCATCAGGTAGTTCTCCTCGTTCGATGTCCGGGCGGAGGAGAGGCAGGCCATCTCCTCGGGGCTATAGGACCCGAACTTCTGTGCGATCAGGTCGTAAGCCTCGTCCCAGGTCGCCTCGACGAACCCGCCGTCCTTCTTGATCAGCGGTTTTGTGAGGCGGTCGGGGCTGTTGATGAACTCGTGGGCGTAACGTCCTTTGGGGCAGAGTTTGCCACCGTTGACGGGCGCGCGCTGCCAGTGCGCCACGTCAAAGACCCTGCCGTCCCGGACGACTAGGTTGAACCCGCACCCGGTGCCGCAGTACGGGCATGTCGTCGATACGTACTTGATTTCCATCATTCTCCCTCTGGCAGGGACTACATACCGCCCGGATTATATAATAGGCATGGTCAAGGCGGGTTTTTTTGGGGAATAGTGGTGGGACGCGATAGGAACCGGCATCACAGGACGGCCTGGATCGCCAGCGCCGCCGCGAGCGTGACGAGGCCCGCCGCCGAGAGCGGCAGGGTGTAGTTTCGCACGACCGCGGAGAAGTCGTCGCCGGTCGTCCGTTTGAGCAGCCAGAAGAAGGGATCGCTGACGTAGGAGAACATGAACGCCCCTGCGGAGACCATGAGCACCAGGGCGAGCGGGTCGATCGCCGCGACGGCCGGGATGGTGGCGAGGATGGCGGCGGTGACGGCCGCGGTGACGACCCTCGAGCCCTGCGCCGCCTGCACCAGGGCGGCGATGACGAACGGGAGGATGGTTACGGGGAGGAACCCGAGTACCAGCGCGGTCACGTCCGCGGGGAACGTGCTTGCGGCGATGACGCCGCCGAGCGCCCCGGCACCGGCGAGGTCGAAGATGATGATCCCGGCGTTCTTCGTCCCGCGCGTAAGTGCCCTCTCCCGGACGTCGCCCGGAACCGTGGCAAGGGCGGCAAAAAGCCCGGCGAGGAGTGCCAGGTTGATATTGGCAAGCGCATGGAGTGGGGGAACCAGAGACCCGATCGAGAGCGCCAGGGCGATGACCAGGAACGGCAGCCAGGCACGCAGGTGCCGTCCGCCGGCCGGGAGTTCCTCCGGCTGTCCCGCCGGGGGGGTGCGGGCCCGCAGGGCGAGGAGGAGCCCGGCGAGGAGAAGGAGGGAGAGGGGAAGAGCGACGAGGTCGATATCCCAGGGGCGGCCGGAAAAAAGGCCGGGAGTCGTTACGGTGGAGTAGACGACGGGAGCGGGGTAGAGGAGAACGTAGGATATCATCCCGGCGACGCCGGCGCAGTAGAGGAGGGTCTTTGACGCCCGGCCGTCGGGATGGAGGAGAGTGAGGATGGGAGCGAGGATGACGAACGAGGTGATGCCGCACATCAGCGGGACGGAGAGGAGGTAGCCGGCCGCTCCCGCCGTGGCGAGGGGGCGGTGCACCAGGCCCCGGATGTCGGCGACGATCTCCTCCACCCGGCCGCTCTCGCGGAGAACCTGGGCGATGCCGACCCCGCAGAAGATGACGATCCCGAGTATGGAGAAGATCCTGCCGGCACCGCCCGTGATCGCCGCAATAACCGTCTCCGCCGGCATGCCGGAGAGAGAGCCAAAGAGGACGGACGTCCCGACCAGGGTGAGGAACGGGGGAAGGCGATACCTGAGCGAGGCGACGGTGATTGCCGCGAGGGCAACGGCGAAGGCGATGAGGGTCTCCATCAGTCTCTCATCCGGGGATACTATTCGTCAGTTCCGGTTCTGTTCTTTCTCGCGGCGCGCTTCGGCGATCCGGCTCTCCGCGATCGCCCGGTATTCCGGGTCGATCTCAAAGCCGATGTAATCCGCGCCGAGGGTGATCGCCGCAAGCGCCGTGTTCCCGATGCCCATGAAGGGGTCGAGAACCAGCGTCCCGGGCCGGCAGCCGTGGAGCCGGATGCACATCTCGGGGAGTTTCTCCGGGAAGCTGGTCGGGTGGGGCCGGGAGGAGCGGATCGTCCGGTAGGGGATGAACCAGGTGTTCCCCCGGTCCCGGAGGTCGCGCTCGGCCGCCTTCCAGCGGCCGATGTTGCTCTTGTCCTGGTAGGGCACGCCGACGCCCAGTTTATCGAGCGCCACATCACCTTTCTTCGTGAAATGGAAGATGTGCTCGTGGCACTGGCTCAGGTAGCGGACGCTGTTGACCGGCTGGTAGTGGCCGACGGCGATATCCCCGGCGATATTCTCGTAGTCACCCACATCCGCCTTCTCGATGGCGATCGATTTGACCCAGTGGATGACGTTCTGAAGTTCGAAGTGGGGGCGGAACCGCTGGACGGCGTCGAAGGGGATCCAGGGGTCACGGGGTTTGCCGCCGATGTTGAGGAAGAATGAGCCGTCGTCGGCGAGGACCCGCGCCGCTCCGGCGGCGACCTCACCGAGCCAGTCGAGGTAGTCCTCGCGGGGCTTTTGGTCGTCGTAGGAGTTGTAGTCCTTCCCGATGTTGTAGGGCGGCGACGTGACGATGATATCTACAGAGCCCGCCGCCAGGCGCCGCATTCCCTCGATGCAGTCCATGATATGGATGGTGTTGACGGCGAGCCCGCACACCCCTCTCTCCTTTTCCGTCACTCCGATCACTTATGGGTTCGCGGTCCCGGGCAAAAAGGTGAACGAATAAAAGGGGTGTCAGGCCCTGTCGTCCTCGCCGAGCACCTTCTGCCGCGTCCGCTCGAGCGCGTCGATGAAGTCCTCGACCTCGTAGGGGTTGAGCCCCTCCGAACCTTCAGGCTCGAGGTGCACGACCTCAAGAAGCGCGTCCTTGAGGATCTCGAGGCGGCTCTCCGGGGGGAGGACGATCTCGAACCGGCGGAAGATGCGGTCGGGGATGCAGACGAAGTTCCCGTGGATGGAGGCGAACGAGAGGATCTCGTCTGCGGCGGGGACGTCTGCCTGGTCGACCTCGACCTCGAGGACCGCAGGCGTATCGGCGCTTTCCTCGGCAAAACAGCGGGCGACCCTGATCTTCGTGGCGATTCCCTCCGGTTCCGGCCGGATATTCTCCCGGGAGGATAATATAGTTTTTATGCCGGAGGGCTTCGTCCCAGGTGGAGTTCCGCCCCCCAAAACATTTCGGGGATGCTTATTCCCCGAAGTAATCGACGATGTTCCGGAAGAACTGCATGTTCATCGACCCGGTGGGCAGGGGTTTTCCCTCGCGTTTCAGCCGCTCTTTCCTGACCGGCCAGTCGTAGAGGTTCACGAACTCCATCGCCCGCTCGGGGTGTGGCATCAGCCCGAGAACCTTGCCGTCAGCCGACGTTACGCCGGCGATGTCCGCGATCGCCCCGTTCGGGTTGTAGGGGTACTCCCCGCCTGCGGGGGAGAGGTCGTCGCGGCAGTAGCGGAACGCGACCATCCCCTCCCGCTCGATCCGCGCGAGGGTCTCCTCCGAACAGAAGAAGTTCCCTTCGCCGTGGGAGACGGGGCAGTAGAGGTGCGAGATGCCCTTCGTCCAGAGGTTATCCGCGGCGGGCTTGAGCGTGACAAACCGGCACTCGAGCACGCCCTTCCTGTTCGGCATCAGGGCGATCTCGCGGGGGTAGTTCCGGTCGAACGCGGGGACCAGGCCGAGGTTCGCGAGGATCTGGAACCCGTTGCAGATCCCGAGGACGAGGTTGTCCCCCGCGAGGAACTCTTTTACGTCGCTCCAGAGATTGTTTCGGACGCGGTTTGCGTAGGCGTTGCCCGCACCCGTGTCGTCGCCGTAGGAGAACCCGCCGGGGAAGACCATCAGCCGGTAGTCGGAGAGGGTCTTCTCCCCCGCGATGAGGTCGTTGATGTGAACGATATCGGACGCCATGCCCGCCCGCATCAGGGCCTCCACCGTCTCCATCTCGGAGTTGATCCCGTAGCCGCTCATGATGAGGGCTCTTGGATTGTTTGCGCGAGCCATGTTCAGTACCCCCCGAAAGGTGCCTTATACGCAGTTTCCATTGCCGTCACCGGCTGTTCGATGAGCGCCTGTTCTCCTGCCGATACCCGAAACGTTTCGCCGCCGACGCTGCCGAGGAGGTGCGCGTCGCCGCCGAAGATCTCCTCGAAGGCTTCGCGGTCGCCGGGGGCGACCGTGACGACGAGCCGCCCGAGCGACTCAGAGAAGAGGTAGGTGTCCGGGCGTATCCCGCCGGGGATGGCGAGGTCCATGCCGATCCTCCCGGCGATGGCGACCTTGGCGAGGGCGACGAGGAGCCCCCCGTGGGTCACGGGGAAGGCGGAGGCGAGAAGCCCTTTCTGGATCGCGTCGGTCATCCTCTCGTAGCGCACCTTCGCCGCCTCGATATCGAGGGACGGGACCGCGCCCCCCTCGATGCCGAGGTGCCCGAGATACTCCGACCCGCCGAGTTCTTCGTTGGTCTCCCCCACGACGTAGACGAGGTCGCCGTCGAACTTCGCGTCCATCGATACTGCGGTGGTGACGTCGGGGTGGACGCCGATCGAGGTGATGAGGAGCGTCGGCGGCACGGAGACCTTCACGGGGTTCGAGTCGGCGTCGAACCCGGAGAAGTCGTTGAACATGCTGTCTTTGCCGGAGATGTACGGTGCGCCGAATCCGACCGCACCGTCATAGCACCCGAACGCGGCGCGCTTGAGCTGCCAGAGCCGCCCGGGTTCGTCGGAGGAGCACCAGCAGAAGTTGTCGAGGAGCGCGATCGTCTCCATCGGGACGCCGATCGCGACGAGGCCCCGGACCGCCGCATCGATCGCGGCGAGCGCCATCCGGTAGGGGTCGAGCTCCGAGTAGGACGGGAAGAGGCCCTGCGAGAGCCCGACGCCCTTCATCGAGCCGGGGACGACCTTGGTGAGGGTGGCCGTGGCCTGGACCCGCCCGGCCCCCTGCACCGGCCCGAGGACGTGCCCGCCCTGGACGGTGTGGTCGTACCGGGTCGAGATGAACTCCTTCGAGCAGATGTTCTTACGCGAGAGCATTGCGAGGAGGAGGTCGTCGAGCCGGTCGGGGCGTGGGACGTCGGGCTCGGGATACGCCGTCTCCACGGGCTCAGTCCGGAGGTGCTTCTTCGGCAGGCCGTCGTGGAGGAAATCGAGGTCGACGTCCATGACGGTCTCGCCGTTGTACTCCACGACGCATCTCCCCGTATCGGTGAACGTCCCGATGACGGTCGCCTCGACCTCCCTCCTCTTCATCAGATCCATGAACGCCTCGATCTTCTCCTCCGGGACGGCGAGGGTCATCCGCTCCTGCGATTCAGAAATCCAGATCTCCCACGGCGCCATACCGGGGTACTTCAGCGGAACGCGGTCGAGGAGGACATGGCACCCGCCCGACTCCCGTGCCATCTCCGCGACGGAGCAGGAGATTCCTCCCGCCCCGTTGTCGGTGATGCTCCGGTAGAGGTCGAGGTCGCGGGCCTCCTTGACGATGACGTCGGAGAACTTCTTCTGGGTGATGGGATCGCCGATCTGGACCGCGGTCACGGGGCTCGCGGGGTCGAGGGCCTCTGAGGAGAAGGTGGCCCCGTGGATGCCGTCCTTGCCGACCCTGCCGCCGACCATGACGATGAGGTCGCCGGGGAGGGCCTGCTTCTCGTGGAGCGGCTTTCCGTCACGGGTGCGCGGCATCACGCCGACGGTGCCGGCGAAGACGAGGGGTTTACCGACGTAGCGGTCGTGGAAGTAGCACCACCCCTGCGGTGTCGGGATGCCCGAGCAGTTCCCGCCGACGTCGACGCCGCGGACGACGCCCTCGAAGATCCTCCGGGGCGGGAGGATGGGATTCGTCCGGTTCTTGCCGCGGAAGAGGGCCGGTTCGGTATCGGGGTCGCCGACGCAGTAGCCGTAGATGTTGATGCAGGGCTTTGCGCCGAGGCCGAACCCGATGGTGTCGCGGTTCACCCCGACGATCCCGGTGAGGGCGCCGCCGAAGGGGTCGAGGGCGGAGGGGGAGTTGTGCGTCTCGACCTTGCAGGTCACGAGGTGCTCGTCGTCGAAGACGATGGCGCCGGAATTGTCGGTGAAGACCGAGACGCAGATGTCGTCGTCGCCCTTCGCCTCGCGGACGGTGTTGGTGGCGGCCTGGATGCAGGTCTTGTAGAGCCCCCGCGGGACGTCGTCGTCCATGGCCGAGGCAAAGATCGTGTGCTTGCAGTGCTCGCTCCAGGTCTGGGCGAGCGACTCGAGTTCGACGTCCGTCGGCTTTCGCCCGAGCCCCCGGAAGTAGTCTCGGATTGCGTGGAGCTGGGCGAGGTCGAGTGCGAGCGGCCCGCGCCGCTCCCCTGTTGCGGGGTCGAGGATGCCCTCTTTTCCGATGCGGGCGAGTTCCGCGTCGGGGAGGTCGAGGTCGACGGTTCCGGCGGCCTGCAGGTCGTGGAGGTGGACGAAGGGGGTGATTGCGTCCATCCCCTTCCCGGCGTACTCCTCGCGGCTCCTGACGTGTACGCGGTTGACGAGCGGGTTTGCGAGGGCGGCGGTGAGCCTCTCCAGGGATTCGGGCGTGAGGTCGCCGCAGACGAGGTAGAGCTGCGACGAGAAGACCGCCTCCCCCTCGCCGAACCGGAACCCGAAGTAGTCCTCGATGGTCTGCCTTGCCGTCGTCCCGGCGTTGTCGGTGACCCCGGGCAGGAACCCGACCTCGATGGCGTAGTCGAATTCAGCCTCGGTCGGCCGGTCTACGGAATACCGCTGGACGACGGGGTTGCTGAGCTGCGCGCCGATCTGCGAGAGTTCCTCGGGGGAGAAGTCCCTCCGGGCGGTCGCTATGGTATAGACATCGACGAGGTGCAGCTCGCGCAGGGGGAAACCCAGCGAGCGGAACCTCTCGGTACGCGTCGGCAGCCGTGGATCGCGGGAATATTGTACCTCTATCCGGTGGACGTACGAGGCCATGTATAAATATGGGTGCGATCGGGAGAAAAGTGCTACTATGGGGTGGGGGTGGGTTTGAGAAGGCGTAACCAGACCCTCTCTTTTCAGCACGCCTGTGCCATCCGGGCGAGCCGAACCCATTTTGTCCCCATTTCCAAAATTAGGTCGATAAATGGGCATCTATAAACTTTTTCTCGCCTTGATGATATGTAAAATATCAAAATAAAATGGAATGGTATCCTTTGGCGGATCTTCTGGATTGACTAAAGCCCTTCGAAAATCTGATTTTTCATAAAATTCTACAGAGGTTGGCTTAGCGTCAACAGTTAGAATTCTGCATCCGACATTTTCAGTGATGTCGCCCACTATAGAAAAGATTTCTATGAGCATATTGGTTCCAATACCACGATGGCGGTAGTTGTCGTGAACTGCCAACCGTGCAATTTTTATTGCCGGGTAATATCGATATTTATAACCCTTTATTCGATCTCCCCGTATCATCTCCTCTTTTTCTATGCAATCGGTTACAAGCGTAAAATATCCCACGAGGGTCTCCCCCCAAAAAACAACCCGGGTGACGGAGAAGAAGCTGTTCTGGCACCTTAATGCATCTTCTTTTAGAAATTCCTCTAAGTCAACTTCTTCGGGCTTACTACGACACGAAAAAGAATTAACGTCAACTCCTTCATGGAGAGTGATGTACTCCAACTCTTCATCAGGAATTGGTTCTACCATTAAGATCGCTTTTGAGAACGCACCGCGGCTTCCTTGACTAAAAACTGACCGCGCGGGCTCAGAACGTTATGCTCAAGAAATTTCTCGAACCTGCGAGCATCCTCACCCTTTAATTTCAACCCTAGCTCAATAGCCTTCGCCATTACACCCACCCCCGCATATGTGGCGTGCGTATGTATTACATGTACAATACAATGAGATATACACCTCTGAAGGGCATATATATCTTCCGTATCTCTTGCCGGGAACATGTCTCTGCAGTGTTCATCTCCCGTCGGCCCATCAAATTATCAAAAATATGCCCCCGATTTTGGAAATGGGGCGGCAAATCCGATTTTAAGCCCCAGCCGAGATTTGAACTCGGGACCTGCTGATTACAAGTCAGCCGCTCTGCCAGCTAAGCCACTGGGGCATACCTTATATCGTGGGCGGTCTGCGGTAAAAAAGGTGGCGCCGGTTCTCCTCACTCCTCCCCGGCATCCCCCGCTTGATCGCCATAACTCGCACCTAGCGGTGCTCGCGCTCCTGCCGCTCGCTACTCTCGTGCCAGTCGCGACTCGCACCTAGCGGTGCTCGCGCTCCTGCCGCTCGCTACTCTCGTGCCAGTCGCGACTCGCACCTAGCGGTGCTCGCGCTCCTGCCGCTCGCTACTCTCGTGCCAGTCGCGACTCGCACCTAGCGGTGCTCGCGCTCCTGCCGCTCGCTACTCTCGTGCCAGTCGCGACTCGCACCTAGCGGTGCTCGCGCTCCTGCCGCTCGCTACTCTCGTGCCAGTCGCGACTCGCACCTAGCGGTGCTCGCGCTCCGCTCCTGTTGGAGCGTCGCGTTCCCAAACAACCTCACCATCATAGAGAATCCGCCGGACCCGGTGATACGGGATACACGCCACGTGCGTCCCGGCGTCCACCTCCAGGTACTGCGCATCGAGCGCGACGACCCGGTCGCCCCGGACCGTCGAGCGGTCGCCGGGCGCCCCCCGGTCGACGTACTCGACCTCGATCCGGGAGAAGTCGTAGCCGGGGTCGTGATAGAACCTGAGCAGCAGCCGGTGGCTCGTCCGCATACCGCGACTCCGTCGCCCCGGCGTGGCATAAAGGTGCCGCCGCCCGCCGGAGCAGCGCCCGTTCTCCCCGCGAACCCGTGCCGCGAGAGGTCTGCAACGTTCATAACAGAAGAGCACAGAAGTACCAGCAGGATGTCGCACCTCACCGTCGATCTCGGAGGCCGGCCCGGTCTCGACTGCCGGGGATTCTGTTCGTACTGCTACTTCAAACACGTCAAGGGGACGACGGCGTTCGGCTGCAAATACTGCCTTCCGTTCCAGAAGGGCTGCGACTACTGCACCCGGGGGGTGCGGGAAGGATACGAGGGGTTCAAGGACCTCCGGACGGTCGCCGACGAGACGCTCGCGAACCTCCAGATGATGAGCGACGACGTCGATCGGATCACCATCAGCGGCGGCGGGGACCCGAGCTGCTACCCGGAGTTCTGCGACCTCGTCGAACTGCTCGGCAGCATGGAGGTGCCGCTCCACATCGGCTACACGAGCGGCAAGGGGTTCGACGACCCGGGCATCGCCGACCACCTCATCGAGAACGGTCTATCCGAGGTCTCCTACACCGTCTTCGCCGCCGACCCCGAACTCCGGCGAAAGTGGATGCACGACCCGACGCCGGAAGCCTCGCTCGCGGCCCTCGACCGGCTCTGCGGCGCAATCGACGTCTACGCCGCGGCGGTCGTCATCCCCGGCGTCAACGACGGCGAGGTCCTCGAAGAGACCTGCGCGTGGCTGGAGGAGCGCGGCGCAAAAGGGCTTATCCTGATGCGGTTTGCGAACCGGACCGACCAGGGGCTCATCCTCGGTAACGCCCCCCTCATCGAGGGGCAGCAGGTCCACACCGTCGACGAGTTCCACGATATCGTCAACGACTTAAACGAGCGGTTCTCGATGAAGATCAACGGCACCCCGCTCGGCGACCCCTCGATCGGGTCGCCGTTTGCGATCCTCCACGAGCCCGACCTCCTCAAAAAACTCCCCCGCGTTCGGAAGCGTGCGACGGTGATCACCGGGAGCGTCGCGGCCCCCTTCATCCAGCGAGTCCTCTCGATCCGCGGCTCGACCTCGAGGGTCGTCAGGGTCAGAAAGGAGATCGCCTGCCTCATCACCGCCGACGACCTCGCCGGGATCGACCTGACGAAACTCGAGGACGTCGTGATCCTCCCCGGCCGGGCGTTCGTCCACGACGCTGAAGCCCAGAAGATCCTCTCCGCCGACGGCGTCGACCGCGAGGTGGTGCGCGGGCCCGAGATGCTGACGGCCGATGCGGAGATGAGCATGGGCATGACCCGGACGGAAGTGCTCGAGAAGGAGATGGAAGGGTTCGCGGCCCTGATCAACACGATCAACCGCTACGGCCTGTGACGGGCGGGCATGCCGGGAGCGTGAACCGGAAGGCGGTGCCGGACTCCGGGTGGCCGGGCACCCGGTCCTCGACCCACACCCGGCCGCCGTAGCGCTCGATCAGGGTGCGGGTGAGGTAGAGGCCAAGCCCTTTCCCGCTCTTCCTCCCCCCTCTTCTGAACTTTTCAAAGACCCGCGGTTTTTCGGCGTCAGGTATTCCGGGGCCGGTGTCCTCGACCGAGACCAGGGCGACCCCGCCTTCCTCCCGGGAGACGATCCGGATCGAGACGCCGGGACCGCCGAACTTGACGGCGTTGCCGATGAGGTTTATGAAGACCGCCGGGAGAAGGTCGTCGGCAGTGACCCACCGGTCCTCGGGGACGTAGCGGATAGCGATGTCGGGAAAGAAGCGAATGACGCTTTTCACGACATGGTCGACGTTCACCGGCCCGAGCACCGGGGCCTCTTCCGTCATCCGCCGGATCGTCGAGACGTTCCCGATGATCTCGGCGCTCTGCCTGACGGCGGCTGTGAGCTTCCCGGCAAGGTCCCTCTCCGGCCCGGAGAGCGTCTCGGCAAGGAGCGTTGCGTAGCCGATGGCGACGGTGTTTGCATTGTTGATGTCGTGGGTCATGAGGTCCAGGTAGAAGTTTGCCTGCTCGTGGAGCCGCATCCGCTCGACGGCGCTCCCGATCTCCCGGCCGATGGAGGTGAGCAGCTCCCGCTCGTCGGGGGAGAAGACGTGCACGTTCCGGCTGACCAGGTTGACGGCGCCGGTGACACGCTCCCCGGCGATGATAGGGATGCTTGCAAACGCCTGGATTCCTGCACAGGCGTCCTGTGGATAGGCACGCGGATAGTCCTCCACGAAATGCGCCGCGCCCTGCCCGAGGACCGCGTCGTACGGCGGGGCGTTCAGGTCGACGATCCGCCGCCGGAACGAGAAGCCTTCCGGGAGCCCGATCTCGGCGACCAGTTCGGCCCTGGACAGGCAGGGGTCGATCAGGTATACGCCGCCCCCCTCGAAATCGAGAAGTTCAAGGGTCCTTTCGAGCACGCCTGCCAGCAGTTCGTCCATGTCCGCCGAAGACGTGGCGGTCCTGACCACCTGGTTGATGACGTAGAGCTGGACGTTCCTGCGCCGGGCCTTCTCCTCGACAACTCTCTGTGCGGTAACGTCCATGACGGCGACGGCCACCCCCGGGCACCCGGGGGTCACGCCGGCGACCGGGGAGGCGGCGAGCCTGGCATCGATCGCCCCTCCGTCGGAGTGCCTGAGCCGGAGCCCGGTCTCCGTCCGCCCCGTCCCGGCACGCTCGATCAGGGCCTTCGCCCGCGGGACGTCGCTCGGATCGACGAACGAGAGGAAGGAGGCGCCCTGCATCCGGCCGGCGGCGTACCCCAGGATCTCCGCCATCCGTGCGCTGGCAAGGACGATGGTGCCTCCCGGGTCGACCACCATGACCCCCTCGTGCAGGCTCCGGCCGATCTCGCACCACAGGCGGTCCGTCCTGCGAAGCATCGTCTCGACACGCTTCAGCGCGAGGGCGTGCCGGACGGTGCAGACCAGGAGTTCGGGGGTGAGCTGCTCGCGGACCAGGTAGTCATCCGCACCGCGCCAGAGTGCCCTGACCGCCGCATCGAGGTCGCCGCGGGATACCAGGAGGACGATCGGGGTGCCGGGGGCATCGTTCCTCACCCGCGCCACCGCCCCGGGTTCAATGCCGGGGTCGAGCATGACAAGGTCGAACGGCTCGCGCTGCAGAGCATCGAGGCATTCGGCAAACTGCCGGTGCGCGACCGCCTCTACCGGGAGCCCGGCCTTTCGAAAAGCCTCTCCGACAAGGGATGCGTCGCCCGGGCTCCCGGTGATGACGAGCAGCCGGAGGGGATCGGGCACCTCCTACACCCCCGCCGGCAGGGTCCGGGTACTGGGTAACCTGCGCCTCATTTCCATGCGAGGTGCGCCGGGCGTATCCCCGGTGCATCGCTACCCTTTACCCGTGGTCCGGGGATAAGCGTTACTGAGCGGTCTTTGCCAGCCCGAGGAACCGCTCGATTATCCACTCGTTCCTGGCCTCCGGGTGGAAGAGAAGGCCGTAGAGCGGGAGCGAACGATGCCGGATCGCCTGAACGCATCGGTCCGAGGCGGCGAGGGAAATGAACGTGTCGGGCACCTGCACGGCGTATTCGTGCAGTTCGTATGCGGGAAAGCCCTCCTGCCCGGCAAAGAGGGGGTCGGGCGCGATCACCTCCACGTCGGTCATGCCGATCTCGCAGCACGGTTCGGTGCCGGTGCCGAAGGCCGCCGCGAGGGCCCGCATCCCGGAGGATATCCCAAGCACCGGACGCTCGAACGTAAGAAGCCACCGGAACAGTTCCGGGTGCCCGGCAAACCCGGTGTCTTTCAGTGCCGTCCCGCAGAGGATCACCGCATCCGCGGCCTCAAGCTCCGGTGCCCCGACGGCGGTGTAATGGCGGGTGAAGAACGGTGATCCGCTCCTGCTGAGGAGCCGTTCGACCGGCCCGACGAACTCGTCCCGGGAGAGCGAGCCGTCGCGGTAGCAGAGGTCGACGACCAGGATCATTTCGCCACCAGCCCCGCCCGTTCGATCCGCAGAACGCCGTTGTAGTTCCGGTAGGTCTTCGATGCCTCCTCGATCGCGATCCTTCGAGCGAAGAAGGGAGCGTCGACGACGAACGTCTCGAACTCTCCCCCTTCGCCGGTGAGGGTGATCCGGTGCTTCCGGGCGATCTCGCGGAGGTCGTCGAGGGCGCGGCGGTCGATCTCCCTCCCGAGCCAGGATTCGTCGAAGGGGGCGGAGAAGACGCCCCCGATGACGACCTTAAAGCCCGCATCGATGAGTTCTTCCATGTAGGCCTCCTGGTCCGCGCTCCAGAGCGGATTGAAGCACCAGAGGTCCAGTTCACGGCAGACCCGCTGGACCCTTGTTGCCTGGTAGACCGAGAGGATCGCCCCGGTGACGACCCCCTCGATTCCGTACCGTTCTCTGGCGGCAAGGAGAGCCCGCTTCAGGTCCAGGAGCTCTTCCTCCTTCTCCCCCGCCGTCTCCACCTCCACGAGGGGGAGCTCCGCCGCCTCGGCCTGCAGTGCGGCGAAGCGGATGTTCGGGGTGTGGAACATGTAACTCTCGGGGTTTTGGGAGACGACCGTGATCAGGCAGACCACTTCTTCCTGCTGCATCGCCTTCCAGCAGGCAAAGAGGGAGTCTTTCCCGCCGGAGAAGAGCACACCGAGTTTCATGATCGTTCCCGTAGTGTTCTCTTTCGGGCACGATAACTCCTGCGGCGGCTGCGGAAGAAGGCTGGGACAAAGAGGGGGCTGTGGAGCCTTACTTCGGGTAACGGCGAGATTACCGGGCAGTGCCGGCCGGGAAGGATCAGGATTATATGCTGTCGGATCTTCTCCCGGTGTGAGCACCCACGGTGTATCAGGAGGGCTCACTATGGCAGAAAACAGCCAGCATCCGGAAGAGCAGATCGAAGTGGTGGTTGATTGCATCCTGGTAGATTACCGGGGGGATTCCGAATCGCGGGGCCGGATTGTCCACGCGATCCTTGAGTGGGCAGAAGAGCACCCGGACGAGTGGGACGAACTGCAGGAACGCTGCCAGCAGCGTCACGAAGCGCTCGCGTAAACTCCCGGACATTGTATCTCTTTTATCCCCTTCCCTTACCGGAGTGACGGCCACGGGGAAGCCGTTGTGTCGTCGGTATACACCCCCGGGGCCAGAACAAGCAGTTACGCTCATGAGGCGACGGGTTCAGGGGCGGGCGCACATGAACGTTATCGTTGTCTACAAAAGGCATCGCGGAGTTCATCGCCGAAAAGTTGCGGGAGCACGGCGTGCAGGCGGAAGCCCGAAGCGTTGGCCCGGACCCCGGGACCATCGCGTCTTCTTCGGTGTGCTGGACCCGGGCAGGTTCGGTTTTGCGCACCGGAACCTGTCGGCCGCCCGTGCGCCCCCTCCCGAGGGCGATTTTTGCAACCGGGACGATATCGAGGCCCGGGCCGGCGGCATTGCGCGGACACTGGAGAGTCCTTAGCGATAATAAAGAGCGTAAATAAGTGATCCTGTAAAACCGAATGCGAGGGGTGAGATTCGAACTCACGAACTCCTACGAGACCAGGCCCTCAACCTGGCGCCTTTGACCTGGCTTGGCAACCCTCGCCCTGTTCCTCTCTATACAACGCATTGCAACATAAAATATCTTGCTCTGCGGGAACCCGGCCTCTCGTGGACGAGATGGCCGCACGTCCCCGCATGGTCTTCTCGTTATGCACATACCCGTCCTCCGGCGCCCCCTGAACGTCTTCGATGCGTATTTATGCGCCCGCTTCCAACGATCCCGCATGTGGGCTGACATCTCACGGGAGTTCGCCGATTCGCCGTCCCAGAGCCGCGTCGTCCGGTTCCTGCTGGAGAACGGGTTCGGCATCAACGAAGAGGGGCGCATCGTCTGCAACGGCATCGAGATCCCGGCCACGCATATCGGCAGGGCGATCGAGACCGACAGGAGAGTCGTCGACGCCACAGCCCGCCGCATCCTCGAGAACCCGGAACTGCGGGAGGTCTTTCTCCGGATGCGTGCCGCGCCCGACCTCACCCGGGTCGCCGAAGCCCTCGGCCTCTCGGTCATCACGCTCTACCCGAAAGACGCGCACCAGAAAGGAATCGTCGGCGCAGCGGTCGAGGTTCTCGTCGACCACGACCTCTCCATCCGCCAGATCTTCGTCACCGACCCCTACCTCGCGGAGGAGCCCAAACTCGTGATGATCGTGGACGAACCGAGGGTCCCGGCCTCGGTCTACGAGCGCCTGCGTGCGCTTCCGCAGGTGGACCGGCTGGTCATCTGAAGAGTTCCATCTCCTGCCCGAGACGGCGTATCCGCTCCCTCTGGCTCCGGGGGAGGGCAATCGATCGCTCGAGCCGCTCCTCGAGCGTGATGACGCGGGTCCCCTTCACCAGGTTGTCCGCGTGGGCGACGATCTTCTCCTCAAGCGTCCGGGGCATGCAGTCGCGCGGCACGAGACCGAGAAGCGAAGACTCGTCTGCCGTCAGCCCGGCGCCGATGTGCCGCTCGACGATGGCGACGACGGCTCCTTCGAGACCGAACGACCGGCATATCTCGCCGCCCACCTCGGCGTGGCGTAGATCGTGGGTCGCTCCCCGGCCGATATCATGGAGGAGGGCCCCGACCCGGACCAGTTCGCGATCGACTATTGGATCGGACGCATAGGTGAGCGCAAGGTCGCGCACCGCCCGGCAGTGGGCGATGACCCCTTCGGAGCACCCGGCGCGCCTGAGGAGGGCGATGCAGTCCTCTTCACGCACTCCCGAGGCTCTCCTTGATCCTGTCGACCCTTCTCCTGAGGGCGCTGGCGATGAGTTCGTTATCGAAGTGTTCGAGCATCTCCTCGCAGTTCGGGCACTCGAAGTTCCAGTTTGCCGCGTCCGTGAAGGTGTAGACGACGCTGCAGTTTTTGCACATATAAAAGTCGTTCTTCTCCTCGTAGGTGAGCCGGGTGTTGAGGTGTTCGAGCACGTCCCGGATCTCCTCTTCGAGCACGTCGTAAACGCGGTCCAGGCGGAGGTGCCAGAGGTAGGTGAGCCAGCCGGTCTCGGTGTTCTTCAGCCGCCGGTACTCGGCGAGACGTTTCTCGTAGAGCGTGTAAAGGGTGTGGCGGACGGTGTTGAGATTGACCCCGGTCATCTCGGCAAGTTCCTCGTCACTGTGCTCTCCTCCCTCGGGAAACAGCCTGAGAAGCTCTATTCCCTCCTCCCCGATCATACGCAGGATATAGGCGTTGATTGCCGGATCATTTAACAGTTCAGTGACGGATACCATGCTCAAATCTCTCCCATAATGGATAATCGTATAATAGTATATAATCCAGCATCGATGTTCAGCATACTCTGCTCTCAATCTTTAATTCTCTTTTCCCATCTCCGGGAGAAGGGCCGTCTCTCGCGGCCGGATGGGTCCGTGCCCCCGCTCATTCCCCGATAAGCCTCCGAACCGCCGCGGTGTTTCGTTCCAGGTCTGCGTACGCCGCCGCCTCCGTCCCGGCGCAGCCGTAGACGCTCACGACGGCGTGCCCCTCCTCGAACTCGGTTCCGGGCCAGGGAATGTCGGCGATCCGGGGCGCAAGCGCCGAAAGGTCGACATCAAGCCGCATATCCCGCTCCGCAAAGAGGATCCGCCGTACCGCGACCCGCCGGGGGACGGGCACCGACGCCGGGATCACCCCGCGGCAGGCGTCCATGTGCATGGCAAAGACGTTCTTTTCGATCGCCATCTCGACCGTATCAAGGGTGGCCTGGAACCGGGGATTGATCTCGATCGCCCAGGGCTTCTCGCCCGCCACAAAATCGATCCCGACCGATCCGATGCACCCGCTTGCAGCGGCAATTCGCTCCGCCGCCGCGATCATCTCCACGGCGAGGGGATGGGTGAACGGGGTGACCGACCCGGCGAACCCGTGTGCGCTCTCCCCCTCGCCCCGCAGGATCTGCCGGTTGACCGCAACGGCCCGCGCCCGCCGGCCGTCGGCGACGCAGGAGACGCTTGACGGAATCCCGTCGACGAGGTGCTGCGCGATGTAAGGGACGTCGGGCCAGACCTCCTCCCATTGCCGGAGTTCCTCCGCGGTCTTCGCGACCGTGTTCCTCCATCCTCCCGCCCCCCGGCGCGGCTTGACCATCACCGGAAACTGATCGTTCGCCGCGAGCGGCGGGACGGGGACGCCAAGCCCCTCGAAGAACCGCTGGATCTCCAGCTTGTCGAGGAACCGCTCCACCTTCGAGGGCGGCGTGCCGCAGAGTGGGATCGTCGTCCCGACGGCCTCGGCGCCCGAGGCGACGACCAGCGCGTCGACCGTGTGGCGGGAGGCAAGCTCGACGATCTTCTCCGGGAGTTCGGCAAGTTCGTCGAATGAGAGGCAGTCCTCCGCGTACCACCCGAGATCCTGGTCGCAGAAGTGGTCGACGGCGTAGACCGTGTAGCCGGCCCGGCGGGCCGACTGCGCCACGTGCCGCGTGGCGAATCCCGCAACCAGAACCCGGCCTGTCACCGCTCCACCGTCTTCTTTCCCGCCTTCGCCGGTTCGATCCGGATCTTCGCGTCCGGGTACTCCCGGTTGAGCTCCTCCCCCTCGAAGAGGTGGTCGAGGAAGAGGGCGAGGCTCGAGATCTCGGAGTGGGGCTGGGTGGTCACCGAGACGTTGTAGTCGGCAAGCCCGTAGATGTCGCCCGGGACCTTCTCCGCCCCCACCACGACGAGCACCCGCTCCTCGCCGCGGATCTTGTCGATGACGCCGGTCATCCGGAGCCCGTACATCGTGAGGTGGGCGACTTTGCCGCCGGCGGCCTTCCAGTCCTGGATGCACCGCCGCCACTGCACGTTGTTCTCCACGAAAAAGTCCCCTCCCCACCGGGAGGCGACGTCTGTTATGCTCGCAACCACCCCGGGATCGTCTGCGGCGAGGTACATCCCCCGGGCACCGAGCGCCCGCGCCGCGAGCCCGACGTGGGTCGTGACCCGCTGGTCGCGCTCGGGCCGGTGGCCTATCCGGAGCACGGCTACTTCGGGCATGGCCTTACTCATCTCTCCTTTTTTCCCTGACGACGCCGTTCTCGATGACGAACGGCAGGTCATCCCTGGTGTGCCGGCACTGGCACTCGATCAGCGACTCCTGGATGGCGAGAAGGCGCACCGTCTCTCCCGACTGTCTGATGAGAAGATAGTGTTCGAGACGCTTGAGCGACGCCATGACCGCACCGGGCTCAAAACCGGTGGCTGCTACCAGGTCTTCGACCGTTATGTTGCCGGTTTCGGGAATCCGGTGGTATACGGCCCAATCCAGATCTTCCTCACGCACACCTATTCTTTTTTCCGGGCGGACCGATATAGTTATTCATGCACCGCCCGCACCGTTCCGGCTCTATGGGCCGGTATCCGGGCAGGGCGGTATGGTGGGAACCGAGTATGGTCGACTATCTTGAACTTGCGGAACTTGCCGATAGCCTCTTTGAGGCGAGCGACGACGACGACGAACTCCTTGCCCGGATGCTGGATACGCTCGACGACGAGACCCGGAGAGCGCTGCTCTCTTCCGATCTCCTCAACGCTTACCAGGTCTTCTACTACCATTTCCGGGAGACACCGGACGAGCTGACAAAAGAGCGGCTGCAGCTCAACGCGGCATCGGACCTCGCCAGGGGGATCGTCATCGACGAGGTCGATATATACGAGATTGTCTTTTCGCTGGAAGGCGGGGAGCCCGTCGTCCTCATCACCGACGGCGAGAACACGCTCGCACGGTTCAGCGGCCCGGAGGCGTACGAAAAGGCTGCCCTCTACATGGAGGAGTGCCTCTGATGCATTGGGCCGCCTTCGTCTGAGCGCGCGATCTTTTGCGTTGCATGAGGCGGATCGCCTGCCGGCATCAGCACCCCCGTATTGGGTTGCCGGGTGCCCCGGAGCACTAAACCGGCGATCTGCCGGCCGTGATCAGCCGTTCGTCGACATTCGCCCGCACGATCGGCGGGAGATCCCCCCACCGTATCACCGTATCGCCGATGACGGCGAGCACGCCTGAGACGTTCGTCTCCTCGAGGGCGTCGAGGACGGAGGTGTCGTCCGCCGTGATCCGGTTGCATATCGCCGTCGCCCATGCGTCCGCGACGGCGACGTCGGGGGAGAAGACCGTCACGGCGTCGGCGGTGCCGAAACTGATGGACGGGCCCACCGTCGCCGATGAGGTGCATATGCCGAGGATCTCGTCCTGCGGCGGGAGCAGGAACGCAATTCGCCCGCTCAGGGGCGATGTTCCCGCATAAATGCCGATCTTTACCTCGCGGCCGCTCACGAGAGCGATATCCCCGCCGTTGTCGATGAGGGCGAACGCCGCCCCGGCCTCGACCATCGCCTCCACGCCTGCCCGGGCTATCGCACCCGCCACCGCCGCCATCGGCCCGACTCCGGCCTCTGCCGCGGCCCGGGCCATGCGGCCGGGGGTCTTCTCCGGGGTCTCCGGCGCATACGGCTCAAGCGTTGCCGCAAAATAGGGGTCCCGGGCAATCTGCCGCTCGACTTCCTGCCGGGCGGTCAGCATGCCGGATTTCGCCGCCTCGGTATGCCGGTGATCGTCGGCGAGGATCGTCGCGATCGTCTGCCGGAACTCGAAATGCTCCCGGATCATCCCTGTTGCGAGAGGGCCCGGTGCGGGCACGCCTGGATGCATTTGCCGCAGAGGACGCACCGCTCGGAGTTCACCCGGATGCGCCACTCTTCGTCGAAGGAGAAGACCTCCTGGGGGCAGACGCTGATGCACGCCCCGCAGTCGACGCACTCCTCCTCGTCGCGGACGATGGCGTTCTCCATCACGCGGACGGTGACCCCCGCCTCTTCGAGGCGCCGCCGGACCAGGTCGGCGTCCTTATCCGGGACGTCGATCAGCATCTCGCCGGCCATCGAGTCGATGTTGGCCTTCTCGACATTGATGAGGACGCCGGTCTCCTTCACCACCCGGGCGATCACCGGTTCCCTCCCCGGGTCGTGCTGCCCCCTCCGGGAGAATGCCAGCAGGAGTTTCATCGCCGCCGCCTCCCGCCGAAGAGTTTTCCGAGATCGATGGCCGAGAGGATGCCGACCACCCGGTTCGTCGCGTCCACCACCGGAAGCGCGCTGATGTTGTTCTGCTCTAGTTTCCGGGCGGCGATATCCACCGGTTCGTCGGGGGTCGTCTTGATCACCTTCCGGGTCATGATGTCCTTCACCTGCCGGAGTTTGCCGTCCATCACCACCGCCTTTGAGACATCGTAGGTGGTGATGATCCCGACCAGCGTGCCGTTGCCGTCGAGGACCGGGAGATGGTTCGTCTCGTCTTTGAGGAGCCGCTTTGCCGCCACCCGGATCTCCTCGTCCTCCGTGATGCTGATCACCTGCCGGTTCATGATGTCGCGGACGCGGGGGGTGACGGCCGTCTCCCGCATCGGCCTCACGCGCTTCGCCGGGTCGATCCGGCGGGTGGGGAGCGCAAGTTCCATCTTTCCTCTCTCTATCCAGTCTTTGAGTTCCGTCGCAACCGCCCGTGCCCGCCGGTAACTGGAGAGCGACGACGTCCGGACCGTCTCGCCGCCGATCTCGACGGAGCCGCTCCTTAAGTCGGCGTAACTGACCTTCGCGAGCGACGGCCGGTCCCGCCGGGGCGTGCCGTAATCGATGATGTCGGTCAGGATATCTTCGTCGCGCACCGCGGTGCTCCGGACGATCTCCGTATCGAGGACCGGTATCGGGATGCCGACGCCGACGTACATCGTCACGCCGTAGCCGTTCATCACGGCGGCCCGGAGGAACTCCTGGCGCATCTGCTTCATGTCCCCGGTGACCATCAGTGTCCCGAATCCGCCGCCTGCCGAGTGCTGGGTGCCCTCGCCGACGATCATCCCCTCCGCACCGGCAAGGAAGATCGGGACGCCGCTCCCGATGACCCGGAAACCGGGGTCGTTTGCGAGCGGCGAGAGGGTTCCTGCGCCGGAGTAGGAGACGTTGCCGCACCGCGGGAGGAGCGTCCCCATGTAGGTGTTGAGCGTCCGGTCGGTGGTGTTCGAGGCTGCGTTGTAGCGCTGGTAGGAGTTCCTCGGGTTGACCATGATCGCCTGGTTCATGTCCTCGAGCAGCAGCTCCGTCGTGATGCTCCGGCGCGGGTAGCAGTCGGTCCCGCGGGAGGTCGCCCGCAGTTCGACGGTGCCCCCCGCGACGAGTTCTTCGAGGACGTGGGCGCCGCCGTAGAGGCCGTCTTTGGACTCGGCCTCCTCTGTTGCGCCCAGGTAGGCGTCGACCGCCGCGATTCCTGCGTATGCTTCCACGTCGTTGAGCCAGACGCGCTCCATCCGGATGGGGGGGTCGGCGTGCCCGAAGTTGAAGAAGGCACCGGAGGAGCACATTGCCCCGAACGTCCCGGTCGTGACGACGTCGACCTCCGCCAGTGCCCCTTCCTCTCCCAGTTCGTCGACGATGCCCGGCATCTCTTCGGCGGTAACGACTCGTGCGGTACCGTCGCGTATCCGGGCATTGATGAGGTCCAGGGACTTTTCCATGAACGTATATTCATTTTGGAATATTTATAGGTGTTGATTATTACTTTGGGTAATATCGTGCGGGAACGTGCGGTCATTCCGGCGAGGCCGATCCCGTGTAGCCTTCAAAAGATGTCTATCGGGTGTTTCTTCCGTTTTGTGCCGAAAAAAGGATAGGATTTTTCGTGTTCAGTCCCGCCTGCGCAGGGCGGCGAAGAGCCCGAGGATGCCGAGCGCTCCCACCACGGCAAAGGGCGCCACGCCCGCGTGGGGAGCCTCTGTCGGCACGGGCGAGAGCGAGGCCGAGGCCGAGGCGGTGCTTCCGGCACCGACCTGGACGCTGGTCGACCAGTCGCTGTAGCCGCCGAGCGCCACCCTGACCGCGTGGGTTCCGGTGGCAATCCCGTCTACGGTCAGCGGGGTGATACCCCTATAGGCGTTGTCGATGTAGACCTCGGCTCCCGACGGGGAGGAGGTGACCGAGATCGAGCCCGTCGAGGCCGGCTGGCCGGGCTGGAGCGTCGCGGTGACGTGGCTCGTGGTCGCGGCGCTGACAGCGACTCCTGTCGTGTAGTCCTGGTAGCCGGAGAGGGCTACTCTCACCGTGTGGGAGCCGACCGGGACGTTCGAGATCGCATACACTCCTGCCGCGGGGGTCTTGCCCTGGTACCTGTCGTCAAGGAAGACGTCGGCCCCTGCCGGGTAGGAGACAACGTCGATGGCACCGGTGGTCTCGGAGGGAACGGACGTCAGGTAGGCGTTGACGTAACTGGTCACGCCGGGGCTCACGGTCACGGTCGACTTCCAGTCGTAGTAGCCGGATAGGTCGAGCTCGATGTTGTGCTTCTGTACCGAGACGCTGGTGAGCGTCAGGGGTGTCCGGCCCTTGTAGGAGCCGTCCATGTAGACGTACGCGCCGGAGGGGCTGGAGGTGACCTTGACCGACCCGTACTGCTGGATTGGCGTCAGGGTGAACTGCACGTTCGACTGCTGCCCTGCCTTGACGGTGACGGTTCTGTGGTCGGACTGGTAGCCGGATCGGTCAGCATCGAGGGAGTAGGTGCCGGGCGAGAGGCTCTGGATCGTGAGCGGTGCCGTGCCGCGGTAGTTCCCGTTCAGGTAGATCGCCGCACCCGAGGGGCTCGACGTGACGTGGATCGAACCGGCGGTCTCGACCGGCTGCAGCGTCACGTAGACGTTTCTGGTCTCTCCCGCCGGGGGGGTCGAGGGCAGGCTGCCGGAGTAGGTCTGGTAGCCGCTCCTCTCGACCCGGATGTTGTTGTAGGGCGCCCCGGTGGTGTAGACCGGGACATCGAGCGATCCCCCGTACGTGGTGCCCTTGTACTGGCCGTCGAAGTAGACATCGGCACCGTCGATGTTGCAGTGGATGCGGTACCATCCTTCATCTCCTCCGATCTGCGCGGAAACGGCTGGGATGCCGGCGCAGAGAACGAGGAGTATCATTCCGATGATAAGAGGTCTCAGCATGTTCTGTCTCCGAAAGACGATGATTGAGTCTCTGTTTTTTTAGGGATAATCATTTCTATTCGATCCATTCCATATCCATCGCCTTTATGGGATAATCGAACATTTTCTCTCAAAGTGTGAGCAAAATCCCCCGGAAAAGGAAAATTTATTCGACGGGAGTGGTGGCGGTTCGGCGGTGTTCTCGTTCACCCTTTTATTCCGTGAGATCCATACGAGGTACTGTATGGATATCCAGAAGTTCATCGCCGCACTGGAGCAGGTCGCTCCGCCCGAACTGGCCGAAGAGTACGATGCCGGGAGGATCGGCCTCGTCGTCGAGGGAAAGGACGAGATCGGGACCGTCTGCTGTGCGCTCGATGCCACAGAGCGCGTGGTGGATGCCGCCGTTCTCGCCGGCGCCGATATGCTGGTCGTCCACCATACGCCCCTCTGGAGCCCGGTCACGGCGGTCAGGGGCCCGACGTCGCACCTGCTCCGGGCCCTCCTCTCCGCCGAGATGAACCTCTACGTCATGCACACGAACTTCGACCATGCCGAGGGCGGCGTCAACGATCTCCTGGCCTCACGGCTCGATCTATCACGGACAGAGCGGATGACCGCCGGCCTCGTCGGCGACTGCACGCTTACTGCCGAAGAGATCGCCCGCCGCCTTCCCGGCGGAGGGATCCGGGTTTACGGCGAGGTGAGGACGATCCGGCGCCTCGCCGTCGTGGGGGGGAGCGGGTTTGACCCCGACCTGATCCGGGAGGCCGCCGGTCTCGGGGCGGAGGCGTTCCTCTCGGCGGAACTCAAACACAGCGTGGCCCGTGCATCCCCCATCCCCTGCCTTGAAGCCACCCACTACGCGCTCGAGGCCCCTGCCATGGAAGCACTTGCGTCCCGCATGGGGTGGCATTATATCCCCGACCCGCCACACGTAGTGGTAGTTCCATGAGGGGTATCTGGCAGAAGATGGAGCGCGACCGGGTGCTGACGCCGGAGTTCCGCGCCTGCATCGAGCGCGTCTACGGAGAGCGGGGAAGAAAAGCGCTCGAAGCCGTCGACCAGGGGCAGGTGAAACGCTACCGGGACTTCTTCATCGTGGTGGGCCGGAGCAGCGAGTATATCGTCGAAGGCGACTTCTGCACCTGCAGCGATTTCCTCTTCCGGGGGCGCGAATGCTGGCACATTCTTGCGGTGCGCATCGCCGAGCGGACGGGGTTATATGAATCCTACGATCTCTGGTATCAGGATACCTGGAAGCCCTGAGCAATCCGCACAAACAACTATATCGGTCACAATCATACCAATTTATGCTGCGTGATTTTCAATGCTCGAGGAAGAATATACGCTCGATTATTTCAGCTCACAGGGGTTTGAGCGGAAGGTCTGCAAGAGTTGCGGGGCGGCCTTCTGGACCCGGGACCCCGAACAAGAGTTCTGCGGCGACGCTCCGTGTGTAACGTATAACTTCATCGGCAATCCGGTCTTCAAGCCCCATACCGTTGATGAGATGCGGGAGGCGTTCCTCTCGTTCTTTGAGCGGCACGGTCATACACGCCTCGAACGATACCCCGTAGCCGCCCGGTGGAGAGACGATATTTACCTCACCATCGCATCCATAGCCGACTTCCAGCCCTTCGTCACGAGCGGGGTCGTCCCCCCGCCGGCGAACCCGCTGACCATCTCCCAGCCCTGCATCCGCTTAAACGACCTCGACTCCGTCGGGAGGTCGGGGCGCCACCTGACGCTCTTTGAGATGATGGCGCATCACGCATTCAACACCCCCGAGGAGCAGATATACTGGAAGGACGAGACGGTCGCCCTCTGCGACGAGTTCATTGCGTCCATCGGCGGCGATCTCGACCGGGTCAGTTACAAGGAGCACCCCTGGTACGGCGGCGGGAACGCCGGGGCCTCCGTCGAGGTGCTCATAGGCGGCCTCGAGGTCGCGACGCTGGTCTTCATGAACCTCGGGCGGCAGAAGACCGATCAGCCGCCCGTCGACGTGAACGGGGTGCCTTACTACCCGATGCGGCTCAAGATCGTGGACACCGGTTACGGCCTTGAGCGGTTCGTCTGGGCCTCGAAGGGTTCGCCGACGATCTACGACGCGGTCTTCCCGGAGATGGTGAGCCGCCTGATGCATTCGGCCCATCTCGAGAACCTCCTCGACAACCCCGAGTTCACGAAGATCATGGGGCTCAGCGCCCGGTTCGCCGGGGTGATGGACATCTCCGGGACGAACCTCTACAACCTCAGGAGGAAGGTCGCCGAGGCTATCGACGTACCCGTCGAACGGCTCGAGCGGATCGTCGTCCCGATCGAGAAGGTCTACTCGATCGCCGACCACACCCGCTGCCTCGCCTACATGCTCGGCGACTGCATCGTTCCCTCGAACGTCCGGGAGGGCTATCTCGCCCGGCTCGTGCTTCGCCGGACGCTCCGGATGATGAACGACCTCTCGATGGACGATGACCTTGCCGACCTGATCGAGGCGCAGATGCAGATCGTGGGCATCGAGAACTTCGAGCAGGATGTCGATGCGGTCCGGGAGATCGTGGCAAGCGAGGAGGCGAGGTACGCAAGCACCCTCGAGCGCGGAACCCGGATCGTCCAGAAGATTGCACGGAACTACAAGGCAAAGAGTTCCCGGGTTCCCCTCGAGGAGGTCATCACCCTCTATGACTCGCACGGCATCCCGCCCGAGATGATAAAGGACGTCGCTGCCGCCGAGGGCGCTGTCGTGGAGATCCCCGACAACTTCTACTCGCTGATCGCCGAGTCCCACTCGGAGGCGCAGAAGGAGGCGAGGGGAGAGGACCCGCTTGCCCGCTACCGCGAGCGGGCGAAAAATCTCCCCCCGACAAAGAAGCTCTACTACGAGCTCCCGAACGAGATCGAGTTCGAGGCGATGGTGCTGGACTACTTCGACGGGATGGCGGTGCTGGACCAGACGCTCTTCTACCCCGAGGGAGGCGGCCAGCCGTCCGATACCGGCACCCTGGTGACGTCCGAGAGCATGGTGCGGGTGGAGGAAGCCGTGAAACTCGGCGAGGTCATCCTCCACCGGGTCACGGGGGGCCCCCTGAAGCGGGGCGACCGGGTGAAGGGCATGGTGGATGAGGAGCGCCGGTGGTCGCTGATGCGGCACCACACGGCGACCCACGTTCTGCTGCACGCCGCTCAGCAGGTGCTCGGCGTCCACGTACACCAGGCGGGCGCCCAGAAGGGGAGCGACGCTTCCCGCCTGGATATCCGGCATTACAAGCACATCACTCCCGAAGAGCTCAGGAGAATCGAGATTGAGGCGAACCGGCTGGTCATGGCCGACACGCCGGTCTACGTCCACGTCGAGGACCGGACGAAGGCCGAACAGAAATACGGGTTCGGCCTCTACCAGGGCGGCGTCCCGCCGGGCCGTGAGATCAGGACGGTGCAGGTCGGCGCCGACGTGCAGGCGTGCGCGGGAACGCACGTCCGGACGACCGGCGAGATCGGGCCGATCAGGATCCTCGGCGTCGAGCACATCCAGGACGGCGTCGAGCGGCTGGTCTTTGCGGCCGGTATCGCCGCCGTACACGCCGTGCAGCGCATGGAGGCCCTCCTCCAGGCATCCGCCGACGTGGTGAGCGTCCAGCCCGAGAACCTGCCGGCGACGGTAGCGCGGTTCTTTGGTGAGTGGAAGGAACAGAAGAAAGAGATCGAACGTCTCCAGAAGAAGGTGGTGGACCTCGAGATGCGCAGTCTCGACGGCGAGATGGTGGACGGGGTCAGGGTCGTCGTCAGGCAGGTGGATGCGGCCCAGAAAGAACTCGTCGCGCTCGCCACCACCGTCGCCGACAAAGGCGGCGTGGCGCTCTTTGCGTCGGGAGACGGTAACGTGAAGGTTGTGGCGGCATCGGGCGCACCGGCGGTGAACGCCGCCGATATCGTGCGGGAGGCCTGCGGCATCCTCGGCGGCAAGGGCGGCGGCAAGCCGAACCTTGCCCAGGGCGCAGGCCCGGACGTCTCCCGTCTCGAAGAGGCGCTCGAGCACGGGCGCAACCGAATTATCGAAGCACTCCATGGCGAATGATGTTGTAGTTATCCAGCCGGGCGATGAGCGCGCACAGAAGGTCGCCCGGGCAATGGCGAGCCAGACGGCGAACGCGATCATCCAGGCCTTCGGCGGCGGACCGCTGACGTCGTCGGAGGTTGCCCGGCAGATGAGGATCCCGATCACCACCGCTTCTTACCACATCGAGAACCTTCTCGACGCCGGGCTCCTTGAGGTTATGGAGACCCGATGGAGCGAGAAAGGACGCGAGGTGAAGGTCTACGGCCTTGCGAACCAGGTCCTCATCATCGCGTCGCCGGCAAGCGACCTTCGATCGGTCCTGCAGAAATACGCGACGCTCTTTGGAATCCTTGTCTTTGCAAGCGCGAGCCTTCTCACGTTCCTCCCGCTGGTGCTGCCGGGGTACCCGAGCATGCCGGTGGACTACGGGGATGTGCCCGGGCCGAAGATGACCGGCGGCGTGGGCGGCGAGGAGTCCACGACATTCCGGACGGTTACCATCGATGCCGCCGGGATGCCGGCGGTCCACGACCTGGTGATGGGCTTCTTCTTCGGGGCCTGTGCGGTGCTGCTCGCGCTGCTGGTCTACGAGGTTTACTACTGGTGGCGCACCTCCCCGCGCTACCGGGTGGAAGAAGAGCAGGAACAGACAAAAGAAGTCCGGTGAGGAGGTTTCAGGGGGACTTTACCGCCGCCCCCTTGCAACTCCGGCCTCTGGCTGTTTTCCGGTCCCTGCTTCGACTTTTGCCCCGCACTTGGGGCAGCGCGTCTTTTTCGGGTTGATCTCTGCACTGCAACTGTAGCACTTCGGCATAGTATGTCACCACAGCATGCCTGATCACATCCTGTGACCATAATGCTATCCTATAGAGGTCATTATTGAAAACCCGGATATATGCCGAAATTTCCGGAAACCCATGGCGAAACGCACTGTACGATGACTTTTGCGATCATGCCCGGCCTGCTCCCCGGAAGGCCGGTAGCCGGCCTCGCCGGGAGATGGTGCTCTCCCGGCATGGGCGGGGCGGAGCCGGCGGTCCGGGTATCCTGATCACCTGCATGATCTGCGCACCCTTTCGACCGGTTTTCCGGGCATTTTTGTTTAATATTGTCGAATAATACTTCTCAGGAATTTTTCATGTCCGACATATATTTGAATATGGATAAAAATATAACACCCGCCCGTCAACCATGATCCATGCTCGGCATCGTCCCGGAGATTGACCCGGCGGTCTTCTCGCTGGTCGTAATCCCGGTGTTCATCTTTCTCGCACGTATCTGCGACGTTACCATCGGGACGATGCGGATCATCTTCGTCTCCCGGGGGATGAAGATGGTGGCCCCGATCCTCGGGTTTGCCGAGGTCTTCATATGGATCATCGCTGTTGGGCAGATCTTCCAGAACCTCACGAACCCGCTCAACTACTTCGCCTACGCGGCCGGGTTCGCCACCGGGAACTACGTCGGGATGCTCGTCGAGGAGCGGCTGGCAATGGGGCTTGCGCTCATCCGGATCATCACCCAGCGGGACGCAACGAACCTTATCGACTACCTCCGCGCCGCCGGCTACGGGGTGACGGTCCTCGACGCTCAGGGGAAACAGGGTCCCGGCAAGGTCATCTTCTCGGTGGTCAAGAGAAAGAACATCCGCGACGTGGAGGACGCCATCCACGAGTTCAACCCCAAGGCGTTCTACTCGATCGAGGATATCCGGCGGGCGGCGGAGGGGACGTTCCCGGTCACCATGCCGGGCCCGACCCCGTTCTCTTTCGGGAGAGTCATCCGGAAGGGGAAATGACCGGGTAGGTTATCCGGTAGACGGCGTTCGCCCGGTCGTCCGAGACCAGGAGCGAACCGTCGTTTGCGACCTCGACGTCAACCGGCCGTCCCCATGCATCGCGCCCCTGGAGCCAGCCCTCCGCGAAGACCTCGTAGGAGACGGGCGTGCCGTTCTCGAGCTCGACCATCATCACCCGGTAGCCGATCGGCTCCAGCCGGTTCCAGGAGCCGTGCTCGGCGATGAAGATCCTCTCCCGGTACTCCTCCGGGAACTGCTCGCCGTCATAGAACCGCATGCCAAGCGCGGCCACGTGCGGCCCGAGTTCCTGCTCCGGCGGCGTGAACTCGCTGCAGGACCGCTCCGCCCCGAACTCCGGGTCGGCGATCGACCGCCCGTGGCAGTAAGGGAACCCGAAGTGCATCCCCGCCTCCGGCGCCCGGTTCAGCTCGTCCGGCGGAACGTCGTTGCCGAGCCAGTCCCGGCCGTTGTCGGTGAACCACAGTTCACCGGTCCGGGGATGCCAGTCGAACCCCACGGTGTTCCTGATGCCCCGGGCGTAGACCTCGAGGTCGGTCCCGTCGGGGTTCATCCGGAGGATGGTGCCGAACCGCTCGTCCTCGGGGTCGCAGACGTTGCAGGGGACGCCTACGGGGACGTAAAGTTTCCCATCAGGCCCGAACGCGATGAACTTCCACCCGTGCGAAGATTCTGCCGGGAAGGCGTCGCTCACCACCACCGCATCGGGCGGGTTCTCGAGGTTCGCCTCGATATCGTCGTAGCGCAGGACGCGGCCGATTTCGGCGACGTAGAGGGAGCCGTTCTGGAGCGCAACCCCGTTCGGGGAATTAAGACCGCTCGCGACGACGATCACCTCGTCCCCCCTTCCGTCGCCGTCGCGGTCGGGGATGGCGTAGACGTTTCCTGCGCCGCGGCTCCCGACAAAGAGCGTCCCGTTCGGGGATATGGTCATCGACCGCGCTCCGGTGACGTTGGCGTAGACGTCGATCTCAAAGCCCGGCGGGAGGGTGATCGTATCGAGCGGCAGGGTGCCGGCGGTGCCCCCCGGGGGCAATACGACGGCCACGGCGATCCCGAGAAGGGCGAGCACCGCGACAGCGGCAAGGATGATAACGGTCCGGCGTGTCATGGCGTGTCATCTCCGGGACTCCGGATGCCGGGAGGGTATATAGGCGTTACTCTGCAGGTATTGCCCGGCCCCGCTCCTCACCGCCTAAACCGTTCCCCGGTGTTCAGGTACACGGCGCCCCCGATGATGACCGCGAGGAAAAGGAGCCATGACGCGCCGGCCACGAAACCGGGCGCGCCTGCAACCGCCAGCAGCCCGCCGGCAAGAAGGATCGCGGACGCGGCGATCAGCCGAGCGCCCACGAATCCTGTCAGCGCTTCTTCGTCGTATTTTGCTTTCTCCCCGGCAGATGCGGTGTTATAGCCTGCAATGAGGCCGCTTGCGTTGAAGGCCCGGACGACGATCCCGAGAACGAGCACGATTGTTCCGGCCAGGATATTCGCGATCCACACGGTATACCAGGATCCCGTTTGGGTTCCCGGCGCTAAGGTGTTATGGTAGTTCTCCTGGAGCCGGCAGCAGATGGAGCGAGGCGAGCCGGCCGGATCGATTGCGGCCGCTGCTATCGGCCGCCCGGGTGCCGGCTGCGCGGCCAATGGCGGCCTCCTGCACCCGGAAAAGCCGTCCGTGCCGGTGCGTAACTATTTTACCTCCGCAGAAAGATTATCAGTGTTGCCAACCGGCAGGAAGGATGAACCTATGATAACCATTATTGCCAGATGCAGCGCCAGCGCGGGCCGGGCCGAAGAACTCGTGCAGCTCGCCGGTAACCTGGTCGATTCGAGCAGGAAGGAGGAAGGAAACGTTTCCTACGATTTCTACGCAGATATCGCAGACCCCACGAAGTTCACGTTCATCGAGGTCTGGAAAGACCAGGCCGCAGTCGACTTCCATAATGCGACTCCGCATTTCCAGGGATTCGTGGAGAAAGCGGGCCCCTTGTTCGCCGGTCCGCTGGATGTCGCCCTGTACCGGAAGCTCTCCTGATACCGCCCTCCGGGAGACGGTATCACTTTTTTTTGGACCACAATTGGGGTTCCACGCTCCGTGAGATTGTTTTCCCACCCATGCGTCAGGGAATGTCGATATGGAGCCTCCCGGCAACTCCCTGTATCTGCTCCGGCACCTCGTTTGTCCGCTTCTCTCCCCCGGAGACCACCGTATACACCTTCGAGAGTTTCAGGAGGAGCTCCTCGGGCGAGAGATGCGCGGATAGCCCCGCCTGCTCGATCCGGTTCTGGATCCGGCAGTAAAGGTAGGAGCAGAGGAATTCGATAAATATGTGGCCGAAGACCGCTGTGGCGTCCTGGAGGTAGGGCTTGTCTGCCAGGAGCAGGCTCTTGAACGCGTCGAAATGGTTCTCAACCGTGTTGCGCGACTTATACAGTTCGTAGATCTCCTGCGGATCCGCCATGATCGAGGAGAGGAGCAGGATCCTGCCGGCGCGTTTCATACGCTGGTTCAGCGTTTCCCGGTCGATCTGACCCACTTCCAGCAGGCGGTAGAGGGTCTTCTTCTCCTCTATCTCGAGATCGGCATCCTCGTAGAGGTAGAGCATCAGGCCGTTGACTTCGCGTTTGCCGGCACGAATGAGCCGTTTGCGGTAGAAGAAGTGGTCGGTGAGATGGATCCTGGTTGCATACCGGGCGTTGTTACGGCGCTGGAGGACGACGAACGGGATCGTTCTCTCCCGCAGGAGAGTCTCGTTCGCCTCTGAGACGGTTCGCCGGTCGAGGATGAGCGTCGTCCTTGCAGTGTCGCTCTCTGCGAGGGATGCGATGAGGGTAGCGGCGTCCCCGACCGTTCCCGGCAGGACCTGGAACATCGTGGGGAGGCGGGTATCCGTTGCGATGAAGAGCGCGATGTTGATCTGCCGCAACCAGACGTTATCGGTATTGTTGCTGAACTCGCCAAGGTTGAAGATGTCCGAGCGGGAGAAGACGAACGAGAGGTCGTAGACGAGCTGGTGCGCCTGGGTGGAGAGGTGCCGGAACACCGCCTGCTGGGCGGCATGGTCGCTGCCGATTGCAGCGAGGACCCGGGAGAGGGCGCCGAGATCACAATCCGGCGTAATGCCGAGGACGTTGTCGAGTTTCCCCCAGGCGTCCCCAACCCTCGCGAGCGGGGTGTACGCGGCGGTCCGGGTAACGGTGAGTGCGACGATCTCCTGCCAGCAGGTGGGGAACGCTTCCCGGAGGACGGGGATCAGTTCGCCGAGTTCCTCTGCCATCAGGGCGGCATTTCCGTGTTCATAAACACTGCGGGGCTGTGTAGGGGTGCCCGCGCCTCTTGTTCCCTTGGCGATGAGGCCGTGTTCTTTCGTGAGCCGCCCGAGGTAGGTGCTTACCTTCTTCGGCGATCTGGTCGTCCGGTCATAGACGCTCGTTGAGCGATAGACGTAGGGTTTGCCCTGGATCTCCTTGATCTCGATACATCTCTCTCCCTTTTGCCGCTGCTCTTTTAGCCATGTACGGACCCACTCCTCCATATGATATAATATTAGGGATTATACTCCATAAAGATATTTCTATTCTAAACCTTCAAATGCCAAAATGGTGCGAGTATTAGCGAGTATATGCCCTAACTGCATAAAATCCGGGCTTATCCCTCGATTGCATCCCATTTCCGGATCCTGGAATAATTGCTGGCAATGAGCGAAAACGCCCTGAAATGGCGCTATAATTCTCGAAACGGTGCAGAACAGAAATTATATATATCTCGCTCAGCAACAGGGAAACTATGTCGGTTGATCATCCGGTCGCAAGTGTGTCGGGCGGGCGGGTGTCGATCGGCACAGGCCCATGAGCATTGCTCGTGAGGCCCGCGTGAGCCTCCGGCTCACGGACAAACGAGTGGATGGACATACCATGGCAAAGAAAATCAAAGGACTTGCAATGCGCAAGATTGGCGAAATCGGATGGATCGAGAAGGAAGCACCCAAGTGCGGCCCGCTTGATGCACTGGTGAAGCCGCTTGCAGTCGCACCGTGCAGCTCTGATATCCACACCGTGTGGGAGGGAGCGATCGGTGAACGCACTGACATGATTCTTGGACACGAAGCTGTCGGAGAGGTCGTCGAAGTCGGTTCCCTGGTGAAGGACTTCAAGCCCGGCGACCGCGTCATCGTCCCGGCGATCACTCCCGACTGGATGACCCGCGAAGCACAGGCAGGGTTCGGGATGCACTCCGGCGGGATGCTTGCAGGCTGGAAGTTCTCGAACTTCAAGGACGGTGTCTTTGGCGAGCTCTTCCACGTCAACGAAGCGGACGGAAACCTCGCGATTCTCCCTGACTCCATCCCGGTAGCAGAAGCGTCCATGATCGCTGACATGGTCCCGACCGGTTTCCACGCAGCGGAACTCGCCGACATCAAGCTTGGCGACACCGTCTGCTGTATCGGTATCGGCCCTGTCGGACTGATGGCCGTCGCCGGTGCAAACCTGATGGGTGCGTCCCACATCCTTGCGGTCGGCAGCAGGCCTGACTGTGCCAACGCAGCACGGGGCTACGGCGCGACCGACATCATCAACTACAAGAACGGCGACATCGTCGAGCAGGTTCTTGAGAAGACCGACGGCAAGGGCGTCGACAAGGTCTGTATCGCCGGTGGTGACGTACACACCATGGAGCAGGCGATCAAGATGGTCAAGCCCGGCGGAAAGATCGGGAACGTCAACTACCTCGGCTCGGGCGACTACGTCTTCGTTCCGCGTGTCGAGTGGGGCTGCGGCATGAGCCACAAGTTCATCCACTGCGGCCTGATGCCCGGCGGCAGGCTGCGGATGGAGAAACTCGCAAGCCTCGTCGAGGTCGGCAAGCTCAACCTCTCCCCGATGCTCACCCACCGGTTCAAGGGCTTCGACAAGATGGAAGAGGCTCTGCTCCTGATGAAGGAGAAGCCGCGCGACCTCATCAAGCCTGTCGTCGTGATCGAAGAGTAAGACTTTTCAACCATCCCTTTTTTTTATTACAGCAGCCCTGAACAGGGCGTTTATTCTGTGCGAAATTCCGGTGCCTTCGGTTCACGGACGAAAACCCGCGGGGCGGGCCGTACTCCCGGCGGCCTGATCTTATGCGAACCGCCGGATGCCCGCGAGCGGCGGGAGGACCACCGCCTCGCCGTCGACCTCCACCACCGGCTGCAGGGAACCCACGTCCACGCGGCGGAGGATGGGCGAGAGGAAGTCCCGGGCCCTTGCGTAGTTGACTATGACCCCGGGCGAGAGGGGGTTATAGGCCGGCAATACGACGAGGTCTCTCCCGCGCACCGCGCCCTCGCCGTAGAGGAAGCAGGGGAACCGGGCGAGATCGATCTCGATTGCCGGGTGGTCGTGGCCGATGACGAGCGTCCCGTGGTCGTCGACCGCCTGATCGCCGTGGATTACCGTGTAGCCGCCGCGGTCGTAGCGCTCGACCGTCCCTCCTGCGATCGCCGGCAGCATGACATCGTGCGATCCCCGGACGAGGACGACCTCACATTGGGCCCGAAGGGTCGCAAGGATCGTCGAGAACGTCTCTTTCACGTCCCGGCTCACCCGGTCGAAGGCGTGGAAGATGTCCCCGTCGAGGACGAAGACCGCCGGGCGGAACCGTTCGAGAATCGCCTCGAACCGCTCGAGCAGCGTCTCCTCCTCGTGGAGGGGGAAGTGGAGCCCCTGCCGGTAGAGCGCCTCGGAAAGTCCGATGTGGACGTCGGAGACGACGCAGAGGGACTGCTCCCGGACAAAGAGCGCACCCTTATAAAAGCCGAACCGGGAGAGGAGGTCGGCCTCCGTGACCGCGTTCATGCCGCAGCCCCGCCTCCGATGCTGCTCATCACCCGGCGCTGGAACTCGCGGAGCATTGAGAGTTTGTCCTGCGCGTAGACCGCGTCGGAGACCCCGAGCGTCGCGATCCCGAACGCGAGCGGGCTCGGGGACGCGGCACGGGTCAGAACGACCTCGATTGTGCCCGCACCGATGCCGTCGACGATCCGCCGGATGTTCTCCACCTCGAACCGGTCCTCGATCACCTCGCGGTAGGTCTCCCGCATCACGGCGAAGCCGTCAAGCCGTTTTGCAAACGCGATCAGCATGTCGGCGCTCACCTGCTGGCGGCGGGCGCTCCTTCGCCGCCCCATGTAGTTACGGAGGATCATGAACGACCGTGCCGCGTTGATCCTAAAGACTCGCTTCAAGAGCTGGGTATCCCCGACGGCCTCCTCGAGGACGCTGCAGCACTCGTCGGCCCGGATGCCCCGGAGGATGCGTACGGGGTCGGCCTTCTTCTCGAGCGGGATCGAGACCAAAAACCCGGTATCGCTGATCCCGACCGAGACGTTCGCCGTCACGTCCCGCGCGATCATGAAGGCGACGATCCGGGAGAACCCGTCGTTGAACCGCAGCCCGTAGTTGGTCATGAAGTAGTAGAGCCGGCGGTGGTTCTCCCGGTCGACCTGCTCCTCGACGACGATCCGGCCGGGCGTCGGGACGGCCAGATCGCCCATGTAGCGCACCTGCTGCTCGAAGATCGCGCAGATGCTCCGGGCGCTGTTCTCGTCGATCGGGTACTCTGCAAGGAGCATATCGACGAGGTCTTCCGTCTCCGCCCTCTCCATCGCGTGAAGCATCATCTCCTTGAACCGGAGGACGTGGAGGCCGAGATCGAACGAGAGCGGGAGTTTTTCGGAGAACCAGCTCGGTATCGTCGGGCGGTCGGCCGTCGGGTCGACGTAGAGTTTCCCGCCCCGGCGGTAGGCGAACTTGTAGCGCCGCCCCCCGAGGACGAAGACGTCGCCCTTGTTCATCCGCTCCAGGTACTTCTCGTCCAGGTTGCCGGCAAAGGTCCCGTCCCGGGTGAGGACGTCGCAGGAGAACTCGTCCGGGATGGTCCCGGAGTTTAAGAAGTAGATCATCCGGGCGTTTCGCCCCCGCTTCCGGATCGTCCCGTCCTCCGCGTCGTGCCAGATCTTGGCGTAGATCCGCCGCTCCTCGAGCCCCGCGTACTCCCCCGCGAGGTAGCGGACGACGCTCATGAGGTCCTCCTCCTCGAGGTTCCGGTAGCAGTAGGACCGGCGGATCACCTCGAGCATCCGATCGATCCCGGTCCTCCCCTCGAGCGCCATCCCGAAGACGTGCTGCGCAAGGACGTCGAGGCAGTTCTCCGGTATGTGGATCCGGTCGACAAACCCGCTCTGTCCCTCCCGGAGCATCACCGCGCACTCCACGAGTTCGTCGCGGTCGAGGACGACGATCCTCCCCTTGACCACCTCGCCCAGGCGGTGGCCGGCCCGCCCGATCCGCTGGAGGAGCGCCGCCACGGACTTCGGGGATCCCACCTGGAGGACCAGGTCGACGTGGGGCATGTCGACCCCGAGTTCGAGCGACGTCGAGGTCGTCACCACCTTCACCCTCCCTGACTTGAGTTTCTCCTCGATGGCGAGCCTTCCTGCCGTCCCCATCGAGCCGTGGTGGCACCCCGTGTTCTCTTCCGTGTAGCACTCCGGGTAGCGGACACGGAGGTTGTGGAGGATCCGTTCGGCGCCGTTCCTGGTGTTCGTGAAGACGAGCGTGTTGCTGTGCTCCTCTACGAGGCGGTGGATGGTCGCGTAAAGGTGCCTTGAGAGGTCTTCGGGTGTGGTGTCGATGAGATCGGGGACCGGACAGAGGAGCTTTAAGTCGAACTCCCGCGCGAACCGGGTGTCGACGATATCCACCTCGCGCCCGGCGCCGACCAGGAACCGGCCGACCTCGGCGAGCGGCTCGATCGTCGCCGAACACCCGATCCGGGTAAAACCGCCGCCGGCCTCCTTAACCAGTTCCTCGAGCCGCTCGAGGCTCACCGAGAGGTGGACGCCGCGTTTCGAGCCCGCGAGGGAGTGGATCTCGTCGACGACAACCCACCTGACCGTCCGGAGGCTCTCGCGGAACTTCGGGGAGTTCAGGAGGATCCCGAGGGTCTCGGGGGTGATGTTGAGGATGTGGGGGGGTTTCCTCGCCATCTTTGCTTTATCTGCTCTCGAGACGTCCCCGTGCCGGATCGCGTGCCGTATGGGCGTGTGATCGATCCCCCGCCCGCGGGCGATCTCGGCGATTCCGTCGAGAGGCAGGCTGAGGTTCTTGTGGATGTCGTTTGCGAGCGACTTGAGCGGCGAGATATAAAGGCAGTAGACACTGTCCTCGAGCCCTCCGGTCCGTGCACGGACAAAGAGGTCGTCGATGATCGCAAGAAACGCCGAGAGGGTCTTTCCCGACCCGGTCGGCGAGCAGATGAGGACGTTCTTTTCATCGTGGATGAGCGGGACCGCCATCCGCTGCGGCGGCGTGAGACGCCCCTCCAGTCTCCGTATGCACCATTCCCGTACGTTCTCGTCGAGGAGACCGAGGATCTCCTCGTCCGAATGCCCTGCCGGCCGTTTCTCCATCCCGTCACCTGCTGTTGTCCCCCGGGTTCCGCCGTGCGCCCTCCCGCGTGGCGGTGAGGGGGGCGGCAGACCCGCGTAATCCCTGTTCTACCCCTTGTTCAGGAGAATTTACCAACATCGGCGCAATGAGGCGTCGAAGTGGGAATATAGTGCTGCAGAAATGAGTTCTGGCAGCCATAACGCTCCCGTTGCGGCCGGAGCGCCGCGCCGAATTTTGTATGTATTTTGCGGTCATCCAAAATAGCCTTTTGCGTCTCCGGGAGCGATCGGCCGGGTTGAATGGATGATATCTTTCGGGTTTATTGCGCTCATGGAGTGTTTTGCGCACGATTTATGCGGTATCGGATCCCGCCAGGATCCCGGCGGACACCCGGCCGCGAACCGCGACCCTCCTGCCGCGGGAGAATGTATGTTGCCGCCCTTTTCGGCAATGTCCGTCCCCTTTCTTTCCTGTGTCCCGGTAAACCCGGGGGAAGAGGGCGGCCACCCCCGTCCCGGCGCATCTGGGATATTCTAATGTATGATCTCGTGAAACCTAACAGCGGAACTACGATGACAAATCACCCGGTTAAGAACATGATGCGGTTGATGGCGACCAAGATCAGGACCATCGCGGACGTGATGTCCGACGACGAGATCGATGCGCTCCTCGCCGAGATCCTGAACGCAAACCGTATCTACACCATGGGCGCCGGGCGCTCCGGGCTCGTAGCGAAATCGTTTGCCATGCGCCTGATGCACCTCGGCCTTTCCGCATTCGTCGTCGGGGAGACCGTGACCCCGGCCATGAAGCCGGGAGACGTCATTATCGTCTTCTCCGGGTCCGGCGCGACGAAGACGGTTGCGGATATCTCGGAGACTGCAAAGGAGATCGGCGGAAGGGTCTGCCTTATCACCTCAAAGAGAGATTCCAGGATCGGCCGCATCGCCGACTGCATCGTCATCATCGAGAGCCAGCGGGACAGGGTGGCCGACGAGTCTGCGGAGTTCGAGATCCGGCAGATGATGGGCGAGCACAAGTCGTTTGCGCCGCTCGGCACCATCTTCGAGACGACTGCCATGGTCTTCGCGGACGCGATCATATCCCGGCTGATGGAGATCACCCAGTGCAGGCCCGAAGACCTCCAGTGCCGGCACGCGAACATCGAGTGAGGGTATGTTATGAACGAACACAGGTACGCCGGCCGGGTCAGGTCGGTGGAGATGTCGGGCATCCGCAAGCTCTTCGAAGCGGGGGGGCCGGACGCGATCAACCTCGGGATCGGGCAGCCGGACTTCGATACGCCCGACCATATCAAGATGGCGGCGATCGCCGCCATCAGGGAGGGAAGGACCGGCTACACGCCGAACGCCGGGATCCCCGAACTGCGGGAGGCAGTCTGCGAAAAGTTTGCGCGGGAGAACAATCTCACCTACCGGCCGGAGCAGATCCTGGTCACGGCAGGAGGGAGCGAGGCGCTTCACCTCGTCATGGAGGCCCTCGTGGATCCGGGCGACCGCGTCCTCTTCACCGACCCGGGATTCGTCTCCTACGCCGCCCTTGCGACCTTCGCCGGCGGAAAGCCCGAGGGTGTATCGCTCGATGCGGCCATGCACATCGACGTCGAGCGGGCGAAGGAGCAGATGGACGGGGCCCGGGTCTTCGTCCTGAACTCTCCCTCAAATCCGACGGGCGCCGTCGAGAGCGAGGAGTCCATCCGCGCCCTCGTGGAGTATGCAGGTGACCGGGGCGTCACCGTCGTCTCCGACGAGGTCTACGAGCATTTCATCTACGAAAAGGAGCACGTCAGTGCGGCCCGGTTCGGCGAGGACGTCATCACCGTCAACGCCGCGAGCAAGACCTACGCCATGACGGGCTGGCGGGTCGGCTATCTCGCGGCGCCCGAGGACTACATCCCGGAGTTCATCAAGGTCCACCAGTACGCCCAGGCGTGTGCGACGTCGATATCGCAGTATGCCGCGCTCGCCGCGTACACGGGCGACCAGAGCGCGGTCGCGCGGATGCGGGAGGAGTACCGCGCCAGGCGCGACCTCCTCTACGACGGGCTTACCGGCATCGGATTCGATTTCCCCCGGCCGGAGGGTGCGTTCTACATGTTCGTCCCGATGGGGCGAACCCTTATCGAGAAGGCCGTCGAGAACGGCATTATCATCGTGCCGGGTTCGGCGTTCGGCTCGCGGGCACCCGAATATGCACGCTTCAGCTACGCGACCTCCCGGGAGAACCTCTCCCGTGCGGTCGGCCGGCTCGGGGAACTGATGGGGTGAGATGAGAATGGTCAAGGAGTTACTCAGGAAGTTATCCGACGCCCACGGCGTCTCGAGCAGCGAAGGGAGCATCAGGGATATCGTCAGGGCGGAACTTGCCGGGTCGGTCGAAGAGTTCCGCGAGGACACGATGGGCAACCTGATCGCCGTGAAGCGCGGCGGCGACTTCTCCATCATGCTCGCCGCCCACATGGACGAGATCGGCCTGATGGTCCAGTTCATCGACGAGAAGGGGTTCATCCGGGTCGTCCCCATCGGGGGCTGGTACGGGCCGGTGCTCTACTGCCAGCGCGTGGTCCTGCACGGGAAGAACGGCCCGGTCCCGGGCGTCCTCGGCGCAAAGCCCCCGCACGTCATGAAAGAAGAGGAGCGCAAGAAAGAGATCAAGATCGAGAATATGTTCGTCGACGTGGGCGCGGCGAGCGAGGAGGAGGTGAAGGGCCTCGGGATCGAGATCGGCACCCCGATCACCATCGACCGCGAGTTCACGGAGCTTGCCGGCAACCGCGTCACGGGGAAAGCGCTCGATAACCGGGTCGGCGTCGCGATGCTCATCAAGGCCCTGCAGCAGGCGGACTCCCCTCACACGATCTACGGCGTCTTCACGGTCCAGGAGGAACTCGGGCTCAAAGGCGCGAAGGTGAGCGCCTACTCCTTAAACCCCGACTGTGCGATCGCGACGGACGTCACCATCCCCGGCGACCACCCCGGGATCGAGAAGAAGGACGCGAGCGTCGAGATGGGCAAAGGCCCGGTCCTGGTTCTCGTCAGCGCGAGCGGGCGCGGGCTCATGGCCGATCCGAGGATGACCGCGTGGCTCCGCGAGACCGCGGAGAGGAACAACATCCCCTGCCAGCTCGAGGTCGGGACCGGCGGCAACACCGACGCGACGATCATCCATCTGGAGCGGGGCGGTATCCCGAGCATCCCGTTCTCGATCGCCGCCCGCTATATCCACTCCCCGGTCGAGGTGGTCGATGCCGGCGACATCGAGGCCGGGGTCCGGCTCCTCGTCGAGGCGCTGAAGGGCAGGCCGGCGCTCTGAATAATCCTCTTTTTTTGACGGCCTGCAGAACGTGCCATACCGCCCCCCGTGCAGTGCGGGGTATGAGCGACGGGTTCTTGACGATCCTGCCTCATCTCCCACACGGGAAAGTTCCTGCACGACGCAATGCGGCGGGAGCAATGTTTTGCCGGCGCTGCGGTCGGAAGGGACCGGTTCTCCCGGGAGCGTGCGCCCGATCGTCCTCGAGACGAACGGGAACCTCTTGGTGCTTACGAAGGTCAAAAGCGGCGACACGGGATCGCTCGTCGACGTGGCAGGTAGCGACCGACGTGTCACGGGAAAACGGGGTGCCCGAGAGATAAGGCCTTACGCCCGGGCACATTTCGGTTCATGGTGCAGTGTTTTTTTGTGTTCGCAGGCCGTAACCGTCCTGGCCTGTGAACCCGCTGCATCATGTGAGGATGTGCCTTCTGGTTGACCCCACTCTCAGGCAAGATCCCGTAGCGTTGAAAGTATATAATTTTATCTCGACTTCCGAATAATAATTGTCCTGCGTTATACGGCCCAGGCCGGCTTTATCCTCCCTCAAGATGACCTCATTCTTCCACAATGATGACCGCGACCGGGCACGCGTCGGCAGCCTCCAGGACGCAGTCGGCAAGGTCGTCGGGCACTTCGCCCTCCGCGGGGTTGCCGTCGACGCGGTACTGTTCCGTGATCGAGCTCAGGCCGTCGTTCGGGTCCTCTTCAAAGACGTCCGGACAGAGCGTCCAGCACGACTCGCAGCTGGTGCATCCCGGCCTGTCGATGGTAACTCTCACCACACTCCATACCTCCTCTGGAACTCCGGGATGGTGCTCTTCCATGTTAAACATGACGGAAGCGGGTGACCGGTATGATTCTTCGGGCGAACGGTCAGTCGTCCGGAGAGGGGCCGGTCAGACAAAGTATAACGCCTGCCGGGCCAAATGAAAGATGACTCATGCAGAACACCGCCTGGACAACCCTCTTCTTTGCCGGGCTCCTGGAGGCCGGCTGGGCGCTCGGCCTCAAGTATACCGAAGGGTTTACGAAGATCGGGCCGTCGGTGGCGACCATCGCCCTGATGGGGGGGAGCATCTACCTCCTCTCGCGATCACTCGCCGGCCTCCCGCTCGGGACGGCGTATGCCGTCTGGACGGGCATCGGGGCGGTCGGAACGGTCATCGCTGGGATCGTGCTCTTCGGCGAATCACGGAGCGTCGTCCGCCTCCTCTGTATCTTCCTGATCGTATCGGGGATCGTGGGGCTCAAGTTCTGTTCGGATGCGTGAAGAATAGGGCCGGGGTTCGCCGGAAAAAAAGGGAGCCGGTCCTGGCTCAGGGCGTTTCTACCGGCGGCACCATGGCCAGCGGCACGTCCCAGGTGACGAACGCCGGGCGCTTTGCAGGCGCTTCGCCCCGGATGAAGACCCCGACGCCGTAGTACTTCGGCGAATCGGGACCGGTGGGGATTTCTGCCTCGTAGTCGTGCCAGGACTGCACGAACTCATCGCGGTCCATGACGAGCCTCGTCCCGAGGAGGTCGGGGTCTTCGAGGTAGACGGAGCGGTCGTCCACCCCGATCACGACCATGTAGTGCCCGTAGACCCAGGAGTCCTCCCAGGTCTTGTTCGCCTCCTTGAAGCGCTGGCCGTCGATGATGACCGGGACGCCGTCGCGGATCGAGGCCTCGAGGTCGGCGACGGTGAGGTTGTCCTTCCACTCCGCCTCAAAGCCGAGGTCTCTGGCGACGCGGACCATGTCCCAGGGGTAGGTGCCGTGGTGGGGGGTCGTGTTGAGGTAGGTGCGGAGGTCCGCCTCGAAGGCGTCGAGGCCCCAGTAGGAGAGGACCGCCTGCATCGATGATGCACCACAGGAGTAATGCTCCGCCTGCCGGACGTCGGGGACCCCGGCGAGGATGGCCGGCCCTTCCGGGGCGGCGGGGCCCGGAGCCTGGATGCCGGTCGCGAGGAGGATGGCAACGGCGGCGAGGACGGCGCCGATGAGGAATGAGACGATTATGCGGGTGTCCATGAGAGGAATCTTCCCGGAGAGCTGTTAATTATTTCTTTATCGTTCGGGGGCGCACTCCTCCTCCAGGGCCGCGAGGAACGCGATGAGGAGTGCGTGCCGTTCAGCGGCGATCTCCCGGGCGGTCTTTGTGTACATGAGGTCCCTCAGGTTCAGCAGTTTATCGTGGAAGTGAGCGGTTGCGTCCGCGATGCCCCCTCCGTGCTCTCCGGCCCGGATGAACGTCCTCGCGATCCCGACCGCGCCCATAGCGTCCAGGTTGTCCGCGTCCGAGAGCACCCGCGCCTCCAGGGTCTCGGGGTCGATTCCCGTGCTGTAGCGGTGCGCACGGATGGCGTGGACGATGGCCGGGATTCGCTGTTCCGGGCAGCGGACGGAGCGGAGGTAGGCCGCCGCTATCCGCGCCCCCTCTTCTTCGTGGGGGACGCCCGTCTCCTCCTCGAGGGGTCGTGCGATGTCGTGGAAGAGGGCGGCCGGGATGAGGACCGCCATATCCGCACCCTCGCGGGCGCCGATCCGCTCGCAGAGGCGCACGACCCTCCCGGTATGGTCGAATCCGTGCGCCCCTGATTCGCGGAGCGCCGTCCTGACATAGTCGAGCATCGCGGCAGTCTCTTCATCCATGGTAGATCTCTATCTTCCGGGATCGAAAAGATTCGCTTTCGGTCGTCCCGCGCTCATGCCGCCATCCCCGCGGCCGGCCGGGTTCGATCGCTGTCCGCCGCCGGTGTCCCACAAATATTTTTTGGGCCATATCATGCACTTTATGGCCCACAAATCATGTTGTGGATCGCAGACGACCCGCAACCGCCTCCGTGACGTGTTTGTGTATATCCCGGTACTCGCAAGATCTTTTGTGTATATCGGATAGCTGTTTTGATACACACAAATGGGTTTGCGGGTGCCAGAGCACTCACAACCGGTCTCCCTCGGTGATGGCGACCAGGCGCGGGAAGATGTAGATGCTTGCTCTTCTGCCCCTTCCCTTCTGCACCAGCTGGATGATGTCGCTCTCCTCCAGATCCCTGAGGATCTTTGCCCCGCTCTCTTTCGGGATCGCCGACAGATCGTAAAACTCGGACGAACTGAAGATCGGCGTCCTGAAGACGGCATCGATCGCGGCGACGGCGTACTGCGACCGGGTCACCTCCGGCACCGTTCGTTTCATCTCGTCGTAGAGATCGAGGATTGCCTTTGCTTTCCGGCCGTTTGTCCCCGCCTGCTCTTCGATGGCGTGGAGGAAGAACCCGATCCAGCCGTTCCAGTCCCTGTCCCGGGAGACTGCGAGCAGACGCTCGTAGTAGACCGGCCGGTGCCGCTCGAGGTAGGCGCTTATGTAGAACATGGGGCTTGCAATCAGTCCCTTCTCGTACATGATCAGCGGGACGAGCATTCTCCCGATACGGCCGTTGCCGTCGCAGAACGGGTGGATGAGTTCGAACTGTGCTTTCAGGACGGAGAGCTGGACGAGGACGTCTTTCTCCTCACTGTGCAGGTAGGCCTCCCAGTCCTCGAGCGCCCCGGGAACGCTTTCCGGTGCCGGCGGGACGAAGATCGCGTGCTCGATATGCGCGTCCCGGCCGATGAAGTTCTGGATCGTGCGGATGCACCCCGGTTCCCGGTCCATACCCCGGCTGTCGGTCAGGAGGATGCGGTGCAGGTCGCAGACGAGGGCGATATCCAGCCGCCGGGCCTTGAGGGCCTCGACCGCAACGTTCAGCGCCTCCCGGTAGTTGATGATCTCCTGGATGTCGGCAAGGGCCTTATCGTTGATCCGTTCTCTCGGGTTCGCCTCGAACCGCAGGACGTCCTCGAGCGACGCCTGCGTCCCCTCGATCCTCGAGGAGAGCACCGCCTCCTGTGTCAGGAGCGGGGAGAGCAGGAGTTCGGGGTTCGGAATCGCCTGGAGGATGCCGTCGTACCGGGCGAGGGCGCGGTTCGCCGACGCTATCTGCGGGATATGGGCCTCCCAGTCGATGCCGGCCGGAGGCAGCGGCTCCGGGGCGTAGGGCGCGACAGTCATGCCATCCCCTCACGGACCGCCGTGAATCCCCCGAGAACAGGAGAGCTGGCGATGTGCTGGAGATCCTTCATATAATTATCCGGTGGTGCGAAAAGGTATTAACATTGATTATTTACAATTGCAGCGGTTACTCCGCTGCTGTGGCGACCGGGCCGCCCAGAAGCATCCGCTCCCGGCGGATACGATCGAGCAGACCCTTCGAACCGTACAACATCATCCGCGTGGCCGAAACGTCCGGGACGGGCACCGCCCGGCGTCCCGGTCGGCGGGAACGGGGCCGTTGATGCTGCACTCCCCCTCGGTCCCGGTCTTCTTCGTATAGAGGGCGCAGTCGCTGCAGGTCGGCATAAAGGTCTCTTTTTCCGCCCGGGGAATATAGGTTTTGCCGGCCGGGCTACGAGGGTGAGTCCGTCTTCTCCTACCAGATCTTCACCGGGCCGGGTGCCCGGGCACTTCCTGAACCCCCTCCACGTCCGGATACGTGCCTATCGAGTGCCGTACGCTGCAGGTGACGCCGGGCCAGGGAAAACGGACGGCAGGACGCCTTCCCGGTTTAAGTGTTACTTTTATTGATCTATATAATATTTAGTGGAATTTTTAGGCCTGAATCCAATTATTTATTAGATTCCAGGCTGAGGTTCTTCACATCACAGGGGCGCTGCCGCCTCCGGGGGAACCATGTACGACGGTATCATTCAGACGGCGACGCTCGCGGCCGGACTGCTCGGCGAGGTCGTCCCGATGATGGTCGTCGGGGTCTTCCTCGCCGAGGTGCTCGTCGCCCTGAAGATTGCCGGCAGGATTGCGGCCTTCTCCCGCCCCCTCACCTCGTTCGCCCGCCTGCGGGAGGAATGCGGCACGAGTTTTCTCATGGCCTTCGTCTCTCCTCCGGCCGCGAACGCCATGCTCGTGGATTACCATGCAAAGGAGATCATCAGCCGCAGGGAGATGATCATCGCGGCAACCATGAACTCGCTTCCGACGGTGGTCATGCACTGGCGCTATCTCCTCCCCGTCTACGTCCCGCTCCTCGGCATCCCCGGCCTCGTCTACTTCGGCCTGCTGATGCTCGTCGGCCTCGCAAAGACCGTGATCGTCATGCTTTTCGGCCGTGCCGTCCTCACCCCCTCGCCATGCGCACCGTTCGTTCCGGCAGAGGAGCCGGCCATCACGCTCCGGGAGGCGCTACGGACGGCGTGCACCTCCTCGAAGAAGACCCTCACGCGCCTGCTCTCGATCACCGTCCCCACCGTCGTCGTCGTCGCATTCCTCATCAACGCCGGCGTCTTCGACCGGCTTGCCGTGATGATGCAGGGCGCGGGAGCGGTCTTCCCCGTGCCGCCGGAGGGGTTCGCCATCATCGCGGCACAGTTCGGCAGTTTCGTCGCGGGTGCGAGCGTCGCCTCCGCCCTGCTCGCCGCCGGGGATATGACCTGGCAGCAGATCGTTCTCACCCTGCTCGTCGGCAACGTCCTCACCAGCGTGACGCGGAGCATCCGGTGGCTCGGGTCTTCTTACGTCGCGATCTTCGGGATGCGGACGGGAACGGAGATCATGCTCGTCTCGACGGCGCTCCGGAACGGGATCATGGTGTTGCTGGTCGCCGTGCTGGCATACGGATTCGGGTGGGGGTGAGAGTGCGGCGTTGCGGGTGACGTTCTTGAGTCGAGCGTCAGGATGTATTAGCAGGCTGCTTCGCTCTTTTGGTGCTGTAAAAAAGATCTTCGATGGCGTGGAAATTCTTTGAAAACGAGGTTATTGAGATTAGATCTGTAGGTCTCCTTTCTCCCGCAGGTAATTCCCGGGGCCTGATGTTGCAAAGGTAGCAGTCAGTATGGTTTCGAGAGGTTTAAGGATCGACGTATCTTCGTCGAAAGCATCGGCAAGCAACCTTAGCCCTTCCTGGATCTTTTCAAAATGCCTCATTTCAAGTGGAACTGTGCTATCTCCGGAACGGATGCGTTTGAACCGATCCATCAACCCCGTATAACAGGTATTGAGGACGAAATCAGCCATAAGGTAGTCATCAGTGAATGCATAGCGGAGCGTGCGGTTAGTTATGCCATATGCTGCAGAGAAATAGTAAATTTTCTTCTCAATGTTCTCTTCCTTTCGCATCATCGCTTCTACCCGCCGCAACTCGGTGACGAGTTCCTTTCTGAAGAAATCTTGCCTTGACATAATTCCCCTCACTGGAAATATCTTGGATGCTCATTGCCATAGATGCTATCTGCAGTCACGCACGGTGAGACGAACACGGATGTCGCTCCAATGGCACTGCCTCCCCAGGATTCACCCTCAAAGGGGGCATACCCGGAAATCCAACCCTCCTCTGCGGAGATGTTCAGTGGTGCGCTGACATCCCTGTCCTGGATATATTCGTGGATTTCTTTAAGCCGTTCTTCACCGAGCATTTTCTCGATGAGGGCGTTGTTCAGGTCATCAATGCGCCGCACAATCGAAGAATCCGTATTAATCGAGTAGAGAGGGATCTTTCCAGCACCCACGTTCAGGAGGCCCCATGCAACAAATTTTTTCACGACCCTGCCTGCGGTGACACGCGAAACGCCTGCCTCCTCTGCGAGTTCGGTAACGTTAAATTCTATGTCGGACAGCGGCAGGAGGAACTCGAGAATTCTCAACTCGCAGGTATTTCCAAATAATCCTTCAAACGGACGTGCCATAGATCTCACATAATTTCATGCGGTGCTCAAGAATACTCTACGCTTACTGATAACTGATATTGTCGCAAGTGATAAAAATATTTTGCATTACGTCAGAGTTTACGATATCGCCCATCAACGACGTTATATCCATGACTTTTCAGGGCAAAGATGGCGCCTTTCATGTCGGCTACGTAGTATTTCACCTTCTTTTTCTTGATCTGTGCCACATATCCGTCGTTCATCAGGATCTGAAGTGCGTCTTCAATGGACAAACAAGATCGTCCTGTGAATTTCTTTATATAAATCTTGTACAGTTTTTCGGAATGGTAGCCTGCATCCGTCCGAAAGTGCCTCCCCCTGTATAAAACATTGAGAATAAAGAGCGCTTCATCGGGGAGATCGCATGACATAAGACACTGATTTACAGTTCTTTTCGTTGTTATATATAATGTGGTTGTTTAAGTTTCGTTGCTTTTGAGGGGCTGATATCGGCTTTCCTCCTTTCGTAGGGTCTTAAATCCGTTTTAGCGACGGCTTTTTTTGGGCTGCACGGAAAGCCTGTGTTGTCTCACCCTATCTGGCTTCATTGCATACAGGGGGCTCTACAGATTGCACCGTTCACGAACGCGGCTGCTTCTCAATGAATCACCCGCCCTGCACCTCCCGCACCGCCCGTATCTCCGGGATCTCCATCCCGCCGAGCAGCTGGACGATCGCCTGCACGTAGGGCTCCTGCCGGGTGCAGCTCGGGGATGCCCGGGGGTCGCTTCGCTGCCCCCGCCGCCCCATCTTTGCGTGGCCGGTGGCGATGTAGTGCAGGAAGTCCTCTTTCGGGAGACCCCACCGGCAGTTGACCTGCAGCCGGACGAAATCCGGGTTTTTCGGGTTCGGGAAGAGGACCGCCCGCGTCGGTGGGAGCGGGACCGGGTCCCCGCCGTTTGATTCTGCAAGATCGAGGACCCGCTGCCAGCAGCGGTTCGACGGCGGCGTGCCGTCGCAGTGGCGGCAGAAGTTCGTGTCCATGGGCGTTCAGTGGTTCCGTTGTGGGTCACCGGTGCCGCACAACTGCTCGACGCAGGCGTCACTGCACCGCATCAACCGCTCAGCATACGACTCGATGAGGTCCCGCTTTGCAAGGCACTCCAGCCACGCCTGCGGGATCGCGGACGCCCCGTAGTATGCCCCGGCGAGCTGCCCGTAGATCGCCGCGGTGGTATCGGCGTCCTCCCCGAGGTTCACCGCGAGAAGACAGCCCTCTTCAAACGTGCTGCTCCGGCTAAACGCCCAGAGCGCCGCCTCGAGCGAGGCCACGACATACCCGCGCCCCCGGATCCCGGGAGGCTCCTTGCGGAGGTAGGAACCCGCCGCGACTGCATCGATCTCGCCGGCGAGCGGGTGCTCCTCCCAGTAGCCCGGAACCGGGGAGTACCGCTCCGAAAGCAGCACCTCTTTCGGCGCACCGGCAAGGGCGCCGAGGATCAGCCCCCCGAAGAACCGGCAGGCGTCGACGGCCACCGGCAGCGCGTGCGTGGTCCGCGAACTCTCGCCGGAGAGCTCGATCGCCCGGGCCGGGTCTGCGGCGTAGAACATCGGCACCGGGCAGAGCCGCATCAGGGACCCGTTGCCTGCCGACCGCTCGTCGGTCAGCCCCGGGAAGGGCTCCCGGGTAACGATGAACCGCTCGAGCGCCTTCCGGGTCGTCGTCCCGATATCAAAGCATCTCCCCGTGCTGGAGAGGTGCCCCTCCCGGTACCAGCGCACGTAGCGCTCTAGCTGGTCGATGGGGTCGAACCCCCGCCTCTCGATCAGGCTCTCGGCGAGACAGAGGGCGAGGGAGGTGTCGTCGGTCCACTCTCCCGGCCTGAGATCATGGTACCCGCCGCCGGCCATACCGGTGACGGGCTCAAACGTCCCGGGCGGCCGGAACTCGACTGATACCCCGAGGGTGTCCCCCGCGGCGAGGCCGAGCAGGCAGCCGCGGTAGCGGTCGATTCTCTCCATGATGTTGTTTCAGGTCGCTTTCACCAAAGACGGTTCCGGTTTGCGCCGGTCAAAATAACAACACTCATCCCTCCTCCGTCCCAACCCCCTCACCAGGAGAGAAGACCGGATGTCCCCCGCCGTTCTGTACCGCCAGTTGCCCGGAGAGGGGCTCGACGCCTTTATCGTGGAATTCCGGAAAGCCGCTGCCCGCGACCCGTTCGGCACCGTCTTCATCGTCCCGACATCCCGGCTCGCCCGGGAGGTCGCCCGCCGCCTCGGCGATGCGGGTGTCCCGTTCGTCGCCGACGCCGTCACCACCCTTCCCGGGTTTGCCCGGAAGATCTTCTTCGAGCACGCGACGGCAGAGACGCAGATCTCCGGGACCGAGTCCCGGCTCATCCTCGCCCGGCTGCTCGCCGCCGGCAGGTACCCGCTCCTCGCCGGGACCGGGGCGGTCGACGAACTCGCGACCCTCTTTGAAGTTCTCGTCATGCGGAAGGTCGACTACCCGGCCGCTCTCGGGGACCTTGCCGGCGACAAGAGCGCCGAGATCGCGGCTCTCTTCGGCGCCTACCTCCGGTTCCTTGAGGATCGCGTCCTCGTCGACGGGAGCACGCTGTTCTCCCGGGCCGTCCGGCTGCTCGCCGGTTCAGGTGAGTTCCGGACGGTCTTCGTCTACGGGCTCTTCGAGCCGATGCCGCTCGAGCGGGACCTGCTTCTTGCCCTGCGGGAGTCCGCGGATGAGTTCCATTACTCATTGCCCTATGCCCCGAACCCGGCGGTCTTCCCGGACGACGGCGAGTGGCTGCACCCGGACGCGGTCGTCTCCGGCGATGCTCCCGACGCCCGCCTCTCGCACCTCGCCGGGCTCTTCTCCCGGCGGGAGCCCGGAGACTGCAGGGGGTTCATACGGGTCGCAGAACGGCGGGACCGGCTCGACGAGGTCCGGGCGATCGCACAGGAGATTCGGGACCTGCTTGCCGCCGGTGTCCGGCCGGACGCGATCACCGTCGCGTTCCCCGATCTCGCATCGGCGGTGCCCTATGTGGAAGAGGTCTTCCCGGACTTCGCGCTCCCCTACGCCGCGTCCGGCGGCCGGCCGCTCTCTGCATCACCGCTCGTCCAGGCGCTTCTTTCGGTCCTCGCCGTCCCGGTCCGCGGCTACCGCCGGGAGGACGTCGTCGCCCTCACGACCTCCCCCTACCTGCCGAACGCCGGCGGATGTGAGATCGACGTCCTCTCCCGGGAGGCCCGGATAACCGCCGGGAACTGGGACGAACGGTTTGCCGCACTGATCTCTGCTCTCGAAGAAGAACGGGTGCGGCCGGATACGCCGGAGTCCGCGAGAGCCCGGCTCACGGCAAAGATCGCCTCGATAGAGGCGGCGCGGGAGGCTATCCGGGGGCTCTTTGCCGATCTCTCGGCGCTCGAGGGGACGAAGACGGTCCGGGAACACCTCGCTGCCTACCGCTCGCTCCTCGAGCGGTGGCAGGCCCCGGCGATGCCGGAGGAGGGCGACCCCGATCTCCTCGAGGACGAGGCCCGGGACCTCCGCGGGTTTATGGAGGCCCTCGCAGCCCTCGACCGCGTCTCCCGGTTGTTCCCGGGGGATAAGGTGGCGCTTTCAGAGTTCTCCGCCATGCTCGGGCTCCTCCTCGCCGGAACCCGGACCGGCGGGCGGCGGCACGGCAACGCCGTCCGGGTGGTCGGCGTCCGGGAGGTCGCGCACCTCTCCGTCCCCTACCTCTTTGTCGGCGACCTCGTCGAGGGCGCGATGCCGCGGCTCACCACCCGGCTTCCGTTCACCACCGACGCCGAGACCCGGCGCCTTGCGACGCGGTCGAAAGAAGACATCCTCCGGGAGGAGCGCTACCACTTCACTGCGGCCCTCCTTGCCGCCCGGACCCGGGTCTGCCTGAGTTACCCCGCTGCCGACGGCGCAACGCCGCTGGTGCGCTCCGGATTCGTGGACGCCGTCCGGGAGGCCTTCTCCCCGGATACCTGGGGGAACGGCGGCTTCCCGGACTCCCGGCTCGCGGCAGCCCGGCGGGCCGGCGCCCTCCTCGCCCGGGGGGAAGTCCCCGCCGGGATGCCGGCCCCCCTCACCATCCGCGAGGCCGTCCGCCTGCTCAACATCGAGAACTACCACCGGAAGGGGGGCTACGACTCCCCCTACGACGGCCGGATCGGCGACGACCCGGCAATCCTTGCGGCGCTCGCCGAACGGTTCGGCGACGGGGCCGTCTTCTCCCCGACGGCGCTCGAAACCTATGCCGACTGCCCGTTCCGGTTCTACCTGGAGCGGGTCCTCGGTCTCGCGCCGTTGCCGGAGGCGGATCCCGACCTGACGGCACAGGAACGGGGAAGCCTCGTTCACCGGATCGCCTGCCGGTTCTACTCCGGCTGGAAGTGCGACGGCAACGGCCCGGTCACCGACGCGTGCTACCCGGACGCCCTCCGGCGAATCCTCGACGCCGGCCGGGAGGAGGCGGAGCGGTTCGCGTTCGAGACCCCGGCATGGGTCGCGGATAAAGAACTCCTCCTCGGGTCGCCTGCGGCGGGAAGGGGCCTCCTCGAGCGGTTCCTCCGGCACGAGGCGGAGGTCGCGGCATCCCGGTTCGTCCCGCACGCGTTCGAGGTCTCGTTCGGCCTCCCGCTGGTGCCGGGGGAGGTCGACGCGGCCTCGATACCCGATGCGGTCGCGATCCCGCTCGGCGACGAGACCATCCGCATACGGGGCAGGGTCGACCGGGTCGATGTACTGCCCGACGGGCGGTTCATGATCACCGACTACAAGACGGGAACCTCCCATCCGCTGTTCAAGGATATCGTGGCCGGGAAAGCGCTCCAGCTGCCGCTCTACCTCCGGGCGGTCGAGACGCTGACCGGGATGGAGGGAGTCGCGGGCACCTACTATACCCTCCGGCGGGGAGAGGTCCGGAACAGGCCGGTCTTCTGGGATGCAGGGCTGAAGGACTGCTTCTCCTGCTACCCGGGGTCGCGGCAGGGCGGCGTCGAGGACGTCCGCGAACTGGTCGAGACCACGCTCTCGTGGGTGCGGGAGTATCTTGCCGGGATACGCGGCGGCTGCTTCCCGCCCCGGTCGGACGCCGGCTCCTGTCCGGCCTACTGCGGCTTTGGGACGGTCTGCCGGTTCGACGCCCTGCGGCTGCTCAGTGCGGAGGTGAACCCCGATGGGACTGACTGAACGCCAGGCGCGGGCCGCGCTCGACCACTCGGCGAGCAAGTGCGTCACCGCCGGGGCGGGGACGGGGAAGACGCACGTCCTGGTCCGAAAGTACCTCAGCCTGCTCGAGTCCGGTGTCGGCGTCGGCAGCATCCTCGCGCTGACCTTCACCGAGAAGGCGGCCGGCGAGATGCGGGTCCGGGTCCGCCAGGCCATCGCGGAGAAGGAGGGCGAGCGGTGGGACGCTATCCGCGACGAGTTTTTGTGGGCGAAGGTGTCGACCTTCCACTCGTTCTGCGCCTCCGTCCTCCGGGAGTTCTCGCTCGAGGCCGGTGTGGGGCCATCCTTCGCCGTCCTCGACGAGCGGGAGGCGTTCCGGCTCCGGGAGGAGGCGATCGTCGGCCTCATCCACGGCGATCCGCCCGCGGAGTGCCGTGACGCGGTGGTCGGCACCCTCCGGGCGGTCGGGGCCTATGAGCTGAAGAACTATCTCGAGCGGCTGTACTCACGCCGCGTGGCGTCGGAGGCGTTCTTTGCCGCCCTTGCGCGGAGCGAAGAGGAGGTGCTCGACGCCTGGCGGGCGGCGGTGGAACGGCACCGGGAGGAGGCGCTTGCGGCCTTCTCCGACCGTGCCGCCCCTTCGATCGAGGTGCTCCGGGACCTTGCCGCCCGCTACCCCGGCGAGCGGGACCCGGCCGAGGAGTACCTGCGGGCCGTCGAGCCCTGTCTTGCCGGTGCGGTCGCCGGACTCGCCGGGGTTCACGACAATCCGCGCTTCCGCAAGAACATGGGGCAGAAGAAGAACTGGGCGGGGGACGACCTCGACAACCTCCGGGCGGCCTACGGCATCCTCAAGCAGTGCCTCAAGGACCATGCCGGGGCCCTCGCGCTCTCCGTCGACCCGGCCGACCCCTTCACCCGGGCGACGCTCGACTTCCTCCGCGACCTCGGGACGGTCTTTTCTGCCTTCCTGGACCTGGTCGAGGCGGAGAAACGGCGGCGTAACGCCCTCGACTTCGACGACCTGGTCGGCCGCACCCACCGGCTCTTTCGCGACCGCGAGGATATCCTCGCGGCGCACTTCCGGGACCGGTTCCGGTTCGTCCTGGTCGACGAGTTCCAGGACACCGATCCCGTCCAGAACGCCATCATCCGCGCCATCCTCAGCGATTCTGCGAACCTTTTCGTCGTCGGCGACCCGAAGCAGTCCATCTACCTCTTCCGGGAGGCTGACGTGACGCAGTTTTCGCTTACCCGCGACCTGATCGAGCGCGACCTCGGCGGCGAGACGATTGCGCTCGACGTCAACTTCCGGAGCACGCCCGAGGTCGTCGGGTTCACGAACGCCGTCTTTTCCGCCCTGATGGCGGAGGCCGGCCGTCCCTGGGAGTTCCTCTACGAACCTCTGCATGCGAACCGGCGGGAGGACACCGGCTCGGTCGAACTCCTCCTCTGTCCGAAGATCAAAGGCCGGGCGGCCGGCCGCCGGGCCGAGGCGGAGATGGCGGCGAGAAAGATCCGGGCCATCGTCGAGCGGGGGGAAAAGCCGGTCTACCGCGGCGGGGAGGTCCGGCCGGCGGGCTACGGCGACATCGCCGTCCTGCTCGAGCGGCGGACGAACCTCGCCTACTACGAGTGGGCGCTCGCCCGGTACGGCGTCCCCTACCATGTCCACGCGGGCCTCGGGTTCTACGAGCGCCAGGAGGTCTACGACCTCTACAACATCCTCCGGTTCCTCGTGAACTACCTGGACGATGCGGCGCTCTACGGCGTGTTGCGATCGCCCTACTTCGGGTTCTCCGATGCCCGGCTCTTTCATATCGCCCGGGCGCCGGGGAACTCTCTCTGGGAGCGGCTGCAGGCAGAGGAGGAGCCTGCGGCGGCGACCCTCCGGGGGTGGCTCTTGCTCTCCCGCAGGCTCCCGCCCGCCCGCCTCCTCCGCCGGATCGTCGATGAGTCGGGCATCTTCGTCGTCTTCGGCGGGATGGCCGGCGGCGAGCAGGCCGCGGCGAACGTCGAGAAACTGATCGCCATCGCGAGGGAGGCCGACTGCTCAACGCTCGCCGACTTTGTCGCGGAGCTCGGCCGCTCCATCGACGACGGTGAGCGCGAGGGTGATGCTCCCCTCGACCTTGTGTCAGCGGACGCGGTCTCGATCATGACGGTGCACGCCGCGAAGGGGCTCGAGTTCCCGGTCGTCGTCGTCCCCGATCTCGCGGAGACGCCGCGGTCCGGCGGGGGCACCATCATGGTGGAGGACGGGCTGCTGCTCGGGGTCTCGATACCGAACCCGGCAAACGACCACGAGCGCGAGGAGACGCCGGTCCTGGCGATCCTCAGGGACGAGCACCGGCAGAAGGAGGAGGCAGAGCGCAAACGCCTCTTCTACGTCGCGGTCACCCGGGCGAAGGATCACCTCGTCCTCTGCGGGGAGATGCCGGCCGAAGTCCCGGAGACCCTCGCGCTGGGGAAGACCCGGATGGCCTGGCTCGCGCACTGCCTCGGGCTCTGCGATGAGGTTTATGCCCGGGGCGAAGCCGTCCTCGGGGCGCTCCGCATCCCGGTCACCCTCGACCCCGCGGCGATCCCGGTCGACGTCCAGGAGACCGCGCCGATCTGCCTCCCGGTGCCGGACGACGCTCCCGCGGCAGTTGTCCCGGCGAGCATTCCCCCGGACGGGGCGGAGGAGCGTGTCTACTCGGCAAGCGAGATCGAGGCGTACCTCCGCGGTCCGGCGGGGTCCCGGCCCCCGGGGTTCGCCGCCGGCGAGGATCCCCTGACCCGCGGGCTCGTCGTCCACGAGGTCTTCCGCGGCCGGGACCCCGCCGCGGTGCTGCGGGAGTACGGCATGGACCGCGCCCGGGCAGGAGAGTACCGGGAACTCTACGAGCGGTTCCTTGCGTCTCCCCTGATGCAGGACGTCGTCCGGGACCACCGCGAGGTGCCGTTTCTGGCACGGATGAACGGGGTCGCGTTCCGGGGGGCCATCGATCGGCTGGTGCAGCGGCCGGACGGCACCTGGGCGCTCATCGACTACAAGACCGGGACACCCGGGGATGCCGACTACGCGGTCCAGATGACGGTCTACCGGCATGCCGCCGCCCGGATCCTCGGGAGCCCGGTCACGCCCTACCTCTACTTCGTCGATGCCGACCGCTGGGTGGAAGTCGATGTTGACGAGGAGCGGGTCTTTGCGGAGATCGGGCGAGCGGTCAGGGGGATGGAAGAGAGAGGGGTTTGACAGCGGGAGCGGTGTGTCACCCGCGAACGAGCCGCACCGCGCCCTCACCGCTCACTCGTACAGCCCGATCGCCAGGTAGTCGTCGTCCGAGAGCTCGTCCCAGAGTTCGAGGACGACCGAGCCGTCGTCCAGGACGTCGCCGGGGATGACCCAATCGTCCTCGACTTCCCTGACCTCTTCAACCCCCTCCGGGGTCCTCACGAGCACCTTCATCATGCTGTCTCCGTTCTGCGGCCGACCGGTCAGCGTTCTCTGTACGGGCATGCTGCCGTAATGCAACACCCGGAGTTCTCTTCCTGCCGGATAAAAGCCTTCCCATCCGCTCCCGGGGTTTCTGCGAGGAGTGCCGGCCCCGGCAGCCGCACCGCCGGGTATGCCGCTTCCTTTTCACCGGCTTATCGCCGGCGTACCGGCCACACCTGCCCTCCCGTGGCCCGCCGGTATCGGCGCTCCTGTCGCCGGGAATATGAAGGGACCGCTGCTGCCATCCATGCCTGGAGGTTGATTGCCCTCTCCGCAGTTATGTGCATTGCTATGAGCGGTCGGAGGGTAAACCGCCGTGCTCCCCCGGATCGCGCATCGCCGCTGCCCGGAACGCAATGGGGGAGGCGGAACGTTCCGGGTTAAGGAGTTTCACAATCATAAATATATAATAAAGACAGGATACTTTGCGCAAATGGAGTCCTGCCGATGACACCACCCTCCGGTGCTTCTACCGAACCCGGGCCGGCACCGTATATGCTCGACCTGCTCGACGAGGGCGTGTTTCTGGTCGGTCCGGAGAACCGTATCGCCTGGATCAACAGAACGCTGCAGCACAGCCTCGGCGTCGACCGGGACGCTCTTGTCGGCAGCGACGCCGGGGAGTTCCTGAGCCGGTCACTTCTCCCACGGATCGTCGAAGAGGAGTGCCGACGGGCGATATCGAGATCGTTACGGGACCGTGCCGACCTCCCGGCCCTTGCCTGCACCCTCCGGACCGCCGACGGCGGAGAGCGCCGGATCTGCTACTCCAGCAGGGTCGGGGAGGACGGCATGCACCTCGTCCGCCTGCAGGACCACCGGCCGGACAGCGAGCAGGAGGTGCTGGAGACCATCCTTTCGTACCTGCCGGAGACGGTGAACATCCTGGACCGTGACCTCCGGTACGTCTACGTGGACAGGGAGTTCGCCCATAAACTCGGCCGGGAGCCGCACGAGATGGTGGGGAAGACCTGGGAGGAGCTCGGGTTTACAATGGAGGGGGCGGGCCCGTACTTCGAGAAGGTCCGGGAGGTCTTTGCCACCGGAAAGCAGGTGCGGGGAGAGGTCCGCCATGCCGTAATACGGGATGGCGGGTACAGCGAGTACATCTCGGTCCCGATCCCCGGCCCCTCGGGAAGAGTCGAGCGGGTTCTGACGGTCTCCCGTGACATCACCGGCCGGAAGCAGGCTGAGCGGAGGATGGCGCACGAGCGCGAACTGCTGCAGGCGATCATCGATGCGATCCCGGTGATGATCACGATCTACGACCCGAACCTGGAGATGTTCCGGTTCAACCGCGCTCTGCGCGAGACGCTGGGCTGGACGGAGGAAGACGCACGCGGCGGCGACCTCATGGCGTTATGCTACCCCGACCCCGGGTACCGGGAGATGGTCGGCCGGTTCATGCGATCGCTCGAGCCCGGGTGGCGGGACTTTGTGATGAGGGCAAAGGACGGTTCGTCGGTCGAGAGTTCCTGGGCAAACATCCGGCTCTCCGACGATACCCGGGTGGGCATCGGCATCGATATCCGCGAGCGCAAGGCTGCGGAGAGGGCGCTCCGGGAGAGCGAGGAGTGGTTCCGCGGCATCTACGAGAGAGCCGGGATCGGTATCGCTCTCGTGGGGCTGGACGGGCACTTCCTCGACACCAACCCGGCGTTCCAGGAGATGCTCGGGTATGGGCGGGAGGAGCTTCGCGGTATGCATTTTGCCGGTATTACCCATCCCGACGATCTGGCGGAAGATATGGCGCTCGCGGCATCGCTCGTCGCCGGGGAGACCGAGAGCTACCGGCTGGAGAAGCGCTATGTGAGGAGGGACGGCCGGATCCTCTGGGGTTTGCTGACGGGGTCCCTGGTCCGGGACGCGGAGGGCGGTCCGCAGTTCCTCATCGGCATGATCGAGAACATCACCGAGCGCAAGCAGGTTGAGGACGCCCTCCGGGAGAGCGAGGAGCGGTACCGTTCCCTCGTCGAACTCATGCCGGATGCCGTCGTCGTCCACCAGGACGGCATCATCGTGTACGTGAATCCTGCCTGCGTCCGGATTGCGGGCGGAGAGAGCCCTGAAGACTTCATGGGCAAGCCGCTGGATCTCTTCGTCTCCCCCGAGTACCGCGAGGTTGTCGCCGGGCAGATCCTCCGGATGCAGCAGGAAGGCACGGCTACCCCGCTGGCCGAACAGGAACTCAGGACCCTCGACGGCCGGGCGATCCAGGTCGACATCACGGCGACCCCCATACTCTACCAGGGCCGGCCTTCCATCATGACCGTTTTCCGGGATATCTCCGAGCGGAAACGGGCCGAGCTGGCCCTGCAGGAGAGCGAAGAGCAGTTCCGGGCGCTCCTGGATGCGACGCCCGATGCCACGGTGCTCATCGACCGGGAGGGTACCATCCTTGCCCTGAACGAGACGATGGCCGCACGGTCGGGGAAGAGTATAGAAGATCTCCGGGGGACATGCGCATACGACCTCTTCCCGCCCGACCTTGCCGCGACCCGGAAGAAGTGGGCCGATGAGGCCTTCTCGTCGGGGAAACCCATCCGGATGACCGACGAGTACGAGGGGAGGATCTTTGATCATATCCTCTCCCCGGTTCGGGGCGCAAACGGGCAGGTCCGACAGCTCGCGGTCATCTCCGCCGACGTCACCGAACGCAAACAGGTCGAGGGGATCCGGCAGGAGGCATTCGACCGGATCGAGCAGAACATCGAGCAGTTCGCGATCCTGGCGGATCATGTCCGCCAGCCGCTGCAGGTGATCCTCGGCATGACCGAACTGCTCGACGAAGGGACGGCTACGGAGAGGATCCGGGAGCAGGTCGAGCGGATCAACGCGATCGTCAGCCAGCTCGACCGGGGCTGGATCGAGTCGCGGAAGATCCGGGAGTTCCTGCGGCGGCACGAGACGGCGTAGGGGCGCTGAAGTGATGGTGAAGTCTCTGAACTTTGCGGCAGATTCCTATTCGATTTAAAATAACAATAGGTTAAGTTTAATAGGATGTCTTGTTCGAAATTGTCTCTCTTTTGCGTACTTAATGTGAGATATTTGCAGTTATCACGCAGTATATGTGAGATGTACAGAACTGGCGATTAATTCTGTGTATGGTTAAATGCCCACATACGAATGAAGTCACCCCAGGTGCACCCATAAATAACAATTAAAACCGCAATAAGCAGGAATGCCAGTAAAAGTGTTATTAAGCCGCCTATTACGTGAACTCGACGCCATTGAGAAATCTCTTCGTTATTTTCATCCCGGGGGCAGTTCCAGAGTTTAACTATAAATGGCCACAACATAATAAAAATGCCAATGACAATCAGTTGTGGCGTAATGAATATCGAGTCAATATAAATCATATTTGGCCAAGTGGCAATATACTCTATTGAAGTTCCTGTAGATACACTGTCCCATACAGGATTAAAGTGTCTATGGAACCATATCACACTCAGATCAAATAACGCGCTTTCTAGAGCATATACCAGCATGGCCACAATTAATGCCATAGGAAAGAGAAGAATGAGAAACATTACTCTATTGGGGATCGGATTGATCATCAGTGACCAGATACGAAGTCTATTTGGAGGATGCGAAACATGTGCTAGGAGCCAACGCCATCGAGAGAGATTTGCAGAGGGCATAGATAATGCCCTGATGAGTGGTTCGGATGTCCCCTGAATAGTGGCTGCGGTATGATCCGCCACCAGTTCTGCATACCAGGTTGCCATCAACAACGGTATAATCACAACCGCATCAAACAACAGGTTCGACATTGCTTCGATAAGTGATGAAGGAACACTATCAAAAAATAAAAAAGTTACAAAATTTTCCATAAATTTAACGTTTAAAAAGGAGGTAGTGATCGTAACCGGTGTAAACCCGTATGGGGCCCAATTCGAATCGTAAAAATTTACAATGTCTCCAGTGACTTGCAGTATAATTGTCGTAGCAAAAATTAGCACCAACGAGTAGTTAAGTAAAATACGGATCCCACTTCCAGCTCCCGTAACAAGGGCATCACCATTCTTTATATGAGCGAGTTCATGAAGAAGAATTGCTTGAGCACTTTCGATATCACGTCTCCATTTTTTCGCAATGCCTCCAAAGAGTGCCAGTGATACTTTTCGAAATCCCTGGGGATAAACAAAAGCCACCTGATCTCCTCGTATTAGGTTGTTTGAGATTTGAATGCCCGGTGAATGGGAGTGTACAAACGAAGAGATCTCATGAAGAATGGGGACATTCAGGCTGTATTGTAAGCCGTATTTGCGTTCTAAATGTTTTTTTCTTAACAGGGGGAAGGCGAGGAAGAACAATCCAATGATAATAATTAAACTCGGTATTAGAAGATGGGCATGCACAAGCCTTTGTGTATATCCAATGGGATGACCTGCTTCCCAAATAAAGAACGGTGCGGTGAAGGCACGGATGAAGGTTAAAATGCTTGGATACAGTTTGCGGTAGACGGTCGGTGCAAGAACGATACATAACCACACCCAGAGGTATGGGGGAAGCGAGAGTCCTCTTCTGTCTATAGAATTCGCACTCATGCGCTTTCGCGGAGTTGCTTAATTAACTCAACAGTACATTCCGGTTGTTCTAGCAGACTACGCAGTGTGCGGTATACGGCGAGGTCTCGCTCGTCTTCGGGGAGTGAGGTTTTTTTCAGTTGTCCCTCAAGGATCGAAATGATCTGGTTGATTGATCTATTGACTTCTCTTTGAGAAACCGGCAATAGATCAGGCGTTTCATCTTTCAATGATGTCACTTTCTGTGCATGTTCGCGTATGGTTAGTACATTGCAGACCGCCGACAGGGCTTCATTCACTGTTGCAGCCGAGCCAATGAATTGAAGTATGAACGCGCTTGCGAGGGATATCCCTGAAATTATGTACGGCAGAATGAAAAGTGATCCGATAGGGATAAAGGAGCCTTCTGGAGCGACATCAACATTGAAGAGGGCTTTCCGCTGTTCTCCTCCCGTTATGTATGCTTCCAAAATCAAAGGAGCCAGATCACATTCATCAGGCGTGATTTCTCTAGCAAGGTTTATCGACCATTGCTGGAGCTTAGGTGATATCTCTGCAGGAATTGCACTCCCTCCCGGTAAGATCGCAAAGGGACAATGAGATCATATATATTTTTTTATGTATACCGAGTGCGCCATCAATACCCCATGATAATGTCAGAATGGTGACTCCCTGGTTTGAAACCTGCTAAATCGGGTTTGATGCATAGAATTTCTTCCAACAGCCCTAATTGGTATTGTACACATGGATTTCGAATGATTATTATCGTCCAATTGTTTTTAAAAGCCCGATTAACAGCGTTTATCGTGTGTAGGATGCATAAAATCTGTCTTCTCTTATGATTAGCCAACAATTTATTAGAGTTGATAACATCTGCAACGCTATTACTACCATGTGAATATGACGCTGGTCGTGTTAAAGTTGCTTTTCAGGGGCTATTGCTATGCTGAGCCATGGGGGATGGGTTGTCGGCGTTTTATCGGTATGTTGTGCGTTTCTTGCCGCCTTTATAACAAGTTCGTATTTGAGTGATGCGGTATTATCTAGCGACTTTTTCCACTTTCTAGTAGTATTCTTAATTATTTACTATCTTATCTATTGGACGACGAAAAAGTTACATCCGGAGAGCGTTCACTGGAATGCTGTCCTCTGGTTTGGTACCCTGTCCATCGGGTTGCTCGTGATCCTAATCGTGGCAGCACTAGGGTTATCTTGCATATTCTGGGCCCTGTCGCCTCCGGCACAACCGGTACCGACCTTTACTGAACGACGTTTTATCAACTATTCAGGGTATGGATTCTCTACCAAATATCCCGCTGGAATGGTATTGCAGGAGTTCCCTGGTAAATGGAATACCTTCACCAGCACAAAGGATGATTATGTAGATGAAGGGGCTATTTTCTGTAGAGATCCCATTGACATAGAGGAAGGAGTTTCTTGGGAAAACTATACCACAATCGATATATTATGGACAAATACCACTTCTAAGCCATATAAAGAAGCAATGCTTCAAGCGTATGAAGCCCTGGGAGATAATGTTACTACGTCAAACGTAACCATAGGAACACCTGAAGTAGTGGAGCACTTGGGGCATCGTGTTGGCTCTTTATCAGTTGAGTACGACTACTATTCCCACCACAGCTACGCGAGGATCTCGTGGTGGCATTGTGCATTAGGTACCGGTAATAGGACTTATGCAACCTGTGTTAGCTCGAGTTCGCAAGAATGGGCTTCTAATTTGAGTGCCGAAATTGTTGGTTCATTTATGTGTCACGATCCAAATTTGACGAGATTAAATCTCCCGCTCTAATCAATCATGTCCGTTAAAATTTCCATTTTTAAATCCCATTTTTTGTTTAATTCGTCAAAAATGTTGAAGAGCCCTTTGTCCTTACTTATTTTTACTATAAAAAATCATTGCCCCTCAAAGATTCAATAATACTCTTTGGATGTTCTTCATTCGGCTGGATTTCTTCTTTACATGCCTGCAGCAAGCTAAGCTACACTCCTGGCCGGCAGCCTTTTCTGATATACCTAGAGAGCTTCTCCAGGATGTCTGCCAACCAACTTTATCCTGGGCAGGCGAGTTCGCAGGCCCGGCAGTGGTCGATCCGTTCCCTCCCGGAGTTCTTGTCGGCGTCCATCCGCGCCAGGCACCGTTCCCGGCTGAACCTGCCGGTGGAGAAGGCGTCCATCGGGCAGGCGCGGGCGCAGTACTGCTCGCAGCCGGCGCAGGGGTCTTCTCCCGCGGGTGATGGTTCTTCGGGGCAGTCGAGATCCGCCCAGACCGCCCGGAACCGGACCCGCGCCCCGCAGCCGGGGACGACGACGAGGTTGTTCCTCCCCATCCTTCCGATCCCTGCCATGCATGCCGCATCCTTGAGGTAGATCCCGCCGTCACGGAGCTGGTAGGGGATGAGCCGGGCGAGGACTCCGTACTCTTCCTGCAGCCAGCGGGCGAGGTCTTTGCCGATTCTCGCGAGGAGCCGGTCGCCGGGCGTCCCCCGGCCCGGCTCCCAGAGGTCGAGTTCGGGGTGCTCCGGATCGTGGGAAAGGCCGAGGACGATGTAGGCCCCCCGGGCGGTCTGCGAGCCCTGGTACCCGTCCGCGACCGCCGAGGGACAGTCGATGAGCCTTTTGGCCGCCACGGCGCCGGCAGCGTCCGCGCCGAGTTCCCGGGCTTTATCAAGCGCCGCCTCGATGATCTTCCGGTCGTCGGGCATGATCAGGGTATGGGCCGGGATGGTAAAGAGCGATCCGGTGGGGTGCCCGGCAGGAAGAACTGCGCCGGACAGGCCGGTAGCCGGTTCTCCTCGCCGGCGGCCGTGACGGGGGTTGTGGCCGTCCGGGTGGAATCGGCCGTCCTCCCCGGTGGCGTCAAAAAATCCGCGTCGTAAGGAGTCCGGCAAAAGAGCCTGCAAACACCCTCGCTTCGATTTAGACCCCGGGAACGGCAATCTCCCGGGCGATGTCTACCGCCCATGCTTCGATATCGTCCCAGTTCCGAAAGTCACCCTCGGGAAGGAGATCGCGCCCGGCCGGCAGCTTGCGGATGAGCCGGTGCGAGAACCCGAGTTTCGCCGGGTCGAGCGCGCCGGAGAAGACCCGGGTGTTCCGGGGATGGACGAGCCGGCGGAGTTCGGCGATCTCGTCGGGCTCGATCCCCGGGGCGTCCGGCGAGGCAGCCTCCGGCCTGGGCTTTAACGGCCCGCTTGAGAAGAGCCAGACCGGCCGACCGTCGAGAACGTCGCTATTTTTCCGCACGAACTCCGCCGCCTCCCGCATCCAGTGCCCTATGTAGACGGCGCTCCCGATCACGACGGCGTCGTAGTCTCTTATATCCGGTGCCGCATCGACGCTTCGTGTCTCCGTCTTCAGGCCGTGTTGCCTGAGTTTTTCGGCTATAAACTCCGCAATGCCCTTCGTCGATCCGTACATGCTCGCATAGAGAACGATCACTTTCATAGCCTGCCGGCCTCGCAAGGGGGTAATCCCACCCGGTCATAAGAGTAGCGGAAGCAGCGGATCCATACGGCAGATGCCGCACACGCCCGCGACTGGAAAAAGAGAAGGGTTCTGCTCACCGCACATACCACCTGCACCAGACGATCTCGCGGTCATACAGGTCGAATATCTGTGTGGGTTCGCCCGGGAAGTGACCGGCCCGCGGATAAACGATCCTCTCGACGGGGACGCCCCTCTTCCAGAGCGCGTCGTAGAACTCCCGTGCCTGCCCGACTGGTCGCAGATGTCGTGTTCACCGTGCACGATGAGGGTCGCGGTGGTGACATTTCGGACGTGGTAGACGGACGAGCGTAGCTGATGAGACTGTCCGGGGCGTCGTTGGAAGTTACCTGCCGGTCCCCTCAAGCGAAGTGCGGGATATCCTGACGCGGAATGAGCAGGGCCGGAGCCACGACGGCCGGTTCCCGGGCGGTTGAGCGGTTATTCCTCTGCCGGAGCATCGAGTTCTGCGGATGTGTTTTTGGTCTGCCCCCGGAGTGAAGGGCCGGGGCACGTGATCTGCAGCGCCTCCGCACCACCCCCGGGACGAAGCCCTTAATACTAATCCAGATTAGTACTAATCATGATTAGGGAGTTCATCGACCGCAAGACCGAGCATGCCCTCCTCGAGGAGGAGTGGCGAAAGGACGGCGGCCGGCTGATCATCCTCTATGGGCGGCGTCGGATCGGCAAGACGCGGCTGGTCACCGAGTTCATCCGCGGGAAAGAGGGCATTCTCCACTTCGCTGAGGACACCACGCCGCAGATCCAGATCCGGCGGCTGCAGGAGGCGGTAGCCCGGTTCTTCGCCGACCCGCTCCTTGCAACGCTGGAGATCACGTCCTGGGGCCAGCTCTTCACCTACCTCGCCCGGATACCCCTTGCCGGGCGCCGCTACCTCGTCATCGATGAGTTCACCTACCTGATCAAGAACGACCCGGCCATCCTCTCCGCGCTCCAGAAAGCCTGGGACACCGCTCTTGCCGGATCGAACTGGTGCATCCTCCTCTCGGGGTCGATGCTCGGCCTGATGACCGACAGCGCGCTCTCCTACACCTCGCCTCTCTACGGGCGGCGGACCCGGGACATTCTTCTTGGCCCGCTCCGGTTCTGCGACGCACGAACGTTCCTCCCCTCGTTCTCCTTTCGGGATGCTCTCAAGGCGCACCTGACCATCGGGGGCATCCCCGAGTATCTCCTCAAGGCCGGGGACCACCCCGACTATGCCACGTTCGTCGAGCGGGAGTTCTTCAACAAGTACGGCTACTTCTACCGGGAGCCCTACTTCCTCCTCTCACAGGAGTTCCGGGAACTCAAGACCTACCAGGCGATCCTCAACGCTATCGCCGTCGGCAACACTGCCCCTGCCACCATCGCTCAGTTCTGCGGTATGGATGCCCGCCACCTCTACCCCTACCTCGAGGCGATGACGCGGCTCGGGATCATCGAGAAGGAATTGCCCCTCTTTGGTAACCGGCGGCAGGGGCTGTACCGGATCAAGGACTGCATCTTCGACTTCTGGTACAACTTCGTCTTTTCGCAGCGCCAGGCGATCGAGACGGAGAACCATTCGGTGGGCAGCGTCGATTTGAATCCCTACTTCGGCAAGCAGTTCGAGGTCTTCGTGCGAAACGAGTTCGCCCGGAAGGTCTTTTCGGGGCATACTACCGGGCGGTGGTGGTACCGCGGCGAGGAGATCGATCTCATCGCTGTCCGGGAGAGCGACGCGAGTATCGTCTTTGGGGAGTGCAAGTGGGGGAGCCTTACGGAGAGGGAGGCCCGCAGCGTGCTCACGCGCCTCTCTCAGAAAGCGGAGCGTGTCCGACACGATCGTTACCCCGGTGAACGGTTCTGCCTTGTCGCCGGCGACGTCAAGGGGAAGGACCGGCTCCGCGAGGAGGGGTTCTTGGTCTACGACCTCGCGGACATCGAGGCGGCGTGCACCGCCGGGTAGTTCCATCCGGGACCGGACGCTCATTCCCTCCGGGGAGCATGATCCGGAGGGCGGACGCATCTTCTGTCACTCCAGGTACTGCAGGATCGGCTCCAGATCCCGGTACCCGACCAGTTGCCCTGCCGCCCGGTGCTGGGACCGGTCGCCGCCGTAGACCACGAACGAACGATCCGGGGCGTTGCCGGAGAGACTGTTCCAGTACGTGATCTCGTCGAAGAAGTCGGCACTTGCCGTTCTGCCCGACTTGATCTCGACCGGGACGGGATCCCACCCCTGATACTCGATGATGCAGTCGATCTCACGCCCGAGTTTGTCCCGCCAGAAGTAGAGGTTGGATTCTTTGCCCCGGTTGAAGCGGAACTTCAGGAACTCTGTTATGATGAGCGATTCAAAGAGTCCCCCTTTCAGGGGGTGGTAGGCGAGGTCGTCGGCGCCCTGTATCCCGGCCAGGTGCGCGGCAAGGCCGGGGTCCGTGAAGTAGAGTTTGGGCATCTTGATAAGCCGCTTGTTGAAGTTCTTGTGGTGGGGCCAGATCTCGACGACCAGCATCGACGTTTCCAGGAGGGAGAGCCACTCTTTTGCCGTGTTGTAAGTGATACCGCAGTCATGGGCGAGGGATGAGTAGTTCACCACCTGGCCGGACCGGTAGGCGCACATCTTCATGAACGTCTGGAACACCGAGAGGTTCTGCACCTGCTTGAGAAGGCGGAGATCGCGCTCGATGTAGGTCTGGATATACGACGAATAGAAGTCTCGCGGGTGAATGCTACTGCTGTAGGGGCGGGGAAAGAGGCCGGCGTAAAGGAGATCCTCGTAGCGTTCAATCCCTATCCCGGCACGGACAAGTTCCCCCATCGAGAGGGGGAGGAGTTTGACGATCCCGGCCCGGCCGGCAAGCGACTGGGATATCCGTTCCATCATCAGGAAGTTCTGGGATCCGGTGAGGATGAACTGTCCTGGCCTCTGATCCGTATCAAGGACCCCCTGGAGGTACGAGAAGAGCTCCGGGACCCTCTGCACCTCGTCGAGGACCGCCCCGGTCTTTTCGTACTGTGCGAGAAAGCTGCGGGGGTCCTCCTCTGCGAAGGCGCGGGTGTCGGGGTCCTCGAGCAAGGCGTAGGGCAGCTGCGGGAATACCGACCGGACGAGCGTCGTCTTTCCTGACTGGCGGGGGCCGATGACGGCTACTGCCGGAAAGCCGAGAGCGAGCGACCGGATCTGCGCCTCCGCATCCCGCCGGATCATCCCCTGCATCACAGTGGACATATTATAAATAGGATTTATAATTTGTCCACTTAAATATACCCGCGGGGCCGACGGGAACCTCTGTCCGGGGTCATGTCCGGCACCCGGAGAGCGGGAATGAAGAGGGAGCGGTTGTCCGGCGCTCTCATGGGAGACCCCAAGAACTTATATGTGCGGGGGCATGTAGACCGCATGGCACCAGGAGTTGAGGGGATGGAAGAGCATGTATCATCGTGCCCGTTTCAGAGGGCATTCGGCCCGGGGATGTGCGAGATGCACCGGCGGCTCCACGAGATGATCGCGGCGTCCGGGCAGCGGATGGTCTCCGTGGTCCGCGGTGCCGCGATTCCGGTCGATATCCGGGACCTCGAGGATGAGGTCGCGGTCGTCGCCGACCTTCCGGGGGTGGAGAGCGGCGATATCGCGGTACGGCTCGCCGGCCCGGGGACGCTGCGGATCACCGTCCGGCGCATGGAGGAAGAACGGGAAGGCTACGCCGTCAGGGAGAGGCTGTCCGGCGAGATGACCCGGGTTGTGAACCTTCCCGCGGAGGTCACGGACGAGAGTGCGGCGGCCGTCCTCCAAAACGGCGTGCTGACGGTGCGGCTGAGGAAGGTTTCCGAGCAGGGGGTCGAGATCCCGATCCGGGAAGAATAGGGCGGCGGGCTCTGGGGGAGAGATGACCCGTGGTCGAGGACCGGGCGGGCGGTCATCCACATTGCGGTGAACCGGGGGCCGCCCTCTTGGTCTGCTGTTCCGGCGCCGGGGGAAGGCTACCCTCGATTGACCGCTACGTAGATGGCTGAAGACCGCGAGCGGGGAACCGGGAACCCGTCCTCTTCGAGCCCCGCGATGTGGAACTGGATTGCCTCGTGTATCCGCTCTTCCGCTTCCTCACGGGTCGCTCCGGTGGCCACGCATCCCGGAAGGTCCGGGGAGTATGCCGAGTAGTTGCTGTCGGTCTCCTCGACGATGACAAGAAATCGATACATTATTCATCCCTCATTTTAAGTCCTGCCTGTTTGAGAACACTGTTCAGCGTTCCTGGGGCGAGTTCGTCTGCCGGGTGCCCGGCGATGGTGATCCTGCCCACCTTTGACGGGTGCTTATACTGCCGGTGGCTGCCCCGGGTCGCCACCAGGTACCACCCATCTGCTTCGATCATCTTTATGCAGTCTCTCACTTTCATTCTTTCTCCACCCATACCCATCGATCCGGAGCCCCGGACGCACCATGTGCTTACTACCTTGTGTACATTCACGGTCGGGGATTGCGATATCTCTTGTGCTCCTGGTATCCCGATCCGCTCTCTCAGTACATCCTTCTCTCCGGGATCGCCCCCTGACCCCCCGGGGTCTTCGACGTCGCCGGTATACCGGGGGTGACGTGCATCACCGTCCGACCGGCGGCTGCCCGCACGTTGTAGCCGGCAGGGTGGAGCCGGTCGTCGAGGAGGGCTTTCGCCTATCGGAGGAGTATGATTCCGGAGAAGTTGCCGGGGATGCGCCGGTCGGACGGGGAGGTGACTTGGTCCGAATGCACGAAACCAGCCCTTTGATGTCCAGCGGGGGATGCATTCCGAACGGTCGTGGAAGCACCTCCGGTTTCCACGTTTCCGGAAAAATCTGATAGTCCGTCGGCGGTACCGGGCGGAAAGCAGGGGTGATGCCGACCCGGAATACTTCCGGACGGGTGCTCCCCGCATACGAGGGCTACACCATACGTTTTTATGGATTGGGGTTCTGCATCGCATCGTATCATCGCGAGGAGAACCATGGAGAGCGTCAAATTCGATCGTGCCTACTACATCAAGCTGGGAGAGAAAGGGAAGTGGGAGCAGTCGAGCATCGAAGAGGGAAAGATGCGGATCGGCTGGACCAACGTCGACCTCGAGGATCTCCACCGGGGGAACTGGGAGATCATCGAGAGGGCGATCCGGCATAAGGTGAAGAATCCCGGATCTGCCACCCACGACCTCAACTCCCTCCGGACGATCTACGCCTCGAACCACGGCGACGTCTGGATCACCTTCTACGACTCGAAGCTCTGGTGGTGCCGGCTCAAGGACGGCCCGATCCTCGAAGACGCGGTATCCAAGTACCGTCTGACCGACGGCGGCTGGCACGACAGGAGCATTCAGGGCAGGGTGCTCCTGACGAACACACTGCCCGGCAACATTGCCCAGCTGCAGGCCTTCCGGGCCACCTCGTGCACGGTCGGGCCGCTCGACACCCTCAGGCGCCTGATCAACGGCGAGCATACGCCCGAGCACACCGCGGTCGTCGAAGCACGGGAGGAGCTTGTCTGCCGGACCGAGGCCCTGATCCGGCACCTGCACTGGAAGGACTTCGAGGTGCTCGTCGATCTCGTCTTTTCCGGTGCGGGCTGGAGGCGGAGGAGCGTCGTCGGCAAGACGATGAAGTTTGCGGATATCGAGTTCGAGGACCCGATCAACAACGAGTCCTACCAGGTCCAGGTGAAATCGAGATCGACCCTTCCCGAGTTTTGCGAGTATAGCGACCGGTTCAACCGGAACGAGTTTCGGAAGCTCTTCTACGTCGTCCACTCCCCCGACGACGCCCTGGCGGCACACGAGGCGCCCGCGGACTCGGGGGTGGTGCTGGTCCCTCCCCGGCGGCTCTCTGCGATGGTCGTGGACGCCGGGCTGGTCGGGTGGGTGCTGGAGAAGACGATATGAGCGCAAGAGGGGATGACCTCCTCTCCCCTCGACCTGCCTCGCGCTTGTGAGAGGGTGTTCCTGGTTTTACCCGGGGTCGGTGACCGCATTCTATCCGGCCTGACCGCCGTGGCTCCAGGCCTCCTGCGGTCAGTTCCCGGACGATAGAACGGTTATTCCGCCTCCTCTGCCGGAGTATCGAGTTCCGCGAGAATGGCCCGCACTTCCTGTTCCAGGGCAGGGACCTCGTTCTGGAGGATGTTCCAGACGATCCTCCAGTCTACCTCGAAGTAAGCATGGATGAGCTTGTCCCGGGAGCCGGCAATCAACCGCCAGGGGATCTCAGGGTGCTGTTCTTTCAGGGGCTCGGAGATGTTCTTGGTCGCCTCTCCGATGATCTCGATTGAGCGGACGACGGCACGCTGCCGCACCGGATCCGCGAGCAGCCCGTCATATGTCAGTTGTTAATCTCGCGGAGAAATGCGTTCTCATTGTGGATATGCCGAAGATAGAGATCGTCACGTCTCACACCAGACGACCTCCTGTTCGACATACGGCCGGAGGTGCCGGCTGAGCCCCTGCTCGGTGACGAGGTCCACGCGGCGGCAAAAGAGGTCCTCGAGGTAGAACGCGAGCTCCATGAAGTTCCGAAACGTCGCCTGCCCCGGAGCGAACTCGACCAGCACATCGACGTCGCTCTCCGGCCGATCTTCGCCCCGGGCGGTCGATCCGAAGACGCCGATCTTCTCCACGCCGAACCGCTCACGGAGCAGCGTGAGCACTTCTTCGAGCCGGGCGACGAATACGCTCTTCTCCCCCCGGTGCATCAGGCCTGACATACGGGTTCTGCTCTCCTCCCGATCGTACCTGGGGGCGAGGAGATGATGAAGATTGCCCCGGGGAGGCGGGAGGTGAGCAGGGCGTTCTTGCATCCGCCTCATCGGTCGGGTCGTCCGCATGCGCGGTTCTGGATCTGTTGCGGATATCCTTCAATACACCCTCTTCCCCGGGACCGCCCCCCGCACCCCGCCCCGGGGGTCTTCGACGTCGCCGGCATACCGGGGGATGACGTGGACGTGGAGGTGCATCACCGTCTGGCCGGCGGCGGTGCCGACGTTGACGCCGATGTTGTAGCCGTCGGGGTGGAACCGGCCGTCGAGGAGGGTTTTCGCCTCCCGGAGGAGGGTGAGGAGGGCGGCGAGTTCCGCGTCGGTCGCGTCGAAGAAGTCCGCGACGTGCCGGAAGGGGATGAGGAGGAGGTGGCCGGGACTGGCCGGATACTTATCGTAGCGGGCGTAGCAGAGGTCGTTTGCGAGGACAACCTCCTCGTCCGAAGGGTTGCAGAACGGGCAGGTCAGGGGGTCCATGCGGCGTACCCCCGGACGTCGATTAAGTAGGCGCATTTTTCAGCGAGGCGGTCGAAGGCCCGGTCCCCACTCTCTGGGTGCTCAAGCTCCGTTCGCACCTACGGTGCTCCTGCCCCAGCCCTTCGACCCGTCGCATTCCACTGGAAGGTCGCATCCTGCGGACAAGTTGTTCCTGCCGGAGCATCGCATCCTCCTCGCGAGGTTAAAAAGAGATGATCGGAATCACGCATGTATCACGCATCATCACGCATATATCACGCATCATCACTTCTGAGCATGTCAACTCCTCTCTCGGAAGAGAGAATATAGTGGGTGTCGCGCCGCGATCGGCCTCGCCGTTCAATGATGCGCTTTTTGACGAGGTCAGTTAAATCGTTCACCGCGGTCCTCGCGGCAACGGTGTTGAGCTCCTGATGCTGGCTGTTGGTGATGGTGCCATGAACGCGCAGGAAGGAGATCGCAGCAATCTGCCGCTTGTTCAACCCGAGCTCCTGCAGATACTCTTCTGTGAAGGGATCTTTGCGCATGGTGAGTGTGAATCCAAGCGGCGTGCTGGTGATCGCCGGCAATGGCAGGCTTGCTGCATTGAGCACAGTGATCATCCGCTCGATCCCTGAACCGTATCGTTCGACGAGTCCGGCCCGGTAGAAGACCTCGGCAATCTTCGGGTTGCGGTGGTAAGAGTAGTGCTCTTTCAGGATCGTCTCGATGGTGATGCCTTCGGGGAGGCGGCCGGGGTTATGGAAGCGAATATGGTCGTCGAAGATCCTGACCTGAGTCTGGACTGTGTTGTTGAAGTAGTCACGGTGGATGAGAGCGTTCAGCAGGGCCTCGCGGATGGCCGGGAGCGGGTAGTCCCAGACTTCCTTCCTCTGAAAGGACTCCTGCATCGCTTCCTCGGATATATCATACCTTACGCCGATGTAACTCTTGATGATCCGCTCGGCCTCATCGAACTGAGAGAAGAGGTTCCCCCTGATCTCGTGATCGCCGATGATGATGTCGGCCCGCCTGAACCTGCCGATCCTGATGATGCTATTGGGGAAGTCCTTCTGCGGGTTTCTGCCGAAGAGGACGAGGGCTCCGTTCCTTATCTGCCCGTCCCTGACAAGATCAAGACGACGGAGGACGGTATCGATCGGTTCGTCGGGAGCGACGGCGGTCAGGCGACCTGCCGCCTTTGCAAGGGCAAGAAAACGCCGGACAGTCTCCTCGTCGATCTGGTCGGATGTGTATGGCCCGGTGATACTGTCCCATTCGATGCTTTGTTGAAAATATTCTCGGAGTTCATCGGGCAACATTTCGCGTGTGGTGTCACCAACACGGGTGTAATACCGTCCGTCGTACGCGACCGGGGCGCGGCCCTGCTCTACGGCAATGGTGAGAATATGTTTCCCATCGATCTCGTGAATGTCGATGACCGGGTGGATGCCGAGCCTGGTGGTTATGCTGTCTGCAAGGACTTTGACCGCGTTATTCCTGAGATCGATGCCAGTGACGGCGTGATCCCTGTCCCTGACACCAAGAATGACCGTACCGCCGGCGGTGTTGGCGAACGCGGAGAGGAGTTTGTAGAGATTGCTGCTCACTTCCTCCTTAAAGTCGATACGCTGCCCTTCAAAGCGGGTAAGAAGGGTAGGAAGGTCATCCATGAGACGCGCCCCCACAACATCCCGAATCCGGGGATCGTATCTGCCCGCCGTCTTGAACTGGCAAAGGAAAATCAGTATCCTTGAAGGGGATAGCTGCTCCGATCCCTTCAATTTTGATCATGGTGTACATCCTGGTTCGAGTGGGTGCCCTTACCTGTGTAAGCGAAAGGCAATAATCACCCTGATATTGAAAGCCGGGCATGTTAGGGTTTTCGATACGACTCTGGATGACTTTTTGGGACATACATGCGAGGCAACGTGATCCGCGCTGCGACTATCAAATTCTCCAACTCAAATGGGTGCAGGTTGCGGAGCCATCCGCTTATACTATTCCTTCTATCACCCCACCCCGGAATTCCTGTATGCCGGATACCCCTCCACTTCCGCACCGGTACAGGGCCGGTCGCGAACCCGGCGCCCGCTTCCGGATCTCCTCGTTTCGAGGGCCATCCCGGCCGGGACTCTCTGCTCCTGTCTCTCACTCCCGGAGAGGGGCCGCAGCCAGAGTCCTTCTGCTCCTGGAGGGCGAGTTGAAGTCCAGAATGGAACTCTCCCCGGGGCTCGGGCAGACCGCCCTCAGTACTTCCTCTTCTCCGGGACCGCCCCCCGCACCCCGCCCCGGGGGTCTTCGACGTCGCCGGCATACCGGGGGATGACGTGGACGTGGAGGTGCATCACCGTCTGGCCGGCGGCGGTGCCGACGTTGACGCCGATGTTGTAGCCGTCGGGGTGAAATTGTCCGTCGAGGAAGGTTTTCGCCTCCCGGAGGAGGGCGAGGAGGGCGGCCTGTTCCGCGTCGGTCGCGTCGAAGAGGCCGGCGACGTGCCGGAAGGGGATGAGGAGGAGGTGGCCGGGGCTGACCGGGTATTTATCGTAGCGGGCGTAGCAGAGGTCGTTTGCGAGCACGATCTCTTCTTCTGCAGGGTTGCAGAACGGGCAGCCTACATCACCCATGCTTCGTACCCCCGGACGTGGATGAGGTAGGCGCACTTTTCGGTGAGGTGGTCGAAGGCCCGGTTCTGCCAGTCGCTCTTCGGTGCCTCCAGGCCGAGGAGGGAGACCGTGATCTCCCGCTCGAAGGGGCGGGGGGCGTGGTCGTGGAGGAGGTCCCAGTAGCCGATGATGCAGTCCCGGCGGTCTTCGAGGAGCGAAGGATCGGGGATGTAGTCTCGCTTTTTGGCATTGATTGTTCTGGAGATGCTATATGTTCCAGCATAATATCTGAAAGTACAAAGCAAGCCTATTTATAAGCACGTAAATCGAATGGACATTTTGGAAGAATGGACTCGAAATACCTTCAGGAAATACAGGCTATCATTCAGAATGATATTATCCAATCCACCTACAAACTTGCTCTTTTGCGGGCAATCATCGAGATCGCTCAGGAATCTAACCGAAGTAAAATCGTCCTGAACGGGACATGTGCCTATCCATTCTCACTCCTGCAGCGAAAGTTGCTTACCTATTATTATCCCCTATTTGCTCATCCCTCATTTATTCCTCAGATGTATAGGGAATCAGCGTTTCCGCGTAACGGCAGGCACCTCACCATTCGCACGAGCATGAACCCTATCATTCAATACTATCATTCTAATGGCGGTTACAATCGATTCCTATCGGATCTGGAAAACAATACGATCCCCGGTGAGATCGCTGCAGAGTACTCTAGCCTTATTGAGACGATCCGGAGAACATTCATCGCACAACCAATGAAATACCTTGGCAACTCAATTCGGCCTGAAGGGTACACGGTGGTCAAGTATCTGGCACGGCTCCCTCAAAATGACAATACGTCTGTGACTTCCCCGGCAAACCCTGGAGGCTATTATACTGTTTCACAAGAATATGCTCAGATTTTTGAAGATCCCTCCTGCGCACGGCAACTTCTCGATTCGGTCGTTCAGCGCTGGATCGGGTATACGCTCAGCCTATCGGATACCCTCACCCGTGAGGAGCTTTATGGACTGTTTGCACCTGGTTCTCATACCGGAACCGATAAGATCGAACTCCAATCCTCCCCAAAACCAGCCACATCCCTCCCGCTCCCTGCACCAATCTCTACAGGGTATGAGAAGACCTTCGCTTCCCGGGAAAGCCTGGCGAGCCCGGTCTCGATGATACCTGCTCTTGAGGAGACGATACGGGCTGAATACGCACAGTTCGCCTCGCAGCAACAGAGCATCCAGGACGGCACGGGTGCTGTTCTCAATACAGAATTGAAGTTACAAAAGATCAACGAATCCATCCGACGGCTCGAGGCCCTTTATGACGTACCGTCTCAGGATAGCGTTTCGCAGGAAACCTACGAAGTACTTTCCCAATATTACGCGGAACAGCAGGCCGCACAGAACGCCTATTCTAACACAATGGCTCGTTTACTCGCAAGTAAACAGAAGACCTCCGAACTTAAGCGGGAAAGAGACCGACTCCAGCAGATGGCTCAAAAGGTGACGAGAGATCTCGCCATGAGGAAGCGGCAGCAGGACCTTATCGACCTACTACGCCATGAACTTGCACTTCTCGACGATGGTTTTGAGGTTCAGCCCAGACCGTTTGGATACGTCGACAAACCGATTGCGCGATTTCTCACGTATTGTAGCGACGTTGCAGAGAATATCCTGAGCCAGTGTATCCTGCTCATACCTGATTCCTCAGAGAAGGCGATGGTCAAACCTGCCTTACCTGCGTGGTTCATTGAAGAGTTTGACTCCTGGTGGAGAGCGAAGCAGGATGCGCAAAGGAGGTCCAGGGTGAGTGGTTCCGGCACCCTCTCCGCACATGAGCCATTCCTCGTATTCGATGAACGTCATAGCGAAGTCCTACTGACCATCCCATCGCAATCATTTGAGTCCAGGGACGAACTCGATCACGTGTCGCTTCTTATACATGATGGTTCGCAGATTTTCCATGAAAAAGAACTTCCGCTGTATTATCAGGAGGACCATTTGAGTACTGAGGAGATCACAGTACGCGTGGAACGTCCTTCACAGAGTTACCATGTTGACCTGTCTGTTCCTGGAGTGCCCTGTTCGTGGGTGATTGAAGGCTTCCGGCGTGAAGATCCTTCTCGCTTCTTCGATGCGGATACCGGCAGATGTGTCGATCGCTCACGACTTCCATCGAAAAGGTTCATTCTCCTAACCTCAAATCAACCTACCATAACCCCGGAAACTGCTGTGCTCTTTACCAGTCGTCTTTTTGGTGATTGGTACGATTTCCACTATTACATCATCGATCCAATCGATGGACTCTCGATAAGCAATCTTCAAACTCTCTCGGATGAGGATGGCCGGGAATCTGCAAAACTCGATCTTTATATCGATCCAGTATGCTTCGATAGGCATCTGCGGATGGATGAGTGGAGTGTTGTTCTTGGCTCTCCACCCCATCTCCAAGTTTTGTTTGAAGACGAAGGGGTTCTCTCCAATACAATCCTCTCCATTCACCCGCGCGATGAGAACTTAACCTCAAAGCCGATATTCCATCCTCTTGCAGTTCCGGGGGAGGAAGCGGAGATTGACCTGGCTGAACATATTTGCACTGTGGATCTCGGCCATCCAAATCTGCTGGGGAAAGAACGGGTAGGGGCTTTCACCATTCGTGTACATAACGAGATCTGTCGAACTGATATCCGGGTAGAGTGTGTGTTTCTTCCCGATATCTCGTACCGGTTCTCAGAGCCCCTTTACTTGCCTGCCGAAGGTGCATCGCCGGTTCAACTCGAGATCACCTGTCCCCAATCAGTCCGTTTTGAGCCGGAAGGACCCCTGAAGATGGAAACAACAGAGACAGGGTTTCTTATAACATCGGATCTGGTGCCCAGGATCCAGGGGATACTTCAGTATCCCACGAGCGATGGCAGTATCTTTGAGGGAACGTTGTCCATTTCAGTACCGCATGCAGCCTGGCGGTTTGAGGATGAGGCGAAAGGAACTATATACTCACTCCAACGTTCCGTCCTGGCGATCTCTGAAACTAAGTATCTGTTGTTAGGTGTAGACCCAGGCCTCCGCATATTCCTGCCTGAATCTTTCAACGGCGTGGGCACGATATCAATGTCATCCCAGGATCAGACTGTAACCGGCCGGGTAACCAACGGGCAGGGCTACTTCCCCCTTGCCCAGTTCAATGATACGATCAGGGGGAATGATGAAAAGGCCATATGCTTTGAGTTCGCGATGGAAGGCCGGCGTGGTGAAAATGTTGCGTTTCCTCTCTTTATCCTTCAGCGCTGGCGCGTCCAACTCTCGCACACCCCCCGGGTCTCCGTCGATCAGTCGGGGAACCGGGTTATCGAGATTACGTGGGATGAGTATGGAGCTGCCCGGAAGCGGTTCTTACTTCTCTGGAGGAAGAAGGAGTCCGGGGGTGCATCCTGGGTATATACTGGAGAGATTCCGGCTTCTGTACAAACATTTACGATTACCGGGAACCGCGAGCAACTGCTACTGGGTCCGGGCATCTACTATATCCAGTTTCATGGGGTACATGATGATTGGAGTTATCCGCAAGTATCGTTCCCTGGAGAAAAGGCCCCCAATATCTTTCGCCTCCTCATCGAACAGAACCGGGAACCTGCACCAAAGGCTGAGGTTGATCCGAAAATCCTGGAGTTGATCTCCGAGATTGAAATCGGTGATGCAGAGAGGTGTAGCCGTGCGGTAGAAGAGTTCAGGAAGAACTATTCGGTTCGCCGCCTGGAATATCACCTGTCAAAGGATTATCCTGAACATTACGAAAGGCTCCAGTCCGCGCTTTTCAAAGTGATAACAAACGCCGGGATGCCTCAGGAGATCAGGTCTGCCTGTGTTGAATTGCTGGGGAATAATTTCAGTCAGTCTATCGAATATGCGCTTATTCAGGCGTTAGGCGATCCAGATTCAGCAAAGCCCTTGCGTATTGAAATTTTAAGAGCGCTAAGTCATGGAAATACGGAAGAGCGCCTAAACGCACTGCTAAGTTCTCTCAATGACCCTGATCCCGATATCCGGAGTGGAGCGGCAATTTCATTGGGGAATATCGATAGAAAGGGTGCCGTTAAGGAATTAATCAAACTATTAAACGATGCATCCGTGACGGTCCAGCGTAATGCTGCAGCATCGCTGGGGTATACTCATTCTCCTGATGTGCTCGAACCCCTCATATCAGTCGCTTTTGATGAGAGCCGGGATGCAGAACTCCGGATTACAGCAATTGCCACTCTCGCAAGGTTCCGGTTAAAGGACGAGATAGTTCAGAAGTTATTTGCTCTGTCGGAAAATGAGGATGAGGACGATAATGTCCGCAAAATTGCTACGAGCGTTCTTAGTTCTCTGGGAAAGCTGGAGGCTGAAGCGAAGAAGAAACTCATCGCTGAGCTTATCCAGGAGATGAAAACATCATCGAGCGGGAGGCAAATTTCTGCCATAAAGCAGTTAAGCACCTTTAGCGAAGAGGAAGTCATTTTCGCTCTTATGGAAGCCGCCGGCAGTGATCTCGCCGAGATCCGAAAGACTTCTGCAGAGTCCCTCAGGCGAATTAACAGCCCAAAGGCTATTCCTGCCCTCGTAGGGTTGCTCGATGATCCTGACGATGATGTTCAGGAGATTGCTGAATTTGCATGTAAACAGCTCCTGAAGGTGCTCATGTCTGATCTAAAACAAACCAGCGATAAACGAGCTACAGCGGGGAGGCATCTTTCTAAAATGGGGGCATTTGCAGTAAATCCCCTGTTTACTATGTTACGTGAATCTAATAGCATTCTGTCAGAGCGTACAAGTCCCATTGAGATCCAGATGGCCATAGTAAACGCTTTATCTAAAATGGATGATCCAAATGCTGTCGTTCTCATAATCTCGGCGCTGCAGGATAAGGATGACCTGATTGTATGGGGAGCAGCCAAAGCTCTCGGTGCTATTGGGGACACAAGCGCGATTGGCCCGCTTGAAGAGGCACTGGCACATTGGTACGATTTGGCGGGGAAACTGACTCCGATGACGTACGTGTGGATGGCGATTAAGAATGCTCTGGAACAATTGGGTGCTTAACTCTTTAGAATCGATAAGATACATCTCTCATCTTTTGGCGTGGATAGATCATTTGCTCATGCAGGACACAAGAAGGGGATGAGACGAAAGGAAAAGGGCAAGCCTGATAATAGAGTGGGCCAAAGGGGATATCATCGATAGCAGGACTGCCTTATGTCATTGAATCCCCTTAAAGCAACGCAGTCGATTTCTCAGCGCTATATGCGGTATCTCAAGACGACGTTCCAGATAAGCGATCCCGATCTTGCCGCTCTATTCAAGGCTACTATCGACGAGCATACGTTTGTCAAAGGACCGATTCTCGAGGCGACCCCTCCCTTCAGAAAAGGTTGTACTCTTCGCCACCTCATCGATGAAGGAATCCTCTCACCACGGTTTAAGTATCTCAACCAGGATCTGCTCCCGCTTGATCGGCCGCTCTACCTTCACCAGGAAAAGGCTATTCGCAGGGCCGTAAGTGAGGAACGCAATCTCGTTGTCGCAACCGGCACCGGGAGCGGTAAGACAGAGATCTTCATCGTAACCATCCTCAATACGCTCTTCCGACAGCAGGAGTCAGGCCTGCTCAATCCCGGTGTTCGAGCCCTGCTCCTCTATCCGATGAATGCACTTGTCAACGACCAGCTTAAACGCCTGAGGGCCCTTCTGCGCTCATGTCCGGAGATCACGTTCGGCCGATACACTGGAGAGACTCTCGGAAAGCAGTTGCAAGCAGCGGAAAAATACAAGAAGATTCATGGAAGTGATCCCCTCCCCAACGAACATATTTCCCGGGAGAAGATGCGCGAGACCCCGCCGCATATCCTTTTGACCAACTATGCAATGCTTGAGTATCTTCTCCTGCGCCCCGATGACAATGTGTTCTTCGATGGTGAATTCTCAAAAAACTGGGGATTCATCGTTCTTGATGAAGCACATACCTACATCGGAGCCAAGGGCATCGAGATGGCAATGCTTCTCCGGCGGCTGAAAGATCGGGTTGTCCGAAGCGAGCCCGGTCGGTTGCAGTGCACCGCTACAAGTGCTACGCTTGGCGGTGGAGAAGAGGACTATCCTGCGGTTGCACGCTTTGCCGCTCAATTATGCAGCGAAGAGTTCGGGACGGAGGATGTCACTAGCGCCGAACGGGAGGATATTCCTGATATCGATGGCTGGGGGTCGCCGGATCCTGCTGTATACCTACTATGGCGGGACATCCTCGTCGGTGGACAGGAGGTCCAAGCGCTCTATGAGACGGGTATACGCCATGCCGTGCCGCAGGGAGTTCTCGATGAAGCACTCAGGCGGACCGGCGAAGACGCGCATGCGTTTCTCTTCCATGTGCTGGAAGGGGATGAGCGCCTCCTATGGTTGAGACGTCACCTTGCGGACAGTCCTGATGAATTTGATAAAATCTGCCAACAATTATGTGATGAAACTCTGCTGGATACTGAGGCACTCGTTTCGCTGGTCGAGATTGCCGGGATGGCACGTCTCCGCCCCTCAGAGGCTTCCTTGCTCTCCGCCCGATACCATCTTTTCGTCCGGGCGGTGGAGGGAGCATATCTCCAGTTTTTCCCCGAGAAGAAATTCTACCTCGAACCGGCGAAGAGCGTTGAGGTGACAGGGCACGAGTACCCTATCTTTGAACTCGGCACCTGCCGTTACTGCGGCGCTCCGTATCTTCTCGGAAAGATGGAGCGTGTAGGAGGTCAGGCGTTCCTCAAGCAGAATGTGCTCCCATATTACGAAGACGAAACGCCGGATGAACACTTCCTACTCGCGTCATCAGTCCTCCCGGAGAGCGATAACGAGGATGATGAGGTCGAGATCGGTACACGGGCCAGTATCAAAGGTGAGCAGTATATCCTCTGCGGCCGATGTGGGTCCATCGACAAAGCCACGCGCGTGAAGCCCGCGTGCTCGTGTGGAAATGAGTACCAGATCCCCCTGATTCGCATTTCTTACCCTGGAAACACGTTGCACAAATGTCCTGTCTGCACCCACCTTAGCCCTGCAATGCCGGTTGTGTCACGATTTGTTATGGGGAGGGACGTGATACCATCTGTCCTTGCAACAGCGATATACCAGGAACTTCCTGAAAGAACGGAGAGGGATCAGATCGATATCGAGAACCAACCTATTAATCCGTGGGCGCCGGTAAAGGTATCTCCGGTTGCCAGGCGCAGAGGTAAGCGTAACCTGCTGGTCTTCTCTGACAGCCGCCAGGATGCTGCCTATTTCGCCCCATACTTGAGCCAGACATACGATAAGATCTCCAGGCGCTCTCTTATTGTCCAGGTCATCAGGGAGAACGCAGACAGAATCCTCAAGAACCAATGGCGCATTACCGATTGTGCGTCACCGCTCCTGGAAAAGGTCAGGAGCATCGGTCTTCTTCCCGAATACACACCTGAAGAGAGGAGTCGCGAAATCCTGCGGTGGCTGATGTATGAGTTCACTTCCGGTAGTACACAGGGGAGCCTTGAGGAACTGGGACTCTGCGGCTTCCGTCTCATAAAGCCCGAGAGGTGGGTCCCCCCGGCGCCGCTCCTGCACGAGCCCTGGGATCTGTCTGAAGAAGAAGCATGGGTGGTCTTTCAGGTGCTGCTTGATTCTTTCAAGAAAGGCGGTGCACTTCGCTTTCCTGATGGAATCAGCCCGACCGAAGATTTCTTCCAACCGCGGAACTTTCAATTCTACTTCAGGGAGTCCGGCTCTTCTCAGCTGGCTCATATTCTCAGCTGGCTCCCTAAATCGGGTTACTCCAATACCCGGTTGGACTATCTCGCCCGGGTAGCAAAGAAGGGTGCAAGCAGCATCTCTGATGGAGATTGCCGTGAGACATTGAAAGGGATCTGGCAGTTCTTAGCTCCTGGTGAAGACTCTATCTTCAGCGGGTATTTTGTTCAGGACCACCTCGGAAAAGAGGGTGTTGGCACTCTGATGGATCCAAAGCGATGGCAGATCACCTCGCCGCTGATTGAGCCTGATACACAGTGGTACCTCTGCGACCGCTGCAAAAGACTTACGCTTAACAACATCCGTGGGGTCTGCCCGACCTATCGGTGCGAGGGGACGCTCCACCCGGTCGATCCGAGCAAGTTGAGGAGCGAAAACCACTATCGCGTCCTCTATACCGAGACCGAGCCGGTTCCGATGCAGGCCAAAGAACATACCGCCCAGCTGAGTAATGAGGCCGCAACCGAGTTACAGCAGGCTTTCCTGGATGGAAAAGTGAACGTGCTCAGTTGTTCGACGACATTCGAACTCGGGGTGGACGTCGGCGAGCTCGAGGTGGTGTTCATGCGGAACATGCCCCCGACGGCCGCTAATTATATCCAACGGGCAGGTCGAGCGGGAAGACGGACGGATTCCACTGCCTTCGTGACGACGTTCTGCCAGCGCCGTTCCCATGATCTCTCCTATTTCAAGGATCCTATGCCTTTCGTCAAGGGTGTCATCCGGCCTCCATATTTTGAGCTCCAAAACGAGAAGATCGTAAAACGGCATCTCTTTGCCACCGCGATCGCCGCGTTCTGGCGGGAGTACCCGGAGACGTTCAAGGATGTGGGAGGCTTCTTCTTTAACGAGAACCTGGATGTACCGGCTGTTTTTCACGCATATCTTTGTGAGCATCCGGCGGACCTTGGAGAGGCCCTCCAGCGTATCACGCCTGCCGGATTGCATACAACGATCGACCTTGAGGGGTGGGGGTTCATAGAAGACCTCTATTACGAGGGTGACGATCATCCGGAGAAAGGTCTCATGACGAAGGCTGCATCTACTGTTCGGGAAGACGTGAGGGGGTTAAAAGAGATCTCTAACGAACTTTATGCTAAAGGTCAGAGGGTCGATGCCATTGGATATCTTATCCGGACCATCAGAGCGAGGCCGATCATCGACTTCCTCTCGACCCATAACATCATCCCGAAGTATGGTTTCCCGGTGGATGTTGTTGAACTGCAGGTATTGCATGCTTCAGAAGATGCCCGCAGCCTTGACCTCCAGCGTGACCTCAAGATCGCCCTCTCCGAGTATGCCCCCGGCAGTCAGGTCGTAGCTGCAGGGAGCATCTGGGAGAGTAAATACATCAAGCGTAATCCACAGCGCAGCTGGATAGCCTACGATTACGTTATCTGCGATACCTGCCACCGGTACCACCGCGAACTTTCAGAACTTAGAAAGGAGTTCGCAATCTGTGAGGCATGTAAGGGGAATCTGCGTAGCAGCAGACATCGCGGCACTTTTATCATCCCTGAGTTCGGGTTCATGACCGATGGATCCAACCCAAAACGCGTCTCTGAAAAGCGTCCCAAGAAAACATACTCCACACGGGCATACTTCTCGGGTGAGTGTGTTGCGGAGAAGAGTCTTGGGATCCCTCTTTCAAGCACGGTTATACTGCAGGCTGAGTCAGCTTCGCATGGTAAATTAGCTATCATCAACAATGGGAATGGGCACCAGTTCCGCGTTTGCGAGAGGTGTGGCTATGCGGCCCCTGCAGCAGATACGCTACCGAAGAGCCATAAAAATGCTTTTGGGAAGAGTTGTAGTGGTTCCTTCCGGCCCTACGATCTCGGTCACGAGTACCTGACCGACATCCTCAAGCTTGAGTTTGTGGGCCACTCCATTAATGATGAGAGTTTCTGGCTTTCTCTCCTCTATGCGCTCCTTGATGGGTTGAGCGCCGCACTTGGGATCAGCCGTGAAGATCTTGACGGCGTTCTCTATCCCGGCAGAGGGACGTTGAGTGAGCCGGCGCTCGTCCTCTTCGATAATGTTCCCGGGGGAGCGGGGCATGTGAAACGGGCGATTGAGCAGGAAGAGGTGCTTCGATCTGTCCTGAAGGCGGCGTACCAGAAAGTGAAAGCATGCACCTGTGGTGCAGAACAGGGGCATGCGAGCTGTTATGGTTGCCTGCGGAACTACCAGAATCAGTTCTGTCACGAGAAGCTCGATCGCCGGGTTGTGATCGATTTCTTCGAGGGGCTCGGGCTCGATGCCTGATCTCCTCTATCTTCTAAAATTTCTCAAGAACTGTGATATGGTGTCGATGATCGCATCGATAAGCGTTGAGATGACCCCGGCGGTTTGCGATCCTGCTTGCAGGGGCTGTCGGGCCCTCAGCGTTCCGGTGCGGGGTATACTCTCGCGCATCCGGCTTATCGGCTGGGGTGTATCCTCCGCGTACCGGGCTAACTGTCCCGGTTCAAGGGGAGGTAACGGGGCTTCGGGTTCAAGGGGAACCTGGACCTCCAGTTCTTCAGGCGGATCATGGGAGGCTTCCTGCTTACAGGGATGAGAACTCGCGTCCCCGTCAAAGGTGGAGATCGAGGTGTCAATGTCATCAGTAAACTCCTGCCGGGCATCGTGGTCGTCATCAGCCCGGGTCTCCTCAGCAGGAGGGAGCAAATACTCTGGACTGGTAAGCTCCCTAGATTCCAGCATGGGACGGTGTGAGGGATCGTTCTGTTCGGGGGCCTGGCCATCCATGGGATGCGCGGTGATCGCTTCCGGGACTGCATGTTCTTTGGCCTCCTGGTCCAGAGTTCCTGCACTGGAATCTGAGTCCTCGGGGTGATCATCAGGCAGGTGCATGCCATACAATTCGACATACCTGCTCTGGAGGGGGAGTTCTTCGTCGGGTGAGTCCTGGCCGAAAGTTAACCCGGGACTCGATGTCGTGACGTCTGATGCCCGGGCATGCGCAGAGGTGATGTTGGGGCCCACGACGTTGTCGGAGGCCGGCACTATTTCGCCATCGTATGGCGGGTGAGATTCGTTGCTGAAGTCGCTTCCCTCTAACTCGCTATCACTTACTGTCTCAGGTTCCGAGGGGGCCTGACTGTCCTCTTCGTTCCAAAAACGGTCTTCTACGCTCTCTAGCGACCCTGAACCGGGCTCTATGGTCTCATACGTGGAGTGGAGGGTTTCGAGTTGCTTTATGAGATCGTCGGGGAGTGAGATGCCTCCTTCAGATACTGAATCACAAAGGGCTGTGAGAAGATCTTGAGCTCCAGAGAGGCGGGGTTCTTCCGGATTTGCGAGCGCTGCCGCAACGGTGGCGATGATTGCGGCATATGCTGCATGCCGGAATGCGTCAAAGCCCTTTATAGCGAGTGGATCATCGATCCCGAGCGCTTCATATCGCTGGAATTCACAATGCGTCTCATCGAGAGCGTGCTTCTGGTCTGCAAGTTCGCGGAGACACTGCTCGTACTCTTCTTGCAGGCGCTGAACAGTCTTGAGGTCTTTCTCAAGATCTGTGAGAACAGTGGGGTTGTACTGGATCGCATCGAGTTCTGCTTGTAGACTTGCGAGGTTTGCCTCTTCCTGGAGAATCTGCTCTTCAACCTGCTGGATTTCGTGACCCAGTTCAGAGAGGTTTCCTCCGGCCATCGGCTTTTTCGCGTCCTCCAACCGCTTGAGTTTTTTCTGGAGAACTTCAAGTTGTTCAACCCTTCTCGCCGCCTCTCTCTTATTCTCAAGCCAGAATGCAAGTTCGTATTGGCTCCTCGGATTCACGAGTTCCTTGCGGACGAGCGGATATACGATCTGCTCGAAGAATTGGGTTATTTGTGCTCTAGGAATGATGCCGTGCAGGAGAATGGGAGTAATATTTTTCAACGAGCCCGGAATCTCAACGGAAAGGAGGTTATGTATCTCGATAAATTCCCGGAAGAATCTTCCAAGTTTTACCTGCTGATTTGTATCCAGGAGCCCGAGTTCGCTGCTCAGTGATCTCCAGTATGTTCCCTCGTCGTAATCCTGAATCCCCTTCCACACAAGGTAACAGGCGAGGATTGCCGGAGTGCTTTCAATCACGCCGGATAGATTTTCACTGACTTTCCCTCCAAGGTTCCGCTGAGTATATGAGAATACTCGCTCAACGTCGCTGCTAGTGAGGGGGAGCTGCCCTAACAGCCTTACGGAGGGAAGATGCTGTTGCAGTGTGGATTCGCATTCTGATATATCCCGGCATGTTTCAAGCATACAATCTTCCCGGCCTGTTGGTATGTGTATACTCCGTATGGAGTCCTAAAAAGGTTCCCTTTTGCGGTTAGGGCAGTTAGTTCTAAACTTTTTGTAAAAGTCGTTGTAACGTCTCCTGAAACTGTGACATGTGCATGGAAATGATCAAGGTGTGAAAATGGTGCGAGGACTGCTGGCAGATCTCGATGACGCCCCGGAGGAGGGCATACTTGTAGGTCGCGTCGGCGCTGTCGCGTTCGATGATGGTGTTGATCCGGCGGTACTGGGCGAGGTCCATTGTTGTTGCAGGAGAGATCGGGGGCCGGGGAGATATGGGTGTTGGTTTTGGTTGAGGATGTTGAGTGGAAGTCGCTTGGTGATTCACCTGGGGAAAGATTGGGTAGTATCGGTGATTGGTTATGTCTGATGAATTGGGTGGGGGGAAGAGAGAGAATCTGGTAGTGAACGGAGGCTGAGGAGAGCCCTCTTAATTTCTCAGCAAACGCCGGTTATATGGATGGATGGCAGGAGAAGCAAGATCGAGCACTCAGATGTGAAGCCTAAACCGATATCTGCTACACATAGAACAACGAAAAAGCAAACAAAAACCGGAGGTGTTATAGAATGTCCGGGCAATAGGTTATCATTGTGTTCCGAACAGGCCGTCCGTTTTCGTGAACATATCCTCGCTCTTCCATAACTTGCGACTTGCTCAGATCCGCGTGGGCGAGGTGGACATTCTGGAACTGAAGGCAATCGGGATCGATCCAAGACTGAAGAACAATCGGGAGGGAAGGAGCATGCAAGCACGGAACAGAAACCTGGACGAATGGTACGGCAAGATAAAGCACAGCCAGATTAAGTTACCGCGGTTTCAACGCTTCGAGGCATGGGACCGGCAGCGCATCTGCAGCCTGGTGGAGACGGTCATTCATAACCTTCCCCTGGGTATTACGCTCGTTCTGCAGGTCGGTGACAACGAGAAGTTCATCTCCCGGTACCTCATGACCGCTCCCAGAACGGATAGTCGCGTCTACGAGCACCTGCTTGACGGCCAGCAGCGCCTTACGGCACTCTGGCGGGTTTTTCACAACAACTACGAGAATGAGACCTATTTCATCTATCTCAAGGAGCTCGACCAGTATGAAGGGGATGCGGAACGCGAGAATCTCACCGTGTTTTGTCGAAGCCGTTATTACCGGGAGAATGGTGAACGCTATCCACTCTGGTGCGATGACCCGGCGCGGTGTCTTGAACGTGGCATGATCCCTACCAACCTCATGCGGCCGGAAGACATCCAGAACGAGATCGATGAGTGGATTGAGACGGCAACAAAGCCACTGGAGCCTGCTGGAGAAAAAGAGGAACTGCTCAGGTTCTTTGAGTATAAGAAACGGGTCAGCGACCGGATCAAGGACCTTCGTTCGATCATAGCCAACTATAACCTCCCCTACCTCTCGCTCCCCTCCCATACCGACAAGGCCGTTGCCCTGAACGTCTTCATCAACATGAATACCAACAGTAAGCCGCTTTCACAATATGACATCATCGTCGCGGAAGTGGAGAGTGTTATGGAGCAGTCCCTTCACGATCTCGAGACGGAACTCGATGCAAAATATCCGGAAATCGCCCGGTATTCGCCGCTCTCAGACCAGATCCTTACCACCTCTGCTCTTCTTCAGGGGCACCTCCCGAACCAGCGGGGGGCATGGGAGATGGACAAGACGCTGATGGTCGAGAACTGGGAGACGATGGCGTACAGTCTGCATCGCATGGCTGCATTCCTGAAAGGTGAAGGCATCTACGACAGAGAGCGCCTGCCGACGAATGCCGTGCTCGCCGTCATTGCCGCCCTGTATGCGTATATCCCTGAATCCGGCGACAAGCGGGGGCAGGATGAGCTCCTGCTGAAGAGATATCTCTGGTACGCCTTCTTCACCGACCGCTACGAAAACGCAGCCGCCACCCGTGCATTTGTCGATTTCAACAGGCTGAAACAGATCATCACCGGCGAGCGCAAACCTGACGGTTCCCCCTATGGCATTAAGGATGTCCCTATCTTTGCCGAGCATGCCTTTGTAGAAGCAGAAGAACTCGTGACCGCTGAATGGCCGAAAAGGGCGACCATCCGTGGCCGCGGCGTACTGGCGGTCGCCTGCAGGCTGGGAGGCCTCGATTTCGCAACCGGAGAACGCCTCGATGCAGGCACTGTAGAAAAGCGGCACTACCACCATATCTATCCCGATGCGTTGCTGAAAGAGGCCGAGATTCCCAGTTTCCTCGCTCTGAACTGCGCACTCATCGCGGATACGACAAATATGAGCATCGGCCGGAAAGACCCCCTCCTGTATCTCAAGGACCGGTATGCCTGGACATCAGAAACTATTGTCCGCGAGCGGCTGCAGTCGCATCTTATCCCCATCCGGGAGCTCGCCAACGGGGGTTACGAGGGTCTTGAGGAGTCCGAGAAGAACGAGAAGTTGAAGGCCGACTTTGAAGCGTTCCTCCGCACCCGTGCAGGGTTGATTCTCCGGGCCGCACGACACCTTGCTGAGGGCAGGCAGCTTTCTGCCAGTGAGATCTACGGTGAATGAACCTGACGGCACCCGGAAAAACGTTGCGGGGCGGGTTCAGCACTGGTGTCGGCCGGGAGTCTGTGCCCCGGAGATTCCCGGCTGAACGCCTTTGCTCCCCCGGTCAGTTTGCCTCGTAACTCTGCAGGATCAGGGGTTTTGCTTTTTCCAGATCCGCGTCCGATCGGATCAGTATCTCCAGGTCTCCTGTCCCGTAATGACCAATCTCTCTTACGTCCCGGGTGAATCCCGGCTCAATTTCAACTGTATCTGGATCGATCTTTACCCAGATGACAATCTCTCTTTTCTGGACGCCTATGGTCATACAGGCAAAGTTCTTGATCCGCTTGAAGGCCACATAGAACTTGAGCACCTTTGTCTGGACGTCGTCCCCGAGCGCCTCGATGTAAGCCTTCAACGCCTCGACGCGGTCCTGAAGGGCTACATCCGAACGTTCAAGGTTTTCAGAGAATGACGGTGCAGTGCGGGCCGGTTTCAGCCCGGTGCCCTCACTGGATTTTGTGGTGGTACTCAGGGCAGCAGCGGCGTTCTGTGCAGCGGTCGCGTTCACGAGTTCAAACAGCAGGAGGTTGTCGTCAAACTTCCGGTAGCGGATGAGTTCGACGTTGCGGTTAATCTGCTGGACTGCGTGGACATCGTACTTCGTAAAGTCACCGGCGATGCAGAGGAGCCGCGGGTTGCTCCAGTCTAACTTCTCGTCGTAGGCTTTGCCCAGCTTTTTGAGAACCATCAACTCGAACTCGCCTTTATGATCGAGGAGCCAGTCCAGGTAGTAGAGACCCTGGTTGATGACGTTTTCATTGATGGCCCGCTTGTATTCGATGATGACCGGAAAGCCGTTCTCATCGATCCCCAGGGTATCGATGCGGCCGCCGTGCGTCTTTCCGGTGGAGTATTCGCTCTCGAGGAACGTGATCCCGAGCAGCTGCTCCAGGTTCTTCTCGATGTAGACCTGGAGGGATTTTTCGAGTGCGACCGAAGACCCCTTAAGTTCGCAGGCTTCCGGCCCGTCTATGCGAAAGATGCGGATGTCGCCCATGGGTTCACTCCCGCAGATACTTCCCCCCGACCGGCACAAACCGCTCCGGCTTCTTCACCGTATCGTACTTCCGGATCCCCTCAAGTTCCAGTGCCATCCAGGGCCGCTTTCGGGGCGCCTCCTTCCTGACCCTGACCCCCTGCCACCGCTCCTGGTTTTCGACGTAGGCGCGTGCCTCCTCTTTCGTCAGGAAGACCGCGTCCCCGAACGTCTCGAAGAACGCGAGGGGGTCTTCGTTGATGACGATCCGCCTGATCGTCGCCTCCCCGACGTAGCCGGTGTCCTCGCGGGACTGGTAGAAGACGAGTTTCATGCCGCTCCGAAGGTCTTTGAAGACGGTGGCGGGTTTGATGAAGACGGTTTTGCCTTCGGCAAAGAACCGGGGCATGAGGTGTTTCGGGACGGGGAAGGTGACGCCAGTGATCTCGGGCATGATTCAGTGTAGGAGATAGCACTATATAATGCATATTCTTCTGAAAACCAATAGCCGCCGAATCGTCAAGTAAGGGCACAGTAAGCCTCAGAAATGAAAATCAGCACGAATAAATAGTGTAATCGGCTATTCCTCATACGACGTATTATGCCCCTCTCGCCTGACAAACTCACCGAAAAAATCCTCACCGAACCCAGACCTCTTTCTGATCGACAACGGCGTGCCGTTCTCTGTGATCGCACTCACATCCGTATTATTGCAGGTGCAGGGGCTGGAAAGACTGAGACTCTAACCCGACGGATTGTCTATCTCCTCCTCGTACAACAGGTAGAGCCGTCTGCAATTGTTGCTTTCACGTTCACGGAAAAAGCAGCACAGAGTATGAAGAGCCGTGTGTACGAGCGTGTGAAGCACCTCGGCGGAGATGATATCTGTGCCCGTCTCGGGGAGATGTTCATTGGCACCATTCACGGCTACTGCTATCGTCTGCTGGAGGAGCACTTCGGGTATGGGGACTGGGGTGTGCTCGATGAGAAACAGGAGATGGCGTACCTTATGCGGGTCGGATGGGCTCTGGGGCTCGGACGATCCGGCTACTATGCCACCAACTGCGAGGATTTCATCAATACCCTGAATGTTTACTACGGCGAGATGATCCCGGAAGAGGCTCTAAGGAAAAAGAAAGACAGAGAATTTCTTGAAAAACTGCGCCGTTACGAGGCGTCACTGGATCAACACAAGCGGCTCACCTTCAACCGCATGGTGCAGCTTGCGGTGGAGAACCTGCAACGCCGTCCTGAAGTGGCAGAACACGTGAAATACCTCATTGTCGACGAGTACCAGGACATTAATCACGCACAGGATGAACTCATCCGGCTGATAGGGCTGGGGGGGAGCATCTTCGTTGTCGGCGATCCGCGGCAGACAATTTACCAGTGGCGTGGCTCCGACGAACAGTATTTCGAGGAGTTTACTACGCGGTACCCGGAGGCAGTCACCATCCACATAACCGAGAACCGCCGTTCGACCGTAGCGGTGATCGAGACGGCTAACGGGTTCTCGGACACGTTTGAGGACCAGCACTACGACCACATGGATCCGGTTCGCCGTGAGCAGGGCGGGGCGTATCTGGCAGAGATGCAGAGTGATATAACCGAGGTAGACTGGATTGCGGATCAGATCCAGGCGCTTGTTAGAGAAGAGAAATGCAACTACAGCGACATTGCGCTCCTCTTTCGGAGTGTAAGCACCTCGGCGCCCCCCTTCATCGATGAGTTCAGGCGCCGCGATATACCCTTTGTCGTTGGCGGAAAAGTGGGCTTGTTCCGCCGCCCGGAGATCCTGGGCATAGGGCAGTTGTTTGCGTGGCTGTGGGAAGATGGGTTCTGGCAGCAGGGCAAGTGGTCAAGGTTGCCTGCTATCCGAGGCGAAGATCTGCTCGAAGAGGCAGTGGAGAACTGGAACCAGGGTATTCCTGACCTGGCACTGGAGGCTTCCGATATACTGAACCTTCGTCGTTGGAAGGACTCGGTGCTGAACAGTACCTACGATAACTTCTCTCAAGTCTTCGGGGAACTGCTCGTCCTGCTCAGGTACCATGAGCTCGATCCTGACGATGTACGCCATGCGGTCATCATGGCGAATCTGGGCCGGTTCAACACACTCCTGACCGACTACGAAACGGCAATTATGCTTGGGGGGCGGCGCAGGAACTGGGAGGCCGACCTGAAAGGGCTGTGCTGGTACCTGAACACCTACGCGTCCTCAAAGTACGAGGAACAGACCGGCGACGACATCGGTGGCGTGGACGCTGTGCAACTGGTGACGATCCACCAGAGCAAGGGTCTGGAGTGGCCGCTGGTGTTTGTGCCCTGCATGGTCCGGCAACGGTTCCCGTCAAGCATGGTGGGCAAGGGGAGAACCTGGCTCATATCCCCGGAGCTCTTCGACGTGGCGAAGTACGAGGGGGACCTGGAGAGCGAACGCAAACTCATGTATGTGGCGCTGACCCGGGCGAAGGACGTGGCCGTGGTGAGTTACTTCACGTCCATGAACGGGCGACGAAAGGGACAGAGCGATTTCGTAGGTGACATCGAGGATCTGCCTCACGTCGAGCCCCTCTCACAGAGGGACAGATTACCAGATCACGAATATATGACCGGCGGCGCTGTGGATGAACTGCGCACGTTTTCTGCCGGTGAGATTGTGGACTACGGGAGGTGCGGCTACTTCTACAGGCTTCGGCATATCTGGGGATACGAGCCGGGTCTCACTGATTACCTTGGATATGGGCAGACTCTGCACTTCTGCCTCCGGGAAGCTGCGGACCTGATGAAGAACGAGGATCTGTCTCCGATGATTGCGGTGGCAACGGCAGTGGACCGGAACTTCTACATGCCGTTCATGACCGAGGGACGAATGGAGAAGATTAAGCGCGCAGCGAAGAACCATCTAATGAGATTTGCGGAGAAGTACCGCGACGATATGCTCCGGATCCGGGAAGTGGAGACGAGGGTCGAATTCCCGGTGCAGAACGCCATTGTGGCCGGGAAGGTGGATGTCATCCTCCATGATGGGGATGCTGTGGAGGTGCGCGACTACAAGACCTCCGACACGGCGACAACACCCGAGGATTCGGCGCTCCAGGTGCAACTTTACACCCGTGGCCTCTGCGTGCTCGGCGAGACTGTCTCCCGGGGTTCGGTGGCATTCCTCGAGGAGGCTGCTGTGGACGCTGTGGATGTGACCGAGCAGGCCGTTGCAGGGACGATGGCACGTGTAGAGGAGGATATCGGACGGATTCTCTCGGGCGACTTCACGGCATGTCCGGGAGCGGTCTGTGAGCGGTGCGATTATCAGGGCATTTGCAGGTGGCGAGCATAATAACGGATACAAGGTGATGTTTCAATGGGATTAATCATAAATTTGGATGGTGCAGTTCAGGAAATCAATAAGGCCAAGAGTAATATTGAGGTTATTGAAGCGATTAACCGCTTTACGGAAGAATTCTACAAGACGCTAGGCATTCTGTTATATATCCGCTATAGAAAGAACATAAAAGAAAATAACGTCCAAATTTGCAATGACATCACCAACTTAATACAGGATTATTTCCAAAAACCGACGTTTGATAGTTGGATGAAACTTGCACAAAATTGCTACCTGGTTTTCAGTCAAACGAACGATCCGTTTGTCGAGAGGCTAAATAAATCCTTAAATAAGCAATTTCCGCAGAACTCTATTGATAATATACGGCAAATTGTAACAGAAATTTATGGGCTCAAATCCTGTTCTATCAATCTTCCACGAAGGGTTCAGTATGCATGGTTTCTTGAGAAGATGAAAGAATTACGAAATTTTAGAGCCCATCATTGGGATAACAATACGATGTTAGATCCGCTTGTAAAACATGGCATAAAGGACGCAGTTATTGCAACAGTCTCCGATATTTTCAATGATGTTGACATAAAGATTGTTAAACCTGAAAGTATTCAGAGAGAACACATTAATACTTACCAATGGGATTCACGGTCTGGAACTTTTTCACGGATGCAGGTGGCTGAAACATCACTGTTACCAGAGTGTCTTGCGAAAACATATGTAACTTTTCCTGATGAGGAAGATCTCTTTTTAAATCCCACTAACCTGATAATTTTGGATGATAAAGAAGATAGAATCTATGTGTATGGGAGTATGCAGAGTGATCATTCGGCGTACTTTACCAGTCTCCCGCGTTCTGGTGGAATTAAGGAAGAAAAAATACCTTTCAAAGGTCATGAAGAAGTCTTTTCATTGTCTCAGGTTGAGGCTCAAAACGATCGCATTAGGTTGACGTTGAAACAAAAATTCGGGCAGATCCGCCAGGATGGAGGAATAATTCATAATTTCCCTGACCTTTGTGACTACTATGTTGGCAGGCCGAAAAAAGAACTTGAGTTACTTGAAAGATTAGAACATCCTCGTGCTTTCTCTATATCGTTATCCGGAGGGGGAGGCTATGGGAAAACGGAATTAGTAAAGAAAGTTGTCTGGGATATTGTTACAAACCCTGAGTTAACGGAAATAGATAGTCTATGCTATGATCTTATCATATGGATATCGGCTAAAGAGACACTGTTTGAGAAAGGGAAGATAAACGAATTTACTTCATCATTTCACAGTCTTGAAGACTTCTTGGATTGCATTTTATACGTCACAAACAATATTCAGTATATTGATCACTCAGAGGAAAGTAAAAGAAATCTTATCTGCGGAATTTTGAACTGCTATGAATCAACTCTGCTGGTAATCGACAATCTTGAAACGGTTGCGGATAAGAATTCTCTATGGGCTTATCTTGACGTTCTTCTTCGCGATGTCAAAAGTGGGATAAAATTTATAATCACATCGAGGGTTGATGACTATACATTTGGTCAGTATGTTATACCAGTTGGATCGATGGAAGACGATGAAGCTCAGCAATTGATCTCTGAACAATTAGATCGTTTGGGGCTTTTAAATCGTTATTCTAATCAGTCAGCACTGAAACAAATTGCAAACATAAGTGCGAAGTCCCCCCTTCTGATCATTTTTGTTGTTCAACTTCTAGCAAGAGGCTACACACTCAAAGAACTGAGTAAAGGAGAGATCCAAGCATATGAGCAAGCTTTAAATTTCATTTGCGACTTCCAGTGGAGAGAACTCTCGGATTTGGCAAAAGATATACTCATGGCCGTAACTGTAGCCAATGGTACGTGTAGTTTCTCTCAAGTGCGTCAGATGTGCAGTATTGTTGATAACACAGATTTCTTAACTGCAAAGGAAGAATTGACCCAACGTTCTTTCATCGTGCAAAGTGAGTTAGAAAATTCCGTATTGTCTCTGTTACCTCCAATTCACGCATTTGTCAAACACAAATTAATAGAATATCCTCACAAAGAGGAGGAATTTGCCACACAGTGGAGAATTCTCAATCTAGGGTTTGATCAAAAACCTAAGGATTCAAGTCAAAATTCCGCATTTCCTTGTGATGCTGATGAAATTCATCTGCGGCAATTGATCCAGAAAGCTGAATCCTTCATCCGTATAGGTTCGATCACCTATGCCCACGATTATTATAAAAAGTGCATTCAATTCTTCCCTGAAAACGCTATTGCGTGGAGAGAACTTGCTGAATTTGAGTTCAAATTTTTGGAAGATGATGATAAAGCCCGTTCCTCCTTCCAGAAGGCGATTGAATTTGATCCCGATAATCCAATTACTTACACGAAACTTGCATATTGGGAGCAACTTAGAGGAACTGAACAACAGATTGCCCAATATGTCTTAAATTCCATAGGCTATAATAAGAAGGCCTTATTGCTGTACACTGACGAAAGATCCAAAAGAACTGTTAGGGACCATATTGGATCATCTTACTTAAAATTAGGTGAGATTGAAAAAAATCTCGGTCAACTAGCAAATTACCCTGATAAGCAGGATCATTTTATAATGGCGGATGAATATGTAAAATTAGCGATTAAAATATTCGAAGCCAATGTTATTGATCAGCCACAAAATGATGACGATCTTTATCACAATGCTATAGACTACAATTATTTAATCCAAGCATACACTCGTGTTGCCCGTAGGGATCAGAAAAATGCGGACTACTTTTATCAAAAAGCACTTGTTTGTCTGGCAAAGGGCTTCGAATCAAAACCAGATTACGAAAGGTTGCTTTATACGCTTGGAGATCACAATATAAAGCGATTTTTGAGGAGCAAATATAACATTATCGTTGACGACATAGATCGCAATATCGTAAAGAGAAAAGTGATAAGTATTGCAGAGAGGATTGAGGAGGACTTCAATAAGATGCGACTGAAAGTGTAATGATTGCAATATGATGTAAATTACTTTTTAAGTGGCGCTTCGAAATCGAAGTGCTTATCCTGCAGATTGCCAATGCATTCTATATCCAATTCGTCTGAATAGATAGTGTGCTTTGACTATTGGGGTTTAGCGGCAAATTGAGTGTGAAAATATGGATCCAAAGATGGCGAAACACCAGGAAGAACGGTTGAAACGGCATAAACAGCAGTTGAAGCAAAAACTTGCCGAACTATTCCAGATAGACTCGCCGGACCTTGATTTCGGTGTTTACCGGATCATGAACCAGAAGCGGGACGAGATCACGCGGTTCATGGACAAAGACCTGATCGAGGCTGTCGATGCTGAGTTTGGGAAGTACGACAAGGAGAGCCGCACCCAGATAATAGCCGAATTCAAGGAACTCGAACAGACCATCCGCGACACGTACGGGGACGATGCCCTCGATGTGAACGGCCTGAAGGAAGAGTACCGGAAGGCGGCGAAGGGCAAAGAACTGCATGAAAAGTGGCTGAAGTTACAGCGGGATGCCGAAGAAGCCTCGATGAGCGACCTGCAGAAGGCGGAGATCTTCGCCCACCTGGAGGAGTTCTTCTCCCGCTACTACAAGGACGGCGATTTCCTGTCGCTCCGGCGGTATGCGGCGAACGAGAAGTACGCAGTGCCCTACAACGGCGAGGAGGTGCTGCTCCACTGGGCGAACAAGGACCAGTACTACATCAAGACCGACTGGTTCCTGAAGAGTCACGGGTTCGACGTCGGGTCATATAGGGTGCTCTTTGAGGTAGTGCAGGTCGAGGGGCAGTCGAACGGGAACAGCACGGGCAGGTACTTCGTGCTTGCGGGTGACGATGCGGTGACGTACGACGATGAGAAGAACCTGCTCACCGCCAGGTTCGCCCAGGTGCCCCTCTCAGACGACGACCTTATCAGTCGCTTCCCGCCCGGGGCCGGACGCCAGAAGCCGAACCCGGACGACATCGTGGCCGGGCTGGTGGCCGAGATCCTGCGGGGCAGCGGCATACCGAAGGGGCTCGCCGATGCCCTGCAGACGAACGAGCGGGACACCGACAGGAACCCGCGGCTCTACAAGCACGTGATGAGCTTTACGAAGGAGAACACGAGCGACTTCTTCATCCACAAGGACCTCGGCGGGTTCCTCCGGCAGGAACTGGACTTCTACATCAAGAACGAGGTCTTTAGGCTGGACGACCTCGGAACGGAGAGCGAGATGGCGGTGGAGCGCTACGTGAAGCGGGCGAAGGTGCTCAAGTCTGTCGCTTACCGTATCATCGATTTTCTGGCGCAGCTCGAGGACTTCCAGAAGACACTCTGGGAGAAGAAAAAGCTCGTTCTGCGCACCGGCTATTGCATGACCCTCGATCACGTGCCGGAGGAGTTCTACCCCGAGATCCTGTCGAATGAGAGGCAACTCGCTGAGTGGCGCAACCTCTACGGTATCGGGGAGGCGAAGGGTGGACAGAAGACGCTTGCAGGCGACCGGGTCGATGAGGCATTCCTGCAGAGCCACCCCTACCTCGTCATCGACACGGCGCTCTTCGACGACGACTTCACGGACCGGCTGCTCGAACACCTGCAGCACCCGGACGGCACGCCGGTCGAGGACCTCGATGAGGCCGTTGGCGGGCTGATGATCAAGAGCGAGAACTGGCAGGCGCTGAATCTCCTGCAGGAGCGCTACCGGGAGCAGGTGAAGTGCATCTACATCGATCCGCCGTATAATACGGGGAATGATGAATTTCTTTACCGAGATAATTTCCAGCATAGCAGTTGGTTGAGCCTGATAAGCGATCGGTTGTATTGCTCAAAGCCTCTTCTTTTGTCGGAAGGCTCGATATTTACGAGTATTGATGACAATGAATTTGCAAACTATCGACGAATAAGCGACCACGTATTTGGAATTGAAAACTTTATTTCGACAATCATATGGCAAAAGGTATTCTCCCCAAAAAATTCTGCAAGGCATTTTTCAGTGGAGCACGATTATATTGTAGTATACGCTCAAAATGCTGAACTGTGGTCTCCCAACTTACTTCCTCGAACTGCGGAGGCTGACGCTAGATATACGAACCCTGACAACGATCCTAGAGGAGTATGGGCATCAGACAATTTAACTGCTAGAAATTATTACAGCGAGGGAATATATGAGGTTATCAGCCCAAATGGGACTGTACATAAGCCACCTAGGGGTAGATATTGGGTAGTGAGAAAAGAAAAATTCCTTGAGCTCGATGCTGACAATCGTATATGGTGGGGAGAGACTGGGGGGAATATGCCCCGCCTTAAGCGATTTTTAAGTGATGTTAAACAGGGAATAGTCCCACAGACGATATGGTCTTATAATGATGTTGGCCATACACAAGAGGCAAAGAAAGATCTCTTGGCGACATCAATTGTGAGCGATCCCTCTGAAGTATTTTCGACTCCGAAACCGGTTAGATTGATATCTAATGTTTTTAAAGTTGCTACTGCGCCTAGTGGATCTGATATCGTAATCGATTTTTTTGCGGGTTCTGGCACAACTGCGCAGGCAGTACTAAAATTAAATGGCGAAGATAAGGGAAATCGAAAATACATCCTCATAGAAATTGGCGATTATTTTGACACAACGATGAAACCCCGCATCCAGAAGGTCATGTTCTCCTCCAACTGGAAAGACGGCAAACCCCAGGACACCGACGGCCAGAGCCACATCTTCAAGTACATGGAACTGGAGCAGTACGAGGACACGCTCAACAACATTGAGTTTCTGGACCGGGACGGGCACGTGCAGACTACCATCTTCGGCATGAGCGACTACATGCTCCGCTACTTCCTCGACGTCGAGACCCGGGAGAGCCCGTGCCGGCTGAACGTGGATCGGCTGGCGACGCCGTTCGCCTACACTCTCCGGGTCCGGCGTGATGTCGGGTTCGACCATGTCCCGGCCGATGAGGACGGGTTCCGTGAGGTGACCGTGGACCTCGTCGAGACCTTCAACTACCTCCTCGGCCTGCACGTCCGGCGCCGGGTGGTCAGGCGTCAGGGCGGCCTCACCTACCGGGTCGTCCACGGCGTCCTCCCCGACGGGAAGGTCGCCACCATTGTCTGGCGCAACTCCCCCAAGAACCCCGCCGGGCACGAGCAGGCGCTCGAAGCGGATGCGGCGTTCATCACCGAAGAGATCCTCGGGGAGTTCCCCGATACCGGCGTGCTCTACGTCAACGGGCACTGCTTCGCACCCCGGGCAACGCCCATCGAGCCCGAGTTCAAGAAGTGCATGGGAGCGTGAGGGCGTGGCGGCACAGCGGGGACGAAAGAAAGGGCAAAAGCCCGGGAAATCATCGAAGGAGGAGGGACTCCGGCCGTGGCTGGTCAAGTGCGCATTTGCGTACCGTCTCTTCGGGATGAAGTCCTTCCAGGACTTCCAGGGTGCCCTCGCTGGCGTCGAGGAGGGCGAGGGTGAGGACGGGCACACCCACTACTACCACGTCCTCAAGAGCGACACCCGGTTCCGGAAAGACGCCGGCGTCACGCTCGACGAGTTGCGCAACTACGACGACAATATTGTGCGGCACATGCACCGCATCAACGTCCACCGCGACGTTCCCATCAACCTCAAGTACTACCAGTGGCTTGCCGCCCTTTTCACCGAGGCCTACCTGGACCGCTACTTCCAGAGCCCCGGGAGACTCGCCTCCCTGGTCGAGGAGGCGGTGAAGGAATATATCAAAGAGGCGTTTCCGTCCGTCCTGGACCCCTATGAGTATTACGAGCGGTACATGCCCGGCATGGACGACCTCCGCAAGTGCGCCTACTGGATGGCGACCGGGTCGGGCAAGACCTTCCTCATCCATCTTGCCTACCTCCAGTTCCAGCACTACAACAAAGGACCCCATCGGCTGGATATCGACCGCATTCTCCTCATCACCCCTAATCGTGACCTCACCGCCCAGCACCTCCGGGAGATGAAGAAGAGCGGCATTCCCTGCACCGAGTTCGACGCCACCGGTCTCGGCGGCTACTTCCAGCGGCAGTCCGAGGAGGCCGTGAACGTCATCGAGATCACCCGGTTCACCGAGGACAAGCAGGACGGCGGCCTCAAGCGGGTGGACATCGAGAGTTTCGGCAGGAAGAACCTCGTCTTCGTGGACGAAGCCCACAAGGGCAGCGGCGGCGAGAAGTGGAAGATGTTCCGGCGTGAAGTTGCCCGTGAGGGCTTCACCTTCGAGTACAGCGCCACCTTCGGGCAGGCGGCGGCTTCTAGAGGCGATAACGACAACCTCGCCGAATTTGCCAAGACCATCCTCGTCGACTACTCCTACCCGCACTTCTACAACGACGGCTACGGCAAGGAGTACCGCATCCTCAACGTCAACAAATCCACGTACGAAACGGACCGGGTGCTCCTCGCAAACCTCCTCACCTACTACGAGCAGAAACTGGTCTTCGAGGACCTCAAAGACGTCGCCACCGCCGAGTACAACATCGCCGACCCGCTCTGGATATTCGTGGGGAGCAAGGTCAACGTCTCCGGCACCAAGTCCGACGTGCTCACGGTCGTCCGGTTCCTGCAGAAAGTCCTCACTGAGCGGGATTGGATGGTCCGGACCACGGATGAATTCCTCCAGGGGAAATCCGGCCTTCTCCACGAAAAGACCAAACACGACCTCTTCAGCCCGGCCTACCCCGAGCAGCGCCTGCGTTACCTCAGGGAGCGTGGACTGAGCGCGGAGGATATCTACGGCGACATGCTCGGCCGCATCTTCCGTTGCGCCGAACCCGCCGGTCTCACCCTCGTGCTCTTGAAGAACACCGACGGGGAGATCGGCCTCAAAAGCGGCGACAACGACTTCTTTGGGGATATCTACGTCGGGGACGCAACGAAGTTCATAAAGATCGTCGAAGAGCACGAGCCGCAGATCAATATCGAGAAGATCGATCATCCCTCCCTCTTCCGCGCCATCGACGCCCCGGACTCCACCGTGAACGTGCTCATCGGTGCAAAGAAGTTCATCGAAGGTTGGGACTGCTACCGGGTCTCCTGCATGGGGCTCATCAATATCGGGAAGAGCGAGGGCACCGAGATCATCCAGCTCTTCGGGCGCGGGGTCCGGCTCAAGGGCAGGAACAACTCTCTCAAACGCAGCACCAACGATGCCGGCGACCAGCCCCCGAACCTCCCGCTTCTGGAAACGCTCAACATCTTCGGGGTCGACGCCAAGTACATCGGCTACCTGCGTGAGTTCCTCACCATCGAAGGTGTTGATGATTACAAGACCGTTGAACGCCAGATCGCAATCAAAGTCTGTGAGGATCACCTCAGCGAAGGTCTGCTCATCCCCCACTGGGAGAAGACCGGATTCGAGAGGAAACGGCGTTTCGTCCTGACCAGAGATCACATCGTCCCGGTAAAGGTTGATCTCCTCGCCAAAGTGGAGAGTGAGGATAGCCGGTATTACGAGGGTCTGGAAGCCGACTCCCGCCCCGACCCCGTCTTAATCGACTCACGTTATCTGGATCTCATTGACTGGGACGCGGTTTACTTCACCCTCCTCGAGCACAAGAGCAGCAAGGGCTGGAAGAACATGGTCTTCGACAAAGTCCTGCTGCGGGAGATCATAGAAGACCCCGGGTGCTACACCCTGTACAGTGCAGACCACGTTGTCAGACCCCAGTCATTTGAGGATGTGCAGAAACTGCAGGACGTCATCGTGCTTGTCCTGAAAAAATCGCTCCAGGCAGCGTACAGCCGGCAGAAGAACGCATGGATGATGGAGAACATCCGGATAGAACGCCTTTCGGAGTCACATGGGAACTTCGAGTTCAAGAAGTACGTCGTAAAAATGCGGGAAAACGAGACGGACGTAATCGAGGCAATTGATGCGCTCGTCCGGCAGGTCGACCGGATCTATGCAGATGGGAACACAAGATTTGTCACCAATGTCTTCTTCCAGAACCACCTGTACCAGCCGCTCCTCGCAAAGACCAGTAAGACGTCGAGTAAAATCGCTGCAATCTCCCCGGAAGGGCTCAATGAGGGTGAAGAAAAACTGGTGCAGGGGATTAAGAGATACATCGATGAGCACACAGATCTCTTCGACGGAAAAAAGGTCTACCTGCTCCGCAATATTCCGAAAAATGGTGTAGGTTTTTACAAAAACTCGTGGTTCTACCCGGACTTCATCATGTGGGTAGTCAATGGCAGCAAGCAGCATATCGTCTTCCTTGAGCCACATGGGATGGTGTTCAGTCCCGGGCCTGAAGATGAAAAGGTGCAACTTGCAGAGGATATCAAGGCGATCGAGCGGAAAGTCAATGCAAAGTACCAGAATAAAGGCATCGACTGTGGAATCTCGCTCGACTCCTTCATCATCTCCGTAAGCCAGCCGGGCGCGGTTGCTGAGACATCTCTTTACAGAACGAAAGAGCAGCGGAAGAAGCACCACGTCCTTTCGCTTTACCAATCTGATTTCATTCAAGAGCTGTTTGAGTTCGTTCTCTCATGAGAACCATCAAACCAAACATTTACGTCTTTTTCCCACAATCACTCTGCATGACGCGTTGGCTTGCAATATCCAACCGGACAAACTGGGAGATCACCCGGAAGAAAAATATCTGGGGTGTCCCTCAGCGCAATAAAAACATCATCGGACGGGTGAAATCCGGCGATACGGTTCTCATCTATGTGTCGCAGCAGAAAGATGGCGACAATCTGCTTCCGTCGGCCGTGACCGGAGCGTTCGAGGTAGCATCTGAGCCTTACGAGGAACGAACGAAGGTGTTTGTCGCACCCGAGCAGATGGGCGATGAAGTCTTCCCGTACCGGATAAAACTGAAGCCCGTAAAAGTTTTCGACCCTCCAGTTGAGTTCAAACCGCTCATCCCGAAGTTGAAATTCATCACCAATAAGACGATGTGGACCGGGCATATACGGCAGGCGATGCGGGTGATTCCGGAGGAGGACTACCAGACAATTCTGAATGCTGCAAAATCCTGATTTGCAAGCCGAAAGCGCAAACGGACATCCGATCCAGATACATTCATCTATCGGGGCTGTTACGAATCCTTTTTATGCCGACTCTGCATAATCACCATTAGTCGAGCACATTTGCTATATGCTACATAAAAGAGGAGCCAAATTTATGATAGCCCAGACTGCCAGTATAGAGAAAAATCTCTCACTATTGCGTTATCCTGGAGGGAAACAGAGGTATGTATGTTATTTCTCTCATCTCCTCCCTCTTGAGCCTCAATCCATCCGGACATATGTCGAACCCTTTCTAGGGGGCGGTTCAGTCTTCTTCCATGTAAATCCAGAAAAGGCGATCCTTGCTGATATCAATAGAGAGTTAATCGATCTGTATCTGGGTATCAGAAAAAACCCGGATGTCGTCTGGGAACTCTACAGCAGGTATCCGGCAAATAAGGCAGGATACTATAAAATAAGGAGCCTGAACCGTGATGACCTTCACCTTCTGGAGCGAGCCGCACGAACCCTCTACCTGAACCGAACCTGCTTCAAAGGCATGTGGCGTCATAACAACAACGGCGAATTTAACGTGGGATATGGAGGCCAAGAACGACGTTGGGTGATAGGGCCTGATGATCTTTGTGCGGTGGCACAGCGACTCCAGCACGCAGTTCTACTTTGCTGCGATTTTGAGGAAACCATTGCCTCATGCCGTGAAGGGGATTTTCTCTACCTTGACCCCCCATACCGCCCGGGTGAACGTGAACAGCTGCATGCTCATTACATGTTCGGCGAGTTCAACTTCGAGGATCACAAGAGGCTTGCATCGTGCCTTCGTGAGGCTACAGAGCGTGGAGTACAGTGGGTCATGACAAACTCGTCTCATCCGGACATTCTCGCGCTATACGACGACTACTCTATGTACCGGCTCGACAGAGGAACCGGTTCGAGCCCCGGACAGATAACAACGGATCCTGGGGAAATGGTGATCTACCACGTAAACGAGGTGTCCTCATGATGAATATGCAGGCATTCTGCAGCAGTGCGGCAATGCAGGAGCACCCGCTACGGAGACTCTCGGATTTCCTAGTGGAAGAAAAACGAAAGGTCACGAGCGGGGATTATGAGGGTTCCCGATTTGTGGGATACGTACTTGAAATCGGCTACACTACGGCAACCATCATCACATCGGATGCCTTCAAAAAGGCTGTGGGTGGCATCCCCCGGAACTCACTTCTCATCATGGTCCCTGCCGAGTACGAGAAATATCCTCCTCATTTCTCCCTGCTACGGGTTCTTGAAACAGCGGATGAACCACTGAAGCAGGAAAAGCAACAGACCTACTTTGAGTTGCACAAAAAGTCCATGCCTGAACTGGATGTATTCACCCAAAGCGAGCTTCAGTGGGGTGCATTGAAGACGGCAGTCCTTGGAATGTATTACCCTCACCCTGACCGACCGAATGCGGTTGAACTTTCCGGAGACCTCAATAACATCGTGAGCGCCCACAAATACCTCGTATATGCTCCCAGCGATGAACTCCTCGATCTCATCATAAACGCTACGGTCCCGCAGGAAAACAGGTGCGATATTGGAACACTGCGATTGACCGAATGTCGGTTGCCATTGCCGGGGCAGACTATGCACACAGTTCCCGTGGCAATATCCACAAACGACTTCAAAGGCACTAGAACTGCCATGTTTGGGAAAACCCGCACAGGTAAAAGCAATATTGTAAAGATCATTGCCGAGAGCGTCATCCTAACAACCCGAAGGACACCCACAGAGGAAGACCCTCGGACACATACTGTGGGGCAGGTCATTTTCGACATTAACGGTGAGTATGCCAACGATAACCCTCAGGACGACAGTGCATCTCTGGCAACTGCACATGCTGACGATTGCCAGATCTATGCCATTACACCCAAGGCCAATACACCATCACGCCCGCTTCGATTAGACTTCTATGCACATCCCGATCTTTCGCATCACATCCTCAACACCTTTATACGCGAACAGGAGCGACATCCCTCTGACTACGTCAGCAGTTTCCTTTCAGTAGAAATCCCCTCATTTGAACAGATTGAAGGGATGGAGAACCCAGGAGATCAGATCCGTGCTCGAAGAAAGATCCTGATGTACTGGGCAATCCTCCATCGGGCTGGTTTCACCCCGAACATGGAAACAATTCGGGAGTTAGGGGGCGTAAATCCACGGTTTGCACGACGGACACGAACCGCTGTGTATCAATCGGTGGACCAAACCCCGCCCCCATCGATAAGCACTCTTGAAGAACTCGCACACGAATTTGAGCTCTTTGCGCAACAAGATCGCGAAGGTGACAGGCTTCGTTCAACCTCTGGGGATCACAACCTCTTTGACTCCGATGACGAAGCGCTGCTTGGATTCTTGGCTCCGCGATCCAGGTCCGCCAGCGGCCCGAGGAAAATCCAGCGCTATAGGATCTACCACGATCCGAACGCTACAAACTTTGTGACCGAGATAATCAGACTTGTCGTTCAGGGGCAGACTGTCATTCTTGATTTGAGCAACGCACACCCTGAAGTAATGAACTATTTCTCGCGATGGCTTTCGGAGGAGATCTTTGCCCATCAGGTTGATCTGTTCTCGTCAAACGCGCTCAACGATCATTATATTCAACTATACTTCGAGGAGGCCCATAATCTGTTCCCTGCTGATGAACAGAAAATTGTTGATATTTACAGCCGAATAGCAAAAGAAGGAGCAAAGTATCACCTCGGTATGGTATATTCCACACAATCTCCGTCAACCATTAGCCGGGATCTTCTTGCACAAACAGAGAATTTCTTTGTCACTCATATCTCCTCAAGGCCAGAGGTCACTAAACTCGCAAATCTGAATGTAGCATACGAAGATCTCATCGAAGATATACTTCAAACAAAAACGCAGGGGTATGTGCGGATGCTCACTCGGTCGCACCGTTTTGTGATACCTGTTCAGGCAAACAAGTTCACTCCCCAGCCGTCTTCACGAAGGTGTGCATAAATGCCATATCAGCAGGGATCACGACTTCCAGGAGAACATGCCAGCCGACTGGGTCACCTGGATATACTTGATTACTCGCTGGTTAACGAGTTACTTGAGAGTTTCAAACGCCAGTATGTGCCTGATGAATGCCTGACCGTGGAATGGCAAGAGATGCTAGATCCTGGAGAACCACTCAAGTATATCTTTGCAGTGGACGGATCTCTGCAGAGGATTGACCATGATTCCGTTCCTTACTCCTCCATAGCATTCATCAAAACAGCCATGATAAAACTTGATACTCATGCACTCGCAAGGGTGGATAAGGAAAACCCACATCCATTTGTTTTACGTGACATCCTGCGAGAGTCGGTAATATTCCATGCAACATTGCTCCCGCTACGAAACACATGGAGTGAAGGGAGTAATATCTACGATACGGTTCGTCAAACGATCTACAAATCTATCTGTGATACCTCCCCTGGAATGAATGGTCAAATCCTCGAGACCCTCAAGTGGCTTGCATACAGGAAATGGGGGGAAACTAAGAGGAGTCTGCCCGAATTTGAATGTCCGCATGGGCATGAAGGAAGTAAACATCTGACCACTTTACCTTACGATGCTGAATGCGGGAGGTGTCCCACGTGCGGAAAGGAAGTGTATATTACTGACTTTCTTGGTTTCCATCTTGAAATGGGCGAAGAAGCAGTTTCACCGACAATTGCCTCCACCTATATGATCCTGCATGAGACACTTCTTCTATTCACCGCGATCAGATTGTTTTGGGAGAACCACCGCGAGTTGTTGACAGAGTGCCTCTTCCTAAAAGATGGCCCTCTTTCAATTCGTGCCCAGTATTCAAAACTCGTTGAGCCAATTCGGTTATTCCTTGCCTATGCCCAAGAGAACGGCTATCCTATCCATATCATTGGACAGGAAAAGTCGGGGACATTCTACGATCACCTGCAGTTCATAGGTAAAGATGCACCAACGATGAGTTATCTTATCCTGCAAGACCTCTACATCAAGAGACACATCCAATGCCGCCCAGAAAATGGGGCCCCGTATGGGAAGGATACAAACTATGGTGCAAAAGTCTTTGTTAAGCTGAACAATTACCATATGATGGTTCTGAATGTCCCATTTGGTTTGTACACTCAAAACCCCCGATCGGAAGATCTCATCGGATGGGAGAGAATATTTGCCACGCTCCTGACAATTTTGAGCAATCGGTATGAGGGAGCGCTCCTACCCATAGAACTCGCCAATGGGATTGCTTCATTGTCCACATATCCATCTGCAAAGATTCTGAAGTTGTTCTCTGAAGAAGGATTACATCCGTAGATTAACCGCAAAAAGATCTTCGTAAAGGTATTGGAAACTGACTAGATTGCTAGTTGCATCGTTCTTGGAGGAGGTACGAGGCTTGTTGGTGATGACTGATTCTGATTGGGCATAGATGGTTTGCAAAGCCTTATATGGTGCTTCACACACTTTCGTTTAGTGATCGGGTGTGTATTCTTCTCGGAATGTCAAAAGGATTGTCGAGCAAATTCATAATGAGAATACGGGGCACAGGTTAAAAGGTCTTAGGAATCGCAGAACTAAAAATGCTTGGAACAAAAAAAACCGGGATCTCGATAGTGCCCTGCAAAAACTATCTGAAGATCTCTATGAGGTCATCCCAATACTCTCGCGATCATGACGCTGCATGCCAGGTGAACCAGTCCCAGGAATGAGTGCTCATAGCGCTCGTATCGTGGGACAATCTTCTTAAATGCTTCAATCCAGCTGAAGAACCGCTCTACCGCACTGCGCTTCTTGTAGAGCTCCGGATCGAACCAGAACGGTCTTCCCCGTTTCGGCTGTTTCCGGGATCTTCGGTTGACCGGGATATTAGTCTTGATTCTTCGTTTCCGGTTGTATTGTCGGATCTCCCGGGCATCATAGGCTGCATCTGCGGAGATGATCCGGGGACGAACCTGCGCCTCGGGAATCTCAAATGCTTCCAGAGTTGGTTCGTAGAGCCGGGAATCATGGGTATTTGCCAGTGCAACCGTGCAGGCAAGCGGGAGGCCGTTCCGATCGACCAGAGCACTCAGTTTACTCCCGTTTACCTTTTTATAGCCATCATAGCCGGTTGATCCCCGCATTTAGCCGGGATATCCTTGGTATCTGTCGCACAATGCGAGAGATCGATCTTCTCGATCTCGTATCCGGATCGGAGCAGGTCAAGGAAGATCGCCTGGTACACTCCCTTCTCGCAGAGTTCGAGGTGGTACCGGTGAACCGTCGATTTGGTGCCGTAGTTCGCCGGGACATCGAGCCAGGAGCATCCGGTGGTCAGCACGTACAGGATGCCGTTGAACAGCCCGCGGGGGTCACACCGGGGTCGACCGATGTGCGGCTTTGTTGGGGGGAGGTAGTTCTGAACAATCTCCCAGAGGTCATCGTCAATTTCCCGGAATGCCATGATCCCCAGTTTTATCCGAGGGGGCTTATAATTATAGGATCACCTCAGGGATAGCGCCAGGCGATTCTTCCATGCATCTTCCGGGACGAGGAAGCAGTAGTCGCCACTGAAATAATCCCACCAACTGAAATAATTATCTTTATCATCCTCCCTTTTGAATGGTTATCTATTGACATATGACCCAGGACGAGCTCTCCTCCCCCGACCAGCACCTGTCAGAAGACGTGACTATAGTAGCCGAGCCGGACTATCCGGGACAGTACCCCTACGCCTCCCTTGATGAGTTCCTGTCACTGCACGAGGGAAGGCACCTCGACTTCAAGGAGACGGTATCGGAGTCGTTCTTCAAACTGCTCGCCGCCTTCTCGAATACCGAGGGCGGGTTCGTCGTGCTCGGGGTCAACGATAAGACCCGCAAAGTGACAGGCTTTGACTGCAGGGGAGAGAAGCTGTCCGAACTCGCAAACCGGATCAGCGACGGCCTCGGCATACACCCGATCATCGACGAGATACCTGCAGACGGCAGGACAATCCTCATCATCACGGTGAGCCCCCAGAGAAAGCCGGTCTCCTACAGGGGAGTGTATTACACCCGGGTCGGCGACACCGTCCGGGAGATCGATCCCGATGAACTCAGGAGGAAGTTTCTGGAAGATACCAGCTGGGAGGATCTCACGGGCGGCTGCACCCTCGACGATATCGACGACGAGACAGTGCAGAACTTCATGGACCTGCTCCGGGGCCGTGCTGCAGGAAGCGGGATACCCGACATCAAAGACAAAGAGACGATTCTCCGGCGCCTCGGCCTGATCGCCCCGGACGGAAACATCACCCATGCCGCATGCATCCTCTTCGGGAAGAATCCTCAGTCCCGTTTCGGAAATGCGGGACTCCAGATCACCCGGATAAACGACGAGACCGCACTGATCAACCCGAAGAACCTTTCGGGAAATCTCTTCCAACTCCTGGAACATGCGGAAGAGTATCTCCTCACGGCGCAGGCGGTCGTCTACGATCCATCCGGCAATGCAATCGTCGATTCTTTCAGGAGAAAAGAGATCCCTGAGTACCCGGTAGCAGCACTCCGTGAAGCGCTGCTGAACCTGCTTATCCACCGCGACTACTTCGACGGCAGAACCCCGAGCATCATACGGATGTATGACGACCGCATTCAGTTCCTGAACCCCGCCCGCTTCCCTGCAGATGTTACGCTCGAAAAGATCCTCTCGCAACACTACCCCTACCATAGAAACCCAAAGATCGCGGATATCTTTGCAAAAGCAGGATATGTGGAAAAGTTCGGCACCGGCCTCGAGAGAATTCGGGCAGAACTTTCCCGTGCAGGGCATCCCGCACCGGAAGTTGACTACTCGTCTCTCGGGTTCAGCCTCGTTCTCCGGAAAGACCCGTATGCTAGAGAGCAGTTCGACTCCCTCAGGTTGAATGAACGACAGACTGCTGTCATATACTACCTGAAGAGAAATAGTTCCATCTCAAACCAGGAGTATCAACACCTCTATAATGTTAAGAAATCCACCGCAACGCGGGACCTTACGGCAATGGTTCAGAGCGGCATTCTCCGCAAAGAAGGAACTGTCGGAGCAGGCGTGCGCTACTCTCTGGCATACACAACGTGAGAGGAACCATAACGGATCGTCGTGGGCCCATAATTGGCCCGTAATTGGCCCACAATTGGCCCACAATTGGCTCACCGGTGCCCGCAGACCTCCCCTGAAAGGCGATTTTACGCACCAGATCCGCAAAATTTCCTCTTATAGGCATTTTTGAATGGGCTCACGTCCGTCACCAATCCCCGGCGCCATCCCGTCCCCCCGCAATAGAAGAAAACGCCGCTAGCGGCCCTACTTGGGCATTACGTTTATCACCCCTCCTGCAAATGTGGTATTACGGAAAATGACCTGGAACGAGGAGACCTACGTCGAAATCCCCTTCTGCGAGCAACTCGCCCGGCTGGGCTGGGAAGTCCGGCACCTTCCCGCCGGTGCCGAGCCGGGCGAATCGCAGCGTCTCTCGTTCCGCGAGGTCATCATCGAGCCCGAACTCAGGGAGGCCCTCCGGGAAATCAACCCCTTCCTCGATGACGACCAGATCACCGAGGCCGTCACCCGCCTTGACACCATCCCGCAGACCCCGCTCATCGAGGCAAACATCGCCGCCGCCGATCTGCTCCTGAATAACACCACCGTCCACGAAAACCGCACGGACGGCACCCCGAGCCCCACCGTCCGCTACATCGACTTCGACCATCCGGAGAAGAACCGGTTCCTCGCCGTCCGGCAGTTCAAAGTCGCCGTCCCCGGCACCACCAAGCACATCATCCCCGACATCGTCCTCTTCGTCAACGGCATCCCGCTCGTCGTCGTCGAATGCAAATCCCCCGCCATCCCCGAGCCTATCCAGGAAGCCGTCACCCAGCTGCGGCGCTACAGCAACAGCCGGGACACAGAACTCCCCGAGGGCAGTAACCGGCTCTTCACCTACAACCTCTGCATGATCGCGACTTCGCGGGAGACGGCGAAGGTCTCCACCATCGGCGGGCGGGAGGAGCATTACCTGGAGTGGAAAGATCCTTACCCGACCCTCTTCTCCGCGATCAACCCGGACGGCCAGCCTCCCGACAGCCAGCAGCGGTTGATCCACGGGATGCTCGCTCCCGCCCGCCTCCTTGAGATCCTCCGGAACTTCACCGTCTTCCGTGAGAACGATCAGGGTAAGAAGATCAAGATCGTCGCGCGCTACCAGCAGTACCGGGCGGTGCAGAAGATCCTCGCGCGGCTGCGTTCCGACCAGGATCCGAGAGAGAAAGGCGGGGTCGTCTGGCACACCCAGGGCTCCGGCAAATCGCTGACGATGGTCTTCCTCATCCGGGCGATGCGAAAAGACCCGGTCCTGAAGAAGTACAAGGTTGTCCTGATCACCGACCGCACCGACCTTGAGCGGCAGCTTGAGGAGACCGCCGCCACGGCCGACGAACAGGTTTATACCGCCGGGAGCATCGCCGAACTGAAAGCCCTCCTACAGACCGACACCTCGAATGTCGTCATGGGCATGATGCAGAAGTTCCAGGAGAAAGGGAGGAAGAGGATCCGGAAGTTTCCGATCCTTAATCGGTCGGATAAGATCCTCCTCCTGATCGATGAGGCACACCGGACCCAGGCGTCCGTCCTCGGCGCGAACGTCGAGCAGGCTCTCCCGAACTGCACCCGGATCGCCTTCACCGGCACTCCCATCATGAAACCGAAGGCGGTGCGCGGTGGGCAGCGGCGGAGGCGGACCACCACCGGCATCTTCGGCGAATACATCGACAAATACACAATCCAGGAGTCGATCGAGGACGGGAGCACGCTACAGATCATCTACGAAGGCCGGACATCGAAGGATGCCGTCAGAGACGGGCGGGCGCTCGACGATCTATTCGAGGACATGTTCAAAGACCACACCAACGAGGAGAAAGAAGCCATCCGAAAGAAGTACGGCACCTACCGGCGGGTGCTGGAGGCGCCCCGCCGGATCGAGAAGATCGCCGTCGACATCATCGACCACTACCGCACAAATATCCTCCCCAACGGGTTCAAAGCGCAGGTCGTCGTCTCCAGCCGGCTCGCTGCGGTGCGCTACAAAGAAGCGCTCGACCGTACCCTTGCAGATGCAATCGCCGACCTCGAAGCAGGTGCAGGGACCCCGGGAGAAGACCTGGAGATGCTCAGGCGCATCGAGACCGACGTTATCATATCGGGGTCGCAGAACGACGAGGAGATCTACAAGCCCTACACCAACCCACAGAAACACGAAGCCCGGATTGCCCGGTTCAAAAAACCCCTGGACGCCGACGACCCGGAGAAGCAGGACGGTCTGGCGATCCTCGTCGTCGTCGATATGCTCATCACCGGGTTCGACGCTCCGATCGAACAGGTCATGTATATCGACAAGAGGCTTGTCGAGCACAGCCTCCTGCAGGCCATCGCCCGGGTCAACCGCCCCGCAAGCGCGAAGAACTGCGGCTACGTCGTCGATTACTACGGCATCGGGCACCACCTCAAAGAGGCGCTCGGGGTCTTTGCGGATGAAGATGTCGAAGGAGCGTTCGACCAGCTCGGCGACGAGATCCCCAAGATGCGGGAAGCATACACTCGCCTGTTGCAATTCTTTGCTGCGGCAGATCTCAATGCAGTCCCGGAGAGTGCAGCTGAAGCCTCCTCCTATGCAGGCAGACCTCTTGATCCCCTCGGGAACGAGTACGCGATCAACGAATGCGTCGAGTACCTTGCCGACGAAGAAAAACGGGCGGAGTTCCTCGTGCTGTACAAATCGTTTGCCCGGAAGGTCGATATGATCCTCCCGGACAGGCGGGCGCTGGATTATGTCCATCCGGTGAAGGTCATCGGGTTCATCAACACCCTGGCCGAACGGCGCTATCGCGATCGGACGCTCAACCTCGCGGGCTGCGGGGAGAAAGTTCGGGCACTCATCGACGACTACGTCTTCTCGCAGGGCATCGACCCGAAAGTCCCGCCGGTCTCGATCACCTCCGATGACTTTGAAAAGTCCCTGAGTAGCCACCGCTCGAACAAGGCAAAGGCATCGGAGATGGCGCACGCGATCCGCTACCACATCTCGCAGCGCTACGACTACGATCCTGAGTTCTACCAGACACTCAGCGAACGGCTCAACGATCTCCTCACCGCTCACGAGGAGGACTGGGACCTACTCGTCGAAGAACTCCGGAAGTTTCTCGAAGAGATACGGGAAGGCCGACAGGATGTCGAGCACGGCCTGGACCCGGTTATTGAGATGCCGTTCTATGACATCCTGGTAAAGGAAGTATACGGGTCAAAGGATCTCTCAGAGATGGAGAAGGAAATGGCTGCCGGGACGACAAAAGATATTGTCTCCATGATCCAGCGGGAAATTCAGAAAGTGGATTTCTGGAAGAAAGCGACCGAAAAGCAACTCCTTCGCCGATATACCAAGGAGATCCTGCTCGAATCGCGGTTGCCGGGGATTCTCCTGAAGCGCAATGCCATTACGGATCGGTTTATCCGCCTTGCCGAACACCTTGATGCAGAGTTCAAACACAGGGTGATCCTATAAAGGGGCGGGAACTCACCTACCAACTGATTCGATCGTCGAGGAAATCGCTTGGCATCACCATCGAACGTGATGGAACGATCGTTCTCCGGGCACCGGACGATTGCCCGGAGCACGCAATCGATGCTTTTTTTCAGAGCAAGAAATTCTGGATCTACCAGAAACTGGCAGAAAAACGCCACTTTGAAGAGGCCCCACCGAAAAAAGAGTATGTAAATGGCGAAGGGTTCCCATATCTCGGCAGAATGCATCAACTCGTTCTTGTTGATGAAGGAAAACCGCTCCGCCTCTACCGCAGCTCCTTTGAGATGAACCGGGCGTGTGTTGACAGAGGGCGTGAAACCTTCATCCGGTGGTACCGAGAGCATGCACGCACTATCCTGGAGACCCGGGTAAATCGATATAAGGACCGGTTTGCAGCGCAACCGACCGGCTTGAAGATTCTCGATCTCAGGTACCGGTGGGGGTCGTGTTCGCAGGACGGCACGCTCAATTTTCACTGGAAGACGATTCTTGCACCGATGACAATCGTGGACTACATCGTGGTTCACGAAATGGCTCATCTGATCGAGCATAATCACACCCCTGAGTTCTGGGAACTCATCGGAGCAGTTCTGCCTGATTATGAAAAGAGAAAAGAATGGCTTGAGAGGAACGGGAAATACCTGGATATTTAAAATTTCACAGGGCACTTCACCCCCCCCCCAGCACCTTCACCAACACCGCCACCACCCCGCCGACGACCCCGCCAGCCCCGGCGCTGATCGTGGAAACCCTCCGTTCCTCCCCGGCCTTCTCCGCCCGCCAGCCCTCCAGCGCCCGGAGCCGGCTCTCAAAATCCTCGTCCTGCGCCTCCATCTGCTGTAGCGCCCGGCAGATCCACTTCACGTCCCGGTTTGTCTCGTAGACGAGCTCGCGGGTGGTCTTTTCGTCGGTCATCCTGGTAACCCTCCCGCGGGAAGATAAGTGGGCAAAGACAAAAAGGCTGACCGTAACGACTATATTCCAGAATCCGAGCCCAATTCAGGCTTCCCGATAAAGTCAGACTGATACCCTCCCGGGTCTACCCTATAGTTGTCTGTCATATTCCCGGGAGCATGCAGGCACGGAAGACGCTTCGCGTCTTCCTATCAGGCACAACCAGAAGGTTGAGCCGTGCCACAGAAGATGCGAAGCATCTTCCTATCAGGCACAGCCCGGAAGGTTGTGCCGCAATGGAGGAAACCCCATGGCAGACTTCGTTCAGACAACCGTGAACAAAACGGCGGTCCGGGACCTCGCCGTCCCGATCGCCGACGTAACGTCGTTTAACAACCTCGTCCAGACCGTCATCGAGGACAACCCCTTCGGGTGTGTCGGGTATACCGGCGCCGACGGGCAGCCCGTCGCCCCGGTCGTCCGCAACCGCGAGCACTACACCGCGAAGGTGAACTTCCTCGACGGCGAGGGCAAGCGGGTGGGGACCGTCTCCCTGCAGTCCCCGACGATCGCCGCGTTCGAGGCGAACGCCGCCGCGGTGATGGGCAACACAGCCCTCGAGGCCGCGATGGGCGGCGAAGCCGTCCGGAACGGTCCCGGCGAGACCTACTACGCGCAGCTCAAGTGTCACGACCCGTCGGGTGTGTCGCACCTGCCGGTGCTCCTGCTCCTGCCCTGAGGGCCAGTCGCGACTACTACGTCACCTTCACCCGGAAGACCGTGCGGATCTCGTCCTACCAGGACGACGCCATCCGGAACACGGTCGAGACCTGGGCCGACGACGTCGCAACGCTGGACTGAAGCAGGGACTACCCCCCCCTGCTCATCCTTCACTTTCAAGCCGCACACGGCTCCTCTTTAACAGTCCCCTCTTCTCCAGGGTGACGTATGACGCATTCTTCCCTCCTCCGTCACGATCAGACACTCTTCCGCGACCCCGAGGTCTTTGAGTTCACATATCTCCCCGAGCACCTCCACCACCGCGATGTGCAGGTCAGGGAACTCGCCTGGCTCCTCCGGCCGGCCCTCCGGGGCGGGAGCGCTCACTCCGCCGTCCTCCGCGGACCACCGGGGACCGGGAAGACCACCACCGTCCGCCGGCACGAGTCCCACTTCCAGTTCGACGCCGAGCGCTACCGGGAGTGGGCGGCAGAACTCACGGTCTGGCTGGAGGATGAGGATGCAGGCGTGGGGGAGGGGGACTCCCCGCCCCCCTCGGATGATCGTTTGCAGCACGGCCGCAAATGCTGCAAACGGTGTCCGGCCGCTCGCCGGGGTGCTCGACCCCAGGACGTTTGGGCGGGTGCGGGTCGAACTCGGCCGGTGTACGATCTGCGGTGCAAAGGCGGTTTACCACTCCCCGGAGGCACAGGCACAGATCTGCGAGGGGTGTTATGCACGGCTTATACGGGAAGAGAACATGAGGGAGGGGATACGGTGATCCGTCGATCCTTGCGGCGCTTCCGCCCTGCTCGTGATGCCTGACAACCGGGGCGGCATCCGGCGTAGCGGGAGAATGCGAAAAATCCTCGGTACCATGTGATAAAGAGCCCGAACAAAAAGAAAGGCTTTTCCTCGTTCTGTATGCACTCTCACGTATGACTCACCGAGCGATTACCGCTTTCCTGGTGGCATCCGTCCTGCTCCTCATCGCTGCAGCAGGATGCACCGCCACAACGGACGAGAAGAACGAGCCTGTTGCACCGGCCGACGAGGCCTATGCCCGGGGGCTCGCCGAATACGAAACCGCCAACTATCATATCGCCGAAGAACGATTTGCCGAAGCCTACGCCCTCTACACCGGTGCCGGCGATGCGGATAAGGCGCTGATGGCGAGGAATGCCATCTTCCGGGCGAACCGGACGTATATGGAGTACCCGTTCGACCGTAGCGCTGCAGAGGCGGCGTTGCGGGAGAGGGTCCCCGGGATCACCGATGCGGCGATAGCCGAATGGCTGGACACCCGGGCCCAGACGATCGTCTCGGAGAACGAGACGCTCTACTACACCGACGTCGCCGCGAACTACCTCTACGCGCACCCCGACGAGATACAGAAACAGAACATGATGAATCTCGGCTTCGACCACGTCGCCCGGTACGCCTGGTCGGAAGATCGGCCCAATGGGACCGGACCGTACGTGAACCCGGTGCATTACGCCGGTGTCGAACGGCTCGAGATCCCGTTCGAGGCGCTTCCCTCGACGGGAATCCTGAAGATCTGGTTCCCGCTCCCGGTCGAGACGGACTCGCAGCGAAACGTCACCGTCACGAACCTCTCGGCTCCCGATTACATCGTCGCCGGCCCGTTCACCACGGAAGATATCGGCTACGTCTACTATGAAGTCCCGGCTGAGGCGGTCGACGGGAACCTCGTCCTCACGGCGGATATCGCGTTCACCTCCTACGAGCAGATCTTTGAGGATATCGACCCGGCATTGGTCGGGGAGTACAACACGAGCGACCCCGAGTACCTGCTCTATACAAGGTCTGAGCGAAACATCGAGATCACGGACGCCGTCCGGGAGAAAGCGAGGGAGATCGTCGGAAACGAGACGAACCCGCACCTGCAGGCGCAGATGATCTACTACCACATCATAAAGACCTACCCCTACAGCCTCGTTCCGCACGTCTCGCTCGATGCCCGTGAGCCCAAGGTCGCCGAGTCCACCCATATGTTCGAGACCGATCATGGCGACTGCGGCACTCAGAGCATGCTCTTTGCCGCGTTCTGCCGGTCGCTCGGTATCCCCGCCCGCACCACCGGGGGCTACCAGATGCTCATGGCCGGGACGCCCGGCGACCACTTCTGGGCGGAGTACTACCTGCCCGGCTACGGCTGGGTCCCGAACGACCCGACGGCTGCCGAGGCGGCAGACTGGTTCGTTATGCCCGAGGAGAAGCGGACCGCGTTCAAGGACTACTACGCCACGAACCTCGACTCCGCACGCCTGGTCATTCAGAAGAACGTCGACGTCCCGCTGGACCCGGCCCTGCCGGAAGGTGCCGCCATATTCAGGATAGTCAGGCAGTACCCGGCGGTCGTCTCGGATACGGCGGACTACGACATCGATCTCTACAGTATGGGGCATTTCGGGATCAGCCTTGAGACCGTCGATTGATCCCCCCTTTTTTCTGGCAACGGGTATCCCGGAGACGAGAGGGGTTGCCGGTGACTCTTGATGACAACCGGGGCGGCATCCGGCGTAGCGGGAGAATGCGAGAAATCCCCGGTACCACATGCAAAAGAGCCCGAACAAAGAGAAAGGTTTTTCCTCGCTCCGTATGCATTTTTCCCATATGACGCACCGAGCGATTACCGCTTTCCTGGTGGCATCCGTCCTGCTCCTCATCGCTGCAGCAGGATGCATCGCTGCAACGGAGGAGAAAAACGATCCTATTGCACCGGCCGACGAGGCCTACGCCCGGGGGCTCGCCGAATACGAAGCCGGCAACTACCGGACAGCCGAAGAACGGTTTACCGAAGCCTACGCCCTCTACACCGGTGCCGGCGATGCGGATAAGGCGCTGATGGCGAGGAATGGCATCTTCCGGGCGAACCGGACGTACCTGGAGTATCCGTTCGACCGTAGCGCCGCAGAGGCGGCGCTGCGGGCGAGTGTCCCCGGGATCACCGATGCCGAGATAGCCGAGTGGCTGGATAACCGCGCCCAGAAGCTTATCTCGGAGAACGAGACGCTCTACTACACCGACGTCGCCGGGAACTACCTCTTCGCGCACCCCGAGAAGAAGCAGACCGCGAGCGGTGTGGACTTCGACTACATCGCCCGATTCGCCTGGTCGGAGAACCGTCCGGAGCACGGACCGTACGTGAACCCGGTCCGCTACGCGGGCGTCGAACGGCTCGAGATCCCGTTCGAGGCGCTTCCCTCGACGGGAATCCTGAAGATCTGGTTCCCGCTCCCGATCGAGACGGACGCGCAGAGGAACGTCACCGTCACGAACCTCTCGCATCCGGAGTACATCGTTGCGGGCCCGTTCACCACGGGAGATATCGGCTACGTCTACTACGAGATCCCGGTCGAGGCGGTCGACGGCGACCTCGTCCTCACGGCGGATATCGCGTTCACCTCCTACGAGCAGATCTTCGAGGATATCGACCCGGCGCTGGTCGGGGAGTACAACACGAGCGACCCCGAGTACCTCCTCTACACGAGGTCCGAGCGAAATATCGAGATCACGGACGCGATCCGGGAGAAGACGCGCGAGATCGTCGGAAACGAGACGAACCCGCACCTCCAGGCGCAGATGATCTACTACCACATCATAAAGACCTACCCCTACAGCCTCGTTCCGCACCTCTCTCTCGACACTCGTGAGCCGAAAGTAGCCGAGTCGACCTATATGTTCGAGACCGATCATGGCGACTGCGGCACCCAGAGCATGCTCTTTGCTGCATTCTGCCGGTCGCTCGGGATCCCCGCCCGGGCCGTCGGCGGCTACCAGATGCTCATGGCTGGAACGCCCGGCGGCCACTTCTGGGCGGAGTATTACCTGCCCGGCTACGGCTGGGCCCCGAACGATCTGACGGTTGCCGAGGCGGCAGACTGGGTCGTCATGCCCGAGGAGAAGCGGACCGCGTTCAAGGATTACTACGCGGCAAACCTCGACTCCGCACGCCTGGTCATCCAGAAGAACGTCGACGCCCCGATGGACCCGGCTCTGCCCGACGATGTTGTCTCCTACAGGGTTGTCCGGCAGTTCGCGGCGGTCATCTCCGATACGGCGGACTACGACATCGAACTCTTCTGTGTGGGGTGTTTCGGGATCAGCCTTGAGACCGTCGACTGATCCCACCTTTTTTCTGGCAACGGGTATCCCGGAGGCGAGTGGGGTTGCCGGTTACTCTTGATGACGACCGGTTCACTCAGCGTTCAAACTGCGTTCCTCAAAGTCTTTTCACGCTCGCGTACGCTCGCACCCCCGGTGCTCAAGCTCCTGCCGGGACGGCAGTCGCACTCGCGCCCCGGAACGTCGCTCCTGACGGCGCTCCGGCCCCCGGATGCGCTACAACCCCAGGTCGGATAGCCCGGGATGATCGTCGGGGCGCCGCCCCAGCGGCCAGCGATACTTCCGCTCTCCCTCGGCGATCGGCAGGTCGTTGATGCTGGCATGACGAATGCGCATCAGGCCCTGCCGGTCGAACTCCCAGTTCTCGTTCCCGTAAGAGCGGAACCAGTTCCCCGAGTCGTCGTGCCACTCGTATGCGAACCGGACCGCGATCCGCGCCTCGCAAAAAGCCCAGACCTCTTTTATCAGGCGGTAATCGAGCTCTTTCGCCCACTTTCGCCGCAGGAACTCGACGATCTCCTCGCGGCCGTTCACGAACTCCGCCCGGTTGCGCCAGACACTGTCGACGCTGTACGCGAGCGAAACCCTCGCCGGGTCCCGGGAGTTCCAGGCATCCTCGGCCATACGAACTTTCTGCACCGCCGTTTCGTACGTGAACGGCGGCAGCGGGGGACGACTCTCCTCAGCCATGCGGGTATCCCTCCCCGCGGTGCTGATAAAGGTATGGTCGCGGCAGGATCGGCTGCGGGCGGATCGCTATTGAACCCCGGGGGACCGGACCCGGTTCGGGATGACCTGCTGGAGATGTCCTGAATCCGGAAAACAGCCCTGATCAAAAGATCTAACAGAAAATCGAAAAGCGCCCCGGCCGGGATTTGAACCCGGGTCAAAAGCTCCGCAGGCTTCTAGGATATCCACTACCCTACCGGGACACGAGAATAAGTGTCTTACCCCTAATAACTAGGTTGTTCTGGTTAAAAAAGGATTGCTCGCCGGGGATCGGGGCGGCGCAGAGAGAGTTGCGGAAGCCGCCCGGACAAACCCCGATCGCCGGTGTATTTCGGCGGTGCGCGCGGGCCTATACGCCCCCCACCCGCATCAGCACGTGCACCGTCACTTCATTTCCGGAGAACTGGATCAGCATGTCCCCCCTCTGGCCCACGTAGATCCGCCTGTGGGTATCCGTGCCGAACGTTTTCCCGAACCCGTCCTCGGCCACGATCTTGCCGGTCTCCCGGTCCCGGACGGTCGCCGTGAACCACGAGTCCTCGCTCGGGTAGGTCTGCTTGACGACGATGTCCTTTTTCTTGCCGTAATCGCTTGTGGTATGCTTCTCCCGCGTGATCATCTTCGGCTTGACGTCGAACTCGATGATGAGCGGGGGCGTGGTCAGGTTAAAACCGAAGGCATCCGTCGAATGAGTGAGGTTGAACTGCTTCGTCCTGTTAAAGAGCGTCACGTAGGGATCCTGTGCCGGCGGGGTCTCCTGCGGTCTGCTGAGCGTGGGGACGGCAACACCCTTCGTCGTGGTGGGATACGGGGTCGCCGGCGTCAGGTACTGCGCACCGACGTCCGAAGCGCCCTGAGTCGCCTTCGGTTCCGAAGAACGGGCACCGGACCACTCCGACTCGCCGGGGGGCAACTCCGCGCACCCGGCGGATACGAGGAGCAGGATCATTACTGCAACTACAAAGAACGATTTATACACCCTGGTCACCGTAGAGGGATTATGCGGAGGGGTATTTATTTTTTTACTCTTGAATATTCAAAGAAACATTTTATTCAATAGTTATCAGCCGGCAGAAATATCATTGGAAGCCGGCCTGCTTTCGCGGCACGATTCCGGAAGGTGCATGGGCGGATTGGAAAAGGGGGGCCGGCAAAGGACATTCCGGGAGCAGCCGTACACCCGCGGGAGGGGGAACCTATTTATCGGACATCCGTATCTCTATCGCTCGGCCGATGAACGTACCGAATAGACAGAAGAAGCGATCGATAGGCGCCGGCACACCCGTTCCGGGCGATGGCAGCGGCCTTCGCGAGGGCGCAGATTCCCGGCACGGCATTCCGGCGTTCTGGTTCCTCCTGTGCCTGACCGGTATCGGTGCCCTCCTGCGGCTCTACAACCTCGGAGGGAACTCGCTCTGGCTCGACGAGGCCGCGACCCTCACGTTCGCCCGGCAAACGCTCGCCGGCATCTGGGAGAGCACCGCCGGTGGAGAGTTCAATCCGCCGCTCTTCTACTGGCTTGAGCACGGTATGCTCGTCTTCGGGGAGAGCGAGTTCGTGCTCCGGCTCCTCCCCGCGCTCTTCGGCGCCCTGACGATCCCGGTCGTATACCTCATCGGGAAAGAGTTCCGGGACCGAAACGCCGGGCTCATCGCCGCCGCCCTCCTCGCGTTCTCGCCCTTCCATATATTCTACTCCCAGGAGGCCCGGGCCTACGCCCCCATGCTCTTCGTCTTCTCGCTCGCCCTGCTCTTTTACGTAAGAGCAGGCAGATCGGGCGAAACCCGCTCCTGGGTTCTCTTCGGGCTCTTCTCCGCGGTCGCGTTCTGGATGCACTTCTACGCCATCGTGCCGGTCGCCGTCCTCGTTCTCCACGCCCTGGTCGCCCGAGCCGGCGAGATCCGAGAAGACGTCAGGAACGTGAAGGATTCTGCCCTCGCGCTCGTTGTCTTCTTCGTTGCCACTTTCCCGCTCCTCATCGTCACGGTCAATCTCTTCCTGGTGAGGACGGCGTCCGCCCCGACCTTCGGCATGCAGGGGCTCGACGTCGTCTACCAGACCCTTCTCGAGGCATCGGGGCACAGCATCGGCGTTCTGGTGCCGTTCCTCCTCCTCTTCCTCCTCGGCGTCGCAGGCACCTGGCGCGTGGACCGGGACGGGGCGCTCCTCCTCGCCTTCATGATGGTCATCCCGCTGGCGGCAAGCCTCCTCCTCTCCTCAAGGATGCCGATGGTCCCGCGCTACCTCATCTACCTCCTCCCGGTCTACTTCATCGGGATCGCGTCGGCGTATCCCGCACTCTGTGCCCTCGTCCGGGAGAGGTGGGCGGTTGCCATCTTCATCGCGGCGGCGGCCCTCGTTACCGTCCCGTTTCTATCGACCTACTACGCGATACCCCAGAAGAGCGACTGGCGGGGCTTCTCCGCGGAACTCGGCAGGATGACGGGGGAAGGCGATCTCGTCGTCGTCCTGCCGCCATATACGGCGCTTCCGCTCGACTACTACTACAGCAACGCGACCGACGGGACCATCGAGATAGGGGCAGCGACGGAAGAAGATCTCGCGGCGATCCGCGACCGCTACCCCGGGCGGCGTGCGTTCTATGTGGTGACCGAGGATATCTTTGCCGCGGACCCCTCGGGGAATGCGGTGGGCTGGCTTGAAGAACATACACGGGCAGTCGGGCAGCACACGGGGATCAACCTTCTCGTATCGCCCTAGCGGGAGGACGCAATGGCCGGACCCTGCGATCTCGCGGTGATCATCCCGACCTTCAACGAGGAGGAGAACATCGCCGCGATGATCGGGGCGGTCGAAGGCGTCTTCAGAGAGAACGGCATCCGCGGCGAGATCCTGGTGGTGGACGACGACTCGAAGGACCGGACGATCCCCATCGTCCGGGAGATCGCCGGCCGGCAGGAGAACGTGCGGTTGATCGTGCGGAGAGACGATCACGGCCTCTCGCAGTCGGTCGTCGAAGGATTCCGTGCGGCGCGTTCCGATACCCTGCTCGTCATCGACGCCGACTTCTCGCACCCGCCGGAACTCATCCCGCGGTTCTACGAGGCCGTACGGAGCGGCGCGGACATCGCCATCGGGAGCAGGTACATGAAAGGCGGGGGTATCGAGGACTGGCCGCTTGCGCGGCGGATCATATCGCTTTCGGCCACCGCACTCGGGCGCATCCTCTTTCCCGGGGTCACCGATCCCGTGAGCGGGTTCTTTGCCGTGCGGCGGGAGGTCGTGGACGGCGCCCCCCTTGCGCCGCGGGGCTACAAGATCCTGATGGAGGCCCTCGGCAAAGGCCGGTGGCGCTCGCTCGTCGAGATCCCGTTCGTCTTCAAAGACCGCGAGGAGGGGGAGAGCAAACTGCGGGCCGGCACCGCGGTCGACTACCTCCGGCAGTGCGCCGGCATTGTCCGCTTCTCCGTCACGCGCCGGACCGGACCGGTCTGGGCGGAGTGGACGAAGGTCCTCCGGTTCGGGCTCGTCGGGCTCTCCGGCATCCTCGTCAACATGGGGCTCCTCTACGCCCTGACCGAGGTTGCCGGCCTCTACTACCTCGTCTCTGCTGCAATCGCGATCGAGCTCTCGATCGTGAACAACTTCGTCTTAAACGACGTCTGGACGTTCCGGTCAACAAAAAACCTGAGGTTCGAGCGAAACCTCCGGCGCTTCTGGTCGTTCCAGGCGGTCTCGATGGCCGGGCTCGCCGTCAACATGGGCGTCCTCTACCTCCTCGCGGACGTCGCCGGGGTCTACTACCTCGCCGCGAACCTTGCAGGGATATTCATCGCGTTTGCCTGGAACTATACGGCGAACCGGCACTACACGTGGAGAGGGGCGTAAGAGCCGCAAAAAATGGTTTGCGGGGCTCACCCGGAGTAGGCCCGGATGACGCCCCGGTAGACGTCCACCGCCTTCTCGAGCTGCGCTACGGTGACCCGCTCGTCCACCGCGTGCAGCGTCGGGATCTCCCCCGGCCCGTACTCCAGGACGTCGAACCCCTTATCGCGCAGGTGCTTCGCGTCGCTTGCCGCCCACTGGAGGAAGGGGGCTGCCGTCCCGTAGACCCGCGCCACCTCGCGAGTGACCGTCCGGACGATCCGGGAGTCCGGGGGCGTCAGGGTCGGTTCGGCCACGTCCGTCTCGCGTATCACGGCGTCCGGGGCGTGTTCGGCGATGCCCTTCCTGAGGCTCTCGATGGAGCAGCCCCACGGCACCCGGATATCGAGCTCCATCCGGCACTGCTCCGCCACGATGTTCGCCTTCTCGCCGCCCTCGATGCGTCCCGGATTGAACATCACCCGGGTGAGGACCTCCTCCCCTCCCTCGATGCCGAAGATCTCGGAGAAGACCCGGGCACCCTCCCTGATGAGCGGCTGCAGGTCTTCGCCGACGGGGAACGGCCGGGCATGAACCTCCCGCAGGTAGCCGATGAGATCGAACGCCGCCATGACGGCGCTCTTCCCGACCAGGGGGTAGAGCGAACTGTGGCCCGGCCTGCCGCGGAAGGAGAGGTCGACCCGGTAGAGGCCTTTCTGGCCGATCGCCGGGCTGGTCTCCGGCGTCGGTTCGGCGATCAGGCATTCGCGGGGTTCGAGCAGGTCCTGCGCGAGCAGCGACCGGATGCCGTGCTCCCCGCCGGTCTCCTCGTCGCAGACGAAGGCGAACTGGACCTTCGGTTCCACACCGCTCTCGATGACGTCGCGGTAGGCGGCGAGGAGGGCGGCGCATCCTCCTTTCATATCGGTGGCGCCTCTCCCCCAGACATAGCCGCCGGCGACCTCCCCGCTATAGGGGTCGTGCGTCCAGTCGTCGGGGATGGCCGGGACCACGTCGACGTGGCCGCAGAGGAGGAGCCGGGAACCGGGCTCGGTCGTGACGAGGTTGTCCCGGCCGCCCGGGTGGGAGACGATGCGGTTCTTCACCCCGAGGGAGTCGAGGAACTCCCCGATGAACGCAACGACATCCGCCGTGCTCCCCGGCGGGTTCTCGCTCCTGATCCGGATAAGCGATGAAGTGAGCTGGGCGACATCCATGCAGGGTCTCCTTATGCGGACCTGCCCTGCACATACTCGTCGAAGAGCCGGGCGAGCGAAGAGGTCTTATAGAGCTGTTTGACGAACTTCGCATCAAAGAACTCGTCGACGAACATCGAGAGGTACTCGGGCGCGATCGGTTTCTTGTCGTCGGGGTTGAGCACGATCCGGAAACTCCGGTACTGGGCGGGGTCGTCGTCGTCGTAGACGCCGGACCAGAGCATCGGGAGTTCCTCGTACTTCTCCGGGTGCTCCTCTTTGAGCCAGTTGACGAACCCGGGGAAGTGCGCCCGGTCGCCGACCTTCTCCTCGTCAAGGCGCCACCGCATGTACTCCATGCTCATGATGTTCCTTGGTGACATGTAGTTGTAGGCGAGAGTGCTGAGGGTGTAGTCGATGTGGGCGAGGGCATCGGTGAAGTAGAAGTACAGGACCGGATGGAACTCGGTGGGGCTCTCCAGGATCAGCGATTTGCTGTACAGTTTCTGCATGACGCGGACGTACTCGTTCATTTCCAGCATATTCTCTCCTATTGGGGAGGGAGGTACAAAAAGTATTGCCTCTCTGCAGCAATGGCAGTGATACGGGGCGGTGATGGGCTCTGGTTCTCCTGAATCGGAGTGTGGGAGGGCCGAAGATCGCCTGCCCTCCCGAAGCAGACGTCGCTATCGAAGCCTGACGGCTTCTCGAGCTCCGCCTGCCCTCGCACCTGATGGTGCTCGTGCTCCGGACGTCCCGTCCGCCGCACCCTAACGGGGCACGCGTCGCCATCGAAGCCTGACGGCTTCTTGAGCTCCGTTCAGCCCTGCGGGCTGAACGTCGTCTTCGAAAATTGCTGCGCAATTTTCTCAAACTCCGTCTGCCCCTATCGGGGCACGCGTCGTTTATGTAAAGAACGGCTTTCTCCTGCCGACGGCTTCGCGGAATGCGTCCTCGAGCTCCCTGCCGTGCTTGCCCCGGATATCGACCAAGTTGTCGCTCCGCAGAAGGCAGGGCTTGAGTTTCCCGTCCGAGGTCACGCGCAGGCGGTTGCAGAATGCGCAGAACTCCGTGTTGTGGAGCGGGCGGACCACCTCGATCTCGGCGCCGTCGAGGCAGTACTTCTTGCGGTGGTGCATCCTGCGCGTGACGACCCGTTTCGCCCGGTCGTTCAAGTCCTGCTCGACGCTGTCCACGTCCCCGTGGAACTTGCACTCGTTGAACTCCATCAGTTCGATGACCTGGAGGATGACGTCGCGCTTGCTCCGGACGAACGCCATGAAGTCGTCCAGTTCATCCTCGTTGATGCCGTCGAGGAGCACCATGTTGAGTTTGACCGGGGTCAGCCCCACCTCGATCGCCGCATCGATCCCCGCGAGGACGTCCGCGAGGCAGTCTTTGCCCGTGATCTCGCGGTAGCGCTCGGGCCGGAGGGTGTCGAGGCTGACGTTCACCCGGGCAAGCCCGGCCTCTTTGAGTTCCGCGGCCTTCGCCGCGAGCAGGGTCCCGTTCGTCGTCAGGGACGACTCCACTCCCGGCGGCACCGAGCGGATGATATCGGCGAGGTCGCGGCGGAGCAGCGGCTCTCCGCCGGTGAACTTGATGCTCCTGATGCCGAACTTCACGCCCACCCGCATCAGCTCGGCGATATCCTCGGCGCTCATCTGCTCTTTCGGGTTCACCTCGCCCTCTGCGTGGCAGTAGATGCACCGCAGGTTGCACCGGGAGGTCAGGCTTATCCGGAGGTTGGTCACGGTCCGGTCATAGGGGTCCTTCAGCACCATCGCACGTTCCCTTGAAATTTTTTGCAATAATGTAGGTCTCTGCACTTCCTTTCCGTGACGCCTTCGTCCTGTATCCCCGGACGGAATAGAAGTGTTTCCTTGCCTCAGCAATCAGTTCTCCGAAGAGCTCGCCCTGGAACGACTTGATCACCAGGTTGCCGCCGGGTTTCAAGATCGTGCAGGCAAACGCCAGGGCGTCCTCCCCGAGCCCGATCGCACGGGCCTGGTCGTAGCTCTTCTGGCCGGAGAGTTTCGGTGACGCATCGGAGACCACGACGTTGACGACGCCGCCGGCCTCCTCGCGGATGCGTTCCTGGACGAGCGGGTCGGTGAAGTCCCCGACGACGGTCGTGACGCCTTCCATGGGCGCGATCGGATTGAGATCCACGCCGATGACCTTCCCATCGGTCAGGTCGCGGAGCACCTGCAGCCAGCTGCCCGGCGCCGCCCCGAGGTCGACGACGTTATCGTCGGGCCTGATGATCCCGTTCCTCTGCTGGATCTCCAGCAGCTTGTAGGCGGCCCGTGCCCGGTATCCCGCTTTCATCGCCTTTCTATAGACGCTATCCTTTGTCCATTGAGAGCCCATTGGGAGATTACCCTCCACTTGAACCCGACGGACGGCTGCCTGCACCGCCGGCACGATCAAGAAGATTATGTATAATATTAGCTGCTGTTAAACATGAATGATACGGTCCCGGCGTATGAAGCGATCGGCATCTGCCGCGACCGCTTCCCCGGCTGGCCCCATGGGCTCCGGGCCGGTTTTGATCGTAAAGCACTATAATGAATAGGGTGATTATATACTTTCAACGAGAGTTTAATAAGGGGTCACAATGTTAAAGGCAACGATTGACGCAGAAATATTTCGGGAATCCATCGATGCGCTCGCTGCACTGGTGACGGAGTGCCGTCTCCACACGGCCGAGGACCAGATCCGGACGCGCTCTGTCGATACCGCAAACGTAGCCATGGTCTCCCTGGAACTCCAGAGCACGGCGTTCAATTCTTTTTCGGCGACGGCAGGAGAACTGGGCCTGGATATCGCAAAGATGAAGAATATCATCGGGATGATGGGGAAAGGCGACGCGCTGACCCTGAACCTGCTCGAAGAAGAGCGGAAACTGGAACTGAGTTTCGGCGGCTACCGCTACTCGATCACGCTTCTTGACGTCAACACCATCCGGAAAGACCCGAACCCCCCGGGGATCGACCTCCCCGGCAAGGCGGTCGTCCCGGGCGACGCGCTGAATAATGCCATCAAAGCAGCAGCCGTCATCTCCGACAAGATCGCGCTCGGCATCGACCCCGATGCCATGACCTTCTACATGGAGGCGGAGGGAGACACCGATCACATCAAACTCGCGCTCGGCGAGGACGAACTCGTCGCCTTGAACCCGGTGCGGGCCCGCTCCCTCTTCTCGATCGACTACTTAAAGGACATGGGCCGGGTCATGGCACGCGCGGATGAGGTGGAGGTCTACCTCGGCATCGATCACCCGGTACGGTTTGCCTTTGAGATTGCGAACGGCAACGGCCGCGTGGAGTACCTCCTTGCTCCCCGGATCGAGGCCGATTGATGGGTATCATACTCGACCGTAAAGAACTCATCAAATATCCCTTTTTGAAAGAATCCCAGGAGCTGGCCCGCCGGCACGTCGAATCGCTCGAAGAGTTTCTCGGAAGCAGCCCGGGCGCCGTGGCGCTCGAGCGGGCGAAGGAGCGGGTCGTCGCCGCGCTGACGTTCAAGAAAGAGTTCGGGGACGAGAATACGCAGAACCTCAAACCCGAGCTCGAGATAGCGAGTTACGCGCTTGCCCGGATGGTGGTCTCCTGCATCAACGACCGGTCCCTCGTCGACCGCCTTGCGCGCTACGAAGCGGAACGCGCATCCTTCTTCCTCGCGGCCGACGACCCGGAGATACGGCGGTTCGTTGCCAGGAGTGTTGGCATCGATACCCGGGCGGTTTCGATGCCCGTCACCCGGTACGTCGAACTGGTTCCGCATCTGCGCGACAGGCGCTGGCGGCTCGTCAACCGGGACGTCCGGCAGGGAGGCGTGAACCTTGAGGCGGGCGAGATCGACGAGCTCATCCGGGAACGGCTCCGGGCGATCATCGCCGACCAGCTGCCGCTCCGGGTTCCGGCGGGGATCTGCGAGCGCCTCGCACCGGTGACGGGCGAGATTGCCGCGCTGCAGCAGCAGCAGGCCCTCGAACAGTTCGGCGAGGTCCGGGAAGACGCGTTCCCGCCCTGCATCAGCACGCTCATCCAGGCGATCACCGCGGGAACGAACCTGACGCACATGGGCCGGTTCGCCATCACGTCGTTCCTTCATACCATCGGGATGAACGTCGTGCAGATAGCGGACGTGTTCGCGCGGGCTCCCGACTTCGACCCGGACATGACGATGTACCAGGTGGAGCACATCTCCGGCCGGGGCGGCACCGAGTACACCCCGCCGTCCTGCGCCACCATGCGCACCTTCGGGCTCTGCGCCAACAGGGACAAGGACTGCGACCGGGTCAGCCACCCCCTGAGCTACTACCGGCTCAGGAAAAATGTGAAGAAAAAGCGGGGTTAAGCAGTCATTTTATCGATCGTATAGCCCGCGGTACTGAGCACGGCGATAAAGATGATCAGCGCGGCGACGTATGCCAGCCCCTCCATCCCCGCCATCATTGCGGGCAGCGTCACCAGCAGCACGATGAACAGTGCGAGGCACCCGAATGCGACCAGCACCTCAAGAACCCGTAGATTCATGTACAGAGGTGGGACCGGTGCAGGTATATCTCTATCCCCGGAACGGGTGACCCACATGCTTATCAGGGGCGGTTGACAACCCCTCCCGCATGGAGAGAGACGAGGCACTGGCCCTGCTCCGTCGCTACGTGGCGTCGCCGTCCCATATCGCGCACAGCCACGCCACGGCGGCCATCATGAGGAAGGTCGCAGAGCACCTCGGCGAGGATGCTTCCCTATGGGAGGTCATCGGCCTTCTGCACGACATCGACTACGACCTTGTCGGAGGGGATATGGAGCGGCACGGCATCGAGGGCTACCGCATCCTGATCGATAACGGAGTTTTGGAAGAGATCGCGGATATCGTCAGGCGCCACAACCACCTGCTCTTTGGGGATTACGTCCGGCCCGTCGAGGTCGCGCTCCAGGCGGCGGACAGCGCCTCAGGCCTGATCATCGCCTGCGCCCTGGTGAAGGGCGGGGCAATCGACGAGGTCACGCCCCGGACGGTGAAGAAGAAGTTCAAGGAGAAGTCGTTTGCCGCCGGCTGCGAGAGGGAACGCATCCGGATGATCGAGTCCCTCATGGACCTCGAGACGTTCTACCGTCTCGCGATCGAGGGGCTCGCGGAAGTCCGCGGCGACGTCGGCCTGACCTGAACGCAATTCATATATGGCACGCGGCATGAGGGATACTGCATGACACAAGAGCGCGGGAGAGTTATTGATCGCGTGGGAGAGGCCGTAGCGCTGCTCGTCGAGCGGATGGACGCCCGGCTCATCCCGGAGGTCGGGATGAACATCGTCTATGCCCTGCCCGACGCGCGGAGCAAGGATGACGTGGCCGGAGTCCTCGGCCGGATCGTCAGGCTCGGCGAGGCGGTCCACCCCGTCGGTGAGATCGCGTTCGGGGCGAGCGACCACGTTGCCCGGATCGTCATCACGGCCATGCGTTTCGACCCGCAGATCAGGAGCGCGGCAAACATCCGCTTCTCGGAGGCGATCCTTCCGGAGCTCGAGAACCTTCTCTTCGAGGTCTGCTCGTTCGACCGGGAGAACGAACCCCCGGGCGTGCAGACGATGGACTGGGGGGTCGCGTCCTGCTGCAGGGAGGGCGTGCCCGATATCATCTACGACCGTGGGGCCGTGGGGAAAGAGCCGATGATTCGGGTTCTCGGGGAGGATCCGGTCATGGTCGCACAAAATATTCTTAAGCTGTCGAATCGCATTACGTATGCACAATTGTAAGGGAAGGTCCACATGGGAATAAAACCATCATATATCAAGAACCTCGGTGAAGAACTCCTCGTCAAGCACCGTGACCGGTTTAGCGGAGACTTCGATGAGAATAAGCATGCCGTCGCCGAAGTCGCGACGATCGACAGCAAGAGTGTCCGGAACAGGGTTGCCGGGTACATCTCAAGAAAGATAAATACAAGGAAGCGGTAAACCTCACTATATGTTTGAGGGAATCCTTCCGGCAATCATAACCCCTTTTCACCGGGACTCCGGGGCGAGTCTCGATATTGAAGGATTACGGTCCAACATCGAATCGCTGCTGCAACGGGGAGTCCACGGTATCGTGCCCTGCGGGTCGACCGGGGAGTCCGCGACGCTCACGTTCGAGGAGCACGAGCAGGTGATCGGCGAGACCGTCGATGTCGTCAACGGGCGGGTGCCGGTGCTCGCAGGGACGGGGTCGAACAACACCGCAGAGGCTGTTCGCCTGACCCGGTCTGCGAAGGACGCGGGTGCGGACGGCGCGCTCATCATCAGCCCGTACTACAACAAGCCGAACCGCGCAGGGCTCATCAAGCATTTCACGAAGCTCGCCGATCTCGATCTCCCGGTCATCCTCTATAACGTCCCCGGCCGGACGGGGCAGAACCTCCAGCCCGACCTGGTGATCGAGCTCGCCCGGCACCCGAACATCGTCGGGATCAAGGAGGCCAGCGGCGACATCACCCAGATCTCCCGCATCATCGAGGGGACGCGGGACGAGGATTTCAGCGTGATCTCCGGGGACGACGCGATGACGCTTCCCGTCCTCGCCGTAGGGGGCACGGGCGTGATATCGGTGGCGGCAAACGTCGACCCCGGGCGGATGGTGCAGATGTACGACGCCTTCCGGGCCGGGGACCTTGCCCGCGCACGGGACCTGCACCATGAACTCGCGCCGCTCATGCGGGCGATGTTCATCGACACGAACCCCATCCCCGTGAAGAAGGCCGTGGAACTCCTCGGGATGGCCGCGGGACCGGTCCGGCTGCCGCTCGACGAGCTGGATGAAGCAAAGACGGAACAACTTCGGCAGGTGCTGGTAAACCATGGTTAAGATAGCCGTATCCGGGGCCCTGGGGCGCATGGGCACCACCATCGGCCGGATCGTCAGCGAATCCGCCGATCTCGAACTGGTCGGAGGCGTCGATATACGGGAAGGAACGCTCTTCGGGACGGAAGTGGTCCCTGCGGCCGGGATCGATGCGTTCCTGAAAGAGAAGAAGCCCGATGTCCTGATCGACTTCACCATCGCGGCTGCTGCGGTCGATAACGTCAAAGCAGCCGCCGGAAACGGCGTGGCGCTCGTCGTCGGGACGACCGGGTTCTCCCCCGAACAGCGGGAGGTGATCAGGAGCGCCGTCGAGGGGAACGTCCCCGCGGTGATATCGAGCAACTTCTCGGTCGGCGTCAACATCTTCTGGAAGCTCGTCCGGGAAGCGGCACGCGAGCTCGGCGACTACGACATCGAGGTCACCGAAGCCCACCACCGCTACAAGAAGGATGCCCCGAGCGGCACGGCAAAGACCATCCTCGAGATCCTGGACCAGGAACTCGGGAGCCGCGAGAAGGTCTACGGCCGCGTCGGCGAGAGCGAGCGGAAAGGCGAGATCGGCGTCCACGTCGTTCGCGGCGGGGATATCGTCGGCGATCACTCCGTCCTCTTCGCAGGGAACTTCGAGTGCATCGAGGTTTCCCACCGGGCCTACGACAGGGCGATCTTCGCGCAGGGCGCCGTCCGGGCCGCACGCTGGGTCAAGGGCAGGGAGCCGCGCATCTACTCCATGCAGGAAGTCCTCGGGTTGTGACCGGGGAGCGAAGTTTATTTTTGATGCACTCATAAACTATGTACGTTCGGAGGAACAAAATTGCCAGCAGTTGTTGATATTGAGAAGTGCACCGCCTGTGAAACCTGTGTGGATGTCTGCCCGGCTGCCGCGATTACCATGGAAGACGGGAAGGCAAAAGTCGACGTCGATCTCTGCGTTGATTGCGAGACGTGCGTCGATGAATGCCCGTCCGAGGCAATCTCGATGGAATAAAGAAACCAACTCTTTTAATACCACCTACACTACAGATATTTTTGTCTATGATAAATGTAGGAGTGCTTGGTGCCACAGGAGCGGTGGGACAGCGCTTCGTTCAGCTTTTAGCGGATCATCCCTGGTTTCATCTCGAGGCTCTCACCGCTTCTGAACGGAGTGCAGGAAAACCGTATGGAAAGGTGGTCAACTGGCGCCTCGATGCGCCGTACCCGGACAACGTCAGCGATATCGTCGTCACTCCCACAACCGTCGAGAGCCTGAAGGACTGCGATCTAGTCTTCTCGGCGCTGCCCGCCGAAGTGGCGACGTCCCTTGAGACGGAGATCGCCAGCGCGGGCATCGCCGTCTGCAGCAACGCCCGGTCGCACCGCATGGACCCCGACGTCCCGCTGGTGATCCCGGAGGTCAACCCGGATCACCTGGGCCTGATCGATGTCCAGCGGGACCGCGGAAGCGGGGGGTTCATCGTGACCAACCCGAACTGCTCGACGATCGTCCTTGCGCTGGCCCTTGCACCCCTGCGGTCGTTCGAGTTCCATGACGTGCGTGTGGCGACCATGCAGGCTATCTCGGGGGGCGGATTTGCCGGCGTCTCCGCCATGGACATCTACGACAACGTCGTCCCCTACATCGGCTCCGAAGAGGAGAAGATGGAGACCGAGACTGTAAAGATCATGGGGACGTTCAACGGCTCCGAGGTGATCCCGGCTCCGTTCAGCGTCAGTGCGAGTTGCCACCGGGTCCCCGTCATCGACGGGCACACCGTTGCGGTCTGGGTCGACGTGAAAGAATCGGTTGCCGAAGTGAAAAAGGTTTACGCAAACTTTAAGTCCCCTTTCAGCAATCTACCTTTACAGCCAGCAAAGGCAGTTGAGCTCTTCGAACAATCCGACCGTCCGCAGCCAAGGCTCGACCGTAACCGGGGACGGGGCATGACGGTGTCTGTCGGGAGAATCCGTGAAGGATTACGGTTCGTCGCGCTCGGCCACAACACGATCCGTGGCGCTGCAGGCGCATCCGTCCTCAACGCAGAACTGATATACTCGAGGAAGTACCTTTAGACGAGGTGGGCTAATGATAAAAGACAACACAGTATTCGTGGGAAACAAACCGGTCATGAACTACGTGCTCGCGGTGGTCACCCAGTTCAATAACGGAGCTGAGGAAGTTGCGATTAAGGCCCGGGGGAAGGCCATCTCGCGCGCAGTCGATACGGCGGAGATCGCGCTCAACCGGTTCCTGGCGAACGTGGATAAGAAAGAGATCTTCACATCAACCGAGATGATCGACACCGATACGGGGAAGACGAACGTATCAAGCATCGAGATTGTCCTCGCCCAGGCGAAGTGAATCTCGAATCACTTTTTTTGATAATCTTTGCCGAAACACAGCCGGAGGGGAGTGAAACGGCCTCCTACCGTTCAGGAAGAGCCCTGCTGCACCGGCACCCGCGCGTGTTACGCTGCAGGCTTTCGAAGCATTAAAAAACTCAATTCTGCGGAAGCGATCTGTCAGACAGTCCGGTGTATGGTCGTTCTGCTCCCTTATCGACCATAAAGGCTATATGATCACCACTATCATTATTGTACAATGAAGTGGATGGCGGTCGGTCTGGTGCTGCTGCTTGTATCCGCTCTCGCTCTTCCCGCGCTGGCGGCGGGCGAGGAGCGGTACGGCTACATCACGGTCAAGGACGTCACCATAAAGCTCGAGAAAGCGGATGCCGTCGTCACCATGAACTACACGATAGACGACGGCGTCGGGTTCCTCGTTCTCCTCCTTGGAAAATCCGACCTGAAGCAGAAGGCGCTCAATATCCTGAACTTCGACGACACCCGGGTCCAGCACCTCGATCTCGATCGCATCGAGGTGCGCGTGAAGGACGCGTCGAACGATTACGGGCAGGGGTCATACTGGTTCCCGGCGCACAGGTTCGGCGTGGTCGTGCCCTCGCTCACCGTTATCTCCCCGCAGGACGTCAAACATTACGAGAATGTCAGGGAATTCCCTGACGGACTTGGCTATTTTGCATAACGGCGGATAGTCCGTCACTACCTGCAGGTCTGCGCCAGCAGCCCGAGCTCCACCAGGGCGCTGCGGGTGTGGCGGGCGAAGGCATCGTCTTCCGGTGCTCCTGCAACCTCGCGGCAGAGGCGGTCCAGGTCGGCCGCCGTATCGACGTCGTACCAGGGTTCGAGCAGAAAGACCGGGAGGCTCAGGCGTTCGGCGGCGTCGATCGTCTGTTGCGTCACCCGGGTCGAGCTCCAGGGGATGCCGTCAAAGAGACGCGGGGTATGCCTCCGCATCCCGATCAGGTAGTAGCCGCCGTCGTCGCACGGGCCGATGACGACGTCGGCCTCATCGAGTCTCTGGAATGCCTCCGCGATGTACCGGCCGGGAAGGGTCGGGCTGTCGCTGTCGCAGAGCACGACCGCCGTTGCCCCCCGGGCAAAGAGCGCCCCTGAAACAGCGGCCAGGCGTTCGCCCAGGTCCCCGCCGGTCTGGGGGAGGGTGGAGAACCCCGGGGGGACGAGTCCGGAGAAGAAGCCGTCCGCAACAGGAGGCGTATAGGCGACGAACGGGCGGATTCCGTCGATGCGGGCGAGCCGGTCGATCGTGTCCTGCAGGAACCCGGCGTACAGCCGCGCCGCCGCAAGGTGGGTGAGCGGCGGGACGAGCCGCGTCTTCACCTGCCCGGGAACCGGCATCCGGGCCATGATGGCAGCCGCCCGCATCATTGCCTCCGGCCCACGAACCGGCCCCTTCCGACCTTCCCTTCGTCGGCGGCTCTCACCCAGAGGCCGATGCCGCGCTCCATCTCCCAAAAGGCGTCCATCCCGAAGCGTTCGACGATCGGGCCCTTCAGGTCGCCGGTGAGGGCATCCTGGTAGCGGTGCATGTGCGATGCAAAGTCCTCGCTGAGGTCCTCGCATTCCCTCACGGCAAACCCGTGCCGCCGGAGCAGGCTCTCGTACCCCGGGAGGGTCTCCATGTACGGAAAGAGCATGAAGGCGTTGAGGCTGCGCCGTTCGTCGTCGCTCATGGGTCCGGTCTGTATCCAGTCGGTGAAGGCGATCGTGCCGCCGGGCACCGCCACGCGATGGCATTCGCGTATCAGCCGGTCCTTGTCGGTGACATAGCACCAGGAGTCCTGCCCCCAGACGAGATCGAAGGTCTCCGACTTGAAGGGCATGTCGAGGGCATTCCCGAGCCGGAAGGTGGCGCGGTCGCCGAGACCAACGTTTGCCGTGCGTAAGACCGCCTCGCTCACCATCCGCCCCGTCGCATCGAGGCCGGTCACCGTCGCGCCGTAGGCGCGTGCCAGGTGCCGGGCCGGTCCTCCGAGGCCGGAGAGGACGTCCAGCACCCGCGTACCCGGGTTCACCCCCGCCTTCCTCGCGAGGATGTCGGTCTCCTCGCCGCCGCCGACATGGATCTGCTCGCCCATCAGCATCTCCCAGATGATGCCGACGGCTCCCTCGTAGGCGGCCGTGACGTCGCCGACGTTGATATCGAGCATCTCTCCCTCACCTTCCCGGCGCCGCCCGCCAGCACTTCGGGTCGGGCCCACAGAGGTCGCCGGTCTCGTAATACGCCATCGCCCGGCACCCCCAGCAGACGGCGTTCTGTTCGCACCGGGTGCAGGGGGAAGAGTCCGGGCCCGGCTCCCTCATCCCGAAGAAGAGCAGTTCGCCGCAGCGATCTTCAACGATCTTATACAGCGGCCGGTCCCGGATGTTGCCGAACCCCTCCCTGATGACCGAACAGGGCGTAACGTCGCCGTCCACCGTCACGCAGACCATGCTGCCGCAGTAGAACTTGTTGACGTCCATCGTCCCGAACGAGCAGGAGCCCGGATAACAGATGGCGTCCCGTGCCCGGCACGCGTCCCGGACCTCCGCGGGCGTCGGCACCCATGCCGGATGGCGGCATGCCCTGCCGACCGTGCACATCTGCGTCAGGCAGATCGTCGTCCCGATCTCCTCGCAGAAATACCGCATCGTCCGCACGAGGTCGTCCCCGGCAAGCGGCCGCGTGAACGTGATGCAGTTGACGAGCTCGCCCGCGGGCTTGCCGCAGTCGATAAGGTTCTCGATGCCGCGGAGGATAGCCCGGATCTTCTCCCCCGCATCCCCGTCATGAAGCAGGGCATACACAGCCGGATCGAGGGTGTCCAGGTGCACGGAGACGAAGCCTCCTTCTGTTGCGGCAACGGCCTGCTCTGCGACGTTCCGGTCGGCTAACGGGATGCCGCTCGACCAGATGTTGTTGACAAAACCAAGATCCCGGGCGAGGAGTGCGAGGTCGGACCAATCCTCGCGGACCAGCGGGTCGCCCCCCAGCCAGTCGACGGCTTTCACGTCCATCGCCGCCGCCGAGGCGAGGGCGGCAGCGATATCGCCGGCAGAGAGCTCAGTGGCCCGGGAAGCATCGGCAGGGGCGTAGCAGTAGCGGCACCCCTGCGGGCAGGCGAGTGTCGACTCGATCTGCAGGGAGTAGACCCGCCCTTCCTCGAAGTATCGCATCGCCTCTCCCGTAGCGGGATGGAGGCAGCCGCGGGTGATGGCCGTATCGACCGTATCGACATGCCGTTCTCCCGCATCCATGGCAATGCTATTGCAGAACACACCCAACCATGAGCATCATCATATAAGTGGGTGACGGACATACGGCCTTCACGGGAGGAGGGTTTCTTGCGCATGCTCTCGATCATCACGCCGGTGCTCAACGAAGAAGAGAACATTCCCGGGTTTCTTGCCCACATCGACGATCTCGAGGGGCCGCTCGAGCTGATCGTCGTCGACGGCGGGAGCACGGACGGTACGTGCAGAGCGCTCGAAGCAGCAGCTGAATCGTTTTCCCACAGGATCGTCGTGCTCTCCTCGCCGCGGGGACGGGGGGCCCAGATGAACGCCGGAGCCCGGCACGCCACGGGCACCGTTCTGCTCTTCCTCCACGCCGACTGCAGGATACCTCCGGACGCCCCGGACGCGATCGGCCGGGCACTGGAGCGGGAGGGGGTGATCGGCGGGGGATTTTGCCATACGTTCGCGAGCCGCGATCCCCTGCTACGCCTGACGAGCTGGTTTGGGAATCTGCTGGCGGCGAGGACGCAGACCTTCTTCGGGGACTTCGGGATCTTCGTGGAAAAAGAGGCGTTCTTCGAGGCCGGCGGCTACGAGCCGCTTCCCTACCTGGAGGACGTGGAGTTCTCCCGGGCGGCACGCCGGTACGGGAGGCTCGTCCAGGTTGACCGTCCCATCATCGTATCGCCGCGGCGGTATCACCAGGTGGGGAAGTACCGCCTGAGCGCCGTCTACATCATGGTGATGCTTCTCAATATGGCCGGCATCAGGCCGAAGCGGTTCATCCGCTACGTCGTCGAGAAATAAGGGCCGCCTGTGTTCACGCCTCTCTCTTCATCGCGACCGGCTCCCGCTCGTCCGCCCACCGCCCGAGGAACGACTGGAGGTAGACGCCGAAGAAGGCACAGAAGAGGCCCCCGATGGTGGCGAAGATGATGTACATCACACCGACATCGGTCGTTATGGGGAACCCGGAGATGTCGCTGATCGTCGAGAGGATGTAGGTGCTTGCCCCGTAGGCGATGGCCCCGATCGCCAGCACGAAGAACGGCAGGGCGACCACCCGCTGGATCGTCTCCCGTTCGTTCAGGAAGACATCGATGATCTTTCCTACCGATGCCACGAGGCCGGCGGCAGTGAACCAGACGATAGCCCCGTATATAAACGCCAGAATCTGGAAGAAGAGCCCGAACGAGGTATAATACTCGAGAAGGCTTGTCAGCCCGAGGATGACTCCGACGATACCCAGCAGTATTGCGGCGATATACGAGACGAACGTGAACCTGCCGCCATGGAGCGACGCCTTCAGCGAGGTGATCAGGTAGCCGAAGACCTCGTCGATCCCCATGCCCTTGAAGAGCAGGTAGGTCCCGACGACACCGACGACGACGATTGTTGCCCCCTCGGGATATCCCAGCAGGTATCCCACCGCATAGAGGAGCATGGCGAGACCGAGCGGAACGAGCACGAGTTTCGAGACCTTCGGGTCGTCGAGAAGACGTCTCAAGATGTAGTACGTCCCCTCGAGGTTCGGCATCTGGTTGACCACGACCCTCCGCACGCTGCTGACCGGCACCCGGGACTGGATGATCGGCATGACATACTCGTCCTCGGCCCCGTCCGTCACCACGATGCAGGATGTAGAGCCCGTCGCGGAGAGGATCGCATCGAGACCGGACGCCACCCGGCGGTCGCCCTCGAGCAGGTTCATGTGGTTGCCGCAGATGACGGCGACGGCAACCTCTTCCCCCTGCCCGGCAAGTTCGTCGTAAAGTTTGATCGTCTCGAAGATCGCGTTGACGTCGGAGTCTTCAGGGTCGATCAGGGCAAGAGATGTTGCCGCATGGAGGCATGCCTCTCTGCCCACGATGGGACCATCTATCCGGGCTTTGAACCCGAGGTCATCGTCGCGATCGACACAGAGGACGAGCGTCCGCTCTTTTGCCATTCAATAGAACATCGTCCCGGATCTATTAAATGATTTGCAGCGGAGTAAAAAAGTATTAGATGAGTTTTGCGCGCTGAAGCAGGAGCAGGTCGTCGGTCGTGATCTTCTCACCGTCACGGAACTGCTGGAAGACGCGTTCCGCTTCTTTCCGGACGGCCTTCTGCTCTTTGGTGACTTTGGTCTTCCTGGTCTTCTTCCGGAGGCCCGAGATCACCTTGTCGTAGTCACGGAGTTCCTTCTGGCAGGCGATGAACTGCTTGTGCTCCTCGTCCGCAGCCTCCTGGGCTTCAACGAACTGCTGGTGAGCCAGATCGGCCTCTTCGCGGGACTTGTCGGCCTTCCGGTAGGACTCCACCATCAGGTCGTGGTGCTGCTGTGCAGCCTCGGCCTTCTCGGTGACGTCCTTGTGGATCTCGGAGGCCAGCCTGCGGAACTCACGGGCATCGGTGAGTTTTGTCCGCATCTCCTTGTTCTGCTCAAGCTCGGCTTCCTGGTCCTTTGCCGCCGCCTTCAGGTGCTTGATCTTCTCGATCAGTTCCCGCTCTTTGTCGGTGCTGTAGACCTCCGTCTGCTGCTTGAACTCCAGGTGCTCGATCTGCTTCTGCAGTTCCTTGATGCCCCGGTTCTGGAGGTTGCCGTGCTCTTTCTTGAAGGCCTCGATCTCTTCGAAAAGCGCGTTCGCCTTGTCGTTGTACTCGTTCCTCTGGTCCTTCAGAGCCTGGACTTCTTCGTTGATCTTATCCCGCTGCTCCTTGTGCTGCTGTGCCTCCTCGACGAATTCGCGGGTCTGCGCGTTTAAGGTGTTGCGCTCGCGGGCGTTTTTGCTTGCAAGCGCATTCAACTCGTTGCGCCGGTCTTTGTGCTGCTCAGACTCCGCAAGGACTTTCTTTCTCTTCTCAATCAGATCGTTCAGCATTCTCTACCAATCCTCGACATTCGGTACCTGTCTCATATCCCCACCAGCGGGACCGCTCCCGTGCAGGAATGCCGGAGGCTCATGTAACGGCTACACCGCAAGAAAAGACGTTTCCGGACTCGGCAATCGAGACCGTCGTTCATCTGTCTGCTCATGTGTTCAACCCCGATACTCGGCACCGCAGACCCACAGGATCTGCGCCCTGCACAATACACCCCATGCTGGAGGGATTATACAAGAACGTCTATAATTCAAACGTCATCTGTACTATTAAGTATTTCGTAGGGGGGCCGGAGGGCACGCCGCCGCCAGTCGATTCCGGCCAAAAAGGTATGGAAAGAGGGTTATGAAGGTTTAGAGGAAATCGATCAGATGCCCGCTCGGGGCGTCCCCAACCATGCGCCTGCCGGAATGTGCGCCGGACCGCTGCGCTGCCGGTTCGTAGGTGCGGTGGCTGCCAAGGATCTGTGCACTTTTCACGCCGGTCATGACTGCCATGACCCGAACTCTTCCTTCGTAGTCGCTGTTCACCCTCGCTCCCCAGATAACGTCCGCATGGGGGTCGAGCTCGTAGGTCAGGGAACTCGCGATCTCCTCGGCGTCCTGGAGGGTCAGGTCGTTGCCGCCCGTGATGTGGATGAGGCTCCCTGTTGCTCCGCGGTAATCGATGTCCAGCAGGGGGTGGTTCAGGCACTCGTGGACGACGCTCTCGGCCTTGTTCTGCTGCTTGCTCTCCCCGACGAGCATGACGGCGACGCCTCCCTTGCTCATGATGGCACGCACGTCTGCGTAGTCGATGTTGATGAGCGAAGGCTCCGTGATCGTCTCGCTGATGCCCTTGACGGTCTCCGCGATGAGCTGGTCCATGACCGAGAACGCCTGGCCGAGCGGGAGGTTCGGCACGTACTTGATGAGGCGGTTGTTGTCGAGCACGATCACCGAGTCGGCAGCGGCCGAGAGCTGTTCAAGCCCCTCTTCCGCACGGAGGAGCCGGGCCTTCTCGACCTGGAAGGGGTAGCTGACCATCCCGACGACGATCGCGCCCTGTTCCTTTGCTATCTGCGCGACGACCGGGGCTGTTCCCGTACCGGTGCCGCCACCCATACCGGCTGTGATGAAGACAAGGTCCGCGTCCGCGAGCAGGCCTTCGAGCGTCGGCCGGGCCATCTCGGCCGCACGCCTGCCGACGTCCGGGAACCCGCCGGCGCCAAGGCCTTTGGTGAGCGACTTGCCGACGAGCACCCTCTTGTCGGCCTGGATCATGTCCAGGTGCTGCTTGTCGGTGTTGACCGCGATCGTCTCTGCGCCGCTGACCTGCATGTGGTACAGGCGGTTGACGGTGTTGTTGCCCGCACCGCCGCATCCTACGATAACAATACGTGGCTGGCCGAGGATGTCGTCTTCGCCCTCTGCCGAGTCTGTTTTCAGGTACTTCTCACGTTCCGCGTGTTTTAACGCCTCGTTGATGATCGTCTGCATCATATACCTCCTAAACTTTGAATGAAATCTGGTCGGCCTCGCGTAGAACACGGTTTCCATGCCTCTCGAGAAGTGCCCTGACCGAATACCGCACAGCCTCCGATACTGTGGGGAACTCGCCGGCCTCCACCAGCCTCTCGAGCATCTCAACCTGCTGCCGGGGCAATCTGATTGTGATCCGATCCATCATTTCAATCACTCATATCTGACATTTAGCAGCCGAGTGTCCGCCATTTGTCAGACAATCGTAATCTCTTCGTCTGACTGCATCAGATAAGGCATAATAATATTTGTATTATATAAATACTTTTCGAAATAGATTCATGTCTGACATAACGGTTTTATGGATAGCAGCCGACAACGTATCCTCAAAGAGTTGCCACGAATATGAGAGATAATCTCCCTAAAAGGGCAGAACATGGCGGCCGGGTGCGCTGGCACCGCACCCGGGAGCAGGGCGAGCTGCTCGATTTCAGTGCCAACGTGAATCCGTATCCTCCGGCAATCTCCTGGGTCCCGGACCCCTCGGCGCTGAAAGATTACCCCGACGACAGTTATGAGGCGCTCAAAGAGGAAATCGGCAGAACATTCGGGCGCGATCCGGCGGAGGTCGCCGTCGGCAACGGATCCGTCGAGTTGATCCGCGCGTTCTGTTATGCCATGCTCGGGGCAGGCGATGCCGCCCGTATCGATTCACCCACGTTCGCCGAGTACGAGACGGCGGTCCGGCTTGCCGGTGCCCGGTGCACCGCCGATGACAGCGAGGCTGCCGTCCGGTTCCTCTGCAACCCGAACAACCCGACCGGGAAGCTCCATTCCCGCGAGGAAGTCCTCCGGGAGCTCGACACAGTCTCCGGGCAGGGAACGTGCCTCTTCCTCGACGAAGCGTTCATCGAACTCTCCGACCCGGCCCAGAGCGTCGCCGACGTCTCCCACGAGAACCTCTTTGTGCTGCGTTCCCTGACAAAGAGTTTCGCCGTGCCGGGCATCAGGTTCGGATACGCCTTCGGCACGCCCGAAATCATCGAGAAGGTCGAGACGGTCCGCCTTCCCTGGACGGTGAACGCGTTCGCAGAGTCCTTCGCGATCGAGGCCTTCCGGCACTATGACCGCCTTGAAGAATCGCGGGAGCGGATTGCCCGGGAACGGGCCTGGCTCTGCGGCCGCCTGGACGCCCTCGGCCTTGCCTATGCGCCGCCGTCTGCGAACTACATCCTCATCGAAGTCCCGATGCAGGCGGAGGTGCTCGTCGGGCGCCTCCTCTCCCGCGGCATCCTGGTCAGGGACTGCCGGTCGTTCGGGCTTCCCGGCCATATCCGCGTGGCCGTGAGGACCCGGGAGGAGAACAGGCAACTCATCGAGGCGCTCGAAGCATGCTTGCCCTGATCATGGCCGGGGGAGAGGGTACCCGGCTCAACCTGGGCGAGAAGCCCCTGGTCACCATCTGCGGCCGGCCGATGCTCTCCTACGTCATCGATGCATTCGCGTCTGCCGGGCACGAGGTGGTCGTGGTCGCCTCCCACCGGACGCCGTTCACCAAGAACTGGTGCCGGGCGCAGGGGGTCACCCTGTACGAAGCCGAAGGGCTCGGCTACGTCGAGGATATCAACGCCGCTGCGGCGGATCTGGAGGAAGAGGGAACACCCTTCTTCACCTGCGTATCCGACCTCCCCTGCCTCGCACCCGACATCATCACCGGCATCGAGGACGCCTGGCGCCGTTCGGGAGCGCCGGCATGCTCGACGTGGGTGTCCCGCGATCTCTTCGAGGAGCACGGCTGCCGCACGCAGTATGTGGAGACGGTCGACGGGGCGCCGGCCTGCCCCGCCGGGATCAACATCCTGACGGCCGGCCCCCTCGACGAGCCGCAGGAGGAACTGCGGCTCCTCCTGCATGACAGAAGGCTTGTCTTCAACATCAACACGCGCGAGGAACTGGCGCTGGTACAGGGGTATCTCTGCCGGAAGCGGGGCGAGTAGGGCTGCGGGGGACAGCCTCACCTCCGGGCGGGGAAACTGTATTATCGGACTATCGCCAACCCTTATATATGGATTCCTGCCGGGAAATCGAACTAGAGGGCCATATCATCGACTCAGGCGTCATGACCCTGGTGTTTGACAGGATCATGGATATGGGGGGAGAATTCGAGATCCTCACGTTCAATGTCGGAAAACTGAAGACTGACACGAGCTACACGCGGCTGCGCGTGACGGCACCCACCGACCGGCAACTCGACGCCATCCTCTCCGAGCTGCACCGGCTCGGTGCACGCACCCCCGAGATCGGGAACGTCACCCTCGTACCGGCAGAGGGCGACCGGATCCTCCCGAAGGGATTCTACTCGACCACCAACCACCCGACCTTCGTAAAATACCAGGACGAATGGCTGCCCGTCGAACGCATCGAGATGGACTGCCATATCGTTATCGACGAGAAGGAGAAACGGGCGATCTGCACCCCGCTATCGAAGATCAAGGCCGGCGATCTCGTCGTCGTCAGCGAAACCGGGGTCCGGGTGGTCTACCCCGAGCGGCCGAGGAAGGTCAGCACGTTCGAGTTCATGCACGGGACCGTCTCGTCGGAGCGGCCGAGCGAGGCGATCATCGCAAAGATCGCCCGCGAGATCCAGAAGCTGAAGAAAGAGGGGGGGAAGATCGCGCTCGTCGGCGGCCCCGCCATCGTCCATACGGGAGCGGCCGACGCTCTTGCGAAGATGATCCGCGAAGGATACATCGACGTGCTCTTTGCGGGGAACGCGCTCGCCACCCACGATATTGAGTCCAACCTCTTCGGCACGTCGCTCGGGATGGACGTCAGAACGGGCACGCTCGTCACCGGCGGGCATAAGCACCACATCCGCGCCATCAGCGAGATCGTGCGGGCCGGGTCCATCAAGAACGCGGTCGACCATGGGATCGTCACCGGCGGGATCATGTACGAGTGCGTGAAGAAGGGCATCCCGTTCGTGCTCGCCGGCTCCATCAGGGACGACGGACCGCTCCCCGACACGATCACGGACGTCGTGGAGGCGCAGGAAGCCATGCGCCGCCACATTCACGAGCTCGGGATGGTTGTGATGGTGGGGACGCTCCTGCACTCGATCGCCGTCGGGAACTGCCTCCCCTCGTATGTCAAGACCGTCTGCGTCGACATCAACCCCGCATCGGTGACGAAACTGATGGACCGGGGCACGACGCAGGCGATCGGCGTCGTGAGCGACGCCGGAACGTTCCTCCCGCTGCTCGAGAAGCAGCTCGGAGGAGAGGGAGAGTGCTAGCGGGTGAGCGGCATACAGAACGGCTCTTCCTGATCAAGCACGAACTCCCACTCTTCTTTACACCCGCACTCCGTCTCCGCAAGGGCGCGCAGGAGTTCGACATCGCCGGAGAGCGAGTAATCGCCGATCCCCTTCACGATCGGGCCGTCGCAGGAGCCGCAGTTGTGCGGGCCCCGCATCTGCCCGCCGCCGACGGGGTCGCAGAGGATGTGCACCGGCGATCCGATCAGCACGTCGAGGACGCTCCAGAGATACGGCGGCCGGTATGCGTGCTGTTTCCAGAGGCGTTCGACCTCGGTCCTGCTCTGGACGGTGCAGAGGTTCATGGAGATACTGTCCGCAACGGGGGCGACGTCCCTGATGGAGCGTATCATGTCGTCGCGTGCCTCGCGTTCGGTAAGGAACGGCGGTTTCATCAGGAGGTAGGCCTTCATGCCCGCGCCGGCGGCGTGGGCGACCTCTGCGGCGCGGAGGAAGTCGGCGTACGAGAACCCTTTGTCGATGCTCCTCTCCCTGATGACGTCGTTCGTGGTCTCGAGGCCCACGGCGACATGGAGCGGTTTATCCCAGGCGCCGGTGTCGATCTCCTCCTGAAACTCCCGGAGCGCCTCCGCATCGACGTACTCGGGCCGTGTCTCGGCGATCACGGCCTTGCCCCGGAACGCCTCCGCGACGGCGCGCCTGACCGCGGGGGGGACCTCGTCGGGGTCGAAGAAACTTCCCGACGTGAAGATCTTGAGCAACTGATAGTCCTCGTCGCGGAAGTTCTCTTTCACCCAGCGGACCTGGCGGATCAGCCGTTCGGCGAGTTCGTCCCGGGGGAGGTCCGGGTAGCGCTCGTGCCGGTAGCCGCACATCCGGCACCGGTTCCAGGAACACCCGCCGCTCCGAAAGATAACCGTCAGCGTATCGAGGATCCGCCCTTCATGGAGGTCTTTCCCGCGCCAGGACGCCAGCGGCTTCTCGGTTAATTTGGATAGCATTATACCTCTTATTCGTTGATGTACTGGTATGAAAAGGATCGCATGGCTGACGCTCATCGCCGCGATGATGCTCGTCGGCACGGCATCGGCCGCATACATTTCATTCAGTGCTCCACAGACGGTGTACGTCGGCGATACGCTCGAAATTACCGGTACCACGATCGTGGAGGGGCTTCCCAAGCCTTCGCTCGAGCCGGGGTTCAGCACGGAGATCATCCTGTACCGTGCCCAGTACATGAAGCACGAGATGGCCCGGAAGACGATCGTCATACAGGGAGACGGATCGTTCTCCACCATGTTCGAGACCGTCGGTCTTGAACCCGGACAGTATTCGATCGAGATCATCGACCCCACGCGGACCACCTTCGGGAGCAGTTCAAAGATCCGGCAGATCGTCGCCCTGGTTGATCGGTCCGGAAGTCTCACGATATCCTCCCTTGACAACCAGAAGTTCGACGGCAGCCTCGATGTTAGCGGTACTATCCGCGACCTTGGGGACGCGGGCGTGCAGATCGAGGTCACGCATGACGGTGCCACCGTCTACGGTCCTGAGTACGTCGCGACAAGCAAGGATGGGGCGTTCTCTACGGAAGTGGCTATCTCCGTTGCAGGCGTGTACAGGGTCATCTTCGAAGACAGCAAGGGCTACATCGGCACCAAGGAGTTCATGGTGGTAGGCACGCCGGCTCCCACGACAACTCAGGCGATGATATCCGCAAGCGCCTCCGCCGAGCGATCCGCCCCGGCGTACTTCGAGGTCGATACCAGAAGCGGCATCGTGACGATCGCAACATCGGCCGGGATCGACTGGGTGATCGAGTACGTCGATGAGGATGGAGAGTTCCATAAAGTGAATAACAAGGGCATGCTCGAACCCGAGATCGCGGAACTTGTCGCTCGGGGAGGGTCCGTCTACGTCAAGGTCTACCCCATGAGCTACAACGACAGGGGAACGGTGCAGGTCTCGGCCTCGAATGCCGACTCGGTCAGGGTGAGCCAGACCGCGCCCGGTCTCTTCGGGGACGCGACCCCCACCCCTGCACAGGCTGCACCGCTCCCGGCGGCCCTGGCACTCCTCGCGCTTCTCGCTGTTGTCTTCGCCCGCCGGGGATGAACAACCTTTTTTTCGTCAGGTGACCAATAGGTTAAGGCGAGCCGGGATAGTCTAGTCCGGGAAGGCGGTGGCCTTGAAAGCCACTGGTGCCTGGCACCTCGGGAGTTCAAATCTCCCTCCCGGCGTCCACTATTCACGTTCGAATCGCGGGCTAAAAACTCATCTGCCCTTCTCCGGGCTCCCTTTTATACGGAGTTAAGCCGCACCGTCCGTAAAGGACCAATTTCATCATGCCAGGGAATCGAGGAGTCTATGCATACAGCTCGATTTTCCGCGGACTCGAGGGAGGCTCGCGAAGAGGGTGTCGCTCCCATCGAAGGGCTCAGCGCCGAACTCGGGGCGCTGAAGGGCATCGGCACGCTCCGGGCAGGATGATCTGCGTCCCCGTCAGCCGGCGCCGCTTTATCGGCCTGTATCCCGAAGATATCGCCGGGCGGGGTAAAAGGGGTTAGATGATCTTTGCACCCCAGAGCGTACTCTCGTAGCGCTGGGCCTTCTCGCTTCCCCGGGTGCAGTAGAACTGGTATTTCAGGCCCAGCGTTTCATGTACCGGGCAGGTGGGGCATAGACAGCTCTTCTCTTCGGGAATGCACATGAAACTCTTCCCGGTATTGCAGAAGAAGCGTTCATCTGCATTTTTCGCGCAGGAGGTGTATGTCGGGCAGCCGGGGCAGATGCATGCCGCACGGTTGCTCTCCGTCAGCTTCATCTGCTCTTCGGGCGGCATCTCCCGCATCTGCTGCATCAGCATCTCGAACTTGTCCATAGGCTTTCCTCGCGCCCATAGTGAGGCAAAGATCACTTAAAATTACCTGCTCCGCCCGAGGACTGGAGCCGGGCCTGCCCGGTGCACCATTAAACCCCGTGCGGAGGGTTGCGGGGCCCGGGTATCCGGGCTGCCGAAACGCCCGTTTAAGGCCGCCGCCTGTCCGGAACAATAACTATTGCAGGGGTCTTAAAATCGATTTTAAAGGATCTTCTCCCCCGCTTTCGGTCCGGGAGAGCACTCGTAGACCTCCCGGATCTTCATGATGAGGAGGTTCTTTGCCGGTGCCTTCGCCATCTTCGACCGGACGGTGAACTGCATCTTCTCAAACTCCGGGCCGCTGGACCTGACCTCGACGTCGCCCTTGACCTGGAAGCAGCCCTTCGTCTCGGGTCCCCAGACGTAGATGGAGACCTTCGGGTTCTCCTGGACGTTTGCGAGCGTCTTCTGCATGAAGTTGTCCGCTATCCAGATCGTTTCGTCGTCGACGAATTCCACGAACCCGATCGGCACCACATTCGGCCAGCCGTCCTTTGAGGCCGTGGCTACCGGGAAGGCCTTCATCGTCCGAAATGCCGCCTTCATCTCTTCAGTAAGTGCAACCATCGGTTTTCACCGGTATAATCTCTCGATTGCAGGTTTAAATAGGGTCGCGTCGAAAAAGGGGCTATGGCGGCGATGCCGTCTGCCGGAGGAGCCCGGCAGGGCCGGATCATGGTTCGAAGTCCATCACGACGGCGGAGTGATCGCTCAACCCCTGTCCCCGCAGGTCGTGGAGATACCAGCACGCCGTCGGGTTGAGGCGCGGAGACGCGAAGATGTGGTCGTAACGCTTGCACTTCGGGACATCCTCGGGCCCGCGGTCGGGGCACCAGCTGTACTCCCTCGCCTGGTAGCCATGGAGCCTGCGGAAGACGTCGGGAAGGTCGTACTCCGCAAGACCGGGGAGGACGTTCATCTCGGCGTTGTACCACCACCTTCTCGGGCGGCCGAGATACTCGTCGCTCTCGGATATCGTGGTGTTGTAAGTTTCGTCCGGGATGATATCGCGGTAGAAGGGGACAATCGTTCCATCCGAGAGTTCCGCCTCCGGGATATGGAGATCGCCGCAGAGGATCCGGGGTCTTGCCGATCTGACGGCGAGGTGCCGGTATATCCCGACCAGTGTCTCGGCCTTGGCGATCTCGTTCCTCCTGCTTCCTATGGCCGTCGGCACGTGGGCGTTGTGAATCTCGAACTCGCCCGCCGGCGCGCTGACGACGGCAGAGACCACCCGCTGTTTCCACGGGATATCGAAGTCGAGCGGGTTTAGCGGCGTGAGGGGATACCTGCTCGCGATCAGGCACCCGCAGTCTTTTGCCTCGCCGGGAGGCGAGTACTGTTCCGATAGCCGGGAGACGCTGTACGCGAACTGGAACGGATCGTTCGCGCCCCGTGCGCGAAGGTCGTTCAACCGCTCGGCCATGTAGGCCACCCGCGCGATCTCCACCAGCGCAAGGCTGTCGACGGAGTGGAGCAACCCGAACTTCTCCAGTTCTTCCCGGAAGAGCGGCAGCGCCCGATCCGTCACCTCCTGGAAGGCGACGATATCAGGCGAGTGCTGGCAGACTGCTTCGACTTTCTTCTCCACGCTCTTAAGACCGGAGCGGAAGAGATCCACGTTCCATGAAATGAGCCGCATATGCCTTATACCTGACATATTGGCGTTCCTTGTTCATTAATACATGGAGTTGAGGATAATTTCGGGGTGTCTATGCGGGACGCGGTCACCCGCTCCGCTGCTCCGGCCCGATCCCGTGCTCGGCGCAGTGCCTGTCGATAGCGTCGAGAAACCTCCTGCCGTAACGCTTCAGTTTCGCCTCGCTGACGCCGTAGATCCGGAGGAGGGCGACGCCGGTGCCCGGGTAAAACTTCGCCATCTCCTTGAGGCTCCGGTCGTGGAAGACGACGAACGGCGGCACGCGATCGAGGTCGGCAACGACCTTCCGGAGCCGGCGAAGCCGGAGGAAGAGCGCTTCGTCGTAGTCCTCTTCCCCTGCTTTTGGCGTGACGACGCCCTCCGGACGCGGCTCCGCGAGCGGCACGGGGAGACTCCCGGCGAGCACCTCCCGGCTCCGGCCGTTCAGCACGAGGACCGGGTACCGGCCGCCGGTCGACGAGATGAACCCCTTCCCGACCATCTCCTGGATGAAGAGCAGCCACTGATCGCGGGTGTACCCCCTGCCTGAGCCATAGGCGGGAAGTTTATCGTGCCCGTTCTCGCGAATCCTTGCGCTCTTCGACCCGGCCAGAACGTCGGCGACATACGAAGCGCCGAACCGCTCCCCGGTCCCCCGGATGCAGGAGATGACCGCTGAGGCCACCTCCGTCCCGTCGAATACCTTCACCGGCGTCTCGCACCGGTCGCACCTGCCGCACCGCTCCCCCGGGTAGGCCTCGCCGAAGTAGGCGAGCAGGAACTTCCTCCGGCATCCGGTGGTCTCGCAGTAGTCGAGCATTGCACCGGCTTTGCGGTAGGCAACATCCTTCTGCGTCGCATCGCCGCCCTCCTTCTCGATGATGTAGCGGAGTGTGCCGTAGTCGCCCCGGGAATAGAAGAGGATGCAGTCGCTTTCCTCCCCGTCCCTCCCCGCCCTGCCGGTCTCCTGGTAGTAGGACTCGATGTCCTTCGGGAGGTCGGTGTGGATGACGAACCGCACGTCGGGCTTGTCGATGCCCATCCCGAAGGCGACGGTGGCGCAGATGATCGCGGCGTCGCCGCGGGAGAAGGCCTCCTGGTGCTCGGCGCGGACGCTGTCGGGGAGGCCCGCGTGGTAGGGGAGCGCCGGGAACCCCCTCTCCTGCAGTTTCTTCGCGAGGTCTTCCGTCGCCTTCTGAGAGAAGCAGTAGATGATGCCGGCGTCGTCCCGGTGCTCGTTTAGATAGGCGACGAGCCGCGGGAAGTAGCGGGCCTTCGGCACCACCCGGTAGGTGAGGTTTTTGCGGTTGAAACTCCCGATGAACCTGGCCGGGTTCGAGAGAGCGAGCTGCACCACGATGTCGTCCTGGACGGCGGGGATGGCGGTCGCGGTCAGGGCGATGACGGGAACCGCGGGGAACCGGTCCTTGAGCGCCCGGAGCCGGCGGTACTCCGGCCGGAAGTTGTGGCCCCACATGGAGATGCAGTGCGCCTCGTCGATGGCGATGAGCCGGACGTCTGCCTGTCTCAGCAGCGAGAGGAAGAACGGCTGCACCGCCCGTTCCGGCGAGACGTAGAGGACCCGGATGCGGCCTTCGAGGAGAACCCGTTCGATGATCTTCTGCTCCCCGCGCCCGAGCGAACTGTTGATCGTCGCCGCCGGGATGCCGTTTGCCCGGAGACCGTCGACCTGGTCCTTCATCAGGGCGATGAGCGGCGAGACGACGACCGTGAGCCCGCCGAAGACGAGGGCCGGGAGCTGGTAGCAGAGGGATTTGCCGCCCCCGGTCGCCATGACGGCGAGGACGTCGCGCCCGGCGAGCACGGCATCGATGATCTCTTCCTGGTAGGGAAGGAACGACGTGTAGCCGAAGTATTTCTCAAGAGCAGTGTGTTTTGCGTCCATTGCGTCACAGAACCTGATGTGCTGGTACGGTTGGACCGGGGGCGGGATAGCGTTTATTGTTCCCGCACCGATGCGCATATCCGCGGGAAACGCACGTACTGAAAGCGATGAAGAACGTCGATATGACGGTTGAGAAGAACATCCTCACCATACGCGTGGATCTCGAAAAAGAGTTCGGCGCATCGAAGAGCGGGAAGTCGATCACGATCGCCTCGACCGAGGGCAACGTCTCGGTGCCGGGGCACGAGGAGATCAAGATCGGGCTGAACATTTACCGGAAGAAGTGAGCGGGCATTGAACCTTCCTTGCACCTGGGGCGCTCAAGTTTCACACTTCGCAGCTTCGGGTGAGCCAGCAACTGTAGGCGGGGGAAGTTTCGCGCGAAGCCGCGAAGAACACGAAGGGAAGATATGGGCGGCTAACATAGACACTGACTTCGCGTCTTCGCGTGAGAAACCCGGAAGGTTTCGAGTGCTAGCAACAATGCAAACCGAAGAAAGCAAAGATCCCCATGTAGTGGATTGTGGGGATTGCGCACCTTCGTACCGCAGGTGTTCAAACTCTGCTCCTGAAGGAACGTCGTTCCTCGATACTCAAGCTCCTGCCCTTCGGCCATTCGCTTATCGCACCTGGCGGTGCTTCTGCTCCGGTTCTACCGAACCATCGCAATCGCCATGACTGCCCCCGCCCCCAGGGCGGGGGAGGAGGCCGAAGGCCGGGTGGGGTGGGGTTTTCAGATATCGCTACATAAGGTGGAGACAGGGGAGGGGGCACGCCCCCTTCCCACCTGACGGTGGTCGAGCTCCGGTTCTACGAACCATCGCACTCCCCGTCGGCCCCACCCCAAATGGCGATAGCCACCACGGTCCACTGCGTGGGGATGATCGAGGAAAAAGGTCGTCCCAGGGACAAGCTGGGCCCAGCATCAACCCCATCGAGGTAGGAGAAGACCGAAAAAGGGTTTCAGCAGAGTCTGTGATACGCGTCTCCATTACCTTCGCACTCAGAAGGCCTAACACCCTTCACCCCCGCCCCCGGCACACCGGAGCCCCCCGTGAACCTCCCGGATGGGACAGCGGTCGCAGAGCGGCGACTTTTTGCAGACGGTCTTTCCCAGGCGCACGATCTGGGCGTGGTAGTCGTTGAAGAGTTCCACATCCGGGTCCAGGTTGTCGGCAAAGAGCCGTTGCGTCAGGTCGTAGGACGCCCCTTCGGGGAGGAGGCCGTAGCGCGAGAATATCCGCCGGGTGTAGGCGTCGACGACGAAGACCGGCTTTTTGCAGGCGTACAGCAGGATGGTGTCCGCCGTCTCCTCCCCGAAACCCCGGAGGGCGAGCAGCCGCTCGCGGAGTTCGCCGGTCTCAACGGCCGCCATCTCCGCCGGGTCGGCGCGAAACTCCCTGACATAGATCCCTGAGAACTCCCGGATCCGCTCCGCCTTCTGGTTGTAGAACCGTGAAGGGACGATCAGGCGGGCGATATCGGCGGTATCGGCCCCGGCGAGCAGGTGCGGGTCGAGCATCCCGGCATCCTCGAGGTTACGGACCGCCTTTGCCGCGTTCGTCCAGGACACGTTCTGGGTGAGGATCGCGCCGACCATCGTCTCGAAGGGCGTCTCTGCGGGCCACCAGCCCTGGTGGCCGAACGCCGCGAAGAGGACGTCGTAGATGAGAGCGAGATCGTCGGTGAGGGTCGCCGCCATCACCGCCACCAGGGTTTCGCGGCGATCGGCATGTGCCAGTCGGTCCCGAACGCCCGGTCGGTCACCCGGATCCCGGGCGGGGCCTGCCGGCGCTTGAACTCCGCCTGCCCGACCATCCGGAGTACCTTCCTGACGGTCTCTCCCGGATACCCGGCGGCGATGATCTCATCGGCTGATTCGAAACAGTCGATGTAGCGATGGAGGATCGCGTCGAGGATGTCGTAGGGGGGGAGGGTCTCCTGGTCGGTCTGGCCGGGCCGGAGCTCCGCGGACGGGGGTTTTTTGAGCACTCTCCCGGGAATGACAGGATTCTTCGCGTTCAGCCACCGTGCTATCCGGTAGACCATCCCCTTCGGGACGTCGGCGATCACGGAGAGCCCGCCTGCCGCGTCCCCGTACAGCGTGGAGTAGCCGACAGCGGTTTCCGACCTGTTTCCGGTGGAGAGGAGCATCGAGCCGAACTTGTTCGAGAAGGCCATCAGGACCGTCGCCCGGATCCTGGCCTGCAGGTTCTCCTCGGTGATATCGGGTGCGAGCCCCGCGAAGACTTCCGCGAGGGCCCCGTCGAACGCCTCCATCATCGGAGCGATCGGGATGCACTCCACCCGGATGCCGAGGTTCGCCGCAAGTTCCCGGGCATCCTCGATGCTTTCGCTCGAGGTGTAGGGGGAGGGGAGGAGCACCCCGAGGACGTTCTCCGGCCCGAGCGCGCGGGCGGCGACGGCGGCCACGAGCGAGGAGTCGATCCCGCCGGAGAGGCCGAGATGGACGGAGCTAAACCCGCACTTGTGGACGTAGTCGCGGGTGCCGAGCACCAGCGCCCGCCAGATCTCGGATTCGGGCTCCCGGTCGTCGGGGGCGACCGCCTGCGCGACGGGGCGGGCGAGATCGACGGTCACGACGTCCTCGGCAAAGGCCGCACCGCGGGCGATGAGGGTTCCGCCGGCGGAGAAGGCAACACTCCGGCCGTCGAAAACCAGGTCGTCGTTCCCGCCGACGAGGTTTGCCGAGACGATTGCGACCCCGTGCTCCCTCGCAAGCCCCGAGAGCGCCTCCTCGCGCAGGCGCTGTCTGCCGGCGGCAAACGGCGATGCGGAGAGGTTCACGATCGCATCCGGCATCGGTCCGCCGCACAGGACCTCCTCGCCGATGGAGACACCGACCGTTCTCTCGCCGATGCGAAGGAGCCCGGGGTTTTCGGCCGCCGGCTCGAAGTAGCGGCCTTCGTCGAGGACGCCGCCGGAGATACGGGCTTTCCGGAACGTCTTCCCTGCCGCACCGTCCCGGAGGAGGGCGGCTGCGTTGAAGAGCGGCCGGCCGGTTCCGGCGGTGTTCGGCTCGGCGAAACCGACGAGCACCGGCGGCGCATCGGCGAGCCTCGTGGCCAGGTCTTCCAGGACGGCGAGGCTCCGCGCTATAAACCCCTTATCGAGCAGCAGGTCCCGGGGAGGGCAGCCGGTCAGGGAGAGTTCCGGGGCGACGATCAGGTCCGGCTGGTGACGGGACGCCTCCGCGACGCCTGCCGCTATCCGGTCGGCGTTGCCGGCGAGGTCGCCGACGACCGCGTTCACCTGGAGAAGTGAGATCTTCATGGTTACTCCCGGGTTATCCTGATCAGTAATGGCGGAACGGACGGCATATGCCTTTTGCATGATCTCATCTCCGTAGAGGTATCCTCCGGGACCGGGCGCCCTGCCCGGTCGATCAGATCCATTTTAAAGCCCAAAAACCAAAGCGCCTTGTAGAGATCATGCAGAGAGCATGCCGTGGAGCGGCGTTCCCCGTATGGGCATCTGGAGAGCCGATCGCACTCCGCAACCGTATTCGGGGGCGGGCAGCCTGATCTCCGGGCGCCGCCGGTCTGCACGGGAGGATACCCGGCTCCTCCTGCTTGCGGCATCGATCCTCGTCTCCTTCGCCGCGAACGCCGCCGGGCTTTTCGCCGGCATCACCAGCGTCCTCCCGCACCTGCTGTACCTGCCGATCGTGCTTGCCGCCTACTGGTTCCCCCGCCGCGGCATCGCCTTCTCGATCGCTCTCGCCCTCGGCTACCTGGCGTTGATCCTGCCCTTCGCCGGGGGCGATGCCGGACTGGTCGTTTCGGCCCTCTCGCGGGCGGTGGTCTTCACCGCCATCGGCGCCGTCGTATCGCTCCTCTCTCTCCGGCTGCGGGAGCAGGAAGAGCGCTATCGGGGGGTTTTCGATAACTCGGAGGCGGGAACGTTCATCGTTGCAGCAGAGGAGGCCGGATCAAGCATCGAGGAGGCCAACTACGTGGGCGCCACCCTCCTCGGCTCCACGGAACGAGACCTGATCGGGGAACGCATCACCGGATTCCTCGACGATCCCGGCGCATGGGAAGCGTTCAGGACGGATATCGACCGGAACGCAGCCTTCTACGGGTATGAAACGACCCTCCGCCGCACCGACGGGGCCGCGGTCCGGGTGCTCGCATCGGGCGGCCGGCTCCCCGGCGGGCGGGTCGTCCTTACGCTCGTCGACATCACCGCCCGGACGAACGCCGAGGACGCGCTCCGCCGGACGAACGCCAAACTGAACATGCTGGGACACCTCACCCGGAGCGATCTCGCAGCAGCGATATCCACTCTCCTTGAGCATATCGCCGCAGGGATGCGGCAGTTCGACGACCCCGCCGTCCGCCGGCACCTGGAGGCCCTCTTCGAGGATGCCCGGCTCGTGCAGCGCCGCGCAGAGATCACCCGCGACTACCAGGATCTCGGCCTCCGGCCGCCTGACTGGCAGCCGCTGCAGAAGGTGATTCAGGAAGCGGTATCGTGCCTGCTGCTCCCGGGGGTATCGGTCCGGCCCTGGGTGGAGCGGCTCGAGGTCTTCGCCGACCCGATGCTTGATCGGGTCTTTGCGAACCTGATCGAGAACGCAGTCCGTCACGGGAAGACGACTTCAAAGGTCGTCATCACCTACCGGATCCGGGACGACGGGCTCTCGATCTTCGTAGAGGACGACGGCGAGGGTGTCCCCGAAACAGAGAAAGAGAGGATCTTCGCATACGGCATCGGCGTCGGCGGGGGGCTCGGGCTCTTCCTCGTCCGGGAGATCCTCTCCATCACCGGTATGACGATCCGGGAGACCGGGACACCCGGTAAGGGAGCGAGGTTCGTGATAGACGTGCCCCCGGGCGGATACCGGATAATTTGAGGTGAAACCATGTTTGCAAAAGTACTCATCCCGACGGACCTCTCCGAGGCCTCCGCCGCCATGGCGGAGCGGGTCGGTGAGGTTCCGGGCGTCCGCGAGGCCGTCCTCTTCCATGCCCGGACAGCAGCCGCCCCCTCGCCCGCCGATGATGTGCTCCGCCGGATGCAGGAGCGGGTACAGCGACAGGGCATCCCCGTCGAGGCGGTGCTGGCGGAGGACGACGGGACGCCTGTCCCGGAGAGGATACTCCGGACCGCCACCGCGATGGGCATGAGCCTGATCGCGATGGGGGTCAGGGACCCGGGCCTGCTCCGAAACCTCTTCTCAGGAAACGTTGCGGCCACCGTGCTGCGGGATGCGCAGATACATGTCCTGATCGTCCCGCAGTCGGGAGAAGGCAGGCCGCCGCTCTTTACACGGGTTCTGGTGCCGACCGATCTCGCGGCCCCGGCTCCCGAAGTCCGGGCCGCCCTGGAAGACCCTGCCGGGACCGGGACGGCGGTGCTCCTGCACGTCGTCGAACCCGGACGCGCAGAGGAGGAGACCGGCGACCGGCTTGACGCTCTCCGTAACGGCCTCTCACCCACGGGACGCAACATTGAGACGCTGGTACGGGCCGGGGACCCGGCGCGCACCATCTGTGCCGTAGCGGACGAGATCGATGCCTCTGCAGTCGTCATCCCGCGTATCGGGAAGCGCGATGCCGCGGGAAGCGCGACGCTCGGGAGCGTCACGAGTGCCGTCGCGGGGTGCGTAAGGCCGCCGGTGCTGGTGCTGGCGGTCTCGATCCACCTGCAGATCGAGGTCCGGGAACTGCGAAGCGAGGAGTTCGGGCTCGCCGAGGAGATCTGGCTCGACTACCACGAGTTGAAGGCGGATCCGGAGATCGACCGGATATTCGGGGTCTTCGCGGACGGCACCCTCGTCTCCGTCGCCCGGTGCCGCCGGCATCCGGACGGCTACGAGGTGGACGGCGTCTTCACCCCGGTCCGGTTTCGTGGCAGGGGGTATGCCCGGAGGGCGATGGACGCGCTCGTGGAGGCGTGCCAGCACGACACCCTGTACATGCACGCGGTCCGGAACCTCGTCGATTTCTACGGGGAGTACGGGTTCATATCGATACCGGAGAGCGACCTCCCGCCGACCATCCGTGCGAGGTTCGCGTTTGCTCTCGGCGAGATGGAAGGAGCGAACGTCCAGCCGATGCGGCGTGCCGCAGGCTGGTTCCGGCGATAAGGAGAGTGCGGCACGGTTTCCTGCCGCTCGCCGCCCCCCGGCAGCGCGACGTTCAGTCGTCGTAGAGTGCCGGGACTTCCATATCGTCGTCGATTTCGTCCGGATACGGGACATCGATGACGACCGAGCCGTCTTCGAGGATGTCGCCGATCTCGATGTAAACCCCGGCAGGAAACTCCCGCTCCTCTGTTCTACCGTCAGATCGTTTGACGTATGCCCACATGCTATACCTCCACGAATCCATGGTTTCAGCGCTCCCGGTGCACCCGGCCCTGCCCGGACCAGGTGCAGCCCCGGGAGCATGCTCCCATTCCAGTATCAGATATCGGCCAGATAAAGATTTTCCTGTTTAAAAAGTGAAAATATGCCGGAATATTCAGGATTTCAGGGATGATATGCGTAAAAGCGCGTACCGGATATACATCCCGGGGTTCTCCGCGGTTTCGCCGGATCGCCGGGACGATGAACAGCCATATATATCGTGACAGCGGTCAGGAATGCATACATGCGCATCGGGATCCTCTCGGACACACACGACTGCCTTGAGATGGTGGACACGGCCGTAGAGCAGCTGAACAGGGAACGGGTAGATCTGGTGCTCCATGCAGGTGACTACGTCTCGCCGTTCGTCATCCCCCGGCTTGCAAACCTGCAATCGCCCCTGATCGGTGTTCTCGGGAACAACGACGGCGATCACCCTCTCCTTGCGGCACAGTTTGCCGAACATGACCTGCTCAGCCTGCGGGGAGGCTTTGCCGCCGTCACTGCGGGCGGCATGACGATCGGGCTGCTGCACGGTGACGACCGTGAACTCCTGCAGGCGCTCATCGGGCGGAAGGCCTTCGACATTGTGGTCCACGGCCATACCCACAAGGCGGAGGTCCGGAGACTCGGGTCGATGCTGGTCGTCAACCCCGGGGAGGTCTGCGGTTACCTGACCGGCCGGCCGACCGTCGCCGTGCTGGATACGGTGACCCGGGACGTGGAACTGGTCTCTCTTTGACCGGGCAGACAAAAAAAGGCGGTGCGGGTTATACCGCAGCCCCTGGCTCTTTGCCGAGCTCCGTCCCGAGCTCCCAGGAGGGCGCCCCGGCATCCCCGAGGTCCGCCCTTAAGGTCGCTTCGGAGACCTCGAGAGTCTCAGGGACATCGAAGTAGAGGTAACCCTTCAGCGACTCGTACCGCTCGAGCATCTTTCGATCGAACGACTCCCCGAGCGTGGTGAATGCCGGGACCTCCAGGGGTGCAAATGTCGCTCCCTGGCATTCGAGAACGAACGCATCCCGCCCGGGAGTCTCGATGGTGTAGAGATCGGAGTCTCCCTTGTGCCCGAGGTTGGTCGACTTGACGGCAACGAGGAGGAACATGCGCCCTTCACCCGCCTCGACTTTCGGCGTCGACGCATTTGTGGGGAACTCCTGGTATACCGTTGCGATCCGGGCGGACTCCGCGAGCAGGGAGACCATGTTCTCGCCCGACGGGTCGTCGTAGGTGTAGCGGTCATGGAGAGGGAGCACCTTCTCCGGCGGCGCAACCTGGACCGGTCCTGCGGCAGGCGTGCCGGCGCTCATCGCAGACATGCGGGCTCCGGGAGACGGTTGCACCTCCCCGGCCTGCCGGTTAACCGTTTCAAGGCCTTCCGATGCCATGGCAAGGTCCCTGAAGGCCGTCGGAACGGCATCTCCGCCGGCATCCGTCGGGCGGAGAAGGGTCTCGCTTGCCGTGGCGTATGCGCCTATGGACCGGATGAACTCGTCCTTGACGGGCTGGCGTTCCGGGGATACCTGGAGCGGCTGCACCTCGCGCAGCAGCCTGACGGAGAATGCGTTCAGTTCGTCCGCCGCTACGGCGGCAGCATCCGAATCCTGCTGGTACAGGGCATAGGCATGCTCCATCGAGAGTCTCATCAGGCGAATGCTGGCGGTGTCGATCAGCCTTATCAACCGCTCGTCGTCGTAGCTGCCGATTTCGTTCCGAGGCCCATCGACCGCAGGGACCGAGTCGGCAGGCACTACCTGCTCTGAATCGGGGAGCCCGGGCCCTGTCGGGACGGGGGCTTCACCGGAAGCATTTCCCCCGTCCGGGAGCGCCGTGGTAGCATCGGAGACGTTCTCATCGCCCGGAAGTTCCGGGGATGCGCCGGAGGCATTCTCCGTATCCGGGAGTACCGGAGTCGCATCGGAGACATTTCCCGCATCCGGGGCAGCCATGTCGTCCGGGAGTACCGGGAAGGTGTCAGAAACATTTGCCCTGTCCGGGAGTATGGAGACGCCGGATGGCTCGGATCCGTTCTTCACCGCCGCAAGATTGCTGAGTGAGAACGGTAACAGTTCTCCCGACTCCAGCGCCGTGAGCCCCTGGCCGGAGCCGGCAACGGCCGGTGCGGAGAGGAGGAATCCCGCGCAGACGGCAATTCCCAGGAGAATCAAAGCATTCTCACGGTGTTTGCTCATGTGCATTTTTCTTTATGTTGCTGAATATAAATATTATTATATTGTCTGTTTTAAAAAAAGGCCTCTCCGGCGAAACCGTTTCCCGCACCGGCGAATATCCGCCATCAACGGGCCGGCATATCCGGCCGGTATGGACTCCCTTCCGCAAGGCCGGAGACAGGGACCGCCGGCAGAAATCCTCCTGATAAGGAGGGCCTGCTGGCGGTCTTTCCCGCGGGATATGCCGTTATAGCGAAGATCCGGGCCATCAGGGCTGGAATATCGAGATATTTCCCTTATTTGAGATATTGCACCTTCCCGTGGAAACTTATATGAACTCTCACGGGTTACCGGCATAGGAGGATGCCCGATGGAGATCGTGAAGATCCCGAGTATGGATAAAGAAGAGTACGATAAACTCATCTCTGAAGGATTTCTCAGCCGTATTGCATTCCAGGGGGGTAAATACCCGTATATCGCCCCGTTCCTGTACGTCTTCGACGGAAAGTTCCTCTACTTCCTGGCGACCAAGTACGGCAGGAAGAACGACCTCTTCCGGCAGCACCCCTACGTCTCCGTCGAGATCGAGAAGTATTCGGGCGACCTCTCCTGTTACACCTTCGTGACCATGCAGGGGTACCTGGTGCAGCTTGAGGACGCGATCGAGAAGAAGATCATCCGGGAGAAGTTCGTGAGCATGATCCGGGCGCACAACCTCTCACAGAATATCCTTGCAGCGCTCGGCCACAAGCCCGAAGAGCCGCTCGAGGCGATCGCCTCCGAGGAGCGCTCGAACATCTGGAAACTTACCGGCGTGACAGATATCGTTGCCCTGAAAAACCTCTGACCCTGTTTTTTGCCGGGCCCGGAACCATTATGAGCCGTAAAGGCATGAGACGGCCATGGCTCCTTCCCGGCGCCGCCCGGCGGCCGCCGTCCTTGCCGTGCTGCTCGCCGTGACGCCCGCCTTCGCTCACGTCCCCCTCTTTGCCCGGGACGGTTCCTCACCGGACCCGGCGTTCGTCATCGAGGACCCTTCGAAGTCGTGGGTGATCTACGACGAACTGCCGGACGCTCCCGGCGTCCGCTACTACCGGTTCCGGATAGAGGAAGGGGAGCGGATCTACGCGACGCTCCAGGTCCCGCGTGCGGGAGGGTTCGTGCCCGGGATGGTGCTCGCGGGGCCGGGTATCGAGTATTCGGGCACGATCCCGCCGTACGTCGCGGTCCCGGAGGGCGCCGGGGCGATGGCGGTGCCGGGGACCCTCCCCGAGCAGCCTGAGTACGAACCGTTCACGCCTTCGAAACTCTACCCGGTCGCCCGGATCGATACGACGGCGCCTGCGGCCGGCGATTACACCCTCGCGGTCTACACATCGGGAGAAGAAGGAAGCTACGCCCTCGCGCTCGGCTACGTCGAATCGTTTACGGTGGGGGAGTGGATCCGGGTCCCGGTCGACGTCGTCGCCATCCACCGCCACGAGGGACAATCCCTCCTCCTGATCTTCGGACCGATGATCGCCGTCCTCGCGATAGGAGCCGGCCTGCTGCTCCGGCGGCAAAGATCTCCATCCCTCTTCGCCCTCTTCGGAGCGATTGCCGGTCTCCTCTTCATCGGGAGCGGCGCCATGACCCTGATGCAGATGGTTATCGCGGCCGTCGGAACGGACGCCGGAGCCGCCCTCCTCCTGACCCTCGCCTTCGGGATCATTCCCGTTCTTCTCGGGATCGCGGCGGTCCGGGTCGCCCTGCGAGCGAGGATAGGTGCCGGGGAGCGTATCGGCATGGTGGTGCTCGGGGCTCTCGCCCTCGCCACCTGGGCGGGGCTCGTGATCGGCCCGCTGCTCGCCTTCATCGCCGCCATTTTGCCGGCACGCCGCCGTGCGCCGTGAATCACTCCATGAGCGGTTCGAGCATCGTCCGGGCCGTATCGAGCAGGCCGGCGAGCCCCTCGGGGGTCGCGGTCCCCTTCTCCATCCAGCGGATGATGCCTTGCCCGTCCAGGAGGTAGATGTAGGCGAGCGACGGGTCATCGATCCCGTAGGCCCGCCGGCACCGCTCGATATCTTCCGGCACCGTCAGCACCAGATCGTGCTTTTCGGGAGGGATGCCGCCCGCAAGCCCCTGGCGGATGCGGTCGGCGAGGGACCTCCCGATGAGGCTGTCGCCGACGACCGTAACGAGATAGGTCGTCACCCGGGGATTTTCGGCGAACGCCCCGGCAAAGGGGCCGCTCCATGAATCCGCGATCGGCCCGGCAGACTCGAGGAAGACGAGGACGATCAGCGAGACATCGCCCTCCGCGTCGTCCGGGAGCGTGACGACCCTGCCGGAGAGGGAGGCGGCCATGAGGGTGGGAAACACCCTGCCGAGGGCCGCAGGCACCGGCCCGGTGGTTGCTGCCGTTCTGTTCATGCGTTGCGGATAGGGATACCCTCCTGATAAAGCCTCTCCCGGGGGAAGAGCGTTGCGTCAGGCACTATACCTATGAACCACAATACCCTCTTTCAGGAGACCTATGATCAGCATAGGGGAAGGATGGAACGATCTCGCCGCGGCGATCCTGGGGTCGGATGCCCCCGAGCGAGTTTACGTCGTCGGGGCGACGGACAGCGGAAAGACGACGCTCTGCAACTACCTCGTCGACGAGGCGGCAGCGCGCACGAAGACGGCATACGTCGACTGCGATACAGGACAGTCCCGGCTTGGCCCGCCGACGACCGAGGGGATGGCCCTCTGCACCGGCACGCCGGAGCTCTACCTCCGGTTCGTCGGCTCGACGTCGCCGGGCGGCCACTTCATCCAGACACTCACGGGCGCAAAACGCCTCGTCGAGAAGGCGGCAGAACGTTCGGCCCGCACCATGATCATCGACTCCCCCGGACTCGTCGCCGGCGGGGTGGGCGCCGAGTTCCAGTTCCAGATGATCGATCTCCTCTGCCCCACCCGCATCGTCGCCCTCCAGCGCGGCCGGGAGCTCGAACGGCTGCTCGTGAACTTCTCCCGGCACCCGGGGATTGCAATCCACCATATCCCCGTATCTCCCGCGGCCGTCGCCCGGCCTGCCCCCGTACGGCGGCGCTACCGCGAAGAGCGCTTCGCATCCTATTTTGCCGGCGGGCAATCGCAGGAAGTCCCGCTCCGGGGGCTCGGGCTCCAGGGCCGGGTCCCCGACATGAGGAGCGTCCGTGGGGTCGCCGGAAGGCTGGTCTCCTTAAACGACGCCGAAAACTTCGTCCTCGCCCTCGGCATCGTCGAAGAACTGCACCCCGGATGGCGCCGGCTCGAGGTCTTTGCCCCGCCCTTCGACCCGGCCGCCGTTGCATCGGTCAGGTTCGGATCGATCTACCTGAACCTCGGGGCGGCTCCGGGGTCGATGGAGTCCTGCAGGCCCTGACCCTCACGCCGGGATGAGCGAGAGGAATACCACGTACACCGCCGTCTGGGCGAGGGTGAGCGGGATGCCGACCCGCGCGAATTCCCGGAACGTCAACGTCTCGCCGTCCCTTTCCGCACCCTGGATGACGATGACGTTGCTGGCCGCCCCGAGGATCAGCATGTTCCCGGCGATGGTGCTGCCGGCCGCAAGCGCCATCATGCCGACGGTGGACGTCCCGAGGTGCGAGAGAGCGGGGAGGAAGAGGGCGACGAAGGGAACGTTCGAGACGAACTGGGAGACGATGACGCCCATCACGACGATGACCGGGACGGCGGCGAGATCGAGCGAACTCCCTTCGACGAGCGGCTGGAAGAATCCCGACTGCCAGACGCTCGCCATGAGGACGAAGAGGCCGGCGAAGAAGACCAGGGTCGGCCAGTCGATCCTGCGGAGGATCTCGAACCGCCGCCTGCTCCCGGCGAGGACGGGTATGGCTGCAACTGCCGCGATCCAGGTCAGCCGGATGTCGATCTCCGGGACGAGCATGACCGCGGCGATCCTGGCGGCGATCATGAGGACAAGCAGGATGAGCGAGAGGCGCGCGAGGGCCGCGAGGGCAGGGTCGCAGATCTCCTCCTCGCGGTGGACCAGCGGCGTCGGATGGAGTTCGCCCGGGAACGCCCGGCAGAGGAAGACGTAGGCGAGCAGGAGCGAGATCGCCGTCGGGACGGCCAGGTAGAGCGGGAACGTGATGAACGGGTTCTCGATGCCGCCCGAGAGCGCGATGAGAAGATTCTGCGGGTTTCCTATGGGGCTTGCGACGCTCCCCGTCGTGATCGCGAATGCAAGCGCAAGAAGCAGGAGTTTTGGGGAGATGCCGTGCCGCCGGGCGAAGTAGAGCATCAGCGGGGTCCCGACGACCGCGAGTGTGTCGTTCATCAGGAGCGCCGAGAGACCGCCTGCGCCGATGAGAATGAGAACGAGCAGGTGCCGGACCGACTCTGCCCGTGAAAAGAGGCGAAAGGAGAGGTGGTAGAGGTAGCCGCTCGCCGCGAGCGCCTCCCCGATCACGAACATGAAGAAGAGGAAGAGCATCACGTCGAGGTTGATGGACGCGAGCGCATCGAGCGGCGTGATCGATCCCGTCGCGATGACCACGAGCGCGCCGAGGAGCATCACCTGCCAGATGCGGAAGTTGACGTTCCCGATCTTTCGGACCGCGATCAGGAGGAAGACGATGACGAGAACGACGAGTGGAATGAGTGTGCCCATGATACCGCCGGCAGGAAAGGTGCGCCTATCGATCGGTTTGCTCTCTGTCCGAAAAAAGGGATCGCGCGGCCGAAAAGCCGCCTCAGCCTTCCAGCCCGACGGTATAGTTGATGACGCTCTCGGAGATGTCTCCGGAATACTCCCCGATCCGCCGGATACTGTCAACGATCTGCCTTATCGGGATCGCCGTCACCGCCTCGAACCGGAGCACCCGGGTATCGATCTCCCGGGTCTTCTCCTCGAGGTCGCGCACCTGCTGCAGCGTTGCGTTTGCCTTCCCGGGGTCTCCCGTATGGAACGCTTCCATGCTCCAGGAGAAGATCTGCAGGGCAAGCGCGCTCGCCTCGTCCATGAGGTCGAACGTCGCCGCCTCGACCTCGCGGTCGATCAGGGCGAGGGCGTTATGCGCCACCCGGGTGGCGTGGTCGGCTATCCGCTCGATGATCCTGCTGACCTGGAGGTAGTACGCCGCCTGGTTTACCGGGATGCCCATCCGGCGCGAGAGCGTGGCGTCGCTTATGATGAGGTTATCCTGCCGCGCAACCAGCCAGTGCAACCGGTCCACCTCCGTGTCCCGCGCGACGACGTCCCCGGCAAGAGCCGCATCATGTCCCCTTACCGCTGCCATCGCGTCCTGCTGCATGCCCCGCGCGAGAAGGTGCATCCTCTTGATGGTGTTGTCAAACGGCATCTCCACCGGGTTGAGGAGATCCTTGATCGTTATCGAGGAGTCCGTCTCGCCGACCACCTCCTGCCCGATGGCCATCTGCGTGAACTCCCGGACCAGCTGCAGGACGAACGGCGGCAGCCTCCCCTTCGATTCAAGGCGGATTGCCGTGAACCCGGCGATGTACGCCCCGACGAGGAGGCGAAGCAGGTAGGTGCGGTCCGTTGAGGCACCGACCTCGAAGACCCTGGTTCGCTGGGCCGACTCGCCGCTGATCTTCGGGGTGATCAGGAGCGAACCGTCCGGCTGCACAACCAGCCCTACGGGATCGTTCTTCTGGATATTCGCGGACCGTATCCATTGTTTCGGCAGGGATACGATGTACGACGAGCCCCCGGTGATCTGAACTTTTCTGATCTCCATGGATTGGTACGCGTTGGCGCCGTCAGGATATATGCGTTCTGTGGACTATATATACCACCGGTATTCGCGGGAAGCAACTATACCTGTATAGTTTTCTTCGGGAACACCCGTGTTATTGTCGGCGGACGGACGCCGCTACATCCACATGAGCGACGTGATCCAGAGGAGCAGGACGAAGAGGATCGTGGTCGTTATGATCGACCATGCCCGGTACCGCCGTGCGGCGGCCCTGTCCTGTGGGGCCCGGGGCTCTATCCTCATCAGGACGACGGCGACGAGTGCGCCCGCTATCAGCCCGACGATCTGTCCGGCAACCAGCACCGTCGAGGTGATCAGTCCCATCGGCTGGAGCACCAGGACGAGACCGGCCACCACTGTCGGCGGGATGATGGCGGCGGCGATTGCGACGCCGGCGATCACCTCCGTCGTGCCCCTGCTGAACGCCAGCGCCGCCGCGAACCCGAGGAAGACCGCCATCAGGCTGTAAATGGGGTTCAACACGAGGCGCGTGGCGATCTCTTGGGTCATCGTGAGCGGTATGACGAGGTTGATCAGGAAACTGGCGACCGCGGAGAGGACGAAGACGCCCAGAAGCAGAGCCGCGAGCACGCCAAGGCAGCGCATGGCGTTCTCGATCCTGCCAAGAGCGGCGTAGACGGAGAATCCGTAGATCGGGCCCATGATCGGGGAGAGGAGCATCGCCCCGATGATGATCGTCGGGTTATCGAGGAGCAGGCCGGAAAGGGCCACCAGCCCGGCGATGGAGGTCAACGACAGTTTTTCGAGATCGAGTTCCCCGTAACCCTTTACAGTGTCGAGCAGTTTCTCGACCGGCGTCTTCTCTTCCTTTTTTTCGGCCTTCTTCTCGGCACGTTTCAGGAGTGCCGAGATGACGAATTCCGGTGTCGATACCTCGATCATGTTCTCGTTGTACCGCAGGTCCAGTACGGCCTGGATCTTCTCGATCAGACCATCGAGGTCCTCATCCGGCGTATAGATAGTGATCTCGTAGATGTCCTGCACGAGCGATATCGTGTAGTGGAGGCCTTCGAGAACCTCTTCTATCCTTGCATGCCCGTCTTCCCGGACATGCACAACGATCTTTTTCATGATTTATCCGCGTATCTCCAGAGGGCGTGAACCTCTGACCGGGTGCTGCCCGGTCAGCCGGTCAATCCCTTATTCGACGACCCTGTGGCTCCCTGACGCTTGCGAATTTTGTGTGAGATCTCACCTGACAGATTCACCGGATCAGTGCTCCATGGCGCGGCAGCGCGGGCGCTACGGGGTGGAAAAATATCAGCACGGCAGCCCCCGTCCGCCATTTACGGCGAGTCTGTCGTCCACGGGCGCGATCCCGGAAACCTTACCGTCCACGAGCAGTGTAATCGTGGGAGGTGAATTTAAGGTTTCCCGGATGTGCGGAAGAAATGGGGATCCCCGGTATCGGTTCGTCCGGCCGGAGGCACGCGAGGGCCGCCATGCTGCCGGGCAGAAGGGAGCGGCGTGGGCGATACCCTGTATCAGGCATACCTCCCGGTCATCAAGGAGTTATGGAAGAAATGCGGTTCTGCTCCGAACTCGAAGGCCTTCGACCTTCTCAAGCTCCTGCCGGAACGGCAGTCGCACCCTACGGCCCGTCGCAACTCGAAAACACTTCGTGTTTTCTCGAGCTCCTGCCGTTCCGGCAGTCGCTTTTAGAGAGAAGAGGATACACCAAAAAGACGACGTCAAGGGGGGAAGTGTCTTACGTGGATCCAAATCTCTCTAGGGCTATTTAGTCCATAGTGGTATTTAATGATTTTCATTTATTAAATAGTGGAAAATAAAGGTTTTGGCCGGTTGCCCGGGAGTTTACGGGTTACCGTGCAGGAGCCGCCGCAGCTCTCGCTTCTCGTGGTTCCGGTCCCTCTACGACCGGGTTATCCGGATGCGTAACCCACTCGGTGTACGATCCCTCGTAGAGCCGGACGTTCGGGTAAAGGTAGAGCCACTTCAATAAGACGAACTCGTTCGTGGCTTCCCGGCCGGTTCCGCACGAGCAGATGACGGTCTTGCCCCGGTCGACGCCGTGATCCTCCAGCATCATATCGAGTTCATCATTCGATTTGAGCAGCGCCGGGTTATTCTCGTCCATCAGGCTCTTCCAGGGCAGGTTGACGGCACCCGGGATATGCCCGGCCTTCCGCCAGGGCCCTTTTCCTTCGTACACATTTGCCGGGCGTGCATCGAGCACGACCACATCGTCGTTGTCCTTGATCTGCCGGAACTCTTCGTATCCGATGGAGTAGTCGTCGCGGACCTCGACGGTGAAGCTGGACGGCTCGACCGCGGGGTAGTCCTGCGAGAGTTCACCTCCCTCGCTCTTCCACGTGTCTATCCCGCCGTCGAGGAGGTATACACGATTGTGGCCGTATTTCGCCAGGGTGTAAGCCATCATCGTCTGCCCGAGCCCGTCGCCCGCGCCGGAAAACGCGCCTTTTCCTGTGTAGACGACGACCGGCGAGTCGGCCTCGATACCCGCACGCCGGAACGATTCCTGCAGGCAGGCGTTCGGGCTGTAAGACCCCGGGAAGCCGCGGTTGGATACCCGCAGGACCCCCTCGGTCAGGTAAACTGCACCCGGGATGTGCTCCTGGATGTAGTCGTGGATGTTTGGCTGGACGTCGACGATCCTCAGGTTGTCATCGTGCAGGTGGTTGGCCAGCCAGGCTGCATTCACGAGTTTGACTTTCCCGTCGCCGCGGGGGTACGGGAAGTTTTCCCGGTCGGTTCGCGCCTGGAGGCGGTCCATGCCCCCCCGGGTGAACATCTTCTCTTCCATGTTCCCATCACCTCATACTGATATTCTCACCGGGAAGCCGGTGAGCCTGGCCCCATTGCGGGCTTGAGACCACATATACCTTGTGCAGGATCGGGGGTGAGCGGCGTCCGGCGGCGCGGGGTGTTGCGCTCCAGGGCGGCCTTCCTGAGGCGGGAATGTCCGGGGAATGGCGGGGCTGGTGTTGGAGTTGCGGGGGGCGGGGGTTTGGGGTGTGAGGGGCGTTTGTGGGCCGGCCGTGGGGGAGGCGATGCTGCATCTGGTGATCTTCGATCTGCTGATGCTCGAAGCCTGAGTTATTCCTGAACTCTGTCTTACGACGATTCTTCTTCACTATGCCGCAAAGCCCGTGCATGGATTTCGAGGGGACTGCACACCTTCGCCGTTCGAGTTCTTGTTCTTTGGTCAATCGCCAGTCTACGACCTTCGGTCTTCTCCAGCGATGTCCCGTAGGGACATCGCCTATCGCCACGCACTGCCCGCCCCCAGGCGGGCGGAACGACTGCCGGAGCGTAGCGAACGGCAGGAGTTTGAGCACCGTCAGGTGCGATTGAGGAGCGCGAAGCGCGGGCGGTGGGGGGTTGATGAGAGCCATCTGGTGTGAGGAGACAGGGGAGGGGGGCATGCCCCCCTCCCACCTGACGGTGCTCAAGCTCGCTTCGCTCGCACTCCCCGTCAGCCCCTCAGCGAAGACCTTCGGTCTTCTCGTGTTCGCTTTCGCTCACACAGCGAAACCCTTCGAGTTTCTCGAACTCCTGTCCTGCGGACAGTCGTTCCCCCAATGGCGATACTCCCACGGTCCACTGTACCGGGATTTGTGGCAACTTCTGCCTGTCCAACAATTTCTCCGTCAAAAATGCTTGCGCTACCATGTATACTCCCGGAAAAACGCCTGGTGTACACCCACCATGGCCGCTCAACACGGCGCCCCTACAGGGCGTGAAAAATTGAATGAATCCTGTCCCCTCACCCCCCGGCCTCCTCCGGGCCGACCTCGATGCTCTCTCCCGGGGAGAGCACCGCGACCCGGATCGACGTCGTCCGCTCGAGGGCCTGCTTGAAGTCCTCCACATCCTGCCGGATGACGGGGAACGTGTCGTAATGCATCGGGATCACCAGCGGCGCACCGGTATACCGGGCCGCGATCATCGCCTCGTCGGGCCCCATCGTGAAGCATCCGCCGACGGGGAGGAGCGCCACGTCCGGCCGGTAGAGGTCCCGGATGAGCTGCATATCGGAGAAGAGCGCCGTATCCCCTGCATGGTAGACGCTGATGCCGTCCATCTTGATGACGAACCCGGCGGCCACACCGCCGTAGAAGCCCATGCCCTCGTCCTCCAGCCACGACGAGTGAAGCGCGGGCGTCATCGTGAACCGGACGCCGTCGACGGTGATGGTGCCGCCGATGTTCATCGCCTCGGCAGGAACGCCTTTCGTCTTCAGGTACTTCGCCACCTCGTTGATGGCGACCGTCTTCTTCCGGAGCTGCGCGGTAATGCCCAGGTGGTCCGCATGGGCGTGCGTCACGGCAACGATATCCGGTTCAGCGGGGAGCGTGCCCTCCGGGATGAAGGGGTCGATAAGGATCTTCCGCGATCCTTCAAGCGAGAAACATGCGTGGCCAAGCCAGGTCAACCTCATGGAGAAGAGATCGACTCCTGATCCTAAAAAATGTTCAGTGGGATTACAGAGGATGGGCAGGGGTTCAGAACTCCCCCATGTCGATCGCTTCGGTGATGTCGATCGCCTCGGCGAGGCCATCGTTCGCGACACCGCGCGTCATCATCTCGGAGAGATCACGATCCTCCATCACATCCCTGATCCGTTCCAGGTACGGGTCGAGAGTTGTGTCCCTCTGCTGCTCGATCACATGGCGGTACTCACGAAGCGTCGAGGGACTTATGTCAAGCTCCTCGCTGATCTCCTTCATGGTCTTCCCCGAATCAAGAAGCTCCGACATCGCCTCCTGGTCGAACGGCATCTTGAAATCGAGCTCCCTGAAGAGTTTGAGGCGGACCCGGGCACGTGCCACGGTCTTGCTCAGCTTCTCATCGCCGAGCGCCCTCGCGATTTCGGTATCGTTCTTGCCGTCATAATACGCGACCACGAGTTTGGAGAGCTGCCGTGGAGCGAGTTTGGTCTTGAAGTACCCCTGATCGAGGATCTCCCGCATGATCAGGGCAATCTCGCGCTCAACAGCGTCGCGATCCCGAAGAGTACCGTGAACCTTCCTCATCGGCTCAACGATCGTCTTCTTGTTCGTGATGGTCGTGAACAGCTCAAGTAGCTGCTGTTTGCGGGTATCGTCTGCCATGTCCGTCTCTCTCTGTTCTGCATTCCACCGTCAGGTTCTGAGGGTCATCCATGATGACCCCGGGTATATATAATTTGTCCCCCAACCGGGGCGTAACGTTCCCTACATTACAACCGCTAACATTTAAAGTTTACCATATATTCTGTCGAAACAGAAAGATCATTTTCGCAGATGTAACCATATCTTCCGGCATCTCGCCCTCGGTGGAAAAAATACCTCCTCAACCAGCCCCTTTTCCGACGAATTGTGATCTCGCGCGAGGTGAGGACCATTCTTTATTAGCACCGGCGCTCAAGTGTACTGCAAGACTATGGCCGAGACGAGCGATATTTACGAAAAAGTCATGGAAGTAGCCAGAAGACGTGGTTTCGTCTGGCCCTCATCCGAGATATACGGGTCGATCGCCGGGTTCATCGACTACGGCCCGCTCGGAGCGATGATGAAGAGAAACGTCGAGAACCTCTGGCGATCGTACTACGTCTTCCAGGAAGGCTACTACGAGATCGAATGCCCCACAGTAGGGAATGAAGCAATCTTCATCGCATCCGGTCATGTGAAAGAGTTTGCCGACAAGATGGTGCAGTGCCCGCACTGCGGCGAGTACCTCCGCGCCGATCACATCGCGGAGGAGAACGGCATCGGGAACGCAGGGGCGCTTTCGGCGGAGGCGCTTCAGGCGGCGATCTACGAACTGCCCTGCCCCGCGTGCAAGGAACCCCTGGGCGAAGCGGGCGTCTTTGCCTTCAACCTGATGTTCGAGACGACCATCGGCCCCGGTTCGCAGCGGAAGGGCTACCTGCGCCCCGAGACCGCCCAGGGCATCTTCACCGACTTTCCCCGGCTCCTGCGCTTCTACCGGGACAAACTCCCCTTCGGCGCCGTCCAGATCGGGAAGTCCTACAGAAACGAGATCTCCCCCCGCCAGGGCATGATCCGGCTGCGGGAGTTCTCCCAGGCGGAGGCCGAGATCTTCGTCCACCCCGACTGGAAGGACCACCCCGCCTTCCACCGCTACGCGGACTATACGGCGCCCCTCCTCACCATCGCGCGGCAGCTCGACGGCCAGGAGCCGGCCGCAATGACGATGCGCGCCGCGGTAGACGAAGGAGTGATTGCGAACGAGTACGTCGCCTACTACATCGCGCTCACGCACCGGATCCTGACCGCCATCGGCGTGGACCCGGCAAAACTCCGGTTCCGCCAGCACCTGATCGACGAGCGGGCGCATTATGCGGCCGATTGCTGGGACGCCGAGGTCTACTCCGGCCGGTTCGGGTGGGTGGAGATCGTCGGCATCGCCGACCGCACCAACTACGACCTGCGCTCGCATGCAGAGCACTCCGGCACCTCGATGACGGTCTTCATACCCTACGACGAGCCCAAAAGGGTCGTAAAGCGGCGGATCGTGGCCGACATGGGCGTGCTCGGCCCCCGGTACCGCGGCAAGGCAAAGGCGATCGCGGACGCTCTCTCCGCATCCGAGCCGGGTGATGACGGTGCGCGGGTAACCGTAGACGGCGAGGAGTTCTTCATCCCTGCCGACCTCTACCAGGTCCGGGAAGAGGAGGTCGAAGTCCGCGGCGAAGAGGTGATGCCGCATGTCATCGAGCCGTCGTACGGCATCGACCGGATGATCTACGTTGCGCTGGAGCACAGCTACGCCGAGGAAGAGGTCGAAGGCGAGATCAGGAAGGTCCTCCGGCTCCCGCCGGCGGTCGCACCGGTCCAGGTTGCCGTCTTCCCGCTGATGAACAGGGACGGTCTCGACGATATCGCGCAGACGATCACGGAGCGGCTCACGCAGTGCCGCATCCTCGCCCAGTACGACGATTCCGGCGCCATCGGCAGGCGATACCGGAGACAGGACGAGGTCGGGACGCCCTTTGCCGTCACCGTCGACTACGATACGCTCGAGGACAACACCGTGACCGTGAGGGATCGCGACAGCATGGAGCAGGTCCGTGTACCGATCGAGCGGCTGCCCCAGATCCTCTCCGCCCTCCTCTCCGGCGCCGCCACGTTCCGTGAACTCAGGGCATGAACTACGTCTCCCACCCCCTGATCCGGCCGCAGTCCATCGAGGAGCGGCGGTATCAGCTCTCCATCGCGCTCCGGGCGCTTGACGCGAACACGATGGTCGTCCTCCCGACCGGCCTCGGGAAGACGGCCGTCGCGCTCATCGTCGCGGCGTCCCGCCTCCACTCCCACCCGGGGAGGGTGCTCGTACTTGCGCCCACGAAACCCCTGGTCGAGCAGCACCTCCGCTTCTTCAAACAGTTCCTCCTCATCCGGGACGGCTCGGAGCCTGAAGAATCCGACTTTGCCATGTTCACCGGGGACACCCCCCCGGAAGAGCGGACACGGGCCTGGAAGGCGTGCCGGGTCTGTTTTGCGACCCCGCAGGTCATCAAGAACGACTGCCTTGCGGGAAGGTACAGCCTCGCCGACGTCGTGCTGCTGGTCGTTGACGAGTGCCACCGGGCGGTGGGGAACTATGCGTATGTCTTTTTAGCGCAGCACTACTGCACCACGACGAGCAAGCCCCTGCTGCTCGCGATGACCGCCTCGCCCGGAGGGGACCCGGTGAAGGTGCAGGAGGTCTGCAACAACCTGCATATCGAGGCGGTCGAAACGAGAGTGGAGACCGACGAGGACGTCCGCCCCTACATCCACGAGCGCGAGATCCAGTACGTCGACGTCTACCTGCCCGAAGAGCTGCAGGCAGCGCTCGTCGTCCTCCGTGGGCTCGTGGAGTCGCGTCTTGCCCGGCTCGCGAAACTCAACTTCCGTGTCCCGAAACCGGACAAACTCTCGATGAAGGCGCTCAATGCCTTGAACGCCCAGATCCAGCAGCGTATACGGACGCGCGATCCATCGGCGTTCGTCGCGGCGTCCCTGCACGCCGAGTGCATGAAACTCCGCCATGCCATCTCGCTCGTTGAGACTCAGGGAAGCGAGGCGCTCAAACTCTACCTCGCCCGGCTCGGCGCGGAAGGAGCCTCGAGCGCAGGGAGCAAGGCGAGCAAGCGCCTCGTCGCCGACCCCGCCTACAAAAGCCTCGTCGAGGCTTCCGCCGGCTGGAAGGAGGAACTCCACCCCAAGGTCGGCATCGTCCGAGAACTGGTGCGGGCGCAGCTTGCGGCGCACCCCGAGAGCCGGATCATCGTCTTTGCCACCTACCGCGACACCGTCCAGACGCTCGTCGACGCGCTCTCCGCGGCCGGCATCGCCTGCGAGCGGTTCGTCGGCCAGGCCTCCCGGGACGCGGAGCGGGGGCTCTCGCAGAAGGAGCAGATCGCGAGCCTCGCCCGGTTCCGGGAGGGCGAGTTCAGGTGCCTGATCGCGACCTCCGTGGGCGAGGAAGGGCTCGACGTCCCCTCGACGGATATGGTGATCTTTTACGAAGCCGTCCCCTCGGAGATCCGGAGCATACAGCGGAAGGGTCGGACGGGAAGGAGCGGCAGCGGCACGATCGTCGTGCTGGTGACGAAAGGCACGTCCGACGAGACGTTCCGGTACGTGAGCCAGACCCGGGAGCGGGCGATGGTGACGGGGATCAAGGAGATGAGCAATGCACCCCCGCCCGCTCCCGCTCCGGCCATTCCGTCCGCAACCCGGCAGACGGATTTCCTTGCCTTTGCCCCCGCGGGGCCGGCGATCACCGTCGACGACCGTGAGACGTCATCGAGAGTCGCCGAGCGTCTGCACGAGCTCGGGGCGTCGATCACCCTCGAACGCCTCGAGTTCGGCGACTACGCCATCGGCGACCGTATCCTCGTCGAGCGTAAGACCGTGCAGGACTTCATGAACACCCTCGTCGAGCGCGACCTCTTCGGGCAGATCAGGGCGATGGCCGACGCAGTGCCGCGTCCCGTCCTGATCATCGAAGGAGAGGACGACCTCTATTCGGTCCGAAACATCCACCCGAACGCAATCAGGGGCACGCTTGCGGCCATCACGGTCGATATGGGTGTGGCGCTCATCCGCACGCGGGACGCGGACGATACCGCCGAGACACTCTACGTCCTTGCACAGCGGGAGGGGAGCGAGCGGGGGGAGCGGAAGGTGCACCCGAAGAAGTCTTACCGCTCGGTTCGCGAGGAGCAGGAGTACGCGCTTGCCGCGTTCCCGAACGTCGGCATGAAGAGTGCACGGCTCCTCCTCGAGCATTTCGGGTCGCTCAAGGCGATCGTCGATGCCGAACCGGAGGAGCTCTCGTCGGTGCACGGGATCGGGGAGAAGACCGCCCGTGCGATATGGGATCTTGCCCGCAGACCTTACCGCTGATCCAGCGTTGCGAGGGCTTCTGCGCCCTTTTTGACCGCCTTCATCAGGGTCAGGCACTCGTTGCCTCTCTGCTCGCTCCTGATGCGCTCGCAGAGGTGGACGATCGTCCGCTCGATCTCCACGGCAACCCGGCCCTGCGGTTCCCGGGCGGCGGCCGCCGGTGCCGGAAACGGCTCGGGCTCCCGGACCTCGCCAGGCGGTTCCGGTTCTGAAAGAGGTTCGCCGGAAGTTTTCCGCGGGCAGATGACGCACTGTGTCTCTCCCTTATACTCAAACAGGGGGTAGCCGCAGACCTTACAGGATTTAGCGAGCATCTTTCCTCCCTTGAGGAGATACTCGGCCATGACTTCGTCAGCCTGATCAGCCGTCATTTCGTTGAACTCCCTTAATGAACTTATATATGTCTGGATGCCATTAATAATAGAGGGGTAATTCTAATGGCAAGTCCAGAAGAAACAATACGGATCTGCATCCAGATGCTGCAGAATATCAGTGAAGATTCTACCATTCCAAGAAATATCCGGCGTGTCGCAGACTCGACCCGATCGGTTCTCCAGGACGAATCGAGAAGCATCGGTCTTCGCGCCGCAACCGCAATCTCCATGATCGACGAGATCAGCAACGACCCGAACATGCCGGTCCACGCACGGACCCGCATCTGGGAACTGGTATCTCAGCTCGAGACGGTACCTCTCGATTAACCAATTCTTCCTGCATCATTCCGGCAAAGACCGAAAACAGGGCGATATTATCCGGTTTGCCGGCCCAAAAACCGTACCTCTTTTTCCGTCGTGCGGCGATCGGGCCGTATATCTCACCCTGTTCCCGGCGCTCAGCCCATGACGGTGACGTAGACCGTGCGCTCGCGTCTCGACCGCACGTCGAGCTCCAGGAGGACGATCTGCTGCCAGGTGCCGCACGCGAGCGCACCCTCGATGACCGGGACCGAGAGCGATGGGCCGACGATCGCCGCCCTGACGTGGGACCGTCCGTTGCCGTCGCCCCATGCCGCATCGTGGGCGTAAGGAATATCGGCCGGAGCGATGACCGCGAGCGCCCGGGAGAGATCGGAGAGCACCCCGGGCTCGTACTCGATGGTGGTGACGGCGGCGGTCGAGCCCGCGACGAAGACGTTCGCGAGGCCTTCCCGAATACCGCTCTCGGCAACCGCCTGCGCTATTCGGGGCGTGAGGTCGACGATCTCCCCCTCCCCGTGCGTATCTACCCGGATTGTCGTACGAAACATCATGGACACCTCATTCGAACGTCCTGTTGTCGTTCGGCCGGATAAAACCCGCGGAAAGGATGGTGGTCGGGAGTGCCGGATCCGGCACGTTACGGGGGCGGTTCCCGGTGCGGAGAGGCTGCCCGGGGTGTGCTCGCCGTAAACGCTTTATAGGTGAGGCGGGTATTTCCCCTCCGGAGATGGTCTTTATGCCCTATCGATGGAACGACAGAATGGATGTGGACGAAGCGGTCGTCGTCGTGATGAACACGCTTGACCGCGGCCAGGAGATCCGCGGATGGCTGATGCGCACCCTGCAGCAGGCGATCAATGACTCCGACCCGCAGCTCTCGCAGTACTTCTTCACGGAGCTTGAGCGGCACCGGCCGGAGGCGCTGAAGTACTTCAGGAAACCGGAATTCTGATCTTTTTTGCGGGTCTCGGCTCGAGATCGTGCCCTTCAACCCGTTGCGCCCTCTGCTTGCCGGTCTTCACCTGGCCGGGAAAAAGAAGGTTTTGTGGCAGCTTCAGGCCGGAGACGAAGAGGCATCACGCCTCTTCTCCGTTCTCCTCCGAATCCAGGATCGTAAACCCGATGACGCGGTCGCCGTCATCGAGTTTCATGACCCGGACGCCGCGGGTGCCCCGCTTCTGGATCGAGATCTCGGAAACTTTCGTCCGGATCACGATGCCGGACGCGCTCATCACGATGATCTCGTCGTCGCCGGAGACCGCCATCGACCCGACGACGTTACCTGCCCGGGCGTCGACGACGATGTTTCGCACCCCGAGCGTGCCCCTGCCGTGGCCGCGGAACTCGTCGAACTCCGTCCGCTTCCCGTAGCCCTGCTCCGTGATGGTGAGGAGATGGTCGTCCTCGACGATGGCTATGGCCTGCAGGGCATCGCCGTGGCGGAGCTTGATCCCCCGCACGCCCATGGCGTTGCGGTGAACCGGGCGGACGGCCTCCTCGTGGAACCGGAGGCTCTGGCCGAACTTCGTCGTCAGGATCAGTTCCTGGTTGCCGTCTGTCGCCTTCACGTCCACCAGCGCATCACCGTTGCGGAGGTTGATGGCGTTGATCCCGGTCTGCCGGGGGCGCGAGAACTCGTCGAGCGCCATCTTCGCGACCGTTCCTCCGCTTGTCGCAAAGAAGAGGTAGTGGTCGGACCGGAACTCCCGGACAGGGATCACCGCAGTCACCCGCTCTTCACCGGCGAGGTTCAAGAGGTTGACGAGGGCCTTGCCCTTGCTCGCCCGCTGCCCCTCGGGGAGGTCGTAGACCTTCAGCCAGTACATCCTCCCCCTGTCTGTGAAGCAGAGGAGGTAGTCGTGCATATTCGCGACGAAGACCTTCTCGACGCCGTCGTTATCTTTCGTCGCCATGCCGATGACGCCGCGCCCTCCGCGCCGCTGGTTCCGGTAGGTGTCGAGGTCGATCCTTTTCACGTAATTCGAGGAGGTGAGCGAGACCAGCATCGGTTTGTCCTCGATGAGATCTTCCTTCTCGAGCGTCTCGGTCGCGTGCGCGATCTGCGTCCTCCGCTCGTCGCCGAAGCGTGCGCCGATATCAACGAGTTCTTTCCTGATCTCGGCGAGGATGTTCGCCTCACTTGCGAGGATCGCGGACAGGCGTTCGATCTCCGCTGCAAGGGCATCGCGTTCGTCCAGGATCTTCTGCTGTTCGAGCGCCGCAAGCCTCCGGAGCTGCATCTTCAGTATGGCGTCCGCCTGCACCTCGTCGAGCGCGAACTTCGCCACCAGGGCCGTCTGCGCCTCCTCGGTCGTCCCGGAACCCCGGATGGTCGCGATGACCTCGTCGATGTTGTCGAGCGCGACGAGGAGGCCGCGGAGGATATGCATCCGCTCCTCGTTCTTCTTGAGATCGAACTCGGTCCTCCGCCTGACCACGTCCACCCGGTGCTTGAGGAACTCATGGATGAGTTCCTTGAGGTTCAGGGTTTTAGGCTGGCGGTCGACGATCGCGAGGTTGTTGATCCCGAAGGAGGACTCGAGGGCAGTGTGCTTGTAGAGGAAGTTCAGTATTACCTGGGGTGCGGCTCCCTTTTTCAGGTCGATCACGATTCGCATGCCGTCCCGGTCGGACTCGTCGCGGATGTCGGCGATTCCCTCGATCCTTTTATCGCGGACGAGGGAGGCGATATGTTCGATCAGGCGCGCCTTGTTCACCTGAAAGGGGATCTCGGAGATGATGATCTGGGGTGTCCGGCCTTCTTCCTCGATCTCCGCGACGCCCCTGACCACGCACTTCCCGCGCCCGGTAAGGTAGGCGTCCCGGACTCCTGCGGTGCCCATCAGGATCCCGCCGGTCGGGAAGTCCGGGCCGGGCATGACCTGCATCAGTTCCTCCGTAGAGACACCGGGTTCATCGATGACACGGCAGGTCGCCTCGCAGACCTCCCGGAGGTTGTGGGGCGGCATGTTCGTCGCCATGCCGACCGCTATCCCGCTTGAGCCGTTGACAAGGAGGTTCGGGACCCGGGCAGGGAGGACTTCCGGCTCCTGGAGCGACTCATCGAAGTTGGGGGTAAAATCGACCGTCTTTTTGTCGATGTCGGCCAGGAGTTCCTCAGAGATCTTCGTGAGCCTGGCCTCCGTGTAACGCATGGCGGCTGCGGAGTCCCCGTCGATCGACCCGAAGTTCCCCTGGCCGTCCACCAGCGTGTGGCGGTAGGAGAAGGGCTGGGCCATCTTCACCAGCGTATCGTAGATGGCCGAATCGCCGTGGGGATGGTATTTACCCATCACGTCTCCGACAACACGGGCGCTCTTCTTGTAGGGCTTGTCGCTCGTGTTGCCCATCTCCCACATGGCGTAGAGGGTGCGGCGATGGACCGGTTTCAAGCCGTCTCTCACGTCGGGGATGGCGCGGCCGATGATCACGCTCATCGCGTAATCGATGTAGCATGATTTCATCTCCTCTTCGATGTTGATCGGGACGACGCCTTCAGATGTCAAGGTTGCTCACCTCCTTTGCGTGCCGGCGGATGAAATCTCTCCGGGCGTCCACGTTCTCTCCCATAAGTTTCTCGAATATCCCGTTTGCGTAGGCGGCGTCCTCGATCTTCACCTGTTTGAGGATCCTGTTTGCCGGGTCCATCGTGGTGCTCCAGAGCTGGCCGGCGTTCATCTCACCAAGACCCTTGTAACGCTGGATCGAGATGCCTTTCTCGCCCCACTCGGCAGTGATAGCCCGCAGTTCTTCCTCGCGGTAGACGTACTGCTCCTGCCTGCCCTTCGCCACCCGGTAGAGAGGCGGCTGGGCGATGTAGATGTAGCCGCTCTCGACGAGCCCCACCATGTAGCGGTAGAAGAACGTGAGGAGGAGCGTCCGGATGTGCGCTCCGTCGACATCCGCATCGGTCATCAGGATGATCCGGTGGTACCGGGCCCGTTCCGCGTCGAAACTGTCGCCGACCCCGGTGCCGATCGCGGATACCAGCGCCTGGATCTCGGCGTTCTTCAGGATCTTGTGCTCCGACGCCTTCTCGACGTTTAAGATCTTCCCTCGCAGGGGGAGGATCGCCTGGAATTTTCGGTCCCGTCCCTGTTTCGCGGAACCGCCTGCGGAATCTCCCTCCACGATATAGAGTTCGCTCTTTGCCGGGTCGCGCTCCTGGCAATCGGCGAGTTTCCCGGGAAGGCCGGTCGACTCCAGCGTGCTCTTCCGCCGGGCGAGTTCGCGCGCGTTCCGGGCGGCTTCCCGCGCCCGGGCAGCCGCCATCGCTTTATCCACGATCGCCTGGAGGGACTTCGGGTGCTCCTCGAAGTATTCGGTGAGCGACGAGTAGACGAGCGAGTCCACGATGCCCCGGACGTTGCTGTTTCCAAGACGCATCTTGGTCTGCCCTTCAAACTGCGGGTTCGCCACCCGGGTGCTGATGACGGAGGCAAGCCCTTCCCTGACGTCTTCGCCCCGGACCTGGGCATCGTTGTTCTTGAGGAGGTTGTTCCTGCGTGCTGCGCTGTTGATTGCTCGGGTGATGGCGCTCCGGAACCCCTCGAGGTGGGTGCCGCCCTCCCGGGTGTTGACGCTGTTGACGTAGGTGTAGATCGTCTCCGAGTATGAGTTGTTGTACTGCAGGGCGACCTCGACCTCGACCATGCTCTCGGGGTCGCGCTTCTGGAAGTAGATGATATCGTCGTGGAGTTTCTCCTTTCCCTCGCCGAGATGAGCGACGAACTGCCGGATCCCGTCCTCAAAGCAGTAGGTGGCGCAGTCGCCGGTGCGCTCGTCCCGGAGGACAATGGTGAGGCCGCTGTTTAAGTAGGCGAGCTCGCGGAGCCGGTGATCCAGGACGTCGTAATCGAACTCGACGGTCTCGAAGATCGACCGGTCGGGCTGGAACGTGATCCGGGTCCCCTGGAGCCGTCCGTAATCAAGCCGCTGTCCGCCCCGGGCGCCGTAGCGCTCCTCGTACCGGGCCTCCATCTCGTGCTCGGTCTCCGTGCGGCTCACGAGCGGTTTTGCGACCTGGCCCTGCCGGAACTGCATCGTATAGACGTTGCCGTCCTTGAAGACCGTTGCATCGAGCCAGCTTGAGAGGGCGTTGACGACCGAGACGCCGACGCCGTGCAGCCCACCGGAGACCTGGTAGGTGTTTTTATCGAACTTTCCGCCGGCGTGAAGCACGGTGAGGACGATCTCGAGGGCGCTCTTGCCGTACTGGGGCATGAGATCGACCGGGATGCCACGCCCGTTGTCATCTACCGTGACCGAGCCGTCCCGGTGAACGGTCACGAGGATCCGGTCGCAGAACCCGGCGAGGGCCTCATCGACCGAGTTGTCCACGACCTCGTAGACCAGGTGGTGCAGCCCCCGGCTATCCGTGCTGCCGATGTACATGGCGGGACGCTCCCGCACAGGCCGAAGCCCCTCCAGTACCGTGATGTGTGATGCATCGTAGGTATCAGTCATCTGTGACCTCCGCTGAACAAGCGGTGTCCTGAATCGCAGCAAAATTCACAGTATATATTGGTTTTATAAGCACTTATACTATATGGCCCCGGAAAACCCCCTATTTCTGGGTTATCCTGCCGCTCAACGGTTCGATGGGGCTCCAGCGCAGGCATGCCCGGGAAGCCCCGGTGTCCCGTCCGATCCCGGTTACGCGGCGGGAGCACGCGCTCCTGTCAATCGTATTTTCCCGTATCGGGGTCGGGGATGCCGAGCTCTCTGTCGATCGCGATCGCGAGCCGGTTGAGAAGCCGTTTTACGTCCGCCGCGTCCTCCTTGTCCAGGGTGCCCGGCTGGTGCCAGATCACCATCTTGCGGAGGCGCTCGACGAGCTCCTCGATCTCGGTTCCCCGGAACTGCTCCGGCACGGTGAAGTCGTTGAGATGATCCGCGGCGCCATAGAAGGCTCTCTCGGGAGGCAGACCGAAGTGTCGTGAAAGCAGCATCAGGTTGACGACGAACCCTCTGCCGAATTCGCTCTTTGCGGGCATACTTTTCCTATACACCGCCGGGGAATATGAACGATCTGGTTTCTCGTGTCGGTGGTGTCAAGGAAACGGTTCCGGGTCTGTGGATCTGGCTGGTCTGAACCCAATCATTGGTTCGTATCGAGTTATGATGAGCTGATCAACCGAAGCGAGGGAAGATCCCGGTACAGTGGACCGTGGGAGACTCGCACCTTTGGTGCCCGAACTCCTGTCCTTCGGACAGTCGTTCCCCCAGACGCGATATTCGGTGGAAATCCGTGTCAGGTATCGATGCGGGTGTGAGAAGGCCGGAGGCTGGGTGGGGAGAACGGGCTGACTGTCCAATCTGCACAATCAGATCTACGGCTGCCCGTAGATCAGCACCGCCGAAAGCACGATGAAACCGAGCGTCGCGGCAAAGAAGACGGTCTCCCCGGTGCGGAGGGGCTTTTTCCTGATATACAGGCTGGCGTTTGCCCCGTAGCCCCGGCAGAGCATGCTCGTGTAGGTGCGCTCGCCCTGCTCGTAGGACCGGATAAAGATCGTCCCGACCGTGTAGCCTACCTGGTGCAGCCGGTAGCGGTAAGGGAGGGTGCGGTCGAGGGGATCGAAGCACCGGGTCGCCATCGCGGTCCGTATCCTCCCAAACATCTCGGCAAAGACGAAGATGTAGCGGACCATCATCGCAAGCGTGAGGGTGAACTCCCGGGGCAGGCCGAGCCTGCCCGCCGCTTCGATCATGTCCTGCATCTTCGTCGTCGATGAGAGCAGGATGACGAACGAGATGCTGACGATGAACTTCACGAGGAGGATCGATGCGAACTCCACCGACTCCGCGTAGATCTCGATACCGAAAGGAAGGGTCGCAATCGTATGGAAGACGTCGTAGTAGGGGTTTTTTATGAATACCTGGAACATGATCAGGAAGATACCGAACGGCAGGATGAGGACGAGCCTCCGGAGGTAGACGGCCGGAGAGAGGCGCGATGCGGCCCAGAGAAGGGCAAAGAGGGCAAAGAGTGCGGCGCCGACCCCATAGATCCTCGTTGAGTAGGGCACGGCTACGATGGCCACGATGGCGGCGAGGGCTATGAGGAGTTTTATCCTTGCGTCCAGCCGGTGGACGATGCTTGTTCGGTAAGCATGCTTCTCGATGAAGTAAAGGTCGTCGATCATTCTCGTCTCGCGTAGGCATCGAGGAATGATTTCCTCGCATCCTCGTAGGTGTAGGCCATATCGATGGCGACGCCGTTCTCCTGCAGCGACCGGATCAGTTTCGGTATGGGTGGCACGTCGAGCCTTGTCCGGGCGAGCAGTTCCGGCCGGGTGAAGACTTCCTCGACCGTCCCGGAGCCCACGACGCTGCCCCGGTCCATCACGTAGATATAGTCCGCCATCTCCGCCACGAGGTCGAGGTGGTGGGTTGAGAAGACCACCGTCATGCCGTACTCCTCGGGCAGCCGGTTGACGAACGCTACGAGGTCGGCGACACCCTGCGGATCGAGCCCCGCGGTCGGTTCGTCGAGCACCAGCACCTGCGGCTCCATCGCGAGGATGCCGGCGATGGCGACCCGCTTCTTCTCGCCGCCCGAGAGGTGGTGCGGCACGCGCTCGCGCAATTCCTCGATCCCGAGGAGATGCAGGGCCTCCTCGACGCGGTGGGCGACCGTCGCCTCGTCGAGGCCGAGGTTGATCGGGCCGAATGCGATGTCCTGCTCCACGGTGGGGGAGAAGATCTGGTCGTCGGGGTTCTGGAAGACGATCCCGACGAACTTCCTGACCTCGCGGAGGTTCTCCTTCGTGATGGGCTCGCCCCTGACCAGCACCTCGCCGGACGTGGGTTTGAGGATGCCGTTGAAGTGCTTGAAGAGCGTGCTCTTCCCGGCCCCGTTCGGCCCGATGACGGCGATGCGTGACTTCCTCTCGGCGGTGAAGTTCACGCCCTCGAGGGCGCGGACGTCGCCGCGGTAGATATGGGTAAGGTCGCGGGTCTCGAGCAGGTGCATGATAGCAAAAAGTGGGAGTTTTTTGGGTATTTAGTTATCGGGCCGTGCGGAGATCTTCGCAACACCGAGCACCAGCACCAGCATGAGAAGCGTGCCGATAACGATCGCAACCACTTCTCCGGCCTTATCCATGCCGGGGATGCTGTAGTCGGGCATGAGCGCCTCGTGTGCGAAGTCGTTTCCGGTCGTGGCGATTGCCTGCTCCTCCGCGGCGCCGGCGGCTTCTTCGTCGAGTTCGTCGCCCATGAAGGGCTTTGCGCCGTAGATACTGAAGAACGCGCTCTCGAGCCCGTCGGGGTTTCCTGACGCGAGGAACGGTGCGGCAATGGCGATCACGAGGGCGATCGCCACACCGATGATGATGAACTGCTTTCTCTCCATTACGCGGTCACCCCCGCCGGGTGTTCGAGGATGTCAGGCCGTGCCGAGGCAATCAGGTAGAGGGCGACCGCGGTGATGCCTCCTTCGATGAGCCCGATGACCGCATGGTAGAGCCCAAGGCCGATGAGTGCTGGAACCAGCGGGAACGTTCCGGCGATCGCGAGTTCGACGGCACAGAGGATTGCGGAGACGAAAAGCGCCGCCCATCCGGCGATGAATGCGGCGGCATACGCGTTCCCTATCACGGCTTTGATGCCGGTATACCCGTAGTAGCCGATGAATCCCCCGACGACGCCCATGTTGACGATGTTGGCACCCATGACGGTGATGCCGCCGTCACCGAAGATGACGCCCTGCACGAGGAGCACCAGCGTCAGGACGAAGACCCCGGCAAACGGCGACCCGAGGACGATCGCCGCGAGCGCCGCACCGACCATGTGGCCGCTCGTTCCCCAGGGAATGGGGATGTTCAACGCCTGGATGGCAAAGATGCCTGCCGCAAGCACGGCGACCAGCGGTATCTTCTCCTCTCCCATCGAGCGCCGCGCCCACCGGAGGGCGAGAACAATGAAGACGAGGGCGATGACCCAGTAGACCAGGGCCTGCCCCAGCGGAATAAACGCATCAGGTATATGCATGACACACCTGACGGATTGTAATACGTTTTGGTATAAATGTGTTACTAAGCGCGACGGCTGTATCAACCGGTAAGAATCCGGCGTACTCCCGATGCGAAAAGTATGCCCATTGCCCTGGCCAATGCAGGTTTCAGGGCGAGTTTACGGAGCAGGGTGCCCGGCCGGTCCATGTCGCCGTGCTCCACGATCGTCCGGATGATCTCCGGGTCGTCAAGAGCCCGGCAGAGGCGGTCGATCTCTTCCGGTGTCATCTTCTGCCGCATATGAAGCGCTTTCATGCCGATATCGAGTTCCCGCCCGAAGTCTTCCCTCCAGCGGCGCTCATAGTCGCGGAGGCTCCCGTCGTCGAACGCCCCGCGCGCGCAACAGGCCGCGGCGACAGCGGCCGCGTGTTTTGCGGACCGGACGCCGGTGTAGACTCCGCCGCCGGACGTGGGCTTCGCGAACCCCGCCGCATCGCCGACGACGAGTGCCCGGCGGCCGTAGGTCTGCGGCATGACCCCGAGCGGGATGACTCCGCTCACGAGATGGAGCGAGTTTTGGCCGTAGCGGGCGATGAACCGGTCGAAGTGCTCCTTTGCGTGCTCCCGTGCGCAGAGGCCGACACGGGCCCGGGTCGGCGAGACCGGGATCACCCACCCGAAGAAGTCGGGCGAGGCGTTGGGGTGGAGTTCCACGTAGCGCGGGTCGATTGCGCACGGCACCTCCGCCTGAACCCCGGCGAGGTAGGTCTCCGCCCGCTGCAGGTCGAGCATGCGGGCGATGGAACTCCGCGGCCCGTCGGCGGCGACGAGAATGCGGAAGGGGATCTCCTCCCGCCCGCGGACGCCCCGGGTCAGGAGGGAGGTACCCCTGATGCCTGATGCGCTGGTCTTCAAGCGGAACTCCGCTCCGGCGTCCGCCGCTTTCTGTGCCATCTCCCGGTCGAGGAGACACCGGTCGACGACGCAGGCCTTTGTGACGCCTGCATCGAAGAGGAGTTCTCCCCCAAGACCCGAGACCATCCGTGCGCCGCTCACCTCGTTCAAGACCGAGCGTTTCGAGACGTCGCACTCGGTAAACGCAGACATGGAGAGCAGTCCCGCACACTGCACCGGGTAACCGATCGTCCCGTGCTCCTCGATACAGAGCGTCTTGAGCCCCTCCTCTGCGCACGCCCGAGCCGCAACGCTCCCGGCAGGCCCCGCGCCCACAACGACAACATCCCAGACCAGAGTATCATGCCCCGCACGAGTTGGTTTCGGGCCGCCGTCGGCGGCCCGGTTCCTGAGTAGAGTGGACGTTCGGCAGTATAAAAGGGGCTGGATGGGGTGGGGGTCACAGGCAGAGCCTTGCGGGGTAGAGACAGGGGAGGGGGGCACGCCCCCTCGAAAAATTTCGTTCTTCTCGTGTTCGCTGCGCTCACACCTCGAAGCCTCACGGCTTCTCATGCTCTGCTCCTTCGGAGCATCGCACCTCGAAACACTTCGAGTTTCTCAAGCTCCGTTCGCACCTCCGGTGCTCATGTTCCGGACTCGAAGACGCGAAGCGTTTTCTCAAGCTCCGGACGTTGTCCGTCGTACCCTTCGGCCAGTCGCATTCCGGAGGAACGTCGCTCCCCACAGCTGCGTATTTGATGGATCATGCCCCAGGTAGTACGAAATGCCTGAGATACGGGAGTTCAAGTGGAAGCAGTGCCTGATCGTGCGCGCCGACATCAAGATGAGCTGCGGCAAGAAGTGCGCGCAGATCGCCCACGCCGCCATCGGGGCCTACGAGAAGGCCGATAAGATCGCGAGGAAGGCCTGGCTCGACGAGGGACAGAAGAAGGTGGTGCTGAAGGTCTCGGCCGAGCGGCAGCTCTTTGAACTCAAGACGATCGCGGAGCGGGCGGGAATCCCCGCATCGATCATCCAGGACGCCGGGATGACCGAGATACCGCCGGGGACCGTGACGGCGCTCGGCCTCGGGCCCGCCCGCTCCGAAGACCTCGACCGGATCACCGGAGACCTCTCCCTGCTATGATGCTCTCGCCCCACCCTCTCGAACAGGACCTCGGGATGCGCTACTACGCGTCCGATGCTCCCGGCATCGGCGGCCGGCTCCGTGCAAGCCCCGCTGACTTCGTCGTCGAGGAACTCCCGCTCCCGATCAGCGACCCGGACGGCCCGTATCTCATCTGCAGGCTCACCAAGACGAACTGGGAACTCCAGCGGGCGGTCAAGGAGATCGCAAAGCGGCTCGGGATCAGCCACCGGCGGATCGCCTGGGCGGGGACGAAAGACAAGAACGCGGTGACCACCCAGTTCATATCGATCTACGATGTCCCGTCCGAAGCGGTCGAACAGGTACACCTTGCGGACATCACGCTCGAGGCCGTCGGGCGGTCGCAGCACCCTCTCGCTCTCGGCAGCCTTGCCGGCAACCGGTTCGACATCGTCATCCGCGACTGCATCGCAGAGGATCTCCCCGCACGGGTGCAGGCGGCGACGGAGGTGGCGTCCGCCGGGATACCGAACTACTACGGGCTGCAGCGGTTCGGCGTCGTCCGGCCGGTCACGCACCTCGTCGGCGAGAGGATCCTCAAGGGCGATTACGAAGGCGCCGTGGCCGCCTATATCGGCCGGGCCTACCCCAGGGAGCCGGAGGAGGCACGACGAGCCCGGACTCACTTCGCCGAGACCCGCGACGCGCGGGCGGCTCTCGCCGACCTTCCCGTCCGGATGACCTACGAGCGGGCGATGGCGAACCACCTCGTCGCGAACCCCGGCGACTACGCCGGCGCGCTCCGGGCGCTCCCCCCGAAACTCCTCTCCCTCCTCGTGAGCGCATACCAGTCCTACCTCTTCAACCGAGCGCTCTCCTCCCGGATCGATGTCGGCATGCCGCTTACTGAGCCTGAAATCGGCGACCGGCTCCTCTTTCAAGACGGCCGCGAGGACATCGTCTCCGCGCGTAACCGGCAGGCGGCCCTGATGCAGATCCGCCGCGGCCGGTGCCGGATCGCCCTCTTCATCCCGGGCTCCGAGCCGGTAGTGTCGCACGGGCCGATGGACGAGATCCTGCAGGAACTGATGCAGAGGTCGGGCATCGGCGCCGGGGACTTCGAGCGCGCCTCCCGGTTCGTGGAGACGAAGTTTGCCGGGGCCCTCAGAGCGATCAGCCTCTCCACCGACGTGGAGGCGGAGGTATCCGGTGCGGATGTCCGGCTCCGGTTCACGCTCCCTCCCGGCCACTACGCGACGACGGTCTGCCGGGAGTACATGAAGGCCGATCCCTACGTGATGATCTAGGCAATCGGCGGCCAAAAAAAGTTAATTTTCGTTGTAGAGCACGTCCCACTCTGTGACCAGGTTGCTCCCGCACATGTAGTGGCGTTTTAAAGAGAGCCGGAACATCTCCTCTTCGGTCTCGATGTGCATGCCGCCGACGAGCGACGGGGTATCGGCACCGCCGACGATGAACGGCAGGTGGATCAGGCGGATCTCGTCAACAAGGCGGTGATTCAGCATCGACCAGTTCAGCGTCGGTCCGCCCTCGATCATCATCCTGTCGACGCCGTAATCTCTCTTCAGGATCCCCATCAGTTCCGGCAGGTCGACCTCGTTTGCTCCCGCGACAACGACATCGACGCCGCCTGCCCGGAGCCGGGCGACCTTCTCCGCCGGTGCGGCCTCGCTGACGGCGATGACGGTTCTCGCGTCCGGCCCGAGGACGTTTGCGTCCGGCGGAATATCCCCCTGACTGTTCGGAATGACACGGAGCGGGCTCTTCCCCTCCACCAGTCGGACGGTCAGGAAGGAGTTGTCGATCCTGATGGTGTTTGCCCCGACCATGATGGCATCACATGCCGCCCGGGTCTGGTGAAGGAGGATCTCGGTCTCGGGGGCCATGTACTTCATGAGAATCTTGCTTGAGGCCCCGCGTTTCAGGGTGAGCTTCCCGTCGACGGTGATCTCTGACATCATGAGCACGTGCGGCCTGTCGTGTTCTGGCATTGGAATTCGTTCCCGCTGATCTATCTGCCGGGAGGATTTATGAATCTGATGATTTTAGCCCGTATCCGGTATTTGGGGTGAAGTGTCGCTCTCTCATCCGGCAGAGCAAAGGTTAAACTCTTCACGGGCTGATAAATTATGCGATGAATATAACCTCTCTGCGGCCGAAATTCATCAAATATTCGGAGCCAATCGCGTCCTTTTTCATACGCCTGGGTGTTACGCCGAATCAGGTCTCGGTCCTCTCCGTGCTCTTCGGTTTTTCGTGCGCACTTGCCTTCACCCAGCGCTACTTCCTCGCGGGCAGCCTGCTCCTGTTCGTCTCGGCAATTCTCGACCTGGTGGACGGCAACGTCGCCCGGAAGAATCATACCGAGAGCCGGTTCGGGGCGGTCTTCGACTGGATCGCCGATAAATACGTCGACGCGGCGGTCATCCTCGGCGTGGGGTTCTCCGGCATCCCTATCGTAAGCCACCTCATAAACGTCCCGCCGGTCGCCGATTTCGGTGTCGTGGGGCTGGCGCTTGCCGGATCGCTGATCAACACCTTCATCAAACCGGTCACGTACGCGGAGATCGGCTACTCCGAGAGGATCGCCGGGAAGATCGAGGACCCCCTCGAGGGAGTCGGTTTCTTCGGCAGGCCCGAGACGATTCTCGTGCTGGTGCTCGGCGGCGTGACCGGATATATCTGGCTCGCGATCCTCCTCATCGCAATCTGCACGAACCTCTCTGCGGTCCAGCGGGTCTTCTACCTCTACCGGCAGTACTCCTGACCGGATCTATCACTTTTTTCGGCCCTGTAGAGTTGTTCGCGATCCGGTCCGTCGGACCATCGTCCTTCGCGGCCTTCGTGTGGGTCGATATCTATGGGAGGCCGAAGAGAACTGCTTCAGCTAACCCCGGAGAGTACTCAGTTGACGGGGGAGAACGGATATGAATTCCAGCAGGAGGTTCCATATCGAGCCTTTTTTCGCGAACCTCTGCATGCGGCATAGTTTGCCGGGAAGGAGAGTCTCCTCCGTCTAAATCTCGGTTTCCGTGGATTTCGGTCGGATGATCTGCTCCACTTCGCCGCGGTAGAGCCGGTAGAGGCTGTCGGCGAGCGTGCCGAGCTCGGGGACGATCATGAAGAGGGCGTAGGCGAGGATCACGAGGAACACCAGTGCCCCGAGTTCCGCCATGACGTTGTGCGCCCAGAAGAAACTCTCGTAGCCGAACTCGCCGTTGCCGGCGATCTCGGGGAGGTAGGGGAACCACTGCTCGGTGTAGGCCGTTACCACGAAGACGTTCCGGATGATGTTCGAGATATAGATCGTCGGGAAAACGAGGAGGAAGCCGGCGATCTTCTGCCTCGCCGTCGACCGGACGCCCCAGGCGACCCCGAGCATGATCGCGATGCTCTGGATGCCGGTGCAGGCAAGGATGATCTCGGTCTGGAACCCGTTGCGCTCCATCAGGTTCCAGGCCTGGAACGTCACGGGGTAGCCGACCGCCGCGAGCGCCGCCGAAGTCTGGCCGGCGACGACCGCGATCAGCCAGTTCCCGAGTGCAGGTATGTAGCCGAAGGGAGCGTAGACCAGGAATGCCACGGCCGCTATCGTCGAGATCTGCATCACCCGCGGGTCGTCGCGGAGCAGGTATTTTGCGGTGATGTAGAGGAAGGGTACCGAGAGAGCGGTTATCGCCGGATACAGGAAGTTATTGATCGAGAAGTAGTAGGGAAGTTCGAGGAAGAGGTATCCGACGATGCTTGCCCACCCGCCGAGTGCGAAGTACTTCCTGAACCTGCTCGGGATGAGAAAGGCAAGAAAGCAGATGCAGGAGATCAGCACCAGGTAATCCTTCATCCTTTACCCTTCGGCGTATCCGGCTATAATTATTTGTGCAGCCGCCCAGTCCGGGCCACCTGCCATGCGAACGGATCATACGGCACGACCAAGAATTAATTGCGATCGGCACACCATTCATTACAATGATGTTCTGTCCGCAGTGCAAAGGTCTGATGATATCGTCCGGTGGTCAGCTGAAATGCAAAAAGTGTGGCTATATCCGGGAGATCGACGAATCGGACCGGTTAAAGAAGACAGACAAACGCGTGGAGAAAGAGATCACCATCGTCGATGATGAGGACAAGGTTGCAACCCTCCCGACCGCGACCATCAAGTGCCCGGAGTGCGACTGCACGACGGCATACTGGTGGCTGCGGCAGCTGCGTGCGGCGGATGAGAGCGAGGTCAGGTTCTTCCGGTGCACCGCCTGCGGCAAGACCTGGCGCGAGTACGATTAGGCTGGAGCCGTTCGATTGACATGTTGCCCCCTCCGGCAACCTCTTTTCCAAATTGGACTTTTTAAGCCCTGAAATGGTCGCACCTGCTGTTCTGCGCGAATGGCCTGCTTGACGGGGGTGCCGCTGGGCAGAACCCCAGAGCCATCCCTGTCCCTGCCCGGGAATCGCCTCTTCTGTAATTAATCCGCCAAAAACCCTCAAGGGCTGCACCTTTCTGCTCAGCCGGCACCAATCCCGGTACGGTTCCGGTAGCCATTCCCGGCCAACACCTTCCCCGCTGAATCCGGCCCCCCAAACCAGAATGTTGATATACAATATTCATTATTAATAATGTATAATAGGGGTAAATGGATGGCTGAAGATTTCAACGTCAAACTCGAAGAGGCGAGGTACTATACCCCCGAAGCCAGTTGCAGGGAGCAGTCCTGGGTAGGCGACTACAACCGGGCCTACCAGAGGTTCCTGGCGGACCCGGACGGGTTCTGGGACGGTATCGCCCGAGAACTTGAGTGGTTCCAGCCCTGGGACCGGGTGAAGGAATGGAACTACCCATACGCAAAGTGGTTCCTGAACGGCAAGCTCAACATCACCCACAACTGCCTGGACCGCCACGTCCACAACCAGCGGCGCAACAAGGTCGCGATCATGTGGCGGGGAGAGACCGAGGAAGAGGAGCGGATCTTCACCTACCGCCAGCTCTTCCAGGCCGTCTGCCGGTTCGCAAACGGCCTGAAGCGTCTCGGCGTCGGGAAGGGCGACCGGGTCTGCATCTACATGCCGGTGGTGCCCGAGCAGATCATCGCGATGCTCGCCTGCGCCCGCATCGGGGCTATCCACTCGGTCGTCTTCGGCGGATTCGGCGTCAACGCACTCAACCAGCGTATCACGGGCATCGACGCGAAGGTAGTCGTCACCGCCGACGTCACCTACCGGCGCGGCAAGGCGATCCCGCTCAAGAACATCGTCGAAGAGGCGGTCGTCAATGCGCCCTCCGTCGAGCGGATCGTCATTCTCCGGCGCGACGACGACAAGCCCGTCGAACTCCACCCCGAGATGGAGGTGGACTACTACGACCTGATGGAAGGCGTCGGGCGGGAATGCCCGGCCGAGCCGATGGATGCCGAGGACCCGCTCTTCATCCTGTATACGAGCGGCACGACCGGGGCGCCGAAGGGCATCGTGCACACCTGCGGCGGCTACATGGTCGGCACCTACTACACCACCCGCCACGTCTTCGACGTCAAGGACAACGACATCTACTGGTGCACCGCCGACCCCGGCTGGATCACCGGCCACAGTTACGCGGTCTACGGCCCGCTCCTGAACGGCGCCACCTGCCTCATGGCGGAGGCAACCCCCGACTACCCGACTCCCGGCACTTACTGGGACCTCATCGAGGAGTACGGCGTCACCATCTTCTACACCGCCCCGACAGCCATCCGGATGTTCATGCGGGTGGGTGAAGAGTGGCCGAACCGCTACAATCTCTCGTCACTCCGTATCCTCGGATCGGTCGGCGAACCGCTCAACCCGGAGGCGTTCGAATGGTTCTACCGCACCATCGGGAAAGACCGGTGCCCGATCATGGATACCTGGTGGCAGACCGAGACCGGGATGCACATGGTGACCACGATGATCGGCGAGCCCATGCGCCCCGGGTTTGCCGGAAAATCGATCCCGGGCGTCGTCGCGGACGTTGTCGACATGGCGGGCAACCCGTGCCCGCCGGGGACGGGCGGTCTCCTGGTCGTCAGGGAGCCCTGGCCGTCGATGATGCGGACCATCTGGAACGACGACGAGCGCTACCGCAAGTACTGGAATACCATTCCCGGCTGCTACACGGCGGCCGACCTCGCGGTGAAGGACAAGGACGGCTACATCATGGTCATCGGGCGGTCCGACGACCTGATCGTCGTCGCCGGGCACAACATCGGGACCGCAGAGGTCGAGAGCGCGCTCGTCTCTCACGACGCGGTGGCGGAGGCGGCCGTCATCGGAAAACCCGACGCCCTGAAGGGAAATGCCATCAAGGCCTTCGTCATCCTCAGGGACGGCCGCGAGCCCGGTGAGAAACTGAGAAACGACCTCGTTTACCACGTCAGGATGACGCTCGGCCCCATCGCCATCCCCTCGGAGATCGAATTCGTCGACTCGCTCCCCAAAACCCGGAGCGGGAAGATCATGAGACGGGTCTTAAAAGCGCAGGAACTGGGTATGGACCCCGGGGACATCTCGACCCTGGAGGAATGAACAACCAACTCTTTATATACTTTTTTAAGCATCTTATAAATATGAATGAGCACAAACCAGAGGAGTCCCTCAAGATAGAAAATATCGTTGCTTCGGCGAAAGTGACTGATTCTCTTGATCTCCCCTCGCTTGCCTCCCAGCTGAAGGACGCAGAATACAATAAAAAGCGGTTCCCCGGCGTCGTTCTCCGGATGCAGGACCCGAAGATCGCTGCGCTCGTCTTCGGTTCCGGCAAGGTCGTCCTGACCGGTGCAAAGAGCATCGACAGCCTCTCGCGGGGTCTGAAGATCCTCGGCGACCAGTTGCGGGCGCTCGGCATCGACATCCCCGAAGACCTGACCTACAAGATCCAGAACATCGTCACATCCGCAGACCTCGGGACGCCGATCAACCTGAATAAGATCGCCGTGGGCTTCAACCTGGACAAGATCGAGTACGAACCCGAACAGTTTCCCGGTCTGGTCTACCGGCTCGACGACCCCAAAGTGGTCGTCCTCCTCTTCGGTTCCGGCAAACTGATCATCACGGGCGGCAAGCAGCCCGAAGATGCCAGGCGGGCGGTACGCCGAATCCTCTCCGAACTCTCCAGTCTCGGGCTCATCTGAACTCCACTTAATATTCTCCTTTCTTTTTTCCGTCGCTAAGAGCCGAAGGATCGTCTCGAATCTCTCCCAGGAATTCATGGTCCGCCGCAGCCGCATCGTGAACGGGAACGGCAGGGGAGGCTTATGCGTGCAGAGCCCCCTCCCCCCGGCTGCAGAACATCCCGGATCGCCGGCGTCTCTCCCCGGAGGGCACCCTCTTCGCTCCCGGCAAAAGTGCAGTCCGGTGAAAAAAAATTCCATCTTATCGGTTTGATGCCTCATCCATTCTCTTAAAACAATCACAATCGCCGGATCTCCCATGGAAATAATAATATTTTTATAGTCAGATTTAAAACAATAGATACTATCTGTTGGTGGATGGATGAGGTCAGACAAGGTACGGTATTTTACGCCACGCGATGAAGAACTCGCCGAGCTCCTCATGGGCATCGGAATCAAGAGAAACGTCTCCAAAGTGCTTGTATATCTCGCGAACACCGATGAAGCTACGTCCCGGGACATCGAGCGGGGCACCGATCTCCGCCAGCCCGAAGTCAGCATCGCCATGCGCTACCTCAAGGAGTGCGACTGGATCGATACCCGCGAGAGCAAATCGGAGAGCAAAGGAAGACCGGTGAAGATCTATACGCTCTCCCGTTCGATAACAGAGATCATGGATACGATCGAGAAAGAAAAGAAGAGAGAAGCCCGGCATCAGTTAGACCTGATCCAGAAGATGCGCGAATGCATATCATTGCAGTGATATGACGCTGCAATCCTTCTCTTCACCGACAATAACCGTTATCTTTTCTGCGTAGGCCGAGAACAGGCCGCACTCCAGCGCACCGGGTATTGAGGCTATCCCTGCTTCCAGACGCCCGGGGTCCGTGATCGTCTTGAAATCGCAGTCGAGGATGAAGTTGCCGTTGTCGGTGACGACCGGGCCGTCTTTCTTCACTCCTTCCCGGAGGACCGGGTCGGCACCGAGTGATGCAAGCCGCCGGGAGACGGGTGTCAGAGCGAACGGGAGCACCTCGACCGGTACAGGCGCGTTCAGAGTATCGACCATCTTTGTCGGGTCGACGACGATGAATATCTTCCGTGCTGCATCGCAGACGCACTTCTCCCGCAGAAGCGCCGCTCCGCGCCCCTTGACCAGGCGGAGCGCCGGGTCGACCTGGTCAGCCCCGTCGATGGCGATATCGAGTTCGGGATGCTCGTCGAGGCTCGTGAGGGGGATGCCGTACCGTCGTGCCCGGATGGCCGCCTGGTAGGATGTCGGGACGCCGGCGATGGCCAGGCCTTCCCGTTCTATCCGCTCGGCCAGCCGTTCCATCGCAAAGAAGACGGTCGACCCGGTGCCGAGACCGACGACCATCCCGTCCTCGACCTCTCCGGCCGCCCGGTAGCCTGCGTTTCGCTTCGATGCTGCCTGCTCTGCTGCATTCATGCTGTACTCTTCTCCTTCCATTCAGATATCCATGCCGTCGAAGATGCCCCTGAGTTCATCCCCGGCACCGAACGCCGTGCAGTCGAGCGTGATCGGCGTGATGGAGACGTTACCCCTCTGCACTGCGTGCACGTCGGTCCCCTCCTCCGCGTCCTCGTAAAGGGGCCCGTCGATCCAGTAGTAGGGGCGCCCGCGGGGGTCGAGACGCTCCTCGACGCCGGTATGGAAGAGTTTCTCGGCAAGGCGGGTGATCTCGTAGCCGCCGCGCACCGGTGTGGGAATATTCACGTTGATGACGTGAGCGTTCTTCGGGAACCCGGTTTCAAGAACCCTCTCGCAGACCTCGCGGACCACCCGCTTTGCGTCGGAGAACCTGTCCGTGATCCTCGAGGGGTCGTCGAACTTGTCGCCCTGATCCTCCACCTGGAGCGAGAAGGCAAGGGACGGCACCCCCTGGTTGGACGCCTCGAGCGCGGCCCCGACGGTACCCGAGGTCATGATTGACTCATAGGAGAGGTTCTCACCGATGTTGATGCCGCTGACCACGAGATCCGGGTTCAGGCGCAGCGCGAACAGCCCGATGATCACGGAGTCGGTCGGCTTCCCGCCGACGGAGTAGGCGGGCACCCCGTTCATCGTCACCCGGTTTGCACGGATAGGCTCAAAGATGGAGATCGATCGCCCTACGGCGCTCTGCTGGGTGGCAGGCGCGACCACGGTGACGTCGGCTATCGGCGCGAGCGCATCGTATGCCGCCCAGAGTCCCGCGGACGTGATCCCATCATCATTGGTGAGCAGAATCTTCGGTTTCATCCTTGTTTATAGGGATGGTCCCCGCGCATCAAAAACCTGCCCGATCGTCAGGGTCAAGTCTTCTGCAGCTGACCTCTACTGTAATGAAGGTTTTTCTCGCTGAATACTCCGTGTGCAACGATCCCGGGCTTGCGCCCGAGGGTGCCGCCATGCTCGCCGCGATAAGCGGGAGCTTTGAGAGGTGCGGCTACGACGTGGTGACGCCCGAGCGCCCCGACTTCGAGGGCGAGATCCGGAGGCTCGCGCCGGAGTGCGATGCAGGCATGGTCATCGCGCCCGACCACCTCCTCTTCCGGTACACGCAGATCCTCGAGGGGCTCACCCACAACGTCGGGTGTGGAAGCATGAATGCGGCCGTCTGCGCAAACAAACAGCGGACGGCGGCCATCCTCTCCCGGAACGGTATAGATGTCCCTCCCGCTGCCGGAGAGGGAAGGAGAGTCGTCAAGCCGGTGATGGGGTGCGGTGCCCGGGGTGTCAGGCTGACGGAGGAGGAGCCGGGCGAAGGCGAGTTCGCCCAGGCGTACGTCGAGGGGGAGGCGCTGAGCGTGAGCCTCGTGGGGAGCCGGGTGACCGGCAATGTCTGTGAGTACTACACGGGCAACCCCCCGCTCCTGCTCGCCGTCAACCGGCAGGAGATCGCCGTAGCGGACGACGGGGGGTTCCGATATCTCGGGGGCGAGACGCCCGTCCACCCCGACCGCGAGGACGAGATCGTCGATGTCGCCGTCCGGGCAATGAACGTCCTCGGGTGCCAGGGGTATGCCGGGATCGACGTCGTCGCCGGAGACCGCATCTACGTGGTGGACGTCAACCCGCGGCCCACGACCAGTCTGGTCGGGATCGCGGCCGTCATGGAAGAGGAGATCGCCGACATCCTCGTCAAAGCGTCGCACGGCGAAGCACCGGCGGAGGTGCACCTCTCAGGAAGGGTGCGGTTCGACAAGAACGGGGAGATCCACCGGCTATGATCGGCATCGATATCGGCGGCGCGAACCTCAAGGTCGTCGACGGCACCGGTGTGCATATCCATTACTGCCCGCTCTGGCAGGGCGCACCGCTCGCCGCCCTCCTCGAACAGTATGCAGGGCCTGCTGCCGTGGTGATGAGCGGAGAACTGGCGGACTGCTTTGAGAGCAAGATGGAAGGGATCCGGTGGATCGTCGGGACTGTCCGGGAGGCCATCCCCGACGCCGTCTTCTACGGGACCGATGCGGCGTTCCATACTCGGCCGGTCCCGGAACTTGCCGCCGCGAACTGGCTGGCGTCGGCCGACTACCTGCGCGAGGAGTATGCCGATACGGTCCTCCTCGACGTGGGAAGCACCACCGCCGACGTCATCCCCTTAAACTGCTTCGAGGACCTCAAGGGGCTGACCGACACCCGGCGGCTGCAGGAGCAGTACCTCGTCTACACCGGCATGCTCCGGACGAACGTCGCGACGCTGTTGTCTTCGGTGACCCTCGACGGGATAGCGACCCCGGTGAGCACCGAATACTTCGCCGCAAGCGCCGACGCGCACCTCGCCCTCGGCCACATCGCTCCGGCGGACTACACCTGCCCGGCACCGGATAACGGCGAGAAAACCCCGGAATCGGCGCTAAGGAGGCTTGCCCGGGTAGTCTGCGCCGACCTCGAGGAGATCGGGAAGGAAGGGGCCCTGGAGGTCGCCCGGCAGTTCTGGAAGGTCCAGCGAACGCTGATCGCCCGCGCAGTGGAGCACGCACTCATCCAGAGCGGGGCCGGACGGGTGGTCACGGCCGGAATAGGAGCGGACCTGTTTGCCCGTGAACTGGGCGGCGTCACGCTGGACCAGGAGATAGGGGAGGTTGCGGATGCACTGCCGGCATACGCGGTCCGGGAGGTGGCACTACGGCGGCACGGTTGCGACTGACCCTTCTTTTGCTGGCGGTATCGATCGCCGTCACGGCCGTATCGCTGGCGCTCGGCTTCCCGTTCTTCTTTCTCTTCCTATTCATCCCGCTGATCCCGCTCTTTGGGAGACCCCCCGCCCTGAAGCGCTGCCCGGCCTGCGGGTGGAAAACCGCAGGCGACGAGCGCTTCTGCCCCCGTGATGGGACGGCGCTCACGGTCGAGGGTGAAGGTGGCGAGGTTTAAGAGGGAGAGCGGTAGGAGAAAGCCGAAGAGGTCGGTCGCGGGGATCGTGCCGAAGTCGCGAGAGGCGTAGTTCCGGATCGTTCCCCTGTCGACGACGATACCCATTGCCCGGAGGTGTTGCGCCACCTGGTTGAAGGGCATCTGCTGCGCGAGAACGATGCAGAGGTCGACGACGGGCGACGCAAGCCGGGTATCGGGGTAGAACGGTGCGTCTGCGTAGCAGAGGGCGCCGCACTGCTGGCAGTAGAAACGCTTCACGTAAACACGGATCGTGCGTTCCTCTCCGTTCTGGAGCATGACGGCAAACCGTTTCGCCCGCAGATCGTGTCCGGTTACCGGACCGCCGCACGACGGGCAGGCGTTGAGGTCGGTGAATCTCACGTCATCCATCGACGCCAGGGCGTTCGCCACGAGGTCGACGAGCATCGGTGGAACGGGCAGTGTCTTCTTCACGATGATAGTTCTCTCCCTGTGCAGGTGTATGGGAGGTGTAGGTTTCCACCGATAATAACGCCTTCCCTCGAACGGAAACGGACGGCGCATGTGTCCTCCAACCTGCCGGAAAATTGCCCCGGAGAGCGCCCGCTTTGTTCTTCAGCTCCGCGGTTCTCACTCTGGTTCAGGGCAATCGTCATGGCTCCTGAGCGGCCGGGGGCGCCGCCACCCTGGCACTGGTTCAGTAGTTGTGCCTGCTCTTGATCGGTATCGAGGCCCATGTTCCGATGGACGTCGCTCATGCAAAAACCCAGATGGCGGATGCCGATTGTTATTCACCAGCCAATGCTGCCGGCGAAGGGTGGACAGATCAGGTTAACTAATACAATTTAAGTAGCTTAACATCGGATATTCGGTTCGCCATAGAGGTGGTAAAAATATGACGTTGAAGTATGTAGCCACAACATGTCCCTACTGCGGTACGGGATGCAGTTTCAACCTCGTCGTCCAGGACGGGAAGGTGGTTGGAACGGCACCGTACCGCCGTTCTCCGGTGAACGAGGGAAAGGTCTGCCCCAAGGGGACCTACGCTCACGAGTTCGTGAACAGCCCGGACCGTCTCACGAAGCCGCTCATCAAGAAGAACGGCAAATTCGAGGAAGCAACCTGGGACGAGGCGTATGACCTGATCGCGCAGAAGTTCAAGTCGTACAAACCCGATGAGTTCGCGGCGCTCGCATCCGCCCGTGTCTCAAACGAGGAGAACTACCTGCTGATGAAGTTCGCCCGCGGCGTCATGAAGTCCCGCCACATCGACCACTGCGCCCGGCTCTGCCACGCGTCCACCGTCGCCGGCCTTGCCGCGGCGTTCGGTTCCGGCGCGATGACCAACTCCATCGGCGACATCGCCGACTCGAAGTGTGTCTTCATCCTCGGGTCCAACACATTCGAGCAGCACCCGCTCATCGGGCGCAGGGTGATGCAGGCGAAGAAGAACGGCGCGAAGATCATCTACGCCGACCCGCGCTACACCGCGACCGCGAAGCAGGCCGACCTCTACATGCCGTTCGTCTCCGGCAGTGATGTCGCGATCTTAAACGGCCTGATGCAGGAGATCATCAAGAACGGCTGGGAGGACAGGGAGTTCGTCGCGAACCGCACGAAGGACTTCGACAAGCTCAAGGAAGTCGTCATGAAGGACGCCTACAGCCTTGAGAACGTCTCGAAGATCTCCGGCATCCCCGTCGAGAGCCTCAAGCAGGCGGCCGAGTGGCTCGGCACTGCGAAGCCCGGCGCGATCCTCTACTCGATGGGCATCACCCAGCACACCGTGGGTGTCGACAACGTCAAGTCGGTCGCAAACATCCAGATGCTCCTCGGCAACCTGGGCAAGCCCGGCAGCGGCGTGAACGCGCTCCGCGGCCAGAACAACGTTCAGGGCGCCTGCGACATGGGCGCGCTCCCGGTCGTCTTCACCGGCTACCAGAAGGTCATCGACGAGGCCGCCCACAAGAAGTTCGCCGACGCCTGGGGCTTCCCCGACGGCATCTGCGAGCCCAAGAACGGCTACGAGGTCACCGTCATGATGGACGTCCTGACCGACAACCCCGGCGAGCTCAAGTGCATGTACATCATGGGCGAGAACCCGATGCTCTCCGACCCGGACCTCAACCACGTCCGACACGCCCTCGAGAGCCTGGAGTTCCTGGTGGTCCAGGACATCTTCCTGACCGAGACCGCCGAACTCGCTGACGTCGTTCTGCCTGCGGCATGCTACGCGGAGCGCGACGGCACCCAGACCTCCACCGAGCGGCGTGTCCAGATGTGGCGCACGGCCCAGAACCCGCCCGGCGAGGCGAAGGAAGACTGGAAGATCATCAGCGAACTCGCCGCGAAGATGGGCTACGCGAAGCAGTTCCCCTACCAGAGCGCCGAGGAGATCTTCAACGAGATCGCCGCCCTCACGCCGTCCTACGCCGGCATGAACTACGAGCGGCTCGGCAAGCCTGAGGCCCTCCACTGGCCCTGCCCCGCCGCCGACCACGCAGGCACCCCGATCCTCCACCGCGAGAAGTTCGCCCACCCCGACGGCCTGGGCGTCTTCACCCCGATCGAGTGGAAACCCCCGGCGGAAGTCCCCGATGCGGAGTATCCGTTCGTGCTCACGACCGGCCGTGTCCTCTGGCACTGGCACACCGGCACCATGACCCGCCGCTCCGCGACCCTCGATGCCGAGGTCCCGACCGGCTGGATCGAGATCAACCCCGAGGACGCGCAGGCGCTCGGCATCAAGGACAAGGAGACGATCCGTGCGATCACCCGCCGCGGCTCCGTCGACGTCCCCGCGAAAGTGACCCCTGACATCATGAAGGGCATCATGTTCATGCCGTTCCACTTCAAGGAATGCGCAGCGAACATCCTGACGAACAATGCGCTTGACCCGATCGCGAAGATCCCCGAGTTCAAGGCCTGTGCTGTGAAGGTCGAGAAGATTACGGAGGCCTGAACATGGTTGCAATTGGCGATATGTTCTACACATGGGCGGCAGACGCCGATGTGCTGAAGAAGGGAGAGTGCGGAGGTGCGATCACCGCCCTGCAGCAGTATGCCCTTATGTCCGGCATGGTGGACGCCGTCCTTGCCGTCAGGAAGGGTGTGGACATCTACGACGCGGTGCCGACCGTGATCACCGATCCCGCCGAGATTGCAGAGACGGCAGGCTCGCTCCACTGCGGGACGCTCCTGCTCTCGAAACTGGTGAAGGACTACCTTGATAGCAACAGGACCGCGAAGCTCGGCGTCACCGTCAAGGGCTGCGACACGATGGGCCTTATCGAACTCGCGAAGCGGGATGCGGTCGATATGGACCGCCTCCTCCTGCTCGGCGTGAACTGCGGCGGCTCCGTCAGTCCGGTTCTGGCCCGCAGGATGATCGCCGACAAGTTCGAGGTCGACCCTGATGCGGTCCACAAAGAGGAGATCGACAAGGGCCAGTTCATCATCGAGTACGAGGGCGGCCATAAAGGGATCAAGATCGACGACCTCGAGGACGAAGGCTACGGCCGCCGCAGCAACTGCCGCCGGTGCCTCTACAAGGTCCCGCGCCAGGCGGACCTCGCCTGCGGCAACTGGGGCGTTATCGGGGAGAAAGCCGGCAACGCCACCTTCGTCGAGGTCTGCTCCGAGAAAGGGGCAAAACTTCTCGACGCCGCCGCAAAAGCCGGTGCCGTCAACACCGAGGCCGCGAACCCGAAGGGTATCGAGATCCGCGGCAAGGTCGAGGGCGCCATGCTGAATCTCGGCAACAAGTGGCGGAGGAAGGACTTCGGGGCGCTCGCATCCGACCTCTGGGGAACCATTGCCCGCGAGACCGGCCGGTGCATCAAGTGCTACTCCTGCATCGAGAACTGCCCGGTCTGCTTCCCGGTGGCGGACGAGCTCAAAGGCAACTCCCGAATGGTCGTCTCAGGAGAGGTTCCGCCGAACCCGATGTTCCACCTGCGGCGGTTTGCGCACATCTCGGACTCCTGCATCAACTGCGGCCAGTGCGAAGAGCTCTGCCCGATGGACATCCCGCTTGCGCTCTTCTCCCACGCCATCAGGACCGAGGGCGACAGTACGTTCGAACCCAAACTCGGGAAGGCACCCTACACCAACTAACCCTTTTTTGCATCCTGCTCTATTTGAGAGCGCATCTGGAATCCTGCCCGGCTTAAGTGCCAGAATGTGTGTTCAGATATGAATTGCCGGTATTGTCCGGATCCCCTGGTGAAAGGTGTGCTGAAGCCCACACTTAATCATCAAAAACGCACATGTTAATCACTACAATTAAATATGCCTAACCTCGAAATTTTATGTATCCGAGGTTTTAACCATGGATCTCAAGTATGTACAGACGACATGCCCGTACTGTGGTACGGGTTGCAGTTTCAACCTCGTCGTGAAGGACGGGAAGGTTGTCGGCACACAACCTTACAAGCGTTCTCCGGTGAACGAGGGAAAGGTCTGCCCCAAGGGGACCTATGCTCACGAGTTCGTGAACAGCCCGGACCGTCTCACAAAGCCGCTCATCAAAAAGGACGGCAAGTTTGTCGAGGCGACCTGGGACGAGGCGTATGACCTGATCGCACAGAAGTTCAAGTCGTACAAGCCCGATGAGATCGCCTGCCTCTCCTCAGCCCGTGTCTCCAACGAAGAGAACTACCTGCTGATGAAACTGGCACGCGGCGTCTTCAAGACACGGCACATCGACCACTGCGCCCGGCTCTGCCACGCATCCACCGTCGCCGGCCTCGCAGCCTCGTTCGGCTCCGGTGCGATGACCAACTCCATCCTCGACATCGCCGAGTCCAAGTGCGTCTTCGTCATCGGGTCCAACACATTCGAACAGCACCCGCTGATCGGGAGGAAGATCGTCCAGGCCAAGTTGAACGGCGGGAAGGTCATCGTCTTCGACCCGCGCATGACGCCGACTGCAAAGCAGGCCGACCTCTACGCTTCCTTCTACTCCGGCACCGATGTGGCCATCCTCAACTGCCTGATGGGCGAGATCATCCGGAACGGATGGGAGGACAAGGAATGGGTCTCGAAGCGTGCAAAGGGATACGAGGAACTCAAGGCAGTCGTGCTCAGTGACACGTACCTCCCCGAGAACGTCGAGAAGATCTCCGGCATCTCCGCTGCAGATCTCAAGACCGCCGCCGAATGGATCGGTACCGCCGAATCCTGTGCACTCCTCTACTCGATGGGCATCACCCAGCACACCGTGGGTGTCGACAACGTCAAGTCGACCGCAAACCTCCAGATGCTGACCGGAAACATCGGCAAGCGCGGTGGCGGCGTGAACGCGCTCCGCGGCCAGAACAACGTTCAGGGCGCCTGCGACATGGGCGCGCTCCCGGTCGTCTTCACCGGCTACCAGAAGGTCATCGACGAGGCCGCCCACAAGAAGTTCGCCGACGCCTGGGGCTTCCCCGACGGCATCTGCGAGCCCAAGAACGGCTATGAGGTCACCGTCATGATGGACGTCCTGACCGACAACCCCGGCGAACTCAAGGCGATGTACATCATGGGCGAGAACCCGATGCTCTCCGACCCGGACCTCAACCACGTCCGACACGCCCTCGAGAGCCTGGAGTTCCTGGTGGTCCAGGACATCTTCCTGACCGAGACCGCCGAACTTGCCGACGTCATCCTCCCCGCCACCTGCTACGCAGAGAAAGACGGCACCCAGACCTCCACCGAGCGGCGTGTCCAGATGTGGCGCAAGGCCCAGGACCCGCCCGGCGAAGCAAAGGTCGACTGGAAGATCATCTGCGAAGTGGCAGCCGCCATGGGCTACGCCGCCCAGTTCCCCTACCAGAGCGCCGAGGAGATCTTCAATGAGATCGCCGCCGTCACCCCGTCCTACCACGGCATGACCTACGAGCGGCTGAACCGGCCCGAGGCCCTGCACTGGCCCTGCCCCACGGAAGACCACCCCGGCACGCCGATCCTGCACATCGGCAAGTGTTCCCACCCCGACGGCATGGGCATAATGCACCCCATCGAGTGGAAACCCCCGGCGGAAGTCCCCGACGCGGAGTACCCCTATATCTTCACCACCGGCCGCTGCATCTGGCACTGGCACACCGGATCCATGACCCGGCGTTCCGAGACCCTCGATGCCGAAGTCCCGACCGGCTGGATCGAGATCAACCCCGAGGACGCAAAAGCGCTCGGTATCCAGAACAAGGAGATGGTCCGTGTGACCTCCCGCCGCGGGACCATCGACGCCCCTGCGAAAGTGACCGAAGACATCAAGAAGGGCGTCATGTTCATGCCGTTCCACTTCGCCGAATGCGCAGCGAACATACTGACCCACAATGCGCTCGACCCGATAGCGAAGATCCCTGAGTTCAAGGCCTGTGCTGTGAAGGTCGAGAAGATTACGGAGGCCTGAACATGGCTGCAAAAGGAGATATGTTCTACGCATGGGCAGCCGACGCCGCCTGCCAGGAGAAGGGCGAGTGCGGTGGAGCGGTCACCGCTCTGCTGACGCACGCGCTTAAGTCCGGCACGGTGGACGCTGTCCTTGCCATCAAGAAGGGACAGGACATCTACGATGCGGTCCCCACACTCATCACCGACCCCGCCGAGATTGCGGAAACGGCAGGCTCGCTCCACTGCGGAACGCTCCTGCTCTCGAAACTGCTCAAGACGTACCTGGATGGCGCCGAGAACATGCGGATCGCCATGCCGGTAAAAGGCTGCGACGCAATGGGCCTGTATGAGCTCGCGAAGCGCAACCAGGTCAACCTGGACAACGTCCTGATGATCGGCCTCAACTGCGGCGGGTCCGTCAGCCCGGTCGCCGCCCGGAAGATGATCGCCGAGAAGTTCGGCGTCAACCCCGACGATGTTGTCAAGGAAGAGATCGACAAGGGCCAGTTCATCATCGTCACGAAGGACGGTCAGCACAAGGGCATCTCGATGGACGAGCTCGAGGAGGAGGGCTACGGCCGCCGCTCGAACTGCCGTCGCTGCAAGATGAAAGTCCCGCGTCAGGCGGACCTCGCCTGCGGCAACTGGGGCGTCATCGGCGACCAGGCAGGAAAGGCCACCTTCGTCGAGGTCTGCTCCGAGAAGGGTGCAAACCTCCTTGACGGTGCCGTGAAGGCAGGAGTCCTCAAGACCGGTGCCGCGAACCCGAAGGGTATCGAGATCCGCGGCAAGGTCGAGAACGCGATGCTGAAGCTCGGCGACAAGTGGCGGAAGAAGGACTTCGAAGCGCTCGGCGAGGGCAAGGACCGCCTGAAGAAGATCATGGACGACACGTCCCGGTGTATCAAGTGCTACGCCTGCATCGAGAACTGTCCGATCTGCTACTGCGTCGAGTGCAGCACGAAGAAGAGCTACCTGGTCACGCCCGGTCAGGTCCCGCCGCCCTTCATGTTCCACCTGATCCGCTACGCCCACATCTCCGACTCGTGTATCAACTGCGGCCAGTGCGAGGAGAACTGCGCGATGGATATCCCGAACGCGCTCTTCATGCACGCCCTGCAGGTTGACCTCCAGGAGATGTTCGGCCACACACCAGGTGTGGACATGGAACTCCCGGTGCTCGCGCTTGTCGAGGAGAAGACCGAACGCAAGCGGCTCTCCGACACCGGCAGCGACCAGATCTTCAACATCTTCGAGTAAGGAGAAATTTCTCCCTCTTTTTTTGGCAGGCTGCGGCCGGTTAGCGGCGGCAGGCAGGAACCCGCATCTGGAACTGCGGGTGAATATGGCTCTATTCCCGTTGAACCACGATTCTTCGTGCGAAAAAAGAGAGCGCCCCGCTCACGGAACCGCATGGGAGAGGGCCGGGATGGTGCTCTGGCCGGAGAAGGTCTCCTCGTGGCCGTCAGGGAACCGGACCACCGTCAGGTCGGGGGAGAAATCGGCCTCGACAAGCGGTGCGAACCAGTAGCGATCGAGCACCGCCTGGGCCCCGGTGAGGTCAAGCTCCGGTGTCGAGTAAACGTTTCCGCCATCGCTGGTGTTGACCCTTGCAAAATCCTGGACCATGAACTCGGCGACATCGCTCTCGGCCGAGGTCACCGTTACGGGAACCCCCAGCGCATCCTCGAGCGCGGCCTTCAGCTCCTGCTCCGGTTCGGCAATCTTGAAGAAGACGGCAATCCTCTCGATCCACGAGAGGGTGTAGTTAAAGGTGATCTCCGCGCTCCCGTCCTCTTCCACGGTAATTACAAGACTGTCTGCACTAAATGCCCCGGCCGGTGCTGCCATAACCGCCAGGATCAGGAGGGAAGCGACCAGAATTCCGCGTCTCATTCGTGTACCTCAAACAGCCATACGCCGTTTGCATGGATAAATTTTTGGAAGAGCCCTGCTCTATCGCACGGTATCTTCCAGCCGCTCCGTCCACCGGCGGGGAGACCCGGCCCGGACCGCGCCCCACGCGCCCCTCTCCCTGCAGGCATCGCTGCCCCACCGTCAATGCACCCGCAGCCAGAGGTGCAGGTCACGGTAACCAACGCTGGTGAGGTTGTTTGCGGGAATAGCGTCCGGGGGCGCCTCCTTGAAGAGGAGGAACTCGATCCTGTTTGTATCCGGGTCCGTGACCCGGAAGGTGTAGGGCTGCTCCACTGTCTGGTTATGCGGCACCGTGACGGCGAACCGGTCCAGAAGCGTCGCCGAGACGATTGTCGACTGGTTTGTCGCGTTATTGAACCTGCTCTCTACGGCAAACGTCTCCACCGTGTAGGTGATGTCCCGGTACTCGTGGTTCCCGATTCCAATGATGACCGTCTGCGGCGTTCCGGCCATGAACTCGGTCGGATACTCGGCAGCCTTCCCCTTCGGCCCGAGGATGTAAAATTCGGTGAACTTCTCGCCCTCTTTGGGGACGACGACGATGAAGACCGTCGTTGCGACGGCCACGAGGACGGCGGCAATAAGGACGATGCTCAAGACCCGGTCGGTCCGGGATACGGAGCCGCCGGTGAACTCCTCTTTCATCGTGACGAGGTATGCGCCGACCGGGACGGTGAAGCGGTTCTCCCTCGGTAGTTCTCGGCGCCGGAACTGAGCGATAAAGCCGACGACGAGGCTGAATATCACGAGAGTGACGACGATGGGGTCGAGCCGGATCCCCCAGGGCGTATAATTGAGCGCGAGGCCCAGAAGCGGCACGATTGCGATGGAAAGCCCCATCGACAGGGCAAAGCGCTCCAGTCCTTCAAGGTCACCGTTTGCCGGGAAGAGGGCGGCGATCAGGAGGTAGCCGGGGACGAAGAGGATGAACGGCAGGACAAAAACCACGCGGAGGGGGCTCTCGCTGATGACCGGCACGTAAATACCGGCAAGGGCGAGGAAGATCCACAGGTAGATGCTTTTTAAGTCCAGCGGGATGGCGCGGGGGTCCAGAGAACCGATGATATGGCCTGCGGTGGTTTCGGGCGTCATTCTGCTACTCCATAAAAACGCATGCTATAAATATGTTCTCCGGGAGCGGCCTCCTGCCCCGGCAACTGTTCCACTTCCGGTTCGCCTCTGTCGGGTCCTTGAGCGACGCGTTTGCCCTATACACTCCGGAAAAGATCAGCATCTTTTAATCGAAGGGCGACCAACCCGCAATCATATGCCCCGGGAGGACAGGGACGAACAGGCTTTCACGGGACTCGAGGCTGCCATCGTCTTCATCGCCTTCATCGTTGTCGCGTCAGTCTTCGCATACACCGTTCTCGGGGTGGGCATGACCACATCGCAGAAGAGTCAGGAGACGATGCATGCCGCGCTCGGCGAAGCCGGGTCCGCTCTCCGCCCGGGGTACACGGTTATCGCCAAACTGGACAACAATCAGGGCAACCTTGAGTTTATAGAGTTCGACCTTGAGACTGCGACCGATCTCGCCGTGATCGACATGGAACGTATGACCTACACCGTCGCCACAAAGGATGCCCTTGTCACGTTCCCCCCGGGCAACCCCGCCGTATCCGTAACCTGGCGGTATCAAAGAGACGCCGGAGGCGACCTCCTGGAACCGGGCGAGGTCGCCACGGTGAAACTGATGACGGGTTCCGCGGGCATCCGGCGGGGAGATACGTTTACCCTCGATATGATCGCCGCAGACGGCGCAACCGTTTCGCTGACCAGAACAGTTCCCGCGGGCGTTGAGAAGAATGTCTACCTCGAACTCTTCTGATGCCGGATTCACCGGGCTCGAGGCGGCGATCGTTCTCATCGCGTTCGTCGTCGTTGCAGCCGTATTCGGGTATGTCGTCCTGACGGCGGGTATTCTCTTTTCGGAGGAGAGCAGGTCCACCGTCCATCAGGGCATCCATGAGACAGGGTCGAGTGTCACCCTGACCGGTGCGGTCTACGGCGTCAGCAACACTCGCGAACGCATCGATTTTATCATCATCCCTGTCGGGCTCACGGCCGGCAGCGATCCGATCGATATCACCACCGTATCTGTCCGTTTTATCGGTCCCGCACACCGGAAAGACATTGACCGGAACGTCCCCCTCATCGACGTCTTTCCCGGATACGGAAAATGGAGCGTCCAGGAGCGGTTCAATGCCGACTCCGACATCCTTCTCGAGGCCGGGGAGCAATACGTCCTGAACATCTCACCGGACGTCAGAACCGACTGCAAGCCGTACCGATCGTTTGTCGTCGAGATCAAACCGGCGGGGAGGGCGGCGCTCCGGGTGGAGAGGACCGTCCCGGGCAGCATCGATAGGATCACCGTTCTCAACTGACGGTTCTACCCGGCATTCAGGAGGTCACGGTGCCTGATCACGGCGATCACACCAATGATCCCCACCGCTGCAAGCAGCAGATAGTCCTCCGGCCCGGCGCCGGCCATCAGGATGCTCCCCGGCATGCCGGCCACCAGGGCATAGAGAGAGGCGAGGGCCAGAATTCCCACGAGCGGGATGGAGGTGCGGACGATTGCCGCGGCGATGCCGAGATCGGGGCATCTGCCCCGGCAGGCGGCGAGCGCTATTCCGGCCGATGCGGCGAGGAATATCCATTCGGAGAGCGAAGAAACCTCTGCCAGGATGGCACCGCCGAAGTAGTCGGTAAACGCGTAGGGTTCGTATGGGCCGAGGAGCGGGAAGTACCAGGTGACGGGCATCGCCCACATCACGTCGATGACCTGGTGGGAGAGCGTACCGGCCGCGACCGCAAGGAGCGCGAACGATTGGCGCCGCTGCAAAAGGAAGATGCCTGCGATCGCGAGGAGTGCGAGGAAGAGCAACCCGTGTCCGAATATCCGCCCGGAGTTGAGGGACTCCGCAAGAAGGAGGTGGCCCACCGGTTTATCGAGCAGGTCGGGAAAGACGGCTCCGAGAGCACAGAAGCCGATAAGCCGCCGGTCATTCAGGTGTTTGGCGATCGCGAGCCCCAGAACGAGGCCGAGGAACAGGTGGCAGACGATGAACACTTTTCATGAAGAAGCTGCTGAATAGTTATAATCCTGTTGTTCGGGGTCCGCACAGCGGTGTGGGCAATAAAAATCGATATCCTGATTCCGCGCGAGGAGATCATGGGCTTTTTTGGCAGACAGAAACTCTTCATCGTCTTCGCCTCCTTCCTCATCGGGAGTGCGGCGAGCTGGTGGAGCCGCATGTACCGGTGAAGCGGTCTCGTTGCCGCCCTCCGGGCGCAGGGTCACCCGGCCGGTTAGCCGGCGTGGAAGGGGCACTCAGCCCGCAGGCATTCGCGGTTGATCTCGCTGTATTCGCACCGCACCGATTCCCCTAACGGGAGTGTTACGCCGAACCGCTCCGCTAAAAACGTGACTGCAGCACGGATCGCAAGCCAGGAATCGCGTTTGCAGCACCGGGGACCGCCGTGCCGGGCGATCGCCATCAGGCTTCGTGCGGTCATCTGGTTAGCAAGCGACCACTCCTGCTTCTTTAAGGGCGTCGACCCGGTGATCAGGCTCACGAAGATGCCGGTCCCGACCGCCGCGCCGCAGGTACCGTGGGTTCCGCAAAACCCTCCCGGAACCGCACCGGCCCTTGCACGCGCCTGCCGGAGCAGTCCCGCCTTTCTCCCCGGTTCCCCCCGGTGGTTGCAGTATGCGGCGATGAGGCTTGCGGGCACCAGGAAGTGGTGCTCCGGCCCGTGCATCCTGATCGCCGGATACCGCATCAGGGTGCAGGCGATGGCAAGCGGGTCCCCAAGCGTCGTCGTGATGCAGAACCCTTCGATGAGGTCGAGCGCCTCCAGGCTGTGGCATCGGTCGCAGACGAAGTGCCCGGCTTCACAGGCGGCCGTGGTGCTCCGGACCTCGCCGCAGACGGCGCACGCAAGGTCGCGGGGCTCCTTGCCATACACGAGGTCCCGGCCGCAGATCAGGCATCCCGTCCTGTGCTCCATACCATACGGTGCGTCGCCGCACGGGATAAGCCTGCGGCCGGACGCTCAGGGGATGGTCGACCGGCCGAAGAGGGAGGTGGGGTCGGTACCGGGTTTTGAGGGAGACTCGGTTCCCCGGCATTCCCGCACCCGTCCGTCTTCGATAGCGAGGACGCGGTCGGCGAGTTCCAGGAGCGACGGGCGGTGGGAGACGAGAATGGTCGTCCGGTCCCGGACCAGGAGCCGGAGCGTCCGGCGGATCTGGTCCTCGGTCTGCATGTCGAGCGCCGACGTGGGTTCGTCGAGGATGAGGATGGGCGCATCCTTCAGGAACGCCCGGGCGATGGCGACCCGCTGCCGCTGGCCGACGGAGAGCTGGGTCCCGCGTTCACCGACGATCGTCCGGTACCCGTCGGGGAACCGCATGATGTCGTCGTGGATCTGTGCTTTCCGGGCGGCTTCAACGACATCCTCGAAGGTGGCGTCGGGTCTGCTGTAGCGGATGTTCTCCTCGATGGTGGTGTGGAAGAGGAAGAGGTCCTGTGAGACGATCGAGATCTGCCGCCGCAGCCACCGGGGGTCGAGCGATGCAAGGTCGCGGTTGTCGAGCGTGATCAGGCCTTCCTGCGGCGAGAACGCCCGGAGGATCAGGTTGATCAGCGTCGTCTTCCCGGCGCCGGTCCGCCCGACGACGGCGACCACTTCGCCGGGACGGGCGACGAAATTCACGTCCAGGAGGACCGGTTCGGATGCTGTGTAGCCGAACCGGACACCGGAGAACTCGATCCGGCCCTGCACCGCGGGGGGCACGACCCCTCCGCCGCCTCCCCCGGTGCCCGCTTCGCCGGGTATCCGGAAGAGTTCGCGCAGGCGGGCGGCGGACGTGAGCGCGGGCTGCATGACAACGGGGAATGCGAAGAAGGTGTTGACGGTGGGCGCGAACGTCACGATATAGACCGCAAAGGCGACGAAATCCCCCACGGTCATGGCGCCGGCGAGCACCTCGTTTCCGCCGAACCAGAAGACGGCGATCAGCATGAGCGACATCGTGCCGATCCTGAAGTACTCCGAGAACGCCGAGAGCATCGTGTTCCTGATCCGGGCGTCGACCATGTTTTTGAGCGTCCCGGAGACCCTGTGCACTTCCCGCTCCTCTGCGGCGTGCGACTTTACGGTGTCGATGCCGGAGATCACCTCCTGGAGGTCCCGCGAAACGTAGGCCTGCCGCTCCCGCTCCCGGTGGGTGGCGGCACGGATCCGCCGGATAAAGACGGCGTTGACCAGCAGGTAGAGCGGGATGAAGGCGACGGCGACGAGGGTGAGCCTGAGGTTCAGGATCCAGAGGATGGCGAAGGTGAAGACGACGTAGAGGGCGTTCGAGACGATCTGGGGGAGATACTGGGAGACGGTGTACTGCAGGATCTGGACGTCGTCGGAGAGGCGGGACATGACGTAGCCGGTCTGCTGCGACTTGAAGTACGAGAGCGGGAAGCTCAGGACGTGCTCGACGAGAGTGGTCTGGAGGTTGAAGGCGTAGCCTTCCCGGAACCGGGCGGTCCAGTAGTTCCGCAACAGGTCCATGCCGCCGGTGAAGAACCCGAGCACCAGGAGGGCGGCGATGAGGGTGTTGAGCGATGAGAGGAGCCCGCCGGCACCTGCAATAAGGGTGTCGGGGGCCGGGGCCTCCCCGAGCAGTATGTTGTCGATGAAGAACTTGATGCTGAGGGGGAGGACCGCCTTTGCGGCTGCAACGAGCGCCGTCGCCACGAGGGCCAGTACGCCCAGACTCCAGATCGGCCGGGCGAACCGGAGGAAGAAGCCGAGGTCGGAGAACCGGAGGTCCTTCCTCTCCATCGCCGGCTGCCGCATGATCTCCCGGGTGAAGGCGGCGGTGCGCCGGCAGTAGTCTGTGATGCTCATGGTATACAATCCGGTGAGGGAGCGTTCTCCTGTCTTTCGCCGGGTCTCTGTTGCAGTTCCATACCCGCCCTGCCGTATAATACCTGCGCTCCGGCGGCCGGGGCAAACCAGAAAGGATAACGTATGGCGGGGCGAGATCCCCGCATGGAGCTCTGTGCCGTCGGCGAACGCTTTTTCGGGGTGGTTGCGGGAGCGGTGGCGATCAGTGTGATTCTGCTCCTCGGTCGGCTGGAGGTTCTCCCGGATCAGGTGATGACGGTGGCGCTCCTCTTTTGCGGAGGGCTCGTCGCCGGTCTCCTCACCCGGGGAACGATCAGAGACGGCGCAGTTGCCGGCGCCATCTGCGGGGTGCTCGTGGCGCTGGTCGCGGCGACGTTCATGGCCTTCGCGGTCAAAGACCTTTCGTTCCTGTCAACCTTTGCGTTCTACGCCCTGATCTTCACGGGGCTCCTCCTCCCCTACAACGCCATCGGCGGGGCCGCGGGAAGAGCGGTGCGCAGCGCTCTCCAGAGAGACGGTGCCGCCGGGACGGGCGAAGGGGCCGGGCGGCGCGGGATCGCCGTCGGCACGGTTGCCATCGTCGGTCTGGCCCTCGCACCCGGTCTGCTGGTCGTCGCCACCGGCCTGGCCCTCGTATCCGGTCTTCTCTCTCTGCTGCTGGTCGTGGCCGCACCGTTTGTCGGAGGATTCATCGCGGGGCATGCCTCCGGGGGCAGGCCAAAAGACGGACTCGAGGCCGGTTTTGTCGCGGCACTCTTCGGGGCCGGCCTCCTCTTCTTCATCCCGTTGCTCTGGACCGCGTTGCACGATTTCGGGTTCGCCGAGACGTTCGAGGGGATGGTCGTGATCGCCCTGGTGTACCTCTTCACCCTCCTTGGGACCACCGGTGGGGTTGCCGGCGCGGTTGCGCGGCAGAGTTCCGGGGTTGAGGAGGCTCATAGTGGGGCGGGGTTCTAACGAGAGCCCCCGTCACCCCCCGTAAAAGATACTCGCGATTTTATAGAGGTCCATGTTCACCGTCTTGAGGTTCGCCACCGCCTCCTCGATCGGGACCGCGACGATGTCGTCGCCCCGGAGTGCGACCATCTTCCCGAAGTCCTTCTCCTTGACGAGGTCTGCCGCCGCCACCCCGAACCGGGTCGCGAGCACCCGGTCGCGTGCTGTCGGCGATCCCCCGCGCTGGACATGCCCGAGCACCGTCACCCGCACCTCCATGTCGAGCCGTTGTTCAAGTTCGTCGCGCAGGTAGTTCCCGATGCCGCCGAGGGTCACGTGGCCGAACTCATCCGTCCGGGCCGACTGGGTGATCGCCTTCTCCATTCCCTTCGGCTGGGCGCCTTCCGCGACCACGACGATGCTGAACTTCTTTCCCCGCTCGTAACGCATCCGGAGGTGGTGGGTGACCTCGTCGAGATCGAACGGGATCTCCGGGATAAGAATCTCATCGGCCCCGCCCGCGATCCCGGCAACGGTCGCGATCCACCCGGCGTGCCGGCCCATCACCTCCACGACCATGATCCGGTGGTGCGACTCCGCCGTCGTGTGGAGGCGGTCGATCGCCTCCGTGACGATAGAGACGGCGGTGTCGAACCCGAAGGTGTAGTCGGTCCCGCCGACGTCGTTGTCGATGGTCTTTGGCACCCCCACTACCGGGATGCCCATCTCCGAGAGTTTGTTCGCGACACCCAGGGTATCCTCGCCGCCGATCGCAACGATCGCGTCGATCCCGAACTTCCTGATGTTGTCGCGCAGCCGCTGGACGTCCGCCTCGCTCTTGAAGGGGTTCGTCCGCGAAGTCCCGAGGATCGTCCCGCCCTTCGGGAGGATCCCGGTCACCGAGTAATCGGTGAGCGGTTCGACGTTCCCGACGACCAGCCCGAGCCATCCATCCCGGATCCCGATCGCGTCGAACCCGTGCTTCGCCCCCGTCCGCACGACCGCCCGGATCACCGCGTTCAGGCCCGGGCAGTCGCCTCCTCCCGTCAGTATGCCGACCGTCGTCATCCTAACACCTGCCCCCCATGCATATCCTGTTTGCCTCCTCCACGCTCGCATCGTCGAGTGTGATCGCCGATATCGCGTTGCAGAACCGGACAGCCTCATCGAGCGAGCGCTGGTGGATGTTCCTGCCGGTTGCGTTCCCGACCGTGCCGCCGATGTGGATCTGGTCGTGGAGCTGCTGCAGAAACTCCGTCATGTCGGTATGCGAACCGCCTGCACAGACGACACCGGTCCTGCCTGCGGCCGCAACCGCCTCCCTGAGAAACGCAGCGTCGGCCGATTTGCCAACTTTGGGCGGGTTCACCTTCACAAAATCGCTCCCGAGAGTCGCCGCGACACCCGCCGCGCCCGCGATCAGGTGCGGGTCCCGCTCGTCCTTGACCGCCTTGCCCCGGGGATATATCCAGAGCACGGTGATAAGACCGTTCTGGTGCGCGTGATTAACGATCTGGGCAGCCTGGTAGAGCATCATCGCCTCGTATTCGCTCCCGAGGTAGATGGTGTAGCCGACGCCGAGGATCGAAAGCCCCGTCCGGTCCCGGAGGTCCACGACCTGCCGGACAAAGTGGAGTTCCGAGCTGAGCGGGTCGCGCTGGGAGGTCCCGACCAGGTTGGTCTTGGAGTTGAGTTTGACGAGGTACGGCACGTCACGGTAGTCCCCGCCGTACCGGGCGATCATCCCGAGTTGCGTCGCAAAAACCCCAATCCTCGCCCGGCTCGCGATCCGGAAGAGGTGCTCCGGGTCGGCATCGTCGGGATGGATGCCTTCGCCGAAGAAATCGTCGTTGAGATGCTCGACCTTCTGGTCCCCGGCAAAGAGCATCAACCTCCCGGTGTCGTGCGTGATCGCACTGTAATTCTCCCGGTACCTCTCCTGCTCCTCGGGGGGCACATCGAGAGGGATCCTGATATCGAGTGCAGGTGGCATACCCCTTCCTCCCCATCCCCACATACTTAAGTGTTGCTGGAATCCCGAGAACAGCGTGGAGGAATGAATCGGATGCCGGGGGGACCGGGTATCCGGCTTACGTTCCATGCCTGGACGCGGCTGGATCCTTCGTGGAGAGGCGCAAGTATGTCGTCGCCGGTCAATCGTCCTCAATTGAAGAGGATTTAACAACGTTTATTTTGCTCTCCGTCAGATTCATTCATAGAGTACCCGACACCGTTCTTCCGGCCGGAGACGGTGCCGCACAACGGTTCAGGGATAGCCAAATGGATGTTCTGCCAATACTTATCGAGTGGTTCCCATATCTCCTTTCAGGCGTTGCCTCTACCCTCGGTCTTGTTCTGATCGGTCTCGGCCTCGGCCTCCTTCTCGGGCTGCCCATGGCGCTCGGCCAGGTGTACAGCTCCCGGCCGGTGCGCTGGGTCATCGGGGTCTATGTCTGGTTCTTCAGGGGTCTCCCCATCCTCGTCCTGCTCTTCCTCTTCTGGTTCGGCATATTCCCCGGGCTCGGGCTCGGTAATCTCTCGGCGTTCGTCGTCGGGGCGGTCGTGCTGGGCCTCCGCGGGGCGGCATACCAGTCCCAGATCTTCCGGGGAGCCATCCAGTCGGTCGGGGAAGGGCAGATGATCGCGGCGCGGTCTCTCGGGATGAGCAGGCTCACCGCCATCCGTTCGGTCATCCTTCCCCAGGCGATGCGCATAGCGCTTCCGGGCTGGTCGAACGAGTATCCCAATATCCTGACCGACTCGGCGGTCTGCTACGCGATCGGGGTCGTGGAGCTGCTCACCATTACGTCGCGGATGGTCACGCAGACCCACATAACCATGCCTGTCTATCTCGCCACGGCGGGGATCTTCATCATCTTAAACTACGGGGGCCTCAAAGTCCTGCATCGACTGGAGAGGAGAATAGCAATCCCGGGATTCGGAACCGGAGCGATGTAGAGCATGAACAACAACGACATTGTGTTGAGAGTCGAGGACATACACAAGTCCTTCGGGGGTAACGAGGTGTTGCGCGGGGTCTCGTTCGATGTCCGGCGGGGCGAGACGAAGGTCTTCATCGGTCCCTCGGGGACAGGGAAGAGCACGCTTCTCCGGTGCATCAACCAGCTGACGCCGCCCGACCGCGGAAGGGTCTGGCTCGACGGGGAGGAGGTCACGAACTCGGGGGCGCGGATCAACTACTTCCGGCAGAAGATCGGGATGGTTTTCCAGAACTTCTTCCTCTTCGACCACCTCACCGCGCTCAGGAACGTCGAACTGGCGCTCTTGAAGGTCAGGGGCATGGGGAAGGCGGAGGCACGCGAGAAGGCCCTCACCGAACTCCGGCAGGTGGGGATGGAAGACTGGGCCGACCACTACCCGGCCGAACTCTCCGGTGGTCAGGCCCAGCGGGTATCCATTGCCCGGGCGCTTGCCATGGACCCGGACGTCATTCTCTTCGACGAACCGACCTCTGCGCTCGATCCCGAACTGACGAGGGAGGTGCTCGAGGTCATGAAAAAACTGGCCCGGGAGGGGATGACGATGCTCGTCGTCACCCATGAGATGGGGTTTGCCTGTTCGGTTGCAAACGAGGTTCTCTTCATGGAGAACGGCGTGGTTGCCGAGCAGGGGTCACCGGACCTGCTCCTGCATGATCCACGGTTCACCCGGATGAAGGACTTCATCGGCCGGATCGATTCCCGGATGGAGGACTGAGGGGCGGCATGGACCAGGCAGTCTTCGTCTTCGATATCCTCCTCCCGGCGCTGATGCAGGGGCTGGTCGTAACCCTGCAGCTGATCGCATGCTCCGCCCCGTTCGGCCTCGCTCTCGGGATCGCCGTTGCGGTGGGAAGGCAGTATGGCAACCCGGTTGTATCCTGGCTCTGCAAGACGTTCGTCTTTCTCATCAAGGGCACGCCGCTCCTCCTCCTCCTCTTCATCCTCTACTTCGGGCTCCCTGCGGTCGGGATCACCTTCACCGCGTTCGTGGCTTCAGTAGTCGGTTTTATCCTCTGCAACGGTGCGTATAACGCCGAGTACATCCGGGGCGCCCTCATATCGATCAAGGAAGGCCAGATGGTTGCCGCCCAGGCGCTGGGGATGACCCGGTGGCAGGCGATCAGGAGCGTCATCCTGCCGCAGGCGCTCCGCCGGGCAATACCCGGGCTTTCAAACGAGTTCATCTACCTGATCAAGTACTCGTCGCTTGCCTACATGATCACCGTGATCGAACTCTCCGGGGCGGGGAAACTGGTGGCGACGAAGTACTTCACCTACACGGAGTCGTTTGCGGCCGTCGGCATCGTCTACCTCGTGCTGGTGACAATCACGACCGTCGCCGTCAATATCCTTGAATCAAGGGTGGCCGTCCCCGGAACGACCCGGGCAGCCACCGCGGCTCAACTGTAATTTTTGGGTGCAACTGGCTGCAGATGCGATCTGCGGCGGTTCATCGACGCCGCTTATCGTGCCTGAGACAGGGGATTGCTGAACTTTCAGCCAATCACGTCTTTAGTAGTTGCCCGCGAAGGCCCGGGCATGGTTTTTCATCGGACTGCGCATCTAACGATGCTCGAACTCCGTTTCTGTCGGAGCATCGCCAGTCAAAGACCTTTGGTCTTCTCCTGCTCCTGCCCCGCACCTGACGGTGCTCCAGCTCCGTTCCGTTGGAACGTCGCACCCTGCGGCCAGTCGCACTCCCCCAATGGCGATAAACGATGCGTGCCCGAAGGTGCGACGTTCCTCCGGAACGGAGCTTGAGCACCGCAAGGTGCGGGGGCAGGCGGAGTTCGAGCACCGAAGAACGACGTTCCTTCAGGAACGGAGTTTGAGCACCGAAGGTGCGAAGTGCGATGGTCCGTCAGGAACAGAGTTTGAGCACCGAAGGTGCGAAGGTGCGAGTCTCCCACGGTCCACTGTACCTGGACACGAGGGGGAAAAAGTAGGTCTGGCCTACAATGCGTCTCTAAAAAGATGTAGCAGCCCCATTTCTCCATCCCACCCTACCGCCTGTGCAAATGCCGATGATGAATATCGGGCTGGTGCGGGTGCTCGTGGGAGAGTTCCGCGTGCGCGTGCACATGGGAGTGCTCGCCGGCCGCCGAGAGCGGCGGGTCGCCGGCCTCATGGATATGGTCGTGGTGGAGGTCGTCGTGGCGGTGACGGTGCTCGTGGACGGTCGCCGGGTGCCGGTGAGGGTGCGAATGCTTCTCGGAGACCATCAGCCAGGCCCCGAGCGCCATGACGGGCAGCGCGACGTAGAACGCGCCCGCCGGCAGTTCGGCAAAGAGCAGGAGCGAGAAGAGGACGCCGAAGAACGGGGAGACGGCCAGGAGTGAACCCGCCCGGGCGGCGCCGATCCCCCTGAGGGCGAGGAGGAAGAGGATGCTTGTCAGCCCCCCGTAGCAGAGGAACCCGACGACCATGGCGGCAGCGGTCGTTGCCGGGCCCGGAAGATGTTCGCCTGCGGCGAGCGCGATGAGGAGTGTGACGGTGCCGGCCCCGATCCCCTTCACGGAGATGACGAGAAGGGGGTCTTTTCCCGAGAGCCGCTGCCCCAGGTTGTTGTCGATCGCCCAGAAGAGGCAGGTGAGCAGGATGCCGAGCGCCGGGAGGGATAACCCGAGTCCGGCGGCCGGGTTCCCGGTGAGGAGGAGGCACGACGCGGTAATGCACCCGAGCGCAACCCAGGCGCGGCGGCTTACCCACTCGCGAAAGATCGTTGCGGCAATCAGCGTCGTTGCAACGGCCTCGAAGTTCAGGAGGAGGGCCGCCGTCGCCGCCGGCGTACCGGGAAGGCTGTATACCAGCGTGACCGGTGCGAGAAGCCCTCCAAAGAGCGTCACGCCGATGAGCCAGGGGATCTCGCTCCTCCCGGGCGGCGCCTCGACGTGGCTCCGCCGGGTGCCCGCCGCCGTTCCGATGAGCGAGAAGAGCAGGGCGCCGAAACCGCTCCCGAGCGAGACCAGTGCGGCGAGAGCGAGCGGCCCGGTGCCGTCGAGGAGGAGTTTCGTGAACGGGGCGCTCCCGCCGATGAGAACCGCCGTCGCCAGCGCGCAGAGGATGGGTGCCTGGTAATGCGCCAGGGTGGATCCGTTCTCTATGCCGGCGGGTTTGCGCGGGTACAGGAGAGTTGCCTCCGGGTAAATTGAAGGTTATGAAAAATGGGGGGCGAATCGTCCCCGGTCACTTCAGGTTGTGCTTCTCTTTGAGCTCTTCCCAGTACGGATCGGCCTGCAGTTCCGCAATTCCCTCGTTCATGAGCTCGAGGAGCGCGGTGTCCTCCTTTCTGATGGCGACGCCGAACTGCTCCTGCTCCTGCGTCTCGACGGACCCGATGGTCTTCAGCGGCTTGTCCCTGATGATGTCCTGCAGGGAGACGTCGTCGTACATGACCGCGTCGATCCTGCCGATCTCAAGGTCGCTGACGGCAGCCGGCGTGTCGGGGTAGTATTTCAGGTTGTCTTTAGGCATCTTCCCGGTCTCGATCAGGTTCTCCTCGATCCAGATGGCGGCGGTGCATCCCCGCTGCGCTCCGATGACCGCCTTTCCGGCAAGGACGTCGTCAAGCGTCACGTTCGAGTCCTCGCGGGCCGCGACGTCCTGGTTGATTGACCAGTAGGGGTTGGTGAAGCTGACCTTCTCCTGCCGCTCGGGGGTGATCGACATTCCGGCATAGACCATATCGATCTTCCCTGCCTGGAGGGTCGGGATGATTGCGTCCCAGTCGACCGCCATGAACGTCACTTCGATGCCCTTCTTCTCGGCGATCCACCTCATGGAATCGACATCGAATCCCTGGGCGTTCCCGTCCTTGTCGACGTAGCTGAAGGGAGGATACGCGCCGTCGATGCCGACGATATAGGAGTCTTTCAATTCCGCTCCGCCGGTCTGCTCGGTCGTGCCGGTGCACCCTGCACCCGCGACGGCCAGCACTGCGACAAGACAGGCGAGCAACGTAAGAATACCGTGAGTTCGCATGAGAGAGGGATTTGTTAGATTAGTAAAATTAACCTTTTGATTTGGCTTTCCTGAAGATCCGGGTCGGCCGGTGGAGCGGTAACGGCACCGTGTCCGGGGATAAAGCCTGCGGTCCTGCCGTGGGGCGCCACGGTGTACCCGCCTGCCCCTCACGGCAGGAGGGCTTCCGTCACATGCGGTCTCCGGGGTGTCGCCTCAGGGACCTTGTCGATCCGGCTGATAAAGCGCGTTTCTTCCGTTTCTGCCGTGGGGACGATAGTTATTTATGACAACGTACCCCCTGGGAGCGTTCCCGGAAGGGAACAGAGACCAGATGGTGAGAACTATGAAAGGCATGAAAGAATCCGCCATGGGCGGGATGTCTAAAGTCGCCGGGACCATAAAGGAACTCGACCCACAGATCATCGAGGCGAGCACCTCCGGCATAAACTTCCCCGCATCGAAGAACGACCTTATTTCCCGCGCGAAGGGGACCGATGCGCCCCAGATTGTTCTCGACGCGCTCAACCAGTTTGAAGACCGGCAATATAAAAATCCGGAAGACGTGAAATCTGAGTTCAGCAAGATCCAGAACAAATAACACTTTTTACGGCAGGCGCCGTCTCCGGCACCTGCCTGCCTCACTCCCGGCCGACCGAACCCGTTTGGTCCGGCGGCGCCCCTGTGGGGGCGTGCATCGGTGTGCAGGTGCGCGATGGACAGAGGTGAGTGGAGATGCCGAAGAAGAGAGAGACTCTCCGTTCATCAAGATATTCCAGGAGAAGTCGTACCGGTCTGCAGTGGACGAGCCGGGAACCTGGAATGGTCAAGTAACTCTTTCTCGGCAAACATCGGGCCAATACCGGCCTCGACCGCCGTCACCTATATCTGGTCCCCGGGTGCATGCCGTCGCATGCTCATCATCGGACACCGGGGGGCGAGGTCTCTTGGGCCGGAGAACACCCTGCTGGCCCTGCGAAGGGGGATGGCGTGTGCCGATCTGGTCGAGGTCGACGTGCGCCTCACAAGAGACGGTATTGTGGTTGCAATCCACGACGCGACCGTCGACCGGACGACGAACGGAACCGGCCCGGTCAAGGGGTATGCCATCGAGGACCTGAAGAGGCTGGACGCGGGCGGGGGCGAGACAATCCCGACGCTCCTGGAGGTTCTCGATCTCGCCCAGGGGCAGAAGGGGCTTGTCGTGGAGATCAAGGAGCCCGGAACCGAAGCGATTGTAGTCTCGGTGATCATGGACCGGATGCCGGAGCGGCTTTTTCTGGTCTCGTTCCATCCTGAAAGCGTTGCGATGGCAAAGCGCCTCCTTCCAGGGGCCCAGGCGGGCCTCATCTACTCGGGAGAGGTCGTCGATCCCGTCGGGCTTGCCCGCTCGGTACAGGCTGACCTGATCCTCCCGCGATGGGACCGGGTCTCGCGAGAGGTGGTGGAGGGAGCGCACGCGGCCGGGCTGCTCGTCATCCCCTGGCTGCTGAACACGCCGGAGGATATCGAGGAAGCGGTTCGCATCGGCGTCGACGGTTTCTCGAGCGACGACCCCTGCGCCGCACGCCGATACCTGGAGGGCGAAGCCGCCCAGCGTCCGGCTCCGGCGAAGTGACGGACCTGTCAGACGACCGCTCCCGGGAGATGTTTGAGGAGCCATGCCTTCACCTCGACGTAGAGGCTCTCCGCCGCCTCGTCGAGGGTGTGGCCCGCCCCTTCGTAGACGATCAGCCGTTTGGGCTCGCCGGCACGCCGGTAGACATCCTCCGATGCGCCATGGGGGAGGACCGGGTCGTTATCCCCGTGCAGGAAGAGGATTGCCGCACGGCCCGCGAGGCCGGCGACCGGTTCGGTCCCGGTGGTCTGGGTGGAGATGGCGACGACGGCCCTGGCCGCCGGGACGTTTGCGGCCGCCTGGATCACCGCCGCTCCCCCGAGCGAGTGCCCGACCAGCCCGAAGGCCGAGACGTTCTGGCTCTCAAGGTAGCGCAGCCCGAGGACCGTGTCGATGATCGACTCCACGAGGTCCTTCGGGTGCCGGTACTGTACCCGGAGCGCACTGATCCGGTGGTTCGGGAGGTCCTGCGCCAGCCGTGGGTAGAGATCCCGTGCGGGGGTGTCGAACCCGCCTCCGGTCCCGCCGACCATGACGACACCGTTTCTGGCCCCTGCGGCCTCGTAGTAGCGGCAGGTGGTCGTTCCCCGGTCGGTCTCGATCTCCACGATCTCGTAGGCTTCGCCGGCCTGCGGCACTCGCCTGACGTCCGTGGGGTGCACCTCGACCCTCGTTGCATCCACATTCACCTCAATCGCAGCCGTCTCGAGCATGGAGGGCAATAGAGATTGCGGCTATTTGTCCTTTGCGGCGCGAGCAGGATCGGACAGGCAGGGACCCGGTTCCATGATAAGGTGGACGTTCCTGCGCGCCCAACACAGGAGCGATCTCGCGCACCGCCGGAAGCGTTACTCCACAAACCTGTGCGGAAAGTACATTACTATTGATTATAAAATTATAAATCACAATGGATAAAACAGAGCGCAAATTCTTCCGGCAGGTTGGCGACTCCCGGACGGTATCCGTCCCATTCGGGAACGGTTCATCCCCCGATACCGGGGAGTCCGATGCCGACCTCCTCGACGCCTACTCCCGGGCCGTCGTCCGGGTCGTCGAGTCCGTGGGGCCCGCGGTCGTTAGCGTGGTCGCGGGGAAGAACCAGGGCCGGCGCGGCGAGCAGATGGGAGCAGGCTCGGGCGTGATCGTGGCCCCGGAAGGCTACATCCTGACCAACAACCACGTGGTGCAGGGAGCTGGGAGGCTCGAGGTCCGTATGGCGGACGGGGCCGCACTTCCCGCGCGCCTGGCCGGTGCCGACCCGGCGACCGATCTCGCCGTGCTCCGTACCGATACGGGGGATCTCCCCTACGCGTCGTTCGGCGACTCCGGGGCGCTCTCGGTCGGCCAGCTCGCGATAGCCATCGGCAACCCGCTCGGCTTTAACTCGACCGTCTCGACGGGGGTCCTGAGCGCTCTCGGAAGGGCATTCCGGAGCCGGGACGGCCGCCTCATCGAGAACATCATCCAGCACACCGCTCCCCTGAATCCCGGCAACTCCGGCGGCCCGCTGGTGGATTCGCGCGGCCGGGTCATCGGCATCAACACCGCCATCATCCCGATGGCGCAGGGCATCTGCTTCTCGATACCCTCGAACACCGCCTCCTGGGTCCTGCCGCAGCTGGTCGCCGACGGCAGGGTGCGGCGCGGATACCTTGGTATTGCCGGGCAGTCACGGCCGCTCCCGCAGCCGCTTGTTGCGGCGCTCGGGCTTACCACGAACCAGGCGGTCGAGGTCGTCTCGGTGAACGGGGCAAGCCCCGCCGGCCGTGCAGGGCTCCGCCCGGGAGACCTGATCATCGCGATCAACGATACCGACGTCGCGTGCGTCGACGACCTGCACCGGTTCCTCGCCACCTGGCCCATCGCTGAACCGGCAACCCTGACGCTCGTCCGGGACCGGCGGCGGATCACGCTCCCGGTCGTCCCGGCGGAAGCGGTCGCGTGCCCTGCCACCGGGTGAACAGAAGCGGTTACGGGATCCACGTTATCCGGGGCTCCCGCCGTACCGGTTTCGGAGACAGGGGGGCGGGGTAGCCGAAGATCAGCGGCGCCACAATCTGGTGGTCTCCGGGAACCTTCAGCGCCGCGAGGAGGTCGGGGTTCTGCTCGATGAGGGCCGCGGAGCCGATCCAGCAACTGCCGATGCCGAGCGCCCAGGCGGCAAGCATCATGTTCTCCGCACAGAGCGTGCAGTCGAGGACGCTTGATACGACCTCCCGGGCGCCGAGGACCAGGACCAGCACCGGGGCGTTGTAGAAGATGTTAAACTCCAGATTCCTGAGCGCCGCGAGGAACTCTTCCGTCCCCGGGCGGGACTCCTCGCCGATCTTCTCCACGAGGATCGGTTTGCAGTAGTCGGACGCTCGTTGCATCAGTTCCCTGTCTCTCACGACCACGAACTGCCAGGGCTGGAGCCCGAGAGCGGTCGGGGCCTGGATGCCCGCAGCGATGATCGCCCTCAGGGCCTCGTCCGGGACCTCACGGTCGGTATAGTTCCTGACGCTCCGGCGTTCCCGGATTACGGAGAAGATCTCGATGGGCTCTATATCCGTCACCATAACCCCCTACGGCTTGCCGATGATATTTATGTGTTGGGGGGAGCCTCACCAATCTCCCGGCCAGGATGCAGCCTTTGTTTGCCGGCCGGAACAATCGTCAAACGTTCCAGAACCTTCCTCCGGGATCGCGACCGGAACCCGACGGCTACCACGCTACCGTCGGGGATGGTCTCCGACCCGCGGTCTCCTTACCGCCCGATTTTTATCCCGCGGGCCGCAACGGGACTCATCCGTGCAGGAGGCCCGGAGCCTCTCCGGAATTTCTAATAGATCGCAGAAACCTGCTTTTTGCCCCAGAATCGTATAGCAATCTTTTTTACTGTCCCGGAGCACAACCATTACAGCGATTGCATTCCAGTGCCGGTGGGAAATGACTGACTTGCACCAGGATCGGACACCCTGTGATCCTGCGGTGTTCGATGCTCTTGAGGACAGCCTTCTTGTGGTAAACGGTGACCGGAAGGTCGACTGGTACAACCCGGCTCTCGCACGCACCTTCGCCATCCGGCAGGAAGAAGCCATAGGGATGGACGTGCGTACGCTCTTCGGCACGTACCTTTTGCCGACCCTCGAGGATGAGGCCTCCGCACGGCTGCTCCGGCAGGCTCTGGAGAACGGTGCAGACCTCCCCACACATCTCCACCGTGCCCGGACGCCCGACGGCACCCGGCGCTGGCTCTCGATCACGGGTAAACCGGTCTCTGACGGGCAGCGGCTCATCAAGATCAGGGATGCCACCGCAGACCTGAACGCGCACCATTTCAGGGTCGCGCTCGATCAGTCTCCGGTAGTCGTCTTTGCACAGGACGAAGACCTCCGCTACACCTGGTCGTACAACCAGCAGCTGGGGTCTACGGATGCGTCCATCATCGGCATGCGGGACGAGGACGTCTTTCCCGACAGCGCCGCGCTCCTTACGGCACTCAAGCGCCGGGTTCTCGAGACGGGAGAGACCGTGCGGGCGGCGGTGACGTTCCCCGTCGCGGGCGATTCGCGCATCCGGGACCTGACGCTAAAGCCGCTCCGAAATGCGGAGGGCAGGATTACCGGAATTACAGGGATAGCCTTCGATGTGACCGAACGGAACCGCGCGGAGGAGGCGCTCCGGGAGAAGACGTACGAACTGAAGAAACGGATGGATGAACTCCGGTGCCTGTACACAATCTCGCATCTCGTCGAGGTTCCAGGCATAACGCTTGAAACACTCCTGCAGGCGGTTGCCGATACCCTTCCCCTGGGCTGGCAGTACCCCGCCGATACCGCGGTACGGATCACGGTCTACGGCCGGGACTACTACCAGGGCGATCCGGGAGAGACCCCCTGGAAACAGAACAGTCCGATCGTCGTCCACGGCGTGCAGGTTGGCGAGGTTGAAGTCCGGTACCGCGCGGAGGTTCCGAAGGGGGCCGAAGGGCCGTTCCTGCCGGAAGAGCAGATGCTGCTCGACTCCGTCGCAAGGCGGCTCGGCCGGATCATCGAACGGCTGCATGTAGAAGAGGCGCTCGAGCGGAGCGAGGAGATGTTCCGGGGGATTGCCCAGCGGAGTTTCGACCTTATCGTTACGTCGTACCTGGCCGGCGGGCTGAACTACGTCTCGCCGGCGATGGAGCGGATACTCGGGTACTCTCCCGATGATATGGTAGGGACCGAATGGGAAGATTACATCCTCCCGTCAAGCCTTCCGGCCTGGGAAGATGGGCGCCGGAAGGTGCTCCGGGGCGAGCAGGTCGAAAGGCTCCAGGTCGAGGTCCGCCGGAAAGACGGTGAGACCGTCATACTGGAACTGAACGAGTCGCCTATTGTCGAGAAAGGGAAGATCGTGGGTTTCCAGGCTATCGGCAGGGACATCTCCGAGCGGATCCTGTACGAGCGGCTCCGGGAGCAGGCGTTCGATATGACCGAGCGAAACATCGCGCAGTTCGCTGTCCTTGCCGACCATGTCCGACATCCGCTCCAGGTGGTCATGGGGGTCGCGGACCTGCTCGACGACGAGGCGACCGCAGAGAAACTCCGGGAGCAGGTCCGGAGGATCAACATGCAGATCAACCGGCTGGACCGGGAATGGATGGAGTCCCGGAAGATCCGGGAATTTTTGAAGCGGTACGAGCTCTGAAGGCCTGTTGTGGTTTCACAGTTGTTTCATAGGATCGTAGTTATACCGGGAACGCCGTTTTGTTCAGTTGCGTTCCCAGACACGATTTTCACCCAGACCACCATTTGGTGCAAGTTACGAGAACAAAACGAGTGAAGCGAGGAAATATCCCGATACAGTGGACCGTGGAAGTATCGCCACGGGGGGGTGGGGACAATGGGGAGTGCGACCGAAGGGAGCATGAGAAGAACGAAGTTCTTCGAGGGGGTCTCCCCCCTCCCCGTCAGCCCCTCCCCCGAATGGCGATATCCCCTTGAAATCCGTGTCAGTGCATCGAAGCGCTGTCCGTAGGACAGGAGTTCGAGAAACCCGCAGTTTTTCGAGGTATAAGCGAAAGCGAACGTGAGCACCGTTAGGTGCGAGAAACGGGGTTTGAACACCGGAGGTGCGAGTTGCGCAGTCCTCTACGATCCACTGCACGGGAACAACTCGGGGAAAACCCATTCATCACCGCCCCCTCTTCTTATGCACCCCCGGCATGGCCTCCCTGACAGCGGCGAGCGTCTCCGGCAAAAGAGTGCCTTTCTTTCCGATGACATCCGCCGTCCTGATGGTGGCGGCGTGTGCGGCGAGAGCGTAGCTCTCGACAAAGAGGTCGAGCCCGCCGTGGGCGAAGTCGTCGAGCGAGAGCGGGACGGAAATGCCGTCGGTAGAGGGGCTGCTCGATACCGGGCAGATGAGCAGGGTCCCGTCCTCTCCTGCGGTGACGACCACCACCGGGCGCACCTTCCGCTCGCCGGCACCCCCGATGCGCACGGGGGCTAAAACGACATCGCCGCTGGCGTAGCGTCCCATGTGCGTACAGGTTGCCCCGATAAACCATAAGAGAATTGATCCCGGGTCCGGGGTCCTGCCCGGGCCTTTATAGTAACAGGAGGAAGGAGGGTGTCCCCGGACCCTCCGGTGCGCCGTTACGGCGCCTGCCCCTTTACTTTTCCGTTTGGTTTCTGGTGCGCATCGAGGAACTCTTTCTGGTTCTTCACCCTCTCTTTCGCGTTCTCCTTCATCTTCGCGGTCCAGGCATGCCCGTTGTTGCCGTTCTCCATATTTTTGCCGTTGCCCGGGTTGATCACGGATACTGCACCGGTACCGGCCACTGAGACGTTGCCGTCCTCCGTCACGGCGCTGCCGGTCACGGTCAGGTTGCTGTCACCTTCGTTCAGGTCGAGGTCCTGCCGCCGGTACTTCAGGATGAGCGTGCCGCCGTCATTTGTGCAAAAGTTGACCTTCTCCGGCGTTGCGTTCCCGATTGCGAACTTCGAGGGATCCGATACCGTCACGTTCGTGCGGTCGGCGCCGGTGAACTTGAGCCACTCGGCAAGGTTGATGAAGACGGTCATGATACCGTTGCTCTTCTGGTTCAGCGTCTTCGGGACGACCTTCACCTCCGCTGTCTGCGCCTTCACGGTCACGTTCAGGGTGTCGCAGGCGACGGCGCCGGTGGCGTTGTTTGCGACCTTTACGGTGACTGCGTAGGTGCCGGCAGCGAGGTAGGTGCAGGTGGCCTGTACGGTGCCGTTGCGCTCGTCGTCCTGCACGATCTCGGCATCCGTCGTTCCCGTGCTCCAGTCGATGGAAGCGGAGAGGTTCATCGCATCGAAGACGTCGGTGTCGTTGCAGGTCGCGAGGATGGTGACCGGCTCCCCGGCAAGCACGGTGCGGTCGCTCCCTGCATCGACGACAAGGGCAGCCTGCACGGCAGGAGCCACCACGGCGAGGGCGATCAGCAGGCAGAAGATTCGGATTGTAGTTTCTCGTTTCATGAGTAAGTTCCTTCCGATACCTACTGGTCACGCTCCCCTATTTGGCGGCATTGAGCTTCCCGGTTCAATCAATCACCCCGGCGGTGATGCAGGGGCCGTCTCTATACCCGGAGCAGTCGGGCATTGATCGCGACGATCACGGTGCTTGCACTCATCAGAACCGCCCCGACGGCCGGGGTGAGGAGGATCCCGGCGCCGATCAGCACGCCGGCGGCGAGCGGGATGGCGACGACGTTGTAGCCCGTCGCCCAGAGGAGGTTTTCGAACATCTTCCGGTAGGTCTTCTTTGCAAGGTCGATGACCGCCGCAGCGTCCCGCGGATCGCTCCTCACGAGGACGATATCGGCGCTCTCGACAGCAACATCGGTCCCGGCCCCGATGGCGATGCCCACATCGGCCTGGACGAGCGCCGGGGCGTCGTTGATCCCGTCACCCACCATCGCCACCCGGTAGCGGCGCTGCACCTCCCGGATCTTTGCTGCCTTCTCGTGAGGCAGGACCCCGGCGAAGAACTCGTCGAGACCCAGTTCCCCCGCCACCCACGCGGCGACGTCACGGTTGTCGCCGGTCAGCATCATGCACCGCACGCCCATCGCTTTGAGCCGGCGGACGGCTTCTCCCGACTCCGGCCGGATGATATCGGCGAGCGCAATCGCGCCGACCGGCCGGTCGTCCTCGAGCAGGAAGACGACGGTCTTGCCCTGCCGCTGGAGCGTTCCGACCCGCCCGTCCCCGGCCGCTATGCCCTGCTCTGCGAGATAGCCAGGACCGACCACCCGGACGGTCCGGCCGCCTGCCTTTCCCTCGACGCCGACCCCCGGGATCGCCCGGAAGTTTTCGAGCGGAAGCAGGGAAATGCCCCGTTCTTCCGCGCTCCGGACCACGCCCCGGGCGAGCGGGTGCTCGGAGTGCGCCTCCACCGATGCCGTCGCCCGGACCACGTCGTCTTCCGCGGCGCCGCCGAAGGCGAGGACGTCCGTGACCCCGAACCGCCCCTCCGTCAGGGTGCCGGTCTTGTCGAAGACGACTGCTGTGAGGTCTTTTGCCCGCTCAAACGCGCTCCGATCGCGGATCAGGAACCCGGACCGGGCGGCAAGCGCCGTCGAGACCGCGACCACGAGCGGGACGGCAAGGCCGAGCGCGTGGGGGCAGGCGATGACCATCACGGTCGCGGCCCGCTCCACCGCAAACCCGGCCCCCTCGCCGAGGGCGAACCATACCGCAAACGTCACCGCACCGACCGAGAGGGCGATCGCCACCAGGAGGAACGCCGCCCGGTCTGCGAGGTCCTGGGTCCGGGACCGGCTCTCCTGCGCCCTGTGCACAAGGTCGATCACCTGGGCGAGGTAGGTCTCCGCACCCGTCTTTCTGACCTCGACGACGATCGAGCCTTCGCCGTTGATCGCCCCGCCTATGACCCCGTCACCCGGGCGCTTCTCCACCGGTTTCGACTCCCCGGTGAGCATCGCTTCGTTGACGCTCGTCGCACCCTCGACAACCACGCCGTCCACCGGGACCTTCTCCCCGGGCCGGACGAGGACCCGGTCGCCCGGTGCGAGCCGGTCCACGGGCACGTCCTCGGTGCCGGCGCCCCGGACGCGGTGCGCCTCCGAGGGCATGATCCGGACCAGCTCCTCGAGCGCCCTCGACGCCCCGAGGACCGAGCGCATCTCCACCCAGTGCCCGAGGAGCATGATGTCGATCAGGGTGGCGAGTTCCCAGAAGAACCCTTCCCCGCCGACGATACCGAGGACGACCGCCGAACTGTAGACGTAGGCGACGGTGATCGCGACGGCGATGAGCGTCATCATCCCGGGCATCCGGTCCCGGATCTCGCGCACGATGCCGGTGAGAAACGGCCAGCCGCCGTAGAGGTAGACGGCGGTCGCAAGAACAAGGAGGAGGTAATCCGAGCCCGGGAACACGATGACGATCCCGAGGAGCGCCTGGACCGGCGGAGAAAGGAGGAGGATCGGGACCGTCAGTATCGTCGAGACGATGAACCGCTTCCGGAAGTCCTCGAGGGCGTGGCGGTGTGTGCGATGGACGGGACGTCCGGAGCCCGGGGGCCGACTCCCCTCCGGCGGCGTCTTTCGGCCCGCCTCAGCTGGATGCGTATCAGGCTCTCGCCCGGCGTGCTCGTGATCGTGGTCCATCTCATCCCGTCCCCGCCGGTCCCTCTCCGGGGCCCAAAAGGTCGTCTTCGTCGGTCTCGCTCTGTATGCAGCGCTGCCGGAGCGCGCCCGGCGCCCGACGGCGACAGCCGTTCCGGCACGGGTGTATGTATCCGTCCATGGAGGTGATGCCGGTCTCACAGGACGTAAATATACCGGCTGCCCACCGGCGGGTGCGAGACGGCCGTCCGCGCGCACCCCCGGTAACGCCGGGGGCATGCATCCGTTGCCTCGCAGATGGCGATTGCCTGCCGGAGTAAATGGACAGATTTATAACTTCAGGGAAAGAGCATACTGCCCCTGCTCAAATGAACCTGCCCCCAAGGTAGATAGGATCCTCAAAATTCCTCTGAATTTTGGCTGGATTCATTTGGCGTGTGCAGGAACATTTTATCTGTCCCTGATGATGATACTCTTCCGAGAATAGAGGAAGGTGATTCCGGCCAATGCATGAATGCACACCCGAACATGGCGATATCCTCGCGCTCTCCGGCATCCTGGACGCGTTCGACGAGGGGCTGCTCATCGTCAGCCCCGACAACCGGGTGGTCTGCATCAACAAGCATCTCCGGCACCTCCTCGACATCGACCGGGACGCACTATGTGAGACCGATGCGGATCTGTTCGTCCGCCGGGCCCTGGTAACCCGTATCTGCGAGGAGTCGGGCGGGGCCGAGATCTTTTCGTTCCTCTCCGGCCGCTCCCGGGCTGCCGATGTCCTGTGCACGCTGCGGTCGCCCGGGAGCGGGGAGAAACGCGTCCGCTGCTTGTGCCGGGCTGTGCATGAAGGTCCGCTTCGCGGAAATCGGATCGTTCGTCTCTCTTTCGAATCATCAGACCTCCGGGGCGGTTCTGTTGCTGACGCCCCGATCCTCCCGGGACCGGTGCCCGGAAGGCCTGCGGATACCCCCAAACAGAGGCGGATAGAGGAGATCCTGCGGGAGAGCGAGGACAGGTACCGGTTCCTCGTCGAGAACCTCAACGAAGGCATCGGGCTGATCGACAGAGAGGGTGTCGCGGTCTTTGCCAACCAGAGAATGGCCGATATCGTCGGCTACCCGGTCACTGAGATCATAGGATTGCCGGTCTCCGCGCTCGTCGATGAGACGGGCGCCGGATGCCTTGGAGAGTATCTGCAGAACCTGGGCCGGAACATGCACGAAGTCTTTGAGATCGATCTGATCCGTAAAGACGGCGCCCGTGTCCATACGCTGATGGCGACCACCCCGATCGTCAACGCCGACGGCACCTGCCGGGGGTTCCTTGTGGGGGTTCAGGACATCACCCCCATGAAACGGATGGAGGCAAAGCTCCGCGAGAGCGAGGAGAAGTACCGATCGCTCGTGGAGCTCTCCGCCGAGGCGACCATGATCCACCGCGACGGGAAGATCATATTCATCAACCCCGCCGGCGTGAGGCTGCTCGGCGCTTCATGCCCGGAGGAGGTCCTCGGGAAAGCGATCCTCGATATCGTCCACCCGGACGCCCGGGCTACCGTCGCGGCCTTTTACGCGCGGGATCTCCAGGGAGAGGAGACGCCGCTCATCGAGCTGCCGGTCGTCAGGCTTGACGGGACGACGGTTCCCATCGAGGGGAGGGGCACACGGACGTTCTTTGAGGGCCGGCCCGCGGTCCAGGTCGTTATACGGGACATCACCCACCGAAAGCGGGCTGAGGAGCAGCTGCAGGCACGGAACCGCCACCTCCTGCTGCTGAACCGGATCATCGGCGCATCCGCATCGGCCCGGACATCGGACGAACTGCTTGAGGCGGCGCTCGACCAGACGCTCGACCTTCTCGATTACGACGGCGGCGCTGTTTATCGGCTCGATGCCGGGGGTGGCGAGGCCATCCTCCGGTGCCGGCGCAACATGCCGGATGCGTGCCTTGAGCAGGCAGAGACGATCCTGGGAGTGTCGCTCACCGATACCCTCGCCACCGGCCCCTACTACCTTGAGCGGGACCGGGGCCCGAGCACCTCCGGGTCATGTCTCCTCCGGGAACTCGGGCTTGCCGCATTCGCCTGCATTCCGCTCGCTGTCGAATCCGATGTTGTCGGGGTGTTCATCATCGGAAGCAAGGACCGGGGATCGTTCTCCCACGACGAGTGCGCGCTCCTCGAAGCGGTCGGCCGGGAGATCGGGGCCGGGATCATGCGGGGGATGCTCTACCGAAGGCTTGAGGTGGCAAACCGGGAGGCGAACCTCTACCTCGATATCCTTACGCACGATATCCGGAACGCGGACAACGTTGCAAACATCTACGCCGATATCCTCATCGACGAGCTCGCGGGAGAGCCGGCCCAGCATGCCCGGAAACTGAAGGCCGGGATCAAAAAGAGCATCGAGATCACCGCAAATGTCGCCACGATCCGCAAGATCCACGAGACCCGGGCCGGACTTACGCCCTTTAACCTCGATGACGTGATCAGGGAGGAGATTGCTCATTTCCCCGACCTCTGCATTCATTACGACGGGCTGCCCGTGGAAGTCCTCGCAGACGACCTCCTTCCCGAGGTCTTCACGAACCTGATCGGCAACGCCGCGAAGCACGGGGGGCCGGGTGTCGAGGTCACGCTGACGGTCGAGGATCTGGATGAAAGAGCTGTCATCGTAACCGTTGCCGATACCGGCCCCGGTATCCCGGACGAGGCGAAGGAGGCGATATTCTTCCGGTTCGAGCGGGAGGGCGGCAGGCGGGGGGGTCAGGGTCTCGGGCTCTCGATCTGCCGGATGCTTACTGCACGCTACGGCGGGAGGATCTGGGTCGAGGACCGGGTCAGGGGGCACCCGGAGGAGGGCACGGCCTTCCGGTTCACCCTCAGGAAGGCCGGACGCGGAGGGAGCGCGTAAGTTGCCCGGTGAACCCGGGGCAGACATCACCCCTTTTGAGTATCCGGGCCGCCAGATCGTTTCAGGCGTATATCGATCGGATTTATTTCTCGCGTTACAGAGATCATACTATGTACAGGATTATTCCTCTTCTCCTGGCCTGCATACTCCTCTCCGCCGGTTGCCTCACCACGAGTGAGTCCCCGGCAGAGGCGGAGATCGCGCTGATCACCCCGGCCGATGGTGTTCCCATATTCGATGGCCAGGCAACGCACGCCGCGCTTGTCGGCGAGAAGACTCCACAGATACAGGGCAATTACAGCCTTGGATACGTCGTCATCCCGCCCGGAAACGCAACGCCCCTGCACCGGCTGCTCGGGAGCACCGAGCTCGTCCACGTGATCGACGGCGTGGCTGAGATCCGTTGCGATAACGAGACGGTGACCGCCCGCGAAGGGGAGACCGTCCTCCTCCCGGAAGGGGTGCTGCAGTCGATAGCCTCGGTCGGGGACGCCGATCTGCGTTACGTCACGGCGATTCAGCCGCCTTACACGGCAGCAATCGATATATCGGGAGATGATCTTGCCGCGCTCAATCTGACGACGGACGAAAGACCGATCGTTATCGCCGATCCCCACGAAGGGATCGAGTGGTACCTCGAGTCCGGCGTGGCGGCCTTCACGCTCTTAAACCCGGTGCTGATGAACGAGACGGCAATTCCGATCGACTACAGCGTCGCCTACGTGGAACTCCTCCCGGGCGGGTACCTCGGATACGACGGGATCCGCGGTTCATCCGATCTTCTCTACGTGATCGAGGGGGAGATTGAGGTCGTCACACCCGGCGGAAGCACGACCCGGGTCCCTGCCGGGAGCGCTGCCTACATTCCACCGGACCAGGTGAAGATGACTCGAAATGCCGCAGACTCGACGACAACAATCCTCTCATTCATCGACCCGGCGTGGATGCCGGAGAAGACCGGCCTCTTTGAATGAGGGATTTCCCTTTTTTCTGCCACCCTGTGCCTCAACTGCCGGCGTCCTGTCGGCCTATCCTGAGGGCGTTTGCGATGACCGCAAGCGAGAGCCCCATATCCCCGAACGCCACCGCCATCCAGAGGGTGATCAGCCCGAAGACCGCGAGCCCGGCGATGCCGAGTTTCACGATGATGGCCGCGACGACGTTCTGCCGGATGACCGAGACCGTCTTCTCCGAGAGGGCGGCGAGGTAGGCGACCCGGGAGATATCGTCCTCCATCACGACGATATCGGCCGCCTCGATCGCGACGTCCGACCCGATGGCCCCCATCGCGACCCCGACGTTCGCCCGGGCCAGCGCCGGCGCGTCGTTCACGCCGTCGCCGACCATCACCACGAGCCCGTAGCGGTCCATCAGCCGCTCGACCATCGTCACCTTATCCTCCGGCAGGAGCCCGGCATGGCACTCGTCGATCCCGATGCGGCGTGCCACCGCCTCGCCGACGCGCTCGTTGTCCCCGGTGAGCATCACCGTCCGGATTCCCCGTTCCCGGAGAGCGGCAACAGTCTTTTCGGCATCCTTCTTGACGACGTCCGAGAGGGCGATAAGCCCGATGACCTCTGATGCGGTGCCGGCGAGGACGACGGTCTTTCCCTCTTCCTCCAGACGGTTGTACGCCGCCCGCCATGCCCCGTCCTCAGAGCCGGTGAAGAGCGCAACATTTCCGAAAAGGTAGATCTCGCCGCCGATCCTCCCCCGGACGCCTCTCCCCGCGATCGAGACGAACTCCTCGACATCCAGGAGGGCACTATCCTCCTCCGCCCGCCGCCTGATCGCCTCCGCGATCGGGTGGCCGGAGCGCGACTCGAGCGACGCGGCGACGGCGAGTATCTCCGCCTTTGAGACCCCGAACCCGATCACGTCGTCCACCTCGAGCCTTCCGGTCGTGAGCGTCCCGGTCTTGTCGAAGACGACGACCCGGCCAAGCCCCACGGCTTCCAGGGAGTCCCGGCCCTTGATGAGCACGCCGTTATGTGCCGCGGTCGTGATCCCCGAGACCATCGAGACCGGGGTGGAGATGGCGAGTGCACAGGGGCAGGCGATGACGAGCAGGACCAGCGCCCGGTAGAACGCCTCGAGGAACGGGACGCCGAAGGCGAGCGGCGGAACCACGACGAGGAGGGCGGCGCCGAGGATGACCGCCGGCGTATAGTAGCGGGAGAATCGTTCGATGAACGCTTCGGTCGGGGAGGTGTGGGCCTGTGCCTCCGCGACCAGGGCTGCCACCCGGGCTATTGTGCTCTCTCGTTCCGGTTTCGTCACCCGGACCTCGAGGTAGCCCTCCACGTTCCGGGTTCCGGCGTAGACGCCGTCCCCGACACCCTTTGCCACCGGGACGCTCTCGCCGGTGATCGCCGCCTGATCGACCGAAGATGCGCCGGCAGTGACGATGCCGTCGAGCGGGACGGTGTCGCCGGGTCTCGCGATCACGGTCTCCCCGGCGTCGACGTCTGCGACCGGGACGGTCACCTCCCCATCGTCCCGCCGGACCCGGGCCGTCTGCGGAGCGATATCGAGAAGCGAGGCTATCGAGCGCTCCGCCCTCCCGGCGGCGTACTCCTCCAGGAACTCGGCGATGGCATAGAGGTAGAGCACGGTAGCGCCCTCTACGGGGTTCCCGGTCAGGAACGCGCCCACCGCCGCAATGGATATGAGCACGGCGATGCTGAACCGGAGCCGGATGAGGGCGAGGAGCCCGGCTTTCAGGACGTCGTAACCGGATATGACCGCGGCGGCGAGCAGAAGGGCCGTGCCGGCGAGGGGGTAGGGGGTGACGTAGCTGGCGAGTATCCCGGATAGCAGGAGGACGCCTGAGATCACGAAGACCGCGACCTCCCGCCGGCCGCCGGCCGGCCTGTGAATCTCGCAGATCCCGGCGCGGCAGCGGGGGCAGGTCGTGCACTCCTCATGCTCCGTCACGGTTCGCCTCCGGCCGGAGTCTTTCGGGCGCAGGTCTCCATCATGGTATTCGATCTTGGCTACGTCCCACTTAAAGGATGGTCCGGGCGCACCCCGGACTCGATCGATCCGGACAGGAAGTCACCCTTTCGCCGAGCAGAAACATTATGAAGGGGTCACCCCAAATGATCGGAAAGATTACTCACCGCAACATGCCCGGATGCCGGCCAGCCGGCATACCCGAGATCTCCTGCCTCACTCCTTGGAGGACTGAGACGATGCCTCCGCCAGACTTTACCACGATCCCCCCGGACAATCCCGACCGAACCGCCGACGAGACGGTTTCCTGCAGTATCTGGATCTGCCGGTCCGACGGCGTGGCACCCTACCTCCCGGACCCGTATCTCGACCTCCTGGGGACGACGCTCGAAGAGTGCCGGGACTCCGGGTGGGCGCGCTCCCTCCACCCGGAGGAGGCTGATGCTGTGCTTGCCCTATGGGAGCGCTGTGCCGCCGCCGGCACACCGTGGAGGTGCAGTTACCGCATCCGGGGTGCCGAAGGGGATTACCGCACCGTCGCGAGCAGCGGTGTCCCGGTCAGGGACGCTGGAGGCCGGGTCGTCCTCTGGGCGGGGGTCAACGTCACCGCCCGGGACGAGCCCGGCGGGCAGGTGAGGGAACTCGCGGTCCTCTCCGCGGTCGCCCGGGCGATCGAGGAGGCCGGTCCGGACGGGGCCTTGCGGGAGGCGGTCGAACTCCTGCCCGGTGGGTTCCGCCGCCCAGAAGAGGTATCGGTACGGGTCGTGCCCGGGCCCGCTGCCGCCGGACCGGGAAGGATCGTCGCCGGGATCCCGGCCGGGCACCTCGTGGTAGAGCGCCGCGAGAACCCCCGGGGAACAGAAGACCCCTTCCTGCCGCAGGAACGCGGCCTCGTTCGCGCTGTCGCCGCGATGCTCAGGATCGCCATCGCGCCGGCATACATGGAGACTGCAGCCCCCGGGCAACAGTACCGCCTCTTCTTCGACCAGATGCCGGACGCCGGGCTTCTCCTTGAGATACTTCGCGACGGCTCCGAAAATCCTGTAGGCTTCCGGATTGTCCGGATCAACCGCAAGGCCGCCGAAACCCTCGGGCGCCAGCACCAGGAGGTCATCGGGGAAGACCTCGTCACCGCCATTCCGTCGATCACCCCTGCCGTGCTCGACCTCCTCTATCGGGTTGCGAGAACCGGAAGACCGGTGCATCGCGACGTCTTCAGTCCGGCGACCGGCGCCTGCTATGAACTGAAGGCGTACCGCCCGCAATACGACCGACTCGCCATCGTTGCAGAGAATGTCACGGACCGGCGGAGAGCAGAAGAACTGCTCCGGAAGCAGCAGGCCGCTCTGGATAACCGGGTGAGGGAACTTGCGACGCTCTATGCCGTAAGCGGCATCGTCGAACGGCCGGGGATATCGGTCGAGGAGGTCCTGCAGGAGGTCGCCGCCCTCCTCCCCGCCGGCTGGCTCCGTCCGGGAGATGCTGCCGCCCGGATCACGGTCGACGGCCGGGAATACCGGTCGCCCGGGTTCTTCGAAACTCCCTTGAGGCAGGAGAGCCCGATCACTGTCCATGGCCGCATCACCGGGAAGGTGGAGGTCTGCTATCGCCACGAGGTCTGCGGGGAGGACGAGGTGCCGTTCCTCACCGACGAACGCCGCCTGATCGACGCCGTCGCCAGGCGGCTCGGCCGGATCATCGAGCTGATGCGGGCGACCGAGGCTCTCGAGAGGAGCGAGAGGAAGTACCGCCTTCTCTTCGAGCAGATGCTCGAGAGCTACACCCTCTACGAGGTTATCCCGGACGGCGAGGGAAGCCCCGTCGACTACCGGATCATCGAGCTGAACGAGAACGCGGCCGGCGTCTTCGGCCGCAGCCGGGAGGAACTGGTCGGGCAACGGCTCTTCGATATCTTCCCGGCGATCACGAAGGGAGCCCGCGTCCTCTACGGGGAGGTCGCAGAGACCGGTGTTCCAATGCAGCGGCGGCTGCAGGAGCCCAGGAGCCGCCGGTGGTACGATCTCCAGATCTACCGGCCGCAGGCGGGGAGGCTGGCCGTCACGGGACAGGATATCACCGAGCAGAAGAAGGCGGAACTCGCCCTCCAGGAGAGCGAAGAGCGCTTCCGGGGGATCTTCGAGCGGGCCGGGACCGGGATCGCGCTCATCGGCCCCGATGGGCGGATCATGAAGGCGAATCCGGCGTTCGTGCGTATGTTCGGCTACACCGAGGACGAACTCTGCAGCATGCAGTCCCGGGACCTGATCTACCCGCCCGACCGGGATGAGGCGGGGCCCCTTCTCCGGGAGACGACCCGGGGGGAGGGCGTCCGCCGGGAGAGGCGCTACGTAACAAAGGACGGCAGGGTCCTCTGGGGGCGGCTGACGACATCCCTGCTCTGCGACCCCGGGGGGCGAGGGCTCGTCATCGCGATGGTGGAGGACATCACCGACTGGCGGGAGGTGCAGAACGCTCTCACGGAGAGCGAGGAGCGGTTCCGCGAGATAGCGCAGCGGAGTTTCGATATGATCTGCACCTGCTACAACGACAGGGGGATCACCTACGTCTCCCCGGCCGTGGAGCGGATCCTCGGGTATGCCCCGGAGGAGATGATCGGCAGGCAGTTCAGCGATTACGTCTCCGATGCGACCTTTTCTGACTGGCAGGAGGCCAGGACCCGGATTGCCCGCGGAGAGCCCGTCGAGGGGCTGGTGATGGAGCTCCGCCGCAAGGACGGGACGACCGCCGCCGTCGAGATGAACGAATCCCCGATCACGGAGGGCGGCCGCGTGGTGGGCGTCCAGATCGTCGGCCGGGACGTCTCGGATAGGATGCGCTATGAGGATATGCGGCTGCAGGCGTTCTACCAGATCGAGCAGAACATCGAGCAGTTCGCCATCCTTGCAGACCATATCCGCCTGCCCCTGCAGGTGATCCTCGGCATGGCCGATCTTGCCGACGATGCGAAGACGTCGGCGGCGATCCGGGAACAGGTCGAGCGGATCAACGGGATCGTCAAACAGCTCGACGAAGGCTGGGTCGAATCCCGTGATATCCGGGAGTTCCTGCGGCGGAACGAACTGGTGTAGCGATCCTTCCAGGCATGGTTCCTCTCCTGATCGGACCACTTTTCCTTAACGCCTATTTATTTCCCCTGTTTCTGTAGATTATACATCATATTGGGTTCTTTCTGTACGGTAAATTTATTACATATGAGATATAATATGCAGCAAATAAAAGTCGGCCCGGTTCACCGGGCTGCAGCCAGAAGAGTACCAGACCCGAGCCATGCAGAGCAGCTCCATGCAGACAGAACCGTTGACCCGGCGTGCGGCCCGAAGCAGTGCGGAGGACCGGCAGGGCCGCACGGAACAGGAAACTGCAGAACCGGGCATCCTGAGGTTGACGATCGGCTTTTCAGTGCTCCTCGCCGCGCTCGCAGCGACCGGTCTGTACAACTACCTGCTCTTCCATACGATCGCCGAACTCGTCGCCATTGCGATAGCGACGGGAGTCTTCATCGTGGCGTGGAACGCCCGGACGATGCGGGAGAACGGCTACCTGCTGGTCGCCGGAACCGGGCTCGTCTTCGTGGCCGGCATCGAACTGGTTCACACCCTTGCGTATGACGGCATGGGGATCTTCGCCGGCTACGACGCAAACCTCCCGACGCAGCTCTGGATCGCCTCGCGCTACCTCCTCGCCGGGACGCTGCTCGCCGCGCCCCTCCTGCTCCGGAGAAATCCGGGTCCCCAATGGGTCTTCACCGCATTCGCAGGAACCTCTGTAATCCTCCTCCTCTCGATCTTCGCCGTCCCGGTCTTTCCCGACTGCTATGTCGGGGGTTCGGGGCTGACACCGTTCAAGGTCTGGAGCGAGTACGTCATAGCGGGCCTGCTCGCCCTCGGCGGTGCCGCCGTCTACCTGCTGCGGGATGTCTTCTCGCCCCGGGTGGCGAGCCATCTGGCCGCGGCCATCGTTGTGATGATCGCTTCGGAGCTCGCCTTCACGCTTTATATCAGCGTCTACGGGCTCTCGAATATGGTCGGCCACCTCCTCATGGTGCTCTCGTTCGGGCTGATCTACGTTGCGTTCGTCGAGACCGGGATCCGGCAGCCTTACGCGGTGCTCTTCACCGGTCTCGCGGCGAGCGAGGAGCGGCTCCGGCGGGAGAAGGACCGGCTCGGGCAGTACCTGGATATCGCCGGCGCACTCTTCGTCGTCCTCGACCCGGACGGGCGGGTCGCCCTCATCAACCGCCGTGCGTCCGAGGTCCTCGGGTGGCCGGCGGATGCGGCCGTGGGCGAGCCCTGGGTCGAACGGTTCGTCCCCCCGGCTGATCGGGAGCGCTGCCGTGCGTTCCTCGCGGAGCTGTTGCGGGGTGAGATCGAGGCGAACGAGCACGTGAGGACACCGGTTCTTGCCGCCGGCGGCGGCGAGCGGATCATCGCGTGGCACAACACCGTGCTCCGGGACAAAAACGGAGTAGTCTGCGGGATGCTCAGTTCCGGAGAGGATATCACCGAGCAGCAGCACGCCGAGGCGGCGCTTGGCCGGGCGAATGCGAAGTTGAACCTTCTCGCGGGGATCACCCGCCACGACATCCTCAACCAGGTCACCGTCGCACGCGCCTACATCGACTTCGCCGGGGAAGACAGCGGAAATCCCGGGGTCCAGGCCTGCCTGAAGCGTGCCCGAAGCGCCATAGAGGAGATCGAAAGGCAGATCGAGTTCAGCCGGGACTACCAGGACATGGGGGTGAACGAACCCGCCTGGCAGAAGCCCCAGGACCTCATCGGGGAGAGCGTCTCGGACCTCGCTCTCCCGGCGGAGGTCAGGGTCCGGGCGGATCTCGGGGCCCTCGAGATCTACGCGGACCCGATGGTGAAGAAGGTCTTTTACAACCTCATCGACAACGCCGTCCGCCATGGCGGTGCGGTGACGGAGATCCGGTTCTCCTGCGCGAGGTCCGGGCAGGACCTCCTGATCCTCTGCGAGGACGACGGTATCGGCATCCCGGACGGCGAGAAGGGGGCAATCTTTCGCGAGACCTATAAGCGGCGGCACGGCCACGGGTTGTTCCTGGTCGCGGGGATCCTCGGGATCACGGGGATGACGATCCGGGAGACGGGGGTCTCCGGAGAAGGGGCACGGTTCGAGATCACGGTGCCGAACGGGGCGTACCGGTCCGGGGACGGCGGGGCCTGAGCGGCAGAGGGTAACCCTCTCCGGTGCCTATTTTTGCGATCAGTGAATGTCCTGTTACCCGGGTCACTCCGGAGCACGGCTTTCCACCGGGTATCGCCACGCACTGCCCCCGCCCCTTGGGCGGGCCGGAGGCCGGGCGGGGTGGGGGTTACGGGTATCCTATTATGCGGTAGAGACAGGGGAGGGGGAGACCCCCTCCCCGTCGGCCCCACCCCCGCGAGGCGATATCCCCACGGTCCACTTGCAGGGGCATGCCCATGATCCCACACAGAAGGATGCGGCCGCCGTGACGCACCTCACCGAAGAGGACTTTCGGAGCCACCCTGCACTCGGGGTGCTCGTCCTGGACAGGAAATGTGTCTGGTCTCGAAAGGTCCAGTCTTTGATACACTTCTCCTGCTCGACCCCCGCTCCGCTTACAGCCCGGCAAACAGGGATCACGCGAAGTACGGTTCGCTTCGGATACCCGGGGCAGAGATGCGCCGGATTCTCGCGGATTATGCCGCATGTGAGTGGAACGGGACAGTCTACGGTGTGGCACAGAGGTTGTGGTGGCAGCCGCCGGGAATGGTGATACAGTGAAACCATGACCGCGTTGTCATCGCACCGTTCGGGGAGCGAGGACGAGGGCCCCGGACGGCGAGAAGAAGGCGATCTTTTGGGAGCCCAGGGTCTTCGGGAAGGGGGCGCGGTTTGAGGTCAGGGTGTCGGATGGGGGTATTGGTTTTGGGGTGGGAGCGACCTCGAACGGATCATCGTGCCATGATCAACGGGATTCTCTTTGTCCTGACTATCGGATGTACCTGGAGCGACGTTCCCCGGAACTATGGTACTAAATCGACGGTACATCGTTTTCATCTTTATCTCACCGAGCATGGTATTTATCAAGAGATCTTTCTTGACCTTCTTCGAGCCGGCTATACGATCCAGAAGGTTGATCTCAAGCATTGTAGTACTGATACCAAGGATGTCCCCGCGAAAAAGGGGGATTCGTCGGTTTTGATAACTATAAAAAGATAAAAGGGAGTAAACTCAGCGCTCTGGCTGCTCAGAGCGATCTCCGCTTGCCTGTACAGTTTCCCCGGCAACTATCCACGATTCACAGCTCTATAAACCAACCCTGGAAGCGTTCCAGATTCCCGATATTCAGGATCATCCCTCGATCATCTCGGCAGATGGTGCCTATGATTCCTGGGAAATGCGACAATATATCCGGAAACAAGGGATCAAGAGCAATATTCCGGTGAACAGAAGATCAAGGAAGTATCCCAAGCATGGAAGGCCATTCTGGTTTGATCTAGACCTTTACAAGAAGGAGAGCACCATAGAACGATTCTTCAGCTGAATCGAGGCTTTCAAGAAGATCGTTCCACGATACGAGTGATATTAATACTCATTCCTTGGGCTGGTTCATTTGATCTGTGCAATAAGATCTGGAGAGTTTTCTGATACCCTTTACGTAGGGTAGACAAAGGATCGCTCATGAGTGCTAAAAGCAGTTGTTTCTGTCACAGTTGAGAGCGGGTCTGAATTCCTTTTTGGTGCCCATAGATGGAGCTGCCGTCCTGTTAACCGATACGATAATGATGACCTAAATTTGTGGATGTAGCGGAAAGTTGACTGAGGATGATCGAGCCACATAGTAGTTGCAAAAATGACGAATATGTAAGAAGACTGACATGTACGAAACAAATGCGATATGTCAACTTGAGTGCAGTCTATAGAAAACTATATACCACATCCAGTCTAGTCTAGTTGCCATTGCATCTGCCAGCGTGAGTATTAGGAAGGATAAATTGGTGTCATATGTTTTCTATACGGGACAGCCTTCTAAATGTGGGATTATGTGAAACCACTTTTTTTAACCTTAAACGGAACAAATGGACTGCTCCCGATATGTCAGGTGGGAACCCCCATGATCGTTTTCTATCGTCGATTGTCTACCTAATTATCGAACAACTTCTTCAAAAAGGATTCAATTGTAGAGTTACGACGTTTGCTGCCGCAAATATATTAATGGGTATGTTTTGAGGAGTTAAAATGGTGAAAAGTGTTGTCATTGCATATGCTGGAGATATTAGTATTTCCAATGGGGGGACAAATAGAGTAGTTGCCATTGCAAAGTCCCTCTCAAATGCTGATATTGATGTTCATTTAGTCGTATCAAAAACTAGAAACAAAATCCATACTGATCTCTGCCAGTTAAAGAACGTATATATTTATCAAATTCCAATTATCGATAAAGGTGTTAGAAATCAGTTAATTAGAGCAGTTCTTATTTTGCTCAAAGCTAAGAAGATAGCTAAAAGGAACAATTCAGTTCTACAGGTGGAACTGGCCTCCTTAGCTGGGATTGCACATCTTTTGGGATGCCGTAACTATATTCTTGATGTTAATGATATATCATTTAAAGATCCTCAATATACAAATCTCCCCTTTTCAAAAATTATAGTCCATCTCATGTATTCAATCGAACGTGCGGCAGCATTAAATGCATCCAAAATTATTGCCGTATCTAACCCGATGAAAGACTTCATCGCTAACGAGTGGGATGTTGAGGAAGATCGCATAGTTGTCATTCCAAATGGCTACTTTTCCGCGCACATAAATCCTAATACAGTCGGATCATCCACGGTAAAAAGCAATATGGTAGCTAGAATGGGAACGCTATTTCAGCATTTTAATGAAGATATTTTTATTAAACTGGCACAAACTTTAGAAACAGAAGGCATTTCAGTCTATCTTATCGGCGATGGAGTTGTAAGAGAAAAAATTGAAATGTTACTGAAAAGGGAGAATATTAATAACGTTACAATTACAGGATGGTTACCTTATTCTGAAGCTATGTCTTTAGCAGCACAAGCTCAATTCCTTTTTCTTGCAGAAAAGCGCTCGTTGACAACTGAAGTTGCCTGTCCTGTAAAAATACTAGATTATGCCGCTCTTAAAAAACCAATGGTTATTTCTGATGCAAGCGAATTGAGCGAGATTGCAAAGACAAAGGGTATTGCACTGGTTTCCATTCCAGAAGATCAAGACCGTTTCATCCAAAATGTCAGATTATTGTTAAACAATGAATCTCTGCAAAAGGATATGTCTTTGAAGTGTGAAAGTTTTGTTAAAGAATATTCTTGGGATCTCCAAGGTGAGAAATTTTTGGAGCTCATTATCTTCGGGTGTGATAATGACTGTTCTCGCTAATTCTCCAAGACTGGGCAGAACTTTATATCTGCTAATCTTTCTGATCGGATTGGCATATATATTTACAATTCCTATTTCGGATGTCTCTTTATTGATACTAATTCTTCGAATTATTTCTGGTTTCCTGCTTCTGCTTATTTTACCTGGTTTTCTATTTTTTTGTATTGTCACGAAGGAAAGCACGACTCTATCTTTTGCTATTCTATATTCTTTAGGTTTCAGTATCGCTTTTATATATCTGTATGGGACTATAATGTCTATTCTATCTCCACTTTTCGGGCTTACTCAACCCCTTTCGTTGCAATATCTTCTATTCGCATTATTTTCTTTCCTTGGGATAGCTAGTGTACTAGTTGTGAGAAAGGGTGATTATTTGGGAAGTTTTCTTCCTACTAAGATAACGATTATCCCAAAAGCAGTTATAGCTGTATCGTTGGTATTACCTGTAGCTCTTATCGGCGTAATTTTACAAAACATATATGGAACTAATGCTGGTATTATTGCTATGATTTTAATTATTACAGCGGTTCCTTTTCTTGTAATCAAAAAACTTATTCCCAAACAATATTATCCGTATATGCTTTACATTATTAGTTTAGCTCTTTTATTTCATACATCCCTTATTTCAAATTACGTCGTTGGTTTCGATGTAAGCATTGAGCTGTCATTCTTCTATACGATTTCTGATTCGTTATCTTGGTTTCCCCAAGGGATACCTAATAACCTTAATTCAATGTTGAGTGTTGTTATTTTCCCGAATGTCCTTTCTCAAGTCATGGGAGTCACAGGTACTTTCATATATAAATGGATTTTTCCAATTATCTATGCTTTTGTCCCAGTTGGTCTATATGAAATTATCACAAGGCAATTAGATTCTAGAACCGGCTTTTTTTCTAGTTTTTTATTTATATCTATTTTTACTTATTACACGGAAATGATTGGTCTTCCAAGACAGCAGATCGCCGAATTCTTTTTAGTCCTATTGGCTTTGACTATAGTAGATTCATGCTTCTCTCGGAAACTGAAGGTTGGATTTTTCTTGCTATTTAGCTTTGGCCTGATTACATCGCATTATGGGGTGGCAGGTTTCTTCTTAGTGGCACTACTTATATCCCCGCTGTTAAACAGATACCTCAAAGGAAACTGCCTCTACACGGAAAACAACACGCTAATTTACCTCCCTGTGTACACAGTAATGATACTATCGTGGTACTTATTCACATCACAAGCACAAGTAGTGAGATCTTATATTGGCATTGGTAACATAGTAGTTGATGCTCTAAACCATGGTTTATCATTTGGGTCAAGCGAATCATTTCAACTCATAACAAGAGTTGAAGAATCACTTTTGCTTATGGTAATGAAAGGCATCAATATCGCGGCAATTGTTCTAATATCCATAGGTATTGGATATATTGTTCTGTGTAAAAAGAGGACATCTTTATCAGCTGAATATACTTCAATAGCTGTAGTTTTCTTTGGTATTCTTGCTGCCTGTGTAGCAATTCCTTTCTTTGCACAACAACTGAACACTTATCGCACATACCACATTGCACTGTTATTCTTGGCCCCTTTCTGGGTAATTGGTTCTGATCTGTGCTTGAAATTGATCCATTCCATCTTAAAGTTGCCTGAAAAGAAAAATGTTACCCTGAAGAAGTCTGACTATTTTATGGCATTGTTTCTTGCTTTAATCATGTTGTTTAACACGGGCTTAGTGCATGAGTTGTCTGGCAATGAGTCAATATCGATATCTTTAAGCAACAAAGCATATACTTTGCCCTACCATTCAGAATGCGAGGAAGAAGGAGTTAAATGGCTAAGCAAGCATATTATCCACGGTCCTAGGGTTCAGGGGAGTTGGACTCATGGCTATGTAATACTATTACCGTTCTTTTATGAAGGAGAGAGAAACATTATCAGTAACCCTGTACAATACGCTGGAAACACGTCAGAGTTAGCCGAATATGTGTTTCTCTCAAAAAAAGAACTTATTGACAACGAGATAATTCAAACGACGAATATCGATTTTAGCAGGCCTCGCAACCTAATTAATTTCAGCGATTCAAGTTCATTTAAAGCCTTAAACAAATACCAGATTGCTTACAATAATGGGGGTAGTATGATTTATATGAGTGCTTGAACCCGTTCTGAACATAATTTCACTATTTATACCCGATATCATATTCGATCTCCTTGCTTGACTGCTATTCACCGCTAAATTCCTTTTCCCGTGGCAATGCAATATGAGTCTATTTTCCCAACCGCTTCTACCCCAAATGAAGATATACTTGAGATCTATAAAGAGCTCATTTCATGCATCAATAGCATGCTAACAATGATGCAAATTATTACAGAGCTTAGTAACCAAGCATAACCGATGCCTGTAATTCCATATATGGGTGTGAATATGATACAAGAGATACTCAAGATAATAAGTGCCAAACCATTAAGAACAATTGAAGATAGCATTTCTTTTTTAACTCTTTTTATTGATTGATAAATAAAAAATAATGCAGAAAAGAAACTAGAAGCGGCAATTAAATGTAGTAATCCAGTTGCTGCTCCATAGTTACTTCCAATAAGAACGAGAATCTTGCCCCCGAATAGATATGTAAGCAAAAATATGCACAGCAATACAGGATAAATTAAGAATAGGGCATCTCGCACTTTTTGCTTTAAATTCTCTCCATGGCTACCTTCTACAAACAGTGATGTACTCACCGCATAAGAGACCATAAAGAGAATTGACGCAATGGAATATGCAATGAAATAATATGCCGCACTTGAGGCATCCATTAAGTAGATAATGATGATCGGAAGGGCTAAATTTTGAGACTGGTAGAGTAAATCTGTGAAATAATTTCCAAATGAAAAGTATAAGGTGTCTCGTAAAAACGGAACCGAAATTTTAGTTATTCCGATATTAAAAGAAATTAACTTTGCGATCGAGTATATTGAAGCGAACATAAACGATATGCCGAAGGAGGCTAGAATTCCCAAGGACCCAAAACCCACAAAAAGAAATAGAAAAGCAATCCTTAAACCCATAAACAGATTCTGGATCAAAAAGCAGTCACTCCGTTTTATCGCAACAAAGGACATGCCAGAGATCGTTGTTACACTATATACGATCAAGATGCCAATAAACAGCAATGAGTTGTTAGATAATAGACTGTATTCAGGGAAGAAATCTATTAAAAAATTTACAAAGATTAGTCCAAGTGTTACTATGGTCCCAGTAGTAATAAGGAGAGCAGTACTGAACATTTCCGCTTTATTACCTTGTGGAAAAAACCTGACTAAGGAATAATCAAAGCCTAGTTTTGAGAAGATAATTAGGAGTCCAATTAATGAAATGATCGACGTTGCAATCCCTACAGTAGCAGGATCGTATAATTTTGCAGCCAGAGCCCAAAAAATGAAACCGATAAACGCATTAAAAGTAGAAGACAGAAAAATATAGCACGAACTCCGGTAAAGCGGTTTTTTGAAATTAAGACTACATTGTCCGGTATTTTGTGTCATATGTGCTGCTATAATCTCCTCAACATGCCATTCTTTGTTTAGAAGAACTCACTGTTCAGCCGATATATACTTTAGAAACACCTTTGTTGAAGTCCAAAGCCTCTTCATCTCACTTAAAGAGTTTTTTCTGAAGATCTGTCTCATAACAAGCGATATATACCACGGCGATAGATAATACCCCCGTAAGATCCTATTTGCCTCGTACCCCATCTCTCTGCCACTCATGCCGGGGTAGGACAGGATAGTCTTCTGATATCCACTGTCATCCAGGTATTGATTGGGATCATCAATTAACAGATGACCATCTCTCTTGCACTGGTCGTAAAGTTCGGTACCAGGAATTGGTTGTGGGACTAAAACCTGCAGTAACTCAGGTTTGAGGTCGTGTATCAGGTCTTTCGTCATTTGTACAGTTTCCTTTGTTTCTCCTGGCAACCCGATTATGAAGTCACCGTGAACCATCAGTCTTGCCTTTTTTGCGCTCTGTGCAAATTTTCGCATTTGCTCAACATTTGCACCCTTTTTAATAGTCCTTAATATCGTGTCACTGCCAGATTCATAGCCTGCAATCAAAAGACGGCAATTAGCCCTCTTCATAGCTTTCATAGTCTCCAAATCTAGTGTATTAACCCGCGTGTTGCATGACCATGCCAGATCTAAGTTCCTATGCTTATATTGCTCGCAAAATTCCAGTACTCTACTTCTATTGATAGTGAATGTATCATCTTCGAAGAAGACTTCTTTTACATCAAGATTGTTTTGAATCCATTCCAGTTCATCTAAGACATTTGTCAAGGAACGTACTCGATATTTTCTACCCATTAAATTAGAGGGCCAAGAGCAGAAGGTGCATTGATTCGGACACCCTCGGCCGGTAAATATCTGAACTACAGGGTAGAGGGAAGAACTCAAGAAATAATCTTCAATGTTTAGGTGATTATGGTATACTTTTGAGACAAACGGGATCTGGTCTAAGTCAGCACCCTGAGTGAGCGATCTCAATGGGTTATGCACTGGCTTACCGTCTTCTAAGTAGGAGATCCCAGCGATTTGGGAATAACTAAGACCTGATTCGATGCATTTGGCGAGTTCCTGCAATGTAATATCATATTCATACCTCACTGCGATATCGATGCCCGGATGTGACAGTATCTCACTCGAAAACTGAGAGGCAGGAGGACCAACAATTACAAGAATACTTCCTGTTTCATGTTTAATTTGAGACGCTATGGCCAGATCGTTATTCAAGCATGCAAAATTTGTATCTATAATAACCATGTCTGGAGCATACTGCTTTATATCCTCCAAAACAAGTTCTAAATCCCATTTTCTCGCTTGAGCGTCTACTAGTCTTACATCGTGCTGTTGTTCTAACACCCCTGTTGCATATGATAAACATATTGGATAATATAGTGTGCCGCCACGGCTAACTTCCCCGCTGCCTCTTACACTTCTGCAAAATCCTTTCTTAAAAGGAGGGTTCAATAAGTATATCTTCATTCTATCCACCCTTGCTTTCTAAATCCAATTATGAAACCAACACTGTAGCCTATGTGTTCAACAAGATACGCAGCAGGAATTGAGATAATATAACTCCAGTCTCTCTCCTTCACTGAAAAGTAAATGGAAGTCAGATATAAAAGGCAGAAATACGCAGCAATGATGAATCCAAGAATGTACAATGCTTCACTAATGATAACCCCCAGAAAACCGAATGACAAGAGCATTACTAACGATAAACTCGGTATATAGTGAATTGACCTTAGAGAGGTGGGATATTTCTTCCCCAGAATGGCCTTGGTAATCCCATAATTGTACATCTGTTTGTAGAATTCAGCCATACTTTTTCTTTTGTAATAATAGACCTCTGCGCCTGGATTTACCAGTAACCGGTAACCCGCTCTCCGCAGTTTGAAATTGAGAGAATAGTCCTCCCCATATCTCATTTCCTCATCGTACAAACCGACTTTAAATAATGCCTCCTTCCGATAGAGTACAAAAGGAACCGTATCGACAACTGTTAGCTCTTTTCTTGGGATATACGACGTTCCTGCCGCACCAAGAGTCGTTGAAAATATTCTATCAATCGCCCTCCCCAAACCGGATTCGTCTGAGGGGCTTTTAATAATCGATCCGACACCAGCCACATCTACATCCGAATGCAACAGAACGTCGGATAAATTCCTCAGCCAGTTTTCTTCTGCGATGCAATGGCCATCGATATAGGCAATCAAGTCGCTCTGCTCTTCTTTTTTGATCGCAAGGTTCCTGCCTGCTGCCTGCCACTCCTTTGGGTTATGATACAGACGAATCAAGTCACCGTATCTCGATCGATACTCATTTACAACAGTTGTCGTCTGATCTGTAGATATTCCATCGACAACTACGATGCGATAGGAATCTTTTGGATAGTTCTGGCGTATTAGAGATAATAGACATTTTTCAATATGTTCCTCTTCATTTTTTACCGCCACAATCACCGTAATAAAATGGTCGCTCATTTTACACCCGATTTAGCCTTTTAGTCGGACCATATGAAGGGTTGTGGCTTCGCCGAATATCGTCCTGGCCAGGATCCTGGCCCGTCTGCCCGGCATGGCTCCCGGAGCCGACGTCGAGGTTGTACTTCGGTTCGGGCAGTTCGAGGTCCTCGAAGAATGCCCGGTCCATGTCGTAGGAGTAGTGCTGCCCTGAGTGGAGGATGAAGTAGTCGAGGCTCCTCGCTTCGCACTCCCGGATGATCGGGGACATCTTGACGATCTCTGGTCTGGTTCCGAGAACAGCCGCAATCATTCTGGGACCCCCTCGACAGGATGCGGCGCCCTCTCCTCGGCCCCCTCGGCCCCCTCTGCGGACAGGAAGGTAGCCATGGGAATGGAATCAGAAGCCACCCGCCCCGCGCTCTCCTGTCCCTGCAGAATGATCTGCACAAGTGAGTACAGGATCATCCCCACCGCGACGAGCAGGAGCCCGAGGATGAGCATGGAGAAGCCGCCGGTGAAGAGGACGTAATGAAACTCGCTGGTACGATAGTATTCGGAAAAGGTATGAAGTTCCGCGCCGAGTCCGAAAAGGGTGATAACCAGACCCGGAATGCCGAAGAACACGAGAGGCCGGCGGAGACTGATGAGCCTGACGATGTTCATAAGCACCTCGATGCCGTGGGAGACCGGGTTCTCGCTTGAGGTCCCCTCGATGTCGTAACGCACCTGGATCGGCACCTCGGCGACGTTCAGGCGGTGGTCGCTGATCAGGATCAGGATCTCCGAGCCGGCACTCATCCCCTCGTCGCTGATACGGATGGCCTCGATTGCCTTTCTCCCGTAGGCCCTAAAACCGCTCTGGGAGTCGGTGATCGCGAGATTGGTCCCCGCTATCGTGGTAGCAGTATCGAGGATCTTCATCCCGACCTTGCGGTAGGCAGGGATCTCTGCGTTCGAGTCGTCAATAAACCGGGAACCGATGACGACATCGTTACCCTTCCTGAGTTCGGCAAGGAGCCGGGGGATGTCCCCGGGGTTGTGCTGACCGTCGGAGTCGATGATGACGAGCTCCTCCGCACCGAGGTCCCGGGCGGTGGCAAAGATCGTCTGCAGCGCCCCACCGTAGCCCTTGTTGGTCTCGTGCTGAACGACAAGCGCCCCGAGGGCCTCCGCGATCGGGACGGTGTCGTCCTTTGAGCCGTCGTCGACGACGAGGACGGCGTCGGCATGCTGCTGTGCACCGACGATGGTCTTTGCGATGTATGCCTCCTCGTTGTAGGCAGGCATGGCAACAAGGATCCGGACGACGTCGGCCCGCTGCCTTTCAGGATTGAAGGTTGTCAGATCCTTAACGTGAAGGGCTGCTCCCTCCCCGTTACCATCGTGCCTGACGACCTGTCCGGCCGTGCGGGTGGCAGGGGAGGTGTTTACGCAGGCGCTCATTGCAGCAGCTCCTGGCGTGGGAACACGGGGGCCGGTGTTGAGAAGACCTCCCCGGATGTCCTGTGGCAACGGGGGAGTTGCCCCGTATTGCTGGTAGCTGGGGTTACGTTCTCAACTTTGCTCGACCCCGGCAAGATCACATACCTGGCACAAAGAGGTATCCGCCTGGACACCATGGAAACACACCCATATGTAGGCCCTCATCTGCCCGCGTCACTGCCCGGAGGAAACGAGCGGCCCCCTTCCGGATAGAGATTGCCGGAAGGGAGATGGGTTCCTGGCACCTGGGCCTGGTGCCACTGGGTTGGAAGTGATATATATAAGTTTCTAATGGTTGGTTCGAAAGGGGGCGAGGGCGATTAACGAGAATAACCCAAATCTTCACGATAGAGGTGTATAACCTTGTTGAATAAACGCGCTTGTCTCTTCAGCGTCAGGACGGCTGTTTTGAGATTACTTAAAACTGTTGTATAAGAATTTTTCGTAGTGATATTGACCTATGATGGTTAGGCCTTGAATTGTATGCGAAAATAATGCCCTTCCAAAGAAAAATCATTTCTCCTCCTGGATTTAACGGGTGAGGAGGAGACATCTCTGGAAAAAGGAGGTGCTGATAGCCTGGAATCGTCTTTCTAAAAGTAGTACAAATCTCCCCTGGCCGGGATCTATTTGGATTTTTCCGGCAGATAGCACGGTCCTGGATTGCGGTGGCAGAGCAGTTGGTTGGGATTGACCCGACCCATTTTGGAAAACCTGGTGTATTCCACAAATATTGGCCAAACAGGAATCTATATGGCCTTTAATGAATATTTGCACATCGCCTGGGCAGTAATGGGTTCTCATCTCCTGCGTGAGGAACTCGGAAAAACAGGGCCTCTATTATCGAGACTGGTCCCACCGTGCAGGGTGCGTTCCCCGAACGGCGGTAGACATCAGCGAGACCAGAGCATGAGGAAGGGGGTGAGCGCGACACTCGAGCTGGTTGGCCGTAAAGCGGCTGCCATAGCAGGGTAATTTATAGAGGGAGAGGCGAGCCTGACAGAGCGAAGGAGCACGTGAAGATACATGCAGGATCTGACCGTTCGGGAATTGCTGCACCTCCGATGCAAGACCGGGCTGCTCATCTCGATGCAAAGTATTATATAATAGTTTGGCGACAGGGCCACCATGATGGACCTCATAAAAGATCTGCCGGTATTGGGTGCGATCACTGTCTATGATTATAGGCTCTCCAGACATGCAGACACATTAGATGTAGAGGTCACAGTTGAGAGCCGCAACTCTCAACCCCGGCACCGGCTCCCTCTACACCTCATGCATGAGGACGAGATGGTCGTCCCAGTTGATTATCTGGATGTCGGAATCCGGGCAACCTCGCCCATCCCGTAAATGTCCTGACCTCCAGGCCATGACATCGGAGTTGAGAGGAATAGGAGGTGCCCAGCTACCCCCTGTTGGAAAGGGTGTCTTCGGACCCCTGCGCCGGGGGAAGAAGTTTGAACTGGAATCATTGCCTGGAGCGTTGGAGGGGGTAACATGACAGGCGCAAAGAAATACTACGCTGCGGCCGTGCTTGCAGCCTGGCTCATCATCGTCGCCTTCTTCATGATCTTAAACCGCACGCTCGACCTCGAAATCTTCTTCGTCCTCTCGCTGATCGGCCTCCTCGTGGTTGCGGTCCTGATCGACGGGGCCTTCTCCCGGCCGCGCCACATGCGCTATATCGGCTACCTCATCGCGGCGGGAGTCGCTCTCTTCGCCTATATCGTCGTCGAAAAAATCCTGGAGATCCTTGCCGCATGAACGCCCGGGCCTCGCACACCATTCTTGCGGCCGCCGTCATCACGGCGCTTCTCCTCCTTGCAGGAGAGGCGACCGCCCCGCTCCTCTATACCGCGGCGAACACCTCGACTGCCGCCCACGCCGACCCCGCGACCGTTCCGAAAGAGTCAGGCAAGGATGCCGACGTCCTCATCCCCCTGATGGACGATCTCCTCAGCGAGACGGGGACGCTCACCCTCAATATTAAACTTAAGGACTACGAGAGCGCCGAGCGCGACCTCGCCCGGTATGCCGAACTCTCGGCGCAGTTTGACGAACTCGTCGTCACCCTGGACGTCTCCGGGAATGATATCGGTGAGTTCCAGCAGAACAATCAGGAGAACCTTGCCTCTCTTGCAGCCCTCTTAAATAACACCCGGCGGTTCGAGGACCTTCAGCGTATCGAGATTGAGGTCCAGGGTGACGAAGGCCAGGGTATGGCCGTCGTCTACGAGGGCGAAGCCCTCCGGCAGAAGATGCAGGAGGGGTTTGCCGCCTATGCAGAGAGGGAGGCCACGGTGACAGGGATCGCTGGACACTACGACCTCAACGCCACTCCCTACCGGGAGAGCATTACAAACTTTGCGGAGATCGTTAACGCTACGGAGGATCAGCAGGAAGAGGTAGGCGGGAGCGCAAATTCTCCTCTCGAAATCGCGGTCATACCCGACAAAGGGCGTTATGGAGATATCCTTTCAATCGCCGGTGCCTACACCGGCGGCACAGCGGGAACTCCCATCAAGGTCTACGTCGACAGCCAGATTGCCGGGAATGCCAGCCTCGATGCGAGCGGCAACTACGCCTGCTCCTACCAGGTCAACCGGACTCCCACGGGGCTGCACCTTGCCTACGCGACCGCGGGGACGGTCTACTCCACTGTCACGGCCTTCGAGGTGTTCCCTGGCGAGACCGCGATCACCCTCGCCGTAGAGAGCAGGACGGCTGTCACCTGCACCGGGAACCTCACGACCGCGGAAGGCCGACCGGTCACAGGTGCCCCGGTCCTCCTGCGGGTCGACGGCACCGAGCTCGTCAGCACGGAGACGGATCAGAACGGCACCTACACTGAAGAGATCGCCCTCCCCGCCGGGGAGCACACTGTCCGGGCGGAGTTCGATGCCGTGGGTTACCCCCTGAACGCCTCCGAAAGCCTGACAGAAACGGTCATCGTCCAGAACGAGGGGCTCTCTCCTCTCCCGTTCATAGCAGCGATAGCGGCGGCGCTCGGCAGCGGGTGGTACCTTCGCCGCCGGCATCGGCCGGCTGAGGAACCGGCGGCGGAACTGCCGAAGACGGTGAGTGTGGAGGAAGAGAGCGTCGCGGCCCCGCCGCAGGTGGAGATCGCGGGACTTCCCCCCCGCGAGGCCGCGACCGTCCTCTTCCGCACACTCCGGGCCCGGCTCGGCCTCCCCGACACGAAGACCCCATGGGACTGCGTCCGGCTCGCTCCAGCCCATACCGGATTCTTCAAGCGCTACGAGCAGATTCGCTACGCCGGCGAGACACCGTCGGAGGAGGAACTCCGGGCGATGGAGGAGGAAGCCGTGGGAGGCGATCAGCGTGCAGCGTGAGTTCTGGGCGGTCGTCCTCCTCCTCCTTCTCGCCGCTGGCGCTGCCTACGCCCACACCACCACCACCACCGAGGAGTTCAGCCGCTACAACGTCGGCTGGAACGGGACTTCGGGGCTCGCGGCAGGGGAGGTCCACGACCTCCGCGGCCTTGATCCCGGAACAACACTCCTCATCCTCGCGCCGAACAGGCCCTTCACCGCCGAAGAGGTTGGCAACCTCCGGACCTTCCTCGATGACGGCGGCCAGATCCTCATCGCCGACGAGGAAGGGAACGCAAACCGACTCCTCGCGGACCTCGGGAGCACGATGAGGGTCCGGCCCGGAAACCTCGCCAGCCTCGACCGTGACCACGCCGACCCGGGGCTCTTCACCGTCCGGGTCGTCGGGAACGACACCCTCTTTGCCGGGGTTGAGACCTTCCGGGTCAACCGCCCGGCAACAGTCACTGGGGGTGACCCCCTCCTCGAGACCTCGATCCTTACCTGGGACGACGGCGACGGCGATGGCCGGCCCGGAAGCACTGAGGCCTTCGGGACCGCGGTCGTCTGCGCGAAAGAGGGGAACCTCACCGTCCTCGGCGACCCGAGCCTCTTTATCAACGCCATGTTTGCCGAGAACCCGGAGTTCATCAACAATCTCCAGCCGGTCCAGATCGACGCCGCCCACAGCAGGACCGGGACAGTTAACCCGACCATAAACACCCTGGCCTGGGTCCGGGAGACGCCGGTAGCCACGGCCGCCCTCGCTGCCCTGGCCATCCTGCCGGTGGCCTACGTGTTCGGGAGGAAGAGAGATGCATGAGAACCTGAAAGAGCGTATTGAAGCAATCGCAAACGCTTATGAAGATATCCGGCTGATTGCCCAGCAGGTTGTGGTCGCAAACCAGCCCCTCATGGAGGAGATCTTCATCAGCATGATCAGCGGCGGCAATCTCCTCATCGAGGGGGTGCCCGGGACCGCGAAGACTACCGTCTGCAAGATCATCGCACGGTTGATGGATTACGAGTTCCGGCGGGTGCAGGGGGCGGTCGACCTCCAGCCCGCCGATATCATCGGGGTCCGGATCTACGACCGGAACAAAAGCGAGTTCATCCTCCAGAAAGGCCCGATCTTCACGAACTTTCTAATGGTCGATGAGATGAACCGCCTGACTCCCAAGACCCAGAGCGCCCTTCTTGAGGCCCTTGGTGAGCGCCAGGCGACGATCGACGGGATATCTTACCCGCTCAGCGACGCTTACTTCGTCATCGCCACCCAGAACCCCTACGACTCCGAGGGAACCTTCCCGCTCATCGAGGCCCAGCGCGACCGGTTCATGTTCAGCACCGTCCTCACCCATCTCGATGCGGAGAGCGAGCTTGAGATCCTCCGGCGGGAACGTGCCGGGGAGCTGGACTGGAAGATCTACCGGGACCGTGTCGCCCCTGTCCTTGGACCGGGCGAGATCAGAACCATGGCCCAGACTGTCCGGGAGGTCCGGGTCGACGAGGCGGTCCTCGCCTATGTCCGCGACCTCGTCCTCGCCACCCGGTCTCACGGCGACATCCGGCTCGGGGCGAGCTCCCGCGCCTCGATCGCGCTCCTCGGCGGCTCAAGGGTCCGGGCAGCCCTGGACGGCCGGACCTACGTCGTTCCCGACGACGTCCGGGCCCTGGCCCTCCCGGCCCTCCGGCACCGCCTCCTCCTCACCCGGGAGGCAGCGATCACCGGGGTCACCTCTGATGCGATCGTTAACGAGATTGTCGAGAGCATCGGGGTGTCCTAGGGATGATCCGGCCGACCCGGCTGGCCGGGGGGATCATGGTAATCGCCCTTGTACTTGCTGCCGTTGCTCTTCCCCTCGCGAGCCCGGCCGCGGTCCTCGCTGCCGGCTCCCTCGCCCTCTTCCTCCTCTGGCGGGGCTGGCGGTTCGAGCAGGATCTCACGGCCGCTGCCGCCTCCCTTGCGGTGATCCGCGAGGTCGACCGGATGATCCTCCGGCAGGGGGCGGTCGTGACCGTCCGGGTGCGGGCCGACCTTGCTGTCCCGGCCGGGATAGAGGTCCGGGTGCGCGACCTCCCGCCGGCGGTCGCGGCCGGTGAGGGCGTCCTCTGCGAGCCGGGAAAGAACGCAACCTACACTGTCCGGCTCATGGCGCCGGGGGAGACCTCGTTTGGCGGGTGCGTCCTCTCGGCGAGTGATGCCTTCTTCGCCTGTGATCTCACCTGCCGTCGCTTCGACAACCCCCATCTCCGGGTCTTCCCGGTGGGGACCCCGGAAGCCGGCAGAGGCATTGGGATCCGCGGGGAAGACACCGAGGTGGACCGGAAGGCCGCGCTTACCGGGCAGGGTGTCCGCGGGTTCCGGCCCTACCAGTTGGGTGACGACCCCCGGCAGGTTGACTGGAAGGTCACGGCCCGGCGCGGCACTCTCTATGTCCGGGAGCTGGCCGGGCTTGAGAGTGGAGCACCCCTCATCGCTGTCGACCTTCCTGCACCCGGGGGTGGAGATCCAGCAGCCTTTGCCCAATTTTCGATGGCCGTCTACGGCGCAGTCGAGGAGGCGATCCGCTCCCGGGAGGGCTGCTCGCTCTTGGTCGTCGCTGGCGGGGAGGTTGTCCGGTTCCTCCCCCGGACTCTAGCGAGCCACGAGGCTCTCACGGCTCTCGGGGGGCTTGCCCCGCTCGAGCCCCGCACCCCTCTCTACCGGACACCGGGACCTGCTGCCCTCGCGGCCCGGGCCCGGATGAACGGCCGTGGAGTGGTCCCGGAGGAGAGGGCGTTCCGAGAACAATTCAGCGGCGTCCTTTCTGCATTTGCTGCAGAGAGCCCTGCGAACTTCGCGGCGGCGGTGCGGGCGGCGCTCGGCCGTGCTGAAACTTCGGAGGTCCGGCTCTATTCTCTCCTCCCGGCGGGCGATAAGAGCCACCTCGTCCAGCTGACCCGTGAGGCGAAGGTCCGGGGGATGCGGGTCGTCCTCCGGTCCCCCGCCGGCGCCGGGACCATCCCCGGCATCGACGCCGTGGAGGTGCTCTGATGCCAGCCGACCGACGGTTCCTTCTTCTCTGTGGGGGTGAGATTCTGGTCGTCGCCGCCGGCGATCTCGTGGTCGCGCTCGTCCTCCAGGTGATCGTCCTCGCCGCGGTTCTCAAATCTCGGCGGGGCTACCCCGTCTTCGTCCTCGCGGCGGGCCTCTTCGCCGGGGTCATCTACGCAGCTGGCAGCATCGCCCTTCTCGGCCTCGCGGTTGCCCTTGGCTGCGGCTACCTTGTCCTCGTCCTCCGGAACTACCGGCTCGCACGGTGGGCGGCAGGAGGGGATGCGTGACCGCAAACAACCCCTACCGGGCGGCCTTCACCCTCATTGTCGCCGCCGTAGCCCTCCTCGCCCTCGCGGCCGCGACCGGCCGGGGTGACATCACCACCGCGACCCTCGTCCTCGCGGGGGCCGGGTGCTTCATCACCGGGGTCTTCCTCCTCGCCCTCAACAAAGGTGAGTCCCTCGACCCGGAGATCGCCGCCCTCCTCCCCGCCCAGGGAACGATCAGCATCGCCACGCTCTGTGCAGACATCGGGGTCCAGGGCGATGCCCGGTTTATCCCGCAGGATGACGGGACCGTCGTCGAGGTGATCCCGGTCGCCGGGAGGGTGCCGGAGAGCCTCAAGGACGACTACTCCTACCTCACCGGCGAGGGCGGGTGCGCCGTCCGGCTTGTCCCGGCATGTGCTCCGCTGCTTGCACGATTGCGAGAGAAGCACGCCCTTGAGGTGCCGGGGGAGGATGATGCCCTCCTCGCGTGTATCACTGAAGTCTGCGACGACCTTATTGAGGTTGCAGGGAAAACGGAGGCCGTGAGGGACGGCGGGAACGTCGTCGTCACCCTCACGGACTACCGCCTCCTCCCCGGCTGCCGGGCCGTCCGGGCGGTCTCCCCGAAGTGCTGCACCATGGTCGGCTGCCCGGTCTGCAGCCTGCTTGCGGCGATTGTTGCCATCGGGACGGGGCAGCCAACGAGGATCGAGTACGTTGCCATCGACGAAAAGAGAAAGACCCTCAGGGTGATCCTCACGCTGGCCGGAAGTGCAGGACCTGACGACTCGCGTTGATCCGGCTGTCCGGATCCTTCATATACATCTGCAGCCCAGTCTCTTCCACTGAAAACGGCAGCAGCGGTCTTAGGACCGCGGGCGGTGGTGAAGGATGGAAGGAAACGGACAACCGGGCGAAACGGCGGAAGATCTCGAATGGGGGAGAGGTCCGTTCTTCGGGGCGCTTGTCGTCCTCGCCATCCTGTGCGTCATCGGTCTCGGGTCCTTCCACTGGATCAACCTGATCGACGAGACGCACCTTGCCGCGTCTCCCCGGGGAGGCACCGTGGACGCCGCTTCCGTGACGCACCTCACAAAAGCCGACTTCCGGGATTACCCGGCGCTCGGCGCACTGATTCTCGATGAGAAACCTGTCCTGGTCTCGAAAGGCCCCCTCTTCGACGCACTCCTCTGGCTCGATCCCCGTTCTTCGTATAGCCCGTTCGGAGAAGAACACGAGAGATTCAGTTCGATCCGCATCTCCACGGAGGAGATGCGGCGGATCCTTGCGAAGTATGCCCTCTGTGAATGGAACGGAACCGTCTACGGCGTGGCGCAGAGTGCGTGACGGCGGGGGTCTGCCGGAACCCGGGGGTTGACCGACGGCACAGAAACGATATATAGTGCCCTCCCCTCTCTTCTTTCATGTACCGTTCAGCCGGAGGTGCGACGAGAACCGTCTGCCTCGCGTGCATCCTTCTCCTCGCCGCGGCTCTCCCGGCGGCAGCGGCCGGGCAGGACGATGCCGGGCGTTACGTCGTCCACTGGTTCAACGGCGACGGCGCGGAGGTCTACTTCGACGGCGAGTATAAAGGAACGATCGCCGATACCGAACTTGTCGTGCCGGTGGACCCGGCGGCCCCGCCCGCACGGAAGTATACCGTCTGGCAGGGAGAGCGCCTGATGTACACCGGGTTCATCGAGAGCGCCCCCGCTGCCGGGGAGACGATCGACCTCTTCTCGCAATGGTCTCAGGTCGAAGAGCCCGCCCCGGGTGCGGAGGTGAACGAGACCGGCTGGTACCTGATCTACGAGCCGGACGGGGAGGAGATCTACATCGACAACGCGTTCGCGGGCGTCGCCGAGGGCGGCACCCTCCGGGTCGCGGTGAACACCACCCTCCCGCCTCCAAAAGAGTTCGTCTGCAGGAATAAGGATAGAGGGACGATGTCGCGGCACCAGCTTCCGCCGCTGCCGCCGCCGGGAGGGACGGTTCACGTCTGCATGTGGGTGCAGGCCGCGCCTCATTTCTCCGTCTCGGTGACGCCGAACACCTCCTCTCTGGCGGAGACGGCGCCCACTCCTCTTCCCGGATTCGGGGCGGCCGCCGCGGCCACGGGACTGCTGATTGCCGCGAGATCCCTCCGGCAACGGTAAATCCCGTCAGTGCTCTTTCCTGAGCAGCATCCAGTGATACCCCCAGACGATAAGCCCCACCACGACCTGCGCCACGCTCCCGGGGAGTTCGGGGTAGTACTGCGGCACCGGGTAGGGCCGGGGGGCCGGGTAGACGAAGACCTCGATCGCGATCGCGATGAGGCTCACGGCACCCAGGACCGCGACGATGAGCGCGATGAGCGAGACAGCGTAGAGGTAAACCCTCCACGCCGTGAGGCCTTCCTCCGGCACCCTACCTCCTCCGTCCTGCAAGCACCGCGATTCCGGCACCGAGGAGCCCGGCAGCGGCAAGCGCGGCCTCAAACCCGGGTGAGTACGTCGGCGTCGGCGCACCGCTGCTCTGCACCCGGAACTGGCCTACCTGTGCCGAAGACGGCTTTGCCGGGGTCGGGACCGGGGTCGGAAACGGGAGAGCGACCGTCGACGTGCTCCTCGTGGGGCTGAAGACCGAACCGTCGGCGAGGATCACCTGCGGCGGCGGGGCCAGGGTGATCCGGCCGGTGCTGGTCGCAAACGCCGCGCCGTCCTCGATGAGCCGGATGCGAATCTCGTAATCGTAGCCGTTCGGCACCGTGATGCTCACCCTTTTTTCGACGCCCAGGTCACCGGGGATCGTCCCGAGCGGCCGGGACTCGCGGACGGCCGTGATCCCTGTCTGGAGGTTGACCGCCCGGATCTCCATCATGAGGTTCCCGGAAGAACCGCCGCCGTTCGCAACCTCGGTGATGATATCGAGCGTGATCGGATCGGCGTCGATATCGGGGGTCATGACGTCGATCGCGGAGACGGTGAGGAGCGAGTAGGCCAATCGCTGCGTGGCGACCGTCCTGTCGGGGAGGAAGACGTTCACCGAACCGGACTCCCGCATACGCCCGTCCTGCCATATCGTCACCCAGATGTCGTAACCCCGGCCGTTCTCGAGCGTGAGCGTAACCTCCTCTTTCGCCGTCTTCCCCGAGGCCAGAGTGCCGATGGAGCGCACCGTCTCCTCGACGACGATATCCGTCCCTGCGTCTTTTGCAACGACCTGCAGGTCGACGCCGTCGACGTCGTCGTAGACCGCATCGAGATACGGGACCGCAACGACCCGGGTGACGTTCGACGGCGGCTGACCGTCCGGGATGCTGACATCGACGCTCCGGATCGTCACGTAGCCCGCCGGAGGCTGGGACGACGTGCACCCCGCCGCGAGCACCAGGACAAGGAGCACGGCAACCGCACCGAATAACTTTCTCATACCTATCAGGAGAACCTTCAGGCCCGCGAAAGAAAAGGTTTTTGCATTACGGCCCTCTCCAGGGGTCTTGGGGAAAAAGGCAGTCGATGGCCGATGATACCGGTTATCGAAGTATCCTGCCCTGCCGGTGCCCGAATGCCTGCCGCGGGTAGGTTCGATTTTTTTCGTAGTTTACCATCGCCTTATCTCTCTATCCTCCCAATACTCTCTCGCCGAACGCCAAATAGAGGGACAAGCATGATCCGCGTCCTCGGGGGACGTCGCTGCAGAACTCATGGCTGGTGCCGCGCGAGGGCCGATACACAGTCCGGCGCCTGATTCACAGCGCATCTCAGGACTCTGCCGGAGTAATCGTGGTGCCTGAGAGGTCGAAATCGCGATCACTCCCCGAAGTGTAGACGATTGTCACAGAAAACGTTAATATGAGGGGGTCGTAGTCTGCAGTAGGACGCCGCCAAACCGGCCCCGGGAAGGTGTGAAATGATACGAACGGAGAACCTCACGAAGGTATACAACGGAAAACCGGCCGTCGACGGCCTGGATCTCGTGGTCGGGGAAGGCGAGATATTCGGCTTCCTCGGCCCGAACGGAGCGGGGAAGAGCACGACGATCCTGATGCTCACCGGCATGATCGAGCCCACCGGCGGCCGGTGCTTCGTCGACGGAATCGAGGTCGCGAAAGACCCCCTGAAGGTGAAAGAGACCATCGGCTACCTTCCCGAAGACGTCGGGTTCTACGGGAACATGACCGGCGAGCAGAACCTTGACTACTTCGCCCGGTTCTACGGGATGGACGCGAGAGAGAGGAGAGAGCGGATCGCCGAACTGCTTGAACTCGTCCATCTTGACGGCGTCGCCCAGAAGGCCGGAGAGTACTCCCGCGGCATGAAGCAGCGGCTCGGGCTCGCCCAGGCGCTGATCAACGATCCGAAGGTGCTCTTCCTCGACGAACCGACGGCAAACCTCGATCCCGAGGGCGTCCGGGAGTACCGGGAACTCGTCACGCGCCTCGCCGGCGAAGGAAAGACGATCTTCGTCTCCTCCCACATCCTCTCCGAGGTCAGGGAGGTCTGCCGGACCGTGGGGCTGCTCGCGAAAGGAAGACTGGTGGCGCAGGGGACGCTCGAAGAGGTCGCCCGGGCGCTCGCCCCCTCAGACGGCGACGCCGTCCGTATCGTCGTCGAGACCCGGGAGCGCCTGCCGGCGATCGACGACCCCGCGATCATCTCCGTCGAAGGAAACGGCAACCGTGCGGTTGTCCGGGCGAAGGCCGATATCCGTGACCGGCTTTCCGCGACCCTCTTCGAGCAGGGGCTGCACGTCCGGGAGATGCACATCGAGGAGCCCGAGATCGAGGACGTCTTCATGGCGGCCTACCGGAGGTAATCATGGCACTCGATCGACTGTTCAACGTAGCGCGAAAAGAGTTCTCCGACCACATCACCAGCAGGCGGTTCGTCATCATCCTCGGCCTGCTCCTCGTGATATCGACGATCAGCATCTACGACGGCATCGAGAACTACAACAACAGCCTGGAGGCGTATACCGAGCAACTCCGGCAGATGGAGGAGTTCGACGACCCCTACAGGAGCTGGATGCCCCAGAAACCCACGATCATGTACGTCTTCATCGCCATGATGAGTTACATGACGATGCTCGGCGGCATCCTTGCTATCGCCATCGGGTTCGACCTGGTCTCAAAGGAGAAGGAGACCCGATCGCTGAAGTCGCTCCTCTCCCACCCGGTCTACCGCGACGAGATCATCAACGGCAAGGCGCTCGGGGGCATCGGCGCGCTCGGGTTCGCCATGGCACTCGCTCTTGCCATCGCCATCGCCATGCTCCTCCTCTTCTCGGTCGTCCCGGCGGCGGAGGAGTTTGCCGCCATCCTGGTCTTCGGGGCGGTCTCACTCGGGTTTCTGCTCGCCTACTTCGCCGTCGCGCTCACGATGTCGACGGTCGCGAAGGAGAGCGGAAACGCACTGATCTACACGCTCGTGATCTTCTTCGCCGTCTCTTCGCTCCTTCCCATGTTCGGAGCGATGGCCGCGGACGCTTTCGCGGGCGACCCGCCCGAACCCCCTGAAATGGGTCCCATGCCCAAAGAAGTCGTGCGGGTCGCGAGCAGCGGAGGGTATTCTACCACCACTGTTGCGCAGAGCGTGGTCTACGGTGGAGCCGAGGACCCGGAGTGGAAGGCATACGAAGAGGAGATGAAGACCTACATCGAGAAACGGCGGCTCATCAACGACATCTCGAACCTCCTCTCGCCGCAGATGAACTACTACACCGTCGCGATAGCGGTGACGAATCCACAGCTTTCCTCGATGATCGCGTCGCCTTACGACACGGCGACGGAAGAGACGGCCGGGCTTGCCGGTGCTCTCGGCCGGGTCTGGATGAACATCGCCGCGCTCATCGTCTTCCCGTCGGCCTTCTTCGCAGCGACCTACGTGAAGTTCATGCGGATGGATATCAGGTGAGACGATGGCCGACAGAAGAATCCTCGTCATCCTCCTCCTTGCCGCACTGGCCGTCCCGGGAGCGGCGGCCGCAGGCGGGACGATGCAGACGGAGATCCGGTGCGACTTCCCCGGCGAGGTGATCGAAGCCGGCGATACCGCCGTTTTCGACCTTGCGGTAACGAACCGGGGAGAGACCGGGACATGCCTCCTCAACTTCTGGACCTACCGGGGCACCGACAACTGGAAGATCCGGTTCGAGGCCGACGACCGCGAGGTCTACCGGATGCTGATCCCGGCCGGCGAGACGAAGACCGTCCGCCTGGTCGCCGAGACCTCCGGCCATGCCGCGGTTGGAGAGTATCCCATCCGGGTGGGCATCGGCGAGGGCACGATCTGGCTCTACGTCAGGGTCGCGAAGACCCACAGCGGTGAGACCGGGACGCTCGAAGCCACGGTGGTGGACAAGGAAGGCAATGTGGTGAAGGGCGCCGATGTCGGCGTCTACAGGGGCGACACCCGGATCGAAGGGATGCTCACGACCGCCGAGGGCAAGGTCTCCATCGGCGCCCCGATGGGCACCTACACCGTCAGGGTCACCAAACCTGGCTACCGGCCATGGGAGAAAGAGAATATCGAGATCCGGATCGGCCGGACGGTCGATCTCGGGATCGTGCCGCTCGATAAAGAGAACTTCTTTGCCGAGATCCGGACCAAATCCCCGTCCCGGATAGCGGCGATCGGGACCAGCCCGCAGTACGAGATGATCCTGAAGAACGCCGGCAGAAACGACGATACCTACACCCTCGCCATCCTCGGCCTTCCCGAGCAGTGGTATGCCCGGTTCAAGGAGAGCAGCGGCGCCACCGAAGAGGTCTCGGAGATCTATGTTCCGTCCGGCGAGGAGAAGACCCTGTACCTCGACCTCATCCCGCCCTACTCGGTGGACGTCGGCGAGTACAACTTCACGGCGGTGATCGGGTCCTCCGCCCGGGAGTACGAAGAGAACCTGACGCTCAGGCTCCGGGGATCCTACGACCTGCGGACCTACGCGAAGAGTTACCGCCACGAGATCAACCGCGGCGACACCCTCACGTTCGATGTGACGGTTACGAACGCCGGCGTCGGGGGAGCGCTGACGAACATCGGGATCAACATGAGCGCACCGGAAGGGTGGCGGGTGACCGTCGACCCGGCATCGGTCGCGAGCCTTGAACCCGGCCAACGGGCGACGGTGCAGGTGACGGTGGTCCCGCCGGCCGATATCGTCGCCGGCGAGTACAAGGTCGTCGCTCTGGTGAAGAGCGACCAGGACGAAGAGGAGGACGAGTACCGGATCGTGGTGAGGGAGCAGTCCTACGTCGCGGTGCTCGGCATCCTGGTGATGGCCGGGATCGGCGCAGGACTCTGGTATATGTTCAGGAAGTACGGCCGGCGGTAAGGCCGAACCCCCGTTCGTTCTTTTTCGGCGGCCGGTCGCAGGCACGTCGGTGGTCCCCGCTGGTCACGGGCTCGTCGGATCTCGTGTGAACCGGGCCTCCTTTGTTAAAACCGGACGTTGCCCTCGGGGACCGTAATCTCGAACCGTGCCCCCTTGCCGGGCGTCCCTGTCTCCCGGATGGTTATCCCGGTGATTGAGAGCACCTCTTTTACCAGGAATAGCCCGAATCCCGTATTGACGCCGAAACCCCGATCGAATATCCGCTCCTTCTCCTCGGTGGGGACGCCGACGCCGTTGTCCTCCCAGACGATCCTGGCACCGTTCCCGTCCGGCACGGCCGTGACCCGGATCTCCGTCACGGTCCTGCCGTGCCGCATGGCGTTTTCCAGAAGGTTGTAGAAGACGGACGAGAGGAGCGGATCGGCGTAGACGGAAATTCCATTGAGATCGGTGATGAACCGGATCCCGGTCGGACGGAGCGCTTTTGCCGCCGCCGTGACCAGGGGCTCGACGGGGAACCACCGGGGGGCCCGGACGCCGAGGTCCTGGTAATCCCGGGTGAACCCGATCTGCGACTGGATGATCTCGACGGCGGCCTGCTGCTTCTCGAGGGCGGCGGCGACGGCCGCGTCGAGCGGCTGCTCCCGGAGGAGGGCGATGTGCCCGAGCACCACCGTGACCTGGTTTAAGATATCGTGCCGCACGATGCTGTTCATCAGGGTGAGCTTCTTGTTGGCCTGGATGAGTGCCGCCTCTGTCTGCTTCCAGGCGTCGATATCGTGGACCGCGTAATCGATTGCAACCAGGCTCCCGTCGTTCCCGCAGACGGGGATCGTGCAGACCTCAACCCAGATATAGCGCCCGTCTCTCCGGCGTGCCCGGAAGACGTACGGCCGGCCTGCACTCTCTCCCCGCTCACGCCTCAGGGCGAAGAGCGTCTCCCGGTCTTCCGGATGGATCAGCTGCGCGATGAGTTCCGGGTTGCTCATAAGCTCTTCCCGCGAGTACCCGATCAGGCTCTCGCACGAGGGGCTGACGTACTCGAGCGCCGGCGGCGCCGTCGCTGCACGGATGTAGCAGTCGTGCGACTTTTCCACAAGGGTTCTGAACCGCTCCTCGCTCTCGCGGAGCCGTTCGTGCACGCGAATCCGGGAGAAGAGGTCGGCAAAGAGGTTGCCGACGACCTCGAGCAGCGTGACGTCCTCGTCCGACCAGGTTCGTATCTGCCGTGCGGTCTCAAACCCGATGATCCCCAGAGCCTCATCTGCGGTCACGATCGGGACCAGGATGATCGACCGAATCCCACACTCCTGGAGGAACTCGCGCTCCGCCGCTGCCGCTGCCGGGAGTTCGGCCACATCGGAGATACAGATCGTCTTTCGGGCCTCGATCTGCGCCATTCCCCAGGCGACCATGTTGGCCGGCAGATTCTGCAGTACTTCAATCTGTGACTCGATCCCTTCCGCACACCATTCATGGGTGTTCTCCACACAACCGAGGTCGGCAGAGAGGCGGAAGATGTAACTTCGGTCGACATCCAGGAACGACCCGAGAAGTCGGAGCGTCTCCTTCAGGGCACTTTCGAGGTCCGCTGGGTCCAGGGCGACGAACTGCGCGGAGATCGAACTCACCACCCGTTCGAGGTCGACCCGGTGCCGGATCTGCGCTTCCATTCGTTTCGATTCGGTGATGTCCCGGAGCGACTCGATCGCACCAGAGAGTCTCCCCTGTGCGTCGTAGAGCGGCGATGCCTTCCCCCAGAGGCAGAGTTCCTCCCCGGTGCGGGGCGAATGGAGACGGATCTCCCGACCGATGCTCCCGGCGTCCCCCCGGGAGAGGACAAGTTCCGCAAGCAGCGGGGACTGAATCCCGGGCATCGCCGCGCAGATTGCTTCCAGCCCCGACCCGATGATCAGGCTCTTCCGGACCCCGGTCACCCGTTCGATTGCCTGGTTCCAGATGATGACCTTCCCCGTGCGGTCGAGCACGAACGTCGGGTCGGGAAGAAAATCAATGATGCCCCGGAGGTTTGCCTGATAGTCCTCCAGTATCCTGCACTGCGCCGCGAGCGACTCTTCGCTCGCTTTCATCTCCTCGAACGCCGCGGTCAGTTCCCCGTGCGCCGCACCCAACTCTTCATGCGCAGCACCGAGCTCCTCCTCGAACCTTTTCCGGTCGGATATGTCAAGCATCGACGCAACGGTGCGCTCCGTCCCCGGGATGCACCCGATCGTCATGTGCAGGTCTTTTTGTCTGCCATGCCGGTCGATCAACCGGAACTCGTAGTTCCTCGGCGCCGAGCCGGGGTCTATCCGCCGTTGCCGGTGGTAATTCTTGAGACGCTCGATATCACCTGCAGCGACGAATACCGTCCAGGGCATCTTCCCTTCCATCTCCTCCCGGGAGTAGCCTGTCAGGCGCTCGAACTCGCTGTTTGCGAGGGCAATCGTCATATCGCCCTCGATGATGATGGTGGCGGAGCCGGTATGCTCGAAGGTGCTCCGGTACAGGTCTCCGGCGCGTTGCGCCTCCGCCTCGGCCTGCCCGCGCCTGACCGCCTGGAGGATCGTGTTCCGGAGCTCGGCAAACTGGGCGGAGGGGTTGCCGTTCTTCTGGAGGTAGAAGTCCGCCCCGCTGTTGAGCGCCTCGATGACGACCTCCTCCCGGTCACAGCCGGAAAAGACGATGAACGGTATCGTTATGCCCCTGCGGCGGACCTCTTTTAAGAGCGCTATGCCATCCATCTCCGGCATCCTGTAATCGGCAACGATGGCGTCGTATGAGGCTTTCGAGAGCATATCAAGCCCATGCAATGGCGAGGACGTCGTTTCGACACCTAAATCTCCGGATTCTTCCAGATAGATCCGATTCAGCTCGAGAAGCACCGGTTCATCGTCGATCACGAGGATGCGAAACATGCACCACCTTGTAGCGGAGAGATTGACGATATAAACCTTAAGTATTGTGATTTCAAAATCTATGCCCATGTTCTTGAAAAAGAATAAAAAATTTTTCTCAATTCACAGGACAGGGCTTATCGAGGGGTCGCCGCATCCGCCGGCAGCACCGTCCGGGAAACCATTATCATACCCCGGTGGAATCATCCGCCAGTATGACGGTTGTATGTGTTGATACGAACCTCTTTCTCGAGCTCTACGAATCATACGAGAATCCGGGAGAGATCTTTGCAGATATCGGAGCGCTTGCGGAGCATCTCGTCTTTCCCGATATCATCATCGATGAATTTCTTCGCAACCGGTCCCGGGTCCTCGACCGGATAGCAGACGACGTACGGAAGCGGGAGACCGGCGAGGTCCGCCTGCCGTCCATTATCCGGGAGAACCCGAGGACCGCCGAGTTTCAGCGCGTCGGGGAAGCATATAACCAGGTGATCGGTGCCCTCTGCAACGATATCGAGAACATGATCGCGGATCCCGCCGCCGACCCGGTAGCCCGGGCATTCACCGATCTGTCCGGCGGCCCTGCCGTGCGGGTCTTTCACCGGACCGAAGAACTCGTCGCGCGGGCGCACCGCCGCAAACTTCTCGGCAATCCTCCGAAGAGCACGGGTAAGGATACCATCGGCGACGAACTCATCTGGGAGACGCTGCTCTCAAACCTCGACGAAGACCTGATCTTCGTCACGCGAGACCGGACCTATCGTTACCACACCGCCTACCTCGTCCAGGAGTACCGGGAGAGGACCGGCGGTGTCCTGACGATCACCGACCGCGTATCCGATACCCTGGCACTCGTCGGCAGGCCGCCGTCGCCGGCGCTGGTCCGGTTCGAAGGCGGAGAATAGTCACGCCGGGGCGTCACTCGATGTACGAGAGGACCTTCCGCTTCACCGGGCCCTTGCTGGCGATGGTGCTGTATGCCCACCGTGCAACCCTCCCGAAGAGGTCCTCCCGGCTCAGTTCCAGAAAGAGGGTGAGAGAGGGGTTGAACTTGGACTTGAAGAGGTTTAGGTTCTCGTTGTTCGCTCCGACATTCTCCATCTGCCGGTATCCCTCATCCTTCGCCTGCTGGAGGAGGAGCCATTGCAGAAACTCATTGCCGGGCATTGCGGTCATCTTCGGAGCTCCCATCCACAGGGTGAAGGTTTTGTACTCCTGGGTAGCCTGCACGCCCGTCACCGCATCGAGATCGTCGTAGAGATAGTAGAGCCCGAGTTCATCGGGATACGCCCGGAAGAGGTCTTCGAAGTAGGCCCGGCTGATCATCGGTATGTTCATCTCCGGGTTGCTGAACCGCTCCGCTACCGTGGAGTAGAAGACCGAGAGATCGGTGCTCTTCTCGAGGCGGTACCCGTTCTTCTCTACTTTCCGCAGCTTTGTGCGAAGGTTGGACGAGAAGCCGTTCCAGATCTCGGAGAGCGGCGGCTCGAGGTCGATGACGTACGAGAAGTGGATCCGGACATCGAAATCCTCCCGGAGAAATTGCCGGATGTCGATAAACCCCGGAACCTGGGTTATGGCGAGGTAATTCGGGGCCAGAGCGGCGAGCTCGTCTTTGAGGTGTTCCGCAACGGTCCGGAGCATCGACTCCTTCTTGCTCTGCTTGGCGGCATCGTAGCGGCGGCCCATGACGAAACCGAGATACGGCACCACCGACTGTAGGGGAGGCGGGGAGAGGAGGACGTTGACTCCGTGCAGCTGCTTTTCAAAGAGCGGGAAGATGCAGATCAACTCGTTGCCCTTGAAGATCCCATAGGGGAGGAACGTAAAGCCGGTGTGCTTCTGTGTAATCTTCATGAAGTCCCATTTATGGAAAAGGCGGCCTGAGGCGCTCTCGTCCACGAACGCGTCCCATGTTTCCCTATCGTCGATAAGTCCTGTTGCCATGCTCTTGCTCCCTGTTCCGGTGGACCTGGAGGTTCGTGCGGAATATCCATCACCACAGATATATACGTTTCTCAAGAGAAGGTCGGTGCTTGCTGGGGACCGGGTTTGCTGTTGCCGTTGCGGGGGCATCATGTGCAGTGGCAACTCCACCCGACCAGCCTGAACCGGCAGGTGCTCCATGGAGACCGGGGCGTCGGGCGAGCAGAGGTCGAGTCGGCGAACGGCTTTCCGACGCGAGCGGTATAGCCGTAAGGGGGTTGACCGCCGGAATGGGCGCGACCGGTTCCACCGCGCTGCGATGAATGCCCGATAGCCGGCGTGACCCGAAGGTATAAATATTCACAATTGTTAACTATGATATGGGAATTAACAATTGTTAATCCCGCCCCCTGCCGAGGTGGCGGAACGGCTACGCGGTTGACTGCAGATCAACTCCATCCCGGTTCGACTCCGGGCCTCGGCTCTCCATGAAGGAACAGGTCCAGAAGACATTCGAAGCACTCTTTGCGCTCGAGGATATCCGTGAGGTGCTCAGGGAGGCGCTCCCGACCGGTCTCGATCCCGACGAGGAGCGGGCCGTCCGCGAGGGCGTCGCCCGGGTTCGGGCCGTCCTCGACGACCTGGAGGCCGGAACGGGCTCTCCGCAGGTCACGAAGATCGCGGGTACCCTCGACATCCGGAACCGGGAAGAGGCGTATATCAACATCCAGCCGATCCAGGCCGCCGGCCGCCTGACCCTCGAGGCCCGGAAGGCGCTCATCGCCTACGGCGACGGCTACTCCACCTGCGACGCCTGCCGGAAACCCTTCCGCCTCGACAAGATCACGAAGCCCCCCATCGCGGCGTTCCACGAGGATCTTGCCCGGTTCCTGAACATGGACATGGTCCGCGTCGTCCCCGGCGCCCGCCGGGGGTTCCAGGCGGTCGCCTCCACCCTCGTCGAGAAGGGCGACCCGGTCATCGTCTCGGCTCTCGCCCACTACACGGAGTTCCTGGCCGTCGAAGGGGCGGGCGGCGTGGTGAAGGAGGTCCCGGTCTCGAAGGAGAACCTCGTCACCCCCGACGCCGTCGCCGCAAAGATCGAGGACGTCCGGCGGGAGACCGGGAAGAACCCGGCGCTCGCCATGATCGACCACGTCGATTACCAGTTCGGGAACCTCCACGACGTCGCCGGCATCGCGAAGGTCGTTCACCAGTACGACGTCCCGTTCCTCCTCAACGGGGCCTACACCGTCGGCACCATGCCCGTCGACGGGAAGGCGATCGGGGCTGACTTCGTCGTCGGCTCCGGGCACAAGAGCATGGCCTCCCCCGCCCCGTCCGGGGTCCTCGCCGCCACCGCCGAGTGGGCGCCGCGGGTCTTCCGGACGACGGCGATGACCGGAGACCTCACGCACCGGAAGTTCGGGATCAAGGAGGTGGAGATGCTCGGCTGCACCCTGATGGGGGCGAACCTCATCGCCATGATCGCCTCGTTTCCGGCCGTCCGGGAGCGGACCCTCCGCTGGGACGATGAGGTGAAGAAGTCCAACCACTTCATCGACGGCCTCCTTGCCATCGAGGGGACGAAGGTCCTCTCCGAGTACCCCAGGAAGCACACCCTCACGAAAGTGGACACCACCGGGAGTTTCGACACGGTCGCCGCGACGCACAAGCGGCGGGGCTTCTTCCTCTCCGACGAACTCTCAGGGCGCGGGATCGCCGGGGAGTTCGCCGGCGCCACCCGGACCTGGAAACTGAACACCTTCGGCCTCTCCTGGAGGAAGATCCGTTACCTGACGGAGGCTTTCCAGGAGATCGCCGCAAAATACAATCTGAGCGTCAGGAAAGAATCAGCATGAGCACGCACAATTACCGGCCGGGCACGCTTGCCCTCCACGCCGGGCAGTCGCCCGATCCGGCGACGGGAGCCCGGGCAGTACCGATCTACCAGACGACCTCCTACGTCTTCCGCGACACGGAGCACGCAGCGAACCTCTTTGCCCTCAAGGAGCCCGGAAACATCTACACGCGGCTGATGAACCCCACCACCGACGTCTTCGAACAGAGGATGGCCGCCGTCGAGGGAGGAACCGCGGCGGTAGGGGTCGCGTCGGGGATGGCGGCGATCACAACCGCCCTCCTTGCCGTCACGCAACCGGGCGACGAGATCGTCGCCGCCGACAACCTCTACGGCGGCACCTACGAGCTCTTCAACTACACGTTCCCGAAGCTGGGGCGCACGGTCGTCTTCGTCGACTCGACCGACCCGGAAGCTTTCCGGGCGGCGGTGACGGAGGAGACCCGGGCGGTCTATGCGGAGTCTATTGGGAACCCGAAACTGGACGTCCCCGATTTTGAGGCGATCGCCGCGATCGCTCACGACGCCGGGGTGCCGTTCGTCGTCGACAACACCGCGGCGGTCGGTCTCGTCCGCCCCATCGACCACGGCGCCGACATCGTCGTCCTCTCGGCCACCAAGTTCGTCGGGGGCCACGGCACATCGATCGGCGGGGTGATCGTCGACTCCGGCAACTTCGCCTGGGACAACGGGAAGTTCCCGGGGTTCACCGAGCCCGACCCCTCGTATCACGGCCTGCGGTACTGGGAGACGTTCGGGAATTTCCCGGGGTTCGGGAACGTCGCCCTCGCCTACAAGGTTCGGCTTGAACTCCTCCGCGACATGGGCGCGTGCCTCTCCCCCATGAACGCCTTCCTCCTCCTGCTGGGGCTCGAGACCCTCCACCTCCGGATGGAGCGGCACTCGGAGAACGCTCTCCGCGTCGCCCAATTCCTCCGGGACCACCCGAAGGTCGCCTGGGTGAACTACCCCGGCCTCCCCGATAACCCGTCCCACGCCCTCGCCCGGAAGTACCTTTCCGGCGGGTTCGGCGCTCTGGTCGGGTTCGGGGTGAAGGGAGGGTGCGAGGCGAGCAAGAAGGTGATCGAGCGGCTGCGGCTCTTCTCGCACCTCGCAAACATCGGCGACGCGAAGAGCCTGGTCATCCACCCCGCGAGCACCACCCACCAGCAGCTGACGCCCGAGGAGCAGGCGGCCTGCGGGGTGACCCCCGACTTCATACGCCTCTCCGTCGGGATAGAGGACATCAGGGACATCATCGAGGACCTCGACCGGGCGCTCGGGGATGAATAAGATGCCCGGATCGGTCGGCACTGTGAAGACGGAGTGCGTCACCTTCTCCGAACCCCTCACCCTCGAGAGCGGTGCGGTCCTTGCGCCGGTGACGATCGCCTACGAGACCTACGGCCGGCTGAACCGGGAGAAGAGCAACGCGATCCTGATCTGCCACGCCCTCTCCGGCGACGCCCACGCGGCAGGCTACCACGAAGGCGAGACCCGGCCGGGGTGGTGGGACGGCGTCATCGGGCCCGGAAAAGCCTTCGACACCGACCGCTACTTCCTCATCTGCTCAAACGTCATCGGCGGCTGCAAGGGTTCGACGGGGCCTGCTTCCGTCGACCCCGCGACCGACCAGCCCTACGCCCTCTCCTTCCCGGTGATCACCGTGCGGGACATGGTCCGGGCACAGAAACGGCTGATAGAACACCTCGGGATCGACTGCCTCGCCGCGGTGGCCGGCGGTTCGATGGGCGGCATGCAGGCGCTCCAGTGGGCGGTCGCCTACCCGGAGGCGGTCCGGAAGGTGATCGCCATCGCCACGACCGCACGCTCGACCGCCCAGCAGATCGCGTTCAACGAGGTCGGGCGGCAGGCGATCATGGCCGATCCCGCGTGGGCGGGCGGGAACTACCCGGCGGACCGCCCGCCGGCGCAGGGGCTCCGGCTCGCACGGATGATCGGGCACATCACCTACCTCTCCGACGGGGCGATGCGCGAGAAGTTCGGGCGGAACCTGCAGGACCGCAGCAGCGTCGGCTACGGCTTCTCCACCGAGTTCCAGGTGGAGAGTTACCTCCACCATCAGGGCGACACCTTCACCCGGCGGTTCGATGCCAACTCCTACCTCTACATCACCCGGGCACTCGACTACTTCGACCTCGCCGTGGACGACTCGCTTGCCGCCGGATTTGCCGGGGCGAAGGCCTCGTTCCTGGTCGTCTCGGTCTCTTCGGACTGGCTCTACCCCCCCTACCAGTCCGAGGAGATCGCGAACGCCCTAGCCGCAAACGGGGTAGACGTCCAGTACTGCGAGATCCGGTCGAATTACGGTCACGACGCCTTCCTCCTTGAAGACGGGCAGATGAACTACCTCATCGGCGCGTTCCTCGACCACCTGCTCGTCCGGGACGTCATGGAGGCGGGTGTTCCGACCATCGCCGAGGAGGCATCCATCCACGACGCCGCCCGGGTCATGATCGAGAACGCCGTCAACCACCTCCCCGTCCTCGCCGGGAAGGGCGCCCTCGCCGGGATCGTCACCTCCTGGGACATCGCGAAAGCGGTCGCCTGCGGTTACGGGAGCCTCGACGAGATCATGTCCCGCTCGGTCGTCACCGCCGCGCCGGACGAGCCGGTCACGGAGGCCGCCCGGAAGATGGAGGAGCGCTCGATATCTGCCCTCCCCGTCGTCGACGCCGACCGGCGGGTGATCGGCCTGATATCGAGCGACGCCATCAGCACGCTGATAGGACGATGCACATGACGACGGATGTACAGGACGATAAGCAGGCTCTCCTGGTCTTCGGGTGCCCGGAGGTCCCGGTGCAGGCGGCGATCGGTCTCTACCTCGCAGGCAGGCTCGGTGAAGACGGCTACGACGTGCTCAGTGCCGGGAACCCCTCGGTTCTCGGGCTTCTCCGTGTCTCGGACATACAGAAGCACTACATCGGAAAGACGATCGACCTCGACCGCTGTATCGGGGAGCTGGCGGAGAAGAAACGGGACGCACCTCTCTGCGTGGTCTTCGCCCATAACGATGCCGGCATCTCCTACGCCGCATCGATGCGCTACCTCCTCCCGGAGGCACGCCTCGTCGTCATCGTATTCGGCCGGAACGCCGAAGAACTCGCAGGAGGGGTCGACTTCCCCTGTGAGAAGATCGTGGAGAAGGCGGTCCACAATCCGGGAAAACTAAAGATTGGTATCGACGGGGTCTTCGGATGGCGTGCATAGACGAGCTCGACCCGGAGGTCCTCCTCCGGGGTGCCTCTTTTGCGGAGTGCCGGGCTATGGTGGAGAAGGGTTGCCGCGAGGTCTACTATGTCGACCCCGGGTACGCGATCTTCGATACGCACATCATCGGGGTCCCGCCGATCGCCGTCGGGGTGGAGGAGGATGCCTTCATCGTTCTCCCCTACACCAAGCCCTGCTACGGGACGTTCCTGATCCGGGTGCCGGGGGGCGAGGAGATCGAGCGGCTCAGGCGGAAGGGGAGACGGAGACCATGACTGATCCGGACCGGGTCTGGCTGGTGCGCTACTCCGAGGTCTTCCTCAAGTCGGAGCCCGTCCGCCGAAGATGGGAGCAGGCGCTTATCCAGAACATCAAGAGGGTTCTTCCGGCGGCGGAACCCCTGCGTGAGCGCGGGAGGATCTGGCTCAGGGGGGAGATCGATCAGGAAGTACTCAAGAATGTCTTCGGGATCGTCTCGTTCTCGCTCTGCGACGTCGTCCCGCTCGACGATCTGTCGGCGGGCATCCTCGGGTTCTGCGAGCGCCGCGGCATCGGGGAGGCGGCGACCTTCGCCCTCCGGGTCAGGCGCGTGGGGAACCATCCCTTCACCTCCCGGGATCTTGCCGAACGGCTCGGAGACCTGATCCGGGCGGAGTACCCGCACCTTTCGGTCGACCTCGACCATCCCGAGCGGGAGATCTTCGTCGAGATCCGCGACGGGACCTGCTACCTCTTCGACCGGAAGATCCCGGCCGTCGGCGGCATCCCGCTCGGCGTCGAGGGAACGCTCGTCGCGCTCGTCTCCGGCGGGATCGACTCTCCGGTCGCGGCCTATATGATGATGAAGCGCGGGTGCCGGATCGTTCCGCTCCATGTCGGGCTCGAAGGTTACCTCGACGAGACGAACCTCGCCCGGACGAAGGCCACGGTCGAGGCTCTCCGCCGCTACCAGCCTGATATCGAACTCCTGGTCGTCCGTGACGGATACCTCGCCCGGGCACGGCGGATGCTTGATTCGCGGGGCGAGGAGCGCTACACCTGCCTCCTCTGCAAGCGGCGGATGTACCGGATCGCCGCCGAAGTCGCCCGAAGAGTTGGCGCAAAGGGGTTCGTCACCGGGGAGTCGATGGGGCAAGTCGCGTCGCAGACCCTTGATAACCTGGCGGTGCTCACCGATGCGGCGACGATCCCGGTCTACCGGCCGTTGATCGGGTTCGACAAGGAGGATGTCATCCGGCTTGCCCGCGAGATCGGGACGTTCGATGCGTCGATTACCCCTGCCTGCGGGTGCGGGGCGGTGCCGGCGCGGCCCGCTACCGCCGCCGCGATCGAAGTGGTCCGCGCTCTCGAGGAAGCGGTGAGAAATGCCGATGATGTGGGAGCGTCTGCAGGACAGAACGATGCGTGAGTGAGAGGAGGAGGTTGATACCAGTGGGACGGATATACCATGACATCACCTGGACGATCGGGAACACCCCGCTCGTCCGGCTGAACAGGGTGACGGAAGGCTCCCGGGCGACGGTCCTCGCGAAGGTGGAGTCGTTCAACCCGATGGGGAGCGTGAAAGACCGGATCGGGGTCGCGATGATCGACGAGGCCGAGCGGACCGGCAAGATCCGGGAGGGGACGACAGTCGTCGAGGCGACGAGCGGGAACACCGGGATCGCACTTGCGTTCGTCTGTGCAGCCCGGGGCTACCCTCTCGTCCTGGTGATGCCCGAGACGATGAGCGTGGAACGGCGAAAACTCCTCGCGGCGCTGGGTGCCGAGGTGGTCCTCACGCCCGGACCCGGGGGTATGGCGGGGGCGGTCGATCGTGCCGCCCGGATCGCCGCCGAGAAGCCCAACGCCTATTTCATGCCTCAACAGTTCGAGAATCCGGCGAACCCCGCCGTCCACCGCAGGACGACGGCCGAGGAGATCTGGCGGGACACCGACGGAATCGTCGACGCCGTCGTCGCCGGTGTCGGGACGGGCGGGACGATAACCGGGATCGCGGAGGTCATCAAGGCGCGAAGACCCTCATTTAGGGCGATCGCCGTCGAACCGGCGGAGTCTCCCGTCCTCTCTGGCGGGGCGGCCGGGCCGCACCGTATCCAGGGGATCGGGGCCGGGTTCGTGCCGGGGGTGCTCAAGACCGATCTCGTCGACGAGGTCATCCGGGTCGCCTCTGCGGACGCCTTTGCGATGAGCCGCCTCCTCGCCCGGAAAGAGGGTATCCTCGCCGGAATCTCGTCCGGTGCGGCGGTCCACGCGGCCCGCGATGTCGCCCGCCGGCCGGAGTTCGAGGGGAAGACGATCGTCGTGATCCTCCCCGACACCGGCGAGCGGTATCTCTCGACCGACCTCTTTGAAGGGTGACGCGGTGACCATCAGGGAAGACATCCAGACGGTCTTTGACAAAGACCCGGCAGCCCGGTCGACGCTCGAGGTGATCTGTTGCTACCCGGGCCTCCACGCAATCTGGGCGCACCGGATAGCGCACGCCTTCTACCGCCGCCGGCTCTACTTTCCGGCACGGCTCGTCTCTCATATCGCCCGGGCGCTGACCGGAATCGAGATCCATCCCGGCGCGAAGATAGGCCGCCGGGTCTTCATCGACCACGGCTCGGGCGTCGTGATCGGGGAGACGGCGGAGGTCGGCGACGACGTCCTGATCTACATGGGCGTGGTGCTCGGCGGCACCGCGCTCGAGCGGACAAAACGGCACCCGACGATCGAGGACGGCGTCGTCATCGGGTCGGGGGCGAGCGTGCTTGGCCCCATCACCGTCGGGCGCGGGGCGAAGATCGGGGCGGGTTCGGTCGTCGTCCGCCCGGTCCCCGCCGGCGCGACGGTCGTGGGGGTTCCGGGCAGGCTTGCCGGCCCGAAGTGCCGGAAGGGTCAGGAAAAGCTTGATCGCGGCGACCTCCCCGACCCGATGCTCCGGGTGGTCAGCCGCATGCTCGATCGGCAGAACCGGATCGAAGAGCGGCTCCGGGCGGTGGAGCGGTCAGGATTGGTTCCTGGAAGGCGCCGGGAGGAGATCGCGCTTGAGGAGGAGATCCGGGCGGCGCTCAGGGATGTGATCGACCCAGAGGTCGGGATCGACGTCGTCGATCTCGGCCTGATCAAGGGGATCTCCGTCCAGGACTCCTCGGTGCTGGTGGAGATGGTTCTGACCACCGCCGCCTGCCCGCTCGTCGACCACCTCACCGACCAGGTCCGGCGCCGGATCCTCGACGTGAGCGGCGTCCGGGACGTCGAGGTGCAGGTCCTCGACGAGCCCTGGGACTGGGACCGGTTCTTCGGTCAGAGAGACGTTCTCGGGGAACCCTGAAGACGGCCTATCGCGGCAGGTTCAGCATCCGCTCTATTGCCGCCCGTGCCCGGGCGGCGGTCTCCTCCGGGACCGTCACCCGCGGCTCACACTGTTCGAGGGCCACGAGCACTTTTGCGAGATCGGTCTTCTTCATGTTGACGCAGACCGCCTTATTCGAGAGAGGGTAGAAGACCTTCCCCGGGCACTTCTTTTCGAGCTGGTGGAGGAGCCCTACCTCGGTGCCGATGATGAACTCGCCGGTCGGGCTTATGCAGGCGTGGCGCACCATCCCCGATGTCGAGAAGACGTGATCGGCAAGATCGATCACTTCGGGCCGGCACTCGGGGTGGACGAGTACCTCGGCGTCCGGATGAGCACGGCGGGCGGCCGAGACCTCGTCGGCCGTCATCCGGTCGTGGACAATACAGTAGCCGTCCCAGGGGAGGATCTCCTTCTTCGTGAACCTTGCGACGTAACGGCCGAGGTTCCGGTCGGGGATGAAGATAACCTCTCTTGCGTCGAGCGACTCGACGACGGCGACGGCGTTTGCGGAGGTGCAGCAGATGTCGCTCTCCGCTTTCACTTCGGCGGAGGTGTTGACGTAGGCGACGACGGCCGCCTTCGGGAACCGCTCGCGCAGCACCCGGACCTCGCCGGCGGTGACCATCTCCGCCATCGGACAGCAGGCATCGGCCGCGGGGAGAAGGACGGTCTTTTCCGGCGAGAGTATCGCCGCCGTCTCGGCCATGAAGTCGACGCCGGCAAAGACGATGACGTCGGCATCGATCGTCGCCGCCGCCCGTGCGAGTTCGAGTGAGTCCCCGACGAGGTCGGCGACCTCCTGTACCGCCGGGATCTGGTAGTTGTGGGCGAGGATGACGGCGTTACGCTCCTCTTTCAGTGCGGCTATCCGTGCGGCGAGGGTTTGATCGGGGCTTGAAGGCAGAATGGTATCACAACCTATGGTCAATTACGCAGGTCTTCTTCACAAACGTTATCCCTGCGTGCCCTTAACAATTGTGAATGTGCGGCGCGGCCCGGGGCTCCCCCGGCCCCCCCGCGGAGACGATCTCATGGCGCGAATCCTGTCTGAACGAGATGCGGCGGTCCTGAAGAAGGCTGCTCCGGAGTGCATGGGCCTGGTCTGTTCGGGTTCGGGAGGGCCGTACCGGTCCATCCTCCCCCCGCTTGCGAACCACTACGCGATGGACGCGGAGGACTTCCGCGTCCGCCTGGAACGGCTCGATGACGACGACCTCCGCTACCTCGTGGAACTGATCCTGGACGGGAGCGAGAGCCTCGGCTGCGTCCCACCTGACTACATCGAGGTCTTCCTCACCTTCGTCGATGATCGGCTCGGCCGGGACGCCGCCCTTGTGATCCTGCGGCACTACGAGGACGAGGACGGGTGCGCCCCGTGAGCACCCGCCTCAGACGTCCCGAAACGGCGTGAGATCGCACCCGGTGCAGGGGAGGCACATCGTCCTCGCCCGCAGCGGGTCGAGATCGTTCTGCTTCAGGATCTCGCGGGTCATCGCCGCGAGTCGGAGCAGCCGCTCCGCCGACGGGCGCTCGACGACGATCTCGCCCGCCCGGAGAGGCGATGCGGAGACCGGCCGGAGGATGGGGATGACGCCCATCTCCGCAAGAAGGGCGACGCCGTCCCTGACCGTCCCGTCGTCCTCGCCGAGGCCGATGATGAAGTTCGAGAAGACCGCGTTCCTTCCGAAGACCTCCACCGCCCCCTCGAGCGCGTCGAGGATGGATGGGAGGGAGAGGCCGGGGCAGACCCGCGAAAAGATTGCCGGATCCATCGTCTCGACGTTGTACTTGATCTCGTCGGCACCGGCGGTGCGGAGAACCGCGGTCGAGTCCGAGGTCGGGTAGACCGAGGCGCCGATCGGGAGATCGAACCGCGTCCGGAGCGCTTTCACCACGGTCGCCATCCGCTCCACTTCCTTCTCCGGCGATTCGGCGACCCCGCTTGTGAGGGAGATCGCAGAGAGGCTCCCGCCGGCAGCGGCCTCCTCGACCATCCTGATGATAGTCTCCGTATCTTTGATCGCCCCGTCGAGTTTCGGCACCGGACAGAACTTGCAGTCGTGGACGCAGCGCTCGCTGACGGTGATGTAGGCCTGTTCCGGGCAGTGGCAGAGCGGGCGCTCGAGCCTGCCCTGTACAATCGTCTCCCCGTCCCGGACGACGGCGACCCCATCCCCGTCCGGGACGACCCGGAGCGGCGATCCCGGGTTGATGGAGAGGCGGACGCGCCGGTCGCCGGAGCGGATGAAGACCGACGATCCTCCGGCGCCCGGGCCTGCCGTCGCCGTCGTCGGAATGAGATCCGCGCCGAGCGCCTCGGCAATGCTCGCCGAGCCGATGCTGACGAGATATGCTTTCTCCTCGGGTGTCATGATATGCATCTCTTCTCCTCCTCCCGGTCGTCGTCATGGGCTTTGCCGGGGCACATGATTCACAATTGTGAATCCACCCACGAATCTCTCCGGAGATCCATATATTACTTCCTGTTACGGCAGATCCGGCCGCATTTCGCTCCTGATCCTTGAAGGGGTTTATGGGGTCGCGGGACCAACACTCACGTACAGCATGCAGATCATCCTCCCGGACAAAAGCGTGCGGACGCTCGCCTGCACCTCCGCGCCGATAGAAGAGATCCTCCTCGAACTCGGGATCAACCCGACGACCGTGATCGTCGTGAAGAACGGCAAGGTCGTTCCCGAGGACGTGATAGCGACCGAGGGCGACGAGATCCGTATCCTCCGGTTCTCGCATGGCGGGTGAGCCGGGTGCCTTCCGCCGAGAACCTCTGCTTCCTCTGCGGCGAACCCGCGGTCGCCCGCCTCGTCGAGCCGGAGCGGCGGCTCTGCGCCGCCCACTTCATCGAGGACGTCGAAGCCCGTGTTCTTACCGCCTTGACGCGCGAGCAGATGGTCGCGCCGGGCGACCGGGTCGCCGTCGGCCTGAGCGGGGGAAAGGACAGCACCGCGCTCCTCCTCGTGCTCCACCGCCTCCTCCCCGAGTTCGGCGCAGACCTCGTCGCGGTCACCATCGACGAAGGGATCGCGGGTTACCGGGAGGAGACCCTCAGGGCCGCGGAGGCTCTGACGGAGGAGCTCGGTGTCGAGCACGCGTTCGTCACGTTCGCAGACCTCTTCGGGGACGATCTCGACGGCCTCCTCGTCGGCAGGGAGGCGCAGGGCTGCGCTGTCTGCGGTGTCCTGCGCAGGCGGGCGCTCGCCGAAGGGGTGAAGCGGGTCGGCGCGACGAAACTCGCCACCGGCCATAACCTCGACGACGAGGCGCAGTCGGTCCTGATGAACGTCCTCCGCGGTGACCTGCCCCGTCTCCTCCAGGACACCTCGACCGGGCAGCCGGGGCACTTCGTCCCGCGGCTAAAACCGCTCGCCGTCCTCTCCGAGAAAGAGATCGTGACCTACCTCCTCCTCCGCGGTTACTACCGCGACCTGCCCGAGTGCCCCTACGCCGGGACGGCGCTCCGGTCAGAGGTGCGGACGATGCTTGCAGGACTCGAGCACCGCCACCCGGGAACGATGGTTCGACTGATGCGGTTCCGCGACGGGGCCAGGCGGTCGACCGGTCCGGCGGCGTCGACGGGTGTGCTCGGGACCTGCCGCATCTGCGGCGAACTCACGAGCGGCGAGGTCTGCCGGGTCTGTGGGCTGCTCGGGCGGGAAGGATAGAAGACCGCTGGCCTCCCCGGGAGTATTGCAACCTCTTCCATAACCCTTGTGCTGCAGGGCACCCATATCGGGCTCCGGAAGCCCGATGAGATGGATACCCCCCGGTTCGCCCGCCGGCGGATCGGACGGAGAAGCCTTATTGCTGCGCCGGGTCTAATCGAACCGATTAGAGGGAGTGTGTAGATGCCGCCACATTGCGATACACGGGACGGCCCTGTGGTCAGAGCAGCAGAGATGGCTCTGGAGAAGGGAAACGTGAATTACGTTCTTATCTGGGTGCCGGAAGAGTTGGAGAGAGAACTGATCGACGCATTCGAGCGGACGATGCAGGTTAGAAAGCTCGGTGGAGGGGCAAAGGACCTTGCCGATGACTGGTTCTTCGAGACCGCGATCAGGCTCCACCGTGCAGGCGAGGGAGCGCCCTACACCGGATTGAAGCCGGCAGGCCTTGACGAGGGGCCTGTGGTTCCCCGCGCCGAGAAGGCGATAGAGACCGGTGATGCCGGCGAGGTCATTGGGTTTGTCCTTGATACGGTGAGAGAAGACCTGCAGCACCGCTTCCATGCCGTCATCGAGAAGAAGCAGTATGACCCGGACGATGTCGCAGCAGGCCGCGCGTATGTGCAGGCGTTCATCAATTTCGTGGTCTACGCCCACCATCTCTACCGGTATGTGAAAGACGGCGGGGTGCATGAAGGGAACGGTCATTCCCATTGAGCGGGCGCTCTTTTGGGACCCCCTGATCCCTGAATGCCCCGGTCACTCACCGGCGGCCGCCTGCGATGCCCCGCGGATCCGCTCCCGCCCGGTGTAGATGTTCATCTTTCTGCTCCGGACGAACCCGACGATCGTGAGTCCGCCCGCCTCTGCGGCCTCGACGGCGGTGGTGGTCGTTGCCCCCCGCGAGACGATCACCGGTATGTTTGCGATCAGGCACTTCCTGACCATCTCGGAGGATATCCGACCGGAGCTGACCGCAAACGTCCGGGAGAAGTCGATCCTGGCAAGAAGGCCGTGACCGACGACCCGGTCGAGCGCGTTGTGCCTGCCGATATCCTCGGCGATCCGGATCGCTCCGCCTTCGGCGTCGAAGAGCCCGACGAGGTGGATGCCGCCGGTGATCCGGTGAAGGTCCGAGTCGAGGGTCTCCTTCGTCGCCGCCCGGATCGTCTCGGGCGCGAGGGTGAGGTCGGAGCGGATAGTGGGGAGGCGTCCGGAATCGAGGAACGAGGTGCTCCCGCCGCACCCGGAGAGGACGGTCTTGTGCGAGACGAGGATCGCGAACGGGTTCTTCGTGAGGACGCTCGCGGCGTTCCCCTCGATCCGGATCGACTCGATCTCCGCGAGATCCCGGACGATCCGCTCCGTGTAGAGGTATCCCACGACGAACTCCCGGAGCATCGTCGGGCTCGTCATCGCGGTGAGGGCGTGGCGCCCGTTGACCGTCACGGAGAGCGGCATCTCCTCGACGACGGGGTGGGTCGCGGAGACGAACGACTCGTCGTCGACCTTCACGATCGGCAGTTCCCGGTAGAGCATCAGACCGCCCTCCGGGAGATCTCTTCAACGGTGGCTATCAGCGTATCAATCTCCTCCTTCGTGGTGTAGATATAGGTGCTCGCCCGCACCGTCCCGGCCGGGAGGCCGAGGTGCTCCATGAGCGGCTGGCAGCAGTGGTGTCCCGACCGGACCAGGACGGCGGCGGCCTCGTCGAGGACCTGCGCCACTTCGTGCGGGTGCATCCCCTCCACCGTGAACGAGACGACCCCGATCCGGTTGCCGGGCGCATCCGCCCCCACGACTGTAACCCTATCAAGCGCGGCGAGCCCGTCGATCAGCCGGGCGGCAAGCCGCTCCTCGTGCCGCCGTACTGCGTCCATCCCGATCTCCTGGAGGTACGCCGCCGCCCGTGCAAGCCCGATGGTGCCGGCGACCGGCGGCGTCCCGGCCTCGTAGCGCTCCTCGCCGGGAGCGAGCGTATAGCCGTCGGCCGTCGCGCTCTCGATCGAACCGCCGCCGACAAAGAGCGGTTCGAGGTCCGGTTCGCGCATCCAGAGCCCGCCGGTTCCGGTCGGGCCGAGCATCTTGTGGCCCGAGAAGCAGAAGTAGTCGCACCCGATATCGGCGACGTCGATCGGGATGTGCGGAACCGATTGGGCGCCGTCGACGAGGAGCCGTGCGCCCCGGTCGCGGCAGATCCCGGCGATCTCCCGGACGGGGAGGACGGTGCCGAGGACATTCGAGGCGTGGGTGACGGCGACGAGCCGGGTCTCGTCGCGGACGGCCGCTTCCAGGTCGGCGAGATCGAGGCCGCCCCCGGCATCCGGCCGGACGATATCCACCGCGACCCCCCGCTCGCGGAGCCGGAGCCAGGGGAGGAGGTTTGAGTGATGTTCGAGGAGTGTCGTCACCACCCGGTCGCCCTTCTGCCAGGTGATGCCGGCCGCGACCGCCCCGATCGCCTCGGTGGTGTTCCGGGTGACGGCAAGGGTGCCGCCCTCTCCCCCGATGAACGATTTTACGGCGTCGCGGGCGTCCCGGTAGCGGTGGGTGGCAACGGCGGCGAGGCGGTGGACGCCTCTTCCCACGTTTGCCCGGTAGCGCAGGTCGTACTCGACCATCGCCTGGACAACCGGCTTCGGGGTGAGGGATGTTGCGGCGCTGTCCAGGTAGATGAGGTCGCGGGTGATGGGAAAATCTACTCTACAGTCGTCGATCTTCATAAGACCTCATCCATACTCCCGCTCCGGTATCCGGCGAGGTCCAGGGCGACATAGGCGAAGCCGATCGCGCGGAGCGCGGCCGTCACATCATCCCGCATGAAGAAGAGCCGCTCCAGGTCGTCGGGCGGCACCTCGATCCGGGCGACGTCGCCGTGCACGCGGACCCGCACCTGGCGAAATCCCCGGTCCTGCAACGCTTCTTCGGCCGCCTCGATCCGGGCGAGCGCCTCCTCCGTCACCTCGTCCCCGTAGGGGATGCGGGTGGCGAGGCAGGCCGCCGAAGGTTTGTTCCAGAACGGGAACCCGCACTCACGGGCGATCCTGCGCACATCATCCTTCGTCGCACCCGCCACGGCGAGGGGGTGGCAGATCCCCTCCTCGTCGCTTGCGGCAAGCCCCGGGCGGTACGTGCCGGGGTCGGATGCGTTCGTTCCGTCCGCGATCGTGCCGATCCCTTCCCGCCGGGCCAGATCCTTCATCAAGCGGGCCGACGCTTTCTTGCAGGTGTAGCAGCGGTCGGGCCGGTTCGCCCGGAAGGTCTCATCCTCAAGAATCGGGAACGCCACGACTTCCAGGGGAAGGTCCAGCCGGCCGGCGGTCTCCCGTGCCTCCTCGATCTCTCGCCGGGGCAGGAGCGGCGAGTCCAGGAGGACACACCGGACCCGATCCTTCCCGAGCGTCCGGACGGCCAGAGCGGCGAGGAGCGCGCTATCGACGCCGCCGGAGTATGCGATGAGGATGTGGCCTTTCTCTCTGAGAGCCTCGACGACGGCTTCCCTGCACCTCGACTCCACCGGTATGCTCCTCCTTACATCTCTGTACCGCACGACCCGCCGAGATGATTCTCTTCGCGGATCTGCGTGCAGATCTCACATATCCGGGAGGCGAGGTCGTCGACACGGCCGGCCTGGAGGTCCTGTGCAAGCCGGTTGAGCGACTCTTTCACCTCCTCCTCAAAGACGATCCGGTACCCGCGTTTCCCGGTGCGGTACTGGGAGATCGCTGAGGGCGTCATATCGAGGAGGCGGGCGGCCTCCAGCTGGGAGACGCCCATAGTATTCAGTTCCTCCGCGATCGCCGCACGGATTGCGGGCAGTACGTTCCATACTATCAACTGGCAGGGGAGTTTCATCATACCACAACTTTTAATGGTTCCTGAACAAATCTAACGATGATGTTAACAATTGTTAATTTTAGTTTCGAAGAACAAATACCTTTGTACAGGATCGGGGTGCAACGTGAACGCCGCGATTAGGGGAAGATCGCGCCCGGTCTACATGGACCATGCGGCGACGACTCCGGTGCGGCCGGAGGTCGTCGAAGAGATGCTCCCCTGCTTCTCGGAGAGATTCGGGAACCCCTCCTCAGTCTACGCCCTCGCCCGCGAGGCGCAGGTGACGCTGGAGAAGGCGCGGGGACGGGTGGCGGCGGCGATCGGGGCGAACACGGATGAGATCTTCTTCACCTCCGGGGGGACCGAGGCCGATAACTGGGCGATCAAAGGGGTGGCGGCGGCGAACCGGAAGAAGGGCGATCATATCGTCACATCCGCGATCGAGCACCACGCCATCCTCCACGCCTGCAAGAGCCTGGAGAAGCAGGGTTATCGGGTCACCTACCTTCCCGTCGACGAGTTCGGCAGGGTGGAGCCGGCATCGGTCGAGGAGGCGATCACGGAGAAGACCGTCCTCGTCTCGGTGATGGCCGCGAACAACGAGATCGGGACGATCCAGCCGGTCCGGGCGATCGCGGAGATCGCGCACGAGCACGGCGTCCCGTTCCATACCGACGCCGTCCAGGCGATCGGGGCGATACCGATCGACGTTGACAGCATGGGTATCGACCTCCTCTCGCTCTCGGCCCACAAGTTCGGCGGGCCGAAGGGGACAGGAGCGCTCTATATCCGGAAGAAGACCCGGATCGGGACATTCATGGACGGCGGGGCGCAGGAGCGGGGCCGCCGGGCCGGAACCGAGAACGTCCCCGGGATCGTGGGGCTGGGGAAGGCGATCGAACTTGCGACAAACGAGATGCCGCAAAAGATCCCCCGGCTCGCCGCGATGCGGAACCGGCTGATCCGGGAGATCCTGGATTCTATCCCGGATACCCGTCTGAACGGCCACCCAACCGAGCGGCTCGCAAACAACGTCAACGTCGCGTTCCGCTACATCGAGGGCGAGTCGATCCTTCTCATGCTCGACGCCCTCGGGATCGCCGCCTCCACGGGGAGTGCCTGCACCTCGGCGTCGCTCGAGCCCTCGCACGTCCTCATCGCCTGCGGTCTAGCGCCCGAGCATGCCCACGGCTCGCTCCGCCTCACCCTTGGTTCCCAGAACACCGATGACGACGTCGATTACGTCCTTTCCGTCCTCCCCCGGGTGATCGAACGCCTGCGGAAGATGTCGCCGCTCAATCCGGAACGATAATGCGTGATTGCTATGTACAGTGAACAAGTCATGGATCATTTCATGAACCCCCGGAACATGGGGGAGATCCCGGATGCCGATGGCGTCGGTGAGGTCGGAAACCCGGCCTGCGGCGACATCATGCGGATAACCCTCCGGATCGAAGAGAACAGGATCGTGGATGCAAAGTTCAAGACCTTCGGGTGCGCCGCCGCCATCGCGTCGAGTTCGATGGCCACCGAACTCATCAGGGGAAAGACCCTCGAAGAGGCGTGGGCGGTCACCAACCGAGCGGTTGCCGAGGCGCTGGAGGGGTTGCCCCCCCAGAAGCTGCACTGCTCGGTTCTCGCCGAAGAGGGGATCCATAAGGCGATCGACGACTACCGGGCACGGCACGGGACGCCGACCGCGAACGGAGGATAACGGTATGCTCACCACGCGGGAACGGGAACGCTACGCCCGGCAGATCCTCCTCTTCGGCGAGGAGGGGCAGGAACGGCTGAAGAAGGCGAAGGTCTTCATCGCCGGGGCAGGGGGCCTCGGCTGCCCGATCGCCCTCTACCTTGCGGTCGCCGGTGTCGGGGAGATCCGTCTTGTGGACCGGGACACCGTGGAGCAGACCAACCTGAACCGGCAGGTTCTCCACTGGGAGAAGGATCTCGGCACGCCGAAGGCCGGGTCCGCGGAGGCGAAACTCCGGGAGGCAAACCCGGATATCCGGGTCGAAGCCCTTTCAGCGACGATCGACGAATCGAACGTCCGGGACCTGGTGGGCGATGCCGACCTGATCGTGGACGCCATGGACAACTTCCCGACCAGGTACCTCCTGAACCGGGAGGCGCTCCGGTCGGGCGTTCCCCTGCTACACGGCGCAATCCGGGGATTCGACGGCCAGGCAACGACCATCGTCCCCGGCCGGACTGCCTGCCTCGAGTGCCTCTTCCCGGAGGCCCCGCCCGCCGAGATCTTCCCGGTCGTCGGGACGACCCCGGGGATCATCGGCCTCATTCAGGCGAACGAGGCGATCAAGTACATCACCGGGACCGGCGACCTCCTGCTGGACCGCCTCCTCGTCTGGGACGGCCTTTCGACGGTGCTTGAGACGTATGCCGTGGAGCGGCGGCCGGACTGCCCCGCCTGCGGCGAGGGGGCGAGACCATGAAAGTCCGGGTGAAGGCGTTCGCCCGGTTCCGGGAGATCCTCGGCAGCGAGTTGACGCTCGATCTCCCCGACGGGGCACCGATGGCAGCGGTTCTCGCCGCGCTCCGGGATCGTGCCGGGGACGAGCGCGATGCAATCTTCACCGAGACAGGGGCACTCAGGACACACGTTATCCTGATGCGAAACGGAAGACGTGTAAACAGAAATGATGTTGATACTCTCGTTATTGAGGATGGGGACGAGATTGCTCTCTTCCCGCCGGTCGCGGGAGGATGAGGGGGTATGAGGTTATGATTTGCATCACCAGGGACGTCATCGACGCGGGTGCGATGATCGAGGCGGCGAAGGAGCCGGGCATGGGAGCCCTGGTCACCTTCTGCGGCGTCGTCAGGGACGACGGCGGTATCGAGCGGATGGAACTGGAAGTCTACGAGGAGGTTGCCGTCCGTGAACTGGAAGCGATCCGCGACGAGGCGATGCAAAAATACCCGATCGAGTCGGTGGATATCGTCCATCGTGTCGGGTCTCTCCGGGTCGGGGAGAATATCCTCCTCATCGTCGTCGGCGCGGGCCACCGGAAGGAGGCTTTCGACGCCTGCGAGTACATCCTCGAGCGGATCAAGGAGAGCGTGCCGATCTGGAAGAAGGAGATCGGCGAGGACGGCGAGCGCTGGGTTCCCGGAGAGTCACACGGGGGCGACGCATGATCCGGCTGCAGTCGTGCCGGAAGGCTTACTCGAAGGAGACCCAGCGCACGGTTCCTCCCGAGGAGACGCTTGCCCGGGCCCGGACACGGCTCCCGGCGGCGGGGATAACCCGTGTCGCCGATATCACGAACCTCGACCGGATCGGGATCCCGGTCTTCTCGAGCATCCGGCCGACCGCCGGAGCGGGAGCGATATCGGTCTACAACGGGAAAGGCGCCACCCCCGTCGAGGCGGAGGTCTCGGCGATGATGGAGGGGATCGAGCGCTATTCGGGAGAGATGGACGGCCGGGAGGCGGTCATCGGGCGGTACAGCGAGGTTTCGGCTGAAAATCTCGCACTCGACCCCGCGGACCTGATCCTCCCCGACCGGGTCCCGGCCGATGCAGCGATCCCCTGGGTCGTGGGATACGACATCGTGCAGGAGGAGGAAGTGCTCGTCCCGGCCCACGCGGTGTACCACCCCCTCCCGGTGACCTGCGGCCGCCTCTTTCGGACCAACACCAACGGGCTTGCTTCCGGCAACACGCTCGAGGAGGCGACCTTCCACGCCCTGATGGAGGTGGTCGAGCGCGACGCCTGGTCGCTCGTGGAGGTGACCCGGAACACCGGCCCCCGGATCGAGGGGATCGACGACGGGCTCGCCGCCGACCTGCTCGCGAAGTTCGCGGCCGCCGGTGTCGAGGTCACCCTCAAGGACATAACGAGCGATATCGAAATTCCTACGGTGGCCGCGGTCGCCGACGATGTGGTGCTCAAGGATCCCACGCTCCTCACGATCGGCATGGGGTCGCACACGAGCGCCCATATCGCGGTCCTCCGGGCGCTCACCGAGGTTGCGCAGAGCAGGCTGACCCAGATCCACGGCGCCCGGGAGGATACCGATACGGCGGACGTCAGGAAGAGGCTCGGCTACGACCGGACCAAACGGCTGAACCGGCACTGGTTCGCGGATTCCGACTCGATCGAGTTCGCGTCCATGCCGTCGTTTGACAGCGACGACTTCCTCACCGACATCAACCACGTCATCGACCGGCTCGGCGCGGCGGGGCTCTCCCGGGTGATCGTGGTCGACCTCACCCGGCCGGAGATCGGCATCCCGGTCGTCCGGGTGATTGTGCCGGGGCTGGAGATGTACGCGATGGACCAGGACCGGATGGGAAAGAGGTGCCGCGATGCACGGAGTCGTCGTCTTCCTCGGTCCCAGTTGTGACCGTGCGACGGCCCGGGAAGTCCTCGACGCCGATTACCGTCCCCCGGCAAAACGGGGCGACATAACCCGGGCTGCCGAAGACAGAGCCCGGATCATCGGGCTCATCGACGGCGTCTTCTTCCAGGACTGCGCCGTCGCCCACCGGGAGGTCCTGGCCGCGCTCCGGGCCGGGGTGCGGGTCGTCGGCGCCTCCAGCATGGGAGCGCTCCGGGCCGCGGAGCTCGACAGCCTCGGGATGGAGGGGGTCGGGGAGATCTACCGGGCCTACCGGGAGGGGAGGCTCGTCGCCGACGACGAGGTGGCGCTCCTCTTCGACCCGGAGACGTTCGTGCCGCTCTCGGAACCGCTCGTGAACATCCGGGCGACCCTGCAGGAGGCGCTCGCGTCCGGGGTGATCGGTGCCGATGCGGCGGGGGCGCTTCTCGAGGCTGCCCGGGGGCTCTATTTTCCCGACCGGACCTATGACGCGGTTGTCGAGGCGGCGGAAGGAAAGGCGGACCCGGACGACCTCGCCCGGTTTCTCGCGTTTGCCGATGAGCATGCCGTGGACCGGAAACGCGAGGATGCGCTGCTCGCGCTCGAGTATATTCGGGATATCAGCGGGAAGCATTGAACCGGGCGGTTCAACGCTTTCACCACGGCTGCCGTAACAATATATCACCGGCCGGGCCAATTTTTGTTTGCCGGTGCGGAATCATTCCCACCGCAGGGGCAGCGTGATTCTCTGGCCCGGAGCGGCTCTCCCGGCACCCACAACAGACACGGGAGCATCCTCCGGCCGGACCACACAGGCATGTACTCAGGCGGTTGCCCCGAGCAGGCCGGGTGCGGGCAGCACCGGCTACCGGAACGACGGTGCTCACGCAGATGCCATCGCTACAAGCGGCCGGGCCCGGAACCGGATGCACTCCCGGAACGGGTCCTCCAGAGCCTGCCCGGCCCGGCGATGCCGGCGGGGAGAATACGTAACGTGGGGGGGCGCCGCCCCTCCATCATTCGAGTGGCTCTCCTACAACCCACCTATCCTGATCCACCGAGATGATCCCGGGGGCGGCACACCCCCGGTGTTCTCCCCCGGCTGTTATCCATTCCACTCATCCGCTGCCTGAAGGGCTGCCTGTGCGCGCTCTTCCGGCGAACCCCCGGCGGCGAACGAGAGGCCTCTAAAGTCGCCGCGCAGAACTTTCAGGGCATACTTCTCCCGGTCGATCTCTCTTCTCGTGCGGAACCCCAGCCGGCGGAAGACCTCGAGCGGAGGGCACCACCCCTTCACGGCGTGCTGCAGCAGGAACGGCAGGACAAGGGTCGGCAGGATCAGCCATCGCCGGTCGCGAAAGATCCCGAGCGCGAGCCCCGTCAGCCCCAGGGTGGCTGCGTTCGCCTCCAGCATCCGCTCGACGTCCCATTCGCGGTCCAGTTCCCGGATACGCCTGGTTATCTCGAAATTGTCCTGTGCGGCAAAGTAGCGAAGGTTCCCGGCGATCTCGCGATCGATCCGGGCATTGATCCCGGGCGCCGTGTGCTCCCGAACCCTGTCGGCGGTCATCCCCAAACACCTGCAGCGCGTGAACACACCCGGCGGGACAAGAAGATTACGGTCTGGCATTGGAGAAGGGCGGATATGGCTTACCTGCAGGTACAGGGCGACTTCCGGCTGCCGGACCCCGGGGAACCTCTTCAGGGACATCGGATCGCAATATTGATACGTGTAAAAATAGATCAACACCTGTTGACATTATCTTTCAGCACCCTCCCCGAACTGGCGCGGCTGCTCTCCCTGCTCGGGAACGAGCAGCGGCTCGCCGTACTCGGGGCGATCGCCACCGAAGGGAAGTATGCCCGCGAGGTCGCCGAAGAACTCGGCATATCGCGGCCGCTGGCCGCCATTTATCTCCGGCAGCTCGAGAAGCTCGGTCTCGCGGAGGGGGTCAGCCGGGCGTCGGACGAGCCGCCGTACCTCCGGAGGTACTACCGGGCGGTGCCGTTCGAGGTGATGCTGAATCTGGACGTGCTTATGTCGTTAGAGAGGTCGAAGGATGAAACAGGATAGGTGGAAACTCTGCCTGAAGGCGCTGTGGGGCGCCGTTATTGCATTGCTCGTGATCAGCGGCCTTATCGCCGGCTTGCTCGGCGGTTCGAACTCCTTGAATGCCGTGCTCGCCGGGTCCTTCATTGTTATCATAAATCTCGGTGTCCTGACGCTGCTCTTCATCATTGCCGTAAGGATCAAGGAGTGGATCGAGGGGCAGGTGACAAATGTCGCCGAACAGAAGGGTGCCGGTGCGGAACTCCAGATGCTGCGGCAGTCGCTGGAGCGGATCGAGGCAAAGGTCGACCGGATCGAGAGGATTCTCGACGGGATCTCCGAGTGAGCGCCAAAAATGATTGGGTGCAGGTAGGACGTGCAGTAGCGCGCTGCAGGGTGGGTGGACGAGGCGCAGGCAGGTCCATCGTCGCCTGGCCACGTATTGGTAAGAACCCACTACGTAATAATGTTTACCATTTATAACAAAAAGTTATATTCGTAGCAATCATCCCATTCTTTCCCGCTACCGGGAACCGTCCAGAGAGAGCCGCTCAGCCAGCCACGCGATACGGTCGCGGCGGGCCGCTTCGTCAAGCGAGTGGCCCGCGTCGTACCATTCGAGCGTCTTCGGGTCGCCCGCCCGCTCGAAGAACTCCCGGGCCTGCTCCTCCGTGAAGAACTCGTCGCGAAGAGCGGCCTGGAAGAAGAGAGGGGTGGGTGCGGCCCGGCCGACCCAGACGGCAGGGTCGAGTTCCGCGAGCGTCCGGCGGTAATGCTCGAATTTCTCGCCCTGCAGGTCGGGCAGGTTCACGGCGGCGACGTCGACAAACCTTCCGGTGCCCGTCATCAGGACAGCGGCTGAAAGACGCCGATCGACGCCGGCGAGCACCGCCCCGAAAAGCGCCCCGACACTGTGACCCACGAACCCGATCCGGTCCGGATCGACGATTGGCTGCGCTACGAGGAGATCTATCCCCCGGCGAAGGTCGATCACCGTCCGGGTATACTCCCTCACGGCCTCCTCGGGATCCGTGACTGCCTGACCCCAGGATGCTGCCGTATCGGCGGCCCAGGGAGCGTCGACGAGCAGGGAGGCCGCACCCATCCTGGCAAGGGTCACGGCCTCGGCGAGGAACGTGGCGCGGGAACCAAGTCCCGGGTGGAGGAAGAGAATGGCAGCCCATGGCCCGTCCCCCGCCGGGGCCACCAGGTAGGCCCGGACCCACCGTTCCGGGGCAGTCCGGTAGGTCAGGTCGCTGACCGAGACGTCGGTGCCGGCAATCTCGATCGCGGGCGGTCTCTCTGCATCGTAATCGAAGAGCGGGCGCAAATTATCGGCGGTTCGTTCCATAAGACTCCTTCTGCTTTCCTCTCGATTCGCCGGCAGATAAACCTGACGCCTGCGGGGAGAAAATGATTCCGGCATTCTATACCCTGCTCAGAATGGAAGGTTTTTCTACCCGGGAACCCTTTCCTTCAAGAGGTGATTTCATGGCGATTGACTGGTACCAGGAATTTGTCGACCTAAACCACACCCCGGGCCCGGACGAACTCGTAGCCCTCTACTACTTCGAGCCGGCGGAGGGGATCAGCAGGGAGGAGGCGGTCGGGAGGATCGCGTCCGAGAGCTCGACCGGGACCTGGACGACGCTCTTTACCCTGCCGCCCCGGATGCGGGACCTCCAGGCGAAGGCGTTCGAGATCGAGGGGAACTACGTGAAGATCGCCTACCCCCTCGCCCTCTGGGAGGAGGGGAACGCACCCCAGCTCTTAAGCGGCATCGCCGGGAACGTCTTCGGGATGAAGGCGCTCGACCGCCTCCGGTTGATCGACGCCTCGCTCCCGGCCGAATACCTCCGGCACTTCAAGGGTCCGCACTTCGGGATGGAAGGGATCCGGGATATGATGAAGGTCCGGGGGCGGCCGCTGACGGGCGCGGTCCCGAAGCCGAAGGTGGGGTTCACGGCGGAAGAGCACGCCGAGGTCGGCTACGAGACCTGGATGGGCGGGTTCGACTTCGTCAAGGACGACGAGAACCTGACGTCCCAGTCGTTCAACCGGTTCGAGGACCGTGTCCGGGCGATGGCGAAGATGCGGGATAAGGCCGAGCAGGAGACCGGCGAGAAAAAGTCCGCGTTCATCAACATCACGGCCGATACCGAGACGATGGAGAAGCGGGCGAAGATGCTCGCGGACTACGGCTGGAACTACGCCATGATCGACGTCGTGGTTGCCGGGACGGCAGCCGTCGCGACCCTCCGGGACTACTGCTCCGATCTCGGGCTCGCGATCCACGCTCACCGGGCGATGCACGCGGCCTTCGACCGGGACGAGAGGCACGGGATCACGATGCAGTTCCTGGCGAAGATGATGCGCCTTGTCGGCGTCTCGCAGATCCACACCGGGACCGCCGTGGGTAAACTGGTCGGCACGAGGGAGGAGGCCACGCTGCTTGCGGACATTCTCCGGGAGAAGCACACGAACGCCGTCAACCACATGGCCCTCGACCAGGACTGGGGCAGCATCAAGAGCGCATTCCCCGTCTCGTCGGGCGGTCTCCATCCCGGGCTCGTCCCGGACGTGCTCGATATCTACGGCACCGATCTCGTCCTCCTGGTCAGCGGCGGCATCCACGGCCACCCGAAGGGAACCCGGGCGGGCGCAGAGGCCACCATGCAGGCGATCGAGGCCTGGATGGACGGCGAGACGCTCGACGAGAAGGCGAAGAAGGCCACGGCGCTCCGGGAGGCGCTCGAGAAGTGGGGGTATTATAAGCCGAAGTGAGGGGGTTTGGATACTATTTCGATTGAGTGAGACTGCAAATACCCTAGATTATATGCCTGAAGTTGTGAGTTAGCCACGACGAACAGGGCGACTGAAACGAGGAGAAAGCCCGGTGCAGTGGACCGTGGTGGCTGCGCACCTTCGGTGCTCGTGCTCCTGCCCTTCGGCCAGTCGCATATCGCCCCTGGGGGAGGGGCTGACGGGGAGGACGACGTTCCGCAGGAACGGAGTTCGACCACCGTCAGGTGGGGAGGGGGGGGGGCCCTCCCCCCCCCCCCCCCCCTGTCCCCACCCCCCTCTCGGCGATATCCCCCTGAAATCCGTGCCAGGTGCAATCGAAGGAGACTAGAAGGCAGTCAACGAATTTTAAACAACTCTTTTCCTTCGCACCCCATCACGCACTCACCGGCCCCCGCCGCACCGAATCCCTGTCCACGGTAGCCATCCCGCTCTCGCGTATCTCCCCCGCCAGCCTCTTTAGCCCCTCGCGGAACTCGTCGATGTAGCCCTGCATCGAGAGGCTGCCCTCCGGGAAGGGGCAGTCGATGTCGTAGAGCCGCTCGATCATCGGATCTGAGGGGAGGAGGTCGACGGCGATCCCGGTCTCTTCCGCGGCCTCGACCATCGCCTTCCTAAACGGCCCGATGCAGTAGGCGAGCCGGTGCCGGTAGGTATCTCGTGTCTTCTCAAGGTAGCCCTTCAGCCGGTAGACCTCGATCCGGTGGAAGTCCCGCCGGATCCGCTCGTCCGTGGTCTTGCCGAGCATGTAGTGGTAGTTCTGGTAGGGGTACATGCACTCGAGCTCCGCGGGGACCGTCCCGCAGGTGCCGAATATGACGATATGGTAGTCCTCCGGGGCAAAGACGCCATCGATGATCCGCCGGAAGAGTTTGTGGCTCGGGCTCTGGCTGTAGGGTTTCCGGACGGCGCAGGGGAGGAAGAGGCCGATCTCCCGCGGCGCCACCCGGTAGTCGTCGATGATGAACCGGTAGGCGTCCTCGAACTCGTTGCGGTAGAACGGCGGGTCGAATATCTCGATCTCGTTCCCGTACCTGTCCTGCACGACCTCGACGACCCGCCGGGGGGCGCCTGCACTCCGCACTATCCGATCCTTCTGCATGAAAAAGCGTTCCACTATTGGTGTATACCGGTTGAACCGGAAAACAAAAAAGGGTGGTCTTCAGGAGCGCCGGCCGGGAGAGGTATGTTCCTGTTCCCGGTTGCAGTTCATTCCTGAGAGCCTCAAAACCGCCCGTGCTCCGGGCTCCGTTAACCCATTCTATTTAAATTTTGATACCTGCAAACGGCTATGAGGTAAGAAGACAAACATATCTGCACGCAGCAATGAAGAAGATCGTCATCAAGGGGGCGCGGGAGCACAACCTCAACAATATCACCGTCGAACTCCCGCGGGACCGGCTCATCGTCCTCACCGGCGTCTCCGGATCGGGGAAATCCACGCTTGCATTCGATACCATCTACGCCGAAGGGCAGCGGCGTTACGTGGAGTCGCTCTCCGCCTACGCGCGGCAGTTCCTCGGGCTGATGCGAAAGCCCGACGTCGACAGCATCGACGGGCTCTCGCCGGCCATCTCCATCGAACAGAAGACGACGTCCAAGAACCCCCGGAGCACCGTCGGCACGGTCACCGAGATCTACGACTACCTGCGGCTCCTCTTCGCCCGGGTGGGGACGCCGTTCTGCCCGGAGCACCATATCCCCATCGAGGCGCAGTCGCCGGAGAAGATCGCCGACCACATCGCCGGGACAATGGCCGGGACGGTCACCATCCTCGCCCCGGTCGTGCGGCAGAAGAAAGGGACCTACCAGCAACTCTTCAAGGACCTCGACCGGGAAGGCTACGCCCGGGTCCGGGTCAACGGCGAGATCCGCCGGACAGACGAGGAGATTGTCCTCGAGCGCTACCGCAAGCACGACATCGACGTGGTCGTTGACCGGCTCTCCGTCGACGAGCGCTCGAGGCTCGTCGAGGCGATCGAGAACGCCCTTGCAAAGTCCGAAGGGCTCGTCATCGCCGTCGACGAAGACGGCAACGAAGAGACCTGCTCGTCGCTCATGGCCTGCCCGGTATGCGGGATTGCGTTTGAGGAACTCCAGCCCCGGATGTTCTCCTTCAACAGCCCGTTCGGCGCGTGCGAGGAGTGCAACGGGCTCGGGATCAGGATGGAGTTCGACCCCGACCTGATCATCCCCGACAAGAGCAAGTCCATCGCCGAGGGTGCCGTCATGCTCTACCGGAACTTCCTCGACGGCTACCGGAGCCAGTACCTCGGCGCCGTCGCGAAGCACTTCGGGTTCTCGGTCTTAACCCCGATAAAGGACCTCACCGAGCGGCAGTATAACGCGCTGATGTTCGGTTCATCGGAGCAGCTTCGCCTCTCGATGAGGATGAGGAACGGGGACTCGTGGTCGCACTCCGGGACGTGGGAGGGCCTCGCCCCGCAGGCCGAGCGGCTCTACCACCAGACCCAGTCGGAGTACCGCCGCCGCGAGCTCGAGAAGTTCATGCGGGTCCTCCCCTGCCCGAAGTGCGGGGGCAGGAGGCTCAAAGAGAAGGTCCTCGCTGTGAAAGTCGCCGGGAAGTCCATCGTCGAGGTCACCGACCTCCCGGTCACGGGAGCGCTTTCCTTCTTCCGGACGCTGGACCTCACCGAGAGCGAGCGCGAGATTGCAAAGCAGGTCTTAAAAGAGATCGTCGCCCGGCTCGCGTTTCTGGAGCAGGTCGGGGTCGGCTACCTGACCCTCTCCCGGAGCGCAGGCAGCCTCTCGGGCGGGGAGGCGCAGAGGATACGCCTTGCAACGCAGATAGGATCGAATCTCACGGGTGTGCTCTACGTCCTCGACGAGCCCTCCATCGGGCTGCACCAGCGCGACAACAGAAAACTCCTCGAGACCCTGCAGCACCTCCGCGACCTCGGCAACACCCTCGTCGTGGTCGAGCACGACGAAGATACCATCCGGAGCGCCGACTGGGTCGTGGACATGGGGCCCGGCGCCGGGCTCCACGGCGGCGAGATCGTCGCGGAAGGGCCGCCGGATGTCATCGCGCGAGCCCCTGCCTCGCTCACGGGCCGTTACCTTGCGGGCGACCTGAAGATCGAGGTTCCCGCGACCCGCCGGCGGAGCAGCCGGTTCATCAGGCTCTCGGGCTGCCGGGAGAACAACCTCAAGGACATCGATGTGAATATCCCCATCGGCGTCCTGACGGTCGTCACCGGGGTCTCGGGGTCGGGGAAGTCCACGCTCATCTACGAGACGCTTTATAGGGCGCTGATGCAGAAACTCCACAATTCACGGGAACCCCCGGGAAAGCACGGCAACCTTGTCTTCGACGACGAGCTCGACAAGGTGATCGTCATCGACCAGAGCCCCATCGGGCGGACGCCGCGCTCGAACCCGGCGACCTACACCAAGGTCTTTGATGAGATCCGGAAGGTCTTTGCCGGGACGAAGGAGGCGAAGGTCCGGGGCTACAAGCCCGGCCGGTTCTCGTTCAACGTCAAAGGCGGGCGGTGCGAGGCCTGCCAGGGCGACGGGCTCATCAAGATCGAGATGAACTTCCTCCCCGACGTCTACGTCGAGTGCGAGGAGTGCAAGGGGGCGCGCTACAACCGCGAGACCCTCGAGGTGAAGTACCGGGGCAAGTCCATCGCCGACGTCCTCGACATGAGCGTCGAGGAGGCGATCGGCCTCTTCGAGAACGTCCCCTCGATCAGGAACAGGCTCGATACGCTCTCCCGGGTCGGGCTCGGCTACATCAAGCTCGGCCAGAGTTCCACCACCCTCTCGGGCGGCGAGGCGCAGCGGATCAAGCTGACCCGCGAACTCTCGAAGCGGGCCACGGGGAAGACGATCTATCTCCTCGACGAGCCGACGACCGGACTGCACTTCCACGATGTAAAGAACCTGATAGCGGTCCTCGACGACCTTGTGGCGCGGGGGAACACGATGGTGGTGATCGAGCACAACCTGGACGTCATCAAGTCGGCCGACTATGTCATCGACCTCGGCCCCGAGGGCGGGGACGCTGGCGGCGAGGTCGTCGCGGCAGGAACCCCCGAGGAGGTCGCTCTGGTCGAAGGGAGTCACACGGGTGCGTTCTTAAAGGAGATCCTCAAGAAGCCATGATCGACCCCACAACCCTTCCGACCGAGCCCGGGTGCTACCTCTTCTCCGACGACGAGGGCACCGTCATCTACGTCGGGAAGGCGAAGAACCTCAAGAAGCGCGTATCGAGTTACTTCTCCCGGCACGACCTCGACCGGAAGACCGGGAGGCTCGTCGCCGCGATTGCCGGAATCGACTTCATCGTCACCGACACCGAGGTCGAGGCGTTCATCCTCGAGAACACCCTGATCAAGAAGCACCAGCCGAAGTACAACATCGACCTGAAGGACTCGAAGAGGTACGCCTACATCCACGTCACCGACGAGCCCTACCCCAGGGTCCACACCGCCCGCCAGCCCGACGGAAACGGCCGCTACTACGGGCCGTTCGTCTCCGCACGGGAGCGCGAAGACCTGCTTCGCCTCCTGAAATCCCTCTTCGGGCTCCGGTCGTGCCGGCGCCTCCCCCGGCGTCCGTGCCTCCGGGCCCACATCGGTTCGTGCAGCGCCCCCTGCACGGGAAGGATCGGCGAGGACGACTACCGGGAACGGGTCAGGAAGGCCGAATCGGTCCTGAAAGGGGATATCGCCGGCCTCATCCGGGCGCTCCGCGAGGAGATGGCGGCCGCGGCAGAGCGGCAGGAGTACGAGCGGGCGATGGAGCTCCGCGACCAGATTACGGCGCTCGAGGGGCTGCGCGAACGCCAGCACGTCGACCGGCAGAAGACCTACAACGAGGATATCGCCAACTATATCGTGAGCGAGGGAACCGTCTTTCTGATGCTCTTCAACGTCGACCGGGGAACGCTGGCCGGGAAGCGGGAGTACACATTCGACGAGACGGAGGGGTTCCTGGAGGAGTTCCTCGCCCGCTACTACGCCGACCACGAACCGCCGCAGGAGGTGATCCTGCCCGTGCCGGTCGACGACGCGGTCGCCGGCTACCTCTCCCACCTCCGGGGAGGCAGGAAGGTCCGGGTGGTCGTGCCGCAGCGGGGCGAGAAGAAGAACCTCCTCGACCTTGTCAGGAAGAACGTGGAGATCGCGTTCTTCGGCGACCGGATCAAACTGGATGAACTGAAACGCCGGCTGCACCTCCCCGACCTCCCGGTCGCGATCGAGTGCTTCGACATCTCCCACCTCTCCGGGACGGCGATGGTGGGCTCGATGGTGCGGTTCCTCTGGGGGAAGCCTGATCGGCGGAACTACCGGCGGTTCCGGATACGGACGGTCGAGGGCATCGACGACTTCGCGGCCATCGCCGAGGTGGTCCGCCGGCGCTACTCGCGCCTCCAGAAGGAGGGCGGCGAACTTCCCGACCTGATCCTGATCGACGGCGGGAAGGGGCAGCTTGCGGCGGCCGTCGCCGTGCTCAAGGAACTCAGGATCACAGTCCCGATCGCGGCGATCGCGAAGCGCGAGGAGGAGGTCTTCGTGCCGGGCTTCTCCCACCCCCTCCCCCTCGAGAGGCACGAGAAGGCGTCGCTCTTCCTCCAGGAGATCCGCGACGAGGCGCACCGGTTCGCGGTCACGTATCACAGAACCCTCAGGAAGAAGACGGTGGCACCATGACGGAATTTCACCTTAAAGCAGATTTTAAGCCGACCGGATCGCAGCCCGACGCTATCCGGAAACTCACCGGCGGCCTATCCCGCGGCGAGCGGTACCAGACCCTTCTCGGGGTGACGGGGTCGGGGAAGACCTTCACGATAGCAAACGTCGTCGAGGAGGTCCAGAAGCCCACCCTTGTTGTCGCCCACAACAAGACGCTTGCCGCCCAGCTCTACAACGAGTTCAGGTCGTTCTTCCCCGATAACCGGGTGGAGTACTTCGTCTCCTACTATGACTACTACCAGCCCGAGTCCTACATCGCGAAGCGCGACCTCTACATCGAGAAGGATGCCCAGATCAACCCCAAGATCGAGCAGATGCGGCTTGCGGCAACCGCGTCGGTCCTCTCCCGGCCCGACACCATCATCGTCGCCTCGGTCTCCTGCATCTACGGTCTCGGGAACCCCGCGAACTTCCGGGGGATGGGGTTCGAGGTGAAGGTCCGCGACCGGATGCGGCGGGACGATATCATCCGGCGGCTCATCGACATCCAGTTCGAGCGAAACGACATCGAACTCATGCCGGGCCGGTTCCGGGTGAAGGGCGACACCATCGATATCGTCCCCGGCTACTTCAACAACATCATTCGTATCGAACTCTTCGGGGACGAGGTCGACCGGATCAGCGAGATCGACAAGACCTCGGGAGAGCGGCTGGAGGCGATGGACTACTTCTTCGTCTACCCGGCCCGGCACTTCGTCGCCCCGGAGGAGGAGAAGGAGCGGGCAATCGCCTCGATCGAGCAGGAACTCGAGGAGTGGCTCCCGAACCTCGGCATGCTCGAGGCGCATCGCCTCCGCCAGCGGACGCTCTATGACATCGACATGATCCGCGAGACCGGGACCTGCAAGGGGATCGAGAACTACTCCCGCCACTTCGACGGCCGGAAGGCCGGGGAGAAGCCCTACTGCCTGCTGGACTACTTCCCCGAGGACTTCCTGATGGTGATCGACGAGAGCCACCAGACCCTGCCCCAGGTCAGGGGGATGTACCACGGCGACTATTCGAGGAAGAAGTCGCTCGTGGACTACGGCTTTCGGCTCCCGTCGGCGTTCGACAACCGGCCTCTGAAGTTCGACGAGTTCTCGGACTATATGCAAAACGTCATCTTCGTCTCGGCGACTCCGGGAGACTACGAACTGAAGCGTTCGAGCGTCGCGGAGCAGATCATCCGGCCGACGGGGCTCGTCGATCCCGCGGTCGAGGTCCGGCCGATCGAGGGGCAGATCCCGGACGTGATGGCAGAGATCCGGGCCACCATCGACCGCGGCGACCGGATACTGCTGACGACCCTCACGAAACGGCTCGCCGAGGAACTCTCGGAGTATCTCGCCGAGCAGGGGATCAAGACCCGCTACCTTCACTCGGAGATCGACACCATCGAACGGACGGAGATTATCCGGCAGCTCCGTCTCGGGAAGTACGACGTCCTCGTCGGGATCAACCTCCTGCGGGAGGGGCTCGACATCCCCGAGGTGGGGTTCGTCGGCATCCTCGACGCCGACAAGGAGGGGTTCCTCCGCGACGCGAGAAGCCTGGTCCAGACGATCGGGCGGGCGGCCAGGAACGCGAACGCGAAGGTCGTGCTCTACGCCGACACTATGACCGACTCGATCAAGAAGGCGATGGCCGAGACCGGGCGGCGGCGGGCGATGCAGCTCGACTACAACGCCCGGCACGGCATCACGCCGCAGACGATCGTAAAACCGATCCGCGAGAAAGAGGTCGATATCACCGATATCAAGCACGTCCCGAAGTCCGAGGTTCCGAACCTGATCATCGAGCTCGAGGCCGATATGCGGGAGGCGGCGGAGCGCCTGGAGTTCGAGCGGGCGATAGCGCTCCGGGATATGATCAAGAAGCTGCAGGAAGGGAAGGTGCGATAGAGGGCCGGCGGTGAGAGGAGGAGAAGGTGCAACTCTACAGGAATTCCCGTACTTCGGAAAATTATGATAAGGCGTAATTCGAAATTATGAGCGATAGCGGACTAAACAGTTGAATTGGTGGAAAAGACCCGTACAGTGGACCGTGGGAGTATCGCCATTGGGGGAGGGGCTTACGGGGAGGGGGGCGTGCCCCCCTCCCCTGTCCCCACCCCCCCAGGCGCGATATCCCCTCGAAAGCCGCGCCCGGGTGAATTACTACTGGAAGGCAGAGCGCCGCAGTAACAGATGGCGCATGTAGTCGCACCTTGCAGGCAGACCCTCCCCCTCACACCTCAACACTCCCCTCGACCGGGCGTATCGTCCCGCGCTCCGGCAGGATGAGCCAGAGCAGGATGTAGATGATGATCCCGGGCAGGAACCCCGTGAGCACGGTAACGATGACCCAGATTGCCCGGATGACGTTCGGGTCGATCTCGAGATACTCTCCAATACCGCCGCATATCCCGGCAACCCACCGGTCGGACGTTGAACGGGTTAACTTCTTTGCCATTGACAACTCCCGGGGCGCTCATTCTGCCGTCGATGTAATAGATGTTTCCCCGGAGGATGGGACGCGGAACACCGGCATCCGGAGGCTCAGCCGGAAACGGAGCGGGCGGCACCGCGCTTCCGCTGCCCGGATCGGGGGCGGGCCTTCCCGGTCCGGCTCTCTTCCCGGCCGCCGGCAGTGATGCCGGACGGAATGCAGGCATCGCAGCCCCCGCAGGGAAGGGCGTCGAAGCGCTCCCCGAAGTATTCGAGGAGCACCTTTCTCCGGCACTCCGCTGTTGTGCAGTAATCCGCCATGCTCTGCAGTTTCGAGCGTGCGACCTCGCGCTGGAACTCGGACGCAAGATCACGGTCGATGAACGATCGGAGGCGCCGTGCGTCGCTGTCGTTATAGAAGAGGATGCAGTCGCTCTCTTTTCCGTCCCTTCCGGCCCGGCCGCTCTCCTGATAGTAGGCCTCGAGGGTCTTTGGCATGTCGTAGTGGACGACGAACCGCACATCCGGCTTGTCGATCCCCATGCCGAACGCGCTCGTCGCGCAGACGACGGGGACCTTCCCGCCGATGAACCTATCCTGCGTCCGGGCCCGGGCAGTCGGCGTCATCCCGGCGTGGTAAGGGAGCGCCGATATCCCGCCGGCGCGGAGCCGTGCCGCGAGTGTCTCGGCCCCCTCCCGGGTCGCCACGTAGACAATCCCGGCGTCCCCTCTCCGGCCCCGGAGGTAGGCCCGGAGCCGCTCGTACGCGTCCTCCTCCTTCTGAAGAACAGCGTAGCGGAGGTTCTCCCGATTGAAACTCCCGACGTAGACCGTGGGGTCCGAAAGATTGAGCTGCCGGACGATATCTTCGCGGACGTCCGGCGTCGCGGTCGCCGTCAGGGCAACCATCGGCACCCCCGGGAACCGTTCCTTGAGTACAGAGAGCGACCGGTACTCCGGGCGGAACTGGTGCCCCCACATCGATATGCAGTGCGCCTCGTCGACCGCGATCAGCGTGACCGGAAGAGACGCCACAAAGTCGAGGAAGCCGTCGTCGACCGCCTTCTCCGGCGAGACGTAGAGGATCTGGATGAGGCCCTCGTTGAGTTCCGCGAGGATTCGCCGCGTCGTAGCGTAAGACCCGGAAGAGTTCAGCGCTTCCGCGCCGATCCCCTGGGCCTGCAGGTCGTCGACCTGGTCCTTCATCAGGGCGATGAGGGGCGATACCACCAGCACAACACCGTCGCCGACGAGCGCGGGAACCTGATAGCAGAGCGACTTGCCGCCTCCGGTCGCGAGCACCGCAAGGACGTCGCGCCCGGAAAGAATGTCCTCGATGATCTCCCGCTGGTAGGGGTTGAACGCCGTATGCCCGAAGTAGCGTTGCAGGATCAGGTTCAGGCGATCCATCGCTATATAAGTGGGCGCTCTACCGGCATAGTATCTTCGGCCCGGGAGATTCCGGCGGAATGAGGCCGGATTGGGCAGGTTTCCCTGATACATCGAATCGTCATAATTGAAGCGTGAGGTGAATCCCGATACTCCCACAGATTTCGCGCCTTCGCGCCTTCGCGTGAGACAACAGTTGTTGGGAGGATGATGTAATCTCACGCGAAGACGCGAAGTTCGCGAAGGAGCAACCCAAGGTGTAGAATATCGGATTACCACTGAGTGCTAGCTGGAAACCCCGTCCCAGAACCCGGCGACGGCGGAGAAGATCCGCTCCCGCAGTTCCGCGAGGCGTGCCTCCCCGGCCTCGTGGTCTTCGGTCTCGTAGAATCCGCGGTTGATCTCGACCTGGACCCAGGGGATCCTTCTGCGCCGGTAATGCGCTACCGAGATGAACCCACCCCGGAAGGGATCGTTCATCGCAACCTGCCCCTCACCCTCGAACTCTGCCTGGAACGACCGGGCGAGCGCCTGGAGCCACTCCGGGGGGCACGTCACGAGAGCGCCCGCCCTTTTCGGCCTCCCGTCCCGGTCCCCCCGGTTGCTCAGGCAGAAGAGCGGGCGGGGGCGTTCCGCGTCCATCCGGACCGGGGGGGACCTGGGCAGCATGCTGTGGCAGTCGAAAGCGATCTCGATCGGCCGGGTATCGAGCGCCTCGCTCAGCCGTTCGTGGAACGGGTAGTAGTAATTCTTCAGAAGCGCCCCTATCAGTTCCCTGCCGGGCACCCGGCCCTTCCGGAATACCGGCGTCCCGTCCTGCGTGATGACCTTGACCACACCGTCCTGGGTCCGCGGCGGGTAGTCGTAGGGCGCCCGGTTGGTGTCGACGAAGATCCTTGAAACGTCGAAGTCGACCAGCGCCTCCACCGCACCGTCGAACCCGTAGATGCGGCGGGTGTGGGGATCGCTGTTGAAGACGATCTCCTTTCGGGTGAGGTTGACGAGACCGTGGAGTTCGGGTGGAACGGAGGTGCCGCTGTGGGGGATCGAGATGAGGAACGGGTATCGGTTGCTCAACCCCACCTCCCTCCACCGGGTAACGTTCCGGAACTGACGCTCATGCTGCTTCCCGCGGCAGCCGTATGGGTGCATCCGCTACAAAAGTGCACTGGTCGATATCCATACAACATCCGCCGCCGGACCCGGCGGGCATGAATATAAAGGCGAAGCGCCTCTTTACCCGGAGGGAACCGGCCCCGAACGGTGAGTAATATGGGAAGAGAAGAGTGGTCGTCAACACTGGGGTTCATTCTCGCAAGCATCGGGTCAGCCGTGGGTATAGGGAACATATGGCGGTTCCCCTACATCGTGGGGGCCAACGGGGGCGGCGCGTTCCTGGTTCCGTACCTGATCGCCGTCCTCCTCTTCGGCCTCCCTCTGATGGTGCTGGAACTCGCCATAGGCCGCTCGACAGGGACGTCGGTCATCTCCGCCTTCCGCTCGATACGGCAACGGTTCGCCGCCGCCGGTCTTGTCATCGTCGGCGTCGTCAGCCTGATCCTCGGCTACTACCTGGTGATCACAGGCTGGGTGCTCGCATACGCGCTCTTCTTCGCCTTCAACCAGCCGGTGGAGTTCGGGGCATTTACGGGCTCTTACCTCCCGCTCATCTTCTATCTCCTCTCCGGGCTCGCGGTCTACGTGACGGTGCGGTCCGGGGTCAGGGGAGGGATCGAGAGGCTCTCCCGGTACCTCATCCCGGCCCTCCTCGTGATCCTCCTCTCTCTTGTAGCCTTCTCGCTCACGGAGCCAGGAGCGGTCGAGGGGATCGGGTTCTACCTCTCCCCCGACTTTTCGAGGCTGACCGACCCGGCCGTCTGGATCGCGGCCTTCGGGCAGGCCTTCTTCTCGCTCTCGGTGGGCATGGGCATCCTGCTCACCTTCGGGAGTTACCTCAGGAGAGAAGCCCTCTTCCGGAACGCCACCATCATCGCCGCCGCCGATATGCTGGTTGCAGTCCTTGCCGGTCTCGCGATCTTCCCGCTGGTCTTCACCGCGGGTCTTGACCCCGCAGCCGGGGTGAACCTCGTGTTCATCACCCTGCCCACGGCCTTTATGGAGATCCGGTACGGCATGCTGCTCGGAGCGCTCTTCTTCCTGATGCTCTTTGCTGCGGCGCTCACCTCTGCGGTCTCCATGCTCGAGGTCCCGGTGGCGACGCTTATGGACTCCTACGGCTACCCCCGGAAGCGTGCCACGCTCCTTGTCTTCGCCGCGGTCATGCTTCTCGGGCTCTCGTCTGCTCTCAGTTACACCGCCCTGAACCTCGAAGCATTCGGAATGCCCTTCCTCGACCTTGCCGACTACGCGTTCGGAACGATCGGCCTCATCGTCGCCGGGCTGATCATGTGCATCGTCGGAGGATGGTTCATGAGCCGAACCCGACTCTGTGCAGAGATCGGCGGCTGCGGGTGGCAGCAGACGGTCTACATGGCGCTCATCCGCTACGGCGTTCCGGCAATCCTGCTGATCACGCTGATCGGGAGTTTCTTCCGGGTTTCGGGATGAAGGAAAGCCGGCTATATCTCCGGCACCTGCTCCTCGGCCCGCCTGCTCTTCTCCTGCGCCTGGAGGGCATCAATGACGTCCTGCATGTCGGGCACCGTCGTCACCGGGTACTCCCCGACGAATATGATGCGCCCGAACTCGTCGACGACGATGTTTGCCCGCCGGGAGTAGCCCTTCTGGCTGTCGAAGACATCGTACATCTGGGCTACGGCGCCGTGGGGCCAGAAATCGGCAAGAATCCGCGTCTTCGTGATACCGAGGCTCTCCGCCCACGCGCGCTTGCAGGGGACGGAATCCACGCTGATGCCGAGAGCAACGGCACCAAGGGCGTCGAACGTTCCCCGGTTCGCCTCGAGCGCCTCCATCTGCCTGGCACAGATGCTGGTCCAGGCCAGCGGGTGGAACGAGAGGATAACCCGCTTTCCCGGGAAGCCCGAGAGCCGGATTTTGCTTCCATTCTGGTCCGGTATCGAGAAATCCTGAGCCTGTTCGCCGACCTCGACCATCCTGCATCACCGGGTGAGACTCCGGTCCCGATGAAGATAAACATTTCTCACGACCGATCGTTCCCTCTCCCCCCCGGGCAATTCTTCGTGCACGGGACCGACGGCGACTCCTGCACCCGGCCGCTGCTCGCCCGTTGCTCGAAGGGCTGCCGGATGTGTCCCGCAGGTTTAAGGCTCCTGCTGGCAAGAACATTACAATGCCACCTGCCACCGATATTGCGATCATCGTCCTCCTGATACTCGTAAACGGCTTCTTTTCGATGGCGGAGTTCGCGCTCGTCTCTGCAAGAATGGCACGCCTGCAGAAGAGAGCAGCGGGCGGCGACGCCGGGGCGGCGACCGCCCTCGAACTTGCCGCGGACCCGACGCAGTTCCTCTCCACCATCCAGATTGGCATCACCCTCGTCGGGATCCTGGCCGGGGCTTTCGGCGGGGCGACGCTCGCGGGGCCTCTCGCGGAGGAATTCGCCGGATTTCCCTTGATCGCGCCTTACAGCGGCCCGCTCGCGGTCGTAACCGTCGTCGCCGCCATCACCTACTTAACGCTCGTCGTCGGGGAGCTGGTGCCGAAGCGGGTGGCCATGACTCACGCCGACCGGATTGCATCGCTGGTCTCGCGCCCGATACGGCTCCTCTCGCTGGTCGCCGCACCGCTCGTCCGGCTGCTGAGTGCCTCGACCGAGGGGGTTCTCATGCTGCTCGGGGTGCGAAAGCCATCGGGGCCCGAGGTTACGGAGGAGGACGTCAGGGTTCTCATCGGGCAGGCCACCCGGGAGGGCGTCTTTCTCGAGGCGGAACAGGATATGGTGGAGAGCGTCTTCCGCCTCGCCGACCGGCGGGTCAGCGTGCTGATGACCCCGCGGCCCGACATCGTGGCCGTGGACGTCGATGACCCCGCCGAAGAGAACTGGCAAAAGATGATGGACTCCAGGCACGTTTACTTCCCGGTCTACCGTGACCACCTGGACAACCTGCTCGGTGTCGTCTCGGTTCGCAGCCTCTGGGCACGGATGATCGCGGGCGAGCCCCCGGACATCATGAAGGCGATCGAACCCGCCTTCTTCGTGCCCGAGAGCGTCCCGGCACTCTCGGTTCTCGACGAGTTCAAAGCCTCCGGGGCGCGGATCGCCCTCGTCACCGACGAATACGGGAGTATCCAGGGCCTGGTCACCATCCATGATATCATGGAGTCGATCGTCGGCGGCATCCCGTCGCCCGAGCATCCGCCCGAGGGTCCGGCGATCCGTCGTCCGGACGGATCGTGGCTCATCGACGGGATGCTCCCGGTCGATGAGTTCCACGACCTCCTCGACGTGGCGGCTACCCTCCCCGGAGAGGGGCGCGGGTATTACCAGACACTCGGCGGGTTCGTGATGATGTACCTCGAACGGACGCCGGAAGCCGGCGACCGGTTTGTCTGGAACGGATTCCGGTTCGAGGTGCTCGATATGGACGGCCACCGGGTCGATAAGGTGCTCGTCACCCCGGTGGAGGGCGGGAAGGGGAAGAAGGAATGATTTTTGGCCTCGCTGGCTCTCTTCGGGAAGAGTCGTCGATTGCGTCGCGGACATGGGGTCGGGGGGCTGCACGACTCGAAGCCTCATGGCTTCTCATGCTCCTGCTCACGCCCTTCGGGTGCTCACGCTCCCTCCTCTTCGGGGAGGTCACGGCTCGAACCCTAACGGTTTCTTAAACTTCGGACATTGTCCGTCGCACTTTCGACCAGCCGCAATTCGTACCTTCGGTGCTCTCGCTCCGGTTCTTCGCACCTCACGGCGCTCACGTTCCCAGCCTCCGGCCAGCCGCGTAACGAACCATCGCCTATCGCCACGCACTGCCCGCCCCCGGAGGGGGGGCGGAACGACTGCCGGAGCGTAGTGAACGGCAGGAGTTTGAGCACCGTCAGGTGCGATTGAGGAGCGCGAAGCGCGGGCGGTGGGGGTTACAGGAATCCTATAGTATGTGGAGACAGGGGAGGGAGGCTGCACCCCCCTCCCACCTAACGGTGGTCGAGCTCCGGTTCTACGAACCGTCGCACTTCCCACCTAACGGTGGTCGAGCTCCGGTTCTACGAACCGTCGCACTTCCCACCTAACGGTGGTCGAGCTCCGGTTCTACGAACCGTCGCACTTCCCACCTAACGGTGGTCGAGCTCCGGTTCTACGAACCGTCGCACTTCCCACCTAACGGTGGTCGAGCTCCGGTTCTACGAACCGTCGCACTTCCCACCTAACGGTGGTCGAGCTCCGGTTCTACGAACCGTCGCACTCCCCGTCGGCCCCTTGCACCTAACGGTGCTCCTGCTCCTGCCCTTCGGCCAGTCGCACTCCCCAATGGCGATACCCCCACGGAAGCCGTGCTATGTGTAATTTGACATTCGTACCTGTGTGACTACCTACACAATCTCAACCAGGCTGACGGTGAACGTGAGGTCTTCGCCCGCGAGGTGGTGGTTCGCATCGATGGTGATCGCATCGGCCGATACCGCGACGACCGTCGCGGGCAGCACCTGCCCGTTCTGCAGGGGTATCCCGACCTGATCGCCGACCGTCAGGTTCTCTCCGCCGGTGATCCCGGCCGGGTCGAGGGCAAAGACAAGTTCCTCCTGATACGGCCCGTATGCCTGATCGGCCGGAATGTGAAGAGTCTTTTCCTCCCCGACCTGCATCCCGACAACGCCCGTGTCAAACCCCGGGATCACCTCGCCCTTGCCGACGGTAAATTCGAGCGGATCGCGCCCGGCGGAACTGTCGAAGACCGTCCCGTTCTCGAGGGTCCCGGTGTAGTGGACCTTCACGGTATCTCCGGACTTCACCTTTGCCTCTTGGCCGTCGCTTGCGATGCAGCCTGAAGTGAAGGCGAGGACGCACGCGATCAGCAGCAGGACGCCGCACGCATGCCCGCCCCTCATGGTTTCCCCTCGCTATCGAGCGCCTTTCCGAAGCACTCCACCGCTTCGGCAAACCTGCCCTGCTTATCGAGCGCTCTCCCTTTCAGGTACCATGCCCGGGCATGGCGGGGGTCTGCCTCGAGAACCTTATCGAAGCAGGCGGCTGCCTGATCGGGTTTGCCCAGGTGACCGAGGGCGAGCCCCTTCGCGAGCCAGGCATGGACGTCGCCCCCGCCCAGTTTTATAGCCTTATCGAACGCCTTGATGGCATCCTCGTGCCGTCCCAGCGCATCCATGAGTCTTCCGGCCGCGTTCCAGGCGGCCGCGTTCTTCGGGTCGACCGAGAGCGCCTTCTCGTAGCTCGCGAGGGCGTCGTCATACCTGCCTGCCTTCTCGAGCACCGCCCCCCGCATGAAGAGAGCGGCGGGATTCTCGTCCTGGATGACGATGATCTTGTCGATTGACTTGACCGCCTCCTCGTAACGCCCGAGATGAATGAGGGCCGACGAGCGGGCGTGGAGGGTCTCGATGCTGGTCGGTTCCCGGTCCAGCACCTGCGTGTAAGTGGCGAGGGCATCGTCGTATCTGCCGGCCTTCTCGTGGGCCTCCCCGAGTCTTCGCAGGGTGAGAGCATCCGCCGGATCGGCTTTGATCACCTTCTCGAAACATTCCACAGCGTCTGCGTAGCGACCGAGCCACATGAAGATCTCCCCGCGCCGCTGCCAGGCGGCCCAGTTCTCCGGGCTCGCCTCGACGATACTGTTGGAGCACTCGAGCGCGTCTTCATACCGGCCCATGTGCACGAGGGCGCTCTCGAGGGTGTACCATGCTTCGGCGTCACGCTCGTCGCCCTCGAGCACCAGTGCGTACTGCTTGATCGCTTCGCTGAACTTTCCGTCCCGCTCGAGCGTCATGCCGAACGCCATTCTCGCATCGCGGTCTTCGGGAGCGATCTTCAGGTAGTGTTCGTATGCTGCTCCCGCCTCTTCGTGCCTGCCGACGGCTTCCAGCATATCGGCCCGGATCTTTAAGACCGCGGCATTCGAGGCATCGGAGGCGAGCACCCGGTCGCAGCACTCGATCGCTTCCCGGTGCCTGCCGAGCCGTGCGAACGCGACGGCGAGCGCAAAGCAGGCGCCGGTATCGTCCGGCCGCTCGCCGATCACCTTTGCGTAGCACTCCGCCGCATCCGCGTACTGCCCCATCCTCTCAAGGGCCCGGCCCCGGTTGAACCACGCAAAGAGGTTGCCCGGGTCGGTCTCGACAGCCTGCTTAAAGCGCCCGGCAGCCTCCTCGTAGCGGCCGAGCATGGCGAGAACGAACCCCAGATTCACCAGGTGGCCACCGGCACCGGGATTGGCGGCAAAGAGCGTTTCGTAACAGTCTGCTGCCGCAGCATAGCGGCCGAGGGCCTCGAAGAGCCATGCCTTCCGAAGAAGCGTCCCGGCGTCCCCGGGACCGGCTTTTGTCACCCGGTCGATGGATTCGAGCGCCTCCTCGTATCGACCGAGGTGCTCAAGCGCCCTGCTCCGGCCGAGCAGGGCGGCCCGGTCGGCGGGCTCGCCCAGGAGTGCCCGATCGTAGCAGGCGAGCGCCTCTTCATACCGCCCGAGGTGCAGGAGCGCGTCTCCCCGGCTCTTCTCCGCAGCCGTATCCCGGGGATTGATCTCGAGGAGGGCTTCGAACGTCTTTGCCGCCTCAGCATATCGGGAGAGGTGCAACAGGGCGTCTGCCTTCCTGTACAGGAGCGGGAGGCTGTCTCCGCCGGTTTCCTGCACCCGGCCGAGATACGCCAGCGCATCGTCGTACCTGCCGAGGCTCATGAGAACATCCGCCTTCATCGAGCGGGCGGCGGTGTTGTGCGGTTCTTTCTCGAGAATCGCATCCAGGCAGCGGGCGGCCTCGTCGTACCTGCCGAGATGGATGAGTGCGGTGCTGCTCCGTTGCAGGACGGAGACGTTCCCCGGATCGGCCTCAAGAACGGTTTCGAAGTCCTCCTGCGCCTCCGCATACCGTCCCAGGTGGAGCAGTGCAGTCCCCCGGCAGTTGTAGACGATCTCGTTTAATGCGTCGAACTTCAGCGCCTTCTGTTTCCGGGGCGTCCCCATCTCGTCCCGCTCGAAGAGTGCAAGGTCGGTGCTGCTCCCGATCCACTTCATTCCGGTCATCGCCCGGTTCTCGAGAACGCGGTCGAACGACCGGATCGCCTCGGCGTACTGGCCGAGATGGAAGAGGGCCATGCCGCGGGCGTACCACACCTGAACCTGGCTCTGGTCGTGCTTCAGGATATGATCGAAGCTCTTGACCGCCCGGTCGTAGCGGCCGAGCGTATCGTAGACCATCCCCATGGAGTAGCGCACCGGGATATGGTCCGGGTCGGCGAGGGCGACTTTATCGAAGCACTCCATCGCCTCCGCGTATCTCCCTGCCCGGAGGAGCATTGAGCCGCGGTGGTACAAAGCGGGGACGTTGGGCTCGATGGCGACGATCTCGGCGTAGCAGCCGGCAGCATCCTGGAACTTGCCGAGGTGCTCGAGCGCCCGGGCTTTGCCGTAGAGCGCGTCGAGGTTGCGGGGTTCCGCCTCAAGCAGCCGGCCGAACGTCTCGACGGCTCCCGGGTAATCTCCCCGGTACAAAAGAGCGGTCCCGATTCTCGCGAGGGCATCGGTGCTGCCGGGCCTCACCCTGAGTATCTTCTCAAAACAGGCCGCCGCTTCCCGGTAGTCGCCGATCCGCTCGAGCATCCTTCCGTGCTTCTCCCGCAGGACAACGTCCTCCGGGTCTCCGGCCAGTGCCCGAGCGTAGGCTTGCGCCGCGTCGGCATACCGGCCGAGCCTCTCAAGCATCTCTCCCTGCCAGTACCAGGAGTTCGTGTCTGCGGGTTTTTCTTCGACGACCTTCGCGAAACATCCGGCCGCCTCCTCGTAGTCGCCTGCCCGGGCGAGGACGTGCCCCAGTGCCCGCAATGCTTCGGGGTTGCCGGGAGACGACTCGAGAGCCTTCCTCAGCCACTCGGCGGCTTCGTCGTCCCTGCCGAGACAGGCAAGCGCCCGGCCCATGGAGAGCCTGACCGGACCGTTTTCAGGATCGATCTTGAGCGCCTTTTCGAAGCTCTTTACCGCCTCGTTGTAGTTCCCGGCCTCAAACTGAGAATTCCCCTGCTTTATTGAGGGATTTGCATCCTTCCCCTGACCCAGAATATTACCGAAGAAATCCATCCGACACCATCTGCCGCTGCTCGTTTACTCCGCGATTACTCGACGCTGCACTCCGTGAATGGTTGCCTGCAAAGATGGCAACCGTCGTTTCCCAGGATTGATGTGCCGGCCAGTATTTGAAAGGACCGGTTTGTGCAGGCAAGCGGGTTCAGACTATAATGTGTGTTACGGATTCAAAAGAGTGCCGCCGCAAAAAGCATGCATCGTGCCGGAGCACGGGATCTCTCTGCAGCCTGCAGAGTACGATCCCGGGAGAAGGGCGGTCCGGGCCGCCTTCTCCTCAATCAAACGTCCATGATGGGGTCGAACTGCGATTTGCCGACCGGACCGTGGAAACTCGTGATTCTCGGGTCCATCCCGCAGACGGGGCAGGTGTAGTCTTCCGGCAGGTCCTCGAACGCGGTGCCTTTCGGGTAGCCGCGGAGCGGTTCGCCGCGTTTCTTGTCGTATACGTAGCCGCAGATCTTGCAGACGTACTTGGTCGGTTCCCAGAGCTCGAACCCCCACGTCCCGATCTGCCCCTTTCCGGTCGCACCGCAGACCGGGCATACGTAGTCCTCCGGCAGGTCTTCAAACGCAGTACCCGCCGGAATACCGCGGTGGGGTTCGCCCCGTAGCGGGGAGTAGACGTAGTTGCAGTATTTGCACCGGTATCGCTTCACTTTCTCCATAGGCATAACGTTCACCTCGCGAGAAACATCGGCACGAAGGCTGTTTCACCTGATAAGGTTTCGCGTTCCATGTCCGGTGCAGGCAAAGGCCCAGTTTTCTCGATCGCGAGGCCGGCCATCGCCAGAGAGTCCCCTCCGTCAAAACGGTTTCAGGAGTCCTGCCGCCTGCCGCCCGTAACGGCGCGCAAGAGGAGCGAGAGCATGAACATGAGGACGATTGCCGCGCCCCAGACGAGCAGGACCGCTATGAGGCCAAACCACCCTGTCCCGGACCCGGGCGCCCCTCCTCTCCAGGTAAATTCGCGTGTCCACGCCGTCTGTCCTTCTCCGCCGGGCGTCCGGGTCCGGAACGGGTCGTGCACTCCGGCGCCGGCACCGCCCCGGAGGGCGAGATCGTAGCGCGCCCGGGCATCAGGGTCGCTCAGCGTCTCGTAAGCCTGCTGGATGGCGATGAACCGCTCGCCTGCATTGGGATCGTGGTTGACGTCCGGGTGGTACTGTTTGACAAGCACACGGTACGCCGCCCGGATCTCTTCGGGAGTCGCGTCGGGAGCAACGCCCAGGATCTCATAATACGTCTGCACAGGAGGCATCACGCGGTCTCATCATATGATACTTCGCCCGTATCTCCGTTCACCGTCACCCGGGTGCCGGGCGGGATGCATGAGAACTCCGGCGGGAGACGGTCGACCATGGGGATCCCCGCGATGATCGCCCCGACCGCGATGATCGGTTCGGCCTCCGTATTGATGATCGCTGCGGGAGCCACGTCGTTCTGCTTCAGCGCGTAGATGACGTAGGACCCGACCGTCGATCCCTTCCCGTACGGGAACGCCAGCACGTGTCCGGCGATGGACTGCCCCTCGAGCGGGTGCCCGTGTTCGACGACGATGCCGGTATCCGGGTCGACACCCGAGAGGAACGATATGGGTTCGGAGGATATGAGGAGTTCCCCGTCTGCAACACCCCTGGATATGCTTCTGCCTTGCGTGATCACTGTCACCACATTATAATGTGGTTGGAGATCCAACTATATGAGTGACATGGACGAAACCATTGGCAGCACCCCCGGCAGCGATCACGACATGCTCACCCTCCAGATTCAGGACCTGAAAGCGCAGATCCTGGATTACAAACTCAAGAATGAGTTGCTGGAAAAGGAGCTCCTGCAACTCAGGAAAGAGAACGCTCAGTTGAAACGGGTGCCGCTGTTTGTTGCCGCTGTGGTCGATGTGCTTGAGAACGGCGAAGTGTATCTCCGGCAGCAGGGCAACAACCAGGAGTACGTCACCGCGGTCAGCGAGAAACTCCACCGCACCCTCAAGCCCGGAATGAAGGTAGCGGTGAACAACACCCTCTCGATCGTCAAGACGATCGGCAATATCTACGACGCGAGGGTCAGGGTCATGGAGCTCGACGAGCAGCCGAGCGTGACGTTCGAGCAGATAGGCGGCCTGAAAGACGAGATCGAGGAGGTCCGCGAGGCCGTCGAGTACCCGCTCACGAAGCCCGAGATCTACGAGCGCGTGGGCGTGGAGCCCCCGAAGGGCATCCTCCTCTACGGCCCGCCCGGGACGGGGAAGACCCTGATCGCAAAGGCGGTTGCCCGCCAGTCCCAGGCCCGGTTCATCAGGATGTCCGGGAGCGAACTCGTCCACAAGTACATCGGGGAGGGCGCGCAGCTCGTGCGCGAGCTCTTCATCCTCGCCCGGGAGCGCGCTCCGGCGATCGTCTTCATCGACGAGATCGACGCGATCGGGAGCATGCGCACGAACGACGGAACCTCCGGGAGCGCGGAGGTCCAGCGGACGCTGATGCAGCTCCTGGCGGAGATGGACGGGTTCGGCAACCGCGGCAACGTCCGGATCATGGCGGCGACGAACCGGATCGATATGCTTGACCCGGCGCTCCTCCGCCCCGGCCGGTTCGACCGGATCATCCAGGTTCCGCTGCCGGATGCCGGAGCGCGCCTGGAGATCCTGAAGATCCACACCGCGAAGATGACGCTTGCCGGGAGCGTTGACCTGCCCTCGCTTGCGGAGCTCGCCGGGGACACCACCGGCGCGGAGCTGCAGGCGATCTGCCGTGAGGCCGGGATGATGGCGATCCGGCGGGACGCAGACGCCGTCGGCCAGGAGGACTTCCTGCTCGCGGTCAGGAAGGTGAAGCGCGAGGTGGCGGCGCCCGACAGCCGCATGTACACCTGATGGGGATTCCTCCATCCCCGGATTTTAGAGGAAACCTTATCGACCTCTCCGGCCCCACCAATATGCGATGAACGTCCTCCTCATCCAGCCGGAGGGGGTTGACCTCTACGCCACCCTGCTCAAGTCCGATACCAGCAGGGGAGCCCTTCGATTTTACCAGCCCGATCGACTGGAATACGGCATACGCATCCGGACGGCGTCGCTCGGGAGTGCGCTTGCCCTCGTCTCCGAACTCCGGTGGTATATCCAGCGCTACGTCGAGGAGGTTCTCTTCGAGCCGGAGGAGGGCATCTTCTGCTCGTCCGGCCTTGCCCGCCAGATATACGAGCGGGATGTGAAACCCGCGGAGCCGTGGGCATACCGCTGCCTCTACCGGATTGCCGGCGACCACATGGTCGACACGATATGGATGGACGAAGGCACGACGCCGGAGGCGTATGCCGACCGTCTGGACCCAGGGGATACGGTGCTCGAGGTCTGGTGCACCCGGGAAGAGTATCCGACCGGGTAGGCGCGTCGATCTCGTTTTTACAATCCCTGATATACGTCGAGACCGAAACGGCGGCGGTAGTCCTGCCCGACGGCAAGAGTCATAACCCTACCCAGCGCAACTCGAATAAGGAAGAACCATGCCCTCCCCCTCCCTTAAAACGACCGTCGGCCCGCTTACGCTCGAGAACCCGTTCCTGCTCGCCTCGGGTCCGCCGACGGCCTCGGGCGACCAGATCCGGCGTGCGTTCCGGCTCGGCTGGGCGGGTGCGGTCACGAAGACCATCGCCCCGGACACGATGGAGATCCGGGACGTCTCGCCCCGGTTTGCGGCCTGGAAAGATGCGAACTCCGGGCTCCTCGGCTTCGAGAACATCGAGCTCCTCAGCAGAAAGAGCGTATCCTGCTGGACCGGGGAGATAGCAGCCACGAGGAAGGAGTACCCGGACCGGGTCCTGATCGCGAGCATCATGGCCTCGCCCGATCCGGAGGAATGGCAGGAACTTGCCTGTACCGTGCAGGATGCCGGGGCAAACGCGATCGAGCTGAACGTCTCCTGCCCCCACGGAATGCCGGAACGGGGGGTCGGTGCGGCCATCGGGCAGCACCCCGACCTGGTCCGCGAGGTGACGCGTGCGGTCCGAAAGGTCGCCGGGGTCCCCCTGATCGTGAAACTCACTCCCAACGTGACGGATGTCGTTCCCGTTGCAGAGGCTGCGGTGGACGGCGGGGCCGATATCCTCTCGGCCATCAACACGGTCCAGTGCCTGATGGGCATCGACCTCGAGACGCTCGAACCCCGTCCCTCGGTCGCCGGGGCGAGCACCTGCGGCGGGTACTCGGGGCCCGCGGTCAAACCCATAGGCCTCAAGATGATCGCGCAGATCGCCCGGGAACTTCCGGTCCCTCTCATCGGTATCGGCGGCATCTCCCGCTGGCAGGACGCCGCCGAGTACATAGCGGCCGGGGCGTTTGCGGTTCAGGTCTGCACGGCGGTGATGTGGGAGGGGGCGGGCATCGTCCGGGGTATGAGCCAGGGTCTGGCGGGGTACCTCGCGAAGAAGGGTTTTTCGAATCCCGGGGAACTCAGGGGCCGTGCTCTTCCCCGCATCGGCACGCATGCGGCTCTCTCCCGGAGTGAACGTCATTTTGCAGTCAGAAGGTTCCCGGAGCGGTGCATGTCCTGCGGCCGTTGCGTAACCGCCTGCCGCGACGGCGGGTACCATGCCGTCTCGATGGCGGACGGAGAGGTCATCATCGCCACGGAGCGGTGCGACGGGTGCAGCCTCTGCTCCCACGTATGCCCGGCAGGCGTGATCGCGATGCTGCCCGGTGCATGAAAGCCCGACCGGGATCCGGCCGTCATGGCTATTGGCGCCCGGGTATCTCTCTCTTATATGCGGAAAGATCGAACACTGGTACATGCAGAGCTGGATCGGCGGAGACCTGAGGTTCTCCTACTGCACCGAGCACGACCTTCCCGATATATCCCGGATGCTCTCGAAGGAGTCGGTCTACAGGTGGCTCTTCTTCGGGCCGAACACGGAAGAGGATACCCGGTCCTACTTCCTCCCTCTGATCGAGGAGATGCAGGAGGCGCTCGCGGAGGGGAAGACGCCGGAAAATCACGTCTTCACGATACGGCTGAAGCATTCCGGGGAGTTCGCCGGGCAGTGCGCACTCCTGCCGATCGACTTCAGCCCGGGATCGTATCTGATCGGCTACCAGCTCGACGATGCCTGCTGGAGAAGAGGCTACGGCACCCTGGCCTGCACCTTTCTGGTCTACTTTGCGTTCACCGTCCTCGGCGGTTACCGGTTAAACGGCGACACCGTTGCCGATAACATGGCATCGCGGCGGGTGATGGAGAAGTGCGGCTTTGTCCGGGAGGGTGTCCAGAGGCGGTACTGGCATGCCGGGGGCCGGTATTACGACCGCGTTGTCTTCGGCCTCCTCGCGAGCGATCTTACTCCGGAGCACTTTTCGGCGCTGGATGAAGCGTTCACGACGGAGTCGCCGGCCATGCGTCGATGATGCGCCTGCGTTTCGGCCGATATTAAAAAGAAAGCACCTTCAGGCGAACATCTCGCCGAAGGTTGTATGGAAGTGGTGGCGGTCGAAGTCCACCGAGAGCTTGTCGATCGCCTTCATGAAGTCTTCGCTGTTGACGACGTCGCGCTCCATCCTGATGGCGAACATGCCCGCCTCCATGCATATGGCCCGCAGATCGGCGCCGTTCTTGCCCTCCGTCAGCCGCGAGACCTCCGAGAGATTGACGTCCTCGCCGATGTTCATGTGCTGGGTGTGGATCTTCAAGATCGCGAGCCTCCCCTGGTGGTCGGGGAGCGGGATCTCGATCATCCGGTCGAACCGGCCCGGGCGGAGGAGGGCGCGGTCGAGGATATCGATCCGGTTCGTCGCCGCGACGATCTTGACGTCCCCGCGGTTGTCAAAGCCGTCCATCTCGGCCAGGAGCTGCATCAGCGTCCGCTGGACTTCTCGGTCCCCGGACGTCGTCGAGTCGTTCCGGTGCGCGCCGATAGCATCGATCTCGTCGATGAAGATGATCGACGGCGCCCTCTGCTTCGCGAGGTCGAAGAGCTCCCGGACCAGGCGGGCTCCTTCGCCGATGTACTTCTGCACCAGTTCCGAGCCGACCACGCGGAGGAAGTGTGCGTTCGTCTGGTGGGCAACCGCCCGTGCAAGGAGCGTCTTCCCCGTGCCGGGCGGGCCGTAGAGGAGCACGCCCTTCGGCGGGGAGATGCCGACCTTCTCGAAGAGGTGCGGTTTTGTCAGGGGAAGTTCGACGGCCTCCCGGATCTCCTCTATCTGCGGCTCAAGGCCGCCGATGTTCTCGTACGTCTCCTCGGGAGACTCCACCAGTTCCATGCCGTAGATCTGCGCGTCGTAGCTCGTGGGGAGCACGTCCACGATGGCGAGGGACTGCTGGTTGAGCGTGCACCGCACACCCGGTTTGAGGAGATCGGGGTCGATGAGCTGGGACGTACGGACCAGGAATCGCGGTCCTGCGCTGCTCCGCACAATCACCCGGCTGTTGTCGATAACGTCCGTAACGGTTCCGATCACGAGAGGAGGGCTTCGGAGCTGTTCGATCTCACTCTTCAGTTTTCGGAGTTCCCGCTCGTAGCGGATCTTCTGGGTTTCAACGTATCGTTTCTCGGACTCCATCTGGCGGAACTGCTCGCGTAGCTCCAGGTTTCGGTTTTCGAGGTTCGTAATCCGTTCCAGGAGATACTGGTAGATGTCTTCACCGGTATCCTTGTCTGGTGCTTGCCGAGCGATATCTCCCATAGGTCTCCTCGATTAATTATATAGGTTAAAATGAATATAAAATTGTTTGCGAGACTTATGCAGTGCGAATTATGCGGCGCTCCTATAGTAGGACCGTCGAAAACCATTCAGATCGAGGGTGCAGAGCTCTGTGTCTGCGTTCGATGTGCGAAACACGGTACGGAAGTCCAGCAGCCGCGACGAAAAGGTGCCCCGCAAAAGATGCCGGGACTCGCCGCCCCGCAGGCTCCCCGGAGGAGGCCCCGGGACGTCTTTGACCTGATGGAAGGAGAGATTGTCGACGATTATGCCGACAGGATCCGGGCCGCACGGGAAGGGAAGGAGTGGTCCACGCTCGACCTTGCACAGGCGATCAAGGAGCGAGAGCTCCTGGTCAAGAAGATCGAGAAGGGAGACCTCATCCCCGAAGACGATGTCCGGAGGAAACTCGAGAAAGCGCTCAATATCAGGCTGATCGACGCGGCCGAAGACAGCACCTCCACGGGCGGGCCGGGCCGGGTGACCATGACCGTCGGCGACGTCATATCGTTCAAGAAGAGCAGGAAGTAAGGCGATCGCTATACTTTTTTGAGGACTCCTGTCCTGGCCCGGATTCAACTCTCGTGCGAAAATCCGTCATGTTTTTATACAAGAACACGTAACGATATACCCAATGCGTGGTGAATGTTTTTTCGCCGGTGACCGCTTTTACCTCGGTTAACGGAGTAACCGCCACTTGCGCAGGAGCGACACGCCAGTTTTTGACCGCCGGTACCCGTGATGACGGAGCGGCAGCGTTCTATCGCTATTTTATCCAGTTTTAATCATCCCGGAAGATTGTATCATCAAGATCCGGGAGGACCATGGTTATGAGAGGAAAAGAGATTCGTCTGGAACGTATCATGGATCGGAACACCGGCAAGACCATCATCGTGCCGCTCGACCACGGGGTGACGCTCGGCCCCATTCCGGGGCTGGTAGATGTCGGAAGGACCATCGACCTCGTCGCCGAGGGCGGAGCGAACGCGGTGATCGGCCACGTGGGGCTTGCACTGCACGGGCACCGGAGGCATGGGCGGGACGTCGGCCTCATCATGCATCTCTCGGCGAGCACCAGCATCGGTCCGGACCCGAACGACAAAGTGCTCGTGAACACCGTCACGAACGCCCTGAAGATGGGCGCTGACGGCGTCTCGGTGCACATCAACGTCGGAGCAGACTCCGAGGCACGGATGCTCGAAGACCTCGGGCGGGTCGCGGTCGCGTGCATGGAGTGGGGGATGCCGCTCCTCGCGATGATGTACCCGCGGGGCAGAAAGGTCAGCAACGAGCACGACCTCGAGAGCGTCAAGCTCTCTGCACGGGTGGCGGCGGAGCTCGGCGCCGATATCGTCAAGACCGTCTACACCGGCGATGCGGACTCGTTTAAGGAGGTGACGGGAGGTTGCCCGGTGCCGGTCGTGGTCGCGGGCGGCTCGAAGACCGATGAAGCGGCGATCCTCGACCTGGTCGAGGGCGCGATGGAAGGGGGTGCCGCCGGGATATCGATCGGGAGGAACGCCTTCCAGCACCCGGCGCCCGATCGCCTTATCCGTGCAGCCGCGCTGATCATTCATGAAGGGCGGTCGGCAGAAGAAGCAGTTGAGATTCTCCGGATGTGATGGATGTGATAGGAAAAGAGATCCGCCTTGAGCGGATAATGGACAGAAACACCGGCCGCGCCGTGATCATCCCCATGGATCACGGGTTCACGATGGGCCAGATCGAGGGGCTCTGCAACATGACCGAGACGGTCAACGCGGTGAGCGAGGGCGGAGCAAACGCCATCGTGCTCCACAAGGGCATGGTGAAGGGAGGACACCGGAAACGCGGAAAGGACATCGGCCTCATCGTGCACCTCTCCGCAAGCACCTCCTTAAATCCCGACCCGAACGACAAGGTGCTCGTCTGCACCGTGGAGGAAGCGGTCGCGCTCGGCGCCGATGCGGTCTCGATCCATATCAACCTCGGCGCGCCGAACGAGTCGAGGATGATCGAGTCAGCGGGCGAGGTGGTGCGGGACTGCAACCGCTGGGGGATGCCGCTCCTGATCATGATCTACCCCCGCGGCCAGGGGATCGATCCCACATCGCCGCAGGCGATCGGGCACTGCGTCCGGGTGGCGGAAGAGCTCGGGGCCGACCTCATCAAGACGAACTACACCGGGGATCCGGAGACATTCCGCCGGATCACCGCTGCCTGCTCGGTGCCGGTGATGATCGCCGGCGGCGAGAAGGGCGGGGATATGGAGACGCTCACGACCATCCGCGACGCCATCGGGGCAGGCGCGGCGGGTGTCTGCATGGGAAGAAACGCCTTCCAGCGCGACGACCCCGCCCGGTTCATCGCCGCGATATCCCGGGTGGTGCACGAGGACGTAAGCCCGGCCGAAGCCCTGGAGACGGAGCGATGAAACTGTTCTGGGTTGATCTCAGGCCCTGGAGAAAGGATCTCGCGACGACCGCGATCGAGAGCGGTGCCGACGCCCTGCTCGTCGAGGACGCTAGATCCGTCCGGGAACTTGGGCGGGTGACGACGGTCGCGGAGAACGGCGACCTCGTTCCCGGAAAAGACGTCTTCGAGGTCGAGATCATCGATAAGGCGACCGAGGAGGAGGCGCTCCGGCTCTCCCGGCAGGGTTACGTCATCGTCAGGACAGGGGACTGGACGGTCATCCCGCTCGAGAACCTCGTCGCGCAGTCGAACCGGATCATCGCCGCGGTCGGAGGCGCCGACGAGGCGAAGGTCGCCCTGACGGTCCTCGAGCGCGGAGCGGCGGGCATCCTCCTTGCGACCGACGATCCGGCGGAGATCCGGCTAGTGGCGAGCGTGATCGCCGGTGCCGGCGAAGAGGTTCCTCTCGTCCCGTTCGAGGTGACCCGGATCGTCCCCGTCGGGATGGGGGACCGGGTCTGCGTGGACACCTGCTCGATCCTCGCCGACGGGGAGGGGATGCTCGTCGGCAACACCTCCTCGGCGTTCCTGATGGTGCACCCCGAGACCCTGGAGAACCCCTACGTGGCGCCGCGCCCGTTCCGGGTGAACGCCGGGGCGGTGCACGCCTACATCCTCCTCCCCGGCGGGAAGACCGCATACCTCGCCGACCTCGCGGTTGGCGATAAGGTGCTCGTCGCGGAGCATACCGGCACGACCCATGACGCGATCGTCGGCAGGGTGAAGATCGAGCGCCGCCCGCTCCTCCTCGTCGAGGCGAGGGCCGGCGACAGAACGGTGAGCCTGGTCCTCCAGAACGCCGAGACGATCCGGCTCGTCCGGGAGGACGGGACGGCCGTATCGGTCGCCGCCCTCGCGGTGGGCGATAAGGTGCTCGGCAGCGTCGCGGAGGGCGGGCGGCACTTCGGCGTCGCCGTCAGGGAGACTATCCTGGAGAAATGACGGCAATGCTTGCAGGCATCATCGGCGGCACGGGGCAGATGGGCCGGTTCTTTGCCGGGGTCTTCGAGGCCGCCGGATGGGAGACGATCGTCTCCGGGACGAAGACGTCCCTCACCAACCGGGACGTCGCAGAGATGGCGGACCTCGTCATGGTATCGGTGCCGATCCGCGCTACCGTCAGCGTGATCCGGGAAGTCGCGCCGCTCCTCTCGGAAGAGCAGGTCTTCTGCGACTTAACTTCTCTCAAGGTCGAACCCGTCCGGGCGATGCTCGCCTCCCGTGCGGAGGTGATCGGCCTCCACCCGATGTTCGGGCCCAACACCGCGTCGCTCCGGGGCCAGACGATCGTCGCGACCCCGGCCAGGTGCGGCCCGGAGACCCTGGAGGGCCTTCTCTCCGTCTTCCGCGACCAGGGGGCGGCAATAACTCTCTCGACACCGGAAGAGCATGACCGGATGATGGCGGTGATCCAGGGGCTCACCCACTTCGGGACGCTCGCAAAAGCGGAAGCCATCCGCCGGACCGGTGCCGACGTCGCGGAGACGCTCACGTTCACGAGCCCCGTCTACCGGATCGAGATGGGGCTCGTCGGACGGCTCCTCGCCCAGGATGCAGGGCTCTACGGTGACATCCTGCAGATGAACCCGGCCGTCCCGGAGGTGCTCGCGGCGTTCGAGGAGGCTGTCCGGACGCTCCGGGAGATCGTCGAGTCGGGGGACGGCGAACGGTTCTGGGCATTCTTTGCCGGAAACGCCGACCACTACGCCTCGTACCTCGGAGCCGCAACGGCAGAGACGGACGACCTCATCAACCATGTGGTGAACCGATGACGGTCGCAACACTCGGGCCGGCGGGAACATTCAGCCACGAACTCGCGGTCAGGCTCTACGGCGACGATATCGAACTCCTGCCGACGATCCGCTCAATCATCAAACGCGTGGCAGCCGGCGGAGCGAAAGGGCTCGTGCCGATCGAGAACTCGGAGGCCGGCGGCGTGGGGGAGACGCTCCAGGGGCTGATGGAGTTCGATGTCTCGATCACCGGAGAAGCCTACATGCCCGTCCGGCACCATCTGGCGGCCCGCGGGGAGCCCGGACGTCTCTCGGTCATCTACGCCCACCCGCAGACGCACGAGCAGTGCTCCGCCCTCCTCGACAGCCTCGGGGTGGAGGTCGTGCACACGAGCAGCAACGCCGCAAGCGCTGTCGCCATGCAGAAAGACGAGCACGCCGGCGCAATCGTCTCGGAGACGGCGGCACGGATCTACGGCCTCCCGCTGGCCCTCCGGGACCTTCAGAACAGCAGGGAGAACACCACCCGCTTCGTGGAGATATCCGCTCTCCCTCGCGGGATTGCGGGGGCCACGAAGTGCAGCCTCCTCGTGGACCCGCAGATCGACCGGGTCGGGCTCCTTGCGGATATCCTCGGGGTCTTCGCCCGGCGCGGGATCAACCTGACCCGGATCGAATCAAGGCCGTCACGCAGGGGCATCGGGAGGTACATATTCTTCATCGATCTGGAGGTCTCCGAAGGACTGCAGGAGGCACGGGAGGAACTCAAAGAAATGACCACCGTCAGGGAACTCGGGTGCTACGCCCGCATGGAGGTGCCGATATGATCGTCCGCGTGTCGCAGACCGGCCCGGTCGACGCGGCGTTTCGGGCGCCGCCCTCAAAGAGTTACACCCACCGGGCGCTGATTGCGGGAGCGCTCGCCTCGGGAAGGACGCATATCGAAGGGCCGCTCCGCGCCGTCGATACGGAACTGACCGCCCGGGGGCTTGAAGCCCTCGGGGTATCTCTTGAGTGGCTGCCGGGAGAGATCGCCGTCGCCGGATGCGGCGGCGCCTTCCCGGCGGCGGGGGAGGTCACGATCGACTGCGGGAACTCCGGGACGACGCTCCGGCTCCTCACCTCGGCGGCGCTCCTTGCCCGGCACCCGGTGGTGCTGACGGGGAGCCCGCGGATGCTCGAGCGGCCGGTCGGCCCGCTGGCCGGTGCGCTCCGCGCACTCGGCGGGGAGGTCGCGTTCACCGGACGGGATGGCTACCCGCCCATCCGCATCTCCGGCAGGCTCCGGGGCGGGAAGACCGGGATCGACGGGAGCATTAGCAGCCAATTCGTCTCGTCCATCCTGATGGCGGCGCCATATGCGGAGGAGGACGTGGAACTCACGCTCCCGGCGGCCCCGGCATCCCGGTCCTACCTCGACGTGACCGCGGACGTGATGCTCGGGTTCGGGGCGCAGATCGAGCGGCAGGGCTACGACCGGTTCCGGGTGAAGAGCGGCGTAGCCTACCGGGGGCAGAACTACCGGATCGAGGGGGATTACTCCTCGGCGTCCTATCTCTTCGCGATCGCGGCCGTCTGCGGCGGGAAGGTCACGGTCACGGGCCTGAACCCGGCATCCGTCCAGGGGGACCGCCGGTTCCTCGACGCCCTCGAGGCGATGGGATGCCGCGTCGCCGCGGGCGACGATGCGGTGACGGTGGAGCGGACCGGCGACCTTGCCGGCATCGAGATCGATATGTCATCGTCCCCCGACACCGTCCAGACGCTCGCGGCGGTGGCGGCGACGGCAGGGTCGCCGACGACGATCACGGGGACAGGACACCTGCAGTACAAGGAGAGCGACCGCGTCGGGGTGACGGCAGACACCCTCCGGCGGATGGGTGCCGGGGTCGAGGTCACAAAGGACTCCCTCACGATCACGCCCGGCCCCCTCCACGGTGTGGCCGTCGACCCGCACGACGACCACCGGACGGCGATGGCGTTCGCCGTCCTCGGCCTCGCGGTCGGTGGGATGGCGATCCGTGACCCCGGATGCGTGGAGAAGTCCTTCCCCGGGTTCTGGGAGGCACTCTACGGGGAGGGGCTGCTGTGAAGGTCGTCCTCATCGGTTTTCGGGGGACCGGAAAGACCTCGGTCGGAAGAATCCTCGCAAAACGGCTGCAGGTGCCGTTTTATGATACCGATGCGCTGGTCGAGCACCGGGCGGGGGTGACGATCCCGGAGATATTCCGGCAGCATGGGGAGGCGCACTTCCGCGCCCTCGAGCGGGAGGTTATCGCGTCGCTCCGGACGGCGGAGGGCGTGATCGGCACCGGCGGTGGAGCGGTGTGCGACCCGGCAAACGTCGCCGACCTCCGGTGGCGCGGCAGGGTCTTTCTCCTCTCGGCCGCACCAGAGGTCATCCATGAGCGGATCGCCGGAAGCGACCGGCCGGGGCTGACGGGTCTTTCGCCGGAAGAAGAGGTGCGCACGCTCCTCGCCCAACGAAAGAAGGCGTACCTCGGCGCTGCCGACGCCTGCATCGATACCGGGAGGCGCACGTCTCACGAGGTCGCGGGCATGATCATCCAGGAGATCAGGGGGGAGGCCGGCATCTCCCCGGACGAGCGGCGGGAGCGGGATGACCTTCTCGGGAAGTTCGGGCTTGAAACCGTCCGGGAGATGATCAGGCACGATCCCGGCCTTTCGGTATGCGCCATCGCCGGGAACCCCTGCGCCCACAGCAGGAGCCCGCTCCTCTACAACCGGCTCTTTGCACGCTTCGGGATGAACTACCACTACACCCGCTTCGAGTGGCCGGATGCGGGAGTCATCGTCCGCCTCGCAACGCTCCTCCCCCTGAAGGGCTTATCCGTCACCATCCCGTTCAAGACCGATGTGATGCGCCACCTCGACGAGACGGACGATCATGCGGCGGCCATCGGGGCGGTAAATACCGTTGTGCAGTGCGGCGGAAGGTTGTACGGCCATAACACCGACTGGCTGGGGGTCCGGACCCCGCTCGCCCACCGGCGGGGCGGTCGTGCGGTAGTCCTCGGCGCCGGGGGTGCGGCGGCAGCGGCGGTCTACGCGCTTCGAACGCTTGATATGGAGGTCACGGTGCTTGCCCGGACGGCTGACGCGGCGAGGGGGCTTGCCGAACGCTTCAACTGCCGGTGGGGGAGACTGGAAGAGTTCAAGGGGGCCGACGCCGATGTAGTGGTACACGCAACCCCGGTCGGGATGGAGCCCGACACCCGGAGCCTGCTTGCCGCGGGCGACCTCGAGCGGGGGACGACCGTCTTCGACCTCGTCTACACGCCGCCGGAGACGCCGCTTATCCGGGCGGCGAGAGAGGCCGGGTGCGAGACGATAGTTGGCACGGAGATGTTCGTCCACCAGGCAGTGGAGCAGTTCCGGCTGATAACCGGGATTCTCGTCACGCCCGCGCTGGTTCGGGAGATGCTTGCATGAACACGTTCGGAAGAAACTTCAGGTGCACCACGTTCGGCGAGAGCCACGGGAAGGCGGTGGGGGTGGTCGTCGACGGCTGCCCGCCCGGCATCCCCCTCACGGAGGCGGATATCCAGCCCTACCTTGATAGGAGGCGGCCGGGGAAGAGCCCCCTCGAGTCCGGGAGGCAGGAGGCGGACCGGGTGGAGATCCTCTCAGGGGTTTTTGAGGGGCGGACGACCGGCGCCCCGATCGCGCTTCTCGTCAGGAACCGGGACGTCCGGTCGGAGGACTACGACGCGCTCCGGGACGTATTCCGGCCGGGCCACGCGGACTACACCTGGCAGGCGAAGTACGGCCTGCGCGATCACCGAGGCGGCGGGAGGAGTTCGGGAAGGGAGACCCTTGCCCGGGTCGCGGCCGGAGCGGTGGCGGTGCGCTGCCTCGAACCCTGCGGGATCACGATCAGGGGGAGAGTCATCGAGGTGCACGCCGCGACGGACCCGGAAGCGATGGAAGAGGAGATCCGTGCCGCCCGGGATACGGGGGATTCCGTGGGCGGCATCGTCGAGGTGACGGCCACCGGGTGCCCGCCGGGCCTCGGCGACCCGGTCTTTTCGAAGTTCGACGCCGCCATCGCCGGGGCGATGATGGGGATCGGTGCGGTGAAGGGCGTCGAGATCGGCGAGGGGTTCGGCGCTGCCCGGTTGTTCGGGAGCGAGATGAATGATCCTATCGGCGAAGCCGGGTTTTTGAGCAACCACGCCGGCGGCGTCCTCGGCGGGATCAGCACCGGGCAGGATATCGTCGTCAGGATTGCCGTCAAGCCGACCCCCTCGATACGCAGGGTGCAACGGACCATCGATACCGCCGGGAAGGAGCGGGAGATAACGGTCGAAGGGCGGCACGACCCCTGCATCGCGCCGCGGATTGTCCCGGTCGCGGAGTGCATGCTCGCGATTGTTATTCTGGATGCGATGCTCGAGCAGGCGAAGTACCGGGAGTTTGGGAAATAATAGGAACAGGTACCCGGCTCCTGGTCTTACGAGACAGCACCCACCTTTTGGCACTTGGAATTACTAGATCCATACATATTGGGCAAAGCCCCGTACAGTGGACCGTAGGAGTATCGCCATAGGGGGGAGGGGACAGGGGGGGGGGGGTGGTCCCCCCTCCCCGTCTGCCCCACCCCCAGTCGCGATATCCACTCGAAAGCCGTGAACGGGGACATAAACACTATTTAGAGACGTGACCATCCGCACTCAAAATGACTTGTCGTTAGGTCTGAGCAGTAATACTCTGAGGCCCGTGCCGGCCCCTCAACCCACACTCACCTCAGCAGATCCGCAATCTGCCGCATCTCCCGTATATGGTACTGCCCCTCGGCCGTCGGGGTGCCGGCATGGCAGAACGTGAACTCCGACCCGAAGAGGGGCAGGATTGCGCGGGCGTAGCGGAACTCGGCACCCATGATGCTCGTGCAGATGGGCTTCTGGGCACGGAAGGTAAACATGACGAGTTCGAAGAGATCCTCCCGGGTCCGGGGCTTCACGACGATCTTCGGTATATCACCGTAGGACCTGAGCATCTCCTCGATCCTCCCGAGCTCCGGCGGGGTGGGCATCTCGTTTGTGTGCAGCGACGCGAGGATCTGGACCCCCTGGCTCTTGATGAACGGCGCGTGATCCCGGTACCGTGCCTCTACATCCACGATATCGACGTACCTCGCTATCGGCCCGACGATCCGGGCCCAGAGATCAACATCGCCGACAAACCGCCCTCCCTCCTCTCTGCTCCTGAGCGTGGCAATCAGAGGGATTGCGGTCTTCTCCCGGATAGCACGGACCTGGTCCAGCGGGTCTCCCTCCATCCGGTCGAGCCTGACCTCGATGAATGTCGGGTTGTACTCCGCCACCTCATCGATAACGCCGGCATTCTCCACAGAGACGACGATCTTCATACTTACCGGATGTATTCCTGCCCTATCACTTAAAAGTCTGCCTGCGGCCGTTATGGATCGGGGGCGGCTCCTGCCCCCGTCATTTTCCCACCGCACCGTAGCGCTCCAGCATGGCGGCGACCGTCCCGTCGAAGACGCCCGGCAGCCGGTCCCGGAGCTCCTTCACTCCGGCCTCCGTGACGCCGCCGCCGGTCGCAACCTCGTTGACCAGGTCACGGGGTGCCTCGCCGGTCTCCCGGAGGTAGGCGGCCGTGGCCGCGACCGTCTCCGTCGTCAGGACCAGCGCCTCCTCCGGCGAAAGGCCGCTTGCACGGGCCGTCGCCCCGGCAAGCTCCTCGATGATGACCGCAAGCAGCCCCGGCCCGCAACTCGAGAGAAGGGTGGCCGCCGGGAGGTTCACCTCATCGACAGGCACTATGTTTCCGATGGACGAAAAGAGCCCTTCGACACGGAGAGCATCGTGCATACCCACCTGCCGCCCGTGGCAGACCAATGTCGTCCCCTGCCCGACTGCGGAGGTGACCGTGGGCACGACCCGGGTGACCGATCCCGGGAACAGCCCCTCGAGGTCCTTAAGGCTGATGCCTGCGGCAAGCGAGACGATATGCTTGTCCCCGTCCATTACGGGGACAATCTCGGTGAGAACGCCGCGCGTCTCCTGCGGCCTGACGGCGAGGATGATGAGCCGGCACTGGCGGGCGAGTTCCCTGTTCGCTCTAGCGATGCCGATTCCCGGCCATGCTGCGGCGCATGCATCCAGACTCTCCCGGCTCCTCGACGCAACCACGACTTCGTCGGGGCTGAGCGCACCGGATGCGCAGAACCCGTTCACCAGCATGCTGCCCATATGCCCATAGCCGATAATTCCCACACGATTCATATCAGGCCTCCTCTTCACATCGCTCTTCTGCCAAAAAAGGATACCCGCTCCCGCCGGGGTGGAGTATATAGTCAGGCGGGGCGAACGGTACGAAGCAGATGCCGCACGATCACCATCAGAGGTCCGGGTTGCCGGAACTGCTTGCGCCGGCCGGGTCGCCGGAGGCCCTGGCAGCAGCGGTTGCCGCCGGCGCCGACGCCGTCTACCTTGCCGGGCGAAGGTTCGGGGCCCGGCACTACGCGGCGAACTTCTCCGACGAGGAGCTCCGGTCCGCCGTCGATTACGCGCACCTCCGGGGCGTCAGGGTCTATGTCACCGTGAACACCCTCATCCGGGACGCCGAACTTCCCGACGTGGCCCGCTACCTCCTCTGGCTCTACGAGTCCGGGGTCGATGCCGTCCTGGTGCAGGACACCGGGGTGGCGTCGCTCGCCCGGGAGGCGGTCCCGGACCTCCCCCTCCACGCCTCAACCCAGATGACGGTCCACAACCGCGAAGGCGTGGTCCGGGCGGCACGGGAAGGGTTCTCCCGCGTGGTGCTGGCGCGGGAGCTCACCCTTGCGGAGATCGAGGATATCGCGGCCGATGCCGGGGCACAGGGGGTCGGCATCGAGGTCTTCGCCCACGGTGCGCTCTGCTACTGCTACTCGGGCCAGTGCCTCCTCTCCTCGGTCATCGGGGGACGGAGCGGAAACCGCGGGATGTGCGCCCAGCCGTGCAGGAAGCCCTACCGGCTCGTGACCGCCGGGACGGACGAGTACGGGCGCCCGAAAGAACTCCGGGCCGTGTCGGGCGTTGACCGCTACCTGCTCTCGACACGCGATCTCTCGGTATACCCGCACCTCGGCCGCCTCGCACGTGCACCGGTGGCGTCGCTCAAGATCGAGGGGAGGATGCGCTCGGTGGAGTACGTCGCCACGGTGACGGCCATCTATCGGCGTGTTCTCGACGCGATCGCCGGCGGGGAAGACTGGTCGCCCTCGCGGGAGGATATGCAGGATCTCGCGCTCGCGTTCAACCGGGAGTTCACGGAGGGCTACATCCTCGGTGCTCCCGATATCATGGCCCGCGACCGGCCCGGGAACCGGGGCATCCTGCTCGGCACGGTCACCGGTTACGACCCGCGGCGGCAGGAGGCGGCCGTGCGCCTCACCGGCGAACTCGTGCCGCATTCCGGGGACGGCCTCGCGTTCTGCACCGACGACCCCGAAGAGGATGTGGGGGCGGTCGTCCGCGGCGCCCCCCCCGTCCGCCGCGGCACGGTGCGGCTTTCCGTCCCCGCACCCGTCGATGCCGGCGCCCGGGTCTTCCTGACGAGGAGCGCGGACCTCGAGGAGCGGGCAAAACGAATCGTGGAGAAACCCCTGCAGCCGCTGCCGCTCGACGTGACGGTCGCCTGGGAGGACGGGACGCCCTGCCTGGAGGCGGTCGTCGACCCGGACGGCGGCGAACCGCTCCGGGTGCGCTACCGCTCGGACCTCCGGATGGAACCGGCACGGAGCCGGCCGCTTACCGGGGAGCAGATCGCAGAACAGTTCGCGAAAACCGGGGGAACGCCGTTTGCGATCCGGAACCTGACGCTCCACTACCCGGGCGGACTCTTTGCGCCATTTGGCGAGTTGAACCGGGTCAGGCGAACGTTCCTTGAGAATGTCGAGGAGACCGTGCTCGCCGCACGTCGGCCGGGGCCGGATGCGGTGCGTGCGGCACGGGATCGGGTAAAGAAGGCTATCGCCGGGCTGGAGCGGCCGGCAGGCGCTCACCGGAACCCCCGGCTCCCGTCGGTCTCGGTCTACGCCGACACCCTCGAGGGCACAGAGGCCGCCGTCCGGGGAGGCGCCCGGACCGTTTACCTGGAGCCCTGCACCCCGGTGGATCGCGCCCTCCTCGAAGAGGCCGCCGCCGTCTGCCGGGAGGGGGGTGCGGACCTGGTCTGGAAATGGCCGTCGATCACCCGGCGTAGTTTCCTCGATGCGGCGGCTCCTCTCCTCCCGCCGCTCTGCGATGCGCGCGTCGGGGGGGTGATGGTGAGCGGGATGGGCGCCGCGGACGCGGTTCGGCTGGCCGAACCCCGGATGAGGCTCTACGGCGCCGCCGGGCTGAACCTCTGGAACCACCGCACCGCCGCGGAGCTGGCCAGGGTCTTCCTGCGGTGCACGGCCTCCCCCGAACTCCCGGCCGACGACCTTGCCAGACTCTCGGAACGGACCGGGGATACCCCTGAACTCGAGGTGCTCGTGCAGGGCAACATCGAGGCGATGGTGACCGAGGACGGGCTCGCGGCGGCGGTCGCCGGGGAAGAGTTCCTGGGTCTCCAGGACGGGCGCAACCGCGTCTTCCCGCTCCGGTGCGACGGCGAGGGGAGGACCTATATCGCAAACGCCGTCGAGACCTGTCTCGTCGACCGCCTGCCCCGGATTGCCGGGATGGGCATTTCCGCCGTCGTCATCGACGCGCGGGGGCGGGGGCCGCGCTACGCCGGGGACATGGCCCGACTCTACCAAACGGCGATCGATGCCGCGGCCCGGGGAGAGACCCGTGCCCTTCCCGGGCTCAAGGACGAGGTGAAACGGCGGGCGCTCGGCGGCATCACCGGCGGGCACTTTGTCCGGGGGATTGAGGAGTGAGGGGCGTCATGTATGCCGTTATCATGAGATAACTACCCGAACCGGACGGCTAAACCCGGCATTAGCGAGACGTAAAAATAGCAGGAGTTAAATCATTCCCTCAAAATCTACTCTTTTGTAACGCCTTTATATTTTCCACCGCTCTTTTTCCCACTGACTATACGCCCGCTGTCTGAATCACGCTTGTAATGAATCCCCGTGTTGGGATTCTCGAATTGGGTTTTCCCTCTGACTGCTCCCTTACGGTGTCCACGACCTGTATTTGTCGCCATCAGAATCACCTGATAATTAATTAATTTTTCTAATTATTATGCCTATCTAATCGAATATAACCGAAGATCTTAAATGTAAATTCTACAAATAGCCACATGAGAGGATATGGCGCGCGACCCTTTTGATTTTAAGATCCCGAACAGCAATTTGTTTGGATTTGACACCAAAACGACAACAACACGAGCATCTTGTCCAAAAGCTGTCAAGGAGGCTGTTTGGCGCAAGTATAATGGGGAGAAGATGAAAGGGAAATGTTACGTTTGTGATAAGGAAATTACGTTCACAAGTTTTGAGGTAGGGCATAATAAGGCCGCGTCGAAGGGCGGTGAATGGACTGTCGCGAATTGTCGACCGTTGTGCAGGACATGCAATAGATCGATGGGAACGATGTCCATCGAATCGTTCAAAAAAAAGCACTTTTCGAGTCCCAAACTAAAAACGAAGAAAGCAACATCAAAAAGAACCACGACAAAAAAGAAGAAATGAAATGTGATCTATGCTGTGAAATTTTGCCCAAAAACGCCATTACCGGGAGGGGGACACCCCCTCCCGGACCCTCCCCCGAATGGCGATACTCTATGGAAAGCCGTTTCACCCTTCTGGCTCACGATATGGCTCAGGTGGCGGATACCTGGGAGGTAAGGGCTCCGATTAGGGTATGCCGAAGGTTTGGAGATCTTTTTGGGATGAACTCAATTATAATATATGGGGTTCTTCCATCTCACGCGAAGTCGCGAAGGGGGATTGGGATAGCAATCAATTTCTTCGCGGCTTCGCGTTCTTCGCGTGAGACGACGTTACGTGAAATCTTGAAGGAGATAATCACTATATATTTCAGGTGAAAGAATCCTGGGGTTTAAGTGCTCTGATTAGGATATGTCGAAGGTTCAGAAATCTTTTCGGGACGACCTCTGGTATTAATAACCACAATGATAAATAAGCAAACTACTCAAAGCAGATAACGCTGATGTTTGGTATGTATCCGTCTATTATGAGGTTATGAATATGGATTCCCCGTTCGTTCTGGTCAATCTCAAGACCTATCAGGAGGGTATGGGCAGCAACGCTCACCGGATCGCCGCTGCGGCCGAGACCGTAGCGAAAGAGAGCGGCGCGGTCATCGGCATCGCCCCGGTCTTCACCGAGATCCACCCGATGAGCCACCACTACGCGATACCCGTCTATGCCCAGCATATCGACGCGATCACCCCCGGCGCCCATACCGGCCATATTCTCCCGGAAGCCGTCAGGTCGGCGGGCGCACGCGGCACCCTGATCAACCACTCCGAGCGCCGCCTGACGCTCGCCGATATCGACGCCTGCGTCCAGACCGCCCGGAGGCTCCACCTCGAGTCGGTCGTCTGCACGAACAACGATTCCACCAGCGCCGCCGCCGCAGCGCTCGGGCCCGACTACGTGGCGGTCGAGCCCCCGGAACTGATCGGGAGCGGGGTCTCGGTCTCGAAGGCCGACCCGGGCATCATCGAGCGGTCGGTCAACGCCGTCAGGATGGTGAACCCGGACGTGAACGTCCTGACCGGGGCCGGCATCCAGTCGGGCGAGTGCGTAAAGATAGCCGTCGACCTCGGGACCTGCGGCGTTCTCCTCGCCTCAAGCGTGGTCAAGGCCGACGATCCCGAAGCGGTCCTCCGGGACCTGGTCTCGCTGCTCTAAAAATCAGGTAATCAACGATATCAGGTCGTGCTTGGTGATCACTCCCTGCACCTTCCCCTTCTCAAGCACGATGATCGCGTGGCTGTGGTGCAGGAGATGGACGACCGTATCGATGGACGCCGTCGGAGGAACCGTCGGGAAACCGGGCTCCATATAGTCCTGCACCAGCTTCCGGTGCGTCTGGTGGAGGCCTCCTTCTTCCATGGCGTTCATGATTGCCGACTCGGATATGCACCCGACCGGCACGGCGTTCTCGAGCACCGGCAGCTGGGAGATGCCGTTTTTGCCCATGATCTCGACGGCACGGCTGACGGTGTCGTTCGGGGCGACGGAGAGTACGGGTGCGTTCATCACGTCGGCCGCTGTGATTGCCGAGTTCTCGGCCGCCTGCAGGACTTCCACGATCCTCGCAAGCGTGCTCACCCTCGGGTCCACGCTGCCTGCCTCGATCCGCGCGACCATGGACTGGCTGATTCCTGCCATACGGGCTACATCCGCCTGCTTTAAGCCCATACGGAGCCTTTTCTCCCGCAGTTCGGCCGGGGTGGGTATCTCCATATTATTACTATTAGTAATTTTTTTACATATATATTTGCCTGTAGGCACTGGAGAGGTTAATATACCCCGGATGCATGGGGAGAGTATGGCCGTAACAGAGGAGGAGCAGCAGAACGTCCTTACAAAGGTCAGGGATATACTCTCGACCTACCATACCCGGGATGCCGTCCGGAGCGAACTTGAGGCCCTCGGCTTCGATGTCAAAGCCGAGCACGGGGATGTCGTATCCATGGAGAACGCACCCGCCGAGATCTTCGTCCAGCTCTTCGTGAACGAACGGGGGGACGTCTTCGAATCACATGTCGTGACGTTTGAGGAGATCGAGCTGAAACCAAAGGGTGGTTGAACTATCATAAAAGCGTTTCATAGTGAAGAGTGGGAGGAGTAAGCCTCCTTCTGTTCAGTGCGGCATTCAGCTACGCGCCATACCTGGGCGGATACCAGACGATCCATATGCCCGATTCTGGCTTGCACCCGCAGGGATTCACCGTTTCATCGTATCCCGCCGCTACGTTCAACGAAGTGCGCGGAAACCCGCGCCGCTCGCCCCCCGGACGGAGGGCTCGGTCGTTTCATCACTGACGGCGGGCCGTGTCGTTTCTGTGTCATTGCCGTGACTCTCGCCACCCGCACTTGCATGCGGCTGCGTGTCTGGCCGGTGGGAGGACTTTCCTCAGCAGCACAGGATGTGCCACCGTCGGCCGCACTCTCCCTCTCCCTTATAATATTTTGTAGTGAGAATATAAAGCCGTACGGGTATCCCGCCCGGACTCTCCCGCAACCGCCGGGCACCGCGGACCCTTCTGCGAGCTCCTCCGGATCGACCGCGCATCTCCCCGCCACCGGGATAAGTTTATATACTCGTTCCCGGGTCTTACCATTGGCGTTACCATGGGGGGGAGCGAGGCCTGTACACACCTGGAGCTTGCGGCTATCTTTGCGGCGTTCGTCGCCGTCACCACACTCTTCTCACTCGTCTCGCTCGGGGCGAGCGCTATGGACAGCGGACCTTCACCCGACCCGACCGCATACCCGGTCCTGACCGCGGGCGAACCGCGTCTTGCCCCGGCCGGGGAAGTCACAGGTATCTCATCCGCCCCCGGGAGTTCCCGAACCTACATCGATACCCTTGCCTGCCGCATCGCACATACCGGGGAAGGCGAGGCCGTCGACCTCTCCCGGGCCACCGTTACGGTCATGGCAGGAACCTACCTCGAGATCCTCACGCTTTCCGGGAACTCTCTCCCGGGACCGGGAACGTGGTCGGCGGCAGTGCCCGGGGGCGGCACCCTCCTGTTCCCCGGGGATGAGTGCACGATCCGGCTCTGCCTCGACCGCCCCGTCCCTCTGGACGAGGGCCTGACCGTTCTGGTGCGCCCCGAGGGCAACGCGCCCTGCTCGATCACCGGACCGGTCAGAATTCCTGCGGCCGGCGCCGGCGCTCTCTCTTCTCCGGATAAAGACTAAAAGTATTCAATATCATACGACCCATTTTGATGGAAATGCTGACCCCGGAAGAAGGCAGAACGGCAGTTCGTCTGGCACACAAAGCCATCGAGAAGGCCGTCGACGGTAAACGGATGGTGCTGCCCGCGCTTTCCCCCATCTTTGGGGAGAAGCGCGGCGTCTTCGTCACGATCAAGCGGCAGGGACACCTCCGCGGATGCATCGGCCTCCCGTACCCGATAAAACCGCTCGGTGACGCGATCGTCGAGGCGGCCGTATCGGCTGCTCTCGAGGACCCCCGGTTCCCGCCGGTATCGCGGTCGGAACTCGCAGACCTCGACCTCGAGGTGACGGTGCTCACGCTTCCCCGGCCGCTCGACTGCCCGCCGGAAGAACGGCCCGACTGCGTCGAGGTCGGGAAGCACGGCCTGATCGTCAGCGGCCTCGGAACCGGAGGGCTCCTTCTCCCGCAGGTCCCGACCGAGTACGGCTGGAGCAGCAGGGAGTTCCTCGACCAGACCTGCGTCAAGGCCGGGCTCCGGCCCGGATGCTGGAAGCGCGACGATGTCGCCGTGCAGACGTTCGAGGGGCAGATATTCGAAGAAAAGGCGGTTTAACCCGAATGGCAATTACTTTTGAGGTCGTACATAAAGATATCGCGGGCAGGGTCGGCAAACTCAGGGTGAACGATAAAACGGTCCGGACGCCCGCGCTCCTCCCCGTCGTCAACCCCCATCTCCCGCTGGTCACCCCCCGCGAGATGCAGGAGATGGGCGTCGAGGCGCTGATCACGAACGCCTACATCTTCAGGCGGAGCACGGAGTACCACGACCGGGCGCTTGCGGAGGGGCTTCATGGCGTCCTCGACTTCGACGGTGTCGTCATGACCGACTCGGGCTCGTTCCAGCTCTCCGTCTACGGGGAGGTCGAGGTGAGCAACCGGGACACGCTCGAGTTCCAGCAGGCGATAAAAAGCGACATCGTCGTCCCCCTGGACATCCCCACCCCGCCGGACGCGGGCCGGGAGCGGGCGGCACGGGAACTCGCGGTCACGATGGAGCGGATCCGCGAGGCACAGGGTCTCTTCCCCGACGCGAACCTCGCCGGGCCGGTGCAGGGCGGCATCTTCACCGACCTCCGTGAGGAGGCCGGACGGGCCGTCCGGGACCTCGGCTTCGCCTTCGCTCCGATCGGCGCCGTGGTGCCGCTGATGGAGAGCTACCGCTACAAAGACCTGGTGCAGGTCGTCCTCGCGGCGAAACGCGGCCTCTCCCCGGCGACCGCCGTGCACCTCTTCGGCGCAGGCCACCCGTCGATGTTCGCCCTCGCAGTCGCGATGGGCTGCGATCTCTTTGATTCTGCCGCATATGCCCTCTTTGCACGAGAAGGGCGCTACATCACCCCGCACGGGAGCCTCAAGCTCGACGAGCTCGCGGAACTCCCCTGCCCCTGCCGGGTCTGCCGCTCGATGACCGCCGACGAACTCCGGAAGTCCGAGGACCGGGAGCGGCTGCTCGCCCTCCACAACCTGCACGTCACTCTTGCGGAGATCGCCCGCATCCGGCAGGCGATCCAGGACGGGACGCTCTGGGAACTCGTCGACGAGCGGTGCCGGAGCCACCCGCGCCTGCTCGACGGCTACCGGGAACTCCTCGCCCACGCGGCCGAACTCGAACGCGACGATCCCGTCTCCAAGCGACGATTCTTCTACCGGGGCTCGGAGACCTGCCGGAGAACCGAGGTGCTCCGGTTCCATGAGGTCATCCCCCGCATCCCCCTCGGCGAGCGGGTGCTCGTCTCGTTCGACGGGCAGGGTGCGCCCGGGTTCGACACCGTTCTGAACTTCAAGCCGCCCTTCGGGCCGTATCCGGTGGAACTCGCGGAGACCTTCCCGGTAGGCCAGAGCGAGGTTCCGGAATGGGACGACGATATGGTCCGGTCGGGATGCGCGGGCATCCGGGCGCTGATGGAGGCGCACCCGGAGAAGCGGTTTGCCGTCCGGTGCGGTGAGGCGTGGGCGAGCCTCGTCCTCGAAGAGGTGCCCGGTGCGGAGGTGTGCCGTGAGCAGGTATGAGGCAGGAAAGCGCGACGGCCTCGCCCGGATAGGGACCTACGAGCACGAAGAGGCGAGCATATCCCTCCCCGCCGCGCTCGATACAGATGCCCTCTTCCCGGCACTCCGAGAGCGCCCCCTCTCGAACGTTCCGCTCTCCGCGGACCCGGCGTTCGTCAGCAATTACTTCTCACCGGGGGAGGGGCAGCCGGTGACCGTCCACCCGCTTGCCGCCTCGGCGGAGTCCGGCGACTGCGTCATGGTCGCGAACTGGCACACGGCGGGGAAGAACCCCCGGAGTTACGCGGGGTGGCTTGCAGCCTTAAAGGAGAGCCTCCCGCCGGACACCGCGTGGTACGCCCCGGCTGCGGCGCTCCCCTCGACCGCCTGCCTCCTCGTCTACTCGGGCTTCGACCTCTTCGACTACCGGGCCGTCGACCTCGCCTCCGCGCAGAAGAGGTTCTGCCTCCCCGAAGGCGAGTTTCCCGCATCGATGATGGAGACCGGGGTCTGCGGGTGCGAGGGCTGCCGGGAGGGCGACCTTCTCCGGCACAACCGTCTCGCGCTCGACCGTGAACTCGCCCTCGTGCGGCACTACGTCGAGGCGGGGAGGCTCCGGGAGCTGATGGAGGCCCGGTGCCGCACGGACGCCGCACAGGTCGGCATCCTCCGGTTCCTCGACCGGAACTACGCGTTTATGGAGCGTTTCCTCCCGGTGGCGCGATCGGTGCCGATGCGGGCCAACACCGCCGAGTCGCAGAACCGGGCGGAAGTCTGGCGGTTCGCCGACCGGGTGATCGAGCGGTTCGTCCCGACCAGGACGGACGTCGCGGTCCTCCTCCCCTGCTCGGCGAGAAAGCCCTACTCGCTCTCACGGAGCCACAAGCTCTTCACGAACACCGTGAACCGGCGGGCGCACGAACTGATCGTCACCTCGCCCCTCGGCCTCGTCCCGAGAGAACTCGAGCGGGTCTATCCGGCGGCGCACTACGACGTGCCGGTGACCGGCTACTGGGACCGCGAGGAGTGCGCCTTCATCGCCGATATCCTCGCCCGCTACTTCGCCGCCCACCCCTACCGGCGGGTGATTGCCCACCTCGAAGGCGGGGCGCTCACGGTTGCGGAGATGGCGGCAAAAGCCTGCGGCATCGACCTCGAGGTGACCTGCACGGGGCACCCGACGTCGCCGGGGTCCCTGAAGGCGCTCGACGAGGCTCTCGAAGGCGAGCGGCGGATGCAGACCGACATCATCCGGGGCACGGTCTCCTGGCAGTTCGGAACGGAGATCGACACCAGGGGCCTCCAGGTCCGGGGCAGGAGCATGCAGATGGCGGTGCTTCGCGGGAAGCAGCAACTCTTCAGCATCGACCCCGGGACCGGGCTGTTCCGCCCGACGTTTGCGGGGTGGGACCTGATCCCGGAGGGCTACCGGGTCAGGATCGATGAGTTCGTGCCGCAGGGCGACGTCCTCGCCCCGGGCATCACGGGCTGCGACCCCCGGGTACGGGAGGGCGACGAGGTGCTGGTCGAAGGCCCGCTCGCCGTCGCCACCGGCCGGGCGATGATGGGCGCGGACGAGATGCTCCGGTCGAAGCGCGGGGTCGCGATCAGGGTAAGGAAAGTGAAGAAACTCGGGGAGTGAGGAGATCGGGGGGTCGGTTCTCCTGGGTTCACGTTTTGCAGCGACTGAGCCTGGAATCGCTGCAGGGCGTCGTTTTTCATCTCTGTGACGCTCAAGGGTCAAAACAGTCGAGCGAGGAAAAAGCCCGGTACAGTGGACCGTGGGAGTATCGCCATGGGGAGGGGCTGACGGGGAGTGCGATGGTTCGTAGAACCGGAGCTCGACCACCGTCAGGTGGGAAGGGGGGCATGCCCCCCTCCCCTGTCTCTACCCCAGAAGGCTATACCTATACCCCCCACTCGAAGACCTTCGGTCTTCTCAAGCTCCGGACGTCCCGTCCGTCGCACCCCGCCCGGCCTTCGGCCTCCTCCCCCGCACCTGCGGTGCTCATGCTCCGGCCCTACAGCCCGTCGCACCCCACTCCAGGGGGCGGGGGCAGTCATGGCGATAGCCGATGGAAATCCGTGTTACGGAAATGTGTGAGTAGCAAGAGTTTTAATCCCCAGCAAGAGGTCAAACACGTTCCCGATACCAACGGCCTCAAATCCGTAATGTAAATCCCAACTAAAAAAGAGCGACAGCCTCCCCCGCCGCCAAAAACCCCAAAAAACTCTTACTTCCTCGGGACGAGCTTCACCGCCGTCCCGTAGGCGAGGAGTTCCGCCGCGGTCGCCATCGTCTGGGACGTCGTGAACCGGATGTTCACCACGGCGTCGGCCCCGAGGTCGCGCGCGGCATTGGCCATCCGGTTGTAGGCCTCGGTCCGGGCATCGGTGAGCATCGATGTGTACTCCTCGAGTTCGCCGCCGACGAGGCTCTTCAAGCCCGCCATGACATCCTTGCCCACGTTCTTCGTCCGTACTGTGTTCCCAAAGACCACGCCGAGGATCTCCCCTACGGCGTAGCCCGGCACTTCTGCAGTCGTCGTCAGTATCATGCTTCGCTCACTCCTTGATTGGTTCAATGGTCTCCTCGCGCCCCCGCCAGATGATCAGCGCGAGGCCGATCACGATGAGCGGGATGCCGTATATGAGGAGGAACGGGAGCCCCAGGACCGCGATGATCGTGATCGCCGCGCCGATGGCGGTCAGGGCAATCCCCCAGAGTACCTGGTTCCGCATACCTATCTCTGTGGTGGATTAACGGATAATCGTTCGCGTTTTTTACTCCGGATCCGTGCTCACTCCGGCCGGTCATGGATAGCATTCAAGGTAGAGGAGCTGCAGTAAAGAGGCAGAAGTCACAATATGTACGAAGCGTTAGATGCATTTTGACGTTGAGAACCAACATCATCAGGAGTGAATCGGTTGTATACGATAGAATTGGCGACCAAACTCGCCGACCGGGTTTACGAATACTGGATACGGGCGCCGCAGGTGGCCGAGCACGCACGGGCAGGCCAGTTTCTCATTCTGCGCCTGCACGAGGAGGGCGAGCGGATACCGCTCACCATCTCCGCGGTCAGGGGAGACACCGTCCGGGTGATCTTCATGACCGTCGGCAAGACGACCGAGGAACTTGCGACGCTCGGCGCGGGCGACAGCATCAGCGACGTCGTGGGACCGCTCGGCAAACCGAGCGAGATTGGAAACTACGGCACCTGCTGCATCATCGGCGGCGGGGTGGGGATCGCGAGCACCCCCCTCATCGCAAAGGAACTGAAAAGTGCCGGCAACCACGTCATCGGGATCATCGGGGCGCGTAGCGCCGATCTCCTCATCCTCGAGGACGAGATGCGGGAGATCTGCGATGAACTCTACATCACGACCGACGACGGGAGCAAGGGCGTCCACGGGTTTGCAGCCGACGTCCTCAAGAAACTGCTCGCAGAGCGGACGATCGACCGGGTCTGGATCATCGGCCCCGCCATCATGATGAAGGTCACCTCCGGCGCGACGGTCCCTTACGGCGTGAAGACCTACGTCAGCCTCAACCCGATCATGGTCGACGGGACGGGGATGTGCGGCTCCTGCCGGGTGACCGTCGGCGGAGAGACGAAGTTCGCCTGCGTCGACGGCCCCGAGTTCGACGCCCACCAGGTCGACTTTAACGAGATGATGCAGCGGCAGCGGATCTACACCACGCAGGAGAAGGAGTCGCTTGAGAGGTTCGCGGAGCACCGGTGCCGGTGCGGCGAGGGAGGCCACCACCATGAGTGACCGGCCGGCCGACGTCCGGATCAAGGACTTCAAGGAGGTCGATTGCGGACTCTCTCCCGCAGAGGCCGTCGCCGAGGCGGAGCGGTGCCTGCAGTGCAAGAAACCCCTCTGCGTGAAGGGCTGTCCGGTCTGTATCGATATCCCGGCATTCGTCCGCGAGATCGCCGAGGGCAACTTCCCCGCGGCCGCACGGGCGCTCAAGGAGCAGAACATGCTCCCCGCCATCTGCGGGCGTGTCTGCCCGCAGGAGACCCAGTGCGAGGGCGTCTGTATCCTCGGCAACAAGGAGACCCCGATCCGGATCGGCGCGCTTGAGCGGTTCGTGGCCGACTGGGAGCGGGAGAACGACCCGAGCCTCCCCGAGACGGCAAAGCCGACGGGGAAGCGGGTGGCGGTCGTGGGGTCCGGCCCGGCGGGGCTGACGGCCGCGGCCGAACTCGCCCGTGCCGGTCACGCCGTCACGATCTATGAGTCGCTCCACGAGGCCGGCGGCGTCCTGACCTACGGCATCCCCGCGTTCCGGCTCCCGAAGGAGGTCGTCAGAGCGGAGATCGACCAGGTGCTCGCCCTCGGTGCCCGCCTGAAGAAGAACCACCTCGCAGGAAGGAGCGTCAGCGTCGACGAACTCCTCGGCTACGACGCGGTCTTCCTCGCGACCGGGGCGGGACTTCCTGCGTTCATGTGCATCCCCGGCGAGAACTTAAACGGCGTCTACTCGGCAAACGAGTTCCTGACGAGGGTGAACCTGATGCACGCCGACGCGTTTCCCGAGTTCGACACGCCGGTCCTGCACGGGGGGCGCGTGGCGGTGATCGGCGGCGGCAACGTCGCGATGGACGCGGCGAGGGTGGCGCGCCGCCTGGGGGCGAAGGTCTCCCTGATCTACCGGCGCGGCGAGGATGAGATGCCGGCACGGAGGGCCGAGGTTCTGCACGCAAAGGAGGAGGGGATCGAGTTTCTCACCTGCGCGAACCCGACCCGGATCCTCGGCGAGCAGTGCGTCACGGGAATCGAGTGTGTGAAGATGTCCCTCTGCGATCTCGACGCGAGCGGCCGCAGATCCCCGGAGCCGATCGAGGGGAGTGAGTTCACCCTCGACGTGGATATGGTGATCCAGGCGATCGGCACGAGCCCGAACCCGCTCCTCGTCTCCCTGATCCCGGGGCTCGAGCGCGGCCGGAAGGGCAACGTCGCCGTCGACAGGAACGGCCGGACCTCGATCTCCCACGTCTACGCCGGCGGGGATATCGCCACCGGCGCGGCGACGGTGATCGAGGCGATGGGCTCGGCGAAGAAGGCGGCCGCGGCGATCGACGCGATGCTCCGGGAAGAATAACTACTTTTTTTGGATCGGCCGAGGGTTTTTGCCGGAATAAAATCGGTTGAACAGATTCTTTGGATGTTTCGTCCGGAGCGCGAGCACCATCAGGTGCGATTGGGTGTCCCCCTCCCGGTTGAGGAGTTTTGGAGCGAACTCTCCGATACACCGAGCAACGTCTGGGTAGATGGGGTTTGAGGATAGAGTACCTCGCTGGATTCCTTACTCCCGCCCTGCGTTCGCATGAGACTTTCTCCGCGTTGCGCTCCAGTCCCATGCCAGGTACATACCGAGAATCCGATCTCTTTACACGTTTGCCGGTCATTCACAAAAGCACAGCGCTCGATCCTGCTCTGGAGGACGGGGGCAGAGAAGAAGGGTTGTTTTATCGGCGATGTTGGCCGACGAGCCGGTGGGAGAGGGCGCCGAGTTCGTTCCCGGCTCCGAATACTGTTTTCTTGCCGCCGGTGATCGTGGTGGCTGGGCTTGTGGTCTACGGTAAGACGGAGTTGTCGTCCGACTCCCCTCCCTGTAAAATGAGATGGTGGTGGTTTTCAGGGAATAGACCGCGCCACCCGGATCAACTCTTCGCGGTCGAGAGACCCACGCACGTGATACGTAGCGTTCTCGGCCGCTGTCCAGGCGATCAGCCGGTCCGATTCGGTCTCGTAGATCAGCCCTGTATACCCGTTTATGTCAACGGGTTCCGGCTCATTGTGAATAATCCGATCTTTTGCATAGGGGTTATACCCGTATTTGCTCCAGGAGATGCCGAGCAGCGTCATATCGGTAGTTGATGCATTCTGCATCGTATCGTTACGCGCATACCGCAGGGTCTCGCCGATCGTCGTGCGGCGGTCGTGAGGTTCTGTCTCGTTCCAGACAGTGGTTATTTGGAGGTCGTAGAGGATATACCCCTCAGGAATGTATGACGGCGGGGGGAAACTCGTGTATTCGGCGGGGTCCTCCCACCCATAATAGAATCTGAAGAAGAAGAGATCCCGGAGTGACGGTGCATTGTCGGGGGGAAGTTCGGTTATGGGCGACGGCGTAACCTCTGCGAGATCGGTGGTCACGGACTCGGTGCACCCCGCGGTGAGGAGAAGAAACGGGAGCAATATGATGATATAGTGAGGTTTCACGCGATTTTTCCCTCCTCTTAAGTACATGGAATGCGAACTATTCTTTCGCCCTCGGGCAGTGGGGGGGCTCATCCGGTCTTGGACGGATAGGGTGAGCCTCCGCGGTTTTGCGAACGCTGTTTTGAGCATCTGCATAAGGGGATAGACCCGGGCCTATATAGCATTTCTCTCACAATCATCTACATGTCCATTGGCCGTTTGTAAAAGTGAGACGATCGATCCAGCGGCGGGGAGCATGGACACAGGAGGAAGGCTGTTCTCGCGGCGAGGAAAATCATGCGGTCTGCGCCGCGGAGGCTACGCAATGGATCAGGAGTAGAAGTTCGAGCAGCCGTCGGGCTCTGCTGTGCGGCCTCTCCGCAGAGAAAGGAGTCGAAACGCCGAACGGCCGGACGTCCATCCCCCACGTCTACGCCGGCGGGGACATCGCCACCGGCGCGGCGACGGTGATCGAGGCGATGGGCTCGGCGAAGAAGGCGGCCGCGGCGATCGACGCGATGCTGAAGGGAGAATAACTACTCTTTTTCGTGGGGTTGGGCCGGGGCTGAAGCTGCCGGCCTTCTTCGCCTCCGTCGGACGGCCCAGGAACACACCGTATCACAACCCTTTACTCCCCGGCCGCCCCTAATTCCATTAAGCACCGCAGACAGGAACCCCCATGCCCACCCCCGATACCGTCGAGCGCCGGACCGTCCTCATCATCGCCACCCTTGCCGCGTTCCTCACCCCGTTCATGGGCTCGGCGGTGAACATTGCGCTCCCATCCATCGCCGCCGAGTTTGGCCTGGACGCCGTTTCGCTCAGCCTCGTGGCCTCGTCATACCTCCTCGCGACCGCGATCTTCCTCGTCCCGCTCGGGCGGTGCGCCGACATCTACGGGCGCAAACTCGTCTTCACCATCGGTGTCGTCGTCTTCACCGCATCGGCCCTGCTCTCCGCGCTCGCGACGTCGGGGCTCATGCTCATCCTCTTCCGGTTCCTCGAGGGTGTGGGGAGCGCCATGATCTACGGCACCGGCATCGCCATGATCACGTCGGTCTTTCCCCCCGAGGAGCGCGGGCGGGCGCTCGGAATCAACGTCACCGCCGTCTACATCGGCCTCTCCATCGGGCCGCTGCTCGGCGGCTTCCTCACCGAGTTCCTCACCTGGAGGAGCATCTTCCTCACCAACATCCCGCTCGGCATCTACATCGTCGTCATGATCCGACGCCACCTTGCCGGGGAGTGGGCCGACGCATGCGGAGAAAGGCTCGACATCGTCGGGTCGATCTTCTACGGCGCGATGCTCTTTGCCGTGATGTACGGGTTCTCAAACATCTCCGACCCCATCGGCGTTGCAGCAATCATCGCCGGCGTGGCGCTCTCGGCGGTCTTCTACGTCTGGGAGACGAGGGTGGAAAGCCCGGTCCTCAACATCCGGCTCCTCACATCGAACCGGGCGTTCGCCTTCTCAAACCTCGCTGCCCTGATCAACTACGGCGCGACGTTTGCCGTCGGGTTCCTCCTCTCCCTCTACCTCCAGGTGGTCCGGGGACTCGATCCCGGCGCTGCGGGGCTTGTCCTGATCACGCAGCCGGTCATCCAGGCGCTCTTTGCCACCCCGGCCGGAAGACTCTCCGACCGGGTCGAGCCCCGGTACGTCGCCTCGGCCGGGATGGGGCTCACCGCCGTCGGCCTCGCCCTCCTCACGCTTCTTACCGCAGCCACCCCGATGATCTGGATCGTCGCAAGCCTCGTCCTCCTCGGGTTCGGGTTCGCCCTCTTCTCCTCCCCGAACACGAACGCCGTCATGAGTTCGGTCGACCGGTCCCTCTACGGCCTCGCCTCGGGGATGCTCGCCACCATGCGGACGACGGGGATGATGTTCTCGCTCGCCATCGCCACCGTCACGTTCGCCCTCTTCATCGGCAGCACCCGGATCGGGCCGGAGGTCCAGGAGCCGTTCATGACGAGCCTCCGGGTGGCGTTCTCCATCTTCGCCGTCCTCTGCACCATCGGCATCTTCGCCTCGCTCGCCCGCGGCAGGGTGCGGAAGTGACCGGGCCTGCCGTCACTCCGCGACACAGTAGATGTAGTAGGCCCGCGGGCCGTCCTCCGCCACGACATCCACCCCGTGCACCTCGTTCTCGAACCCGGGGAAGCGGGCGTCGAACTCCTGCGACGAGACGAGGTAATCGACGATCGCCCGTGTGGCCGGGCCGCACCGCTCCCCCGGCATGATGACCGGGATACCGGGCGGGTAGGGAACGACCATCACCGCGACGGTCCGCCCCTCGAGATCGCTCGCGGGCACCGGCGTCACCTCGCCGCGCACCAGCCGGCGGTAGGCCTCAGCAGGCGTCATCGCCGCCTCAGGCAGCGTTCCGTAGATGTTCCTGAGCATGTCGGCGATCGATTCGTCCCGCAGGTAGCCGTGCATCTCCCGGCAGAGGTCGGCGAGCCCGCGCCCGGCGTACCGGGCCGGGTGCCGGCGGACGAGATCGGGGAAGACCTCCTCGAGCGGGCTGTTGCGGTCGTAGAGGGCCTTGAACCGGAAGAGTTCCGCGAGGAGCGTCCCGGACTTGCCCTTGGTGATCCCGAGCGTGAAGAGGACCAGGAACGAGTAGTATCCGGTCTTCTCGACGACAATCCCGCTCTCCCGGAGGTACTTCGTGACGACGGCCGCCGGTATCCCGCGATCCTCCATCCTCCCGCCCGGCAGGATCCCGGGGGTGAGGATGGTCACCTTGACGGGGTCGAGCATGGCGTAACCCTCCTCGAGGTCGGGAAAGCCGTGCCACGTGTCGTCGGGATGCAGGAGCCAGCAGCCGACGTTGTCCCGGAGGAGCGCGTCGTCCGCCTCACCGAGCGGTCTCTCCGTCTCCTGGTCCATAATGCAGTCGGGCTGCCAGACGGTGAACCACCAGTAGTCCTCCCCGGGGGAGGAGCCGGCCCTGATCTCCTCGGCCACCGTCACCATCTTCTTCCGAAAGACTATCGCCTCCTCGATCGCTTCCTCGACGAGGAACTTCCCCGAATGCCCGGCCATCATCCTGGCAGCGACGTCGAGGGACGCCACGATGGTGTACTGGGGCGAGGTGGAGGTGAGCATCATGAACGCCTCGTTGAACCGCGGGTGGTCGACGGGACCGCGGCCCTGCCTGACGTGGAGCATCGAGCCCTGCGAGAATGCGGCGAGAACCTTGTGGGTCGACTGGGTGGCAAAGACCGTCGGGCCGACCCCATCCGCTGCGTGCATCCCGAACCGGCCGGCATAGAGGGGGTGGAACCTTGCGTAGCCCGACCAGGCCTCGTCGAAGTGGATGTACGGGACCACGTCCCGCAGGTGCTCTTCGATCCTCTCTGTGCTGTAGCAGATCCCGTCGTAGGTGGAGTTCGTGACCGCGGCCAACCTGAGCGTCTGCGACGCGGGGTCCTTTACCAGCGGGCAGTCCCGGACCTTCTGTGCGATGACCCCGGGATGGAACTCGCTGCTCCGGACGGGGCCAATGATCCCGTACTCGTTCCGGGCGGGTACGAGGTAGACGGGGACGGCGCCGGTCATGACGATCGCGTGCATCACGGACGCATGACAGTTCCGGTCCACCAGAACGACGTCGCCGCTGGTGACGGTCGCAAGCCAGACGATCTTGTTCGCGGCCGACGTGCCGCCGGTGACGAAGTAGGTCCGGTCGGCCCCGAAGACCTCTGCGGCCTTCCGCTCCGCCTCCCCGACGACGCCGGAGTGCTCCAGGAGCGAACCGAGTTCCGGCACCGAAGCCGAGAGGTCGGCCCGGAGCGTGTTCTCGCCGAAGAAGTTGTAGAAGATCCGGCCGGGAGCGCTTTTTAAGAACGCAACGCCGCCCATGTGCCCCGGTGTGTGCCAGGAGTAGCGGTACTCCTCGACGTAGTCCATCAGCCCCCGGAAGAACGGCGGGAGAACGTCGGCGAGGTAGTTCCTGGCCGCCCGCTTGATGTGGCCGGCGATGAAGCCGGGGGTGTCCTCGAGCTTCCAGATGTAGCCGTCGATCCGGGATATGACGGAGAGGGGTATCGCGGAGATCGCGAGCTTCTCGGTGTTTAAGAATATCGGGACCTTCGGATTCCTCTCCCGGATGAGCGTGATGACATCTTGCGCCGTGAGCATGCCGTCCGCGGCCTCCGGCGTGAGTTCCCAGTCGATGACGATGCAGCTCGCGTGGGGGTGCGAGAGGAAGGCGTGGACTCCGTCACGGGCGGTCAGCGCCTCGATGACGGGAAAGTTCTCGCGTTTCAGTTCCTTCACGATCTCCCGCGACGCCCGGCCTTCCGCGGTATCCGAGTGCAGTTCGTCGTCGATGACGATAACGGGAAACTCCTCCAGGTAGTCCATGCGGCCACACTTCCCGGAGGATACTCGGGAGAGGTCGCTTTAGAATGTTGTGGTCCGGACCGGTCACCCGAGCTCGAACGACGTGACGCCGAAGACCTCGTCGAGAGGCAGGTCGGGGATCGCCTTCGTGTAGATCCGCGCCGTCTCGAAGACCGGGACCATCCCGTGCCTGCGGGCGAGCGCCACGGCGGCGGCGTTCGGTTCCGGCGTATCGAGGTAAACCGGCTCGCCCGCCGCCTGCGCGGAGAGCGAAAGGAAGATATCCTCCGCAATCCCCGGCGTATCCGCAAAGAGCGGCCCGATTTTGTGGCCGTTACGGCACCTCCGGATGACGCCGTATCCCGCAATAGTGCCGTCGTTCTTGAGAACCGCCCGGCCCACCGTCCCCTCCTGCCGGATCCAGGCCTCGAGGAAGCAGGGACGCTGCGCCGGGAAGTGCCGGGCATCGTACGCGCTGAGCCGGTCAAACGGCACCTCCCCAAGGTCGACCGGACCTTCCGGATCGCTCCCGCCCCCGGTGCCTTCGAACCTGATATTTCTGTAGGCAAGCCTGAACCCTGACCGCGTGCGGTACTTCTCCTGCATCGCGACGACGCCGTCGCCCCCGACGTTCCGCTCACCGGCGTGGCTCATGCCGGCGGCAAACAGCCTGCTTCCGTAACCCCGGTTCCGGTATTCGGGTTTCAGGATGTACAGCCCGGCGAAGGCGAATGTCTCGTCGTAGTTGACGACCGAGACCGATCCGATAGGTTCGCCGTCGAGTTCCGCGACGAAGAATCCCTCCGGATCGGCGGCATAGAAGGCCTCTGCATCGTGAATTCCCGGGTTCCATCCCTCCTGTTCCGCCCAGTCGACGGCTGTTTGAACCTCATCCTGTTGCATTGTCCTTATAAGAAACCCATCGCTGCTCACGCTGCTCCTCATTATGCAGTACGTGTTTCTCTCATTTGATGATATCCTGAGAGCAATGCGGCGGGAAGAGGCGTGAGGCTTTTAGATCGTTTCAGCAAACGATATCTGCTCATAACCGGGATATCAGGGCCAGACAGGGCGCGAAAGACCGGCAGGTAGTCCCGGTCGACGACATTTATATACGGAAACCGCCATCTACCACCGATGACGGGCGAGGGCTTAAATCCACCGAAGATCTGCCTGGGATTCGATATTCACTATCCATGCTATCTCAATCCCGGGTTTCATCCCGACGTGGTAAAGGGAAAAAGAAACGCAAAAGACAGTTACTTTAACCCGGACGCGAAGGAAGACCTGGGAGGGGTCATCGACCGCTCTTTCCGGCCGACGACGGAACTCCTTCTCGAACTTCTCGACGGCGGGTTTACATGTGCCTTTGCTATCTCCGGAACGGTGGTGGAGCATCTTGATGCGTGGTACCCGGAGATGCTCGAACTCCTGCACCGTGCGGCAACCCACCGGAACACCGAACTCCTCGCCCAGACCTACTACCACAGCGTCGCCGGGCAGTTCACCGACCTCACCGAGTTCACGGACGAACTCGTCATGCACCGGGACCTGATGAAGGAGCACTTCTCGGTCGCGCCGACAACGTTTGCGCATACCGACTACCCCATCACCCCCGCGACCGCGGAGGCGCTTGCCGGGGCCGGGATCGAGGCGGCCATCATCGAGGGGGGCGAGGGGCCTGCTCTTGAGAGAGACCCGAACCTCATCTACACCTACCATAGCCTCCCGGTCCTCGTCGTCCACTGCGATCTCTCCGACGACATCGCCGTGCGGTTTCCGTGGCGCGGGTGGGACAAATGGCCGCTCATGGCCGACCAGTATGCAGGGTGGCTCTCCGTATCCCCGGGCGACTGCATCACGCTCTTCCTCGATTACCGCATCTTCGGGGATTTCATCGGGCCCGAGACGGGCATCCTTGAGTTCCTGCGGGCGCTCCCGTCCGCCCTCGCCGCGGAGGGGATCGAGACCGTACGCCCCTCAGACGCCGTCCGGCTCGCCCCGCACGGGGACCTCGAGGAGACCGACGGGCCCGGCCGGCAGAGAACCATCCTGCAGCAATCCGCCATCGAGGCGCTCGAGGAGGCCGGGGGCCTGATCGCGGACCCGGCGGTCTGGCGCTGCCTCCTTGAGACCGAGCACATCCGCAGGATGGCCATGCGCTCGCCCTCGTGCGGAAAGCCGCTCCACGCCGTCAGCCACCAGGCGACCTACGACTACTTCGCCTCCTTCATGCGGGTCCTCTCGCACGCCGAGGTGCGATCCGCAGCCAGCGCACCGTCGCCGAAAGCCGCTCTCTCGCTCCGGTGCGTCCCTCCCGATAAGGCGTTCTTCTTCTCGTCGTACGACAGGCCGGCGGGGTATGCGGCTCACAGCCTCCAGGAACTCGCAAACATGCTCGAATTCGCTCCGGACGACGTCATCCGGTACCACGTGGAGCGGGAGGACTTCTACCGGTGGATCGACCAGGTCATCGGCGATAAGAAACTGGCGGAAAAGATCCGGGGCGTCTCCGACAGGAACGGCCTCCAGTCGACGATTCGAAAGAGGATCGAAAAACTATGGAAACGCTTAAGCTAGCATTCTTCTGCTGGGAGTCGCTCCACTCCACGTTCAAGGTAGGCGGCCTTGCGCCGGCGGCGACCCACCTCGCCGAGCGCCTCGCCCGGAGGGGGCACGAGGTCCACTTCTTCACACGGGGAGAGGGGGACGATGCGGTGATCAACAACGTCCACTACCACTACTGCCTGCCTTTCGGCGGCAACGTCATCGAGTACTGCAGGACCATGAGCAACATGCTCGTGGACGCTTTCCGTGCTCACGACACCCCGCCGTTCGACATCCTCCACTTCCACGACTGGCACCTCGTGGAGGCGCTGCATACCCTCCGGGACCGGAACACCGTCCTCTCCTTTCACTCGACAGAGTACGGGCGGCACGGGGGGAACTTCGGCGGCTGGTGGGAGTTCCAGGAGATATCGGGCAAGGAATGGTACGGGGGCTACATCGCAAAGGCGGTCACGACCGTCTCGAACTCGACGAAGACCGAGGTCATGTGGCTCTACAACGTCCCGGGCTGGAAGGTCACCGTCATCCCGAACGGGATCGACCCCGACGCCTACCGTACCCGGCTCGACCCGGGCGAGGTGAAGAAACGCTACGGCATCCACCCGCTCGCGCCCGTCGTCCTCTTCGTCGGCCGCCTCACCTACCAGAAGGGCCCCGACCTCCTGGTCCGGGCCATACCCGAGATCCTCGCCAAACGCTGGGACGTACAGTTCCTCTTCGCCGGCACCGGCGATATGCGCGGATACCTGGAGGGGATGGTGCACGGTCTTCCCGTCCAGTTCCTCGGCTACGTCTCCGACGCAGACCACATCCGGCTCCTGAACGCCTGCGACCTCGTCGCGATCCCGAGCAGGAACGAACCCTTCGGGCTCGTCCTCACGGAGGCATGGAGCGCGGAGCGCTGCGTCGTCGCGACCGACGTCGGGGGGCTCTCCGAGAACATCGATAACTACGTGAACGGCATCAAGGTTCCCGTCCGGCCGGACTCGATAGCCTGGGGGATCTGCCACCTCATCGACGACCCGGCCTACATGCAGAAACTCGGGAGGGCCGGCCGCAGGAAGGTGATGGAGAAGTTCAGGTGGGATGTCGTCACGGAGAAGGCGCTCGGCGTCTATCGAAAAGTTCTTTCCGGCGGTCTGCGATGATGCCCAACGAGGATGAGAAGGTGCAGCAGGTGCTACCGGATATCACGAAGACCGGGAGCCTCATCACCAGCTACGACATCTACCTCTTCCGGCAGGGGAGCCATTCCCGCCTGTACGACAGGCTGGGGTCGCACCCCGCCGTCGCCGACGGTGCGCGAGGAACGTTCTTTGCGGTATGGGCGCCGAATGCCGCTGAAGTCTCGGTCATCGGGGATTTCAACGGGTGGGCGGCGGGCCGGCATCCGCTCAGGGCACGGGACGACGATTCCGGCATCTGGGAGGGGTTCATCCCCGATATCGGCCACGGGATGCTCTACAAGTACCACATCAAGAGCAGGTATGACGGTTATTCCGTAGAGAAGGGCGACCCATTCGCGTATTTCTGGGAGGTCCCGCCGAAGACCGCGTCCGTCATCTGGGACATCTCGTACACCTGGCGGGACCGGGCGTGGATGCGGCGCCGGGAGGAGGACAACACCGCGGACGCCCCGATCTCCGTCTACGAGGTTCACCCCGGTTCGTGGCGGAAGGTGCCGGAGGAGGAGAACCGGTCCCTGAACTACCGGGAGCTGGCGGCCGAGCTCGCCGACTACCTGCTTGATACCGGGTTCACCCACGTCGAATTCCTTCCCGTCATGGAACACCCGCTCTACGCTTCATGGGGCTACCAGTCGCTCGGCTACTTCGCCCCCACGAGCAGGTACGGCACCCCGCAGGACTTCATGCACCTCGTCGAGCACCTCCACCAGCGCGGGATCGGGGTCCTCCTCGACTGGGTGCCGTCCCATTTCCCCTCCGACGGCTACGGGCTCTCCTACTTCGACGGCACGCATCTCTACGAGCACGCTCTCCCCGGCCAGCGCTACCACCCCGAGTGGAAGAGCTACATCTTCAACCTCGCGAGGGACGAGGTCCGTTCGTTTCTCCTGAGCAGCGCCATCTTCTGGCTTGAACGCTACCACGCGGACGGCCTGCGGGTGGATGCGGTCTCCTCGATGCTCTACCTCGACTACGCGCGGAGCGCCGGAGAATGGATACCGAACGTCTACGGCGGGAGGGAGAACCTCGAGGCGATCGGGTTCCTCCGGAAGTTGAACGACACGGTTCACGCCAACTTCCCGGACGTGCTCGTCATCGCCGAGGAGGCGACCTCCTGGCCGGGAGTGACCGCCCCGACCGCGACCGGGGGTCTCGGGTTCGACCTGAAGTGGAATATGGGCTGGATGCACGACACCCTGGACTACTTCGTCCTCGACCCGATCTTCCGGAAGTACCGGCCCGATCTCCTGACATTCAGCATCTGGTATGCGTTCCGGGAGCGCTACGTCCTCCCCCTCTCGCACGACGAGGTCGTCCACGAGAAGAGTTCGCTTGCAGGAAAGATGCCCGGCGACGAATGGCGGAAGCGGGCAAACCTCCGTCTCCTCTACGGGTACATGTTCACGCACCCGGGCAAGAAGCTCCTCTTCATGGGCGGAGAGTTCGGGCAGTGGTCGGAATGGAGCCACGACGCCGGGCTCGAATGGGACCTCCTGCAGTATCCCTCCCACCGGGGAATCCTCCGGTGGGTCACCGACCTAAACCGCCTCTACCGGCGCGAACCCGCCCTCCATGAGCGGGACACCGATCCGGCGGGGTTCGAGTGGGTCGACTTCTCGGATGTGGAGAAGAGCATCGTCAGTTATCTCCGGCGGGGGCTCTCGGCCGACGACGTCGTCCTCGTCGTCTGCAACTGCACCCCGGTGCCGCGCTACGGCTACCGGGTAGGCGTCCCGTTCGGCGGGTTCTGGGAGGAGGTGCTCAACAGCGATGCGGTCGAGTACGGCGGGAGCGGCGTCGGGAACCTCGGCGGGGTGGAGGCGGAGCGGATTCGGGTGCACGGCCGGCCGTGGTCCCTCCCCCTCACCCTGCCCCCGCTCGGCGCTGTCATCTTTGCTCCCGAAGGGGTGTGATCGTGGACCGCGCCGTCTGCATTCACGGCCACTTCTATCAGCCTTCGCGGGAGAACCCCTGGCTCGGCGATGTCGGGTTCCAGCGGTCGGCTGCGCCGCACCACGACTGGAACGAGCGGGTGACCGCGGAGTGCTACCGCCCGAACACCGCCGCACGCATCCTCGATGCGGACGGCATGATCGAAGAGATCGTGAACACGTTCTCAAAGATCAGCTTCACGGCAGCCCCGACGCTTCTTGCCTGGCTCGAGCAGCGCTGCCCGGATGTCTACGGAGCGATCGTCGAGGCCGACCGGGAGGGGCGGGAGCGCTACGCCGGCCACGGGCCGGCGATCGCCTGCTGCTACAACCACCTCATCATGCCGCTTGCGACCCGGCGGGACAGGCAAACGCAGGTCGCCTGGGGGGTCCGCGACTTTAGAGCCAGGTTCGGCCGGGAGCCCGAAGGGATGTGGCTTCCGGAGACGGCGGTCGATATCGAGTCCCTGGACCTGATGGCCGGGGCGGGGGTCCGGTTCACGGTCCTTGCCCCCCACCAGGCCGCGAACGTGCGGCCGATCGGGGCAGATGACCGGACGGACGTCTCCGGGGGCGGGGTGGATACGACGATGCCCTACCTCTGCCGTCTCCCCTCCGGGCGGAGCATCGCGGTCTTCTTCTATGACGGGGACATATCCCACGACGTTGCGTTCGGCGACCTGCTCTCCGACGGGCGGCGGTTTGCCGGGCGGCTGCTCGGCGCGTTCTCCCGGGAACGAGAGCGCCCGGAACTCGTGCATATCGCGACCGATGGGGAGACCTACGGCCACCACCGTGAGTTCGGGGAGATGGCGCTCGCGTACTGTCTCAAGACCCTCGAGAAACGCCGCAACGTCCGTCTCACGGTCTACGGCGAATACCTCGCCGCCCACCCGCCCACGCACGAGGCCGCCGTCTGCGAGAGGACGTCCTGGAGCTGCATCCACGGCGTCGGGCGCTGGCAGGGGGAGTGCGGGTGCCACAGCGGTGCACACCCCGGGTGGTCGCAGGAGTGGCGCGGGCCGCTCCGGGAGGCGGTCGTCATGGTCCGGGACGCTCTCGCCCCCCGGGTGGCGGAAGCGCTCGGGGCGCTCGTCCCCGACCCCGCGGGGGCACGGGACGACGCTGTCGGGCTCGTCCTTTCCCGGTGGTCCGCCGAAGCCGTTGCGGCATTCTTCGCACGGCACGCGCCCGGCGATCTGTCCCCCGACGAGCGGCGGCGGGTGCTTACCCTCCTTGAGATCGAGCGGCAGGCGATGCTGATGCAGACGAGCTGCGGCTGGTTCTTCGACGACATCGTGGAGCCGGGGAGCGTCCAGGTGATGCGGCACGCGGGCCGCGCGATGGACCTTGCCCGTCGGACGCTCGGCCTCGACCTCGAGCCGGCGTTCACCGCCATCCTTCGCCGCGCCGCGGTAAACGACCCGCGGTACGCGACCGGCGCCGCGGTCTACGAGGCCCTGGCCGGATCGGCGGCGGCCGATCTGGCCCGGATCGGGGCAGGAGCGGCTCTATACGCCCTCTTCGGGCTCGAACCCCCTGCGGCCGCATCGGGGATGTACGACGTCCGCGGAGACTGGCGCTACCGGTCGGACGCCGCCGGCCTCTGCCGCATCCTCGGAACCGTCCGGGTGCGGTCCCGGGCGACGGGCGAGGAGGAGCACCTCGATGCGGCTGCGTTCTTTGCCGGGATGGACCGGCTCGTCTTCTCCGTGCGCGAGCCCGGCGGCGAGGAGGCGCTCCGGGCGGCGTGGGAGGGGGTGACGGGCGCCGATCCGGCCGGGGCGATATTCGCGGCCTTCACCCGGGTCTACACCGCGCCCGACCTCTCCGATGAGGAGCGGTGGGCGATCGCCCGCGAGATCGTGCCCGGAATGGGAGAGGCCATATGTGCGGTCTACCGCGATGCGGCGGCGCTGATCGCCGTGCTTGACGGCCTCGGGCTCCCGGCGCCGGGAGCCGCCGCCCATCTCCTGGCGCATGCCTGCACCGGGCGGCTGCTCGCGATGCTCGAAGAGGGGTGCCCCGATCCGGACCGATTCTTCGCGCTCGCGGAGGCGATGAAAGCCCGGAGCCTTGCGCCCGACCTCGCGGCCCTCGGGGAGGCGGCGAGCAGGCGTGTTGCGCTCTCCGCCAGGACGGCGGCAGCCCGATCCTGCGACCCTGTTCCGCTCAAGGAGATCGTCCGTACCGTCAGGTGTGCGAAAGTATTTCCGTTGACGCTCTCCCTATGGGAGAGCCAGAACCTCTGCATCGAGATGCGCGGGCGTTATTCTGGAATGCGAGAGCGTGCTGGCCGGGGTGATGGGGATGCACAACGGTGGGCGGATGCCTTTGAGAGGGCGGCGGCATGCCTCGGCGTGAGGGCGGCGTAAGGAGGGGCGGAGCATGAACCGGCGGGGCAGCGGGGTTCTCCTGCATATCACGTCCCTGCCGTCCGCTTACGGTATCGGCGACCTCGGGCCGGCGGCGCACCGGTTCGTGGACCTCCTCAGCCAGGCAGGGCAGCGCTTCTGGCAGATCCTCCCTCTTAACCCGACATGCCCGGTGTTCGGCAACTCGCCCTACCAGAGCACATCGGCGTTTGCCGGCAACACCTGGCTCATCAGCCCGGAACAGATGGTCGCAGACGGCTTCCTCGCTCCGGAGGATATCGCGGACCCGCCAGGCTTCCCGGGGGACCGTGTCGACTACCAGGCGGTCCTGGATTACAAGAACGGCCTCTTTGATAAGGCGTTTGCGCGGTTCAAGGAGCGCGGGCCCGACTTCCGCTATAAGGACTTCGCGGCCGACAACGTCTCGTGGCTCGACGACTACGCCATATTCGTAGCCCTCAAGGAGGAGTTCGCGGGGAAGGTCTGGGGAGACTGGCCGGCCGGGATCCGGGACCGGCGCGAGGAGGCGCTTCAAAAGTACGGCACCGAACTCGCCGACCGCATCCTCCGCGAGAAGTTCCTCCAGTACGTCTTCGACCACCAGTGGGGGGTGCTCAAGAACCACTGCCGCATGCGCCACCTCCAGATCATCGGGGATATTCCGATATACCTCACCTATGACAGCGTCGATCTCTGGGCAAACCCGGGGCTCTTCAAGCTGGACGAGCAGAAGAAACCGGCTGCTGTCTCAGGCGTTCCCCCGGATATGTTCAGCGAGACCGGGCAGCTCTGGGGGAACCCGGTCTACAACTGGGATGCGCACCGGGAGCAGGGATTCGCGTGGTGGGAGAGCCGGATCGACCGCACCCTCGCACTCGTCGACCGGCTGCGCCTCGACCACTTCCGGGGGTTCGTGCAGTTCTGGGAGGTTCCTGCCGGGGAAGAGACCGCACGGAACGGGCGCTGGGTCGATGCGCCCGGCCGGGACCTCTTTTCCATGCTTTCACGGAGCAGGTCGTGCCTCCCCATCATCGCCGAAGACCTCGGTCACATCACCTCCGACGTCCACGAGATGATGGAGCACTTCGGTTTCCCGGGGATGAAGATCCTGACCTTCGGGTTCGCCGGCGACGTCGCACGAAACCCTCACGCACCCCACAACATCACGAAGAACTGCGTCGCCTACACGGGGACGCATGACAACAACACTGTCCGGGGCTGGTTCGATCACGAGGTCTCCGAGGAGCAGAAGAACCTCCTGTTCCGCTACATCGGGGGGCCGGTGAGCGCCGACGAGATGCACCGGATCCTCATACGCCTCGCTATGCTCTCCCCGGCAAACACCGTCATCATCCCGATGCAGGACATCCTCGGCCTCAGGGAGGAGGCGCGGATGAACCGGCCGGGCACGATGGAGGGGAACTGGGAGTGGCGGCTCCGGCCGGAGCAGGCGGGGGAGGAGACCATGCGGGAGTTTGCCGAAGTGACGGGGATCTACGGGAGGTGGTGATGGGGGGATGCTCCCCCTCGAAACCCATCCCTTTCCGGACATCCCCCAGACACCCGGCACACCGTATGCCGGAGCAGCCGCTCAGACCCTGACACAACCCTAAAGACATCATGTTGCCGGTTATTTTCTATTTTCTCAATTAAACTCAAAAATATGCAAACATATATAATAATAAACACGGACAGTACACCGTTCAAAGGGGACAGGATTCATGGATGATTCCATACGCGATCAGTTCGCCCATATCCCGGAGCGTATCTCCGGGCTCGTCGACCTGGCATACAACCTCTGGTGGAGCTGGAACCCGGAGGCCCGGATACTCTTCAAGCAACTGAACCATCAGGCATGGAAAGCAAGCATCCACAACCCTATCCGGATGCTCTGCGAGATCCCGGTCGAGTTCCTGAACCGGGCGGCGGAAGACCCCGCCTACTGCCACCGCTACGACATCGTCATGCGCCGGTTCAGGAAGTACATGAGCGCCACCGGGACCTGGTTCTCCGAGGAGTACGCCGGCCGCCCCCCGCTGACGGTCGCTTACTTCTCGGCGGAATACGGGCTCCACCACTCGCTCCCCATCTACGCGGGAGGGCTCGGGTTCCTCGCCGGCGATCACTTAAAAGAGGCGAGCGACCTCGGGCTCCCGATGGTCGCCGTCGGGTTCCTGTACTCGCAGGGCTACCTGCACCAGCAGATCAACCCCGATGGCTGGCAGGAGGACGTCACCGAACCGCTCGACCGGGATGCGGCGCCCGTCACCCGGGTGCTTGATTCGGACGGCGAAGACCTGGTGGTCAGGGTCCCGCACATCGACCCGCCCATCTATGTCGCCGTCCGGAAGGTCCAGGTCGGCAGGATCCCGCTCTACCTCCTTGATACGGATATCCCCTGCAACGATCCTGCGAACCGGGGCATATCGTCCCGGCTGTATGCGGGCGACCTGGAGCAGCGCCTCCGCCAGGAGATCGTGCTCGGCATCGGCGGGAGGAAAGTGCTCCACACCCTCGGCATCGAGTACGCGGCGGTGCACCTGAACGAAGGCCACCCGGCGTTCGCTTTGCTCGAGCGGATCCGGGAGCGGGCCGAACGGGGGATGGAGTTTGAGGAGGCGCTCGAGGAAGTGCGGGCGACGTCCGTCTTCACCACGCACACGCCCGTCCCTGCAGGCCACGACGTCTTCCCCGTCGATCTCATCGACGGCTACTTCGCGCCCTACTACGCGGCGCTCGGCATCGACCGGACGAGGTTCCTGCAGCTCGGTGTCCACCCGGAGAGCCCCGCCTCGGGCTTCAACATGACCGCGTTCGCCCTGCGTGCGTCGGCGCACCACAACGGCGTCTCGCGTGCGAACAAGGTCGTCGCCTGCGATATGTGGAAATGCCTGTGGCCCGGCCCTCAGGCGACGGTGCCCATCGACTACGTCACGAACGGCGTCCACGTCCCGACCTGGCTGAACACCCGGATGAAGGGGCTGTATGACCGGTATATCGGGCCAGCCTCTCCCGACTGGCTCACGGAGCACGACGACCCGGTGATCTGGGAACTCATCGACGATATCCCGGACGCCGAACTCTGGCAACTGCATCTCTGGCTGAAGGCGAAACTCCTCAACCGGATCCGGGAGCGGGAGCGGATCAAGTGGGCGGCGCACCACGGTGCGCTCAATCCTGCAGCCGAGGGGGCGTTCCTCAACCCTTCCGTCCTGACGATCGGGTTTGCCCGGCGATTCTCGACCTACAAGCGGGCGCACCTCATCTTCGAAGACCTGGAGCGGTTGAAGCGCATCTTGAACAACCCCTGGCAGCCCGTCCAGATCATCTTCGCCGGCAAGGCTCACCCGTCCGATAACGATGGAAAGCGGGTGCTCCAGCAGATCTACCGCTACACGCAGGACCCCGAATTCGGAGGACGGGTCGCGTTCATCGAGGACTACAACGACCAGGTGGCGCAGTACCTGGTGCACGGCGTCGATGTCTGGTTGAACAACCCCCTGCCCCCGATGGAGGCGAGCGGCACGAGCGGCATGAAGGCGTCGCTCAATGGGGTGCTGAACCTCTCCATCCTTGACGGCTGGTGGATCGAGGGATACAACGGCAGAAACGGCTGGGCGTTCGGGGACGGGGCGGTCGCCTGCGAAGGGAGGAATGCCGTCGATGCCGCGGCGATATACGACCTTCTGGAAAACGAGGTCGTCCCGCTCTACTACGACCGCTCCATCGACGACGTCCCCCACGGCTGGGTGAAGATGATGAAGGAGTCGATCAAGAGCAACGGACCCCGGTTCTCGTCCCGCCGGATGGTGAAGGAGTACGTCGCCCGCTACTACCCGTCCCTCCTGAAGGGCGCAGGGGCGGAGCATGCCCGCCGCCAGGCCGCGGCGAAACCCCGGACTCCGGCCTGGAAACCGCAGGCTCAGGAAAAAGCGGAAGAATGGAGCGAATGACCTCCTCCGGGATTGCGTGAAGTTCCGGGGGGCCCCGGCCTACGGGGAGCGCTTCGCGCCGGCTGAAGAACGGTCATCCCTTCGCGAGACCCGCCTGCGGGTCTCCCCGGATGCAGCCTGGAGGCCCCGCTCCTCGTGCGGCGACCTTCCGCCGGCCCGGGCAACGCGCTGCCTGGTTTCAGCGCTTGCGGCCTGGAGCCCTCTCGCCTCGTGCGGCGCCCTGCCCCCGGCACGTGCGACCCGCTGGCGGGTCTCGCGGGAAGCGGCCTGGAGGCCCCGTTTCTTGTGCGGCGCCATCCCGCCGATCCTCGCGACACGCTTCCGGGTCGCTTCGTCCGTGGAGGCGAGGCCGCGCTTCGTCTTCTTCTTCTCTCCGGTCATACCATCGACCTCCGGGTTATCCTCCCCCGGTACGTTGCTTCTCTTCACCGGTTCGACCCTGTTCTGCCATGCCCTGTCATGCCCCCTGGCACGCCAGCCAGGTACGACTAATATAAAAATATTGTTATATTAATGGTCATTCAGCTCCCATCAAGCATCTTCTCTGCCAGGGGCGTTTCAGGTTCGGGCTGCAGGGAGCAACTCAAATCGGTTTCCGCGGTATCGTACTCCGCAAAAAAAAGTCGTCCCGGCCGGGCGGTATCGTGCGGGCCTACCGCCCGGCAGGACCATATGGCCCGGCAGGCCTGCCGCCTACATAACCTCGCCGAGAGCCTTGCTCACGTCGGCGGCGGAGCGAAACTCCCGGTCCCGGATCCTGCCGAGGATTTCGAGCACGTCAGCGGGCGCGTTGTTCTTCTGCGCCTGGCTGGTGACCTCGCTTATGCCCGCAGGATAGTGCATGCCGCGGAGGTACCGCTGCACTTCAACCACGCTGACGGCCGCGGTTCTGGACTGCTCCCGTGTCTCTGCCCGTTCGGGCGCAAGGCCGGCTCCTCCACCGGACGGCGAGCTCCGCCTTGACCCGAACTCCGACCCGGCCATCGCCTTGCTGACGTCTATCGGCGAGTGATAAGTCTGGTCGGGCAGGCCGTCGAGGGTATCCATGACATCCCTGTCCGCATTGTTCATCCTTGCCCGGTCGATCAGGTCCTGCCTGTTCGCCGGGTAATCCACACCGGCCAGGTACTTCTCGACCGTCGCCGGGTTCACCTTGAACCTTGCCTCTGCCATCGTGTCACCTCCTGTGACGGCCGGTGAATGGAGCAACTATTATAAAATGGTTGTTCTGCCGTCTGCAGCGGCAGAGAACCGTCTGCTCAGGCAATGCAGTTCGATGGCCGGGGAAAAATCTCCAGGGTCCTCGTGCAGGGTATGCTCATACCCCGCCCTGCAGCTCCCTGATCATCCGCCGTATCTGGCCGAACTGCACCTCCGGCGTGGTGAAGATGCAGAGATACTCGTCCCCGTAGGGAGCGATGATGACGTTTCCGCCGCGATAGAAGAGTGTCATCTGCACGAATGCACCGCTTGCCGGCACGGCCGAGTGCAGGCCGAGCGACCACCGGCGCATGTCCTCGGCGAAGGCGACGGTATAGTCGGCATCGATATCCCCGGCGGAAGAGATGCAGAGGCCGTCGACGAAGCAGGCAACCGCGGTCACCCCCGGTTGCTGCAGCACCGCCCTGAGCGGTTCGGATTCCGGTTCGGGAGGGGCATCGTGGGAGCCCTCTTCGCCGTTCTCCACGGTTTCGCTCGCGAGGCTGCGTTTCTCACTCTCTTTGGGCGCGTTGATCATGGGTAATTCGCGGTCGGGATGCAGAAGAGCCTTTGCCTCTGCCGATAAGGCGAGGGCTTCCCGCATCTCGCCGGGCTCGTACTTCCAGAGACCGAACTCGAGGGTTGGCTGACTGCCGAAGTACTTCAACGCCGGCGGCCCGCTCAGGGATTTCAGCGGGTGCCTGAACTGTGCAGCGAGAGGTTCTCCTTTATGCACCAGCAGAAATCCCTCTCCATCCTGCATCGTGATCCGCACCGCCCCAACAAAGCGGGTGGTGTGGGAGAAGATCCACTGGAGCGGTGCCTGCATCTCCCCGATCGCCGTTCCTTCTGGTAACCTATCTATCATCCGGATTCCTGCCTGGCCGCGTCGTCTGTGTCGAGTGCAAGCGTCCTTTCCGGCCGCTGATTCTACTCGGCGTCGTCCTTTGCAAGGGTATCGAGGATCCTGTAAGAGTTGATCAGGCGGTTGAACGCGACTGCGAGTTCGCCTATCTCATCGTTGCTCGTCACCATGATCTCGGTGTCCGCGAGGTCGCCCTGGCTTACGCTGGTCGCAACCTTCGAAAGCTGCTCGATGGGAGTTGTGATGCTCTTAGCGAGACAGAAACTCCACATCAGGATCACGGAGACCGTGAGCAGGGTCATGACGAGAATGCTGTTCTGCAGACCGAGCACGGCGATGACGCTCCCGGTATCTCCTGCCGAGACGATCCCCAGCAGGAAAATGGGAATGACTGCAACGGTAAGCATGCTCGCCATGAGTTTGTAGAATATCGGGATCTGGATGGCGAGTCCATCCTGCATTATCCCGACCTCTTGCGGGAAGATTTCAGTCATGGAAGAGTAATTTCTTATTTTAATATATTAACTTATCCTTTACAAATTCTTTACAATATGGCAAAATTTTGGAATCTAAGAGTTCTGAATAGGCAATAATCGATTCAGGCCATTTTTATGTATCTTTAAACATAATATACTCAAACCAGGGTGATTGTGCCGACCCTGAATCGAAGTATATATGCACGCGTGACTGATCTTCACGCACTCGCTGTAAAGAGTGAATGTTTTTTCGTCGGCAGGCGTGCCTCGCCGCCGCCCGAACGCGTGGCGAAACGACATCCAGCAGGGGGCATCAACATATTGATACGGGATGCGGGAGAGTGGGAGTGGGCGCAACACCCTGCTCCGTGCCGGGGGATTGGAGGTTCATCGTATGACTCTTGTGATAGCATTCATCGGAAAACAGGGCGCCGTGATGGCGGGGGATATGCGGGAGATCGCCTTCGGGGGAGACGATTCCCGCATCGAAGAGCTGGAACGCGAACTCTACGGCGGTTCGATCGTCTCCGACACCGACCTCGCAGAGCGGGCGGACGAGATGGACGTGACAATCCGGGTCAGAGACGATAAGGCCAAGGTCTCGCAGCAGGACGGGGTGCTCGTCGGCGAGGTGACCGAGACGGAGGGGGCGGCAGTCCATAAGAGGAGGCTGTACGCTACGACAGGCAGTTACGCAATTGCCGAAGTCCTCGATTCACGGTTGCGGGTAACGCAGAGGGGCAGGGCAAGCAACTTCGTGGTGCTGGGAAACGAGATCACGAAGCGGATCGCGAACGAGTGCATCCGGGGGACGTGGGAAGGGGGAACGGTTCAGGATGCCCTGCGGCTCATCATGCTCACCATGCAGGTGGCGGCGAGCGCAACGGCGTCGGTGAGCCGAACGTTCATACTGGTGCATACCGATCTCGTGGCCAACCTGGCTGAAGCCGTCGATCGGGACTCGTCGAAAGGATGAATCCTGGATCGCGCCCACCTCCGCTCAGGTGCGGAGGCCGGCGACGGCGCAGAAACGCGGAATTACTGGCTGAGATAGTTGTGCTTCTTGAGCCAGTCTACCTGGGGCTTGATGTAGCGATAGATGATATCGCACTTCTCGTCCTGGAAACTCCAGGGGACGACGATCAGGAGATCGCCTTCGCGTATCCAGAGCCTTTTCTTGATCTTGCCCTTGATCCTTCCCGTGCGCGTGACGCCGTCCTCGCAGCGGACGCGGATGTGGTTTGCTCCGAGCATCAGGTCGGCCCTGCCGAATATCTCCCGATTTCTCTTCTTTGGTAACCGTACCCGTACGATCTCTTCGGTTCCGTTGTTCTGTGTTCCTCGTGTATTCGTCAGTTAATCAACTCCGTAATAGACGGCGGCGTGACCCGCCTGAATATTTTATAGGGGTTTATACCAAGGACCCAAGCCACTATTAAAGTATCTGTCTCCGGGAGCACCCGCGCAACGGGGGCCCGGCGGGAAGAATCAGGGTACGCAGGATGCACCGGGCGCTGCCGGTGCATCGGCGCCGATGACCGGCCAGAATCGATCTGCCGGACATGGTGCGGGGCGGCATGAGCCTGACCCCACGGCGCCCCGGGCCGGGCTGGCGGATGGTACCGCTCATCCGGGGCAGGGCATGAGGCTCGTGCCTGGTGCGGGATTCCCCCTGAGAGTGTGCTTCTGTCCCCGGATAGGGGGATAGGGGCGTCAAACGGCCTTCGGCCAGGCGCAACCCCATCGGCAGGCGCTTCCCCGCGTCGGGCGAGTTACCCCCATACCGCCGCCCGGTTTTTCATCCGAAGAGTAATTAAGGTTTGAGCGTATATGAGTGAAGAGGATCTTTGAATGGAAAGTAGCAAGCTGTACGTCGGCAACCTCACCTACTCGGTAAATGAAGAACAGTTGAAAGACTTATTCAGCCAGTACGGGACGGTAAATGACGTCAGAGTCATCGAGCGCAAAGGGTTCGGGTTCGTCGAGATGTCCAGCCCCGAAGAGGCTGAGGCAGCAAAGGAAGCCCTGAACAACACCGTATTTGAAGGCCGTACCCTGAAGATCGACGAGGCCCGGCCTCCGAGACCGAGAAGCGACTTCCGGCGGTACTGAACACTTCCCCGGAAGAACAGCAATCCAGATATCCCACGTTTTTCAAGAGTCGGGGTTCAGGCGAACCTCACCTCTGATTACCCGGCACGCACGGTTACGTTACCGGTTCATCTGCCCGGTTTGCAACCGCCCCGCCGCACATGACAGAACCATGCCGATACGCCGTTGTCGTCGGCCGGATGGGCGGACCGGGGTATCATATCTCCCGGAGCACTGCCGGGAGAGAGGCGGCCCCGCTTGCCAGGCGCAGCCGTCACCACCTCTGATCCGGATCATTCTCTCGCCAGATAGCCCGTATTTTTGCCTAAAAAGGCAGCAACATTTTTATTCACCTAGAGCTATGGGGCGGCCGTGTGTCCCGCATGCGGGATGCAGCTGAAATGGTGGTGAGAACCATGGCAGAAGAAAGACCTTCAGTTAAAGGCGGAATGGCCTCTGCGGCTCAGGCAGCCTCCGTTGAGGAGCTGAGTGCATCCGCATTCCAGAAGTTCCTCGGCGGTATGGACTACCCGGCAGGCAAACAGGACCTGATCAACCACGCACGGAGGAACAACGCGCCCGATGCGGTGATCCAGGTCCTCGAGATGTTCCAGGACAAGACCTTCCAGTCGGCAGCAGACGTGAGCCAGGAGTTCGGCAGGGTCAAATAACCCCACATTTTTTTGCACCGCAAAGCCGGCCGCAGTTTTTTATACCTTTATTCCTCGAAGGTGAACTCCGCCTCCCGGTCGAATCCCGGGTCGTCTTCGACCACGCGGCCGGTGGGAGGACCATGCCAGGGATTGGCGCGGAGGGGTAAAAAGGCACGAGTCTGCCCCGGGGCAGGATTGGGCTCCAAAGCGTTGCTGCTGGCCGAAAAGACTGCACGTATCCCGTGATGATCGCAAAATTCTGAAAAAGCGTATGCGAGAGGCCGGATTCGAACCGGCGAACTCCTACGAGACCAGGCCCTGAACCTGGCGCCTTTGACCTGGCTTGGCAACTCTCGCGTGAATGTCGGCGAACCTCCGCCGCTGGCGTGTCCCGGCGTTCCTCGCGCCTAATACTGTAGCATCTCCAACAAAATAAATGTAATTACTCCCCGCCCTCCCCGACGGCAGGAGAGTTATGGGAGTTGTTGTCCATAAACCGTCTCATCTCCAGTTCACGGAGCTCGTGCCGCCTGATCTTGCCGGAGATGGTCTTCGGGAGCGACTCCACGAACTCGATCACGCGGGGGTACTTGTAAGGCGCCGTGACCTGCTTGACCTGTTTCTGGATATCCTTGACCAGGGACTCCGTGGGCCGGTATCCGGGCTTCAGGACGATGAAGGCCTTGACGACCAGCCCGCGGAGCACGTCGGGCGACCCGACGACCGCCGCCTCCTGGACGGCCGGGTGCTCCATGAGCGCGCTCTCGACCTCGAACGGCCCGATCCGGTAGCCGGAGGACTTGATGACGTCGTCGTCCCGGCCGATGAACCAGAAGTAACCGTCCTCGTCCATGCAGGCCTTGTCGCCGGTGTAGTAGAACCCGTTCGAGAAGACCTTGTGGTTCTCCTCTCCGTTGTCCAGGTAGCCGGAGAAGAGCCCGACCGGACGCGGGTCAAGCCTGATGGCGATGCGTCCTTCCTCCCCGACGCCGACCGGTTTCCCGTCGTCGTCGTGGAGTTCGATATGCCAGCCGGGCATGGGCCTCCCCATGGAGCCGGGCTTGGGCTTCATGCCGGGCAGGGTCCCGATGCAGAGCACCGTCTCGGTCTGGCCGTAGCCCTCGTAGATGGTCTGTCCGGTCCCCTCCTGCCATGCCCGGATCACCTCGGGATTGAGGGCTTCACCGGCACTGCAGCAGTGGCGCAGGTCGGCGAGATCGAACTTGTCCAGGTCGGCGAGGATGAGCATCCGGTAGATGGTCGGGGGGCAGCAGAACGTCGTGATCCCGTACTTCTCCATCAGCGGAAGGATCTCGGTGGCATGGAACCGGCCCCGGATGTCGTAGACGAAAATGCAGGCGCCGACGATCCACTGGCCGTAGAGTTTTCCCCACGCGCTCTTTCCCCAGCCGGTATCGGAGAGCGTCAGGTGCAGGTCATTCGGGCGCAGGTCATGCCACAGCTGCGCGGTGACGATGTGCCCGAGCGGGTAGGAGTGGTCATGGACCACCATCTTCGGTTCGCCGGTGGTGCCGGAGGTGAAGAAGATCAGGAGCGGATCGGTCGCTTTCGTCCGGTGCATGCCGGGAAGGTTCACCAGTTTGTGCGAGCAGGGCGCGGGGTAGTCGAGCTCGACGGGGTAGCTGACCCACCCGTCCCGCACGCCGTCGATCATGAGCCGGACGGCGAGCGTGGGGCAGTCTTCCCGGATCTCCTCGACCTTATCCGCATGCTCGGCCATGGTGATGATCATCCTGATGTCGGCCGCCTGGATGCGGTACTTCAGGTCTTTCGGGGTCAGCATCGTGGTTGCGGGGCAGTACACGGCGCCGAGCTTGATGAGGGCGATGGTGAAGATCCACCATTCAGGTGTCCGGGGGAGCATCAGCATGACGCGGTCGCCCTTCTTGATGCCGTATTTCAGGCAGATGTTGACCGCCTGGTTCGAGAGGCGCATAAGGTCGAAGAAGGTGTACTTCTTCTCGTTTCCTTTCTGGTCCACCCAGATCATCGCCAATTTGTTCCGGTCCTTCTTCGCCCATGCGTCGATCACGTCGAAGCCGAAGTTATAGTATTCAGGGACGTCTATCGTGAAATTTGCGCAGAGGTCTTCGTAGGACGCTGGTTTTTGCTCGTCATCCGCCATAACGCGATCAATAAAAAGTTGCGCGTTTATGGTTTAAAGCATTCACGAAGTTGAAAGGCGCTGCGTATCCCAAATAGCCATAAAGATTACCCATTAGTATTATGGTTCAAAAAATAATACTCATATCAATGGATGAGAAGGGATACGAGTCACTGAAAATTGAGAACATCGTTGCTTCCGGGGTGATTGCCGACGCTATCGACCTCGAAAACGTATCGGATAAAATAAAAAACTGCGAACTGAATACGAAGAGGTTCCCCGGAGCGGTCTATCGCATCGAGAAACCCAAGATCGCATCCCTGATATTCTCCTCGGGAAAAGTGGTGCTCACCGGTATCAGGAACAAGCAGGATCTGCATGACGGTCTCGATATCATCATGCAGTCGCTGCGGGATGCCGGGGTCGATACCTACGACGAGCCGCAGGTCGCGGTCACGAATATCGTCTGTTCGTACGACATGGGCAGGTACATCAACCTGAACAAAGTGGTCATCACCCTCAACCTCGAGAACATCGAGTATGAACCCGAGCAGTTCCCGGGACTCGTCTACCGCATCGAGGACCCGAAGATCGTCGCCCTTCTCTTCAGTTCCGGCAAGATCATCCTGACCGGCGGGAAGAATATCGAGGACATCAAGAGAGGGCTTGATTTCCTGGAGCAGCGGCTCGAAACTATAATGTGAAACTGTTTTTCGTTACGTTCTTTTTATCGGGGGAAGGCGGCTCCCAGATTTTTCGGCCGGGGTTCGATTCGCCTCCAGGACATCCAGCCTGTATGCGCCGGCAGAGTATCCGGGCCCGAAGGGGGTCTTGTTGGTGCCCGCATCTGAGGGTAATCGTACTTGGGGTGTGCAAAACGTCGTCCCTTGAATCACCGCAACTCCCATGCACGGCTTTCGTGGGGGTATCGCCACTGGGGGAGGGGCTGACGGGGAGGGGGCATGCCCCCTCCCCTGTCCCCGCGAAAGATCTTGTTCGTCTTGAATTCCTGCACTGAGGGCAATCGCTATTTGCACCAGCGCCGCTCCAACTCCGGCCCTTCGGCCCGTCGTCCTTCGAAAACGCTTCGCGTTTTCTCGAGCTCCGGACGTTCGCACCTCCGGTGCTCATGCTCCTGCCCTGCGGCCAGTCGCATTCCGTCCGTCGCTCACCAATACCGATGCGTCTTCACATAATTCCGCTCGGCCTTCAAGATCTCCCGGTAGAAGGCGTCCCCTTCGGTCAGGGTCGCGAGGATCCGTGAGGCCGCCTCCGGGCCGACGCCCTTTGCCGCGAGGGCAACCACCGCCTTCTTCCCGCTCGAGAGGACGATGTTTGCGTTCCGGAGGAACCGGACCTCGATCGCCCGCTCCTCCTCGGACTTGTTTTTCTTCTTCACCGCCGGGATGAGCTGCTCGTCCCAGGGTTTCAGCGCCGCGACGAGCCGGGCGCTGCAGAGGGGGCACTGCGGCTTATCAGGGACGCGCTCGACGACCGTCCGGCTCTTCCACTTCCGGCAGTGCATGCAGAAGAGGACGACGTCCTCCTTCTCGAGGCGGCGCACGAGCGTCCCGATCACCGCCTGGTCGACCATCGGCGGCGGGATCATGTCCCGCGAGGACGAGAGCCCTTCGCTCCCGAGCGGGCTCAACCGCCCGGAGGCGACGGCAAGTTGGCCGTCACGGACCGCCGAGAGGATCTCCTGCGCCGCGTCCACGTCCATATAGTTGCTGAAGAGCTCCCGGTAGGCCTCGGCCGCGATGACGGTCTCGTCGAAGAGGTCGATGAGCCGGTGGATGCTGAACCGCTCGTAGTCGGCGTCCGCGTCGATGGCGCCGAACTTTTTCGCCACCTGCACGAGTTTCCACTTGAAAAGCGCTGTGCGCTTCAGGGCGAGCTTCAGGATCCCCGGGAGGTGCGCGGGCTCGATGCCAGCAAGGGTCTCCTGCACCTCGAGCGACCTGACTTCCGGCGGCAGGCGCAGGAGGAACCGGTAGGCCCCGACCTCGATCCCGACGGTCGTCCCGTAGCGGGCCGAGAGGAGGACCGAGAGTGCCCGGGCCAGCGCCTCGTTCGCCTTGTGCCCGCCGCAGACGTTGCAGACCACGCCTTCGTCCGCGTTCTCGATGGTGATGAGGGTGTCCGAGGGGACGGGGTAGTGCCCCTCGTCCATCCGGGCGATGAACCGTTCCGCGTAACGGATCGCGTCCGGGATATCGGAGTAGCGGGAGAACGCCCGGGTCCGCCGGAGCGCCCCGACCTCGCGGGCGACGGCGAACGGCACCGGGATCTGCTCGCCTTCCCACGACGGGACCTCTCCTTTCGCCCAGGTGGCCGGCTCGACCGTGATCCGCGTGCCCTCGATCTCGAGCACGCGCCAGAGCTGGCCCTTGGTGATGAAGACCGCGCCGGTGTGCATCCAGCCGAGGACGAACGACTCGTCGAGCGTCCCGACCGTCCGGCGCGAGACCATGTCGAAGATCTCCATCTTCCGCTCGTCGTGAATCATCGAGAGGTTCTCGACGAGGTAGCGCCGCGCCCGGCCCGTCCGGATGATCCGGGTCCCGTCGATACGGATCAGCCGGTGCTCCGCCATCTGCCGGCAGACATCGTCGAGGAGCGGCCCGCAACCCGCAAAGACGTCCGACCGCTCGATCATCTTCCGGACGCGGGAGATCTCGATCTCCCCGTACTCGACCGCGATCGCCGCCACCTGGTTCGCGAGCACGTCGGCGGCGCCGGCGGGCGGGACGATCCGCTCGCACTCGTTCGCCTTCGCCCGGCGGGCGATCACGAGCGACTCTAAAAGGTCGTCAAACCCCGTCGCGAGAACGGTTCCGCGCGAGACGGCGTCGAGGTGGTGGCCTGCCCGGCCGACCCGCTGCACCAGGCGCGAGACCTGCCGGGGGGAGCCGAACTGGACGACGTGCTCGATGTGCCCGATATCGATACCGAGTTCCATCGACGACGTGGCGATCAGCGTCCGGACCTCGCCCTTCCTGAACCGCTCCTCGGCGTCGACCCTGACGTCCCGCGAGAGCGAGCCGTGATGGACCTCGACGTCCCCGCGGGAGTAGAGCTGGTGCCCGAGCGCCTCGGCGGTCACCCGGGTGTTGACGAAGACGAGGGTGGAGCCGGGGGAGTCCAGGCACTTCCCGACGGCACGCGCCTGGGCGCCGAAGTCTTCCCCGGCGAACCGGACGCCGATATCGAGGCTGCTCGCCACCGGCACCTCGACGAGCGAGAACGGCCGGGCCCCGCAGAGGAACCGGCCGATGTCGTCCGGGTTCCCGACGGTCGCCGAGAGGCCGATCCGCTGGAACCCTCCCGCGTATTCGGCAAGGCGTTCGAGCGCCACCGCGAGCTGGGCTCCCCGCTTGCTGTCGGCGAGTTCGTGGATCTCGTCGATGACGACGTACCTTACGTTTTTCAGGTGCTCGCGGAGGCGCTTGCCCATGAAGAGCGCCTGCAGCGACTCGGGGGTGGTGATGAGCAGGTCGGGGGCGTTGAGCGCCTGCTTCCGCCGCTCGTTCTGCGGGGTGTCCCCGTGCCGGACGCCGACCGAGAGGCCGAGCTCCCGGCACCACCACTCCATCCGCGCGAGGATGTCCCGGTTCAGGGATCGGAGGGGCGTGATGTAGAGCGCCTTGAACCCCGCGCCGGTGGTCTCGAGGAGCCGGTCGAATACCGGGAGCATCGCGCTCTCGGTCTTTCCCGTCCCGGTCGGCGCCACCAGGACAAGGTTCTCCCCCGAAAGGAGCCGGGGGATGGCCTGCTCCTGCGCCTCCGAGAACCCGGCGAACCCGCGCTTCCGGACGACCTCCCGCACCCGCGGGTCGAGGAGGTCAGCGGTTGTCTGCGGGGCAGAGCGTGGCCGGTGAGCCGACGTACGTGCCATCTGCGAGATACACCTCCGCGGAATTGTAGTCTATGCACCGGGCGAGGGGGCCGAGCCCGCTCTGTTGCAGCCGCCCGACGTCGATCCCGCCCGCGAACTCGTTGAAGGCCGGGACGAAGAGGAGACGGGTGCGCTCCCCGGACGGCTCCTCGACCACCGAGTAGAGGTAGGCCGGCCGGGCTCGTGCGGCGCACCCGACGGTATCGACGAGCGAGACGACCGGGTGGTGGTGGCCGATGACGACGAGGTGGCCGGGGAGCTCGGGGGCGGGGTGGGTGTGGCCGTGCAGGTAGCCGACGCCGTCGATGAGCGTGCCGTCGGCGGGCAGGAGCTCGCCGGGTTCGAGGAACCGCCCGATGCCCCCGTCGTGGTTGCCCGGGGCGACGGCGATCGGCACCCGGTCCCTAAACGATTGGAGGACGCCGGGGAGTTCCCGGTACTCCTGCCTGCTCGTCACCGGGACGTTGTGCTTGACGTCCCCGAGGAGGAGGAGGAGGTCGGGCTGTGTCTCCTCGATGCAGGCGATCACCCGGTCGGCCCGGGCGGCGCTCCGGCTCGCGATGTGGACGCCGTGACGTTCGAGGCCCGATTCGATGCCCATGTGCAGGTCGGCGACGACCAGCACCCGCCGGTCCTGCTCGACCAGGAGGGCGGGGCCGTTCTCGATGAAATGAAGGTGCATTATCGTGTCAGATCAGTTTAATCATACCCGATGCGGGCTGGTAGCATTCCCCTGCGGCGAGGAGCTCCTCGAGCCCGGCGCGTGCTTCCCGGGCGGAGAGGCCTGAGCGCACCCCGGCGGCGACGGCGTCCTCAAACCCGATGCCCCGGGCGCCGCCCTCCCCCTCGAGGGCAGAAAGAAGGAGGTCGCGGGCGACGAGGGGCGCGACCTCGCCGACGGCGATATCCGGGCGGACGGTTGCAAGCGCCGTGCGCACCATCGCGGCCATCCCGCGGATATCCTCGCCCGTGGTCCCGTAGAGGCGGCGGGCGGCCGCGGTCCGTTCGTCCCCGCCGTCCCGGAGCGCTTCGAGCCGGTCCAGGGTCGCGCCTGCGGTCGAGAGCACCCAGAGGTCGCGGACGGTGCGATTCACCACGTTGATCGCTTCGGCCTCCACGTTCGCGCACGCTCGCTCTCCGGAGCCGGTGAGCGCCGCCCGGCCGGTGACGGCGACGAACGCGGGCGGTTCGATGTAGCCGAGCGTCTCGACCGCGTCCGGGCTCTGCCAGTCCACAGAGACCTGGAACGTGCCGGTGGGGTCGGCAATCCGGGCCTGCATGACGTCGCCGCTCCCCCTCTTCTCGGTAAGGGCGCCGACGATGAAGAGGCGGCGGCACCAGGCGGCCCCGGGCGTCACCACGTACGAGCCGTCCCGGCCGTCGCCGGAGTCCGCCGTGTGCCGCGCGGCGGAGAAGTCCTGCGCAAATACCCGTTCTGCAGGTTCCATAAATCCGTCCGTTCGAGGAAGGGGGTGCGGATATACCGGGGCGGGAGAACCGGCCGGTTCTCCACACGAACTTCCGGTATTTCCATACGTATCCGTACTTACCTGTTCACCCTCAACCCTCTAAAAAGGATCACCGGAACGGATGACGATGCTTTTACGATGGACGAGCACCAACACCTATGCAAATGGACGGCAACCACACCATCTGGATAGAGAAGTATCGGCCCCGGAGACTCGACGAGATGGTCGGACAGAAGGATATCGTGGTGCGCCTCCAGTCCTACGTGAAGACCGGCAACCTGCCGCACCTCCTTTTTACGGGCAGCGCGGGGATCGGGAAGACCACCGCCGCCGTGGCGCTCGCCCGGGAGTTCTTCGGCGACACCTGGCAGACGAACTTCCGGGAGATGAACGCTTCCGACGAGCGCGGGATCGACGTCGTCAGAAACCAGATCAAGGAGTTCGCCCGGACGTCGCCGCTTGGCGGGGCGGCGTTCAAGATCCTCTTCCTCGACGAAGCGGACGCGCTGACGACGGACGCGCAGGCGGCTCTCCGCCGGACGATGGAGACCTACGCCCGCACCTGCCGGTTCATCCTCTCGTGCAACTACTCCTCAAAGATCATCGACCCCATCCAGAGCCGGTGCGCCATCTACCGGTTCAGGCCGCTCGACCGGGAAGCGGTCGTCGAGGAGGTCCGGCGGATTGCCGCGGCCGAAGGACTCACGGTCACGGAGGGGGCGCTCGACGCCATCGTCTACGTCGCCTCAGGGGATATGAGGAAGGCGATCAACGCCCTGCAGGGTGCCGCCATCCTCCGGACGGATATCGACGAGGAGACGATCTACGAGATCACCGCGACCGCCCGCCCGGAAGAGATCGACGAACTCCTCGACCTCTCGATCGCGGGGAGATTCGACGAGGCGGAGCGGGCGCTCACCGAACTGACCCGCGTCCGGGGCATCGCCCCGAACGAGCTGATCAACCAGTGCTACCGGGCACTGGTCCAGCGCGATATCGACCGGACACTCAAAGTGAAGCTGATCGACGCCCTCGGCGAGACCGATTTCCGCCTCTCGGAAGGGGCGAGCAGCGACATCCAGATGGAGGCGCTGCTCGCACGGTTCGTCCTCGCCGCAGAGCAGCACCGCTGAGGATTTTGCCGTGACCGAAGAGATAACCGTCGAAGTCACCGACAATGTCGGTGAGTGGACGAAGTTTCTAAAGAAGCAGTACAGGCGCGAGCTTGCCGAACTCTCCCGAGAGTACCCTCACAAACATTCGCTCCTCATCGATTACCGGAAGATCCTGAACAACAAACTGGCGTTCGAACTCCTGAGGAACCCGGGAAAGGTCATCGGGGATATCCGGGACGCGATCGTCCAGAACAAACTCCTCAAGCTGAAGGACGGCCAGGACCCGGATCTCATCAACATCCGGTTCACGAATCTGCCGCAGAAGACCAACGTCCGCGACATCCGGGCCGACCAGATCAATACCTTCGTCAGCATCGAGGGGATCCTCCGAAAGACCACCGAGGTCCGCCCGCGGATCGTCAGCGCGGTCTTCCGGTGCCGTTCCTGCAACAAGAACACCGACCCGGTCCCGCAGGGCTACGGGCGGTTCGACGAGCCCGATTTCTGCCCGAACTGCGAGAGGAAGACCCGTCTCGATCTCGTCATGAACCGGTGCCGGTTCGTCGACGCCCAGAAACTCCGGATCCAGGAGTCCCCGGAGGGCCTCCGGGGCGGCGAGCAACCCCAGACGCTCGATATCGACGTCACCGACGACCTGACCGGCATGGTCGCGCCGGGCGACCGGGTGGTGGTGAACGGCATCCTCCGGTCGGTGCAGAGGGTCAACTACGGCCAGAAGAGCACGCTCTTTGACATCTACCTCGAGTGCAACTCCATCGAGGTCGCCGAGAAGGAGTTCGAGGAGGTCTCGATCAGCGAGGAGGACGAGACGAAGATCATGGCGCTCGCCCGCGATCCTCTGGTTTACAAGAAGATCGCCCGGTCGATCGCGCCGACGATCTACGGCACCGACGACGTGAAGGAGGCGATCGCGCTCCAGCTCTTCGGCGGCATCGCGAAGGATATGCCGGACGGCTCCCGCCTCCGCGGCGACGTCCACGTCCTGCTGGTCGGCGACCCGGGTATCGCAAAGAGCCAGATACTGCGCTACGTCGTGAAACTCTCGCCCCGTGGGATCTACACGAGCGGCAAGTCGTCGACCTCCGCCGGGCTGACGGCGACGGCCGTGAAAGACGAGTTCGGCGACGGCCGCTGGACGCTCGAGGCCGGTGCGCTGGTCCTCGCGGATATGGGGATCGCCGCCGTCGACGAGATGGACAAGATGCAGAAAGAGGACCGGAGCGCGCTGCACGAGGCGATGGAGCAGCAGTGCTACGACGACGAGACCGAGGTCCTCACGGAGAGCGGGTGGAAGCTCTTCCGCGACGTGACCGCGGACGACCGTGTCGCGACGCTCTCCCCCGACGGCAGGCTCGAATACGCATCACCGTCCAACTTCGTGGCGTCGGAGTATGAAGGCGATCTCTACTACGTCAAGTCGCGGCAGGTCGACCTCGCGGTCACGCCGAACCACCGGATGTACGTCAACCTGAACCGGCGTGCCGACGAGTGGGAGGGGTTCCGGCTCATCCGCATGGACGAGATCCCCGCTCACAAGCGGATGCGGTTCAAGAAGAACGCCGCATGGACAAGGGAGCGTCAGGAGACCCATTGGATACCGCCCGTCGTCAAGTTCGCGAACCAGAACGCCGAGGGAAAACTGACCGAGCCCGTCACCGTCAGGATGGACGACTGGCTTGAGTTCCTGGGCTACTTCCTCTCCGAGGGGTCGGTCCAGCGGCACTACCAGACAGGAGTTCCCTATCGCGTCATCATATCGCAGAAGAACCCGGAGTCTGCCGAGAAGATCCGGCGGTGCCTCGAACGGCTGCCGTTTAACTTCTCCTACGACGGCAAGAACTTCTCGATCAACGCAAAGCAACTCGCCGAACACCTCGCGCCGTTCGGGAAATGCCACGAGAAGTACGTCCCCGGCTACGCAAAGAACCTACCCCCGGAGCAGATCGGGATACTCCTCGACGCGCTCATGCTCGGGGACGGCTACGTCAACAAAACGACCGGGGTCTCGATTTACACCACCTCGTCGAGGAGACTGGCCGACGACGTCACCGAACTCCTGCTGAAGAAGGGGTGGTCGGGGAACACCTATCGATTGCGGGAGGCCGGGGAGGTCGTATCCAACCCCCGGGGCGGGACCTCGACCGTGACCCACGACATCTACCAGGTGACGTTCATCCGCGACGGCCAGAACGAGCCGAACATCAACACAAACGGGAAGCGGCATATCGAGAAGCGGCCGTATAAGGGCACGATCTACTGCCTCGGAGTTCCAAACCACATCCTCTACGTCCGGCGAAACGGCATCCCGGTCTGGTGCGGCAACTCGATCTCGGTCGCAAAAGCCGGCATCACCGCGACCCTGAAGTCCCGGTGCGCCCTCCTCGGCGCCGCGAATCCGAAACTCGGGCGGTTCGATCAGTTCGTCCCGATCGGCGAGCAGATCAACATGCCGCCGTCGCTCCTCTCCCGGTTCGACCTCATCTTCGTGATGACCGATCAGCCGGAGGCCGAGCGCGACGGGGCGATTGCGCAACACATCATCAAGACCCACAGCGTGGGCGAGCTCATCAAGCAGCACGAGTACGAGCCCCTGCCGGACGTCGACGACGAGTACATCGAGCGGGCGCTTGCGCCGGTCACCCCCGACATCGACCCGACGCTTCTCCGAAAGTACATCGCCTACGCGAAACGGACCTGCTTCCCCATCCTCTCCGACGGAGCGAAGGAGGCGCTGATCGCCTACTATATGCGTCTCCGGAACCTCGCGAGCGGGAACAAGCCCGTCCCGGTCACCGCCCGGCAGCTCGAGGCGCTGGTGCGGCTTGCGGAGGCGAGCGCCAGGATGCGGCTCTCGAACACCGTCGACACGGAGGATACCGACCGGATCTTAAAGATCGTGGACGCCTGTCTCCGGCAGGTCGCCTACGATGCCGAGACCGGGAGCTTCGATATCGACAAGCTCGTGACCGGGGTCACGAAGTCGCAGCGCGACATCATCCGGTCGGTGAAGGAGACGATCCGGAACGTCTCCGGCGACTCCGGCGGCCAGGCACGGGTCGACGAGGTGATCGAGATCCTGGTCCAGCAGGGCTTCTCCCGCGACAAGATCGAGCACACCATCGAGCAGCTCAAGCGCGGCGGCGAGGTGCTCGAGCCCCGGCACGGGCTGGTGAAGCTGATCGGGTAGGGGAGCGGCGGAGGTTCGAAGGTCTTCACGAGGGCTTCGTGTCACCCGAAGACCTTTGGTCTTCTCAAACTCCAGATGGAACGTCCTGGAGTTTGAACACCTCGTCGCAAGAACGGTCTCTCTCCTGTGTCCCCGAGGCGGGATCGAATATTTCACTTTTGCAAACAGCCGACGGACGTGTAAAGAAATAGGACAGAAAAGGTAAATAGATCGACGCCCATGTCCTTGTGTGGATGCCTGGAATGGCGTTCGCAAAACAGCGGAGGCTCACCCCATCCGTCCAAGGCCGGGCAAGCCCCCCATTACTCGAAGGCAATATTTGACTTTGCATTCAATGTATTTAAAATTGCGCTTCTCTTGCCTCCGGGGAACTACAGGAGGAAAGTAAATGAACGGGAATACTGGAATGTGGGGGCTCTCCCCGATGATGCTTCGGTGATGTACGTATGAAGCTCGACCCTATCGTCAAGGAGGCGCTCTGGCGCTCGGTTGTAGTCTTTTTCGTGTCGGTTTTCATCGTCGCTATCATCATCGGGACAGGCCCTCTCCCAATACCTGCGTTCTTGTTGTTTCCCCTGGCATTGACGATCGCTGCAGCATATTTCTCTATCATGGTGTGGTCTGGACGAAAGGCAGCCGGACGATCAAAACCCCATGCATATCCGCCCTCACCTCCTCCGGGCAAAGGATACAGGGAAGGAGAAAAGATACAGCGAGTCGTTGTCGAGAAGGCGGCCGATGCCATCCTTGCCGTCGTGATATTCCTGATCTACCTCTACATGTCCCTTGCAGGCTCCATCAACCAGGTATTCTGGCTCCCCGTTCTTGTCATCGTCGGTCTGCTTCTCGCGCGCATCGTCTTCACCGACGGCGGCATTCGTCGCATCACCTTCGCGCGATCGGTTGTCTTCTATCTCGGAGCAGCCGGGATCGTCCTTCTGCGCTACCTGGCACTGGGGTATCCCGTTCTCCCCCTTCTCCGGGGAATCGCGCTCGTCGGCATCGTTACTTTTCCCATCCTCTACGTCTGGGAACGGCGACGCACACCGGAGGGAACGGATTGATGGCTGAGAGAGGGGCTGCGGAGTGGGATGTCTTATGCTGAGATCGCTCAAACTCTTTGTTACCTTTGTGGCCCTTTTTATAGCCGCTACGATCATCCGGTTCGGCGCTCTGATCTGGTATCCGGGATACATCGATCCGGCACACCTGTTATCATCGATAGTGCTTGGGCTGGCCGTAATTCCCATAGTTCTCCTGGTCATGCTCTCACGTTTCGTCACCGTTAAATTTGCTGCTGCAAATCTCAGTCCTCGCACTACACATTTGTACGTGATCATAACCTCTGCTCTTTTAGCTGTCATGACGTTCCTGGGGGCCTATTATGGACACCCGCCGCTGTTGTGATGGTGGGGAAGCCGCTGTGTTAGGTAGTGCCCCAGCATATACCCGATAATCGTTCTCGGTGGATCCGACCAACAATTTCCCTTATCGGGCTTCGGTAAAGCCCTATTCCGGCCGTCATTCATCTCCTCATGCTGTGGATCGTGGTGGCATCATCAACCCCACCCGCGCTTCGCGCTCCCCCCTTCCTGCGAGGGGCGGGGGCAGTCATGGCGATACCCCGGGGAAAATCGTACCCCGGAGGGATCTCGGATTACCAAGTGTTTTGTAGGACACTACCCTACATCAAAAGACAAACCCATCATTCGCAAGAATTGCTTTGATTGTGTTCACCAGGGCTTTTGCTGTGGCAAGGGCGCCTTCTGCATCGGTATGGGTGGCGATGGAACTGAGATCATACGTGGCCGTATGCCGTTTCCTCCGCATCCGGTCAAAGGCGGCAACCTCATCCGGGGTGAGGTAGTATCGCAGGAACTCCTTCACGGAAACGTGCCCTTCACCGCCCTTGGGCCGATAGCCTTTGGAGAACATCAGTGCTCTGCCCGCCGACAGAACCGCGTTGTAGGAGATGTTATACGCCCATTCGTTGCTGAACTCAAGGTTCATCTCGGCGGCATGGAGATCCCGCTCCGCAATACCGATCGCCTCCCTGACGGTGCTCTGATCGATGGGTATCCTCTCAATCTTCCCTTCCATTTCCAGGCGTTTGACCACAGCAACCCTCACCCAGGATCATGACTTTTGGTCTGCTCAGAACATTGGTGACGAACGGATCGGTCCTATCGATGCGTTCCCGTAATTCTTCTCTCTTCACCAGCGTATAATTGATCTCCCTTTGCAAAGTTCTCTCGCTCTCATTGATCAGGGGGATCAGACGATTCTCGTCGACTTCCCCGACGATGAAGAGATCGATGTCGCTCGTTGCACCTGCCGTTCCGGAGGCAAATGAACCGTAGATGAATATACACTCGATATCGCCGAGTTCGTTAAGTCGCTCTTTGAGAACCGGGGCGACCCCCTCCGTCTTGAGAATCAGCCTCTGCAACTCGGGGTAGAGGAAGAAATTCCGGTCGACAGAGTAGTATGTCTGGTTCCCCTTTGTCTCCGATCTCAGCAGGCCGAATGCTTCGAGTCTCGCGAGTTCCTTCCGGACAAGAGCGTAGTTCTTCCCGACCAGCCTCTCGACCTGGCGGATGTAATACTCCTTCTCGGGATTCAGGAGGAACAGCGTGAGTAACCTCACTCTCGTCTCCGAAGATATGAGAACTTCGAGCATCTATGAAGAGTATAGCCAATTGATGATAAAAAGTACTCTATTGATTACTAATAACAATCAATTGATTACATAATATAATCAAGAAGCAGCATACGGCGATTGCCCGTGCGGGAAGAACGGGGCCGGCGGCCGGCCGCGGATAACCCGTACGACGCGTCGCGGGCGGCAGGTCGTAGGGTTTCCGGGCAGGATGGCGATGACCCGCTCCCGCCGGGGGGTTCATCGCCGCCAATGACGGGGTCGGATGTGCCATACGAGCGTCTGGTTGTCGGAGACTCTCATACCTTACACGATCCGCTTCACCGTTGGAACGGCCTTTCTCCCCCCTTCCCCGTCCTCCAGAGCAGGTTCGATCGCCCCGCTTTTGCAAACAGCCGCCCGGACGTGTAGAGGGAAGGGACATAATTTATAAATAAACCTGCGCCCAGGTTCCTGTATGGCGGAGCAGGGCCCGGATAAATACGATAAAGATCTTGGATTCATATTCGGGATTTTGCTGGTCATCATCTGGATTGCCCTACTGATCTTCGTCGAAACCACCCTCTTCCCGCGCCAGAATTTCTGGCAAAATCCGTTCATCTCCTGGCTCAACGTGGGCCTCCTCCCGTTCGTCGGAATGGCCGGGAACTACCTGATATACCACCGGAAATTGGGCGGCATCGAGACCGTTCGTAGCGTGATCGGGCTTAAGAGCAACCTCCTGGGTTTTCTGCTGTGGTTCGCTGTTCTCGGGGTATTGCATCTCGCAGGCTATGCCGTCCCCTACCAGGTCAACGGGGTGGGTGGTCTTCTTGTGGTCCTCGTTCTGTACCTGGCATGGGACTGGAGCGCAACGCGGAGGGATCCTCACGCAAGCACAGGGCAGGGGTGATTCAGTCCGGTGAAACTCTCGCTCTCCGCAACCTTCCACCGCCTCTACGAACACCTCTCCCGGAGTCGGCTGCGGTTCGTAATCCCGCCGCTCGTCGCGGTCATTGCGTGGGCCGTCTGGGTAGGTGTCGCCAGCGTCGCCTCGGGCCATCCGGGGCCAGCACCGCTCTACGCCCTCCTCACCTTCTTTCTGGTGATCATGATCCTTGCGGTTGCCGGAGCCGCGACACCGTTCCCGCTCGTTGCAGGCGTCCTCTCTTTTCATGGGCGAATACAGACAGTGCTCGTTACCGCCGCAGCAATGACCCCGCTAGTATTCCCCCTGTTCATAACCCCGCACCGCTGGAGAGGTGAGCCCCCGCTGCTCGCGGACAGGCTGCCGATCTTCGGGTGGCTCCTTGACGACATCATGAACGCACTGCCGCTCGTGGAAAGCACATTAGCGCACGATCTGGCGTTTTCAGGGTTCATATTCCTCGGCTTCTACCTCGAGTGCGTGCTGGTCGCCACTGTCTTCTACGCTGCTCTCCGGGTGGTCATTTCCCTTCGCCGCCCGGACTCTGGAGAAGAGGGTAACACAGAATGACCACAGAAATAGAGAGAAAAACTGGACAGGATCGCGGGCGTTCTGGGCGCGCTCTTCGGCGTGTTCCTGTATTACGCCTGGGTCGCCGTGCTCATGACGATCCTCTTCACGTTCTTCGCGGAACTGAACGTCACTGGAGCATTCACAGTCAAATTCCCGCAGATGGTGCAGGTCTGACTCAACGCTGGAGTGCCGTCGCTCTTCATCCTCGGCTACTACCTGTTTGCCAGCGATACGATGCCTAAGCGGAACTTTTTCAGGGCAGGGCGGGGATTACGGCCTCGACCTTGGGTTTCTTCCTCTGGCTCGCGGCGCTGGCTGTCCTGGGGGTTATCATGGCGTATCCCTATTGCGTCGCCGGCGACTACGTCGTCATGCCGGTCCTGGGTGTGGTCTTCTGGAAAGCCTGGAGCCAGGAAGCGTGAACCAGACCACAGGAAGAAGCATCATCAATACCGAAAACGAAAGATGAATCAACAACCTTCGCCGGCAGAGAAACCGGGCTAAAGTATATCGCCAAACGAGTTGAATATCAGACTGATCGCCTCTACTCCGATCAAATGCAGGAGAGATAAACTCATGAAAACCTTGAAAATCATCGTCGAGAAGCATCCTGACGGCTATGTCGCCTACCCTCTGGGTCTGAAGGGTGTCGTCGTTGCAGAGGGGGACACCTACGAAGAGGCGCTTGCCGAGGTGAAATCCGCCATACAGTTCCACATAGAGACCTTCGGGAACGACGCGTTCGAGAACAACGACATCATGGAGACCTTCGTCGCCGAAGTCGCCGTATAGATGAAGTTCCCGCACGATGCGCCCCAGCGGAAGGTGCTGAAGACGCTGGAAGCGCTCGGTTTTCAGATCGTCAGGACGGGCAACCATATCGCGCTTATCCGTAGCAATCCGGACGGCACAACGACGCCGCTCACGATGCCGAACCACCCAAAAATCAAAGGCCCGACCCTGCGGAGCATCTGCACACAGGCCGGAATTTCACGGGAAGAGTTCCTGCGAGCGTATGAGCAGGAGTAAGGCAACATATTTCCATTCTTTCTCCCCGGCGACAGTCCCTTATTATCCTACGCCACAAACCTACTAACCATGATCACCGACCGCGAGAGAGCGGCCTTTGAAGCCGGTATCAAACTCGGCGCTCTCTACCACCAGTTCGTCGGGACGCCCATCGCCCGCGAGACCGCCGCCGCCGTCGAGGCCGCCATCGAGCAGGCCGTCGGGCTGCAGCCCTACGTGACGGATATCACCGTCCGGCTGAATCGCGACATGATGGTCTCGAACCGGTTCGGCTACTCCGAACTTGCCGGGAAGATGTTCGACGCCGAGATCACGACCGAGGTCGGCGCGATCGTCTGCCGCGCCCGGCTGCACCTCGAGGACGACTACCCCATGATGGAGATCGTCGAGTTCCATGAAACCTCCCGCGATACCGATCACTGACGACCATATCCATATCGACCCGGTAAACGGCCGGGGGCTCGAGGCCGCGAAGGACTTTCGCCGCAGCGGGGGGACGCACATCTTCCTGGTCTCGAAGCCCTCCTGGTCACTCGGGGTCGAGCCGTCCACCGGAGAGGACTACCGGGAGGTCTTCGACGCCACGCTCCGGGTGGCGGAGATGGTCCGGGAGACCGGGCTCGTCGTCTACCCGGTCCTCGGCGTCCACCCGGCGGAGATGAACCGGCTTACGGCGCGGATGAGCCTTGAAGCGGCCGCCGGCGTGATGACGGCCGGGCTCGACCTCGCCGCCCGCTACGTCGAGGATGGGCGGGCCGTCGCCCTCAAGAGCGGCCGGCCCCACTACGAGGTCGCGCCGGAGGTGCTCAGCGCCTCGAACGCGGTCCTCTACCACGCGCTCGAACTCGCTGCCGACTGCGGCTGCGCCGTCCAGCTCCACGCCGAGAGCGGGCCGTGCGCCGACGTCGTCGATATGGCGCGGCGGGCCGGTATCCCGGTCGAGCGGGTCATCAAACACTTCGCGACGCCCGACACCCCGCTCATGCCCTCCTTCATCGCGCGGCACGAGGATATCCCCGCGCTCGCCCGGGAAGGCCGGCGGTTCACCATGGAGAGCGACTACATGGACGAGAACTCCCGGCCCGGCGCGGTCATCGGGCCGAAGTCGGTCCCGCGATTCACGCGCCGGTATCTCGAAGAGGGGCTCATCACCGAAGAGGACGCCTGGCGCATCCATGCTGCGACCCCTTCAGGCATCTACGACGTGGATATCGCGCTCCCTTGACGGAACTGCGCACCTTTTTGACGACTCCCGTCAAACGGTATGTGATGTACCTGAAAGTGCACCGCATACCGGGCGCCGGTGAAGTGGTGGCTGCCTGCGACGCTGATCTCATGGACGCCACCCTGATCCACGGAGACGTCGAGATCTGCATCACCAAAGGCTTTTACGGCACCGAGTGTGCCGACGAAGAGGACGTCCGGACGGCTCTCGCGGGCGCGGAGAACGTTAATATCATCGGGAAGCGCGTCGTAGCCCTCGCCGTCGCCATGGGGCTCATCGCCGAGAAGGACTGTATCATGATCGGCGGCGTCCCCCATGCCCAGATATTCAGGATCTGACCCATGACCATCCAGACGAGCATCTGCCCCCGCTGCGGAAAACCGACCGAGGAGGGGCTCTGCCCGGAGTGCCGGGCCGCGGACGTGCGGCTGCTGACCTGCGAGCCGTACGTGAACGCCGTCTACTGTCCGGTCTGCGAGTCGCAGAAGCGCGGCAAGACCTGGTCCGACCTGCAGATGCCGCGCGAAGACCTGATCACCGAACTCGCCGTGTCGGCGGTCAGTATCCACGAGGACGCGAAGGACATCCGGATCGTCGTCCGCTCCGAGGACATCGCGTCGAACCGGACGGCCTGCACCGTCGAGGTGGAGGCGAGCCTGTACGGGGTCCCGGTCCGGGAGACCTGCAGGACCGAGATCCGCTGGCAGAAGGAGTCCTGCGACCGGTGCAGCCGCATCTCGGGCGGTTACTACGAGGGGATCGTCCAGGTGCGGGCGACCGGCCGAAAGATCAACGCATACGAGCGCGAAGTCGCCGCGACGATCGCACAGCAGGCCGAAGAGACGCTCCAGCAGTCGGGCGACCGCTTCTCGTTCATATCGGATCTCGAGGACACAAAGGACGGTATCGATATCACGGTCGGGACGCAGCACCTCGGCCATGAGATCTCCCGTACGATCACGGGGGCGCTCGGCGGGCGGTTCACGACCCACCCGAAGCTGGTCGGCGAGAAGGACGGGAAAGCGCTCTACCGGATCACCTACTCCATCCGGCTGCCGTTCTACCAGAAAGGCGACGTGGTGGTCTCCCGTGGAAATTACTTCGAGGTGCGCGAGATTGACGGACAGCGCCTCCGGGTCTTCGATCTCGCGGCCGGCGTTGCCCGGACCATCGCCGAGGGCGAGGTCGAACGCCGTTTAGGGAACGTCCGCGAGGCAGAATCCGCGCTCGTCGTCTTCACGCAGCCGAACCTCGTGGGGCTGATGGACCCGAAGACTTACCAGACGCGGGAGCTCAACCCGGTGCCCTGGACGTTTCCCGTGGAGGGGCAGCCGATCCGGGTGCTCCGCGACGAGGAGCAGGACCGCCTGGTCATCGTCGGGTGAGTTCTGCCATGCGTGCGCGGAAGGTGCCGGCGGCCGACCTCGCCGATATCGCGGATGCGGAGTGGGTGGACCCCTCACGCCGGCCGTATGTCGAGGGCGGCATCGCCTTGGTTCCGGTCAGGGATGGCTATTCTGCCGATACGAACCTTCCCGAGCGGGAGATCTACCGGGGCCGGGGCTACCACCTCGTCGGCGACGTCGCGGTCATCCACGGCGATGCGCCGACAGAGGAGGAACTTGCCGCGATCGTGGAGCACTGCCGTCCCCGGGGCGTCGTCCGGGTGAGGGGGTTTTCAAGCGAGATGCGCATCCCGGACGTTGAGGTGCTTTACGGCACCGCCGGCGAGGTGCGGCACCGCGAGCAGGGCTGCACCTTCTTCCTCGACCCGACAAGGGTGATGTTTGCGAAAGGCAACCGCAACGAGAAGGCGAGGATCGCCGCCCTCGTCCGGCCCGGCGAGCGGGTTGCCGATATGTTCGCCGGGATCGGCTACTTCACCATACCGGCGGCCATGAGCGGTGCACGGGTCCACGCGATGGAGATCAATCCAATAGCCTTTGAATACCTGAAACGTAACATTATGGCAAACCGCGTGGCGGACCGGGCCGCGGGAGAGCTCGGCGACTGCCGGGAACTCCTCTCCGGGGTCTACGACCGGGTCCTGATGGGCCACTTCGACGCGCCCTCGATGCTCGCCGACGCCCTCGCCCACGTCCGGGAGGGGAGCGTGCTCCACGTCCACAGCATCGGGGACGTGACCGAGACGATCCGGGAACGGGTGGGAGAGGCCGGGTATTCGGCGGCGGTGGCCTCCCGCCGGGTGAAGAAGTACGGTCCGCACGCGTGGCACATGGTGCAGGATGTGACGATATCGTGAAGACGCTTTCGGGAAAGACGGTGGTGCTTGCCGTGACGGGGAGCATCGCGGCCGTGGAGACGGTGAAACTCGCCCACGCCCTGCGCCGCCGGGGCGCGACGGTGCAGGCGGTGATGACGGGGGCGGCAGCCGGGATCGTTCATCCCGACGCCCTGACCTACGCGACCGGCCGGCCGGCGATCACGAGGATCACCGGTCTCGTGGAGCACGTCCTCTACTGCGGGGAGGGTGGGGAGGCAGACCTCCTGCTCGTCGCGCCCGCTACGGCGAACACCATCGGCAAGATCGCCTGCGGGATCGACGATACCCCGGTCACGACCTTCGCCACGACGGCGCTCGGGCGGGGGATGCCGGTGGTGGTCGTTCCGGCGATGCACGAGAGCATGTACCGCCACCCGGGGGTCGCGGAGAACCTCGGACGGCTCCGCTCCTGGGGGATCGACGTCGTCGATCCCCGGATCGAGGAGGGGAAGGCGAAGATCGCCGATACCGATACGATCGTCCTCCACGCCGAGCGTGCGGTCTCGGGCCGGCCGCTCGCGGGCAGACGGGTCCTCGTCACGAGCGGAGCATGCGCGGAGCCCCTCGACGACGTCCGGGTCCTCACCACCCGGTCGACCGGGCGGATGGGAAGAGCGCTCGCGCTCGAGGCCTTCCGGCTCGGGGCGGACGTGACGGTGGTGCACGCGGGGTCGTTTCCGTGCGTCAGAAACGTCCATGTCGCAACCGCCACGGAGATGCGGGACGCGGTCCTTTCGGTCTGCCGGGAGGAGGGGGTCGATATCTACGTCAGCGCGGCCGCGATATCGGACTTTGCCCCCGAACGGCACGAGGGGAAGATCCCGAGCGGTTCGCCCCGGACCGTCCGGCTCGAGCCCCTCCCGAAGGTGATCGACGAGGTGAAGGCGGCATGCAGCCCCGTGACGGTGGCGTTCAAACTGGGCTGGCACGAGGAGGAGCGGGCGAGGGCGATGCTTGATGCGGGTGCGCGGATGGTCGTCGTGAACGCTCCCCCGACGATGGGCGCGGAGGAGGGAACGTTCCGGATCATGACGGCAGATAGCGTCACGGACGTCTCCGGGAGCAAAGAGGAGGTCGCCAGGGCGATATGGTCAGGACTGCTGTAGCCTTCTCCCCCGGGCACATATCCGGCTACTTCAGGCGCGTCGAAGGGACCGGCCCGGAGGATACCGGGAGCGTCGGGGCCGGCGTGGTCATCAGCGAGGGGGTGCGCTCGACGGTCGAACCCGCCCGCGAAACGACCGTCCGGGTGGTCCGGCAGGGGCATGCCAGCGCCGGGTCGCCGCCGGTCGAGTACGCCCTCGACCGGCTGGGGGTCGCCGCCCGCGTCACGACGGAGTGCCGGCTCCCCATCGGCGCCGGGTTCGGCCTCTCGGCGGCGGCGCTTCTCGCGACGCTCACGGCGATAAATCACCTCTTCGACCTCGATCTCTCCGCCGACGAGGTGGCCGCACGGGCGCACGAGGCCGAGGTCCTCCACCGCACCGGGCTCGGGGACGTCGCCGCGAGCATGGCCGGCGGGGTCGTCTGCCGGAAGGGGCCGGGGATCCACGCGGATATCACCCGCATCTACCCGGAGGAGCCGCTCTACGCCGTGAGCCTCGGCCCGCTCCCGACCGCCTCGGTTCTCTCTTCGGCAAAGGCCATGACGCGAATAACCGCTGCGTTCCCGGACCGCTGCCCCCGCGACCTCCCCGACTTCTGCCGGCTCTCGCGGGGGTTCGCCGGGAAGAGCGGGCTCGTCGCGCCGGAGGTGCACCGGGTGCTCGAGGCCTGCGACGCCGCGGCCGTCCCGGCGAGCATGACGATGCTCGGGAACGGCGTCTTTGCCTGCGGCGGGGCTGCGGAGCAGGTGCTCTCTTCGTTCGGGGAGGTCTATGCCCTCCGCGTCGCCCGCCGCGGCGCATACCTGATCGAGGTGAAACCATGATCCCGAAAGACCATCCACGCTACCGCTCCCTCGTCGCCCGCGAACGGCTGGCCCGGTGCGCCCGCGAGGGCATCGTCGCACCGGAGGGGCTCGCCGCCCACGGGCGCGGGGAGGCGTTCGACTACCTGATCGGCGAGAGGACGACCGAAAGCGCCGCACTCGCCGAGCGGACGGCCGCGGCGATGCTCCTCTCTGCCCGGCACGCGGTGATATCGGTGAACGGCAACACGGCGGCGCTCGCGGCGGCGGAGATCGCGGCGCTCCAGCGGGCGAGCGGCGCCGACGTCGAGGTGAACCTCTTTCACCGGACCGAGGATCGGATGGAGCGGATCACCCGGCTTCTCACGGAGCACGGCGTCCGTGTCCTCACGGGCACGCCGGAGCGGATCGTCCCGCTCTCCCACGACCGGGCGCTCTCGCTTCCGGGGGGGATCGGGGACGCCGACGTTGTGCTCGTGCCGCTCGAGGACGGGGACCGGTGCGCCGCGCTCCGCAAGATGGGGAAGACGGTCATCACGATCGATCTAAACCCGCTCTCCCGGACCGCCCGCACGGCGAACCTCACGATCGTCGACGAGGTGACGCGCGCCATTCCGGCGATCGCCGCGGCGTGCGCCTCCCTTGAAGCCGGCGAGGCCGAGCGACTGATCGCCTCACTGGACAATACCTATCTCCTTCGGGCGGCAATAGATGAGATGAGAGAGAGACTGGCCCATGCTCTGGAGTGAGGTCTACCGCCCGAAAGGGTGCGAGGAGATCATCGGACAGGACGAGGTCGTCCGCCATCTGACGGCGTTTGCGGACTCCGGGAGCGTGCCCCACATGCTCATCTCCGGCCCGCACGGCACCGGGAAGACCGCGGCCGTCGAGTGCCTGGCAAAAAGGCTCTACGGCGAGAACTGGAAGGCAAACACGACCGTCCTCTCCGCCACCGACCTTCTCGGGAGGGGGAGGAGCGCGCTCGAGACGGACGAGCGGTTCAGCATGATCTACCGCAAGGACCGGAGCCTGATCGTCAACTTCAAGCAGATCGTGAAGTGGTACGCCTCGATGCGCCCGCTCGACGCCGACTTCAAGCTGATGGTCTTTGAGGACGCGCACGGCCTGACGTTCGAGGCGCAGCAGGCCCTGCGCCGGACGATGGAGCGATACAGCGCCACCTGCAGGTTCATCTTCGTCACCGTCCGGCCCTCGGCGATCATCCCCGCCATCGCGTCGCGCTGCCTGCCGCTCTTCTTCGCCCCGATCGAGAGCGGTCTCGTCCGGGCCCGGCTCGAGGAGATCCTGGCCGCGGAAGGAGCGGCGGTTCCGGCCGACGACCTCGAACTGATCGTGTATGCCGCACAGGGGGACCTGCGGCGTGCGATCATGTACCTGCAGATCGCCGCAACCTCGGAGAAGGACTTCGACCTCGCGGAGGTCTCGCGCTCCGAGACCGCGAACGTCGCTACGTCGGCGTTCGTCGCCCTCCGGGACGGCAACTTCGATGCCGCCCGCCGGATCGCCGAGTCGCTGATGATCGAGTACGGGCTCTCGGCGCGGGAGGTCGTGGGCGAACTCCGGGAGGTGGCCCGACGCGAATGCTACAGCCATCCGGCCCTTGCCGTCGCGCTCGCCGACGCGGATCTCCGGCTCTCCCACAACGCAAACGATTTTGTGCAGATCAATGCACTGCTTGCCCGGATAGCCCGGGAGGTGTTCAGTGAAGAAAGTACAGCAGCATTATGACGAGGTCGCGGACATCTACGACGAGCGCTACGACGGCAGCCGCGGGAAGTATTACCACGGGCACATCTCCGAACACGTGATGAACGAGCTCCCGAAGGGCGGGTTCCTTCTCGACCTCGGGTGCGGGACGGGGCTTTTTGTGCAGCGCTACGTTCAGGAAGGCGGCCGGGCCTTCGGGCTCGACATCAGCCCGGGAATGGTCCGGCACGGGCGGCAGCGCTGCCCGGAATGCGGGTTCTGCGTCGGTACGGCCGACGTCCTCCCGTTCAAGGACGAGACCTTCGACGCTCTTGCAAGCCTGCTCGCCTTCAGCTACGTCCCCGACCCGGAGGGGATGCTCCGGGAGTGCTACAGGGTCTTAAAGCCCGGCGGCAGGATCGCCGTCTGCACCTTATCAAGGACGATCTTTACGAGCATCGTTCCTATCGTCTACCAGATGGGGGAGAAGGTCGGCCTGAAGAAGGTGGGCGTCGGGGACTTCGATGAGCACTATTACACCAACGCCGAGATCGCGGGGCTCTTTCGTGAGGCCGGATTCGAGAATATATCGGTCGGCCGGTGCTCGTTTGCGCACTTAAACCTCGCCGACCCGGTCTTCAACCTCGCACGGAAGGTGGAGCCCTTTGTCGAGGAGAAACTGCCGTACCTGGCGTATAACGTCTGCGCAGGCGGGAAGAAACCGGAAGATTAGGCTACACTGGATCCTGCGGCAGGCCGGTTGCCGCTACAGGGATCTCCTCCGGTTCCATCCGGATGAGGGGGTGAACGGCCTAGCCGCACCGCGAGACCACGTTGTAGCATGAACGATGCGGGAAGATCGCATGCCATCTCCCCATTAATCTTATCTCTGAAAAAACCAACACTCCAGTTATATAGAGGTGTAACGTCATGCTGGTCACATTTGAAGTAACGTATACTGAAGGATGGTGGAGCGCCAGCGCACATGCACCTGAAAATGCCATCTATACCCAGGGTAAGAGCGTTGGCGAGCTCATCGACAATATCCTGGAAGCAACGTCGCTCCATTACGCGGAAGAACTCGAAGCGGGAGAGCGGATCACCATTGTAACCAGGTATACCTCAGAGACACCCGAACAGGAAAGTTTGACCCCATCAAACTTTGAATACAAGGTCGATATCATTGCCGCGGCACCCGGTTGTTAGTGGTTTCAAGACAATCAAAGTCCTTGAAAAACTCGGATTTTCTTTTCTTCGGCAGGCCGGAAGTCATGTCCAGATGCGTAAAGTTGTTGAAGATAGACGACTCCGGGTTACCATACCACTTCACGACGAACTCAGCACAGCTACGCTGAACACAATCGTCACCGACGTCGCAGAACTTGAGGGTATGACAAAAGAACAGGTTTACGATCTCTTGCGATAACCCTCTTCTGAAAACCTCCCGCCGATCGAGAATACATCCGATCTCCTCACGAATACCGGAGCCGGGAGAGGATCCGGAGCTTCTTTTCAAGCGCCGCCTCCGCCGCCCGCTCGACCCCGGCCTTCATCTCCTCGAAGTCCCTTTTGTCCTCGTCCACGACCTTTTTCACCGGGGTGTAGGCCGACTCCCGGAACCGGGGCGTGAAGTCCCGGATCTCGCCGCCGACGGAGAGGACGGACTCGGGCGCTCCTTCCTCGACGTAACCGACCTCTTTCATCGCGACACCTGCGGACCCGACGACCCGCCGGATTTCGGGCGCGGCCGCGGGCGGCGCGACGACGAGAAGCGCGTCGAGCGATACGCCGAGGTAGTCGATCTCGAGCGCGTCGAGCATCGAGAGAACCTCCGGCTGGACGAGGGTGCGGAGGTCGTCCTCGACGACGACGATCCGGCAGCCGGCGGTCTCGGCCATCTCGTAGGCGTCGCCCCGGAGGCCGCCGTTCGTGACGTCGGTCATGGCGTGGATCCCGGAGAGGACGTCGCTTGCGAGCAGCGCCTCGCAGGCCTTGAGGAAGTGGAGGTTGATCGTCTCCTCGACGACGTCGGGGAACCCGGAGTAGATCGCGGCGGTGGCGATCGTCCCGCCGCCGGCCCCCTCGGTCATGAGGAGGACGTCGCCGGGGGCGATCTGTCTTCGGGCGGTGAGGTGCCGGGCGACCCCGACGGCGCCGACGCACCCGGTCATCCGGGAGCCGAGCACCATGTCCCCGCCGATGCGGAGGGTGGACCCGGTGACGACCGGGACGCCCATCGCCTCGCCGACGGCGGCGACGCCCGCCGTGTAGTCGAATATCTTCGCGACGTCGCCGTCGTCGGCAACGTGGATATCGGAGAGGAGCGCGACGGGTTTTGCGCCCATGACGTAGACGTCGCGGAGCGTCGCCCGGGTGACATGGAACCCGGCGAGGAACGGAAAGTCGGAGAGGCGCGAGTGCATCCCGTCGACGGTGGTGATGATGTAGTCCCCGCCGGCACGGACGGCTCCGGCATCGTCCATCTCGTCGACGCCGACCGCGGCCTCTGTCCGGCCGATGATCCGGGCGAGCTGCCGGTGGGCGAAGAAGTCGCCCGACCCCCGCGAGCCGACACCGAACTCGCCCATCGTCGAGCCCGAAGGTTCGAACGTAAAGAGGTCGCCGGAGAGCCCGGTCGAGTTCTTCGCCTCGGCGAGGACCGCCCGGGCGAACGATTCGGCGTATGCGGGGGTTACGCGGTGGTGCTTGATCGAGAGGATATCCCGGGAGAGAAGGCGCACGATCTCGTCGTCAGGGGTGCCGGCGGCGAGGTGCCGGCGGCTGATCTCTTCTACATCCATTGTAAGAGTGGTCGGTGCAGAACGAGATAAAGGGAATGGCGGCAGAGAGGCAAAGATTCAAGCAGATCCCGGGCGACACCTGATGGATGAGGGATGGGGAGATGATCGCCGCCTGCTCCGTCGCCGGTTCGGATTCGGGGGGTGGGGCGGGCATCCAGGCGGACTTAAAGACGTTCACGGCGCTCGGGGTCTATGGACTGACGGTCATTACGGCGGTGACCGCCCAGAACACCCGCGAGGTGCGGGGGACATGGATGCTCCCTCCCGACGCGGTGCGGGCGCAGATGGAAGCGGTCGCCGACGACTTCTTCATCGGGGCATGGAAGACCGGGATGCTCGGGAACGCCCCGATCATCCGGGCCGTCGCGGAGGCCCTGCCGGAGGGGGCCGCGCTCGTCATCGACCCGGTGATGGTCTCGACGTCGGGCCACCGGCTGCTCGCGGAGGATGCGGTCAGGGATCTCGCGGAACTGCTCATCCCCCGGGCGGCGGTCGTCACCCCGAACATCCCGGAGGCGGAGGTGCTCGCCGGGATGCGGGTCGCGACCGTCGAGGATATGGCCGAAGCCGGCCGGCGGATCCTCGACCTCGGCGCCCGTGCCGTGGTGGTGAAGGGCGGGCACCTTTCCGGCGGCGCGGCGGTCGACATCCTGGTCGACCGGGAGGGGGAGATGCGCCTCTCCGGCCAGCGCTACCCCTATTCGGTGCACGGATCGGGGTGCTGCTTCTCCGCGGCACTCGCGGCATACCTTGCCCGGGGAATGCCCGCGCGAGAAGGTTTCGCCGCGGCAAGGGAGTTCATCGATACGGCCATCCGGGAAGCGGCCGGTGATCCCGGCCCGGTGAGGGTCGTCAACCCGGGGGGAACAATCCTTCGCCGCCGCTGAAATAATAGTTCCATATTCCGGCACCGTTACGATGATTTTTTCCAATTTCCCGGGTTATTTTCGTTTGTTCATTGTCAGACAAAATCCCGGTAAATTTCCAATACAGCTGGCAATATTCATCAGAAATGAAAAAAGACCAATTCATGATATAAAACAAATACGGAATTTTAATATCTAAGTGTTTGTAATTATTGATTAGAATGGATGAGATCGACGATGCGATTCTGAGAGAGCTGCAGAGGGACGGGCGGATGTCTATGGCAGAGCTCGGCTCGATGCTGGGCATCGCACCGTCGACGGTTTTCAAGAGGATCGAGAAGCTGAAGAACGCCGGCATCCTCGAACGGTTCACAATCGTCATCAACCAGAAATGCTTCGAGCATACCCTGGTTGCTTTCTTAAACGTCAGGGTCCACCCGGAGGGGAAACCGGAGATCGAGGAGTTCATGCGGGACCTCCCGTGCATCCTCGAACTCTACGAGGTGCTCGAGCCGGGGGACTTCTTCGTCAAGGTCCGGGTGCAGAACATATCCGAGCTGAAGCGGAGCGTGCTCGTCCCCCTCTCCGGCCTTCCCGGCGTGAGGGATATCCAGACGATCATCTCGGTGAGAAAGATCAAGGAACAGACATGAACGGATTGCAGATTGAAACCATGCAGCAGATGCTTGCGATCGTGACGCTATTTCTGGGGGCGCTCCTCATCGGCGTCATCTACAACGCCTACCGGATCGTGCGGCAGCCGACCCTGCTCCTCTTCGTCTACGGGCTGTTTACGCTGGTCGTGGGGATCACGTTTGCCGATATCGTGAGCATCTTCACGCCTGACGCGTTTATCATCGCCTGGTCGGCGGTCTTTTCCCGTATCGTGGTGATCCTCGGCCTCTGCGTGATGGCCTACGGCATCCTGAGAGGATAACATGCGCACCGGTACGTCGTTTGCCCGGGACTGGCAGTTGATAAAAGTAGCCCGGTCCCTGCGGCGGCACGATGTCACCGGACCTCTCGTGCGGAGACTTCTTGCGGACGCCCCTCCCGGCCTCACGGAGGGGATCACCGAGATCGCCGGGCGGCTCGGCGAAGAGAACGGAACGGCGCTCCTTGCCCACACCGAGGAGCGGTTCGACCCGCCGACCCTGATGGAGGGGCTCCTCCTGACGTGGGGGATCCCCTGCCAGTCCGTGAACGGCGCCGATGACGGTGCCGTGACCATCATGATCGACGGCGCAGCGGCGGCGCTCCGGGAGACCTTCGCGGACGTCCGGGTGGCCGTGCCCTACCTTACGGGCTACGTCCGGGCGCTCCAGCCCGACGCGGTGCTCGAGGCCGGCGACGGCGGCAGCATGACGATCCGGTTCCCGCCCCGCGGGGAGTAAGGCGGGCTTTCTTTTTCGATCGGCCGCCAGAGATACGGCCGCATCCCGTGCGGGGCTTTTTTGGGAACGTTTATCCCCGTTGCCGTCCGTTCATCTCTTTACAGCATTTCACCGTGCGGAGGAGATCGTATGGACGCAAACGGGATAAGGACATGCCAGAGCTGCGGGATGCCGATGAGCGCAGAGGAGCATTTCGGGACGGAAGCGGACGGCCGGCTCTCGAAGGACTACTGCACCTACTGTTACCAGAATGGGGCTTTCACCGAATCGAAGATCACCATCGACGAGATGGCGAGGATCAGCGGGGCGATGATGTCGCAGATTTATGCGATTCCCCTCGAGAGGGCGGAGAGTTTCTCGAAGGATCAGCTCTCGTGCCTGAAGAGGTGGGCGGGGAGGGAGATTCCCCTCTGCGGGAGCTGCGGGATGCCCCTTGCCCGGGACGAGGACGCCGGGACGGAGGCGGACGGGTCGCTCTCGCACGCGTACTGCACCTACTGCTACCGGGACGGGAGGTTCACCGAGCCCGATCTTACCCGGGAGCAGGCGGTCGGGAAGTACGCGCCGATGATGGCCTCGCACCTCGGGATGCCGGCCGAGAAGGCAACGGAGATGGTGCGGCAGTACCTCTCGACACTGCCGAGGTGGCGGGAGTAAGGACCTGACCGTGGAGAGCGAGCGAACACTTATATTCCCCGGTCCATAAGATCGATAGAGGAGAGGATTAATTGAGCCTCTGTGCCGATGTGCTCGAGAAGCGGGAAGAGATCCTTGCAATCGCAGCCAGACACGGTGCCCGCAGGGTCAGGGTCTTTGGGTCAGTGGTCCGGGGCGGAGCCTCCTCGACCAGATCGCTCTCGCCCAGGACTTAAAAGACCTGCTCGGCCGCGAAGTCGATGTGGTGACCGAGAAGGGGCTGCATTGGTACATCAGGGACCTTGTCTGCCGGGAGGCCGTGCCGCTGTGAAGGATGCCCGGCTTTACCTCATCCATATCCTTGAGTAACTCGGGAAGATAGAGGACTACACCCGCGGCGGGCGGGACGCATTCATGGACTCCCCGATGGTGCAGGACGCCGTGATCCGGAACTTGAGGTCATCGGCGAAGCCGTGAAGCAGATCCCGGACTCCCTGAAACTGGAGCATCCGGAGATCCCCTGGCGCCGGATCGCCGGCCTCCGGGACGTCCTGATCCACCAGTATATGAGCGTGGACCTGGATGCCGTGTGGATGATCGTCGAAGAAGAACTTCCCGAATTCAGGCAGGCGGTTGCCGGGATCCTCGCCGGATTGCGGGATCATTGACCACGGCATATCTTTAGGTCGGAGGGTCTGGCTCGTGCCGCGCTTTCGTGGTCATTTGCTGTTTATGCGACGGTACTGCAGAAGGCTCGCCCCTACATGAATCAGTGGTAGCCCACTCCTCCAGGGATAAGATTTATAGACCGAATGCCAATGAAAGTATTACTGGATATGAGCCCGGAAACCGATGTCTATGTACACCTCACCCAGAAACGGGACGAGATCCTTTCTTCGCACCTGACGGTGCTCGCACTCCAGTTCTGATGAACCATCGTGTCTCGCCCGGAGAAGAGGGGCGAAAAATGTCCGCGTGTTTGGATCCGTGGCGCGGAACGAAGCCCGGGCGGATAGTGATATCGATATGGTCGATCTGGACTCTGACCGAAGTCTTCTCGATTTGGGGTGTCTTGCCATGGATCTATCCCTCCTGCTCGGTCGTCCGGTCGACGTTGTGACAGAAGCGGGACTCCGGGAACGTATCCGCTCAAGGATCCTGCGGGAAGCGCGGCCGCTATGAGAGAGACGATCGCGAGCGGGTACTGGATATCGTCGAAGCCGTTGAACGGATCGAAAAGTCTCAGCCTGCAGAACGCAGGTCCGATACGGAAAACCTGCCCGCAATAAGAAATCTGTATATAACTGTTTTACAAATGGGATTGTACGATGTCCGCGTCCGAAGTCGTCCCCCGGCTCATCCAGCAGATCTACCAGGTACGACCGGATCTCAAACTACCAAAAACAGCCATCCATAAAATCCTCTTCAGGGTGAGGGCAACCCTCCCCGAGAACGACTGGGAGAGAAGACATCTCCCCTTCTACTGGTACAAATACGGCCCCTATTCCGAGGTCGTCGAGTCCTCGCTCGATACCCTGAAGATTCAGGGCATTCTCCGGGAAGAGAAAACGCAGACCGGCAAGACACTTTTTGCGCTTAACGCCCGCCCTGCCGTTCCGGGCAGCGTGTGTGAAGACGCCTCCGTCGTCGTCGGGCGCATCGTCAGGGAGCTCGATCCCTACAACATCGAGGCTTTCGTCAACCGCATCTACCGCAACCACGCGCCATACGAGTTCATGCCACGCTATAGGGTGGACTATCTCGCCCCGTTCAAGAATTGCCTCGCATCGCACCCCAAAGGCCAGCGCACGCTCAACCAGTGGCACCCGGGCGGGGATGATCCCGAGACCCCGGATATCGACCGCCTGGAAGACGCTCTCTACAGGTGCGAAGCCGTGCTCGTGGAGGAGCCCCTCTTTGAGAGGTTCAACGAGGAATTTACGGCATATGTCTCGGGAGCCGGGAAAGCGTTTGATATCGCCAGAAAGGACGAATCGAATGCGTATTCCGTCATCAAAGCGACCTACGCAAGCGCCTGGGAGACCTGGTACGCCTTTGCCGGAGGGGTACGCATCCTTGATGAGGGGCACGACGCGTACTACAACGGAAGGCTCGGGCGGTGGAAGCAGGAGTACCGGGAGGCCCTTGCGGCCCTGGTCCCGAAGATGAGCGCCTATAACAGATATGTCCGTGAATCCGCCCGCCGCATCCCTCCCCGGGAACCGGATGAGCGCAAAAAGAGGATCCTCTCCTCGCTGGTCGAGGGCTACTTATCCGGCTGATGCGCGACCATGGCCTCCCACCATTTTCTCGACGCAAACATCCTTATCGGCTCTCTGGTCGAGTGGGACGGACAGCACCGCCGTACACACCGCTACATGCAGCAGGGGGGGTTCCGGCGGCATACCAGCGAGCGCGTCCACCGTGAGTGCACCGGTGTGCTGGGCCGGCTCAGGAGGACGATCCTGCAGTACCTTGAGTATATGGAAAGGAACCTCCCCGCCTGCCCCGATCCCCTGACACTCGACCGGACCATCGACAGGCTCACCGACCGGCGGGTGGAGTCGCTTGCGAGCAGACAGGAGCGGGGCGCACTCCGCTCTTTTGTCCGCAAAAACAGGGAGGACTTCCGGAACGCGGTGCTGGGAACGGAGGAGGAGCGGCAGGCGTTCCGGAGGGACGTGATCGGGGCCGTCAAGGCAGTCCCTGGACCGGGACTGCCGGGACGACCCCGCCGCTCCGGTACTCTGCCACACCTGCTGCCCCGACGATTACGATGACCGCTTCTCCGGTCAGAAGAGCAGCCTGACCGAAACCCTCGGCTACGAGCCCGATACCCTTGTGGTGCTGGACTCGTACTTCCTGATGGTCTACAGGATCCGGGAAGAGGTCTGTTTCGTCACCACCGATAACACCCATATCCTGAGCAACCGTGACCTGATCGAGGAAGTCCTGCCGGGGGTCACCGTCCGGGAACCAGGGGCGTTTCCGGACGGCGAATGAGAACAGTTGATGAGTTCGTAATAGCCGTCCAGGGAGACAGGATCTCTCTCAAAGCCGGCTTGAAGATGTCATCTGAGGGCTATGTCAAGAAGGCCGTCGATATCGTATCTCTTCACGCTGAGGCCGTTCCCGGCCCTATCCGTCATATCGCTGGAGGCCGCCACCACTCTCAGTCTCACCCCGGCCTTCTTCTCGACGCAGGCATCCACTTCCTCGGTGGATTTCAGCCCGTTGATGCTGACTCCGTACCTCTCCTCGAAATCTACCGTCCGTCGCATCGTGGACATACCTGCTCTGTAGCAACTACTGATTCCCTGTGCTGCACCTACTGGTAGGAAGGCGATCAGGAAGATGGCTCGTCCGTATGATTTTCCGCACAGATCCGCTCTGCACAACCAACAAAGTCCGTTGCCTTGGCGATGACGGAGACCACTTCTTCCCGCATAATGCTCCGGCAGATCGTGTAATCCACCTCCTCCCGGAGTTCTTCGATCAGGTTCAATGCCCGTCCGTGCTCTCGAGCGAGTTCACCGGTCTTGACGTACTCCGAGCAGATCGCCGAGATCAACCCGGCATGAGCCTTTCCACGCCTTTTCGGTGCAGAAGAGCAAGGGCTGCAAGATACATCGCATAGTAGGCTCGATTGAATCTTCGTAATGCCCCTCAGTACAGAGGATACGCGCTGCATCGAGGCGCTGGTGCGATTTGACAAAAAGCGCCGTTATGACAGACCGGTCGTTCGCTTAAACCGCCACGCCGTCGTGAAGAACATGCCTGATGAAGGGGTACTGCCGGTGCGCTGCAAGATCGGCCCGGGAGATGACCTTGACCGAGAGCCGCTCCCCGGAGAGCATCAGCAGGTCGAAAGCAAGTCCCGTAAGGTATTCACGAAGACGAAAATCCTCCCTGGATGTAATCACAAGGATATCGATATCGGAGTCCGGCCGGTCGTCCCCACGTGCCACGGAACCGAAGAGTATGATCTCTTCTATTGCATCGCCGCACGCCTCTCGTGCCTTTGCCGCGAATTCGTGGATGACCGGTCGCCTGACCGAAACCATATGATGGAGTTGTTGCGAACGCAGGGTCATAATGATTACTGATCAAACCTTCACGGCCGGAACTACCCCGGTCCAGCAGAGGCTTTCTCCGGGGGCGGACCCCTACCGGCATGTCCGGAAACCGGCCGGGTTCTCCGGAACGCCCGTCTACCGGCTCCGGGTGGGCCGGTACCGGGTTGTGCTCACGATCGAGGACGAGCGCCTCCTGATTCTCGTACTCGAGGCGACGGTTGGAGAAGACCACAGGTCTTCGAGAACTGGAGCATGAGAAACCCGAAGGGTTTCGAAGCGGGAAACCGAAGCGGCATCTATCGGTAGAAAGGCGGCCCGGGGCGACCGACCGATCTACGGCACCGTTCCGCCCGCACCGCGGCCCGCAGGCATCTCTCCGGCCTGCCGGGCAATACCCCGCGGGTGCCGCGCACGCTCCCCCACCCCCGCCCGCCTGCCGCACCCCGGGAGCGCCGTCGGGCCCCTGATTTTATATACCTGGAGTGATGAGCCCGTATAAACCCCGGAACGGCATTTCCCGTCCGTCCGTTATCTTCGGCAACTCGTTTATGCTATGAAAGATCCTTTCGAACAGGCATGTCTGACGATATTAAATCATTCCGGAACGGATCACTACGATATCTATATATAATATGGGAAATCAGTTTGTTTCATCGACCCTATGCTCCATCGGGGCGCAGAGTCAAGAGGTGTGTATGATGAAATTCAGAGAGAATGAAGAAGCAGTATCGCCGGTGATCGGCGTTATTCTCATGGTCGCCATCACGGTGATCCTCGCTGCGGTCATCGCGGCGTTTGTGTTTGGAATGACTGGGAACGTGCAGACGACGAAGACGGTTTCGATGCAGGCTAAGCTTGACGGCGGCAACATCACGATGACTGTCAGCGGAGGCCCGGATCTGAGCACGCTTCAGGCGATCACTGTCAACCACGCTGGCGACACCCAAGATATGTCTGCCGCTGCCGCTACAATATCATCGAGTAATCTGAACGGTTACGCTGACGGAGTGGTTAATGGTACCTTCAGCGTAGGCGATGTATTCACCTTTGAACCGGACGCAGGCACCACAACAGGCCGGCTCTTGGTTGTTGGCAAATGGTCTGACGGAGCCGAACAGATCATCCTTGACAGGAACTTCTAATCCCAATCACTTTTTTCGGCCCTAACCAGCCGAATGCAGCTCTGCATCAGGTATAGAACTCTGACAGTATCATCCTCAAGATACTCTAATCGATCTCAACAGCTATGTACTCCCGTCGGCATCAGAGAGTTCTCTGACGCCCTGATTTGATACAAGGTTGCATCAACAGCATTTTCAGCCCGCCAACCAATGATCTATCAAACGCCCATCCCAACACCCGGAGACAAAGAATGCTCATACCCACCAGATCGCTCCTTCCCGCCCTCCTAGCCGCCGTCCTCCTCCTCCCGGCGAACATCTACGTCATCGGCGACGCCATCGGCGCCGGCATCCAGTGCTCCTTCTTCCGCTACCAGCAGACCTACCTCGGCACCAGCCTCATCACCCTCGTCGACGATTTCGGCTACGTCGCGTCCGGCACCATAAGCGGCCGTTCGGCCCTCTCCATCCTCCTCTGGGTGCTCGGCACCGCCCTCCTCCTCGGTGCTGCCGGGTACGCGGTCTACCGCCGGCACGACGGGATTGACAGAATCAGGAGACCGCTCGCCCTCCTCACCGCCGGGGGCGCCGCCGCCTACCTCCTCTCCTGCATCGCCCAGTACGGCCCCACCCTTTACGGCCCGGCGGGGTTTGCCGTCCCGGTCGGGGTGCCGCTCATCCTTGCTGTGGCGGGGTACGTCATGACGGTTGAGGATGACGATGAATCGGGGTATGAGGAGGAAGAGGAGGGCTACGGGGAAGAAGAGGAGGGTGAGGAGTAATACATCCCTTTTTCTGATCGAATCTCTTTTTTATTCGCCCTCGCTGCTTGCCCGTGTTGGAAAGCGCTCAAAGTCACAGTGTTCGCTCAGTCACACAGACCCGGGCACGGATTCCCATGGGCTATCGCCACTGGGGGTGGGGCTGACGGGGAGGGGGGCCCGCCCCCCTCCCCTGTCTCCAACTTGTATTACTTGTGCTCGAGATCCTGCCCTTGGGCAGTTGCTCCCCTGCGAGGTGACAGCCGCAAACCCCCACCCCGCCCGCGCTCCGCGCTCCTCCCCCGCCCCTCGGGGCGGGGGCAGTGCTGGCGATGTCCCCACGGTCCACTGTACCGGGCTTTTTCCTCGTTTCAAGTATTTTTGGCGATTCTATCCATGGAGTAGAATCTAGCGTGCAACAGCACAACCACCCTTAACAACCCATCTGAAAAAACCGCGGACAGGGGCGCCCCCGCAAGCCCCCCGCCCAAAAAAGATCGATCAACCCCTCTCAAACCCTCCTATCAAACAATATCCACGACTCAATCTCCTCAAACCTCCCCACGACCACAACTCGCGTCAGGTACAACACGCACCTCAAACGCCCCGGCCCGGGGCCGCCGCGTTCTTCCAGGTATCGCCGCTCTCGTTCTTCGCCGTCCTCCTCGCGTTTCCCTCCCACGCGAGGAAGGGGATACAGTAAATCCGTGGCGTTTCAACCCTCCACAAAAACACCGATTCTCTCAACGCCCGGGTGTCGGATATCAGACGCCCAGAACAGAAGATGCCCGATATGTCTGATGGTAGTTGAGCACAATGCAAACCATCACCTGAAGGTGCGCCTGAACTCTTCCCCATCAATCCCGGCCTGTTTGAGGATGCCATTCAGGGTGCCTCTCTTCAATTCCCGGTGCAGAGGTACAGAAAAGACTCGCTACCCCTTCTGCACGACAACATGGGACGAGGTCTGCCGTTGCGGAACGAAACCATGCCGGGCAAGCTACTTCACCATCTCTTCCCCAGAGACAACCGGCAGCTTATGCGACATCAGCTACGTCAACCTTCGATATCTCATGACGGACGGTTGATGCCTGCCGACGCACCTCTTTCCACTGCACCTCAAGAACAAGTTCTATCGCTTCTTTGATGTTGGCAAGTGCTTCTTCCCGTGTCTCGCCCTGGCTGATTGCACCCGGGATTTCAACGCACTGGACGGTGAACCCGCCCTCTTCCTGCGGTTCGAGCACTACCGTATATCTCATGATCATACCATTGGTCACGTGGATTATACAAGTTTTTTGGGTGGCGGTTCGGGCTACTCAGTGAGCGGCGATCGGGATGAACGGTGTTCTGCCGGTGTTTGACTACACATCCCTTGGGTTCAGCCTCGTCCTTTGGAACGATCCGTACACCGGAGAGCGGTTTGATTCACTCGGGCTGAATGAGCGGCAGATCGCTGCCGTAAACTACCTGAAGAGAAAGGGTTCCATTTCAAACCAGGAATACCAAAAACTCAACAACGCAAAGAAGGCGACCGCAACACGGGACCTTAGGGCGATGGTTCGACGCGGCATTCTTAGCAAAGAGGAAACAACCGGGCCAGGCGTACGCTACTCGCTGACGTACGCAGAGACGGATAGCAAGAGATTGAGACAGATCGCAATAGGATCAATGGGATCATATTGGGATCATAATTGGATCATAGCGCTTGTACTGAACATATTTAGACAAATTTTATGCTTTAGATACGTAAAATATCCTTTTTCTCACAATTTGTAATGGGATCATGACCTCCACCGAGCCCCCTCACGATCACCGGCACCACACGGTATGTACACCACGGTTCACAGAGCCGGCTCTCCTCTCTTCGTAAAACCCCCGGTTGGACACTGTATCGCCATATCTCCTCGCATATCGCCTTTCAAGGTATGTAACGGGCATGTAATCGGCCGTGTGGCACTTCAGGATAAAGTCATTATATCGATGCCGATAGAGGCCTCCCTTCCTCTACCTGCCCCACGATCCCCGACGTCAAGGTGAGCGAGGGACGATTGACGAACACCGCGGTTGTATTTACATATTTGAAATATTTAAATATTTATAGAATACACTTACTGACATGGGCACGATAACCCTGAGCATCGACGACCGGACCGAACGGGAGTTCCGGAGGCTGGTCGAGAAGATCCTCGGGAAGCGGAAGGGAGCCCTCGGCGAGGCGGCGACCGAGGCGATGAAGATCTGGATCAGGGCAAAGACACAGGAGGAGATCGCCCGGGATGCTCTCGAACTGACCGGGAAGGCGTACCACTTCGGGGCAAGGAAGTATACGTCAAGGAAGGACCTCTATGACCGGCAACCCGCCGCTGATTGACACAAACGTCCTCGTGTACCTCTTCGATGCGGACGCACCCGAAAAACGGCCCATCTCAAAGGACCTCGTCACGGCATGCTGGAAGTCTGAGAGGAGTTACTCGGTCTCGGTGCAGAACCTCGCGGAGTTCTCGGTGGTCGTGACCGAGAAGGTCGAAAACCCGATGCCGGTGGAGGAGGTGCAGCGGTTCATCAGGGGCATCCAGGACTTTGACGGCTGGAACGTCGTCAGTTACGGCAGCAGGACCATCCTCTCCGCCCACGAGATCCGGGACCGCTACCACGTCCACTTCCGGGACGCCCTCCTCGCCGCAACGATGATCGAGTCCGGCATCGATACGATCATCACGGAGGATGCATATCTCCGGCGCATCCCCGGGATCACGGTCGCGAACCCGTATCAGTAAACGGAATGCGGAAGGCCGCACCGAGAACCGGCGGTCCGGCCCGCGAGATAGAAATCGCTCGGTGCCCCACTATCAACAAACTTCCCGGCGACGGTTCCCGGCTCCTCCGGCACCTGCACCCAAAAGACCATCCCTCCCGCAATCCCTGCAAAGGCGACCACGACCGCCGCCATGAGAAAGGCGCTCAACCACCTCCAGAATACTTTTATTTGACCAGACGGTTACTATTACTCATGACTCCGGCTGTCACCATCGATGAACTCTATCTTGAAATCAAAAAGATACAGGAAACTATGGTCCGGCGGGAAGATCTTGACGCCCTTCTCGATACCGTCGAGATTCTCAGCAATCCCGAAACTATGGCGCAGATACAAAAGAGCGAAGAAGACATCGCAGCCGGACGATTCCGGGAGATATCTTCGATAGACGACCTGCTCGGCGAGCTGTCCTGATGGAATGGACGATCCGGAGGACCGATACATTCGTCGAGAGCCTCTCAAAGGTCAAAGATAACAAAGAAGTAATAATCGAGCTCGGAAAAAAACTTCAACGCCTGAAACAGGACCCCCTCAATACGGGCGGCTGGCTTTCAGGTGCATTGCACGGGAAGAAAGCAACCCGGATTGCAAAGCGTTATCGGCTGATATTCCTTCCCGACGAAAGAGAAAGAACGGTGTACCTGATAGCAATCGATCATCGCCGGCACGTCTACAGGTTGCGGTGAAGGCCTGAAGCACTACGTTGCTCCCCTCCGGTCAGTCACGAGTCGAAGACCTTCGGTCTTCTCCCGCTCCCGCCGCTCGCAAGCGAGCGCCAGTCGCGCAGATAAAGACCGCCCGGCGCGTTAGAGCGTCTTATCAACCAGTATCCACGACTCATTATCCTCAAACCTCCCCACGACCACAACCCGCGCCGGGTCCGGTACAACTCGCGCCTCAAACGCCCCGGCCCGGGTATCGAGCGTGAAGTTCTCGTCCCCCGGACCCGTGCCGCCGATCCAGCACCGGATCTCCACTGCCCGGTCCATGTTCATCCCGCCGTGGTTCGTGAACGTGATCGTCTCCCCCGACCGGACCGCCGTCACCACGACGGGCTTCGGCTCTTCGGGCATCTGCACCCCCATGACCGTCGACGCCGTGATCGCCGCAAGGGCGACGACGATCGCTACCATCAGGAGCACGCTCACCACCTCCGAGATCCCGGAGTCCGTACCCGCCATGGAGGGAGTATCTCCGGCGTTCGCATAAAAGACTGCCTATATGACGCTGGAAAGCATGAATCGTTCCCGTCCGGGGAGAGCGGCGGGAAATGTTGTTGCCGGGAACGGGTCCGGGAGAGAGGAACCGTCGGGCCCACCCGCCGGGAGCGCATCGGGCACCCCGGACAGGACGAAGGGACCGTATACCCGCGCCCTGTTCTGGTGAAAGCATTCCGTGCCGTGCAGCACGGTAAAATCGGAAAACAGATCGTGGCCGTGACGGAACTGGCAGCCATACCGGGTGGCGGAATTGCCGAACTTCTGTCCGGAGTGCGGAAACGAGCGGATCAGCAAAAACGCGGAGATCTGCCCCCGGCGCGGGGTCCGGCCGAAGACGAATCCCGAGAAGAGCCCCGGTATCGAGGCGCTCTGCTCCTTTATCTTCACGGGCCTCGGGCAGGTGTACAATGGATATACCGGCCGGGGCTCAGGAGCGTCATCATCTTCCACGGCCAGCGGGCGACGTTCGACGAGCTCGCAGACGACTTCCCGGCCGACCACGCCTACTGGAAGGAGCGGGGCTGGCTCGATCCGTCCGTCCGCTACTACACGAGCGCCCCGATAAACCCGCTCTACGACGCCGTGGGAAGAATCGTGGAATGGGCCGTCCGGCGGAGGCTCCGGCAGGACATTGCCGCGATGCGCTGACCGGCCGGACACCCAGTCGATCAGCGGCGGTTTAACGTAAAAAATCGTGACCATAGAGCTCCCCGGGCGAATATGCGCATCCAGAGGCCTCCCTTTCTCCCGGCAGAGGGCGGTCCGTGAAGAGCCTCTCAGGATCTCCCTGCGGCCGTACGGGCATATAAGCGATCCCTGTTTTTATTATAAAATTTTGAGAATAAATCACCGTAAAGGATATATATTTATACCGCCATCCACCCATTCACCGGCTACCGTATGACCGGGTCTTAAATCCAAATTCGCGATCCGCCTGCCGGATGCTCCGGCGAGCGCCTGCTTTAGCCGCTCTGTTCGTGCTACCGGCAGGTATGCGCCGCCGTCTCGCGGGTGGAGAGCGATCACCAAGGGGGGAAGAAATGAGAAAACTCACGCATCTTGCACTATTGTGTGCAATCGTCATTATCGGGTTATCGATTCCGCCGGTTATGGCGGTAGGGACTGCGCCGGGAACATCGCGGGAATACATCCTTCCCGGTGGGAACGAACATCCCGATATCGACGGTGACATGATTGTATTCGAATACAGCCAGGCCAACGGGCCCAAGGATATCTACTGCATGACCACCTCAGGCGGCAGTATCCGTGCGCTCACGGGCGACAACGCCTCACAGGAGAGGCCGTCCATATCGGGAGACTACGCCGTCTGGCAGGATAACCGGAACGGCGACTGGGACATCTACCTCTACTCGTTCTCGACGAATGAGACTGTACTGCTTACGGTAGAAGACACGGCCAACCAGTGGCTGCCCGTCATCCACGGCAACTATGTCGTCTGGTACGACGACAGCGGGGGCGATACGAACATCGTCCTCTACGACATCGCCGCCGGAGAAGAAACCACCATCGTCTGCAACCCGGAGCTCGGCACCGACACGACCAAGTTCAAACCCGCGGTCTCGGACGAGTACGTCGCCTGGGAGGAAGTGGACGACGGAATCTGGCTCTACGAGATCGACACGGGGAGCAGGTGGGCGGTATCGCCGAGCGACATGGACCAGTCCTGGCCCTCGATATGCGGGAACCTCATCGCCTGGGAAGACTACCGGTGGGGAGCGGCATGGCAGTCCGCGATCTACCTCAAGGACCTCGGCACGGGTGACGAGCGCCAGCTGACCACACTGAGTGACGAGCAGGTCTCGCCGACACTCAGCGAGAGCATCATCGCCTGGGAGGACAAGCGCGACGGGAAGTGGACCGTCTACATGTACGACCTCGTCGACGGTGTGGAGGAGATGTCCGTGCCCACCACCGGCGGCGAGCAGCTCTACCCCGCCGTCAGCGGCAACACGATCGTCTGGCAGAAGAACCGGGGTGAGTCCGCAAACATCTGCGCCTATACCTACACGCCCGACGACCCGGTGCACACGGTCACGAAGATAGAGATCGATCCTTCCGAGGCCACGATGGAGATCGGCGATGAGCTGAAGTTCAACGCCACCTGCTACGACGAGGACAACAACGTCATACCCGACCGGAAAGTCACCTGGACCTGCGATAACGACACGGTCGGATTCATCGATCCGGGAGGCTACTTCAATGCTTCCGCAGCGGGCACGACGACCATCACCGCAGCGGCGGCCGGCATCTCCGCGACCGCGACCGTCACGGTCAACGGCGAAACTCCGGTAGAGCCGGTCCTCGATACGATCGAGGTCGCACCGGACGGGATCACGCTCGCAATCGACGGCACACAGCAGTTCGAGGCGACCGCCTTCGATGAGTCCGGCAAGCAGATGACCGGCGTCGAGTTCGACTGGACATGCAGCAACGAGACCGTCGGCGAGATCGACGACACGGGTCTCTTCACCGCGAAGGCCGCGGGCACCGCGACCGTCACTGCGTCGGCAGACGGCAAATCCGGAGAAGCTGCTGTCACCGTCACGGATGAAGAACTGGTCGCAAGAAGCATCGAGATCGACCCGCCCGAGACCACCCTCGCAATCGGCGACACGGTGACGTTCGAAGCGACCGTCCGCGACCAGTTCGACAACCCGATCCCCGGCGTTGCGGTCACCTGGACGAGCGAGAACGCGACCGTCGGGACCATCGATGAGTCCGGCGGCCTCTTCACTGCCCATGCAGCGGGCACGGTGACTGTCACCGCGTCGGCAGGCGACCTCTCCGAAACCGCGACCGTCACGGTCAACGCCGAAGCCCCGGTAGAGCCGGTCCTCGATACGATCGAGGTCGCACCGGACGGGATCACGCTCGCAATCGACGGCACACAGCAGTTCGAGGCGACCGCCTTCGATGAGTCCGGCAAGCAGATGACCGGCGTCGAGTTCGACTGGACATGCAGCAACGAGACCGTCGGCGAGATCGGCGATACCGGCCTCTTCACCGCGAAGGCCGCGGGCACGGCGACCATCGTTGCGTCGGCAGACGGCAAATCCGGAGAAGCTATTGTCACCGTCAACGCAGACGAACCGGTAGAACCGGAAGAGCCGTTCCTGACAAGGATCACGCTCACGCCGCCCGGAGCCACCCTGGACGTCGACGACATCCAGAGATTCATGGTGATAGGCTACGACCAGAACGACAACGTCATGCCCGCCGGTGAGATCACCTGGGCCTGCAATGACGGCCCCGTCGGGACCGTCGACGGGGACGGATACTTCACCGCCCTTGCCGCGGGCACGGCGACCGTAACCGCAACGGCAGGCGGCTGCTCTGCGGAAGCAACCATCACCGTCTGCGCAGAAGAGCCTGCGCTCGCGAAGATCGCGGTCGTGCCGTTCGAGGTCACGCTCGAGGAGGGCGACACCCTGAAGTTCAGCGCCGTCGCGTTCGACCGGTTCGGCGACATCGTCGAGGACGCCGGGATCACCTGGGAGTGCAGCGACCCGTGCGTCGGCACCATCGATGAGTGCGGCGTCTTCACCGCTGTCGACGACGGCACGGCGACCATCATTGCATGCGCAGAAGGTGCCGAAGGAACCGCAACCGTCACCGTGAACTGCGGCGACCCGGTCGTAACGTGCATCGTCATCACGCCGGCAGCGATCACGCTCGCCAGAAACGACACCGCGGCGTTCACCGCGACCGCTCTCGACCAGGACGGCTGCGAGATGCCCGGCATCGAGATCGAGTGGGAATGCAGCGATGAGACCGTCGGCGAGGTCGATGATACCGGGTTCTTCGCGGCTCTCGCCGCGGGCACGGCGACCGTCACGGCATCTGCCGGAGGCGTCACCGCGACGGCGGATGTAGAGGTCACCGACGACTGCTCGGGGGTCGTGGTATCCCCGTCGGCGATCATCCTGGACCCCGGGGACACCCGGCAGTTCACCGCGACCGTGTATGACCTGCAGGACAACGCAGGTTCCATAGTGGCCTGGTCGTGCAGCGATCCGGGTGTCGGCGAGATCACCGATAACGGTCTCTTCACCGCAATCTGCGGAGGGACCGCAACCGTCACCGCAACGGTTTCCGGAGAGAACGAGACCGCGACCGGAACCGCGACGGTGACCGTCCGGTCGGCGTCGCCGGAGGTTGCGCGGATCGAGGTCAGCCCGTCCGACTTCTGCATCCCCGCAGGCCACAGCCTGACGCTCAAAGCAACCGCATTCGACCAATACGGCTGCGAAATGCCCGACGTCATGATCGACTGGGAGAGCAGCGACCCGTGCGTTGGCACCATCGATCTCTGCAGCGGCACCTTCACCGCGCTCTGCGACGGCGAGGTGCGGCTCATCGCATCGGCGGACGGGGTCTGTGGCTCCGCCTGCGTGACCGTCCTGCCCTCGCTCCCGGTCCCGTCCTGCATCGAGGTCGAACCATCCACGGCCGCGCTCGCGCCCGGAGAAACCCGGGAGTTCACGGCCACGGTATTCGACCAGTGCGAGAACGTGATGGACTGGGTCAGGGTCAGGTGGTCGTGCTCCGGCGATGACGTCGGCACGATCGACCGGGCCGGACTCTTCGCGGCGTTCACGGAAGGGTCTGCGGACGTGACGGCCTGTGCCGGCGGCATGGAAGGAACGGCGTCGGTCACCATCACGGCGTCGCCCATAACGGACCCCACGCCCAAACCCACACCCAACCCCGGATCGAAAAAACGTGCCTCGAGCGACGGCGGCGGCTACGCCCCCCCCAGCTTCTTCGCAGGGATCTGCGAGAACCTGAAGGGCGGCGAGACGCACACGTTCTCGGGTATCAGCGTCTCGTCGGTCGGCAGCGTTGCCATCACGGCGGCCGACAACATCCCGAAGATGCTGGTGACCGTGAAGGAGGCGAAGTGCCCCAACCTGGCGGAGCCTCCCTGCGACAGAACCTACGAGTACGTCGAGATCGCTCTCTCGTGGGTGAGCCCGAACCAGATCGATAACGCGACGATGACCTTCACCGTCCCGGCAAAGTGGCTCGAGGAGCACGACATGCTCCCGCAGGACGTCAGGCTCATGCGTTACGTCGACGGCGGCTGGCAGATCCTGGAGACCGAGGTCGTCGGTGAAGAGAACGGAAAGTACCGCTTCCGGGCAACCACCCCCGGATTCTCCACCTTCGCGATCGCTGCGATGCCGGAGAACATGACCGTAACCACGACCGCCACGGGAGAGGAGACGAACGCCACGGCAACCATGACCGAAGAGCCGACGACGGAGCAGACGACCACCGTGCCGACGACACCTGCGGCACCGCTCGTCTACGCGCCCTTCCTCGCACCGCTGGCCTTCCTCCTCTGGGGAAGAAGGAAGAACTAACCCTACTTTTTTTGACGCCTTCTTGCAGACACCTGCCCGGGGTGCCGGAACCCGTGATGACGTGCACACAGGGTTCTCTCTCGCGTGGCCCCGGCCGCGTTCGGTACGGTTATGCAGCGGTGGAGTTCTGTAAAAAAAGTGGAAGGGGCCGAAGCCCTTCATGCCATGTTCGACGGTCTTTCTGCGTCAGTACCCCGCCGGAGTCTGGTCTACCGGGCCGCCCGGTGGTGTCTCGCCTACCAGCGGGGTCTCGTCCACCGGGCCACCCGGCGGGGTCTCGGTCATCATCGGGGTCTCGTCCACCGGACCACCCGGCGGGGTCTCGGTCCCCGGCGGGGTCTCGGTTTCCATTGGGGTATCAGTCTCCATCGGGGTATCGGTCTCCGAGGGGGTCGGCAGAGCGCCGTCTCCACCCGGCATGGTACACCCCGAGGCCAGGATGCCGGCGCCCAGGATGAGGAGCACCGCCAGAAGGACTATGATGGGCCTCATGGAAGGGGCCCATCACACACATGTTATTTATAACTTGCTCAGCCGTGCGGGTCGGGGCCGTTCGGGGACTGCCGGAACCCCCCCGGGAAAGAGACCCGCCGCTTCCGCTCACCGGCGTCACAGAGGAAGAAGGGGCCGAAGCGGGAGAGAGGGGAGGGTGATCCCTCTCCGGGTCACTCCACGATGAAGTCGCCGTTCATGTCGGGGTGGACGTCGCACTGGAAGTAGTAGGTCCCGGGCTCGGATGGTGCCGTGAAGGTGTAGGTGGTCTCGGCGGGCCCGGTGATGATATCGCCCACGAAGATCTGCTCCGACCGGAGAGAACTGTCGTAGACCGCGACGTTGTGGGGGATGCCCTGGTCCTGGTTGTCGAAGACCATCGTCACCTCCGCCCCCGCCGGCACCGTGATCGTCTCGGTGTCGAAGGCGAAGTCCTGTGCGACGATGTTCACCGTCGTCCCGGCGGCCGTCGGGGTCGGGGTCATGTTCCCGGTCTGGCCCCCGACCGGGGGAGCAACACCCGGGGTCTCGTTCCCGGCCGGGGCCGGGGTCACGTTCATCGTCGGGATGGGACCGGCGTCGGTGGGCGCCACGACCCTCCAGACCCTGCCGGTGCTGGTGGTGTTGTCGGGACCTCCCACATCGTTCGTCAGCACATAGAGATCACGTTCGGCATCCACGCCGAACCCGCGCAGGAACATGCCCAGGGTCTCGTTGGTCTGACCGGTGATGTTCACCGGCTGGGCCTCCCACATGGCGTTCGCCTCAGGAGTCAGGTTCGCCGCATCCGGCAGCGCTCCCTCGTCCCACCCCTCCGGGGGCGTCGCGACGAGGAGGGTGCCGTTGCCCACCGTCCGGCTGTCGCTCCAGTAGCCGAAGACGTACTTCCCTTCGAGCTCCGGAACGGCGGTCCCGCGGTAGACGTTGCCGCCGACGATGACGATGCCGTAGTCACGGCCGCCCTCGAAGATGGGGCCGATCAGCGGCTCGCCCAGGAGTCCGGTGGTGTTGCAGGACTCCGGCGGGCTCGTGGTGGCGTTCGGGTCGAAGCAGTGCGTGCCCTCGCGGATGTTCCAGCCGTAGTTTCCGCCGTTGTAGACGACGTCCACCTCCTCAAAGAGGTTCTGGCCCGCGTCGGCGACAAAGAGCGCGTTGTTGCCGCCGGAGTCAAAGGACATGTAGGCCGGGTTCCTGAACCCGTAGGCGTAGATCTCGGGCGGGACGGCGTCGTAAGCGTAGGAATCAAGGATCTCGGTCAGGTTCTCCGCGAACGGGTTGTCGGCGGGTATGCCGTAGAGGCTGCCGGCGAACGTCGTCCACGTCGGTTCGGGCGGGTTCTCCGTCCGGTTGATGCTCATGTTGTCCGTCTGGTTCATCATCCCGGTCATGTTCTGCGGGGGCGTCACGTTCCCGTCGGTGACGTTGTCGACGTCGATCCGGAGCATCTTGCCGTAGATCTTCGTGAGATCCTGGGCGTTCCCGATACCGGGGGTGTGGCCGTTCCCGACATCGTTCGCCAGCCCGCCATCCCCGAGCGAGACATACAGGTAGCCGTCGGCGGGGCTGAAGGCGAGCTGGCCGCCGTTGTGGTTATGGTAAGGCTTGTCGATGTACATCAGCACCTTCTCGGAGGAGATGTTCACCCGGTTCGGATCCTCGGGGTCGACCTGGAACTCGGAGATGTGGTTCGTGCAGTTCCAGCCCTCGGGAGCCTCCGGCCTCAAGGGGGCACTGTAGAACGCGTAGACTTTGCCGTTCTCCGAAAAGTTCGGGTGGAACGCAATCGAGATCAGGCCGCGCTCGTCGTAGGTCGGGTTGAGGGCGACCATGTTCTCCCGGACGTCCAGGAACGGTTCGGGGAGCGTGGTCCCGTTCGCATCGACGGCCCACACCACGCCAATCTGGTCCACGACGAAGAGTCGTCCGGTCCCGTCGTCGGGCGACGTGATCGCGAGCGGCGAGGTGAAGTTCTCCGCGACGAGTTCAAGGCCGATCTCGGTCGTGACGTCCGAGATGGTCAGGTTCGTCCGGGTCGCGTTGCCCTGGAGTTGCGCGGCAAGCGGGGACCCGGCGTTCGTGAGGTCCGTCGCGTTGCCGCTCATGTTCTGCATGCTCTCCATCGTCTGATTTGAACTCTCGTTGATATCGCTGACATCGCTCGATCCCACCTGCGCTGCACCCGCACCCGCGACGAGTGCGAGGACGAGGAGGGATGCCATGACAACAGCAACTTTTGTCATGCCCTGCCCTGCACGACATCCGGATTAATAAGGGTTGTGCCCGATCGACCGGCCGTACTCCGGGTCGACGATTCCGGCGGGGCCTTCATCGACACGACTCCTTGAGAAGAGGAGGGAGATCCGGGGCATCTCCCGTCGATGGGCGCCGGTCACTCCACGACGAAGTCGCCGGTCATCGCTTCGGGGTGTACGTCGCAGCGGAAGAAGTAGGTTCCCGGCTCCTCCGGGGCCGTGAAGGTGTAGGTTATCGTCTCCGGGCCGGTGATGGTCTCACCCACGAAGATCTCCTCGGCCGCGGAAGAGTCCGTGTAGACCGCGACGTTGTGGGGGATGCCGTCGTCCTGGTTGTCGAAGACGATCGTCACCTCCGCTCCCGCCGGCACCGTGATCGTATCCGTATCGAACGCCATGTTATCGGCGGCGATATCGACTGTCACGTTCTCTTCGCCAGCTGCGGTCGTCGCTGCCGTTGTCACGCCCGTTGTTGCTGTGGCTGCCGGGGTCTCGGTCCCGATCGGTGTTGTCTCGAACGGTGTCTCGGTCGCGGTCGGCGTCGATATCGTCTCCGTGGGGGTCGGCTGGGTGCCGTCTCCACCCGGCGCGGTGCATCCCGCGACCAGCATGCCGGCGCTCAGGATGAGGAGCGCCATGAGAAGGACTGCATTGGGCCTCATGAGAGAGGCGATCCCGTACATGCTATTTATAATTATCCACGCGGAGAGGTCCGCACAGGAGAAAGGGGTGGGAGGAGCGGGACGATCCCGCCCTTCCCATGCCGGTGTGCTCCGGGTCACTCCACGATGAAATCGCCGTTCATGGAGGGATGGATGTCGCACTGGAAGTAGTAGGTCCCGGGCTCTTCCGGCGCCATGAAGGTGTAGGTGATCTCGGCAGGCCCGGTGATGACATCGCCCACGAAGATCTGCTCTGCCCTGAGGGGGCTATCGTAGACCGCGACGTTGTGCGGGATGCCGCCGTCCTGGTTGTCGAAGACCATCGTCACCTCTGCCCCCGCCGGCACCGTGATGGTGTCCGTGTCGAACGCGAGGTTATCGGCGGAGATGTTCACCGTCGTCCCGGCGGCCGCCGTCGGGGACGGGGTTACGTTCGTTGTTGGAGTCGGCGTGACGTTCATCGTTACCGTCGGGGTCACGTTCACGGTTGCTGTCGGGGTCACGTTCATCGTCGGGGTCGGCGTCTCGTTCCCCGCCGGGGGTATGACCGTCGGGGTGACATTGACCGTCGGGGTCGGGGTCACGTTCATCGTCGGGGTCGGCGTCACGTTCATCGTCGGGGTCGGGGTCACGTTCCCCATCCCGCCGGGACGCAGCGCAATCACCTGCGGCACCTCCCCGACCCCGCAGGGCCAGACGATGGTGTCGTTCGCGACCGCAGGCCAGGCGTTGATGCCCGCAGGAGCGGTGAAGCTCCAGACCTCCTCGCCGGTCATCGCATCGAAGGCGTAGATCGTCCCGTTGAAGGTCGCCGTGAAGACCAGATCGTTGACGACCGTCGCACCGCCCACGTTGATGGAGTCAAGTTTCTGATCCCAGAGGATCTTGCCGGAGTGAGCCTCAACGGCCACAAGCCCGCCCGTACCCTCGGGGACCGGCTGGATCTCGGCCTGGGGCAGGCCCTCGACGCCCAGGGAGAGCGAACTTGTCGGCGACCAGATGGTGTAGAGGTCGACGTAGGGCACGTAGACCGTGCCGTTCGCGTAGGCCATCGGGGTCTCGACACCGCCGAGCGCTCCCGGATAGACCGTGGTGTTGCCGGGCGGCAGCGCCGCAAGCTGGTCGTTCTCGTGCCTGCCCACGACGGCGATCCAGAGGATGGCTCCGGTGTCGCGGTTGAAGGCATAGACCCTGCCCATCTTCCCGGCGCTGATCACGACATTCTGGTCCTCCCCGCTGACGTTGGCGCTGGTGAGGATCGGCGAGATCTGGAGATCATGGTCGAAGAGGTCGTGCGGGAGCACCTGGGTGAACCAGACAATATCCCCGGTCGCATGGTCGAGCGCCATCATGGTGTTCGTGTAGAGGTTCGGACCGGGCCTGCTTGCGGCGTTCGGGAAATCAGGAGTCCCCGCGAACGGTGCGGGGTTCGCTATGGCCCAGTAGGTGATGCCCGCCTCCGTATCCACGGCCGGGGGATACCAGGCCCCGCCACCGCTGTTGACGTCGGGGTTGCCCCAGATGTTCACCGGATCGTCGACCGTGCTGAAGTTCCACACGATCTCGCCTGTCTCCTGGTCGAGGGCGTAGAAGAACCCGACAGCGCCGCCCTGGTAGAAGACGTCGCCGCGGCCGGGCACCGTCGAGGTGTAGACCAGGTTGTCATAGACCGTGGGCTGGATGTCGATCCCCTCGCCGATGATCTCTCCTGCGAGAGGCGTGGTGTTGATGAGCTGCATCGACCAGAGTTCTTCACCGCTCGACGCGTTCAGCGCCGCAATGGAGAAGGGGTCGCTCGTCACGAAGACCTTGCCCCACCCGACCGCCGGCCCGTTCGGCCCGGTCACGGTGGTGTTGTTGTAGATCTTCGCCCACTTCACCGAACCGTCGGCAAGGTTCAGGGCGTAGGTGTCGGCGTAGAGGTCCTGGAAGTAGACGGTGTCCCCCATGATGATGGGGTTGCTGCTCGCGCCGCCGAAGATGCCGGTGGCGTTGACATCAAACGTCCAGGCTATCGCCAGATCGTTTACGTTCTCCTTACTGATCGATACGTCGGTCGTTGCGCGTGTATTCTCGTAGTCCCTGTTCGGAAGCGGCCAGTCGGCCGTGTACTGCATAATCTCCGGCGGGACTCCCTCCGCCGCCTGAAGTCCTGTTGTCTCGTTGCTCATGTCGCTCGCGTTCTCTTCCTGGGCGACCGCCCCGGAAAAGAGCATCAGACACCCTGCAAGGGTGATGATCAGGAGCCTTGACAATCTCTGCATACGGGGCAGGAATAAGAAAGCCACGTTATATACCTTTCGCAAAGGAGCCCTTTCCTCCCCAAAAAAACCCTGTTTCCCGAAACAACTTCCGGCACGGGCCCGGCTCAGTCGGAGAACGGCGAGCCTCGCCACAGGGCGCCTGCCGGTTATCGAAGAAGAGGGAGAGGAAGGGAGCCCTGTCCCCGTTCCACGTACGGATCACTCCACGATGAAGTCGCCGTTCATGTCGGGGTGGACGTCGCACTGGAAGTAGTAGGTCCCGGGCTCGGACGGGGCCGTGAAGGTGTAGGTGGTCTCGGCGGGCCCGGTGATGATATCGCCCACGAAGATCTGCTCAGCCGCCGAGGAGTCCGTGTAGACCGCGACGTTGTGGGGGACGCCGTCGTCCTGGTTGTTGAAGTTCACCGTCACCTCCGCCCCCGCCGGCACCGTGATGGTGTCGGTGTCGAACGCGGTGTCATCGGCGGCGATGTTCACCGTCACAGCACCCCCGGCCGCCGCTCCTGGGGTCGCGTTCCCCGTTGCGTTCTCGCCGACAGTGACGTTCACGGTGTCGAACATGAGCGGAATGAGCGGCGTGTGGTCGTTATTGACCAGCTGGACCGAGAGGTTGTGCTCGCCCGCCGTCACGTTCTCCCAGGTGTGGGAGAGGTTTGTCGAGATGACGTAGCCGCCGGTCGGCGGGATGGCGGGTTCACTTTCGTTCGTCGGCACCGGAGCGTCCAGGTAGTAGTGCAGGTGGCCTTCGCCCGGCGCGTTCGGCTGCCCGGTCGGTTCCACGAGCGTGAAGTTCGTGACGTTCACCTCAACGGTCACGTTCCCGGCGGCGACGCTGGCATTCGCCTCCGGTGATACGATAGTGACGTTTGTCGCATCGGTCTCGGTCCCGGCCATGGTCGGGGCCGGGATCCGGTCGCCCCCATACTCCTGGGCGACCGCCCCGGAGAAGAGAACTAAACACCCTACCACCAGGGTGAAGATCAGGAGTCTCATCAATCCCGTCATACGGGGCCGGGAGATGGAGGCGGGCGTGATATATCTTTCGCAGTGTCACTCCTCCAGCACCGAAGCAACCCTGCCGGAGTGAACCCTCCACTCTACGGGTCCGGTTTACCCGGGGGGACAGGGTTAAGTGAGGGGGCGCCGTATCGGTGCCCATGATACGCACAAAACGGATCTACGAAGAACCATCGGAGGACGACGGGGGCCGGGTTCTCGTCGACCGGCTCTGGCCGAGGGGGATCTCGAAGGAGAAGGCATCGCTCGACCGGTGGGAGAAGGACCTTGCGCCGAGCGATGACCTGCGCAGGTGGTTTGGGCACGACCCGGCGAAGTGGGAGGAGTTTCTCCGGCGCTACCGGGCCGAACTCGAGGGGAAGGAGGAGGCGCTCGCCCGGCTCCGGCGGGAAGCGAACGAGGGGACCGTCACGCTCCTCTACGCTGCGAAGGACGAGGAGCACAACAACGCCGTGGCGCTGAAACGGTATATCGAAGAGGAATGAGGCTGCCGGTGGAACAGGAAAGCGTTTAAGGCATGGCGGCCGACAGAAACCTGAATGAGCCCCGGACACCGGACGGGAGCGGACTTTCTCCTGATCAACCTTCTCCTCCTCGTCCTCACCCAGCCCGGCGCACTCGCCCTTGCCGGGTTCGACCCGCCGTTCGGCCTCGCGGTGAGCGCCACCACCTGGACGGCCGCGTTCGTCGGCGCCTCGCCCATCGCCGTCCTGTACCTCCTCATCAGGAGCGAATCCCTCGGCAGGCGGTTCCTCCCGGCTACGGCTGCCTACATCGTCCTGGTGCTCGCCGTCGCCTGCGCAACATACCTCCTGCAGCAGCCGCTCTACGAGGGGTTCAGGGCGCCGGGGTATGAACAAACCTTCCCGGTCTTCCTTGCCGCCTCCGTGCTGACCGCCGTCATCTCCCTCACACTCCTCCCGGCCGGCCTCCTCGCCTACGTCGCGAACCCCGAAAACCTGCCCCTGCTCGCCGTGAACGTCGCGCTCCTCGGGGCAGCCGTGCTGCTCTGGCGCCTGCGCTCGCGGGGCGAAGGGCCGTACGGGAGTGCCTGAGCGGGTGTATCCCGCAGAGTGACACCACGCTTTTCCCTCCGGACAGCGATGGTTGATTCATATCCGGTGCACCCGACGCTGCCGGAGAGGTGAAAACGAGCATGGAAAACGGACCCAGAGGAGCAATCCTCCAGAGAGACGGCACGTCATACGCGATCGTGCCGAGAACGCCCGCAGGAATCGTCAGCCCTGAGCACCTGGAGAACATCATCAAGGTTGTCAGGCGCTACGAGATCCCCGTCATCAAGATGACGTCGGGGCAGCGGATGGTGCTCGTGGGCATCAAAGAAGAGGACGTCGAGAGCATCTGGAACGAACTCGGGATGACTGTCGGGCAGGCGACCGCACCCTGCGTCCACTACGTCCAGGCATGTCCCGGGACGGTGACGTGCAGATACGGCAAGCAGGACTCCCTGGGCCTCGGGCTCGAGGTCGAGGAACTCTACCAGGACATGAACCTGCCGGCAAAACTCAAGATGGGGATCTCCGGGTGCCCCCGGTCCTGCGGCGAGAGCTACCTCCGGGATATCGGCATCATCGGAAACGCGAAAGGCTGGACGGTCGTCTTCGGCGGCAACTCCGGCGGCCGCCCCCGGATCGGTGACGTCGCCGCAAAAGACCTCACGAAAGATCAGGCCCTCGACCTGGTTCGCCGGCTGCTCGAGTATTACCGGGAGAACGCCAGACCCGGAGAGCGGACCGCACGGTTCGTCGAGCGGGTCGGGTTCGACGCCGTTAAAAAGGATGTCCTGACCTTCGTCCCCTACATACCGCTGGACTCCGCCCGCTCCGGGTAGGGGCCGGCGAGGCGACCGCCACGCTCCTCCATGCCGTCCGGGACGGGGAGCAGAGCGGCACCCTGGCGCGGAAACAGTATATTGAGGAGGGGCAGGCCCCGGTGTCGACATCTACTTATGGTTGTGGGAGAGGTCACTCCCCATGACCATGGAGAGCGACAGGATATCCTACCACGAGTCGGTGAGAACCGTCTACGAACGGCTCAAAGCGGACGGTATGTCCAACGTCTGGGACCGCTACGAGGCCCAGGGCCTCGGCACCGATCCCGACCGGCGGTGCGCCTACTGCCGGGCGGGGGCACGATGCGACTTCTGCTCGAACGGCCCCTGCCGGGCCGACGCCTCCCGGAACTGGCGGGGCGTCTGCGGGATCAACGCCGACGGCATGGCGATGCGGATGATGCTTCTCCGAAACGTCATGGGCGCGTCGAACTACCACTTCCACGCGGCGCAGGCGGTCCGCACCCTCAGGGCGACTGCGGAGGGGAAGACACCGTTCTCCATCGCGGAACCGGAGAAACTCAGGACGTTTGCAGGGCGGCTCGGGATCGATACCGGCGGGAGCGACGCCGAGGTCGCCCTCCGGCTCTGCGACTTCGTGGAGGAGGACTTCCACCGGTTCACCCATGAGCCGAGCCTGATCGTGGAGCGGCTCGCCCCGGAGGAGCGCAAAGAGGTCTGGAAGCGCCTCCGGCTCTTCCCCGGCGGGATATACGGGGAGACGATCGTCGATACCGCCTCCACCCTCACGAACGTCGACGGGTGGTTCGCGAGCCACGCCATGCGGGCGATGCGTCTCGGCGTCGCGATGGCCTACCAGAGCCAGATCGTGCTCGAGTACATCCAGGACATCCTCTACGGCATCCCCCGGCCGCATCCCATGCGGGTCGACCTCGGGGTGCTCGACCCCGACTACGTCAACATCCTCCCGAACGGCCACGAACCCTTCCTCGGGTTTGCTCTCATCGACCTCGCCCGCACCGACGAGTGGCAGGAGAAGGCGCGGGCCGCGGGGGCGAAGGGCCTTCGGATCATCGCGAACATCGAGACCGGGCAGGAACTGATCCAGCGCCGGGAGATGGACGACGTCTTCTACGGCTACACCGGCAACTGGATCATGCAGGAGGCGGTCCTCGCCACCGGGGCGGTGGACGTCTTTGCCGCCGACATGAACTGCTCTCTCCCGCTCGACCCTCTCTACGCCGAGAAGTACCACTTCAAACTGATCCCGGTCAGCGAGGTCGTTGTCTTCGAGGGCGGGACAGAGAGGCTCGAGTACGTCCCGGAGGAGGCGAAGGAGCAGGCGGCGGCGCTCCTCCGGATGGGGATCGAGAACTTCAAGGAACGGCACGGAACGATCGAGCCGATCCGGGGTCTTCCCGTGCGGGAGGCGGTGGTCGGGTTCGCCACGGAGAGCATCGTCGACGCGCTCGGCGGAAGCCTCGACCCGCTTCTATCCGCCATCAAGGACGGCACCATCCGGGGCGTCGTGGGGCTCGTCTCCTGCACCACGCTGCGCGATTACGGGCAGGACGTCCACACCGTCGCGGTCGCACAGAACCTGATCGCCCGCGACGTCCTGGTGCTCGGGATGGGCTGCGGCGTGGCCGGGCTCCAGGTCGCCGGGCTCTGCTCACCGGAGGCGAAGGAGAAGGCCGGGCCGGGGCTGAAAGGACTCTGCACGGCGCTCGGCGTCCCGCCGGTGCTCGGGTTCGGGACCTGCACCGACACCGGCAGGTGCGCCGACCTCCTCCTCGCGGTCTCCGAAGCACTCGGCGGCGTGCCCCTCCCGGACCTCCCGGTCGCCGTCGCAGCTCCCGAGTACATGGAGCAGAAGGCGACGGTCGACGCCCTGTTTGCGCTCGCGCTCGGGCTCTACACCTACGTCAACCCGGTCCCGACCGTGACCGGGGGGCCGGACCTCGTCAAACTCCTGACCGAGGACCTCCCCGGCATCACCGGCGGGGTGCTCCACGTCGAGACGGACGCGCAGGAGGCGGCGGAGGGGATGCTTGCGCACATCGAGGCGAAGCGGGCGAAGCTGGGGATATGAGCGGCCTGCAACCCGGGGCTCCCGGGAACGACAGGTTTCGGTTAACGTCCGTGGGAGAAGATTGCGTCCCGCGACGGGGAGGGACGGTGCCCGCCGCACCTCGGGTGCAAACCCCGGATGTCAGCCCGTGGGGGATATCAGGGACCACCGCCCGCCCCCGCCGGGCCCTCGATCCGCTCCGCGTTCGCGATCATCCGGTTAACGAACTGCCGTTGAACGCAGGTGATGAACGGCAGGGTGATCACGACGGCGTTCCGGACAGCGTCCTGGCGGTAGACGATCATGCAGACGCGGTCGTCGGCGATGAAGATGTACTCGAGCAGGAACGCCGACCCGTCCACCGGGATCGGGCCGCAGTAGACCTTCTCGAAGATGTTCTCCTGGAAGAAGGTGCAGAAGGGTTTCGGGACGTAGAGGGACGCGTCCCCGAGCGGTTTTTTGATCCCGCGCTTCCCGTTCGGGAGGAGGACGCTCACGGGGTGCTCTCTCGATGTATCGGCAATCAGGCGGGCGAACTCGCCGATCTCCCGGTAGTCCAGGCAGACGATTGCAAGGTCGCGGGCGACACCCCCGGCAAGCGACTCCGCGTGGCGCCGGATGCTCCACTCGCCCTGCACGTACCAGATCGGCGAGTTCTTCGACCGGGCGTCGAGCGAGAGGGCGTCGAGGCCCTGCACCGCCGCCGCCGCTGCGGCATCGGCGGCGCTCTTTAGGTGGTGGATGACGACGGCGGGTTCGGCCGGGATGTAGATGTGCGGGCTCCCCCGCCGGACGGTGATGAAACCCCGGCCGGCAAGCCCTTCGGCGATGTCGTAGACCCTCGGGCGCGGGACCCCGCTCGCCTCGTGGATCTGGCGGGCGGTCCCCTCCCCGATCCCGACAAGGGCGGCGTAGACCCGGGCTTCGTACTCCGTCAGCCCGAGCGCCGTGAGGTTCCGGATCAGGTCGTCCATTGTTGTTACTATGATAGTTACACGAGGGTTAAACCTTCGGGGGTACCATACCTGTTAAGATATCCGACCATGCAGCTACGAGCAATTCTTGAGCGTGTCCGGCGGTTCATCGGCCGGGAAGGCCGCGGCCGTTCCGGAGCAGATCCCGGCGAGGTCTGCTCCCTCATCGTCGACCTCTTCGCCGAAGACTCCGAAGAAGAGACAGGATACGGAGAAGCGGTATCGGCGGCGGCTATCCGGGCGGCATGCCGCCGGATGCAGGGCGCGAAGACGAAGGGCGACCTCCTCCGTATCATCGCAGACGAAGTGGCGGCATTCGATCTGCACGATCTCGAGGCGATGAACGTCCGGTTCGAGCGCAAAGTGAGCCACCTCCCGGAAGGCTACCGCGACCGCCTTCTTGAAAGCGTCAGGGAGGAGATCTTCATGGCGCACCACCGCCTGATCCTCCTCTCCCGGAACGGCGGCCGCGAACTGAACGACCCCCCGAACCCGGCGCTCGGCGCCTACTGTGCCATGGTGGCGGAGGCCTGCACGGTAAAAGCGCAGGAGAAGGACCCGAAGTTCCTCTACCTGAAGTACCTCCTCTCCGGGTTCACGATGTTTGTCCTCGCCGAGCCCGCCCATCCCGTCGGCACCCCGTTTCCCGGCGGGCAGATCGTCGACGAATGGGAGGGGACCTACCTCTGCCCGGTCAGGGACCTGGCCGACGACGTACCGTTCGCCCTCTGCCCCTACTGCCCGGCGGTCCAGAGCGCGGAGCCCACCTACCCGGAGATGCGGGCCCGGCGGGAGGAGCGGAGGCGGCAGGAAAGCCTCGCGAACTACTGGACGAATTATAAGGGATGAGTGAGATGAGACTATCCGGAGATGAACGAGATGAAGATTATCGATGTAGCACAGGAACCGATCGGTGAGAACCCGCACCACGTCGATGCGCGGAAGGTCTACGACACCGAGCACGCGACGGCGGTGGTGATCACGCTCGCCCCCGGCGAATCGTTGAAAAAGCACATAACCCCGGTGGACGTCTTCTTCTACGTCCTCGAAGGCACGGGGATCGTCGAGATCGGCGACGAGCGTGCCGAGGTCGGGGCCGACCACCTGGTCGAGAGCCCGGCAAAGATCCCGCACCGCTGGATGAACGAGAGCGACCGCACCTTCCGGGTGCTCGTTGTGAAGGTCCCGCGCCCGACGACCGGGACGAAACTGCTCTGAGGACACAGATGGTCATCGAGTCAATCCCGAAGGCCGCAGGGTTCGTCTACGGCATTCTCGCGTTTGCCGCCCTCGTCTGGCTCTGGCGCTCCGGCCGGTTCACCCGGCGGCGTGCGGTGCCGTTCCTCGCAGCTTCGGTGCTCTTCGGGTTCCTGGTCTTTGCACCGGTCTTCCCCTACCAGTTCCAGGCCCTCGTTCTCGGGGACACAGCGGCGCTCGGCTCGCCGCTTCCGGCAGTACTCGCGGGATTGCTCGCCTTCATCGCCCTCACCCTGGTAGTCGGCCGGATCGTCTGCGGGCAGGTCTGCCCGGCGGGCGCCGTCCAGGAGCTCATGCATCTCGTTCCGGCCCCAAAGCGCGGCCGCGCCGAGAGCCGGGTCCCGACGGCGGTCAGGGCCGGCGTCTTCGTCGTCTTCCTCGCCGCCGGCCTCGGGCTCTCGGTGAACCTCCTTGCGCTCGTGGGCCTCCCCGCCTTCTTCAACCTCACGGTGGCGAGCGTCTCGTTCTTCGTCTTCCTTGCGATCGTCCTCCTCTCCGCCGTCGTCTACCGGCCGTTCTGCCGCTACGTCTGCCCCTACGGCACACTGCTCGCCCCGGCGGCATCAAGGGCCCTTTACCGGCTCCGGCGGACGGACGCCTGCATCGGCTGCAGGAAATGCGAGCGGGCGTGCCCGACCGGGGCGGCAGATCCGGCCGCCGGGCCCGGCGAGTGCTACCTCTGCGGCCGGTGCACGGATGCCTGCCCCGTGGCCGGGGCGCTCATCTACACGCGGGCGGGAAGAGAAATGTAAATAGACAGAGAACAGAGTAAAGAAAAAGGCTGGTGCAATAGTGTCTGAAGAGAAGCGTATAGAGTTGCAGGGGAAGGTCCTCCGGCTGGCGGATCTCGTCGCCTACCAGGACGGGACCGTGGCAAGCAGGATGATCATCAACAAGCCGGCAGGAAGCATCACCCTGTTTTCGTTCGACGAGGACGAGGGGCTCTCGGAGCACACGGCGCCCTACGATGCGGTGGTGACGATCCTCGACGGGGAGTGCGAGGTCTGGGTCGCGGGCGAGACGCACCATATGCACGAGGGCGAGACGATCATCTTCCCGGCGAACGTTCCCCATGCCCTCTCGGCCATAACCCGGTTCAAGATGTCGCTTACGATGATACGGGAGTGAGACCGTGACGAACGAGAAAGAAGGCGACTACTGCACCGTCTGCGGCGGGATCCGGCCGGATGCAATCAAGATCAGGACGGTCCTCGTGGACGGGAAGGAGACCGGCATCAACCAGCTCGACTTCATCATCGCCGGCGTGCGGGACCTGCACCTCGAGGACGACGCCGCGATTCGCGCCGAACTCCTCAGGTGGGCGAACGAGTTCAATTATATCCCGACAAAGAAGAGGGAGGCCTACGGCGACGCCCTGATGCGGGAGTACAGGGGAACCCCGGAGTGAGCGGCCGGCCCCGAGAGCGGTTTCCGGCGCCATACCCCGTTCGCGGGAAGCATTTTTACCGTTTTTTTCAAGGACCGGCTTTTAGATAGTGCTCATTGAGGTCCGCTCTACCCGCCCTCGCCGTGAGGCAGCGCCGGCGGGGATACCCGGACATCCGGCAAAAAAAGGTCAGGCGCTGATGGCAGCCAGCCTGCCATCCTCGCGCACGAAGAGCCAGTAGCCCTCGGTCGGGGAGAGTCTCTGGTTCTCGCCCTGCGCCCCGGTCACATTGTTGATGAGCGCCGGGCGGTAGCTCTGGTTCTCTGCGTCGTAACCGACGACATAGACCCAGATGTCTTCCACCGACGTGAGTGCGTTGTTCGCACTGCGCTCCGTCAGGTCGGAGTAGCCGATGGCGTTCCAGCCCGGACTGAGCGTCTTGACCGCGGGAGACCGCACCGGGTCGGTGCTGAGCATCAGTTCCACGGTCGTCTCCTCGGTCGAGTAGACCCAGTATCCCTCAAGGACCATCAGGGTCTCGTTCTCGCCCAGGGGCTCGAACCCGCCCGCCGGGGTGTGAGTGTAGAACGGCCGTCCGCCGGTGTCGACATCCGCAAAGACAACACCTGCTGTGTCGTTGCCCGCAGAGAGCTGCCTCGGGATAGAGACGAAGTTCCAGCCTTCATAGAGCTGAAGTTCCACGGTCTCCCCAGGTGGTACCGGAGTCGGCGTCGGCGTCACGTTCACCGTCGGCGTCGGGGTGACGTTCACCGTCGGTGTCGGGGTGACGTTCACCGTCGGTGTCGGGGTGACGTTCACCGTCGGTGTCGGGGTGACGTTCACCGTCGGTGTCGGGGTGACGTTCACCGTCGGGGTTGGCGTCACGTTCACCGTCGGCGTCGGCGTCACGTTCACCGTCGGCGTCGGCGTCACGTTCACCGTCGGCGTCGGCGTCACGTTCACCGTCGGCGTCGGGGTGACGTTCACCGTCGGTGTCGGGGTGACGTTCACCGTCGGTGTCGGCGTCACGTTCACTGTCGGCGTCGGGGTGACGTTCACCGTCGGGGTCGGAGTCACGTTCACCGTTGGTGTCGGGGTGACGTTGACTGTCGGTGTCGGGGTCACGTTCACCGTTGGTGTCGGGGTGACGTTGACTGTCGGTGTCGGGGTCACGTTCACTGTCGGCGTCGGGGTGACGTTGACCGTTGGGGTTGGCGTCACGTTGACCGTCGGCGTCGGTGTGACATTAACCGTTGGGGTGGGTGTCACGTTGACGGTCGGCGTCGGCGTGACATTAACGGTCGGCGTCGGCGTGACATTAACGGTCGGAGTCGGGGTCGGGGTCGGGATCGGGGTGTCCGGTGGGACCAGGACACCGTCGAGCACGTAGACCACGATGTTGTTCGTGATCTGGATCTGGGTCACAACAGTGATGTTGTTGATGAGCAGCTGACCGTCGGTAAGCGAGACGTTAACCTCCGATCCTTCAACGGTCGGCAGGGAGATCTGGCCGTTGGTCGAATTCTCGCACAGCATCACGAGATCTTCGATCGTGTAGTCTCCCAGGATGACGTGGTACTCAAGAATGCTGTTTAAGAGCGTCGTGTTGTTCATGATCGTCGAAAGCGTCTCGTTGCCCAGCTCGTCGAACGCTTCGTTGGTCGGAGCGCATACTACGTAACTCCTGTTCGCCTCGAGCCTCTCGCCGAGAGTGGAGTTGTTAACAAGACCGACGAACGTCGTCAGGTTCTCCTGCCCTGAGAGCCCTGCAACGATCTCTTCGATGATGTCGACTTCCGGCGTCGGCGTCGGTGTGACGTTCACCGTCGGAGTCGGCGTGACGTTGACGGTCGGTGTTGGGGTCACGTTCACTGTCGGTGTCGGGGTGACATTAACCGTCGGAGTCGGGGTCACGTTCACCGTCGGGGTTGGCGTCACATTGACCGTCGGTGTCGGGGTCACGTTCACCGTCGGGGTTGGCGTCACATTGACCGTCGGCGTCGGAGTCACATTAACGGTCGGGGTCGGAGTGACGTTCACCGTCGGCGTCGGGGTCACGTTGACCGTCGGGGTCGGAGTGACGTTCACCGTCGGCGTCGGGGTGACGTTGACCGTCGGGGTTGGAGTCACATTGACCGTCGGGGTCGGCGTGACGTTCACTTCCTCGGTGGCCGTCACGTTGACCGTCTCGAAGACGAGCGGGATGAGCGGCGTGTGGTCGTTATTGACCAGCTGGACCGAGAGGTTGTGCTCGCCCGCCGTCACGTTCTCCCAGGTGTGGGAGAGGTTCGTGGAGATGACGTAGCCGCCCGTCGGCGGGATGGCGGGTTCACTTTCGTTCGTCGGCACCGGAGCGTCCAGGTAGTAGTGCAGGTGGCCTTCGCCCGGCGCGTTCGGCTGCCCCGTGGGCTCCACCAGCGTGAAGTTCGCCACGTCCACGCTCACCGTGACGTTCCCGGCAGTGACGTTGGCACCCTCCATGGGCTCAACGATGGTGACGTTCGCTTCGGCGGCCGGAGTCGGCGGCGGAGTGACGTTCACCGTCGGGGTCGGCGTCACGTTGACCGTCGGAGTCGGGGTCACGTTGACCGTCGGAGTCGGGGTCACGTTGACCGTCGGAGTCGGGGTCACGTTGACCGTCGGAGTCGGGGTCACGTTGACCGTCGGGGTCGGCGTCACGTTGACCGTCGGGGTCGGCGTCACGTTGACCGTCGGAGTCGGGGTCACGTTGACCGTCGGGGTCGGCGTCACGTTGACCGTCGGAGTCGGGGTCACGTTGACCGTCGGACCCGGCCCATATTGGCCGTCAGGCCCGGTCACGGTCGGGGACGGGGTGACGTTGACCGTCGGTGTGGGTGTCACGTTCACCGTCGGCAGTCCTCCGGTCACGCTGAAGGCCTGCTGGACGGGGCTCCCGTTCACCAGGATCGGCACGTCGGGTCCCGGGAACTCGTGGACGCCCGGCTCCCCCTCATCGACGTGGAGCATGGCATAGAGCACCGGGGTGGCGTTCTCAACCTCGATCGCCACGGTCACGTTCTCGTTCACACCCTCGCTGATCGGGCTGTAGCCGATGATCGGCCCGGGTGTTCCGTTCAGGTCGGCGTGGATGTCCGCCCAGCCTGTCCGGTTGATTGTGGCGTTGTCAACGACCACCGTAGCATTCACAACCGGCTGATCGGAGATGCTTACGGCGGGTGTTACGTTCGCCCCCGGTGCCGGCGTCACGTTCACCGTCGGCGTGGGTGTTACGTTCACCGCCGGGGTCGGGGTGACATTGACCGTCGGCGTCGGAGTCACGTTCACTGTCGGCGTCGGAGTCACGTTCACTATCGGACCCGGCCCGTATTGACCGTCAGGCCCTGCCACGGGCACGGTCGGGGTGACGTTGACCGTCGGGGTCGGGGTGACGTTGACCGTCGGGGTCGGCGTCACGTTCCCGGTCGGGGTCGGGGTGACGTTCCCGGTCGGGGTCGGCGTCACGTTCACAGGTGGTGCCCCGACCACGCTCACGTTCACCGTCAGCGTATACGCGGCATCATCTATGGTGTGTTCCGGAGGTCCATAGGAGAAGGTCAGGTTGTCCCCGTCGGTCACATCCGTCACCGCAGGCCCGGTCGTGCCCTGCTCGCCGTTCAGCCAGTAGGTCCAGTTGCTCGGAGTTTCATTCACAAGCTCATTCTCAATACCTGTAATCGATAGAATGCTGAGATTTCCCTCCTCAGGAGGCAGGTCTTCAGCAACCTGATACTCAAACGCTCCGAGAACCGAGGCGGCGTCAAGTGCTCCAAGCACTGTCGTTTCCGGCACCTCATATGTCTCGGTGCTGTTTACCGGTGTAATGTTCAAAGTCTCATCAGGGTCCAGTTCGACAGGCCCCCCTCCTAACGAGACTGCCGTGCTTGCGGCAGAGATCGATAGGAGAAGGACGATGCACAAACCGAACAGTACAGATCGTCTCATACATATCCCCCCTTGCGGGAAGGGGAATAATCAAGGTAATATAAAAATATTGTGATAATAATTCTTGAACGCCCATCTGGCCAAAATCTGGCCGATACTCGGGTATTGACCCCCATCCCGTTCACTATGGGGATACAATCTTCTGCCACAGAGAGCAGAACCGGGTAAATTTTTTTGAAGACACCCTTACACCGTACCCTCCCGGCAGCACGGCCGGACCTCTCCCGGCAGAAGGCCCTGGCGGCAGGATCGGACAGCCGATAACTGCCGGCAGAGCGTTCGACGCGCCAAAAAAAAGAGAGCTGCGTCAGGCCCGGAAGGGCGCTCTATATCCTTCTGTCCTGCCGCCGCGTCTCACTGCACGATGCCTATCAACCCGCTCTGGTTCTCGGCCATCGTCGCGGTCGGCGTCTCTGCCGGCGTCACGGCCTGCATGCCGGTCTGGTTCTCGGCCGCCGTCAGGTTCACGCTTGCGGGCACCAACACCCGATCGATGATGTGGATCACACCGTTCGTCGTGTTGATGTCCACCATGGTGACGGTGGCGTCCTCGACCATGACCTCGCCGTCGGTGGCGGAGACGTTCAGTTCCTCACCGGCGAGCGTTATGAGCGTGCTCATGTTCTCGCTCGCGGTCTCGTTCTCGCCGCCGAGAAGCCCACTGAAGATGTCAAGAATTCCGCCTTCAGACTCGTTTCCGGCGGTCTGGTTCTGCTGCCCGGTCTGGTTCTCCGCCATGCTGGTGAGGTTCGCCGATGTGTACTCGCCCTCGACAACGTGGTACTGAAGGACCATGGTCAGGTTGGCGGTATCTATCATGAGCTGGTTCACGGTATCATTCCCAAGTGCGTCGAACGCCTCGTTGCTCGGAGCAAAGACCGTGTATGGCCCTTCGCTGTTCAGCGTGTCGTAAAGACCCGCCACGCTGATTGCTTCGGCCAGCCTCGTCAGGTTCTCATCCTGCTCGATGTAGGCGGCAATCGACATATCCGCCGTCTGATTATCCATCTGTCCGGCCTCGCCCATGGGCGTCGCCGTTACATTCTCGTCTCCCACCACTGCCGCAGTCACAGCAAACGGCATTGCCAGAAGGGCGAGAATGCATGCGCATAGGGTTATCCATCGTCTCATACTACCATCCCCCCTTGGGAGGGGGGAAGAATACGTGCTGAATTATATAAATATTGCTATAATCGATAGGGAGATCCCAATGGCAGAACAGGCCACTTTCGAGGATTTTCAGGGCGCACAGGACACCTCTAATCCGGCTGCCCGGGACGGCTCTCCGTATTCCGCACCTCCGGACGATAAACAGGATTCCCCGGAGGCCGGGAGCCTACAGCCGCACCAGCACAGCTCTCTCCTCCGTATACTCCTCGAGCGCCCGGCTGCCGTTCTCCCTGCCGATGCCGCTCGCCTTCGTCCCCCCGAACGGCACTTCTGGTGGAATCCTCAGGTGCTGGTTGACCCAGACGATCCCCGCGTCGAGTTCTTCCGTCGCCCGGGCGATCACGTCCGCACTCCGGGTCCATACCGACGCCCCGAGGCCGTAACGGGAGTTGTTCGCGAGAATAAGCGCCTCATCGAGCCCTGAAACCGTCGCGACCGGCAGCACCGGGCCGAAGGTCTCTTCGGAGAAGAGGATGGAATCGTGCGGGACACCGGTAATGAGCGTCGGCAGGAAGAAGAGGCCGCGTTTGTACTGCTCCCCTTCGGGCACCCGCCCTCCCGCGACGATCTCCCCCTCGTCCCGCTCCCGGGCGGCATCGACCTGGCCGGCGACACGCTTGAGGCCCGCCCGGTTGTTCAGCGGCCCCATCCCGACACCGCGGTCCATGCCGTTCCCGACCACGATCCCCCCGACCCTCGCCGTCAGCCGCCGGACGAACTCGTCCGCGATCGAGTCAAACACGTAGAGCCTTTTCACCGCCGTGCAGACCTGGCCGCAGTTGTAGAACCGCCCCCTGATGACCCCCTCGACCGCCTTTCCGATATCGGCATCGTCGCAGACGATCATCGGGTCGCTCCCCCCGAGTTCCAGCGTCAGCCGCTTCATCGCAGGGGCGGCGTCGAGAGCGACCTGCCTCCCGGTCCCGACCTCCCCGGTGAACGAGACCTTCCGAATGCCCGGGTTCCTCGCAATCTCCCGGCCGACCGTCTCCCCCGACCCGGTGACGATGTTTAAGACACCCGGCGGAAGACCCGCCTCCCCGAGGATCTCCGCAAGTTTCATGCAGGTCAGCGGGGCGGTCCGGGCGGGCTTTAAGACCATCGTGTTCCCTGCCGCGAGAGCCGCCCCGATCTTCCAGCCCATGATGATCGCCGGCATGTTCCAGGGGATGATCGCGCCGCAGATGCCGAGCGGACGTCTCCGGACCGTAACCCGGCCATACCCCCTGAGATCCACGAACTCGCCCCGGAGCCCCGCCGAGAGGGCGTGATAGTACTCGAGAATGTTTGCAAACCCATTGATCTCGTCGACCGCCTCGCGGATGGGTTTACCCTGTTCGGCGGTCAGGAGCGCTGCAAGGTCGGTGTTCCTGCGGCGCACCTCCTCCGCGGCGAAGAAGAGGATCTTCGCGCGGTCTCTCGGGTTCTTCGCGGCCCAGTCGGGAAACGCCGCTCCGGCGGCCTCGATGGCGGATAAAACATCATCCTCGCCGCCGAGCGGCGCTTCCCCGACCACGTCGCCCGTCGCGGGGTTGTGCACCGGAAATACCCTGCCGGAGGCAGAATCGCGCCACTCACCGTCGATCAGCATCTTCATGCGTGATCCTATGGATGGGAGTGGTAATATGCGCTCCGTCACCCGCGGTACTCGCACCGGCACCTGCCGATAGGAACGGCCACCACCGCCGCCATCCCGGCCAGCAGGACGAATGCGGCCAGGAACCCGATCCCTCCGGCAACCAGCCCCGCAAGGGCGGAGAGGAACGTGAACCCGGCGTAGGACGCGGTATTGAAAAGCCCGGTCATCACGCCCTGCTCGATCTTCGTCTCCGCGAGGAACGCGAGAACCGCAACGATGAACACGCCCGACAGGGCCCCGATGGCGGGAAAGGCATAGGGCGTGACGTAGCCCGCAAGAACCGCCGCCGCCATCAGGAGCGAGGCGGCCCGGATGGTCGGAGCAGGACGGAGGGCGAGGCGAGGGGTGACGAGCAGGGCAACGATGGTCGCGATGTTGATCGTCGCGAGCTGCAGGGCGAGCACCGACGAATCGTTCCCGGTATACCCGGGGTAGACGGCCGCCACCGCCCCGGTCATCCCCACGAGAACGACCGCCGCGGCAAAGAGCCAGAAGTAGTTCCGCACGATCCCAACAAAATCCGCCCTCGCAAAGCCCGTGCGCTCGCTCTCCCGGACGAAGACGCTCATTGCGGCCGCGGGGACCGCAAGCACCGTAAAGAGGGCAATTCCCGCAAGGTGGCTGTCGAAAGCCGCATCGAGCCAGCCCGTCGCGAGGAGCCCCACGACCAGGCCGAGGTTCAACGCCGCCATGACGTAGCCGCTGAGCCGCCCGGCTGAAGGGTGCGAGTTTGCCCACGCGAGCGCCGCCGAGAGGAAGAGCCCGGCCCCGACCCCCTCGACCACCCGGAAGACGAGGAGCGGCGCCCCGGAGGGAAAGAGCAGAATGAGAATGCCGCTTGCAAGGGTCAGGAGCAGCCCGGCACGGATGAGGGGTACGCTCCCTATCCGGTCGCTTGCAATCCCTGCCGGCAGCACCGTCAGAAACGCGCCCAAAAAGTATGCGGAGTAGACCACGCCCTGCAGCGCCGCCCCCTCGGCAAAATCGGGAAGCACCGGGACGACGGCGTTCGAGAGCGCCATCACCACGAATATCCCGAGGAGGATGGGGAGTTTTTGCAGCATCCCTAGATCATACGGTAGGTCTCGAGGTTCATGGGGGAATGCGTCTCGATACGGTGCCGCTTGTAGATGGAGCTCGCAAGGTCGATGGTCTTGTTCTCGTCGCCGTGGATGGTGAAGATCTTCTCCGGGCGCGGCTGGAGGTGAGCAACGTAGTTCATCAGCTGTTTGCGGTCGGAGTGGCCGGAGAACCCGTCGCTCGTCGCGATCTCGAGGTTGATCACGATCGTCTCGCGCCAGCCGAGCGGGATCTCGCGCCAGCCCTTCTGGATGCGCCGCCCGAGCGTGCCTTCCGCCTGGTAGCCGACGAAGACGAGCGAGTTGCGTTCGTCGGGGCCGAGCGCCTTGAGGTACTCCATCACCGGCCCGCCGTTCAGCATACCGCTTGTCGTGATGATGACGCAGGGGTCGCCCGAGATCACCTTCTCGCGGAGGTCGGGGGAGTCCACCTGGACGAACGCCTCGGAGAGGAAGGGGTTCAGCCCTTCGCGGAAGATCTGGTTCCGCAGATCACTGTTGAGGTACTCCGGGTAGGTCGTGTGGATCGCCGTCGCTTCCTTGATCATGCCGTCGAGGTAGATCTTCACCGGTGGAATCTTCTGCCGCCGGATACCCTCCTCGAGGGCGAGCATGACCTCCTGCGATCGGCCCACGGCGAACGCGGGGATGATCACCTTGCCGCCGCGCTTGATCGTCGTCGAGACCGTCTCGTAGAGTTTGTCCTCCGCATCCTTCCTCTGGGGCTGGAAATCGTTCGACCCGCCGTAGGTGCTCTCCATGAAGAGCGCCTCAAGCCGCGGGAAGGACGAGACAGCCGGCGAGAAGAGCCTGGTCTTCTGGTAGTTGAAGTCGCCGGTGAACGCGATGTTGTAGAGCCCCTCGCCGATATGGAAGTGCGCGATGGCCGAGCCGAGGATATGCCCCGCGTTGTGGAAGGTGAGCTTGACGTCGGGGGCGATGTCGGTCACGCTGCCGTAGTTGAGGGTGATGGAGTGCTTCATGTAGGCCTTCACCTCGTTCGAGGTGTAGGGGATCTTGTCCGTCTCCTTCCGGACGACGTCCAGGTAGTCGAGCTGGAGCATCGCCGAGAGGTCCCTCGTCGGCGGGGTCGAGTAGACCGGGCCCTCGTAGCCGTACTTATAGAGCAGGGGGACGAGGGCGCAGTGGTCGAGGTGCGCGTGGGTGAGCACCACCGCATCGAGCGAGTCGAGGGGATAGATCTCGGGCACGTAGAGGTACGGCGTCCCGTTCGCGGTGCTGCCCGGTTTCTCTCCGCAGTCCACCAGGATCTTGCTCTCCGGCGTCGAGATCAGGAACGCGGCGCGGCCGACCTCGCGGCAGCACCCGAGCGTGGTGACCCGCAGCCACTGGTCTTTGCTCGTGACCTCACGGTGGATGCGGCGGCCGATCGCACGCAGAAACGCTTTGCGCTCGTCCTTCACCGACCGCAGGTAGGTGCGGATCTGCTTCACCGTCGAGCTCTCGATGGGGGGCGTCCGGACAACCTTCGGCGTCCACCCGATCTGCTTCGTGATCTCCCGGAGGGTTACCCCGTTCTTGCCGATGACGACGCCGGGCTTCTCCGCCTCGATCAGGACTTCGCCGGTCTCCGGGTCGAAGAAGAGGTCGGTGATGCCCGCGTTCTCCGGCACGACGGCCCGGATCTCCTGGGCGGCCCGTTCGGGGTCTTCAAGGATATTCGGGCGCACGACGATGCGTTTGCGTAAGTCGCGTGCCAGTATTTTTATCAGGTCTGCCTGATCGGCAAACTGTTTCGGATCGTCGGTGTAGATGACGAGCTCAGGGCCTTCAAACTCGACGTCTGAGATCGTTATCCCGCTGGGAACAATCTTGTTGATCTGCTCCTTAAGCTCCTGGAGTTTCTCTTCAATCACCATTAAAATCGTCCTAAAAAATGTCAGGTTGTCGGGCGGGCCCCGGATGGTCTCTGCAACCCGCTCTCTATGTGTTCTTCGTATTTGTCCTTCGTGATCACGACCACCATGATATCCTCACCGGAGGCGGAGTCACGGCGCATCGCCGACCGGACGGCACGGACGGCGAGATCCTTCGCCTCGTCCTCCTTCATGTCGGGGCGATACTGGTCCTCGAGCACACCGTAGGCAAAGGGAGAGCCCGAACCGGTGGCGACGATATCCTCTTCCTTGGTCGCCCCGCCCATGGCGTCGACGGAGTAGACGCTCGGCCCCTCGTCGTCGAACCCGCCCATGAGGAGCTGGACGTAGTAGGGGAAGTAGCGGTTCTGGTTTAAGTAGTTCGAGAGCAGGGTCGATGCGGCACCCACAGACATGGTCTTGCCGCGGCGCATCTCGAAAAGGTTGCACTCGACCTGCAGGATCCGGACGAGCTGCTGTGCGTCGCCGACGCCGCCGGCGGTCGTGAGGCCGATCCTCGGCGTGATCTGGTAGATCTTCTTCGCGCGCTTGCTTGCGATCATGTTCCCCATCGTCGCTCGCATCTCTGTTGCAAGGACCACGCCGCCGTCGAAGATCAGTCCTACCGTGGTTGTACCTTTCATAATTTCCTGGGAAGTATCAAGCATTGAAGCACCCCTAAAACCATTAAAACGCTTTATCTCGCTCAAAAGCGGTTAAGCGTATAGCGATATCATAAAACATAAATTTATCGTCGTACCGGGTTGTCGGCACGACGATGATAGGCATCTGTATATTATATGAATGTTGCCCCTTAATTCTTTCGCAGGCCCTGCTGATCCGGCAGCAGGACTTTGATCAACTCCCGGTCGAAGAGCATGGCGACAAGCCGCTTGTTCCCATTGACCACCGGGAGCTGGTCGACCCGGGCCCGCCTCATCTTCAGTGCGCATTCGCCGACCTCGGCGTTCAGGGGGACGGCGAGGACGTTCTTCACCATCGCGTTCTTCACGGGGATCGGGAGGAGCTGGATCTTGGAGATCCCGTAACTGATGGTGTGCATGTCGCGGATGCTCTCCCAGGTCCACTCATCGTCGTCGGTGCCGTTCGAGAAGTCGCTGACCTCGACGCCGTCCTCGATACGTGAATGCCTGATGAGGTCACGCTCCGATATGATGCCGGTGAGCGTGCCGTCCTCCATCAGGATGGGGATGGCGTCGTAGCCCGAGATCTCGAGGATGCGCCCGACGAGCGAGAGGGGCGTATCCTCCCAGAGGGCGTAGGTCTTGCTGACGTAGTTGTCCCTGATCGGGATGGCAAGGCGCATCTGGGCGATGGCGCCGATGAGGTCGGCCACGCTGATGATCCCGATCATCGACCCGTCCTCCATGACGGGGAGCCTCCTGATGTTGTGGCGCACCATCAGCTGGGCCGCCTCCGAGAGGGGGGCGTCCGGCCTGATAACGACCGGGTCGGGCGTCATCAGGAGCCCGAGCTGGGTCTCGTCCGCTTTGCGGAGGAGGTCTTTGCGGGTAATGATGCCGACGAGCTCGCCGTCCTTCAAGACCGGCACGCCGCTTATACCCGTACGTTTCAGGATACGCAGAACGTCGTCCCTGTTTCCCGGGATCTCGACGCAGACGACGTCGGTCACCATGAAGTTCCGGACGGGCATCTGCTGCGGAGAGGTTATGATCTCACCACCGTTGTCGTGACGGGGCTGTTTTGCACCACGTAATCGGTCACGCTCCCGAGCAGGAGGCGGTCGACGCCACTCTTTCCGTAGGACCCGAGGATGATGAGGTCGGCCCCCAGTTCTTCGGCGAGGGAGACGATCTGGGATCCCGCGTGGCCCTGCCGGAGATGCGTGGTAAGACGGACGCCCGCTGCATCTGCTTTTTTACGAGCCGCTTCAAGAATATCCTCGCCTTCCTTCTGCAAAACACTGTAGATGATTTCGAGTGTGTTGTCCATGGGAAGGGACGAAAAGAGCCCGGATTCAACCACGTATACGACATGAACTTCGGCGTTCCAGACGCCGGCCTCACCGAGGGCCTCTTCGAAAGCCCGGTTAGCCGGTTCGGAGCCGTCTATGGCGACAAGTATCTTACGGAACATACACACCACGCAGAACAGATACTTCTTATCTGGTATCTATTGCATGGTTAAAACTGTTTGGCAAATAGATGAAGAATCCAGCCTTTTTACTATGGTGGAGCGGATATCTTTACTGAAGGAGAGGTTGCCTTTCGCCGGATTTACGACCAGGAAATGCGCTTTCTGTCCCTCCTCGAGGTATCCGGATCGTCCCGCCATCCGGGCGCCGGATATCGCGGCACGGAGGATCTCTTCGGGGGGCGCGCGATAAACGGCCGCGGCAAAAGCCATTTCGCGGGGCAGATCGGGCTGCACGAACATGACGTTGTCCGTCCCAAAATAGAACCTCCCGCCGAGTTCGAGTATGCGCGCTATCGGCGGGTGTGCCGTTGATGCCGCGACCCCGAGCAGCCAGTTCGACCTCGGGCAGACGGCGACGGGGATACCCATGTCGACGATCCGCCGGAGCTGCGCGTCCGTCGCGTGAGTGCAGTGGACGAGCAGGTCGGGCTCGAACGCAAGGGCTTCGTCGATATCGTCCGGGTTCTTCTCTCCGGCGTGGAAGGCGACGAGCTTGCCCGCGGCCCGCGCAGCCCTGACAATCTCTTCGGCGTTCGCCACGTCGTGGACGCTGCTGATGCCCGCCCCGTCGCTCACTTCCTCGCCGCCTTCGCGGCCGAGGATGACCGGCCGGCAGTCGAGCCCGGCCGCCGCCTCCCGGAGCGCCGCGACCCCGTCGGCACCTCCTTCCCTGAAGTCGGCAAACCCGGTCGTCCCGGTCGCGAGCATCGCGACGATGCTCGAGCGCATTCCCCGGACGAGTTCTGCCCGCGGGGTTGTCGCAAGGATCCGGTGCTTTAAGCCGTTCGGGGGTTTGACGAGGTCCGCGAGGCTTCCCCGGGCGGGGAGGTCCATCGCGACGGTGTCGCCGAGATGCGTGTGGGCGTTGAAGAAGGCAGGCACGATCCACCTCTCGGGCGTCCGGGAAGAGGGCTCTATCGAGGAGATGATGCCCCCCGAGACGGTGATGGTGACGTCTTCTTCCCGGAGGTCTTCGCCGAGGAGTGTGCGGCCGGTGACGACGTATGGTGTGGCTTTCCGCATCTCTTGACCTCTGTTTTATATATTGCAAGGGAGAATATTTCAGTATGGCGAAGAAATCTGGCGGAAGACTGGTATCCTCTGCCGGCCTGGTCAATTATTACGACAGCGACGATCGCCGGGCCATCCATATCAGCCCGATAACCGTTCTCGTCGTAACCATCGTGACCGGAGTGGCAGTCTTTATCCTCAATGCTCTCTTCTAATCCTTTTTGTTCTTCTTCAGCGATGCCCTGATGATGTCTTCTTCGGGCGTGAAGTAGACGGAATCGTGCCCTTTCCAGGTCCGGCAGTTCCGGAACACCACCGCGGGCACGCCCTGGTGGCTCTCGCCCATGACGAAGTTCGCGAAGGCCGCAATCTCGTCGACGACCGCTTCTTCGGTGATCTCGAGAACGTGGCCGAAGAGGTCGGTGTCGCCCCGGTAGTCGTCGATCGCCGTCATTCCCGCCCAGCCGATGGCGATACCCATCTGGCCGCGCCGGAACGCCCGCCCGCAGGTGTCGGTGACGATCACCCGGACGTCCTTTCCCGTGATGCGGTGGATCGCGCTCCGGACGTCTTCGGCGGCCCCCATGGGGTCGGGCGGGAGGATGATCAGCCGGCCGTCTTCGACGTTGCTGTGGTCGACGCCCGCCCGCACGCCGATGTGGCCGGAGGGCAGTTCCGAGAGGATGAACGGGTGCTCAAGCAGGGTGTCGGTGGACGAGTCCAGCACCGCCTGCACGAAGCGGGGGTCTTCTTTCGTCTTCGCCGCAATCCGCACGGCGTCCGCACCGGGGACGATGGCGGAGAGCTCGCGGGTGAAGCCCTTTGCCTTCGAGTAGACGGACGAGGCGACGGTGAGGATGTCCCCGTCCTCGAACGCGATCTGTTCGCAGATCAGGGCGGGAAGATCGTCTCCTCGCTGGATCAGGGGAAGATTCCGGACACCGATTACCTGGATATCCATTGAACTCACGGATAAGTGGTCGTCTCCGATTGCAGAAAAATGCTCGGGTTTGCTCGCAAGGGGCTCTGGCGGATTGTGGGGATTATTTCCGGTTCCAGGTGGGTGCGGGGGAGGGGGAGGTCGGAACTTGAGCGCCGGCGGGTGTGGGTTGTGACGGGCCATAGGGCCGGAGCAGGAGCACCAAAGGTGCGGGTTGCGACGGGCCATAGGGCCGGAGCAGGAGCACCAAAGGTGCGGGTTGCGACGGGCCATAGGGCCGG